>Ga0268281_1000004_pt1 | contig 498938 bp, 500 predicted proteins | sample saktaG_10_FD_190134 | JGI IMG/M metagenome (GOLD analysis project Ga0268281, IMG submission 190134) | Saline water microbial communities from Sakinaw Lake, British Columbia, Canada - sak_2011_5_24_50m | ecosystem: Environmental > Aquatic > Non-marine Saline and Alkaline > Saline ...
TCGCTGCGCCGAGATCCTTCGCTGACGCTCAGGATGACAAAAAAGAAATATGTCATTCTGAGGGAGTGAAGCGACCGAAGAATCTAAAGTCTGGCCTGGAGATCCTTCGCTGACGCTCAGGATGACAAAAAAAAATATGTCATTCTGAGGAAGTGAAGCGACCGAAGAATCTAAAGTCTAACGTGGAGATCCTTCGCTGACGCTCAGGATGACAGAAAAAAATATGTCATTCTGAGGGAGTGAAGCGACCGAAGAATCTAAAGTCTAACGTGGAGATCCTTCGCTGACGCTCAGGATGACAGAAAGAAATATGTCATTCTGAGGGAGTCTTTCCAAATGGGGAGGACGACCGAAGAATCTCTCTTCGCTGCGCCGAGATCCTTCGCTGACGCTCAGGATGACAGAAAAAAATATGTCATTCTGAGGAAGTGAAGCGACCGAAGAATCTCTCTTCGCTGCGCCGAGATCCTTCGCTGACGCTCAGGATGACAAAGGGGGCAAAGACAGGATGACAAGGGGGGGGGGCTCGGGATGACAGAAAAAAGGGGCAGGACGACAGAAGGGGAAGGGCTCGGGATAACAGAAAAAAAGGGCAGGATGACAACAAAGGGGGGAAATGACAGGTCAAAAGTTAAATGTCTGGGATTACGTAGATTGCGAAAAATGACGGAGATAGCGCTGTAATCAAATAACCAAATCTTGACAAAGTTTTTTTACCGACCTAAACTACATAATACGCAGGGCAAACATGAACAAATTCCGATGGTATTGGATATTCGCAATAGCGTTGCTGGTAGTTTCCATGGGCTCAGCAATCAGTTGTGCAGCTGCGACTTCACCTGAGGAGGCGGCTGCCCCGCCTGCCCCCAGCACCAGCGCCAGTGACATTGCTACCACCTCACCCGAGACGGCTACAGATACCACCGCCGTATCAGATACAACACCAACTACGCCGTCTGACGAAACCTTGATAGGGAGCGACCCCGTGTCCGGGCGAAGCCAGGAGATTGACCTGAGATGGGAGGATTTTTGCCTATCCAGCCAGTATCAGGTACAAATAGCCAAAGACCCCGGCTTCACCATAATAGTCGTCGATACCGGCGCCTTCACCCCTGCCTCATCCGAATCACCTGCCGCTTACTACCCTGCCGGCGGCAGAGTCGCATCGCCATCCGCCTTAACCCCATGGGCTAGATTAGAGAGCGGGCACACCTACTACTGGCGGGTAAGAGTCCGGCAGGCAGCCACAGGGCAGGTCATGCGCAGCCCGTGGTCTGAAGTTAAAAGTTTCACCGTAGGGTCAGGGTTTCCGGCAAGCAGTCCGTCATACGGTTTACAGTCGCTGTACCCGAGTAACTGCCGGAACAACTGTCCGGTAAAACCGGCATCCTTCGCCTGGTCACCGTTCAAAGATACCACAAGGTACAGGTTCGTCCTGGCTGAGGATGCAGCCATGACACAGGTAGTCAAGGATACTGAGGTAGCCACCACCGCCTACGAGTACGACGGCAAACTGGAATACGGTGAGAGCTATTTCTGGCGGGTGATGACACTGGAGCCGGTGCCGAGCGATTGGTCCGCTACCTTCAGCTTCCAGACAGAGGCGGCACCACCGCCGCCGCCAGCATTAGAGCCAGAATCAAACGGGACTCCGCTCTGGGCATGGGTGATAATAGCCATCGGCATAGCTCTGCTAATTGTCATAATATCCCTCATCTTCAGTGTACGCCCGAGATAAGAGCCTGACAAAAACTTGACAACCTGCAAAAAAGTTCTCTATAATTATAAGAAACCACTTACCTCTACATTCAAGCTTGTTATCCGTTTAGGTTTCTCCCGCAATGAAGCGCACAAAATATGTTTATAGTTATAACTAGAACCAGATTATGGTGACAGGTAAATTCGCTTCCCCGGAGAAACAACGCCTCTCAGGAGAATTTGCCTTCCGAAATCAGACTAAGCGTCGAATAGGCTAATGAGCAAGTATATCTTCGTAACCGGTGGCGTAGTAAGCTCAGTAGGCAAAGGTATCAGTGTCGCCTCCATAGGCAGAATCTTGAAAAGCCGCGCTATCTCAGTTTCTGTGCAGAAGCTTGACCCGTATCTCAATGTCGACCCGGGGACTATGTCCCCGTACCAGCACGGCGAAGTTTTCGTCACCCAGGACGGCGCTGAGACCGACCTTGACCTGGGGCACTACGAGAGGTTCATCGACATCGATTTAACTTCGGCTTCCAGTACCAGCTCAGGTCAGATTTACTCGGCGGTTATCGCCGGGGAAAGACATGGGGAATACCTCGGAGGTACCATACAGGTGATACCACATGTTACCAACGAGATAAAGCGGAGGATTAGAGAGGTATCCCAATCCTCAGGCGCTGAGGTAGTTATCGTTGAAGTTGGTGGTACCGTAGGCGACATCGAAGGCTTGCCCTACCTGGAAGCCATACGCCAGATGCGAAATGAAGAAGGTAGAGACAACGTCCTCTATGTCCATGTTACTTTTCTGCCTCACATCGCCACCACCAACGAGCTTAAGACCAAGCCGACACAGCACAGCGTTAACGAGCTAAGGCGCATCGGCATACAGCCGGACATCATTCTGTGCCGCTCCGACTATGAAATTCCCGAGGGTTTGAAAGAAAAGATATCACTATTTTGCGATGTGGCTAAAGAAGCGGTTATACCGCTGGTCACCGCTGAAACCATATACGAGGTGCCGCTTATACTTGAGGAGGCGGGGCTGAGCAATTTGATTATCAGCCGCCTAAGACTTGAAGCTAAAGATGTCGACCTGAACGAGTGGCGAGATATGGTAACCAAACTAAAAGCTCCCAAAGAGCCTGTGAACATAGCTCTTGTGGGCAAGTATGTAGAGCTTCAGGACGCTTACTATTCCGTGCGGGAAGCCCTATGTCATGCCGGAATGCACCATGACCGGCAGATAAACATACTGTGGGTTCAATCCGAGGACCTGGAGTCCAGCGGCAATATAAATCTATTGAAGTCAGCACAGGGCATTATAGTACCGGGCGGCTTCGGCTACCGCGGTATAGAAGGCATGATAACTGCGGCCGGTTATGCTCGCCAGAATAATATCCCCTATCTAGGCATATGTCTGGGCATGCAGGTAATGGTTATTGAATTCGGGCGCTATGCTTTCAACAGCAAGGAGGTCAACTCTACCGAATTTGACCCAAACACACCGTATCCGGTAATAGACCTGATGCCGGAACAACATGATGTCACCGACATGGGCGGCACTATGAGGCTGGGGACATATCCCTGTCAACTGGTTCCCATGACAAAAGCAGCCATAGCTTACGGAGAAACCATAGTACATGAGCGCCACCGTCACCGATTTGAGGTAAACAACCGCTTCCGCGAGCCGCTGGAGCAGAAAGGGCTTATAGCCAGCGGGTTATCTCCAGATAATCGACTGGTTGAGATAGCCGAAGTCAAAGACCATCCCTGGATGGTGGCTTGCCAGTTTCACCCTGAATTCAAGTCAAGACCCGATCACCCACATCCCCTGTTTGCCGGCTTCGTCGGGGCTGCCAAAGGAACTCTGGTCGAAGGCACTCAGGTGACTCTGCCGCTAGCATGAGACTTTTATGTCTAATTTCACCTTCAGGAGGAACACATGCAACTTTTTCTAGACACAGCTAATATCGAGCACATCCGACATGGCGTCAGGATGGGAGTCATTACCGGTGTGACCACCAATCCCAGCCTGATATCCAAAGAGGGCAAGGTAGACTACAAACGCCATGTCCAGGAAATCTGCCCTATAGTGCCGGGCCCGGTATCAACCGAGGTGGTAAGCCAGGATGTATCGGGCATGGTCACCGAAGCCAGGGAAATCGCCTCCTGGGCAAAAAATGTGGTGGTAAAAATACCGGCAAGCCTGGAAGGTGTTGAAGCTACTCATCAACTAGCCAGGGAGGGCATTAAGGTTAATTTTACCCTTTGCTTCTCTGTAAACCAGGCTATACTGGCTGCCGAAGCCGGAGCCACATTTGTCAGCCCCTTCGTCGGCAGGCTCGATGACATCGGCGAAAATGGCATGAGACTTGTAAAGGAAATCGTGGCAGTTTACAATAACTATCCTGATTCAATTAAGACACAGGTAATCGCTGCCAGTATCAGGCATCCGCAGCATTGCATCGAGGCGGCTCAAGCTGGCGCCCAAATAGCTACCATTCCGTATCAAGTGCTGATGCAGATGATTCAACACCCGTTGACCGATATCGGCATAAGGCGATTTTTGGAAGACTGGAACAAGGTAATGGGACCTGCTGTATTGAAATCAGAAGTTTCGTAAAGCTGTCTTGTCGCCCTGAGCGACAGCGAAGGGTCTCTAGATTCTTCGGTCGCTTCGCTCTCTCAGAATGACGATGGAGAGTTCAGGATGACAGAGAAAATTACTCTTGCAATAGTAAATATATGAGAGGTTACTAACATGAACATCGCTGAACTTGAAACAAAAACTCGAGATGAACTGGTGGATATGGCCAAGCAACAGGGGGTCGAAGGCTACAGTGGGCTTAAGAAACAAGAGCTCATCATGCGGCTTGTTCAAGCCCAGACCGAACAACAGGGCTACCTGTTTGTCGGCGGTATACTGGATATTGTGAGCGAGGGTTATGGCTTCCTGCGCCAGGAGAGCCTGCTACCCGGACCCAATGATATCTACATCTCCAACTCCCAGATTCGCCGCTTTAGCTTAAGACCTGGTGACACCGTCTCCGGACAGGGCAGACCACCTAAGGAGGGTGAGAAATATTGCAGTCTGATACGTGTGGAAGCGATTAATGGGATAGACCCGGAGCAATCTAGGGGCAGAGTTCATTTCAGCTCTCTGACACCTACTTTCCCCGATAAGATGTTCAACTTAGAGACCAATCCACATTTCTTATCGACGCGGCTTATAAACTTGATAGCCCCAATTGGCCGAGGTCAACGCGGGCTTATTGTATCACCACCTAAAGCCGGCAAAACTGTGCTTCTCAAGCACATAGCCAATGCCATCACAACCAACTACACCGAGCCTCATCTGATGGTCTGTCTCATCGGCGAGAGACCAGAAGAGGTTACTGACATGAAGCGTTCGGTAAAGGCCGAGGTTGTTGCCGCCACCTTCGATGAGATGGCGGAAAACCACACACGGGTAGCCGAATTAGCCCTGGAGCGAGCCAAAAGGCTGGTGGAAATAGGCAAGGACGTAGTTATCCTGCTAGATGGCATTACCCGGCTGACTCGCGCTTATAACCTGGCGATGCCGCCCAGCGGGCGCACCCTGTCCGGAGGCATCGATTCGGTGGCTCTCTATCCGCCAAAGCGTTTCTTCGGTGCAGCCCGTAACACGGAAGAGGGAGGCAGCCTGACCATCATCGCCACTTGCCTGGTCGACACCGGCAGTCGTATGGACGAGCTGATTTACGAAGAATTTAAGGGCACTGGCAATATGGAACTGCATCTCGACCGCCGCATGGCTGAAAAAAGGATTTTCCCGGCTATGAATATACTGCACAGCGGCACCCGCCGTGAGGAACTTCTGCTCGATGAGACCACATTGAAACAGGTCTGGTTACTCCGACGTATAGTCACTATGCTGGCTGAAGATTCACCAAACAACACCGAAGCCACCGAGAGACTTCTCGACCGCATGGCTAAAACGAAAACAAACGCCGAGTTCCTGACAACGCTTTCTAAAGACGTATAACGGAGTATTCATTTGTCATTATGAAGAGAAGGAAACTCTGGCTTACAGTGGCAGAGCGAATCTGCTCAACAGCGTCAGGCAACCAAGTATGTATGAAAGAACTCGGCTCTATTGACTTTCATCCATTTCATGCTATGATAACAGGCAAAACTGCCCGGAGGAAGTGATGAAAGCAGGAACTACGGCTACAGCATTCGTTCTTCTGGCGCTCGCTGTGTGCCTGATACCGGTGCCAGCCTATGCCGGCTCCCTAAGCTTGAACCTGTCGAAAGGAATTGTGGGCACAAATGTGACAATTCCCTTTGCGACTGGATACGGTAGCGGCAGTTATCAGCTTTACTGGGGTGAAACTGACCAGCTTATAGGTCAAGGTGAAATCGAGAAGGGGGTCGTCAGCACAATAGCTTTCATTGTTCCAGAAGCCGCCAGAGGCAAGCACAACGTCACACTGAAGATAGCCGGTGATTTCTTCACTACTGAATTCACCGTCATTCCATCTATCAGCCTCAGCATTGACGAGGATACCGTAGACTCAAACCTGACCGTCACCGGAAGAGGCTTCAACGCCAACGAGTCAAATATACAGATAGTCTATGACGGCAGCCCGGTGGAAACCGGAATTGTAGCCAGCAACAAAGGAAGCTGGCAAAGCACATTCGAGGTGCCCAAGAGCAGCGGGGGACAACATGTTATCGATGCTATGGGAACCACACCAGCCTCCGAAGTTGAAGACAAGGTCTTCACAGTAATTCCAAAAATAGACGCTACACCATCGTTCGGATGGGTAGGCACGGTGGTGCGTGTATATGGCAGCGGTTTTGCCAGCGGGGAAACCAACATCAAGATAATTTACGATAGTGGAACAGTAAAGACCGGTATAGCCGCTGATGGCAGTGGCTCATGGCAATCGAGTTTCTCCATCCCGGCATCAGCCAAAGGTAGTCACGATATAAGAGCTTACGGAGCGATTACCAGAGAAAGTGATTTGGCCGCAACTAGCTTTTCCGTGTCTCCGGGGATAAAGATCGATCCGGTATCCGGCTATCTCGGCGGCAGCATTCATGTCGGCGATAGTCTCTGGGTCAGCGGCGTTGGGTTCGAAGCCAGCGAAACGGGTATTAGAGTCACCTTTGATGGGGAATCGAGCATCAGCGGCATAGTCGCCGATGCCAAGGGCTCGTGGTCAGATAGACTGGAGATACCTCCGTGTAGCAGGGGAGAGCACACCATCAAGGCTTCCGGAGACATAACCAGAGCCAGCGATATCGTAGGCTCTATCTTAATTGTCTCGCCGAATATAGAGCTGAATCCGACTTCAGGAGCTGTAGGCTCTGAGATAACCGTTCATGGCAATGGCTTTGCAGCAAACCAGATTATAACTATTAGCTACGATGGAGTTAACGCGTCCACCAACACAGCTACAGATGCCAAGGGCAACTTTACAACCAGCTTCAAAGTCCCAAAAAGTAAGGCTGGCGACCATACTGTAACCATCACTGACGCTACAGCCTCTGTATTCTCCGCGAGTTTGAACGTGGAATCAACGCCACCGCCAATACCAAATCTCGTATCTCCAGAAGCCGGCAGTGAGTTCGGCTTCTCCATCGATAAAACCACTATCGCCTTTAATTGGGCAGACGTCGAAGACCCAAGCGGAGTCTATTACATACTCGAAATAAGTCCCAGCGCCAATTTCGCCGGTACGATAATTCGAAAAGAGGGGCTAACTATGCCTGAGTACACACTGACCGATAGCGAGGGGCTGACAAAGGGGAACTACTATTGGAGAGTCAGAGCTGTAGATGGCGCTGACAATCAGAGCGAATGGACAAACGGGCAACTCTTCAAGGTCAGTGGTTTGAACTGGTGGCTGATACTAATCATAGCCTCAGCTGCCATCGTTGTAATAATCATAATCTGGCGTTTAGTATCCGTAAGCCGTAAGAGCGAATGGAAATAAAGGCGTGAAACTTGACAATAGGGGACTTATAGCTTAATATGGAAAAAGTTAACCAATACGTTAACGGAAAGTAAGGAGGTATCATGAGACTATTGGTTATCGGACTAGGGCAATGTGGCTCCCGAGTCGCTGACCAGTTTGTTCGTTTAGATAAACGGGCACGAGCGCAGTGGGGCATCAATATAGTCACAGGGACCTTTGCCGTAAACACAGACCAGACTGACCTCACTGGCTTAACTCACATCGGTTCTGATTTCATGCACCGCATCCTCATCGGTGGGCGCAAGACCTGGGGACACGGTGTGGGCAAGGTAAACGAGATGGGCGCCGAATTAGCCAGGGAAGATGGTGATAAGGTGGTGGATGCAGTGAGAACGGCATCCAATTTCTACCAGACCCACGCCTTCATGCTCATCGCCGGGGCAGCTGGCGGCACAGGCTCCGGTGCCATATCCGTTATCGCTCAAATGCTTAAAGAGCGATATGTAGGCAAGCCGGTCTACGCACTGGTTGTTCTTCCCTTCGAGCATGAAGAGATGGCTGAGCTGAGAAGCGTTTATAATACTGCAACCTGTCTAAAGTCAATACAATCAGTGGCTGATGGCGTATTTCTGGCGGACAACCAACGCTATGTCAGAAAGGACGCCAGCCTGGCAATGAACCTGGATAGAATAAACTCAACGATTGCCGAGCCTTTTTACGATATGATGTGCGCCGGCGAGATAACCAAATATAAATACGTCGGTGCTAAAGTGCTGGATGCAGGCGATATCATGCAATCAATAGACGGCTGGACAGCCATAGGCGTCGGCACTTCCCAAATACCACGCGCATTCCGCTTCCCCTGGGAACTTAACAAAACCAGCTTCAAGGAGAAGGGCGAGGAATCTTTGAGAGCTATGCAGGCAATGGACGCTGCCTTCAGCGAGCTTTCTGTCGGATGCAGCCCTGAAGATGCCGGCAGAGCCTTATATCTTATGTCAGCACCAGCCAAGGACATGTCTATGGATATAGCTAAAGGTCTGGGCGACTACCTGAGAGAGCTGGCAGAAAACGCCGTCATCAGAGCCGGCGACTTCCCCAGAGGTGGGACAAGCGTCGATGTCACCGTAATACTTTCTCAGCTAGCCTTCGTTCAGAAAATAAGAGACTACTATGACAGGGCTACGGCATTTGCCCAGACCCAGAAGGAAAGGATAAAGGAAACCTCAGGCAGACTCCGTGACATGGAGGAAGCTGCTAAGGGATTGCCTAGCCTGATTTAAGCACTTCGAGGCGTAATTTTCGCGAGACAATATGGAGGCGAGGCTTATAAGCCTCGCCTCTTGTTATTCTTCCCTACATACCAGCCATCAACCAAGCGATAGTCCTCTAGCCTTTCGTGGCGCAAGTCTATTTGCCGCCTGAACCACCAGAGCCAGGCTCATCAGGTAATCATCATGACCGTCGCCAGCTTCGACAAAGAAGTTCAGGGTCTGGTTAGGTCTGTAGATGCTCCTGGCTTTGTCTAGCTCAAACATCAACTCAGTGTAATCCGCAGAGCCGTCCCGCTTATAAAGCTTGAGCCTGCCTGAGTTAATGGCAGCCAGCAAATCGAAGCCCGCTTCTGACTTCGTCTTCTGGGTGAATTTAAAGGGGATAATTCTGCTGCCCAGCGACTTACGCAAAAAGCTGGTGACCGGCTCCCCGATACCAGTGGCATCAGTGACGATTCGATTGCAATTCCAGACATTTTTCAGTATATCCACGATTTGAGGATAGAGTTCAGAATGCTTCTTGCCTACCCAGCTATAGTGCTCCACCACATGTATTCTGGGCTCCTTGACCATCATGTCAGCAGCATCAAATATGACCTCGGCAACAGTCATCACAGTGGCATCCCTGCCTGAACGAATTAGAATCTCGTCTTCAAGCTGTTCGGACTCGCCAGCGAAATCTATGCCGGCTACATAGGTCTTGCATTTATCAGGCTGGCTAATCCTGTAATAGTCGCCTCGAAGCTGGGCGATTTGCTGACCGGTAAGAAATCCACCGCCACCTCGAATCGGCAGCAGTGCATATTGAGTTCTGAATAAGGGGTGCCCTTCGCCCAGGCGCTCCCGCTCAGACTCAACAAAGGCTTTGTAGCTGGGATTATACCTGGCTATTTCCTGCCAATCATACCGAAAATGGCGCTTGATGCCGTCATTCTTCTCCAATTCCAGGTTAGTCTGCTTGACCTCTTCAAGCAACGTAGAATCGTCCCAAGTTGTGCCATAGTGCACAGTGGTTGCATTTGAAGCTGACGCCATCGGCCTGAATTCCTTGGTGTATTTGTCCCTGGCTACATCCTGTGATTCGTCTATCTCCAGAAGGATGTCAGCAGTATGACCGACAACCGAGCTGGTCCCATCAGCAGACAGGAATACCTGCCTGGCATTGCCCAGCCTGACCATATAGCCAGCCTCGGTGAACCAGATGCCACCGAAGCCGAAATCGTCCAGCCTTTCCTTCAGCCGACTCATGGATATAATTGTCTGCGGCTTAAAGGTGGGGGAACATTTGATGGCATTGCCGCCGACAGCCATGAACATAGTCAACAGCAAAAGTTCAAGGTGGGCAGAAAGCTCATTTTTGCCGCCCTGACGGGCGATTTCCACGGAGAATGTTAGACCGAGGTTGTTCTGGACACTGTCCAGTACATTTTTGGCTACTTCTATCTGGTACGGTCTGAGCTTCATCTCATCAGTGATTTTATACCCAGCGGAACGGCAATCTCGGTGAGGACTCTGGTGACTGCCTCCCTGAGAGATTTCTTCTGCTCCCGGGTGATGCTGTAACGAGTACTGACAAGCCTGGCGATAGCGGTAGCGACTTTCAGATGAAGGTCAAAACTCTCCGGCTTTGCCACCATAAGTTCTCTGAGCTTGACGCGGAGTATAGCGATCTCTTCATCAATGCCTTCTATGCCCCTGGCTTCCTCAAGCTCCAGCTTTTCGGCTTCATCAAGCGCCCTGCTGTAGAAGCCCGGCTTTTCGCCCTTTGTGGTTTCTTTTCTTCTCATTCTGTTTTGCCCGGATAAGTCCATAGGCTAGAACATAGGCAGCCAGGTCATACCTCTGCCTGTCTAGCGCCACCTTCAATAACTTTGCCATAATCGGCACTATGTTAGCACTAATGTTCTATTTAAACAAGTCAAATGTGTCGCTCTAGCGCTCAGGTTGCGATGGTGCCGGGAAGGTGGCTTTCGCACAGTTTGCGGGCTTTGGGTCAAATTAGCGAGTATGCTATACTTAGCAACGCTGTGAAACACGGGCTTATATTTATGACACTAATTGGCATCATGCTGTCAGTACTGGCATGTGCTAACCCGGCACAGAAACATCTTGAGCAGGGTGATATATATTTCAGTGAGGCGCAGTGGACTGAAGCCATCAGCGAGTATAGCGAGGCGATCGAGCTCAATCCGAATCTGGCTTTAGCTTATAGTAAACGGGGACAGGCTTATGCCGCCGAAGAAGACTGGGACTCATCTCTCAGTGATTTGAATAAGGCGCTGGAGTTAGACCCTGAACTAATGGAGGCATATAATCATCGAGCCTCCATCTACCATGCTCAGGAGCAGTGGGACATGGCTATTGCCGACTTAAACAAGGCTATAGAACTAGCCCCCGAGCTGGCAGTGGCATATAGTAACCGTGGCTGGACTTATGCCAGCAAGGGGCAACCTGAAGAGGCACTTGCTGATTTGAATAAAGCCATTGAGCTAGACCCTGAGCTGGTCGAGGCATACTACAATCGGGGTCTTGTCCAAAATAGCCAGGGCCGCTGGGACATGGGCATCGCAGACTTGAGCAAGGTAATCGAGTTTGAGCCGAATAATTCCCTGGCATTCAACGACCGTGGCTCTGCCTATACTAATGTCGGACAACTTGATGCAGCTATTGCCGACCTGAACAAGGCTATAGAGCTCGAGCCTGACTATGCGCTGGTATATTACAACCGCGGCTTGGTCTACGAGGAACAGGGGCAATGGGATGGAGCTATCGCTGACCTCAGCAAAGCCTTAGAACTGGAACCTTCCCTGGCTATCGTTAACCTGGAACTCAGCAAAGCTTACGCCGAGCGCGGCTATAGCTATCACATCACGGGACAACAAAGCCAGGCTATTGACGACCTCAACAAAGCCATAGAACTTGACCCATATATGGCTTCCGCTTATCTCATCCGGGGGACAATCTACAATGCCCAGGGTGAATGGGAGTTAGCATTTGCTGATTTGAATAAAGCCATAGAACTCGACCCGAATAACGCTGCGGCATACAGCAACAGGGCATATACCTATCTCAACAACTTGTATCTTGATAATGCAATCGCTGATTACAGTAAGGCAATCGAGCTTGACCCCAGCTACTCCCTGGCTTATTACAATCGGGGAATCATATACTTTAACACCAGCCAGTCTGATTTAGCTATTGCCGACTTAAACAAGGTTATAGAGCTATCAGGCAACCCAGACCTTGTTACAGCAGCCAGAGAACGCATAGCAGAAATCCAGCGCAGGAAATAAGCTAGAACTTGAATTTTCCATCGAAGAAAGCAACCACCTTCTCCGATAACACTGCCTCATACCCCAACCATAAATGATCAGCTCCTGTCACAAGCTCAAGTTGCTTGGGCTCAGCCGCTTCTTGATTCATCAGCTTCGCCTGGTCAAGCGGCACCACAAAATCATCAGCCCCACAGAGCAAAAGCTTGGACTTAAGGCAGCCTCTCAATTGAGATAACTGTGCTGACCCGGGAGGCATTGAAATTAGCGCTACAGCCCTGACTCTCTCGTCAGTACAGGCAACAGGCAAAGCCACGGCGGCACCGAAGGAATAGCCCAACAACCCCACTTTGTTACTATCCACAGCAGGCTGGGAAATAAGCCAGCTTACGGCTGCTGTCACATCTTCTTGTTCAGCAATGCCATCACCATAGTTACCCTGACTACCACCCACACCCCTAAAGTTAAACATAAAAGCAACAATAGACTTCCCGACCAAAGCCGAACTGACCGCCAGAATAACATTGTTATTCATTGAGCCGCCGTAAAGAGGATGAGGATGGCACAGCACTACCGCTGGAAAAATTCCATCGCCTTCGGGGAAATAACAAATGCCCTCGAGTGTAAGCTTGCCACAAGGAAAGTATACTGCGTCCTGTCTCAGTCTTTCTTCTCCCGTTTATTTTCCCACCAGGTCTTAAGCCTGGAACGTACGTCCTTCTCATAGCCCTGGTCACTGGGCGAATAGTAGCGCTTCCCCTTAAGCATGTCCGGCAGGTTCTGTTGTTCGACAAAGTGCCCCGGGTAATCGTGGGCATATTTATAACCTTTGCCATGCCCGAGCTGACGCATCAATTTGGTGACCGGATTACGCAGGTGAAGCGGCACCGGCTCATTACGACTTCGCTCGACATCTTGCTGCACCTTCGAATATGCTTCGTACAGAGAATTGCTTTTTGGCGCCGTAGCCAGATAGGTTACCGCCTCGGCCAGAGCCAGGTTGCCTTCCGGCATGCCTATAAAATGTGCCGCCTGCTGAGCAGCCACAGCCACCATCAAGGCTCTAGGGTCAGCCATGCCCACGTCCTCAGAAGCGAAACGCACCAGTCGACGGGCAATATAAAGAGGGTCTTCACCCGCCTCCAGCATTCTTCCCAGCCAGTATAAGGATGCATCCGGGTCGGAGCCGCGCAGTGACTTATGGAGCGCCGATATCAGGTCATAATGCTGGTCACCGCTCTTGTCATAAAGCAAAGCCCGATGCTGCAGCGCCTCCTCGATGATCTTAAGGTTGAGCCGTCGATAGCCATCAGTATCCGGCGCAGTGGCTTGAGCTGCCATCTCCAGGGCATTGAGCGCCACTCGAGCATCGCCGTTAGACATAACGACCAGATGACTTAGAGCGTCTTCAGGCAGCTCTACCTTCAGCTTACCTAACCCTCTCTCCTCATCACTGAGAGCCCTTTCAACTATAAGGCGAATTTCTTTATCAGTTAGTGAATTCAGTGTAAAAACGCGGCATCTTGAGAGCAGGGCTGAAATAACCTCAAATGAAGGGTTTTCCGTAGTGGCACCGATTAGAATAACCACACCGTTTTCTACGTAAGGCAATATAGCGTCTTGCTGAGTCTTATTAAACCGGTGAATTTCATCTATAAACAGGACAGTCCGCTGTCCAGAAAGCTTACGCCTACGCTTTGCCTCTTCTACAATACGCCTCAAATCGGCCACACCGGCACTTACAGCACTAAGCGGGCTGAAATACGACTTTGTAACACTGGCGACAACATAAGCCAAAGTTGTCTTGCCGCTTCCCGGTGGTCCCCAAAAAAGCATCGAAGGCAACTGGTCTGAATCGAAACATTTCCTGAGCACCCGCCCCTCACCCACCAGATGCTCCTGCCCTACGAAATCAGCAAAGCCACGCGGCCGCATTCTGGCTGCCAGTGGCATGTCTTTAAGTTGCTCGTCATCGACCCCAGAAACATCATCCCCCTTCGCTTCCAGCCCATCCAGGTCGAAAAGAGTCATATTAAGCCGTCTTTTCCTCTCCCGCCGTCTTTTCCTCTCCCGCCGCCGCCTTAGTCAGCTTGGCTGCTCTGTCGTAATAGCTCCGAATTCTGTCCACATAAATCAATTCTGATACTACCGCAGTTACTTTGGTGAAATTCTTGTCCCCGTAAAAGCTGCCATTTCTCATCTCAGCATTAGGTGCCAGCTCTCGCAAACGATTGCCCAGGACCTTGACCATATCGACATTGGTTTTTCCAGCCGGTGCCGAAAGAATATACAGAACTCTGCCGGCATCTTCCAATTTGCAATCAACCGACAATCTCATCAAAGCTGAATTCATCGCTTCCATAACTCCAAACGTTTCCGAACTCTTCTCCTCAAAGGTTGGCGCTTTTTTCCACGAAAACAGTGATGACGACAATTTTGTCTTGCCCACGCCTATCGCCGTCCAGCCAACTAGCGTCTGCACGATATCACCGGCATCGAGCACCTGGCCGGCAACATACTTTGAACCAGATATCTCACCCGTACAGAGAAGGTCGTAGAACGGCAAGACTAGCTCTTTATTCAAGCCGCCCATCTTCTGGGGTGGTGCTATGTTTCCCAGCACTCCCAAACCCCCATTATCCGCCAAAATAACGGCATCAGCCACCTTTTCGATAGATTTCAGACATAGCGCAGTATTGCGAACGCGCTGCGGGTCGTCTAACTCAGAGTCAAAAGGCAAAACTAGAAGCGCATAGACAGGCTTATCCATATGGCGCTCTTTCAGCATCTGGACCATAACTGGAACTCCCCCAGAACCGAGACTACCGGCAGCACCGGCCACAAATAGAAAGGCATCCGTATTGACAAAGGCGCCGAGCCTCATAGCTAACATAACTCGCTCGCTTTCATGACGCATCAGCTTGGCACCAGCTTCGGTTGAGTTATCGCTAAGAGGGCCCCGAATCGGCACGGGTTTCAACCAGTCCCATCCGGACTTAGTCAATTCACCCAAAAGAGCTGAATCATTATTTACGGCATAAGCACAGGTAATTACATTGACGTGCAACTCAGCCCTCGCCGTCTTATTTAGTTCGGCAAACTCACGGGCCAGCCTGCAGCCACAATCACCAACACCAATAACCATTAATTTCATAGCACTTTTTTCTCCTCGCCCAAAACTAGCAGATATATGTCATTATGTCAATTAAATCTCTTTACCTGAAAACGATACAATTTTATCGGCTCTCCGGCTGATATGCCAGCTTTAGCCTTACAAATTCTGATTTGCTCTTCAACGGTGTCCACACCTTCAAGGTCAGGTAGTAATAGCCCGCGCCTGAAACCGCATTCCACGATTACGCCATATCTCTTCGGGTCAAGCTGGTCAACACTTCGCACCGTCTCCGGTCCAGCAAGAACATCCACACTGTATTCAAGGTCATCCAATTCAGAAACCCCGACTGGCATAAAACGGGGGTCTTGCGTAGCTGAGCTTATGGCATTGGCTACGACTTCCCCGGCTACATTAGCTCTTGTTGGTAAAAAAGTGCCAATACAACCCCTCAATTCACCATGTTTTTTAATTGATACAAAAACGCCAGCCTTCGATTTCATCTCGGCAGTAAGCTTCCTTGGCCTGAACACCTTGCCATAGCGGATATATTTTTCTACTGCCTTCCGGGCCAGCTCCAGCATCGGATGACGCTGCTTTGCCATATCACCACGCTCTTTTTCGATCATTCTTATTTTACTAGTATCCCAGCATATCCTACAACACTGCTATAGTCACCAGAGGTGTCACCGCTCGTCTGATACTTGACCAGCTCTGCCTTTTTAGCTCCCAACTCCTTAGCGGCAGAGATAAGGCTAACTACCGGTGCATAACCGCACATCGATATTCCGAACTTGTCAACTCGTCTTAACAACTCATCTTCATTCAAATCCAGTATAGCCTCAATAGCCTGTCTATCCTTATTACGAGCAGTTTCATGAGGCTCATAATGGGTCATGTCACTGCTAGCCAGTATTACAATATCCTTCTTCGACCCCTTAATCGCACCGGCTAATTCCATTCCGATTTTCTTATAAGCATCACCACCGGCATGAGCCAGGACTATGGGCACTATCCTAACATCTGGCTTAAAATACTGCAAAAAGGGCACCTGAACCTCAAGCGAGTGTTCAAATTGATGCGCCACATAGTCTTCTTCCAGGTAGCTTGAGGAGGCTAAAATCCGCTTCCCAAGCTCCGAGTCAATTTCCACCTCACCCAAAGGCGTTTCCCACGCCCCTTCCGTCATTATACTGAAAGCCTTTCCCCTACCGGTGTGATTCGGACCCAACATGATAAAGGTATCCTTGAATTTGACTCTGGATATGACCGCCCCGGCTACCACGCCCGAGTAGGTATATCCGGCATGAGGCGAAACCAGTCCTATTGCTTCAACCTTCTCCACCCTGTCATCCACCATAGTTTCAATCATACTCTTCAGCCCGTCCAATGAGGCCGGGTAAAATTGTCCGGCAACAACTGCATCCCTGATCATAACGCACCCTCCACCGAAGCTGAAACCTGACGAGACCAGCCAGCCGCCTTGATATTAAGCTCAGCTCCACAGAACTTGCATTTGGAACCAGCGACACCTATCACATTAACATCGTAGCCAAACCTCTGAATCACTACCTTGTTACAGGAGTAACAGACAGTATTTTCAGCACCGTGGCCGGGAACATTGCCCAGATAGACAAAGCGTAACCCGGCTTTCTTGCCGATATCATAAGCCTTCTCCAAGGTTGCTACCGGCGTCGGCGGCAAATGCCTGAGATTATGGTGGGGATAGAACCGGGTTACGTGCCACGGCGTAAGTTCTCCCAGCTCATCCCGCATCCATGTAGCGATGCCACGTAGCTGCTCATCATCGTCATTCATCGTGGGGATTACGTTGGTTATCACCTCCACATGCATACGCCACTGCTGCTGCGCCCTTTTAGTCACCTCGAGTATACCACGCCATCTTGGTATTTTTGCCAAATCACGGTATAAGGCATCAGAGAAGCCCTTGATATCGACCCTCCAGGCATCAAGATAAGGTCCGATGGTATCCAGAGCATCAGGCGTCAGGTAACCGTTGGTCACATAGCCCGTATAAAGACCTTCCTTTTTAGCCAGTTTTGCCGAATCCAATGTATATTCGAACCAAATGCTCGGCTCGTTATATGTCCAGGTGATACCGCTGCAATTACGCTGCTTTGCCAGCCTCACAGCTCCATCCGGTGGTATGCGTTGTGATTCGTCTGTCATCTCGGCTGGCTTTTCAATGCAGGAAATCTGCCAGTTCTGACAATGTTTACAATGAAAGTTACATCCCCAGGTGCCCAGAGACAAAGCCGTGCTGCCCGGAAAAAAATGGAACAGAGGTTTTTTCTCAATAGGGTCAACAGCTACCGAGGAAACCTGGGCGTAGTTGAGGATATTAAGCACGCCGCCATCGTTTCGGCGCACCCGGCAGACTCCGAATTTGCCCGGTCCGATAGCACAACGCCACTGGCAGACATTGCATCGCACCCTCGAATCAGGAAGCTTCTCATAAAGCAAGGCCTCGTGCATACTCCAGCACCACCCTACACCAATTATATCATTCTAAAGATAAATGACATAACATCAGACCCGAAAGGCTGCCATTAAATCTTACCTTCTATCAGCAGAGGAGACAATAATAACAATGATATACTGCTGGACAATGCCCAAAACTTGGTTTACAATGCCATAGAGAAAACCAAAAGAGGTAGCCATGATTCTAGAACTTAACGAAGAGCAAAAGATACTCCAGAAAAGCGCACGTGAATTCATGGAGCGCGAAATAATACCCATTGCCGATGAATATGACCGCAAATATCATCCACTGCCCAAAGATGTATCTCTCGGCTTGCTGAAGAAGCTACTACCTCTGGGCTATGTAGGCTCAACTTTGCCACCGGAGTATGGCGGGCAGAACCTGGACCTCATCTCATACGCCGTCCTTGGCGAGGAACTGGCTCGCGCCTACGTCAGCCTGGGCATGATTGTGCTGATACAGGACGGCAGCGTGCTGCCTATACTGGTGGAACACGGCACCCCCGAGCAAAAGGCAAAATACATACCGAAGATAATGTCGCTGGAAAAAATCACCTGCTTCTGTCTGACCGAGCCTGACGTCGGCTCCGGCGCCCGGGATTTATCAACTTCAGCCGTACTCAACGGAGACCACTATGTGCTCAACGGCACTAAAACATGGATAACCAACGGCGGCATCGCCGACCTGGCAGTCGTCTTCGCCTCCACAGACCGAAGCAAAGGAGCCAGAGGCATATCTTGTTTTCTAGTGGATAAAGAGGAATCGCCATTCACCACCAGCGAACTGCCCAAGATGGGCTGTCGCTCCTGCCCTACCTCCGAGTTGAATTTCGATGATTGCCGCGTGCCCAAGGGTAACCTGATTGGCGCAACGGGCAACGCCTACCTGCTGGCGCTGGGCGAGCTTTGTAAACTCCGGGTCGCCGTGGGCGTCGGAGCCGTAGGCTTAGCCCAGGCTGCTATAGACGCTGCTATAAAATACGCAAGAGAACGAAAGCAATTCGGTCGCCCCATCGGCAGCTTCCAGCTCATTCAGGAACTGATAGCCGACATGGCAATACTGACCGACGCCGCCCGATTCATCTGCTACCGGGCTTTGTACCTTATAGGCAAGGGGCAAATCCCCTTCAAAGAAGCCTCCATGGCAAAATCTTACAGCACCGAGATAGCTGTTGAGGTAACGTCAAAAGCCATACAGGTGCACGGCGCCTACGGCATCTCCGAGGAATATCCTGTGGAGCGTTATTTCCGCGATGCCCGTACGCTTACTTTCCCCGATGGCGCCACCCAGATTCAAAAACTGGTCATCGGACGTGAGCTTCTTGGTATATCAGCCTTCGTTTAAAAACTACATTCCCTTCTGTCTTTCTGGAGAGGCTTTTGACTTTATGTCATTCTGAGGAGCGGGGCGACGAAGAATCTTGGTAGGTAAATATGATGAGATTCTTCGCTATGCTCAGAATGACACGTAGAGGGACAGGCATAGAGACCAATCTCTAAATATGTGGCTTTTGGAAATTTGAATTTGGGATTTTAATATATGCTGGTTATCGGCATAACGGGCAATTTCGGCACCGGCAAGACCACCGTATCCAATATGCTGGCTGAACTTGGCGCTGTCACGATTAACGCCGATGAGCTGGGACACGAAGTCCTCCAGCCTGATACGCAGGTCTACAAGGAAGTGTTAGCTTCTTTCGGCAAGTCTATACTGAGCCCCAAAGGAGAAATAGACCGCAGCAAGCTGAGCAAACTGGTCTTTGACGATAACACAGCCCTGGCTCGGCTTAATCAGATAACACACCCCAGAATACATGAGATAGTCAGGCAAAAAATAGAGGAATATCGCCAGGCAGGTGCCAGTGTCGTAGTCCTTGAAGCTGCCCTGCTCATAGAAGCCAGCTGGATGCCGCTGGCAGACCAGCTCTGGGTAACTATAACATCGAAAGCCACTATAGTGAAACGGCTGCGAAGCTCAAGAGGACTCAGCGAAGAGCAGATACTGACTCGCCTGCACGCTCAGATGCCTCAAGAAGAAAAGGCGAGGCAGGCTGATGTAGTCATCGACACCGATTGTTCCATGGATGATCTTAGAGCCAGAGTAACCGAATTATGGCACAAACTTCCCGTAGTAACTGAACATTAGCCCCGCTACCACTTCCACACCACCAGAAATGCAAAGACAATCCCCAACATGGCTCCGGCGGCGACCTCGAACTTGGTATGGCCTATTAGCTCCGTCAGGCGTTGCTTAAAGGCTGGATTCCCTTTGAAAAGCTCTTCCAGTATGCGATTGAGCATTGTGGACTGGGTGCTTACCGTCTGCCGCACTCCAGCAGCATCATACATCACCACGAGGGCTAAAATAGCAGCTATGGCAAAAAGAGGCGAGCCTAAGCCATAAACTATGGCTATAGTAGTAGCCAATGCGCAGACCAGCGTAGCATGCGCGCTGGGCATGCCGCCCATAGTAGTCAGGTAGGATAAAGTTAAGCGCTTCTCCTTTACCGAGCCGGTGAGAAGCTTCAGCACCTGAGCCACACACCAGGCAACCGCAGGCACCCATAACGCCTTATTGTTTAACAGTGCTTCCAAGATACTCTCCTTTGACAATTATATATCTGCTATTTGGGCTTTGCGAAAACTCCATATTATACCACATGTATTACCGCTGTTCTCAGAATTAGCCTGTTTTGCCTGAGTAAGGCAAGGAGGTTAATAAAGCTAGGTATTCCTAGACGTGTCGGAGTCGGTTTGTTGAAGCGATCGGTAGACCTCGATACTGCCGATGTCAAACCAGGGCTCGCTGAAAGTATAGGCACGTACTTCATCTATTTCTATCAGGTGAGCTATGAAGTTGCCCAGATTGTCCCTCTTGCCTTGGGCACAGCATTGAAACAGGATAGGGAATATCCGAGGTGGAAAAATGTAGCAGGCGATGGCGATGAGGCTCGATTTAGGTTTCGCTGGCTTCTCCTCGAGTTTGATTATCCTGTCCCCATCCAGGTGGACAACACCATACTGGCTGGCTTTGCTTCTGTCGCCAATGTCATAAACGGCTACCAGGGTATTCCTCCCATCGTAAGCGGCAATAAACCGGCTCAAGTCGAACTCAAAGTAGTTGTCGCTGGCTACGACCAGCAGGTCATCATTTATGTTTTTGGCTCTAATCCAGTAATCCAGTGAGCCTATAGCACCGAATGCCTGCTCCTCGGTGAAGACCGGCTCTACACACAGGGTAACCGCCCTGCCTATCGAACTCTGCCAGCGGCGAAAATCAGCCTCGAATTTCTTGCTAATATTAACCAGGATATCTATATCCTGAGGAATCTTGTCTACAACGTGGCTTAGTATTGCTTTGCCTTTGTATTCGAGCAGCGCTTTCGCTTTGGTGAGAGTCAGGGGATAGAGCCTCGTCCCGAACCCACTAGCTAATATTAAAGCTTTCATTCAACCAAGTTTTAATGATTAGAAGGACTTAACTTGATTTTATTTGACGCCCGATGCCTCGCCGTAAAATCGCTCTTTCCAGCGGACACCCAGACCGACCACTTCCCGCCAACCCCCATAAAGGCCAGCCACGAGAAGGAATGAAAAACCGAGCGGATGTAACACAGTCGAAATAAGTGATTGCCTAAAATGATGGTCAACCAGCCAGCGCATACATATAATCATGGCCACCTGGAAAGCAACGATGAATCGCCAATCGGTGGGAGCCGCCACTGAAAAATAGGCATTCCAGAGCCAATAGAACGGGGCAAAATAGAAAACAAAGCCAGCAGCTACTAGCCCAAACAGCGCCAACGGGGATAACGCGGCCACTGAATACATCCACTTCACAAATCCCTCCCACATTTTCCCCACATTCCGATACATCCGGCAATAGAACACTGTCGATAAATCAATAGCTATATGCCGTCCGCCATGCCTGACTGTTTCAACTCCCAGCCAAACATCCTCCAGTATCCTATCCTTCACTGCCATGTGTCCATCCATACGCCAGTAATCCTCTCTGGAAAAGAGGATAAATTGGCCGATAGTCAGCGATGGTCTATGTCCTTTGGAGCGACGCACCCACCATAATGGCATCAAGCTCATGATAACGAAGTACAATAATGGCATGGCTATCTTCTCAGGTATAGATTCAGCCAGCTGGCGAGGAAATCCAGAAAGCATAGAGGGTTTAAGCTCAAGAGCTATCGCCAGCGTGCTGCGCAGCATATGCGGAGCATGTGTGGTGTCAGCATCAATAAACATCAGCCAGGAACCTCTGGCTTTTTCAGCAAGTTGGTAGCAGGCAAACGGCTTACCTGCCCAGCCCTCAGCAAGCGGTGCACCTTTTATAAGCCTGATACGGTCATCCTTAGCCGCCATCGCCTTAACCAGCTCAGCCGTGCGGTCCTCGGAATTATCGTCTAAAACTATTATTTCGAAGTTTGTGTAGTCCTGCATCCGCAATGACCTTAAGCAATTTTCTATATTTTCTTCTTCGTTTCGGGCAGGAATAAGAACCGAAACCAGAGGCGCCGGCTCAGGTATCCTGCTGTTAATATCTGGCCTCCTGAGCGACCTCAAATTGAGTATCAGGTTAGTCATAAAGATAACCATCAACACAGCAACTACTATTTGATACAACACTATCTCACTATCTCTCTACCGCTATGAATGTCCTAAGTTCGCCGCTTTTCTTCCCCGAAGCCAGGTGATGAGCTTTCCCTTGAATCTTGGTCTGGATTTCAAATCGTCAAAGTGTTTTACTACCAGTATCGCTATCACGCACAGCATGAACAGCGGCTCTAATGATACTCCTCTTGTAACCACTAAGTAAATCAACGTACCCGTCGTACCGAACATCACCCGCCAGGCGTCCATATCTATCAACAGGAAACCCAATAGCATGAAGACAACAAGTGTAAAGAAAATGTCAAGTTGCGGCAGGCCCAACAGGACTCCTCCCATAACCGCCAGCGCCTTACCTCCATTGAACCGCAGTAACGGGGAAAAGGCATGACCCAATATGGCGCTCAGCCCGACTGCCATCACCATAGCCATAGGCAATTCAAAATAATAATGCGCCAGGGCTACGAAAGGAATGCCTTTGCCTATATCCAGAAACAGAGCCAGGGCAAATGACTTGCGCCCTCCGGCTCGTAAGACATTGGTTGCCCCGGGATTACCGTCTCCATAGTCTCTTATGTCCTTACCTAACAGCCACTTCCCCACCCATAACGAAAAGGGGCAAGCGCCGAGCCAGAAAGCCAGCACCACAAGCGACGCAAAATAGAATATCTCCACTTTACAGATGCCCTCCCCTATCTAAATACGCGGATTATACCTCGTATTACAAAGTAAAGCATAGCCCATCGCCCTTCTTCTGTCAATAGGCCTCTTTCCTACGCTGTCTATTACAACAACTGCTTCACAATCTCCGCTGCGTCTCGGACAAATTTGGCACAGAGGGTATCACGGAGCTTGTTGCCCACAAAAGTCTTCGAGCCTTCAGGAGTGTTCAAGTCACAGCCGAGCAATTCCCGGCATACAATCGAGCCATTAACAGACTTAAATCTGTCCACAAACTCCCTGACAAGCCTAGTAGTCTTCTCGTGTAACTGTGCATCCTTAACCAGTGTCCGACCATATTTAAGGCCTATAACCATGAAAGCACCGGTCACGGCTCCGCACGTTTCCCCCATCCTCCCCATTCCGCCTCCGAAAGCGGCACTTACCTTCAAGGCAGCTTCACGATCCAGCCCAAGCTGTTCTGCGTATGCCTCAAGCACCGCCTGAGAACACATGAATCCCTCATTAAAGCAGGAAACGGCCTTATCAACCTCGTTCATATTTTGAATCCCTTCGAAATGCCTTCGTTAACTTACTATCGGCTCTTATCTCTGGGCTTGGGTGGTATACCGGCTTCGCAGGGCACTTCTGTCTGGCACAGTCCACAACCCAGATAGCGACCGATATAACCTTCTTCCCTTCCCATCTCCTTGAGTATCTCCTTCTGCCTGGCAAACAGGAACTCCAGGCACTTGTTTTTATCATGCCCCTGCTCACTGATAGCGCCAGCAGGGCATCGCTCAACACAGCGTCGACAGGAGCCATCGCTATAGAAAAGGCAATTGGCCAAATGGTCCTTGTATATTCTGGGGCTGGGAGGGATTAGGGCGTCGGTAACCACACTGCCGCAACGCATAGCCATCCCCTTCGTCGTAATGAAGCCATCGTTTAAGCTGAATGTCCCCAATCCAGCAGCATAGGCAATATGTCTCTGTGACCAGTTTGACACATAGCCGCCGGGTAAATTTTTCAACTTGAAGAAATCAGCCAGCTCCGGAGCCACAGCCTGATAGCCCAAGCCCTCCAACAGAGACACCACGTAACGTGATAGTTCATCAATGAAGTCCTGACCGTGCCAGCGCGTGTGGTTCCACCTGAGTGAAGGCACCGAAGTTTCCTTGCGTAAGCTCAGCCGTGTCTGGTAGGTAACAGGCAGAATAAAGGATATCGCATTTACCCGTGCCGGACGCTCCCGGCTGTTTTCCTTAGACTCAAGGCGCTTTCCCAGGGCTTCTCGCGGCGTAAGGTGGAAATCGCCTATTATTGACTTATAATTCTGAAAGATGGTGTCATCGCCATCGGCAAAACCAACCAGCGGCTCATCGAAAATGCAACCGCCGTCGAAGGAGTCAAGGCGGTTTCCCGGGCTTGTAGCCACATATTCCTTAATCGCCTTCTCCAGAAACGCCGCCGGGTCTGCCTCGAATAGCTTCCTATTTAGGCTACTCGCCACTGAATAGTCTCCGTGGATTTTCCACCATGAGGGTATGAATCTTATCCTCGCTGACTCCAGCCTCCCTGAGAGCCGGGATGATATTTTTGAACACATGCGCATAGTTCCAATTAGCCAGAAGCGGTTTGATATCATCTGGAAACTCGTACGGGCGGCCCAGCCGGTATGCCCAGCAATCCTGGGACAGCATAATTCTGTCAGCATAGCCGATGCCAATCAGAGCAATCAGACAAGCCTTCCTCAGTTTATCAGGGAAGAGGACGTCAATGCCCAGCCGGTCGAAAGCTATGTTTACTCCTTTTTCCAGAACAGAGAGTTGATAATTAAGGTCGGCATTACCGCACATGTGCCCTATAGCCACACGTCTGGGGTCTGCACCCTCGGAAACGAGCAGGTCAGCCTGCTCCGGACCCATGGTTCCGGCTTCGGTATGGGTGATTATAGGCACACCGGTCTCTTTCTGTGCCCTGGCTGCAGCCTTGAGCATCTTCTCCTCATAAGAAGTTATCCTGGCATGTCCCGTGGCCACCTTTATTACACCCGCCTTTACCCCTGTATCGCCTATGCCCTGAGTAATCTCCTTAACAAGCGTCTCGCACAACTCAATAGTGATGTCATACATCTGGCTGCGAAACTTGAAATAACCGGCCTTGCCATATTTCTCCGTGTAAAAGCCCGTAGCGCAGATGATGTTAATGCCCAGCCTGTCAGAGATCATCTTCTGCAGCTCTACGTCTCTGCCCATATCGGTGGCGGTAGCATCGACCAGCGTCTTCAAACCGTAGCCCTTTGCCTCCTTCAAAGCCTCTACACAAGTTGTGGCGGCTGCTTCCCTGTCATAGGGCGGAGCCAGCGCATCGCAGTCCCAACCCAGATAAGCAAAAACCAGATGCTCGTGCATCAGAGTCACACCCAGTTCATCTGCGGAAATAGGACCTAACACTGTATTAACTTTAGCCATCAAATTACCTCTTTTCCTGCGTTCAGTCTAAATTAGCTGCCAGACTTTAGCTTCGTCCAGCCCAATCCCTGAGCGAACTCAAAAGGTCGCAGTCACATTCGCCGGGATAGTGGTTTGCTTACCACTGCACAAACATGGGCATGACGACGTGGACATAGTTGTCCACGCCAACAGGACGGAGGACGCCGGGGCTTGAGGAAGTGGTGGTCTCAAGGGCGACTTGCTTCTGATGCAGAACAGACAGTACATCGGCGAGATATTTGGCATTAAAGGCAATCTTAGCCGCCTCGCCGTCAATCAAGGCGTCAATCTCACCCACGTTATCTCCAACCTCTTCAGCCTTAGCTGAGATATTCATCTTGCCCGGGGTAAGCTCAACGCCGGGAGTAACAACCAGCCGGACGATACCGCTGCCATCACGGGCGAAGATGGATGCCATCCTTATAGCTCGCAAGAACTCAGCCACATCGACAACAGCACGAGTAACATAGCTCTGTGGGATGAGCTGCGAGTAGTTGGGGAATGCGCCCTGTATAAGCTGCGAAACCATCTCTATATTCTTTAGCCGGAACAAAATCTGGCTCTTTTGCTGATTCACCGTGATTTCAACCGGCTCTTCCTGGTCAGTGAGAAATCGGCTTAACTCATTCAAAGCTCGTGCCGGCACGATTATGGCAGTTTTATTCTTGACCGGCTCCAGTAGAGAAGTGTTATGAACAGCCAACCTGAAGCCGTCGGCAGCCGCCAGAGCCAATTTATCACCGTCGAACTCAAGCTGGTTCCCGGTAAGCACCGGGCGCGATTCTTCAGTAGCGGCAGCAAAGGCGACCTGGCTAATCCCATTCCTCAAAGCCTCAACCTCAATTTTGGTAGCTATGCCATCGCTCACCTGAGGAATGGGCGGGAAATCCTGCGCATCTAGGCCATTGATTCGAGCCTCGAAACGAGCACACTTTAGTTGAAGTGTGCGCTGAGTGAGGGTGATATCAATTTTATCGTTGGGGAGGGAGCTGGTGAATTCGGTTAAAAGTCGTGCAGGTATGGTGATAGCGCCTTCCTCCTCTATTTTGGCACCAACCCAGCAGCTGATGGCTATCTCCAGATTGGTGGCAGCCAGCTTAAGACGCGATTGGTCAGTGGCTATCAAGACATTCTGAGTGATGGGCAGGGTACTTCTTGTGGCTACAGCCCGGCTGACTATGCCCAACCCTTTGCTCAGATTTTCTTGAAGGCAGGATAGTTTCATGTCACACCCCCCAACAGTTATGTGTCAAAGTATACCCCGCCTGCTTGGTCAAGTCAATCGGTTTTTGGACTATTCGAGGATGATTGTCCCACTTTTGCCGCCGCTTTTTTTGACGAGGCGGATATCTTCCAGGCGCAGCGCTCCGTCCACAGTTTTGCACATATCGTAGATGGTCAGCCCGCTTATGGCGACGGCAGTTAAAGCTTCCATCTCAAAGCCGGTCTTTCCGCTGCCTTTAACCATAGCCGTGATTTCCACCGCCGAGGCTTTTTCATCAATGTGAAATTCGATAATGACATCGTCCATGAGCAATGGGTGACATAACGGGATAAGGCGGTAAGTTTCTTTAGCAGCCATTATGCCAGCAACACGAGCCGCCGCCAGAACGTCGCCCTTGGGCAATTTGCCTTTTTTGAGCAGGCCTAGAGTCTTAGCCTGCATCAAAACCATGCCCCTGGCTACAGCCTGCCTTTTGGTAACCGGCTTCCCACCGACATCCACCATCCTAATATCCGAAGATGAACTCACATCTAACCTCCTACCTGAGACATAAGACGTTTCCCGGAGACACGACCACAGGGTAGCCGGTGCTTCTGCGGCTTCGACTGAATAGCCTCGATGATGACCTTTTTCAAGTCCTCGGCAGAGGCACCGCTACGCAATGGCTGGCGGAGGTCAACCTCATGGTCACTGAGCAAACAGGGGCGAAGCTTGCCTTCAGCAGTAAGACGGAGGCGATTACAATTGAAGCAGAAGTGCTGGCTAACCGGCGTGATGAAACCAACAGTGCCACCGGCTTGGTGAAAACGGAAATATTTAGCCGGGCCATTCCCGGTAATGACATGGCTGGGCTCAAGCCTCCCCAGACTAACTAGACGTTCCTTCACCTCATCAGCCGACATGAATTGATTAATATCAGTCTTTTCTCCACTTGAATGTCCTTCCGGCGGGTTATCTGCGGCAAATGGCATCAGCTCGATAAAGCGCACATGCCAGCCACTGGTTATGGTCAGCCTGGCAAAGTCCACAACCTCATCATCATTCATGCCGCGCATGACCACCATGTTTATTTTTACCGGGTCCAGTCCGCAATCTTTAGCCGCCTCAATGCCTCGAAGCACCTCTCCCAGCTTATCATGACGGGTGATACGCTTAAACTTATCTTTATTTAAGGAATCCAGACTAATATTGACCCGGTTTAAGCCAGCTTGCTTAAGCTCACCGGCATACTTTTTGAGTAGAATACCATTAGTGGTCAGAGAAATATCATCGATAGCGTGTATCTCAGCCAGCATGGCTACCAGTTCCGGCAACCTGGCTCTGACCAACGGCTCACCGCCGGTAAGCCTGACCTTATTAATGCCAAGTTCGACAGCCAGCCTGACAATGGCGACAATCTCTTCATAGGTTAAGATTTCGCTATGAGGCAGCAGGTTAATGCCCTCAGGGGGCATACAGTAAATGCAACGCAGGTTGCAGCGGTCGGTTACCGAGATGCGAAGATAGTTGATGGGACGGTTAAAGGTATCAGAAATGCCGGTCATGATTTTGCTTTCTCCGCAAGTCGCTCCAATATCTGGCATGCCTTAACAGCAGCTCTGCCGCGATGACTGACTTGATTCTTTATCTCTAAGGACAGCTCCGCCATGGTTTTCTCAAATTCAGGAAGGTAAAAAACCGGGTCGTAGCCAAAACCCTTATCACCTCTGGGTTCGAAAGCAATTATGCCCCGGCACTCTCCCTCACATAACTCGACTCGTCCTTCCGGGTTAGCGATGGCGATAACACATTTGAAACGCGCTGTCCGCTTCTCCCAGGGGACATCCTTAAGCCTGGACAAAAGGTGTCCAATCCTGTCCCTATCGCTGGCTTCTTCGCCAGCAGCACGGGCTGAGCGAATACCTGGCTCACCGCCTAAGGCATCAACTTCAACGCCTGAATCATCAGCCAGGGTGATGAGCTTGCTTGCCCCGGCATACGCGGTGGCTTTCACCCTGGCGTTCTCCTCATAGCTAGGAAAGTTTTCCTCAACGGCTATCTCTACGCCCAACTCATCCGGGGTCACCAACTCAAAGGGGAGTCCAACCAGAAGACGGCGATATTCGCGGACTTTTCCCCGGTTGGTGGTAGCCAGGAGTAACTTGGACATTTTTCTCACCAGTGTCATTCTGAGCCCCTTGGGCGAAGAATCCCATCCAGACCTTCGCGGAGCCTGCCCTCAGCCAAGCAAGATTTTTCGCTTCGCTCAGAATGACAGAAGTCAAAGGATTCAGAATTACAGCTTGACCTCAAGAAACAACCTCTTCTTCAAGAGTAATTAAATCTTTTCGAATCTGCCTCTAATCTTTTTCATAACCTCAGGCATGGTGGTGTATTCCATCTCTTCCAGCGGCAGACGATGAGGTTCAAAAGGCCCGTGACGGCGCAGCATATCAGCAATATCCCTGGCCTCCTGACGAGCATTATCGAAAGCCGGGTCATCAAACATATCCAGTGGCCCAACCAGCTTGCCGTTTGCAAGTTGAAAACCGGCAGCAATCACCCTGGGCGGCCCATCGAAGCGAGTGGGGTTACTCTCCCTGACTGCTACCGGCATGAAGGGACCGTTATGCGAGCCTCTCATCCAGCCCTCTACGATATGAGAATGAGCAAAAGGTTCAAGTACCTCGCCCACAGCCGGGAACTTCCCCTGGGCGCGGACAATGCACACCGGGTCATCCTTGCCCGCATATCTTCCAGCAATCAGAGCCAGTTTCTGCGTGGAAGAAACAGCGGCTATTTCACCGCTCTCCCTATGGTACACAGCTTTAACGCAAAAGCGGACCGGCGCACCTATGAAAACCAGCATATCATAAATTTCCTCGGGAGCATCGAAGGTTATCTTCTTACTATCCTTAACATCGTGCACCTCGAAAGAGAAACCGCCATGCATATTGCTGGCTATGACCAGACCGATGGTGTTGAAGGGGTCGGCGAAGATTTTATACAAAGGCAGATTCCAGGCACCAGAGGCTGTTTTGTCCGCCATAAAAATGATGATTGTTTCAGCCTCTCGCTCCTCGATTTCCATCTCAGCCACCCCGGGTCCCATGCCCTTGACATTGCCTGAGAAGGCATCGGACAGCATATCCTGACCGGCACCATGCAGCTTCAGCTTCTTGGCTACTTCGGTGCAGTCGACAAAGGTATCCCATGCCAGCTTGTGGATTTTCTCGTCCTCTTCTCCCCGCTGGTGAGTCATTATCAGTTGGAGGTCGTCACCACATCTTGTAACGTGATAGTCGATGAGCAGCCCGGACTTCTTGGCTGCTGCCATGCATTTTTCGCCTTTATCCAGCACCTCCGGATGCATGCTGGAATGGCCAACATAGCCACCGATATCAGCCTTGATGACGCTTAAAGTTACCTTCATTTTGTTTCCCCCTCTTAATATAGATATTTGATTCTTCCTGTCACCCTGAGCGAAGCGAAGGGCCTCTGAGATTCTTCGTCGTCCTTCCCATTCGGGAAAGACTCCTCAGAATGACATGAGAGACACTCGCTTTTTGCATTTTGGTTTTTAATATTTCATTTTTATATTATACCAATGCTGGCAATCGATATTCCCCAAAAATCTTGCGTAGCACGCCGCAGACTTCACCCAGGGTTGCATAGGCGCTTACTGCCTCCAAAAGATAGGGCATCAGATTCTCGCTGCCCTGTGCAGCCTGGCGTAATGCCTCAAGCTTCACCGAAACCATTTCATTATCCCTCTCCCGGCGCAACCGGCTGAGCCGTTCAAGCTGTCGCTTTTCACCTTCTTTATCCATCTCCAGTATTGGAATTGCTACTGGCTCATTCATGGCATACTCGTTGACACCGACAACGATGCGTTCTTTATTATCTATCTCCTGCTGATAGCGATAAGCCGAATCAGCGATTTCCCTGTGGAAGAAGCCAGCCTCTATAGCCGGTATAACTCCGCCCAGCATGTCTATCTTGGTAAAATAATCATAGACGGCTCTTTCTGTTTTACTGGTGAGGTGCTCAAGGAAATAGCTTCCGCCAAACGGGTCGATGGTATTGGTAACACCGCTCTCATGAGCAATTATCTGCTGCGTTCTCAAGGCAACGGTCACCGCTTTCTCCGAAGGCAAAGCAAGGGCTTCATCCATAGAGTTGGTGTGCAGTGATTGTGTGCCGCCGAGGACAGCAGCCAGTGCCTGAATTGTAGTGCGGACAATGTTGTTTTCCGGCTGCTGGGCGGTGAGCGAGCAGCCGGCTGTCTGTGTGTGAAAACGTAGCCACTGAGAGCGCTCGCTGCCGTTGAACCGCTCTTTCATCTCGCGTGCCCATATACGGCGGGCAGCACGGAATTTGGCTATCTCCTCAAAGAAATCATTATGGCAGTTGAAAAAGAAACTGAGCCTGGGAGCAAAATCGTCCACCTTTAGCCCGCGGTCAATTCCTGCCTGAACATAGGCAAGACCGTCAGCCAGGGTGAAAGCCAGCTCCTGAACGGCAGTAGCGCCGGCTTCGCGGATATGATAGCCGCTAATGCTGACGGTATTCCAGCGCGGCACGTTTTTCATGCCGAATTCAAAGGTGTCAACGATTAGCCGCATGGATGGCTTGGGCGGAAATATGAAGGCGTTCTGCGCCATATACTCTTTCAGTATGTCGTTCTGTATGGTTCCGCCCAGCTTATCCAGAGGAATACCTCGCTTCTGAGCATTAGCCAGATACATTGCCCAGATAACCGCAGCCGGTCCATTTATAGTCATAGACGTGGTTATATCATCGACGGGAAGACCATCGAACAATATCTCCATATCAGCTAATGAGGAGATACCCACACCACACTTGCCGAACTCCCCCCTGGCTTCAGGGTCATCGGTGTCGTAGCCATTTAAAGTGGGGAAGTCGAAGGCAACACTCAGGCCGCTTTCCCCATGCGCTAAAAGATATTTGTATCTGGCGTTAGTCTCTTCAGCACAACCGAACCCGGCAAACATGCGCATCGTCCACAGTTTGCCTCTATAGCCGGTGTTGTGAACACCGCGGGTATAGGGATACTCGCCGGGAAAGCCAACATCCCGAAGATAGTCCACGTCAGCAATGTCCAGAGGTGTATAAAGCCGTTCAACAGGAACGCCCGAGGTGGTGACAAAAGAGCCTTGCCTTTCATCAGAACGCTGGGCTTTGGCATGCCACTGGCTGGCTTTTTTCTCCATTTTTTCTGATTTTCGTCGTTCCGGTGTGTCCATATTTGCTCCCCACCCTAGTAATCCATGCCCTTACGGGATAATATCCCCTTATCATACGGGTGTTTTACCTTAACCATATCGGTGACTAAATCAGCCAGCTCGATTAACTTGGAGTCTGCGTAGCGGCCGGTAAGAATAAGCTCCACCTTTTCCGGCTTATCATGTATCAGCTTTATAACGTCAGTCAAATCAATCAGCTTCCAGGCGGCAGCTACGTTCACTTCATCGAGGATGACTACATCATATTTCAGGCTGAGCACAGCCTTCCGGGCAGCCTCCATAGCCTTTCGAGCTTCTTCTTTCTCCTCCGATTTAACATTGGCAGGGTTAACAAAATCCTGAAACCCAAATCTCTCAAAGGTTACACCAGACAGCTCGGATAGGATTTTCTGCTCTCCGTAGGGAAAATCGCCTTTCATGAAGAAGATAATATGTATGTGGAGACCATGCCCCAGAGCACGGAGAGTCATCCCTAGAGCTGCTGATGTCTTACCTTTGCCGTCACCGGTGAAAACTTCGACCAAGCCCCTGGTTGAAGCCTCGGCAGGCAAGGTCTCGGCTGATTCCCTGGCCACCTCAATAGCAGTTTAACAAAAAGCCAGATACAGTGTCAAACGAATGGAACGTAATCATTGACATCAAAGCATTAACTGTATAATAATCAGGTTGTCCCATTATTCCAAAATTTATACATCACATTTAACTGGGGAGGTGAATCATGCCCGGCGGTTACACTGGCAAAATTCTATACGTTGACCTGACCAAGGGGAATACATCGGAGGAGCTTGCTGATGATAAGCTGTATCAGGATTTCCTCGGCGGCTACGGTATCGGCGCCAGGATATTATTCAGCCGGCAGAAAGCTAAAGTTGACCCGCTGGGACCGGATGCCATGCTGGGATTCGTCACCGGAATTCTCACAGGCACCCCCGCCCTTTTCGCCGCCAGATATGTGGCGGTGGGCAAATCACCGCTGACCGGAACGTGGGGGGACGCCAACTCAGGCGGCGACTTTGGCCCACAGCTGAAATTCGCCGGTTATGACGCCGTTTTCTTCTCAGGTATATCACCGGCACCGGTCTATCTCTTAATAGACAATGGAAAAGCCGAGCTGAGAAAGGCAGATAAACTTTGGGGCAAGGACACCTGGGAGACAGAATCGCTACTCACGGCTGAGCTTGGCACAGATGCCCGAGTTGCCTGCATCGGTCCTGCAGGAGAGAGCCTGTCACTCATCTCCTGCATCATCAACAACAAGGGAAGAGCCGCCGGCCGCTCTGGGCTTGGGGCGGTGATGGGGTCGAAGAAGCTCAAGGCTGTAGTTGTAAGGGGAAATAAAACAGTCCCTGTTGCCCGTGAACCAGAGCTAAAGGAGGCAAGAACGAAACACCTCGGTCAACTGGGTGGCGCCGTTGAAGCTTACCGCAAGTTCGGCACCTGCGCCGGTATGAATGCACTGGTCCAGGCAGGAGATACCCCGGTCAAGAACTGGAAGGGTACAGCGCTGGATTTTACCACTGCTGCCTCTATCAGCGACCAGAGTGTAATAAACCTGCAGGAGCGCAAATATGGCTGCTGGCATTGTCCCGTTGCCTGCGGCGGACATATGAAGCCAGGCACAGGACAATACAGCTACCCGGCAGAGGTACATAAGCCGGAGTACGAGACACTGGCAGCCTTCGGCTCCATGTGCCTGAACGATAACCTCGAGTCCATAATAAAAGTCAACGATATCTGCAATCGCTACGGGCTGGATACTATATCAGCCGGTTCTATTATAGCCTTCGCTATAGAGTGCTACGAAAATGGACTAATCAGCAATAAGGACACCGATGGTATAGAACTTAAATGGGGCAGCCACAAAGCCATAGTTGAAATGACAGAGAAGCTGGCGAAGGGGGAAGGCTTCGGCAAGGTGCTGGCGGGCGGCGCCAGGCGGGCAGCACAGCAGATAGGCAAAGGAGCCGAGGAGTTCGCCATCCAAATACACGGGCAGGAAGTGCCCATGCACGACCCCAAACGCTTCATGAACTATGCCACTGCCTATCTCGATACCACGCCAGGTCGCCATACACAGGGGAGCTACGGCACCAAGCCAGTCAGCGGGCTGGAATTTCCCGCCTATGACAGCAAGTCTTCTGCCGGGCGTGGACAGGCAAACAAGATGGGCAGCGATTTGATGCACATGATAAGCTGTGCCGGCATGTGCATGTTCGGTCTGGGTTTCATGGACGCCAGCGCCCTCACTGACTTCATGAACCTGACCACAGGATGGAACTGCAGCATAGATGACCTGCTGAAAACAGGAGATCGGATTGCCAACGTACGACAGGCTTTTAATATTCGAGAGGGTGTAGGTATGGTTGACTTTAAAGTCCCGGGCAGGATTTCCGGCAATCCGCCACCCACAGCCGGACCAACCGCTGGAAGGAGCGTGGATTTCGACACATTGCGCAACGATTATCTCACCGCCCGTGACTGGGACATCAAATCAAGCAAGCCCAGCAAAAAGAAACTGCTCGAACTCGGCATGGATGACGTTGCCAGCGCCCTGTGGGACTAAATGTAAAAATTAAAAACAAGTAGGGACAAACCTTCAGGTTTGTCCGCCTGTACCACAATCTTCGGACAGGCTTAAAGGCCTGTCCCTGCATTTTCCAGTCCCGTATAAAACTGTCATTGCCAGCTCTTCACCACCGAGATTCTTCGCTGCGCTCAGAATGACAGGACATAGACTGAGATCGCCACGTCGTCCTTCCGTGGAAGGACTCCTCGCGATGACAAGGGGTAGTCTTTTTGATTTTTAACCTTTGGCTTTTGATTTGTGGGGGCAGAATGCCCTCTTGACAGACGTGATATAATATCTGCGTGTGTAGGAAGACACAGACAACACAGACATCACAGCACGGATGCGCTGGAAATCAACATGTTGTGTTACTGCAAGTACGCACTACAATATATTGAAATAAGGAGACGAAGATGCCTGAAATCCGCGCCAATTTAAGTGTAGGGCTACACAGGAAACTCAAGGCACAGGCTGCCCGTGAGGGCGTGCACCTTAAAGATTTAGTTGCCCAAATTCTGGAAAGACATACCAACAGCCAGGGAGGTGCCAAGAAACGCAAATAGGCTACATTTCTCCCCGGATTTTATCGCTTGACTACTATGAAAAAGAGAATTCGAAAACCAGCTATATCAGGAGATAAAAAATATGTCATGAATCAGAAAGACATGACCTATTGTCATTTGGCGTCGCTCACCCTTTGTCATTGCGAGGAGCGGAGCGACGAAGCAATCTCAATAAACGGAGGTATAACGAAAACATCATGAGCACAAAGACAATCAGAGGCAAAACTTTAGGAATCATCTTATCCCTTGTCCTCGTCCTCTCCCTGGTGGCAGTAGCTCTGCCGGCAACGCCGGTCAAGGCGACCGTGACAAGCGTTGCCATCAATACGCCTAACGCAGGAACCCCAGAATATGTAAAACAAGGCGGTACCATCACTGTAAACTACACTCTCAGCGGCGATGGTGCCACCGAGAGCGTGGGAATCGAGGTTTACGACGCCACGCATAGTTATTCATCCCCTTACTATAACGTCGTCAGTGATAACTTGCCCCATAACAGCAATATCACCTTGCAGTCCGTGGTCCCGGCGGGTACTTATAACCTCAAGGTGACCGTGCCCGCTGATATCCAGGAAGATATCGAACTCGGCGCTGTAATTGTTGACAACACTGCTCCCACGGTTATCCTGGTGAGCCCCACGGCTAGCGGCATATATTATAAGGGCGGCTCCACCCAGACCATATCCTGGACGGCTTCAGACGCTAGTCCTGGAAATGTGCTGGTCACCTTAGATTACACCACCGACGGCGGCGCTAGCTGGACTAATATATGTACCAATCAGTCGTATGTCCACGGTGCTAATAGCCACACCTGGACGGTGCCAGGCGTGGACACGCTTACCGGCAAGGTGAGAATCACGGTTACCGATGACGCGGGAAATGTCTGCACGCCGATTCTCAGCGCCAACTACTTTATTATTTCTAATACTGCTCCCACCGTCAATGTCACCGCGCCCAATGGCGGTGAATCCTGGAATGGTGGCTCCAGCCAGACTATCACCTTTAACGCTAACTCGGCTTACAGCACTACCCTCGACTACCTTATCCAGCTGTCAACCAATGGTGGTGGTGCGTGGTCGGATAACATCACCTCAGGCTGGCTTACAAGCCAGGCTAAGGGCGATAGAACTTACGCCTGGACGGTAACCAGCGCGGTACGCAGCTCCCTCTGTCAAATCAGGGTGTGGGCGCGCGACCAGGCCGGCAATACGGCTAGTGATACCAGCAATGCCAACTTCACCATTGTTGACGTCACCAACCCAAGCGTCACAATAACCGCACCGTCTGCCGGCGTCCAGTGGTATTCCACCACATCCCAGAACATAACCTTCACAGCCACTGACCTGGTTCCCGGCAACCTGACCAACACCTGGTATTATTCAACCGACGGCGGCAGTAGCTGGAACTTGATAAACACAGCCACCGAGACCCAGGGGACCAAGACAAAAGCCTGGACACCGTCACCGGTGACAACCAGCAGCAGCAACTGCAAGATAAAAGTTACCTCCGCCGATGGGGCTAGCCCTGCCAATACTGGCGAAGGCATCAGCGGCACCTTCACCATTACGGTGCTTGTTGGTGCGCCCACGGTAACAGTTACGGCACCGAATACCGCGGTGTCATGGGTTGGCGGCAGCACCCAGAGCATCACCTGGGACGCCAGCCATCCTGAAGACCCTGAAGCCCTGCTCACCTACACTATCGCACTGTCAGCGGATAGCGGCGGAACCTATCCTACTACTATCGCCACTTTGCCCAACCAGGCTCAGGGCTCGCACAGCTATAGCTGGGCAGTTAATAATACCAATAACGCCCTGGCTAGAATCCAGGTTACCGCTACCGACCCGGCGAGCAACTCGGCTTCCGATGACAGCGACGTTGATTTCAACATAATAGCCGACACTGTATGCCCGCCACTAACCCAAGCTATCGCCTTGAACTCAGGCTGGAGCCTGATATCGCTGCCCCTAATACCCACCAATACCAATATTGAGAGCGTGCTGGGCAGCATATTAGACAATGTGGCGGCGGTATGGTACTACAGCGGCGGACCCAGCGGCACCTGGTATTCTTACGCACCTGGGGCTCCATCTAGCCTGACCACAATGGAAGCCGGCAAGGCGTACTGGATAAATATAGCTGCCGGCGGACCTTACACGCTTACCATTCAGGGTAGAACATGGTCTTGTCCGCTTGAAGTGCCACCGACCTACAGCTATGTTGCCGGCTGGAACCTGGTGGGCTTTAAATCTTTGGCGGTGGCCAAACCTGTAGGCACATATTTACCTCAAATCAGCGCGCAGCACGACACTCCCATCTCCGGCTATTTCAACGGTTCCTCAATTAACCTCACCGATGTCCAAAACATGGCATCATGGCGGGGTTACTGGGTACGCTTCACCGGTGCCGGGCCATGGACGGCGTCTATCGCTGATGACTAAAAGATGTATTTGAGCGTTTGAAAAATGGAGGAGCCTTATGATTGACAAATTGAGAGGAAGGTGGAGCTGGGCAGTAAGCATGGCACTGGCGCTAATTCTGTGCCTCACCCTGGCTTCGGCTGCTCCACCTGTCCTGGCAGATGATAATCCGCAACAACCGCAGCAGTTCTATGGCTATGCGTACATAAACGGTGCGCCGGCACCTTCCGGCACCACGGTTGCTGCCTATCTGAACGGAGTGTTGAATGCCTCAACGACAACCGCTGCCCAGGGCAGGTACGGCTGGAGCCCATTGTTCTATGTGTCTGGCACGGGTACCACGGTGACATTTTATGTCGGCGGTACCCTGTCACCGCAGACAGCCACCTACGCGGCTGGTTGGATAACTAACCTTAATCTATATGTCACCACCGGCACACTGGCTGTTGCCACCAGTGCGGCTTCAGGATTGGGTACAACTACAGCCACACTGAACGGCAACCTGACCAGCCTGGGCCCTAATCCATCGGTGAATGTCTATTTCCAGCATGGTCTTACCACTTCTTACGGCAGCACCACTGCCACGCAGTCAAAGTCTGTGGGGGGCACTTTTAATGCTTCCATATCCGGCTTAACTGCCAGCACCACCTATCACTTCCGGGCGGTGGCGGTGGGCAGCACCACCGTATATGGCGATGACATGACCTTCGCCACCACTGCCCTTCCACCGATTGCTGTAACCACGAGTGCGGCTACAGGCATCACATCCACTGCAGCAACATTAAACGGAAACCTGACCAGCTTAGGCACTAATCCATCGGTGAATGTCTATTTCCGGTATGGTCCCACTACTTCTTATGGTACTACTACGGCTACGCAGTCAAAGTCTTCGACCGGCGCTTTCAGCGCTGCCATATCTGGTCTGACACCGGGCACCCTGTACCATTTCCAGGCTGTAGCTCAAGGCAGCACCACCGTGTATGGCTCAGATACGACCTTCACCACCAGTGCCGGGACGCTGGCAGTATCCACGAGCAATGCCACGAATATGACCGCTACGTCGGCTACTTTGAACGGCAACCTGACCAGCCTGGGCACTGATCCATCGGTGAATGTCTATTTCCAGTATGGTCTTACCACTTCTTACGGCAGCACCACTGCCACTCAGGCGAAGTCATCAACCGGCGCTTTTAATGCTGCCATATCTGGTCTGGCGCCGAGCACTAGCTACCATTTTAGAGCGGTAGCAGCTGGCAGCACTACAGCTTATGGCTCAGATATGACCTTCAGCACGGTTAGCGGCGGTGGCGGAAGCTCATCACCAGCCAACCAGTTTTACGGCAAGGTGTATATAGATGGAGTTCTGACATCAGCCGGCACTACCGTAGCCGCCTATGTTAACGGTGTAGCGGCAGCATCTACAATCACAGATGCCTCCGGCAGGTACGGCTGGAACCCATTATTCTACGTTCCGGGAAGCAGCGGCACGGCAACCTTCTATGTTAACGGTGTACTCGCCCCCCAAACAGCCACCTATGCCAGCGGCGTCATCACCCAACTCAATCTGTATACCACAACACCCAGTGGGCTAACCATCACCACCACTTCACTGCCCAGTGGGACGATTGGCATTGCCTACTCGCAAACCTTGCAGGCAGTTGGCGGTACCACGCCTTACACCTGGTCGCTGTCCTCAGGCACCCTGCCAGCCAGTCTTAGCCTGAATGCAAGTACCGGCGCCATCACGGGCACACCTGCAACCGCGGGTACTTCCAACTTCACCGTCATGGTAACCGACAGCGCCACCAACACGGCAACTAAACCACTTTCCATCACCGTAACAACCACGCCCACGACGCTTACCATTACCACCGCTTCACTGCCCAATGGGACGGTTGGCACTGCCTACTCACAAACCTTGCAGGCAGCTGGCGGTACCACGCCTTACACCTGGTCGCTGTCCTCAGGCACCCTGCCAGCCAGTCTTAGCCTGAATGCAAGTACCGGCGCCATCACGGGCACACCCGCAACCGCGGGTACTTCCAACTTCACCGTCATGGTAACCGACAGCGCCACCAATACGGCAACTAAACCACTTTCCATCACCATAACAGCCGCGCCCACGCTTACCATCACCACCACATCTCTATCAGGTGGAACTGTTGACACTGCCTACTCACAAACCTTGCAGGCAGTTGGCGGTACCACGCCTTACACCTGGTCACTGTCCTCAGGCACCCTGCCAGCCGGTCTTAGCCTGAATGCAAGCACCGGCGCCATTACGGGCACGCCCACAACCGCGGGCACCTCCAATTTCACCGTCATGGTAACCGACAACGACACCAACACGGCAACTAAACCACTTTCCATAACCATAGGCTCCGGCAACAAGCTTATCGGCATCTATGACCCGGATTTCATTGCTCCTGGTTATTCAGGTTACAGCGCAAATTTCTTCACCTTGTGCCGGTTCCAGGCAGAGCAGACTGGAAACGTTGTTAACCTCAAGTTAATGGCGTTTCGAAGCGGGGCTGTGAAGGTAGCCATATACGCTGCTGACTCCGCTGGCGAGCCTGGAGAACTGCTAGGCGCAGTAAATACCGGCACCGCGGTCACCGCGGGGACATGGAACAACATATCCTTCCCTTCAGCGGCAGTAGAAGCTGGAAAATACTACTGGCTAGCCTTCAACTCCGATACCAACTATCCAGTCGGCTATTCGGCAACCATCACGGCACCAGCAAGATATAAGTCTGCCTCGTATGCTGGCTTCACCTTCCCTGAAGATGCCGGAACTGGATTCTTTGGGCAAGAGCAACAACTCTACTCTCCTGCTGCACTAATAGCTGGAGAATAGCGAGTTTCAAACGGAGGGGGTGGGGCTATAGAGCTGGTGCGACTTCTCCCCCACCCCCTTCCATTAAAGGGAAGGGAGGTGGCCGGACGAGAAGTATTGGTGACAGGAACAACATATGAGCAACGCTACGATAGAAATCAGAGAAAGGAGATAGTTTAGCTACCAAGTACCTCTAAAAATGGGGCTAAGCAATAACGATGAAAATGCTCAAGCATTTATTGGCATCACTATCGGTTTTAATCATCATCACGGCAACATTTCTTGGCATGGCGCAGCCAGCCCAGGCGGATGCGTCACCAACACCGCCTAACCAGTTTTACGGCACCATTACCGTTGGCGGTAGCCAGGCAGAAGCCGGAACCACGGTTGGCATATATGTAAACGGAACCCAGGTCGCCTCAACCACCACCGATTCCTCAGGTAGATATGGATACAATCCAGTGGTTACCATATCGGGTACGAACGGAGCCACTGTCGAGTTTTATGTAAACGGCACAAAAGCACAGCAGACCTACAAGCTAAGCTCCGGTGCCATAACCAAACTCGATTTGACCGCAGGTGCTGGCTCAACTCCTCCGCCGCCACCACCCGCGCCTACGCCAACTCCTACGCCTACGCCGACTCCTACGCCTACTCCAACTCCTACGCCTACGCCGACTCCTACGCCTACTCCAACTCCTACACCTACGCCTGCAGCAACGGTATCAACTTCAATCCTAGGAAATTCTGGTAGCATGAGCCTGGGAGGGGGCGGCGTGCTGCAGACTGCCACCACGCTGAGCAGCCCGAATGGCAGAGTGCAGCTCAGCATCAGCACTAACACCACTGTCAACATACAGGGGCAATCTCTGACAGTGTCCGTGGAATCGACACCGCCGGCAGCACCGCCAAATAACAAGCTGGTAAACGCCTATACTTTCGGACCTTCCGGCACCACCCTCAACCCACCCCTTACCATGACCCTGAAATACGATGCCACCACCCTGCCCCTTGAAGTACCCGAGTCAGACCTCTACATCGCCTACTGGACAGGCTCTGTCTGGTCCGGATTGTCATCTACGGTAGACACACAGAACAAGACGGTTTCCGCCCAGGTGAGCCACTTCAGCGTCTTTGCCATCCTGGGTAAGACCAGTGAGACAGCACCACCACCTGCAGCCAGTTTCTCAATCTCCGACCTGAAGATAACACCGACCTCGGTAAAAACTGGCGAACAGGTGACCATCACCGCTACGATTACCAACAACGGGACTGCCGCGGGAAGCTACAAAGCTGTTCTGGAAATCAACGGGGCTGATGAGGCAGAAAAAGAGTTAACACTGGCCCCAGAGCAGGCAAAAGAGGTGACGTTCACTGTGAGCAAGAATACCGACGGCGATTACAGTGTAGCTATTGGTAGCCAAAGCGGTAGTTTTGCAGTAAGCAGTGAGGCGCCGGCACAGGCGACGGGCAAATCGCCATTACCCTCAATAAGTATAATCATACTGGCAGCCGCTGGCTTGCTTGTCATTATTTTAATTATCGTCATCGCCCGGAAGCTATCCTCATCATAGCCTCGAATATACCCTGGTGGATAACCTACAGGGAAAAAGAACACCCATCGGGCGGGGCTGAAGCCCCGCCCACACATTCCCCGAACAGAAGGAAATAATTTTTACATTTTAACCTGTATTTTTATTTTGGTTTTTAATCTTTGATGTTTTTGTTTGTCCGCTCATGCCACAATCTTCGGACAGGCTTAAAAGCCTGTCCCTGCATTTTCCAGTCCCGTATAAAACTGTCATTGCCAGCTCTTCACCACCGAGATTCTTCGCTGCGCTCAGAATGACAGGACATAGACTGAGATCGCCACGTCGTCCTTCCGTGGAAGGACTCCTCGCGATGACAAGAGATAGTATTTTTGATTTTTGGTTCGTCCGCTTGTGTCATCTTTTTCGGAGATGATTAAAAGCCTGTCCCTGCATTCTCCCAACCGTGAATTTGACATTCAGCTATCAAATCTGGTAAATTATCTTTTGCTTTGGAAATGACACAAACTTACGCTATAGTCGAAACCGGTGGCAAGCAATACAAAGTAGCCCCGGGGCAGAAAGTCGATGTTGACAGCCTCGGAGTCGCCGAGGGCGAAGATGTCGAGCTATCCAGGGTGCTGCTTATCGCCGATGGAAAAGATACCATTATCGGCAGCCCGACCATCGATGGCGCCAAAGTAACCGCCAGCTGCCTCGGTGAAGAAAAAGGCGATAAGGTGATAGTTTTCAAGTATAAACCAAAGGTGCGCTACCGCCATAAAACAGGACATCGGCAGCTTTATTCCAGACTGGAAATCAGGGAAATTATTAAACCCGGCGATGAGGTAACACCAAAGAAAACTGGAAAGAAAAAGGCGGCCACCGGAGATAAAAGTTAATGGCGCATAAGAAAGGCGGAGGCAGCACACGCTACGGACGTGACAGCCAGGCCAAAAGGCTGGGTGTTAAAAGGTACGCCGGTCAGCAGGTTAATGCCGGCACCATACTCGTAAGGCAACGAGGGACTCGTATTCACCCTGGCAACAATGTCGGCATGGGTAGAGACCACACCCTGTTTGCCCTAATTGGCGGCACCGTCAAATACGAACCGGCAACCAGGGACCGGAAAAAAGTTAGCGTTTATGCCGAGCAAACGAAATGAAGGCTAAAATACATCCCGAATATCACAACGACGCTCAGGTAATTTGCTCCTGTGGCAATACCTTCACTACCGGCTCCACCAGGAAGACGCTGAAAGTGGAGCTATGCAGCAAATGCCATCCGTTCTTCACCGGCGAGCAGAAGATAGTTGACACCGCCGGCAGGGTGGAACGCTTCAAACGTCGCTACAAGCTCAGCGAGTAAAGCTGCCCTGCGTCCCACCATATTACTGTCATCCTGAGTATCATGTTACTGTCATCCTGAGCGTAGCGAAGGATCCCATCATAACATTTTCAGAGCCTGAACTGGATTGAGATTCTTCAGTCACCCCGATGCAATCGGGGCTCCTTCAGAATGACATGAGAGAAAATAAAGATGAAAGAGAAACCTTTCTACTACGGTGGGCAGGCAGTAATAGAAGGCGTAATGATGCGAGGGCGGGAAAATATAGCTGTCGCCGTCCGCCGACCCGATGGTGATATAACCGTAACCAGCCAACCTCTCGCCAGTCTATACAAAGGCCGCTGGAGAAACTTGCCCCTCATCAGAGGCATAATCGTACTCGTCGAGACGCTAGCCATCGGCATTAGCGCCCTGCTTTATTCCGCCCAGGTCGCCGCAGCCGAGGAAGATGGAAAAGGCATATCCCCGGTAATGCTCTGGGGAAGCGTGGTCATCGCCTTTGCCTTCGCCGTAGGACTATTCTTTATCGTGCCCTTGCTTCTCACCCGCTATATCATCGACCCACACATCACATCAGCCCTGGTCAGCAACATTATCGAGGGTGTCTTGCGCATAGGCATTTTCATCGCCTATCTGAAAGCCATAAGCCTGATGCCAGATTTGAAGAGGGTTTTCGCGTATCACGGCGCCGAACACAAGGTGGTCAACGCTTACGAATCGGGGATGCCACTGGAGCTGGATTACGTCAAAAACTACTCTACATCCCACACCCGCTGCGGCACCAGCTTCCTGCTGGCAGTCATGGTTATCGCTATTTTCGTCTTCGCCCTGCTTGGTCGTCCGCCGCTGTGGATAAGCATTCTGTCCCGCGTTATTCTCATCCCTGTCATCGCCGCCATCGGCTATGAATTTGTCCGTTTCGGAACTGCCCACAGCGATAATCGGTTTGTGCGTGGTCTACTGGCCCCGGGTCTCAAATTACAAGCCATGACCACTGGAGAACCAGACGACAGCCAATTGGAAACGGCAATATCAGCGCTGAAAAAAGCTATCGAAGCCGACAGCGACCAGCCACAGGAGGAAATGTAAAAATCAAAGATAAAAAATAAAGGCGGCCTTCAGTTCTCCATCCGCTGAAAAAGGATTGACGGCCTAAAAAACATGGGGTATTATAGGCGCACAGGAGGTCAATTTGGTAATGAATAAAATCAGGTTCTCCGCAATAATTGCTCTTGTTCTCCTGGTCACCTTCAGTTTTGATGCACTGTTCGTTTCATGTTCTACGCCTCCTGCACCAACCGCCGACAAAACCAGACAATCACTCATAGATATTACAAATCTCTATCTTGATTCACTATCAGTTAACGACCCTGCTAAATTGCCCGTTTCAAGCAACGTCAGATTTACCGAGAATGGTAATGAAATAAAGCTGGGTGAAGGCCTGTGGCGAACAGCAACAGGCATTACCTACCGCCAATATTTTGTCGACCCTTCTACTGGCCAGGTGCTTTTCTTCGGTGTTGTAGATGAAGACGGTAAACTGGCAAATTTAATGGTTCGCCTCAAGGTAACGGACAACAAAATCGAGGAGATTGAGACCATTGTGTGCAGAAAAGGCCAGTCTTCCGTCTTCAGTCCGGAGTCCCTGGTCACTCCAAAACCTATCTATGATGAGATCATTCCAGAGTCTGAGCGCTCTCCAAGCGATAAGATGATAGCCATAGCAAACAGCTATTTTGATGGCATTGAGCAAAATAGTGCTGAGAACGTACCGCTCCACTCATCATGCAATCGGACAGAGAATGGATTCCAAACTACCAACAATCCCATCAACAACTTTTTCGGCATGGACGCCGCTTCCCAGTTAAAACTTTTTACTTATATCGCCGAAGTAAGAGACCGGCGTTTTTTGATTATAGACGAGGAACGTGGCCTGGTAGGCGGAATATTTATGTTCGATTGTCCGGAGACACGCAGTATATTGCTGGCTGAGGTTTTTAAAGTTATTAACGGTCAGATCTGGGAAATAGAGGCATTAATGGTAAATACTCCCTACGAGCAAGCCTCGGGATGGCAATAATATTCACAATTAAATAATTGTGCTTCTTGCCATTTTCCGCTCTTTACCTGGATTGTCGATAACAAATCCTTCGCCAAAATCTAATCTATATCTTCCTTGTCAAACTTCTGGAAGAAGCAGCTACGGTTGCCGGTGTGGCATACCGGGCCGGCCGGTTTAGCCCGAATCAGTATAGCATCGCTGTCACAGTCCTTAGCCAGTGACTGTACCTTCAGAATGTTGCCGGAGGTAGCACCTTTGTGCCACAACTCCTGCCGACTGCGGCTGTAAAACCAGACCTCGCCACTATCCAGTGTCCGCCGCAGGGCTTCCTCATCAGCATAGCCCAGCATCAGCACATCGCCGTTATCGGCATCCTGAATTATAACCGGAATTAAACCTTTTTTATCGAATTTTAACATCGCATACCACCTTGTTTCGTTTAGTCAGGGTAAGGTTGAAACCTCATAGTCCCAGTGCCATGGCTTCTCTCAAATTTATGTCGCCGGTATAAAGCGCCCTGCCCAAAATAGCCCCCTCTACACCCACTTCTCTGAGCTTCCTGAGATGGTCTAAAGACGAGATGCCGCCGGCAGCTATGACCGACAAATCCAAATCCCTGACCATCTCGGCTATAGCATCAAAAGCTGGCTCGGTCAATGTGCCATCGCGTTTTATGTCGGTATAGATAATACGCCTTACGCCAGCATCTGCCACACTGCGCCCCAGCTCTAAAGCCGTAATCTCAGTATCCTTCTGCCAGCCACGAATAGCTGCACACCCATACCTGGAGTCTATGCCAATTACTATTGCTTCACCATGTTTCCGGCATAATCTCTTCACCATCTCCGGCTCTTCTACAGCAGCCGTTCCCAGAATCACCCGATTTACCCCAATACCCAGCAGCTTTGCCACATTAGCTTCGTCCCTTATGCCGCCGCCGAACTGCACGGGCAATTTAGTCCGTTTCACTATAGCTTCGATAACCTTGATATTACACGGCTCACCGCTGGCAGCGCCGTCCAGGTCAATGAGGTGAAGCCGACTAGCACCCTGAGCCTGCCAGTTGAGGGCAACAGCTACCGGGTCCTCAGAGAAAACTGTCTCCTTGCTGTAATCACCCTGATACAGCCGGACACACTTTCCATCTCTGATATCAACCGCCGGAATTATTTCCATGTGAAACCCACTATACGAATATTTCAACCTCTAAGGATTTGCTATATAATATTAAGGCTTCAGCGCATTACTTTCAAATATTAAGGAGGGAAAAATGGACTTCGAGCTTTCTGAAGAGCATAAAATGTTCCAAGAAGCCATACGCAAATTCTCGGAAAAAGAAATCGCTCCGCTAGTCGATGAAGCTGAAAAAACAGCCACCTTCCCACTCCAGCTATTTCCCCAGATGGGGAAATTGGGCTATCTATGCGTCAGGTATCCGGCCAAGTACGGCGGTGCTGAAATGGGCAAGGTGGGTGATTGTATTTCAGTCGAGGAGGTAGCCTACCAGAGCGTTGGCATATGTGCCGGCATCATGGTGCAAAGCGGCATCGGTACCACCGCCGTCTATACCCGCGGTACCGAAGACCAGAAGCAGAAATACCTGGTACCAGCCATTAAAGGAGAGAAAATAGCCGCTTTCGGGCTTACCGAGCCTAATGCCGGCTCCGACGCTGCATCTATAGAGACAACCGCAACCAAAAAGAACGGCAAGTACATCCTCAATGGCACTAAAATCTTCATCACCAACGGAAATGTATGCGACTTCGTTATAGCTGCCACTTATACCGACAAAAGCAAAGGGGCTCGCGGTGGGGTCAGTTTGTTTATCGTGGAAAAAGGCACCCCCGGCTTCAATCGAGCTAAAATTCACAAGTTCTGTGGTCGTTCCGGTGAAACAGGCGAGCTAAGCTTCGAAGACTGTGCCATACCCGAAGAAAACCTCATCGGTGAGGAAGGTAAGGGCTTCCCCTACTTGATGGAATCGCTAATGGGTGGCAGAATCTCCCATGCCTCCCGAAGTCTGGGGCTGGCTCGTGCAGCGTATGATGCTACCATTAAATACGCTCATGAAAGAGTCCAGTTCGGGCAACCCATATATAAGTTCCAGGTCAATGCCTTCAAACTGGCACGCATGGCACTGGATATCGAAGCCGCCCGCTGGCTGATATTTTACGCCGCCTGGCTCTATGACCAGAACAAGCCACACATCAAGGAAGCAGCTATGGCAAAGCTCTTTGCCAGCGAGGTGGCAGTAAGCGTGACCACCGAAGCCATGCAAATTCACGGAGGCTATGGTCTTACAGAGGAGTCCGTGATCCAGCGCTATTTCCGCGACTCCCGGATGTCAACCATAACTGAAGGGACATCGGAGATACAGCAGCTCGTTATCTCTCGAGAACTCGGTCTCCGCTAAAGCAAGGATAAGTTTCGTTATATTCAGGCATTGAGGCAAATGAAAACATCTAACAGGTAACCATACCGCGAAAGGTGGGGCAACAATGTCAAATACCAAAGAGCTAATTGAGGCTTACAAAGCAAAACGAGAAAAGATAAAGCAAATGGGAGATCCCAAAGCCATTGAGCGGCGCCATAAAGCTGGGCAATGGTCAGCACGAGAAAGGATTGACTATTTCTTTGACGCAAATACCTTCACCGAAATAGGCCTGTTCGTTAAGCACAGGACTACAAGTTTCGGTATGGACAAAAGAGAGGTGCCGGCTGAGGGAGTAATAACTGGCTACGGCAAGGTAAATGGCAGACCAGTCGTCGCCATTGCCGAGGACTTTACTGCCATGGCAGGCACCTTTGGCGAGTATCACGGTAAGAAATTTGCCCGCGCTATTGAATTTGCCAAAGACATGGGCTGGCCCTGCATAAGCATGAACGACTCAGGCGGAGCCCGACTTCAGGAAGGTATGGATACACTTGAGGCTTACGGCTGGTTATTTAGAGCCCAAATACTGGCTTCCGGTATAGTGCCTCAAATATCTCTGCTCATGGGACCATGCTTAGGTGGGCAGGCTTACCATCCGGTAATGCAGGACTTCCTCATCCAATGCCGGCATACTGGCTTCATGGGTATCGCTGGCCCAGCCTTCGTAAAAACTCAAGTCGGCGAGGAAATCACCCTCGAGGAACTTTCCGGCTGGAAGGCTCATGCCGTCAAATCAGGACAAACACATATCGTGGTCGAAAATGACAAGGAAGCCTTAGATTCATGCAAACAGCTTTTATCTTTCCTCCCCTCAAATAACAAAGAGAAACCGCCCCGCATCAATACCCGGGATGAAGCGGATAGAACAGTACCGGAATTAGATACCATAATTCCTGACCGTCCAAATCAGGCATTTGACATGCTGCAATTAATTAAGTTAGTTGTAGATGACGGCTACTTTTTTGAGCTGCTCAAAGACCACGCCAAGAACTGCATCATAGGCTTCTGCCGGTTCAACGGTCGCACGGTTGGCATAGTAGCCAACCGCCCGGAGCATATCGGTGGCGTCATCGACACGGATGCTGCTGACAAAATGGCCAGATTTATCAGATTTTGCGACCTATTTGATATACCGTTGATTAGCTTTCAGGATTGCCCGGGCTACCTGATAGGTTCCGAGCAGGATTGGAAGGGCATACTACGACATGGCGCCAAGTTACTTTATGCCTGGGCTGATGCCACCGTGCCCCTGATCTCAATAATGGTCAGGAAATCTTACGCCGGCGCCCACTACGGCATGCTGGACAAATCCATAGGCGCCGACCTCGTCTTCGCCTGGCCCACAGCCCAGGTTACCATTGTCGGTGCTGAGACCGCAGCCAGTGTTATCTTCGCCAAGGAGATAAAAGAGGCAGTAAACCCCAAAGAGGCTAGCGATAAACGAATAAACGAGTATAAAGAACTCTACGAGAACCCCTACAAGGGGGCGGAGCGAGGCTATATCGATGACATCATAATGCCTAGCGATACCAGGAAAATGATAAATAGAGCCCTGGATACTTTGGTAAATAAGACCGTGACCAGGCCGTGGAGAAAATATTCTAATATCAACCTGTAAAACTAAGAGCCGCATGGCAGTCAACTATACAGACATTTCAAAGACTTATGACAACTACCGCTCCTACCCGGAGAGCCTGATAAAAAAGATTATAGTGCTGGGCAGGATTAGCCAGGGGAAGAGAGTCCTGGACCTCGGCTGCGGTACGGGTAATGTAGCTTCACAATTACGGAAGACAATAAACACCGATGTAACAGGTGTAGATGCGTCATTTTCCATGTTGAAGGTAGCCAGGGACAAATCTCTAGAAGTTGTCTGTGCCGATATCGATAACCGCCAGTTGCCTTTCAGCGACGGCTCTTTCGATGCCATAATAGGAGCTTATGTCATCCATCAAGTAAAAAATCTCGATTCCATGCTTTCAGAATGTCATCGCGTGTTGCGGGATGGCAGCCTGATCCTTTTAACTTCCAGCCATAAACAAATCGAGAATCAGCATCCCGTTATCAAAAACTTTTTCCCCAGCTACGTCGATATCGACAAAAGCAGATTTCCAGATATTGACAAGATAGACCATCTTTTGGAATCTCTCGGCTTCAAGTATATTCAGCATGAAAAGGTGATTGTGGCGCACCTTCCCATAGACCATGAATTTCTGGAGAAAGTAAAGAGCAAATATGTCTCGACCTACCACCTGATGTCCCAGAACGAGTTCAAGAATGGTGTCAGACGGTTGGAAGAGTTCATCACGAATCAGAATCAACCGGAATTCAGAGACTGGCATGGAACGATAGTATGCGGGCTGAAGACCGTTTAATAAGGAGATAAAAATGGAATTATTAAATTCATACTCACCAATTTGGATGATATGGGTTATCCCCTTAATCATCCTCTGGACTCTGCCCTGGAAAGGCGTGGCTCTATGGAGGGCTGGCGGCAATAAGCATTTATGGTGGTTTATAGCTCTATTCCTGCTCAATACACTGGCAATCCTGGAGATAATTTATATCTTCGGGTTCAGCCGTAAGAAATCAGCACCCACGGCCTAAGACGTAGACACACCCTTCGCCTGTCTGCTATACTCAAAGCCTTGTGAAGCTGAAATTTTGGTTCCTCGAGATCAGGCCACAATTTTTGCTCCTCTCTGTGGTGCTGGCTTTCCTGGGCACCTGCATGGCCTGGTATGATGGTGCCTTCCATCTTGGTCATGCCATACTGGCTTTCATCGGTCTGCTTCTGTGCCACATCAGCGTCAATGTACTCAACGACTACTACGACTACAAAAGCGGCATCGACCTGAAGACCAGGAGAACGCCATTCAGCGGCGGCAGCGGCTTTCTACCGTCCGCCTCCCTAAAACCTGAGCATGTATTCCGGTTCGGATTGGCCTGCTTCCTGCTGGCGGTGCCCATAGGCATTTACTTCGTGCTGGTCAGCGGCTGGCTCCTGCTGCCACTGCTTGTTATAGGTGCTGTATGCATTCTACTCTATACGCCGCGCCTAACCAAGCTGAACTGGCCTGAGTGGGCACCTGGAGCCGGTCTGGGAGCACTGCCTGTCCTGGGAGCTTATTTCATCCAGACAGGTGAATACACTATCCCCGCCATTGTAGCCTCCATACCATCCGCCATATTAGTGCACAACCTGTTGTTCCTGAATGAGTTTCCTGACGCCGAGGCTGATAAAACAGCGGGCAGAAAAACAATGCCCATAACCCTGGGTAAAACAAAGGCCAGCATAATCTATTCAGTATTAACCGGCATACTTTACCTGTGGATAATAGGCTGGGTGGCAGCAGGGCTAATGCCGGTTTTCTGCTTGATAGCCTTACTGACCCTGCCTCTAGCCGTCAGAGCTATTCAGGGCGCCCTGAAATACCAGGATGAAAGCAAGCTGATTCCGGCGATGGCAAACAACGTCCTGGTCGTCCTGTTGACCCAGCTACTGCTGGGCATCGGCTATCTTCTAGCAGGAACATTTTGAAAATATTCTTGCATTTTAACTTTTCATTTTTGATATTTCTTCGCTTCACTCGCAATAACAAACGAGGTATACTGTGTCAACTGACCTGATTCTTTTACACGCCCCCAGCATATACGACTTCCGCAAGAAGACCATACTCTACGGACCTGTCAGCGATTTAATCCCACCTTCATACGTCTTCGAGATGTACCCCATCGGACTCACCAGCATAGCCGAATATCTGGGACGCGCCGGCTACCAGGTGCGCATCGTAAACCTCGCCGTGCGCATGTTGAGGGACGGCAAATTCGACGCCGAAGCATTCATAAAGCGCCTCAAGGCACCGATTTTCGGTATCGACCTGCACTGGATGGTACACTGCCACGGCTCGATTGAAATAGCAAAGATAGTCAAAAAGTGGCACCCTGAGGCAAAGTTGATATTCGGCGGCTTCTCCTCAACCTATTTCTACAAAGAGCTGCTGGAATATCCGGAGATAGACTATGTGCTCAGGGGTGATTCCACCGAAGAACCCTTCCGCCAGCTAATGGACTGCGTCATAAGGCACAAAGGAGAGCTCGAAAAAATAGCAAACCTCGTCTGGAAAGACAATCACGGCAAGATACAAGAAAACCCCTTCTCCCATATCCCCACCGACATCAATAACGTCATGGTTAACCATTACGGCAATGTGGTCCGGTCCGTGATTAAGCACCGCGACCTCATCAGCTACACGCCGGTCAAGGACTGGCTCCGCTATCCCATTACGGCAGTCATTACCTGCCGCGGCTGCACTGAGAACTGCGTTATCTGCGGTGGCTCTGCCGCAGCCTTCAGAAAATGCTATAACCGGGGCAAGCCAGTTTTCCGCTCTCCCGAAGCTGTAATTAGAGACGTCAGGCAAATCTCGCGCTTCAGCAACGGCCCTATCTTCATACTTGGCGACCTGCGGCAGGCGGGAGAAGACTACGCCAGCCAGGTCCTGAACCTGCTTCAGAAGAACAGAGTAAAAAATCAGTTCATACTCGAATTATTCTATCCGGCTTCAAAGGACTTCCTGCGACAGATGAGTCTGGCCTGCCCTGACTTCTGCCTTGAGATTTCTCCCGAATCCCACGACCCTGAAATCAGGAAAGTCATCGGCAGACCCTATTCCAGCCAGGAGCTTGAGCAAACGCTGGACGATGCACTCGATGTCGGCTGCCGGCGGCTGGACGTGTTCTTCATGATTGGATTGCCCAGGCAAACCCCTCAGTCAGCAATAGAAACAACCGATTATTGCGGGCATTTACTCGAAAGGTCCCGTGGGGATAAGCGGGTTTCCATGTTTACCTCTCCGCTGGCGCCATTCCTCGACCCGGGCAGCCTGGGCTTCGAGAATCCCGAGCGCTACGGCTACCATATCCTGTTTCGAAAGCTGGAAGAGCATCGCCGGGCACTGGCATCGCCGAGCTGGAAATATTCCCTCAATTACGAGACGGACTGGATGACCCGCCAGCAGATTGTGGACACATCCTACGAAGCCATACTGCGACTGAACCAGCTCAGGGTAAAATACGAAATCATATCTGAAAAATTAGCCCAAACAAGTGAGCAGCGTCTCAGAGCAGCCTGGGAAATGTCTCGCCGCCTTGATGACCTGCTGTCAAAGAACGATAATGAGGCAATAGACCGCCTGAAACCAGAGGTGGACAGAATCAACACGTTCCCAGTAGCCGAGAAAATCCAGCTGGAAGTCCCCCCACCCTTCATCAAACTGAAACCATTCCGAGCCCTGTGGTCCTTAGTGACAGGACGGTAAATGTCCATTCTCGAAATAGTGTCTCGTCCACAATACTGAGTTTATATTTCGCTTTGCTGGTAAAGAAGCGACATTGTAAAATGGAGTCATGTCGAGACAGAGTAACTTGTCATGAAAGTAGTTGGCATTTGCGGGTCTCCCAGACGGGGTAACACCGAATGGATGATTAGAAAGCTGCTGGAAACAGTTGCTCAAACAGGTGCAGAGACTGAACTAGTCCTGCTGAGGAGAAAGAACCTCAAAAGCTGTAATGGCTGCTTAACTTGCGAGGTGGGAGGCAAGGCACGACAGGGAATCTGTACTATTCAGGACGACATGCAAGAGATTTACCCCAAGCTGCTGGAAGCCGATTGTCTTGTTCTCGGCACACCGGTTTACTTTGAAATGCTTTCCGGGCTGCTAAAGAACTTCATAGACAGAACCTGCCCAATCTGGCCAAGGCTGGAAGGAAAGCTATTTGTGGGCATAGCTGTTGCAGAAGAAGGTGTTGGCAAGGCGATTGAGAACCTGAGAACGTATTGCTCTGTCTGTGGTATGCGTTGGGGCGGTTATGTCACTGCTCTGGCAAAAAACCCCGGGCAGGTCTCGGAAAATACGGAAGTTGAGAAAAGGCTTCAGCAGCTTGCAAACAGGCTTATCTCTAAGCTTAATGCCTGACGTTGCACATTAATCCATTCGGACAAGCACCCTGTATAAGCGGGTTGGCCATTTTCCGTTTTAATGGTCTTTGGATTTCTCATCTCTCTCCTCTACTAAACCTCAAAATATACTCAGCCAGGCCAGTAGCCTCACCTCGCGAACAAAAAGTGGTACAATATAAGCGACGATTACAAATGGTTAAAAAATCAAAATATGGAAGGAGTTCGTTATGGCTTTGAAGACGGCTAACGAGTATATAGAGAGCCTGCGCCAGCTCAAACTTAACCTCTACCTCTTTGGCGAAAAGGTGGAAAACTGGGTTGATAATCGTATCATCAGACCCTCCACCAACGCCATTGCCATGACCTACAAACTCGCCCATGAGCCAGAGAGTGAAGACCTGGCGGTCACAACCTCAATGCTCACCGGGGAAAAGGTTAACAGATTTAACTCCCTTTTCAAAAGCCCCGAGGACATGGTCAGGAAGGTGAAGCTGCAGAGGGAGTTGGGGCAGAGAACAGCCTGCTGCTTCCAGAGATGCGTGGGCATGGACGCCATTAACGCTGTTTTCAGCACTACCTACGAGATTGACCAGAAATATGGTACTGAATACCATCAGAGGTTTAGAAAATGGCTGAGTCACGTTCAGGAGAATGACCTTTGTGTTGCTGGCGCGATGACCGATGTCAAGGGGCACCGTGGTCTGGCGCCAAGCCAACAGCCTGACCCGGACATGTTTGTCCATGTCGTGGAGCGAAAAGATGACGGGATTGTAATCAGGGGGGCAAAGGCAAATATCACCGGGGTTGCCAATTCACACGAGATGCTAATCATGCCCACTCTCAGAATGCGAGAGGGTGACGAGGACTATTCGGTAACTTGCGCCATACCTACCGATACCCCGGGGTTGACGCTTATCTACGGCAGACAATCCTGCGATACGCGAAAGCTTGAGGAGGGGGATATAGACGTGGGTAACTACAATTTCGGCGGGCATGAAGCACTGACTATCCTGGAGAATGTCTTTGTACCCTGGGAAAGGGTTTTCATGTGCGGTGAGATTGACTTCTCCATCATGCTGGTGGAGAGATTCGCCGGTTACCACCGGCAGAGCTACGGCGGTTGCAAGGCCGGTATTGGCGATGTGCTCATTGGTGCTGCTGCATCCATGGCTGATTACAACGGTGTACGGAAAGCCCCCCACATCAGGGAGAAGCTCGGTGAGATGATTCATCTTACGGAAACAATACACGGATGCGGATTATCCTGTGCTTACGAGGGATGGAAGACCAAAGCAGGCAATTATCAGTGCGACATACTTTTAGCCAATGTCTGCAAGCACAATGTAACCAGGTTCCCTTATGAGCTTACCCGGCTTGCCGAAGATATAGCGGGCGGTATCCTGGTAACCACACCCTCAGAGAAAGATTTCCGACATCCGGTGATAGGTAAATATGTTGATAAATACTTGAGCGGGGTCCCTGAGGTACCTACTGAGGCTCGCTACCGAATGATAACGCTTATCCATGCCATGTGCTTCGGTCTAACAGCTCCCAGCTACCACACTGAGTCCATGCATGGCGCCGGTTCGCCACAAGCTCAAAAGGTTATGATTGAGCGCGAGACAGATATGGGCTTAAAGCAGAACCTGGCTCGTAGTATCGCCGGAATTGACAAGAGAGAAGACCCTCTGGACGCAGCTTCTAAAGGTGGCTGGAAGAAGCCAGCGGGGTGGAATTCGCCCACCTGGCCAAGAAGCGACTAGATACTATGCCCTCAATCCGGGTAAACTAATCAGGGTAGCAAAGCGGCTAAATATATCGCTGGGAGGCTAAGTTTGCTCAGGCCACAAAGGTCAGTTTAGTCCCCGACATATTTACCAGAAATTGACCGGGCATTGCCTTTTCAATGGCGAGTATAGCTTTCCTCCCGGTGCAATGAGTCGGGATGACATAATCCGGTCCTATTCGCTGCAGAGATTTTACGGTGTCGCCAATAATTGGTTCAAACGCTGGACCTGTTAGGTGAAATCCTCCCATAATAGCATGCACTTTATCTATACCTGTAACCTCTCGCGCATATTCAACTGTATTTATTATGCCCGAATGGGCGCAGCCAGATAGCACCACCAGACCTTTACCTCTCAGGTTCACGACCAAGGCAGTGTCATCTTCGGTTGGGTCCCAGGTTTTCTGCCCTTTTTCCTCATAGAAGGCATATGGCAATCCTTTTTCAAAACTCGTCCTCTTAGGTATTTCACCCAGGAATAAAATATCTCCGTCCAGTAACAGCAGGGGTTCCTTCGTTTGGGTAATTGTAAAGCCTGATGCTTCGATTTTTTCTTTTTCCAGTGCTGGAAGCCCTACTTGAATGCCTTGTATAGGTTCGAGGTATCTATTTCGCCTGAATGCGACAGGATGAAGAATTAGTTCCAAGCCTTTCTTGCCGATTCTTGCTGCTACTTGTGCCAATCCTCCAAAATGGTCCATATGACCGTGAGACAGGGCCACCACCTCAGCCTTAGTCAAGTCGACTCCGATGGCATCAGCATTCCGCATGACAACATCTTCAGAAAAACCGAAGTCAAAAAGCATCGTTCTTGGTTTCTCTTCGGTCGTCGTGGTGACGAGGGCAGAAAAGCCATGCTCGGCTAGAATCGAATTTGTTAACTGCATGTTTTTGAGCGGCATTGCTCTAGTAACTATAGCTGAATTGTCTCCAGAGGCTAAATCAACATAATTATCCTCCAGCGTCAATATTTCCAACTTATCCACCTGGTTTAACTTTATAAACTGTGCCATGATGTATCAATCCCCTTTACTTTTCTTTGTTGCTGCGATTATACACCCATCAGAAATAGATTGGAACATACACACAAGCCTGTTTTGTCAAATCACGAGATATCAATTCATGACGTATAATCCGCAAATAAGAAGCCGGGTATTTTTGAGATACCCAGCTTCGGTTATTACTGGCTCTTGGTATATTTAGCTCTTGATTCGGTACATTTTGGTGCCACACTTTGGACAAACACCTTTTATAGCAGGCTGACCATTTTCCGTTTTAACAGTTCTCGGATTCCTCATCTCTCTTTTGGTGCGGCATGTCATACAATATGCTTGCATTTACATACCCCCTTTTTTCAGTTATAAACGATAAACTATCCTTAAAAGTTTATATCCTGAGCAAAGAACCTGTTGAAAGCTTGCTGTGGCTTATCTATAATCAGCCTGTGCCAAAACAGCGACTGGACAATCTGCTGGTTACGAAAGAGCTGGCTGAAAACAAAAGCAAGGCCCAGGCTCTGATTATGGCTGGCGAAATAACTGTTTCAGGCAAGAAAATTACCAAGCCAGGCACCCTGGTGGATGAAAACGCCGAACTCCAATTAGCCGAGAAACTGCCATACGTCAGCCGGGGCGGCATCAAGCTGGCCCACGCCCTGGATGAGTTCAAGCTCGATGTAACTTCTCTTGCAGCTATAGACGTCGGCGCTTCCACCGGTGGCTTCACCGACTGCCTGCTCCAGCGCGGCGCCAGGCGTGTCTACGCCATAGACGTGGGCTACGGTCAGCTCGACTACAAATTGAGGCAAGACTCAAGAGTAGTTGTAATGGAAAGGGTCAACGCCCACCACCCATTCTCTCTGCCGGAAAAGGTGAACATAGCCACCATGGATTTATCCTTCATCTCGGTGACCAAGGTAATCCCCAACTTAATCAGCCATCTGGCAAAACCCGGCTATATTATCGTCCTGCTCAAACCACAATTCGAAGCCGAGAGAAAAGAGGTGGGCAAGGGCGGTATAATCAAAGACCCGCAGATTCACGCCCGAGTCCTCGCCCGCTTTATCGCCTGGGCAACAGAACATGACCTTAGACTACGCGGCCTGGTCGCCTCGCCCATCTTAGGCGCCGAGGGTAATAAGGAATTTTTGATACTCTTGACTCCCAACCAAATTGGAGGAGGTGTCATTCTGAATGAGCAGAGCGACTGAAGAATCTAACCCAAGTTTAATTCCGTAACCAATGGGATTCTTCGCTGCGCTCAGAATGACATGTGGCGAAGGGCTCGCAATGACAGGAGAAAACATGAAAAAGAACTTCACCCTCAAAGTGGACAACCTTCAGCTTCCCGGCGAGGTCTACTTACCGGAAAACATGAAGCTACCCTGCCCGGCACTGTGCCTTTGCCACGGCATCCCCTCTGGGAAACCCAGCTCAAGCGATGATAGAGGTTACCCGGGACTGGCTGAAATATTCTGTGCTGCCGGTTTTATAACTCTGATTTTCAACTTCCGCGGAGCAGGCCCGGCCGAGGGCAACCTGGACATGCTGGGCTGGACACGAGATTTAGAGGCTGCCATCGACTATCTAGCCAGCCTGGAAGAAGTCGATAAATCGCGCCTCTGTCTTCTCGGCTCCAGCGGCGGTGCTGCCGTAAGCATCTATGTCACTGCCAATGACCCCAGGGTATCTTCTCTGGCAACTTTCGCCTGCCCGGCTGACTTCGGCTTCATGGCTGACAAGCAGCGGGCTAAGGCTACCATCGACCATTTCCGCAGCATCGGGGTTATACGAGACGCTGACTTTCCACCTTCAGAGGATGAATGGCTAGATAGCTTCAACAAAGTCACGCCGCTCCAATGTATAGGCAGAATTTCTCCCCGCCCCCTGCTCCTGATTCACGGCGACAAAGACGACCTGGTGCCAGTAGAGCACGCCCACAGACTCTACGAAAAAGCCGGCCAGCCCAAGGAACTGGTCATACTAGCCGGTGCCGGCCACAGGCTACGCCTGGAAGAAAAAGCCATAACCACTGCGCTGGAGTGGCTGAAAGCAAAAGCCAAATTGACCTCTACATAGAAAAAGGCTTATAATTAAGACGCAAGTTTAGCTATGCATGAAAGCTGCGGCGTATTCGGCATATATGCTCCCGGAGTAGATGTTGCCCGAATCACCTTTTTTGGACTTTATGCCCTCCAGCATCGAGGGCAGGAAAGCGCCGGCATTGCCACTGCCGACGGAAAGAACATCTGCATACACACCGCCATGGGCCTGGTCTCCCATGCTTTCACCGAGGACGAACTGGCCCAGCTACCTGGACACATCGCCATCGGACACACCAGATATTCCACCACCGGAACCAGCCGCGCCTGCAACGCCCAACCCATACTGGTTGAATCTAACTCGACAAATATAGCTCTAGCCCACAACGGCAACATAGTCAACTCCAAATTCCTCCGCGACGAGCTTTGCCAGCTAGGATACAATTTCGCTACCACCACCGACTCCGAGATTATCGCCAATCTCATCACATCATCCACAGAAAGAAACCCGGTAGACAGGATAAGGTACGCCATGCGCCGGCTGCAAGGAGCCTATTCCCTGGTAATTTTGACCAAAGACAAGCTGATTGGAGTTCGCGACCCTATGGGAGTACGGCCGCTCTGTCTTGGCACTATAGACGGCGGCTGGGTAATCGCCTCAGAAACCTGCGCCCTGGGTCATGTTGGAGCCCATTTTATCAGGGAAATCGAACCTGGCGAAATAGTGGTCATAAACAAGCATGGCGTTAAGAGCTTTAGTGAAGAGAGCACCAAGAAAGCCCTGTGCATTTTCGAATATATATACTTCGCCCGTCCCGATAGTGTGATACAGGGTAAGCTGCTGTATCCAGTACGCCAAGCCATGGGCAGAATACTGGCTCGGGAATATCCAATCGAGGCTGATCTGGCAATGGGTGTTCCAGATTCCGCCACCGCTGCCGGCATCGGCTATGCAGCAGCCTCAGGCATTCCCTACTGCGAGGGACTAATCAAGAACCGCTACGTGGGACGCACTTTTATCGAGCCTGACCAGAGATTACGAGACCTGGGCGTTAAGTTGAAGTTCAATCCCCTGGCAGAAACAATCGTGGGAAAGCGATTAATAGTCGTCGATGACAGCATCGTCCGCGGCACCACCACTCCCAAGGTAGTAGCCATGCTAAAGCGAGCCGGAGCCAGGGAGGTGCATCTGCGCATCTGCTCACCACCCATACGCCACCCCTGCTTCTTCGGCGTGGATATGGCTACCAGATGGGAGCTCATCGCCGCTCAGAAGACCGTACCTGAAATTAGAGACGCCACGGGGGCTGATTCCCTCGGTTATATAAGCCTCGATGGCTTAATCGAGTCGGTAGGCTTGCCCAAAGAAATCTTCTGCCTGGCTTGCTTCACCGGGGAATACCCCATACCTGTCCAGCTGGAAATGGATAAATTAGCACTAGAAGCCATACCTTCAGGGAGCTTGAGTGAACTCGGTGGATCGTGATGCTTATGCCCAGGCAGGCGTTGATATCAAGGCTGCCGATAAAGCCAAAGAGCTGATTAAACGACTCGCTCGGTCTGCTTCCAGACCCGAAGTCTTGACCGATATCGGCTTATTCGGCGGCATGTTCCAGCTATCAGGCTACACCGAGCCGGTACTGGTATCGAGCGTCGATGGCGTAGGCACCAAGCTTAAAATCGCCTCGCTTATGGGCAAGCATGACACCATCGGCATCGATTTAGTCAATCACTGCGTCAATGATATACTCACCTGCGGAGCCAGCCCGCTTTTCTTTCTCGACTATATAGCTATGGGCAAACTACTGCCGGAAAAAGTGGAAAGCATCGTCAGCGGCTTAGCCCAGGCCTGTAAGAACATTGGCTGCGCCCTAATCGGCGGTGAAACTGCTGAAATGCCGGGGATATACCAGGGCGATGACTACGACCTCGTCGGCTTCATAGTCGGCGTGGTGGAAAAGACAAATATACTGAATGGAAGCTCCATCGCTTCCGGCGATGTCATACTAGGCTTACCCTCCAGCGGGATCCACACCAACGGTTATTCGCTGGTACGCAAGGTTTTCGATATAGACCGAGACCCGTCTGCGTTACAGGTCTCCTACCCCGAGCTGAAACGGACTCTGGGTGATGAGCTTCTCCAGCCGCACCGCTGCTACTATTCAGAGCTAAAGCCGGTGTTGCCAATGGTTAAAGGCTTAGCCCACATTACCGGTGGGGGATTCGAAGGTAATATACCCAGAATACTTCACGAAGACTTGGGGGCACAAATCGATAAGGATGCCTGGCAGATCCCGCCTATCTTTAAACTAATTCAAGAACGGGGCAAAATCAAGGAAGCCGAGATGTACCAGGTCTTTAACATGGGTATAGGCATGGTAATTATTTGCTCCCCGCAACAGGCATCCGAACTCGCCGCTGCCTTGCCTGAAACCAAAAAAGTTGGTAAAGTTATCCAGTCCACGGATATCAAAAAAATAACTATCACTTAAAGGAGGTCCCCCCTTGCGCGCTATTGTCAGTGTTTCCAACAAATCAGGACTGGTCGATTTTGTCCGCAAGCTAAAAGATCTAGATGTCGAAATTTACAGCACCGGCGGCACTAAAAAGGCTATCGAGGTCGAGGGCATAAAAGTCCACAGCATCTCAGAGCTAACCGGCTTCCCTGAGATTCTCGATGGTCGGGTGAAAACCCTTCACCCGGTAGTCCACGGCGGTATCTTAGCCAGACGAGACCTACCCAAGCACATGGACGAGCTGGCTAAGAACAAAATTCAAACTATAGATATGGTGGTGGTAAACCTCTATCCCTTTGTCCAGACAGTGACCAAGGCTAATGTCTCCCTTGAGGAAGCGCTTGAGAACATAGATATCGGCGGGCCGACAATGATTCGTGCTTCTGCCAAGAATTTCCCTTCTGTACTGGTAATCGTTGACCCTGAAGACTATGACGTTATCATCGAACATCTGAAAAAAGGCAAGGTGGACCAGCAGGAGCGAAAAAGGCTGGCTCAAAAAGCTTTCCAGCACGTCGCCATGTATGACACCGCCATCGCCGAGTATCTCCGAGACAAGGAAATCTTCCCGCAGGATATGACCATAGCTATGAAGAAGCTCTATGACCTGCGTTACGGGGAAAATCCTCACCAGAAAGCTGCCGTCTATGCCGAGCAATCGATAAAGCAGAAGCCGGCGGGCTTGACAGCGGTCAAGCTGCTCCACGGTCCCGAGCTCTCCTTCAATAACTTCCTCGACCTCCAAGCTGCCTGGACCACCGCCTGCGACTTCACCGATCCGACCGTAGCCATCGTCAAACACAACAACGCCTGCGGGCTTTGCAGCAATAAAGACCTGATTGAAGCCTATAAGAGAGCGCTTGCCGGTGACCCTGTATCCGCATTCGGAGGCATTGTCGCCTGCAATCGCCCCATAGACACCGCCCTGGCTGCCGAAATCGACAAGACCCACTACGACTGCATCATGGCCCCAGGCTACAGCAACGAAGCCCTTGATATGTTCAAACGCAAGAAGAACCTGCGTCTGCTTTCGCTGCCTGTCTCACCACAAGGAGTCAGGACTGGAAACATTGACCTGCGACCTATAAGCGGCGGCTTCATGGTGCAGGAGCAAGATTACTACACCGAGGAAGAATTTAAGCCGAAGACCGTATCCAAGCGCGAGCCCACCAAGGAGGAAATGCGCGACATGCTCTTCGCCTGGAGAGCGGTGAAACACATCAAGTCTAATGGCATTGTACTGGCTAAAGATAATACGCTGCTCGGCATGGGCACGGGACAACCCAACAGGGTAGTCAGCGTCGAGCTTTCCTTAAAGAGAGCCGGCGACGCCGCCAAAGGCAGCGTGCTCGCCTCCGACGCCATGATTCCATTCCCGGACACCGTCGAGGTAGCCGCAAAGGGCGGAGCCACCGCCGTAATCCAAACCGGCGGCTCGGTAAGAGATAAAGAGGTCATCGAGACAGCCGATAAATACAATATGGCTATGGTTCTAACCGGCATACGCCATTTCAGACACTAGAATTAAGGACACAAATATCCTCTCTCCCCTGGAAGGAGAGAGTTAGAGTGAGGGGGATTATATAGGTTTCATCCTCACCTTGATCTTCTCCCATCAAGGGGGAGGAGAGCTGTATTTTAAAGGAAAGACCAATGCTGATAATCAACAAGGACACCGTCACCGCTACCAGGCAAAAGGTAGCTGACCCTAAAAAAATAAAGCAAGCTGTTCAAGACGTGAAAAAGATGCTGGAGATTAAGGAGACACTCCTGTGGCGGTCTGAGGGGATGGCACCTTGCTGCGGCTCTCTGTGCAATGTATCGGCACATCTCACCCGTGAAGTCAGTATACTGGAAAATACACTGTCGGCACTGGAAAACGGTGATACGGCTCAAGCCGCCGACCTGCTACAAGAATATATCAATGTTTTAGAGGCAAGCTGTGAACCCAGCCAGCCAAACTATTGTTGACCTCGATATCCTGGTCGAGTCTCTTACCCAAAAATCAAAAGGGCTTTCCCAGCGCATATTTTCGGTCTCCACCACAAAGGGCTGCCTCAAGCCACCTGCCACAATGCTCCCCTGGATCGAGCAGCAGTTCGGCTCGGTGGATAGGGTAACCGAGCAAAAAATCATCAAAGTCACCAACCTGGTCACCTTCGAAGGTTCTATATTCAACTCGCTGCGAGCCCTGCGTCCGCGCCAGTTTGAGGACCGGCTCAGAGTCGAAGCCAGGCTTCTCGATAAGGCCAAAGACGACCCGCTAAGCAAACCACTGGAAGATACCCCGGAAGATATTTTCGGCAGAATAAAAGGCAAGCACTGTATCACCGCCAGCAACATCGCCAAATATGACGGTCTGCACGGCATGATAATCTTCAAAGACTTTAATCCACTTAAGTTCTCCAGAGAGGAAGTTATCGACTATCTGAATACCGGCTGGAAATGGGCACAGAAAGCCCATGAGTTTGACCCATCAGCCAGGTATTACTTTTTCCTGTGGAACGCACTGAAGAAAGCCGGCGCCAGCCTGGCTCATGGACATGCCCAGGTGGTACTGGGCAGGGATCGCCATTACGCTAAAATCGAAGCCCTGCGTCAGGCCGCCCTTCAATACAAAGCCAAATATAACTCCGACTATTTCGACGACCTGTACCAGGTTCACCTCGACCTTGGACTGGCTCTGGAAAAGAGCGGAATCAGAATCCTGTCTTACTTAACCCCAATCAAGGAGAAGGAGATGATGCTGCTGTCACCAACCTTGAACGACTCATTCAAGAACATTGTCTATGAGGTCTTAGCCTGTTTCCGTGATTGCATGCATGTGACCTCCTTCAACGTGGGCATAGCCACACCACCCCTTAATTCCCTGCCCAGGGAATGGGAGGGCTTTCCCATCATCGCCCGCATAGTTGACCGCGGCTATCCCTGGGATGGCTCTTCTGATTTCGGCACCATGGAGCTTTACGCCGCCAGCATCATCTCCAGCGACCCGTTCCAGGTAATACGGGAGCTTAAAGAGGCTTTGGCATAAATGTAGGGACGGGGCTTTAGCCCTGTCCGAGACGCTTGTTTATAACTTCGCGGACAGACCTGGGGGTGTGCCCCTGCATGCGGCGGTCAATTAAACGACACATACTCCTGTCTCATGTTATAATACGGAACCACGCATCGCCGTGCAGATATAATAAAAATCATCGCCCAAAACCTTAATTGACCAGCACTAAAAAACTCGATTGAATAGCGACCCTGAATTTCAAGGAGGAAACCGACTATGGTTACTGGAGAGAAGAAGAAGGCAATACGCCGCCTGAAATCGATGTATCCGCTTCGAGCCAAGGTAAACGAGTCATACCTCAAGGGCACTGAAGCCTTGAAATCAGGCAAACCCGTGGTCTGGGGTATGCTGAATTATTACTATGGTGATTCGGTACTAAAGGCAATGGACGTAGAAGTGGTCTACCCCGAGAACTACGGCGCTGCCCTGGCAGCCTTCGGAGTCGCTCAGAAATACCTGGACATAGCTGATGCCGATGGCTACCCTACGCACCTGTGTGGCTATAGCCGGGCTAATATCGGCTATGCATCCAGGATGATGAAGGAGTTGGGAGGTGAAATACCACCGGATGCTCCACTGGGCGGCATGCCCAAACCGGTATTCCTCATGGCATCAACTGCTGTATGTGATGCCAGGTACAAGTGGTTTCAGGCGCTGGGGCAGTACATGGATGCACCGGTATGGACATTTGAAGCCCCGGTACCCGGTCTGAAAGAATTCTTCATGGAAGGTTCCTATGAGCGAATGGTTGAGATGGGAGTCACGCATCTCAGGGATTTCATTACCTTCGTGGAACGCATCGTGGGCAAGAAAATGGACTGGGCCAAATTCAGCGAAACAGTCGACTTGATTGTGGAGATAAACCGCGTGTTGCACGAGACCAGCGAATTACGCAAAGCGAAGCCATGCCCTATGCACAGCAGAGATTTCTGGAGCGCTATGACCCCGGCACTAATGCTGATGGGTGATATCAAGGACTCTCTGAAATGTTACTACGACCTGTATAACGAAGTGAAAGAGCTGGCGGATAACCACATGGGAGCTATTGAGAATGAGAAGTATCGCATGGTATTCGCCGAGCTCCCGCCCTGGCATAGCCTGTCATTTTTCGATAGATTGGCGGAGAGGGGTTGGAACTTCGTTATTGAAAGCGTCGGCTATCATCCGCCTATTCCCCTGGACCTGAGCGGTGTCAAAGACCCCGTGGAGAAAATCACCAGGTTCAACCTCCAGAAATTCCTCGGCTTATATACGGACGCCAAGGAGCATAATGTTACCGAGGGCGCCCTTGCCTATCCTTATTTAAAGTTTGTTCGCGAATGGAGATGCGATGGGGCACTTCTCCACCCACTCATCAGTTGCCGCAGCGCCTCCACACATCTACCCTACGTGGCTAACATGCTGATGGAGCTGGTGAAAGTGCCTTCGCTAACAATCGAAGGGGATATCGTAGACCTCAGGCTATTTGACATGGAGGACGCCTTAGCCAAGGCAGAGCCATTCGAGGAAACCATGGAGCACTACCGGCAGGTCAGGAAACAGGAAGGCCTGGACTGGTAATGACACAAATAATCCGTATTTAGAGAGGTTTCAGCGATGTTAGACAAAAGCACAGGACTTAGCAAAGCCCAGGAGATTTACTTGAACCGGCCACAGCGAGCCAGGGAGCTCAAGGCTGCTGGTAAAACGATAATAGGCTATCCCTGTGCCTATGTCCCCCTGGAGATGCTCACCGCTCTTGACCTGGTGCCATATCGAATATACGGCAGCATCAAAGAGCCTATCACCGATGCAGACAGGGCCTTGCCTACCTCATTCTGTCCCTTTATCCGCAGCTGTATCGACCGCTCCTTAAAAGGCAAGGACGACTTTGTGGACGGGCTGGTCACGGTGCATTCATGTGACCCGCAACATAGAACTGCCCACGTCTGGGAATCCTACGTTAAATATTCATATACCCACTTCATAGATATGCCTGGCACTGTTCGCGCCGACTCACTGGAATACTTCAAGGGTCAGCTGGACGACTTCAAGAAAACACTGGAGGCTTTCACCAGCAAAAAGCTGTCGCCTGATAAATTAAAGGCAGCTATCAGATATCATAACCAGCAGCGAGCCCTGGTAAAAGAACTATACCAGCTAACCAAACCGAGTCCGCCGCTGGTCTCGGGAGCTGAAATTCTACAGGTAATAAAGGCATTGATGAGCCTGCCCGTCACCGAGGGGAACGAGCTATTGACCCAGGTCATAAACGAGGTGAAAAGTCGCCAGGATGGGCCGGCTAAAAAACCAGCGCGCCTCTTAGTCTGGAGCAGCACTTCAGATGATGTTGACATTATGCAAATATTTGAATCCGAGGCAAATGTAGTCATGGATGATAGCTGCGGCGGCTTCAGACCTTTCAGGGCTGAGTTAAAGCTAACTGATGACCCCATAGACGAACTGGCTGATTACTATCTAAACGAGATAACCTGTGCCCGCACCTTCAGGCAGGCTACACTGGGCGAGACCACAAAGGACTACGCCAGGGACTTGCAGAGCCGCTTCGGCTACTTTAAAGGCATCGCTAAAGACTGGAAAATCAACGGAGCCATACTGTTTCTGGTCAGGTATTGCGACCCCTTTGCCTTTGAAATGCCTGCGCTCAAGGATTACCTGGAGGGAATCAGCGTTCCCAGCATATATATAGAATATGATTACACCATAGGAGCTTTAGCCCCCATAAGAACCAGGGTTGAAGCTTTCCTTGAGACCATTAGCTAAAGAAATCAGAGGTCCGATTGTACTTCGCCGGTATCGATATAGGTTCCACCATGACCAAAGCCGTGCTCATGGACACTAACGGCACGATTTTGTCTGTCATCAAAGGCCCAACAGGCCCAGAACACCGCCAGCTCGCCAACGAGGTTATGAGAATGGCGCTGGAACAAGCCAGCGTGCCGCTTGAACAGGTCGCCTACATCGTGGCTACGGGCTACGGACGGCTGAACGTTCCCTTCGCCGACCGCCAGATAACAGAGCTTTCCTGCCATGCCAGGGGCGTATCCAGTTTATTCCCCAATGTCAGAACTGCCATTGATATAGGCGGTCAGGACGCCAAGTGCATGAAAATTCATAACGGCAAGCTGGTAGATTTCGTTATGAACGACAAATGCGCCGCCGGAACGGGCAGGTTTCTTGAAGTCATCGCCGCCACGCTGGGCATAAAGCTTGAAGACCTGGGAACTCTATCTCTCAAATCCACCAAAAAGGTAGCCATTAGCAACTTTTGTACCATCTTTGCCCAGCAAGAGATAGTGGCCCGGCTGTCTGAGGGAGAGAAAGCAGAGGACATTATAGCCGGCATGCATGATGCCCTGGCCAGCCGTGTGGCAGCGCTGGCGCACAGGCTCAGGGTAGAGCCGGACGTGGTGATTACCGGCGGCGTAGCCAGGAACAGCGGCATGGTCAAAGCGATGAAGGAAAGCCTGAACTGCGAAATCCTCGTTCCCCAGGACCCCCTGATTACCGGTGCCATGGGTGCCGCCATACTGGCAAAAGAAACCTATATGAAAGCAACAGCAGAAGGCAAGCCAGTACCAACAAAGCCACGTCGTCTGGAAAAAGCTACTTTCTTCGAGGAGAAAAACTGAATGGCATGGTTCATTGGCATAGACATCGGCTCCTTATACGGCAAAGGAGTCATAACCAAGGATGGCAAGCTCTTCGCTCACCACATAGTCCTCTCCGGAATCAATTACCGCGTCACCGCTGAGAATATAAGGCAGGAGCTGACAATGAAAGCGAACATCAAACCGGATGACGTTACCAATACGGTAGCCACCGGCTCCGGTGCCGCCAACGTCTACTTTGCCAGCCAGAAAACCAGCGACATAGTCTGCACCGCCAGGGGCATAAACAGCATCTTCCCACAGGTCAGGACGGTAATCGACGTAGCAGCACAATCAACCAAGGTGATGCGCATAGATGCCCAGGGGCTGGTGACCAACTTCACCGTAAGTGAAAAATGCGCCGCCGGCAGCGGTCGCTTTGTGGAAGTTATCGCCAACGTCCTGAGAATAGACTTAAAAGATTTCGGCATGCTCTCGCTCAAGTCCAGGAACCCAGTCTCTTTCAGCACCGGCTGCGCTGTATTCGGCGAATCAGAGGCAATCACCAGGGTTGCTGAAGGCATATCTAAAGAAGACATAGCCGCCGGGGTCAACCATGCTTTGGCCAGCAAGATTTCCTCACTGGTCAAGAAGATTAAGCTGGAAGAGCCGTGCGTTATCTGCGGCGGTGGTGCCCTCAACACCGGCCTGATCAAAACCCTGGAACAAGAGATGAATATAAAACTCCTCGTGCCCCCCCATCCGCAAATCATCACCGCACTCGGCGCTGCCGTAACCGCCAGAGCCTCAAACCAAAGCTTGTAGACTCGACCCTTTAGGGTCATGTCCTATTTAAGTTAAAAATGCGCGTTGTCCTTATATAGACCATCTTGAGACCCTTCGCTATCGCTCAGGGTGACAATGACGAAACTGTCATTCTGAGCGGAGCGCAAGCGGAGTCGAAGAATCTCTGCCAGGAGTATGTAATGTAAACATATTTTGCCAATTACCACTAGTCTCGCTGCTACGGGTGATGGTGAAAACAGCATGTAGATGCGACCTTTTAAGGTCGCATCGGGCAGGGATTGAGCGGGACTCTGGACTTCACAAATCCATCGGCGCAGTTTCCCTCTCAACCTCTGGATACAAAGCGTCAATATCCTGCTGGACTTCCATCGTCCTCTTCAAGGCAGTGACGACCCTGCAATAATGCCTGATGTCATCGGGAGATAAAGTTCTGCCCTTTCTGTCTTTAAGCCATTTCTCAGCGACTTTATAACCGCCGATTTGATATTCCCAGATCTCCCCTTCCACGCCTTCAAAATACTGTGACTTGTTGATGTAGATTCGCTTCTCTTCCCGCTTACAATTTGGTTTCTCCACCTTGCAATCGCCGCTACCCTGCAATCTGGCTATGGGATTATCCAACTCTACCGATTTCATAAGATGTAAATCAGCCAGCCTCTTGCCGTGTTCGCCGATTTTAAGGAACAGGTCATAATCCTTGGTGAAGGGCACACGGGGAAAATCTGCCTTCAGAAACTCGGCATACTTGCTGCGGTAAGTGTTGGCATAAAGAACGCCGTAAATATAATAGAATATTGCATCCGGTGTCGGCTCCTTAGCATAAACCTCGGCTAGAGCCTTGACCAGCTTGGGATTAAGATTCGGCTGCCTCTCGCCTGACTCCAGATGGCTGAACATGTCCTTTTTGTCAGTATCAGGATGGAGGTAGAGAGGAAACAAGTAAGTTCGCTCTTTGGTTTCTAAAGACACAGTGCAGTCATTGATGATATTGCATGTACACAGAACATGACGAAAACCACCATTAACCTCTCTATTTGTGCAAAGACCCAAATTATCTTGCATCATATGGCGCATGATTTCAGGGCGAGGCCAGTCAACCATTTTGGTGGTATAGTAGATATCTCTGATATCAAAGGGGCGGTAAAGTATTCTAGCGAAATGTTTATCCCACTTTTCGTCTTTCGCCAATTCTTTTCGTGCCTTAGCCAACTTCCATCCTCTTGTATCACTCAATTTGAAACCCTGCTTTATTACTTCATCTGACAGCGATAGATCCCTAAACATGGCAATGCGCCTTTTTAGAGTATCCACATCAAAATCAATAACAAATTTATCCCTTGCTGTAACAATGCCTGTTACATTGATGGGGAATACATCAGTAATTCTACAGAACTTGCTGTATAGCTCTCGATGAGCTTCTACCTTGGGAACAAAGAAGTAATAAGGGCTGTTCGGTTGCAGTTGCTTCCATTCAGTTGTTTTAATATCATTGTCTAAAAGCCAGCTTTCCTTGAGTTCGCGCAAACCCCAGCGCTCATGGTGGAATACCTTTTTCTCCAAGCCTTTCTTCTTGATAAATAGAGCGATGGCAACCCCCTGACGGATATCGAAAACATTCTTATCTTTAGAGCCATCGGGGCACTTCTTCCGGATATAGCCGTGAAGATCAAGCACATAGATTTCATCGAAGCTCTGCATTAAGGACTGCCTCATGCCGCGGAATGTCGGGTTGTCCAGATAGCCGTGGTTGGTAATAAAGCCTAAGACGCCTTCGCCGGCAGCATCGAGCTTCCACTGGGCGAAGCGGATGAACTTGACATAGTCATCCTGAAGCCAATGCTTCCTTTCACCAAACCATTGGCCATCTACTATCTTATAGTCCTCTATCAACTCACCTATCCAGGTTTTTTGTTTTGTCTCCATCTTCTTTTTTGCCCTTTTCATTTGGGGAACTAATTTATAGCAGCCGCTATCTTCATCGGGCTGGATTCGATAACCAGTTATATACATGTTATCTTTATTGAAAGTCATCAGCTTCTCGCTCGCATTTGCCGATATTCCCGAATACGGTGGATTGCCCAGGACGACAAGGATGGGCGTCTCTTTTTTGACCCTGCCGGCAAGGTGCGATTCCTCAGCCAATGATGACATACCGGGAAGCGCTGTCTGCTCCAGCTCCTCCATCTCCAGAGTATTGGTGAGATACAACTTGAAGCGCTCGTCTTTTTGCAGCTTGTAGCCCAGCTCTTCCAGCAGAAACGACATCTTCAAGTGACCCACAGCGTAGGGAGCCATCATCAGCTCAAAGGCATAGAAATCTTTCAGGATATGGTCTTCGATGAATTCGTGTTTGCCGCCTTCACCATATTTATTGATAAACTCCTGAACTGCCAGCTTGCTGGCTTCAGCCAGGAAGGTCAACGTGCCCGCCGCCGGGTCAAGCACGGTGACCGAGCCAGAAGCCAGCCCGTCTGACCTGCCAAATCTCTCCTTGAGCAGAATATTCAATGAGCGGACAATATAGGAGACCACCGCTTCTGGCGTGTAGTAAACACCTCGCCTTTCTCTCTCTTTTGGGTCATATTCCGCCAGAAAGGTCTCGTAGAAATGGACAATCGGGTCGCTGCCCTTACCCTCATGATAGAACTGGTGCAGTATGTTATTGACATCAGCCACTGCCAGGACTGCAGATATATCATCCACCATCCATTCCATTTGCTGAGGCAGGTCTCCCAACGATATGAATTTGAAAACATCCCGCAGAATACCTATGGTTTCTGGAATATAATCATAAGCTAATTTACGGTTAAAGCCGTTTTCGCATCTGGTACGGGCGGCGAAAAGCCCGTAGGTAACCGTCTGAGCATATAAATCGGCGAAGGCTTCCTTGGTTAAGCCGCCGATAAGGTATTTTTGAAAAGCCTCATAGAAGCCGAGGATAAAGCCTGTCCCTTTCTCCTCCTCCTCACGCAGCTCCTCTATAACCACCTGCTCCTTCAAGAACCTTGTTCTCTTCGCCAGCTCTACGGCTAAAGATTTCGCTGAATACGTTCTGGGCAACGAGAAGGCAAAAAACTGCTCCAGGAGCTTTAATAACTTATCCTGGTTTTCAATCGGCGGGATAGTTCTCAGTTGATGCAGAACAAAAGGCCTCCCGATGAAGACTTTATCAACCAACTGCCCGTCGCGGTAGCGCCTGAACTCAAAGAGGTTGGTTAAAATAAGATTTGGAAATATACTTCGATAGCGCTTTAGCTGGTCGGTGGTCTCAATATGGTCGAGGTTTTCTACTGTTGGCGGTTTCGCCTCGATATAGCCGACTATGCTCTGCTTGTCATCCCAGACTCTGAAATCTGGATTGCCGGCTTCGGTCCTTTTGGGTAATGTGGTGATTTGAATATGCTTTTTTCCGACTGAAGCGGCGAATCCTTTGAGGAGCTCAACCAGGCTCTGATAATAGCTTGGCTCGGTGGCATCGCCTTTCCTCCCGGTCTCATATACGCTCTTAATATATGACTCCAGCACCTTTGAACCCCAATCCTGGCTATTCTATCTGCTATTATATACCAAACTTCAACCAAAATGTGCATTCCACACTTCATGCAACACGTAATGCAGGGCTGAAAGCCGCCACCGGATAATGTCCCCCGTGTCATTGCGAGTCCTTCCACTGAGGACGTGGCAATCCCGATGGTGGGTATAACATGAGATTCTTCGCGGAGTTTATCCTGAGCTGGGGGACATTCTTCGACAAGCTCAGAATGAGCGGGGGAAGAGCTTGATGAAAACAGCGAAGGGCTCAGATTCTTCGACAGGCTCAGAATGAACGGGGGAAGAGTCAGAATGAGCGGGAGCGAAGGGCTCCTTCAGAATGACAGGCGTAGGGCAATATCGCCGCGTCGTCCCAATGCAATCGGGACTCCTCGCGATGACAGAAATCTATAAGCCGACAAATACAAATTGTGCTAGAATAGTTATACTTTAAGGAGAGGAGGGTGATGGATGAGATTAATCCTGCTGGTTCTGACTGCCATTCTGGTGCTGGGCCTGGTTACAACAGGCTCCGCTGTTTCGCCATGCCCTGCTGCCGCCTCCAGTTCCCCGGCGATTGAAGCTATCCCCACCATCAAAAATGCCACCTTATGCAATGGAAAAACCACTCCGAGTAAAGCCGCTTTCCAGGCATCATACCTTTCCCTGACACTCAGCACCGATAAGTCCATATATCTGACCGGTGAGACTGTAAATATTACCGTCAGCACAAATGCCACCAATACTCATATTCGTGTGCTGGCTCAGCTTCCGGGCGGTCATCAGGAAACAATCGGGAGCTTCACTACAAACGCAACACATACGCTATCATGGACGGCACCGTCAACACCAGGGGTGGTAACACTCACCTGTGAAGCCGACGCCTTTATGGAAGTATGGGACACCTGCTCCAGATATGTATGTGTCGACGACGATTGCTTGTGGGAGTATTATCCCTGTCTCCGTTCTATACCAGTCACCGACAACGCGGCTTCTAACGTCCGCATTTTCAGCCGGACGACATCCATATCCGGCAATATCATCGATACCAATCAGCGACCGGTTCCCGGGGCTGCTATCTACCTTGCCAGCACCAGGCAGAGCACAACGTCAAACGGCGACGGATATTATGAATTTAGCTCCTATCAGCTTGATAACAACTACGCTTTGCTTAACCAGATACCTACGGTTACAGAAACTGTCTCCGTTGAGGCAATCGCCTGTGAACCAGAGCCGGGCAAAACCATACAGGTTCAGGCTGAAAGCACTTCTTCCAACATCAACTTCACCCCGAAACGTGCTTTCTATCCGCCGGACATCGATTTATCTGAATTCAACTTCGACGCTTTTCCCGGCTGGCAAGAAGCTAATGACTATTCCACATGGCAGAACATACTGGGGATTACCATTGATGGAACGGTGGAACCGGGAAAGCTATCATACGGTACCAAGGATATATCGCCACAGTTATTCAACATCGGTGATAAAAAACTGTATCTCGTCACCAATCCTGAATTCGGCCACTACTTTCTGGAACTCCAGGGCGCTCAAAACACAGGCTATACAGTTGCCGCTGCCACAACCCTGAACAACCTTTACTTCGAACCAGTGACCGTAAGCGGAAGTATAGAAGGCAAAAATGACCAGAGGCTTAAACTCACGGTCAACCCTGGCGGAATCGAGTTAAAAGTAATTAAGTCAGCTTCTCCTCTTCTCTTTATTATTCCTGCAGTTGTCGTGCTTCTCGGCGGATTAATGGCTGCCTATTTCCTCACCCGCGGAAAATTCCACGGCACCGTAAAAACATTCATCAGCCGCAAATCGCCAAAGACGAAGCTGGCAACCGGGATAAAGGCAAAAGTGAAATCCACAGCGACAAAGATAGAAGATGATTCCGCAGTGACAAAGATAAAAGTGAAATCCACAGCGACAAAGATAGAAGATAATTCCGCAGCGACAAAGATAAAAGTGAAATCTACAGCGAAAAAGACCAAAAAGAAGCAGGGGAAAGGCTGGGCTTAAGGAAAGGAGGGAAGAGGAAGTAAAAAATGAAGACAGAAAGATTTGCAGAAGGTGAGGGCCATGAAAATAAATAGACTAACATTATACATCTTGCTACCAATAGCTGTTCTGGTTTTGCTTGGAGCTTTATTCGCCGGCTCCGCCTGCGCACCGCCGGGAACAATACCTCGCTCATGTGTTCAATGGTATGAAAAAGGGAAACTGGAAGGTTACAACGCTGGATACGAGGAGGGCTACAGCAGGGGCAAAGATGCCGGCTACAACGAGGGCTATACTAAAGGTCTGCAAGAGGGCAAGACGCTATGTCCGCAATGTCCGACCTGCCCTAGCTGCCCTACCTGCCCCAAATACCCTGAATATCAGTATTACTATCCGTACCAATACTATCCATACTGGTACTGGGACCACTATACCTGTCCGACTTGCCCGTCACCATAGTGCCGGCATTATAGAGGCTAATGCTACATATATTATGGCTGCATAAGAAATTGTGCAGCGGATGGTCCGAGTGCTCATTGCGCCTCCAGTAAGTGCTCAATCTGGCATCCCTGCGGTTTGCCGTAGAATCAGAGATTGGCGGGGTGAGATTAGATGTCTGCCCCACCTTTTTATTATGAATACATCTATATTCCCATATATCTTGGCTTTTTGCCTGAAAAGTAATAGAATCAGCATGTCCTTTGATTCATGGCTCAAAATAGCCAGTCTGTAAAACCAGACCACAAGGAGGAGAAAAATGTTAGAGGTATTTTTGACTGAAGAGCAAAAGAAGTTCAAACTCGAGGTGCAGGACTTCGTCAAGAGCGTCCCGCGACAGCTCATACTCGATATGGATGCCGATAAGGTCAAGTTCCCCTACGAGTTCGTCAGAGAAGCTGGCAAGAGAAATCTTCTGGGCATAAGATTTCCAAAAAAATATGGCGGCAGGGACCTCAAATGGGTGGATGAAATCCTCTACATAGGAGAAATTAATAAGCTGGGCATACCGTTCGCCTGCCTCTGTTCAGTCACCTCCATCGTTGGCGAGGGCATAAATGTGTTCGGCACCGAGGCACAGAAGCAGAAATATCTAAAACCGCTTATAGCCGGCACACAGTGGGCTGGAGAGGCGCTCACCGAGCCCAGGGGCGGTTCCGACTTCTTCGGCGCCACGACCGTGGCTAGAAAGAAAGGTGACACGTATTATCTCACCGGGCAGAAGCGATTTGTCGTCGGCTCCGAAGGCGCCGATTTCTTCCTGGTGTTCGCCGTAACCAACCCCGGAGCTGGCCGAGATTCAATCAGCACCTTTATTGTCGAGAGAGACATGGGCGTGGAGGTAAGGCATGTTTACGGCTTGATGGGCAGCCGGGGGGCGGGCACAGGAAGGCTGGTCTTCCGCGATGTGCCGGTGCCGGAGGAGAACCTGGTCGGGAAGGAGAACGAGGGAGCTAAGGTATTCTACAAGCTGATGGTGCCGGAAAGGATTCTTTCCGGCGGTGCCGGCGGTCCCAGAGCTATACTGGAAATAGCCGCCAGGTACGCCAACAAGAGAAAGGCTTTCGGCCAGACCATAAGGAATTTCGAGGGAGTCAGCTTCAAGATAGCCGACTGTGTAACCAAGCTCGATGCCGTCAGCGCCCTATCCTATGCCGTAGCCAAAACGATAGATGAAGGCATAGGCACGCCGGGTTATCAAAGGAGGCTGGTGTCCGAGGTCAAGAAATTGGCTACGCAAACAAATTGGGAAGTGGTAAACGACGCCATGCAGATTCTCGGCGGAATCGGATACACCAACGTCTACCCCGTAGAGCGAGCGCTCAGAGAAGCCAGGCTGGCAATGATATGGACCGGCAGTAGCGAAATCATGAATTTAATCATCCAGCACGAATATTACAAGGAAATACTGGCTAAAGGGGTCGAGGGCAGGGATATCGAAGCCGACGTCGCCCTTACCGAAGAACAGCTTTCTGAAGAGAGGATTTACGAGCCGGAACCCATACCCACCGCACCTTAAGTTCAACCAACAAATGTTGCAAGGTTAAAATTATCCAAACTTGACAGGACAATCATACTGTAGTACTATATGCAAAGATGCGCATATAAGGACAGGGTTTTACAGATGCGAGCGCTAGTCAAAGCTTTTAAGGCACTTTCCGACGAGACCAGGCTGAGGATTCTCAACCTGCTGCTGGAGCGTGAATGCTGCGTCTGCGAGGTTATGCAGGCACTGGATATCTCCCAACCCCGCGCCTCACGGAACCTGGGTGCCCTCTACGATGCCGGCCTCCTTAAGCTCAGACGAGAAGGACTCTGGGCACTGTATTCGATAGACAGAGAAGGTTTAAAAGAGCACTACGCGGATCTGGTTGAAGCCGTCAGAAAAGCACTGGACGGGAATGAAACAGCCTTGCAAGATAGGCAGAGATTGAGGAACGCCAAAAGAATAGGCCCCGGCTGCGTGCTGGCAACAACCAAATAACATATTTATTTTTTGCCCTAATATATGCGGATATGCACATCTGCGAATCTAAGACGAGAGAGGATATCCAAACATGGAACTGGTTATTGAGCTTCTTAAAGGCGGCGTGGCTGCCCTACAGGACTACATCCTAGCTCACACTTTGACCTGCCTGGTGCCTGCTTTCTTCATTGCCGGAGCCGTCTATGCACTTTTCCCCAAGGAGAAAATACTTCGCTACCTTGGACCAGATTCACCAAAATATGTCTCCTATCCCATGTCGGTTGTAGCCGGACTGTGCCTGGCTGTCTGCTCATGCACCGTCCTGCCACTGTTTGCCGGCATACGGAAAAGCGGAGCCGGTATCGGCCCGGCAATTGCCTTCCTTTATACCGCCCCGGCTACCAATATACTGGCTGTCATCTACACGGCAAGCCTGATTGGCCTCGATTTTGCCCTTGCCCGCATCATCCTGTCAATCAGCTTTGCCCTTATCATCGGCATGAGCATGGCTGCCCTGTTCTCCGATAAAAAGCTTCAAGAGGCGACTGATGACCCACCGGCTCAAGCCTTCGCCGTGAACGAGGCGACCAAGGTTTCAAACTGGCTCTGGGTATTCTTCGCCCTTCTGGTCGCCATATTGCTCTGGGGAGCCTCGTCCCTTATAACATGGACGGTGAAACTCATCGGGCTTGCCGTGCTCCTGGTGGCGCTGGTGCTTGTAGTCAGGCACACACTGAGCCGGGATGAAGTGATAAGCTGGATGAAGGAGACATGGTTCTTTGTGCGTTCCATCCTGCCTCTGCTGCTAATCGGTGTTTTTGTGGCTGGCATGCTCAGAGTATTAATACCGGCAGATTTCGTCGGTCAATATTTCGGCAGTTCGACGGTGGGAGCAACACTGGCGGCAGTCCTGTTCGGAGTTTTCATGTACTTCCCCACTCTGGTGGAGGTGCCCATGGCACGTATGTTCCTTGATTTGGGCATGGGAAAGGGAGTCCTATTAGCCTACCTGCTGGCCGACCCGGTAATATCGCTGCCCAGCATCCTGGTCGTCAGACGGTTTATCGGAAACAAGAGGCTCTTCTGGTACATAGGTCTAATAGTAGTCTGCTGCACCGCCGCCGGACTGATATACGGCTGGGTTACTAGCCTATGACATCTAAGATATTTTGATAAACGAGAGGAGGACAAAATGAACATAAAGATTCTGGGACCCGGATGCGCCAGGTGCCAGCAGCTGGAAAAGACAGTTAAAGAGGTGGTGAAAGAGCTCGGCATTGAAGCTACTGTGGAAGAGGTCAAAGACATCAAAAAGTTCTTAGATTACAATGTCATGATGACCCCAGGACTGGTAATCAATGAGCAGGTGATAAGCTCCGGCAAGCTGCCTACAAAAACAGAAGTTACACAGCTGGTCATCAATGCCTTGGATAAAGAGGAGCGTAAAAAGGGCTCTTGAGAAAGGATAAATCGTCCGAAGCTCTCTCACGTAGTTTTATGTGACATACGTTAAACTAAAAGCAAAATTACAATAACTGGGAGGTAATGAAAACAACATGAGCATACCGTTTAGGTCCAAGATTTATTTACCCTTGCTTGTCATCTTGATAATCGGGCTACTGGGCGCTTGTGCAAATCCAGCTCCGCCAGCAACCCCACCACCCCCAACTCCATCATCAGAGAACCCTTCGGAATCGCCAAATATCTATTCAGTCCCGAATGAGTCATCAAACGTACCTGATAGGGTAGATGTCGTGTACTTCCACCGAGCCAATGCGTGCCATTGCATGCAGGTAATTGAAGAAAATATACATAACACAGTACTTTTGAACTTCCAGAAAGAGCTGGACAGCGGAAAACTAACATTCACCTCGCTCGCTTCAGATGACAAGGTCAATGCTGCAATGGTAACGAAATATAATACCGGCCTGTTCGGCCTTTTTATCACTATAGTAAAAGATAAAACCGAGAAAATCGTGCCTGTGGAGGAAATATGGTCGATGACGGGAGACGAGGCTAAGTATACAGAATATGTGAAGAACATTATAGCGAAGAGCCTCAATGGAGAACTGTAGTGGATTTGCTCGGCTTCGCCACCGGCATAAACATACCGCTTATCTCGGCATTTCTATTGGGGCTGTTAGCCACCATCGGCCCTTGCACCATGGCTACCAACATTGCCGCTGTTGCCTATATCAGCCGCAGGCTAACTGACCGCAAATATGCCATTATGACCGGAACGCTGTATACACTGGGACGAATGTTTACCTATTCGGTGCTTGGTATCCTTATCATCGTCATCGGACTTAACACACCCGGAGTCTCAACATTCCTGCAGATTGTCGGTGAGAAAGCCATGGGGCCATTCCTGATAGCAATAGGACTGATACTACTATTTATTGACAGGGTTAGCTTCGGGCGGGGAAGCGGTAAATTATCAGCCATGGGAGGAAAGGTCGCCGATTGGGGAATGATAGGCGGCTTTCCTCTTGGTGCCCTTTTTGCACTGGCTTTTTGCCCGGTCAGCGCCACCCTGTTTTTTATGGTTCTGATACCTTTAGCTCTAAAATCCACCGGTGGCGTTATCCTGCCGGCAATGTTCGCCGTCGGCACCGGACTGCCGGTCTTGGTATTTGGCACGCTTCTTTCTCTCGGCATAGCTGGAGTTGCCACCTGGATGAATGCGGTTACTAGAGTCGAAAAGATTGTCCGTATAGCAATGTCTATCGTCTTTATTGCGATAGGTGTATACTATATAATATTGTTGATTAATTCCTAGACTACTTTGTGCAACCACCTGAAAACATGAAAATCCCTGTTAAGTCTATTAAGTCTAATAAGATATTTCTTCCGTTGCTTGTTCTCTCGGTGGTTGTATCGCTGTGCACTGGTAACAGCACGACTACAGCGCCAAATTCGCTAAAGCCTGGAGGGAAATGAATAGTACCACTGGTGAACAGGACAAGAGCGTCATCCATGGAGACTTAAAATGGTGAAATGGACTGCTAAAAAAAGAAAGACTGCACCAGGCAAAATTCTCAAATCTAAGGAGAAAAACAGAAATATAATAAGTTTGGTGGCCAGCGTCCTTATTGGCCTCACCTTACTGGTATCTGGCACGGGGAAAATAGTTGGCGCAGAAGGTGTGCCAGCACAGATCGTCGACTTCATCAGCAACATAATTCCTGACATATTTATCACCCCGGCAACCCTCTCCTTTCTATACAATATTCTTATTCCTCATGTCTTTCCCTGGGCAGAATTTATTTTAGGAGCTTGTCTACTTATCGGCTTCTTACCTCGTCTTATGGCCGTTCTGACCATCCCGCTGCTCCTATCATTCCTGGGGACAAATCTCTGGGCCATTATCCACGGAGGCTATGCCACCTGTGCCAGCTGCTTCGGCATATGGGAAAATTATCTCGGCTCTCTCACCCCCGTTCAATCCCTGGCCTACGACCTCGTCCTTATCGCCTTCGCCATCGTGGTAATAACCTTCCACCCCGGAGGGTTCCTCAGCAGCAGGAAATGGCTGGAAAACCTGGGAAAAGGAAAAAAGAAGCTTGATGCGGCAACGATAAAACTAACAATATCTGAACTCGGCAGCCGCTTACGAGACTTCGGCTCAAAAGCTTTAATATATCTAAAGGCAATCGGCGGGAAAGCCAGACAGCATCCTTATATTGCCCTGGTTGCTGGTATATGCGTTCTCGGACTGGTTGCATACGGCATCGTCGCAGCCTCTAGTCGTCCTGCCGCACACGTTGTCTCTGATATACATGTGACAGTATCTGAAACCAGTGCGGTCATATCCTGGGCAACAGACAAGCCTGCAATAAACAGCATTGAAATATATAAAGAAGACCACAGTTTTATCACTACAGTGACCGATGAAAACCCAGTAACTGCCCATCTAATACCCGTCGAGGGACTTCTACCCGATAGCACATATTTCTTTGAGATATTATCCGCAGATAAACAGGCTCTATCTAAAGTAAGCTCATTCAAAACACTGGTCATAAAACCCTTCACAATCTCCGATATAAGAGTCTCTTACATAAACGAGTCCAGCGCTACAATAACATGGGTCACCAGCAGACCTGCCACCGGCGAAGTCAAATATTGGGTTCAAGCCTCTCAAGGCCAACAAACGGCATCGAGCAGCGAACTTGTCACCCAGCACAGTATCAATCTGACCTCACTCGAAACCGACACTATTTACCACTACCAGGTCAAGTCTGTAGATACCAGCGGTACACAAGCCATCTCACCTCAATTTACCATGAGCGCCCAAATAGGCAGACCCGCCCCCGATTTCACTCTCAATTCACTTGATGGCAAGACCATATCTTTAAGCGATTACCAGGGGAAATTAATCATGCTGGACTTCTGGATGTGGAGTTGCACAGCCTGCAGGGAAAAGATGGCTATAATTCAGGAGGCTTACGCTAGAATCCCACCGGAGAAGATGGCAATACTCCCTATACATTTCATGGGGAGAGAATCATCAATTCGGAGCTATGTCGAGGGCGAGAAACTGACTGTTCCCGTTCTCCTTGACCCGGATGGAACAGTGACCGACCTTTATAATGTGAAGGTTTTCCCCACAGTTCTCTTCATAGATGGTGACGGAATAATCCGGTTAATAGACCCGAGATTCAGCAACGTCGAAGAGTTGGAAAATATTTTCAACAACTTGCCTGAAGACAAGTAAAAATCACATAATATCCTTATAGCAGTACCGCTTATCATTTACTTCTTCTTCATGCGGTTGTTTACTTTCTTCATAGCCCGAAGACTTAAAGCCAGTTATCCGAGAGCCACCTGAAACCGGAGTTGGATAGAAGGCAGAAAAAACAAACCCCTTGACAAAACGATTTAGCCTGAACTATAATTCGAAACATGTCGAATCTTCGAAATACTGACGCCGAGCGACTCTCCCATGCATTTAAGGCGTTGTCGAATCCCCACCGCTTGAGCATTTTCATGCGCTTAGCTTCATGCTGTTTGCCCGGAGGAACCTGTAACGCAGACTCTGATATGCGCGAGTGCGTAGGAGCAGTCGGCAAAAATCTGGGCCTGGCACCTTCAACAATCTCTCACCACATAAAGGAACTCCACAGGGCAGGTCTGATTAAAATCGAAAGAAAAGGGCAGAACGTCGAGTGCTGGGTTGATCCAGATACACTGGATGCCCTGGCCAAGTTTTTCAAGCAGCCAGTCCAAGTTTGATTACTGTGATAAAGCTCATAAATAACAGCTTAAATGAGATTGGATATAAGGACAGTGAATAAGAAAATAGCAGGTATAATATCCTTGCTGGTTTTGATGTCAATCTCTGGTCTCCTGCAGGCATGCGCCGAGGCTCAACCCAGCTTCGAAGTATTGTCTCTGGACATCATCCCTCAAAAGATTACCACCGCTGAGAGAGCCACTATTGAAGTTGAGATAAGAAACAATGACGCTAAAGACGCTACTTACACCGTGCCCTTGATGGTTAACGGAGTAGCCGACGATAGAAGGAGCGTCACGCTAGCCCCCGGAGAAACAGAACTGCTAACCTTCACGCTTGCCAGAAGCCAACCTGGTACCTACAGTATTTCGGTTGGAAGCAGGGAATCAACCCTCGTGGTCGAAAAGCTTTCACCTCCAGAATTTTGTCTTTCCGACATGGAGGCTAATCCGGCCGAGGTCAATGTCGGGGGCAATATTGTTATCACCGCCAAGATCTCAAACATCGGCGGCACTCAGGGCAGCTACACTGCCGAGTTGAAGATAGACGGTGTCACTATTGAAACAGAGCAATTCACTATAGCTGCCGGGACCGATTATAAGGTGGCCTTTAAACTGTGCGAGTGCTCTCCCGGTACTTATACAGTTACCCTCGGTAAGCTTACCAGCAAGTTTGTGGTTAAGGGACCGCCCAGGCCAGTGATAAATTATCCCACACCCACACCCACACCAACCAACTCCGGCTGCTCAACCAGAGGCTGAGGGTAGAAGCACGGCTGCCCAGTTCGGGCAGCAGGCAAAAGCAGAAACAGACACCACAATCAATAATTTTACTTATATAGGGGGCAAAAAATGAAAAAAGAAGAGGTCAGGAAAGTTGTCAGAGAGGGCTATGCACAGGTTGCCAAAGGCGGCAGTTCTTGTTGCGCACCGCAGAGCTCGTGCTGCTGCACACCCAACATAGCCGCAGACATAAGCAAGAAAATAGGCTATACCGACGAGGATATACACTCAGTCCCTGAAGGAGCTAACCTGGGGCTCGGCTGTGGCAACCCCGTAGCCATAGCTTCTTTGAAGGAAGGCGAGGTCATCCTCGACCTCGGCTCGGGCGCTGGTTTCGACTGCTTCCTGGCGGCGAACATAGTTGGCAAAACAGGCAGGGTTATCGGCGTGGATATGACGCCGGAAATGATAGAAAAAGCCCGAGAAAACGCCCGGAAAGGTAACTTCGAAAATGTGGAGTTCCGGCTGGGCGAAATCGAAAACCTGCCAGTGGCTGATAACCATGTCGATGCCATCATCTCGAACTGCGTTATTAACCTGTCGCCGGATAAAGACAGAGTTTTCCAGGAGGCATTCCGGGTATTAAAACCCGGCGGCAGACTGATGGTCTCAGACATGGTACTAATTAGAGAACTTCCAGATTCGATAAAGAGCTCAGTTGCCGCCTACATCGGCTGCATTGCTGGTGCCACAATGAAGGATGAATACATAGAGGCAATTAAGGCTGCGGGATTCGAGCAGGTAAGCATAGTTGACGAGACAGCTTTCTCGGCTAGTTACGCACCAAAAGACCCCGTAGCACAGACGCTGGCAAATGATGCCGGGATTTCTGGGGCAGATTTGGAAAAGCTTGGCAGCTCCATCAGAAGCATAAAGGTCCATGCCATAAAGCCGTGAAAATGACTAGCTCACCACAACGGACTGGAATCGCCAACCTGCCGTTGCACTACGGCAAAGCGCCGCGGTGGCTATTCGACCACATGACCAGGCTGTCACGGGAAATCACTATCGCCATCGCCACCGAGTTCGGCCCTGATGAGATGCTCCGCCGCCTGTCAGACCCTTTCTGGTTCCAGGCCTTCGGCTGCGTCCTGGGCTATGACTGGCACTCCAGCGGCGTAACCACTACCGTCTGCGGCGCAATCAAGGAAGGAGTTAAAGGACTGGAAACCGACCTGGGCTTGTTCGTTGCCGGCGGCAAAGGCAAAGCATCGCGGAAAACTCCAGCCGAAATCGAGAGCCACGGTCACCTATTAAATACAGAACCATCGGCCCTGGTCTACGCCAGCCGCATGGCAGCCAAGGTTGATAACTCAGCGCTTCAAGACGGCTACCAGCTCTATCACCATACCTTCTTCTTCACCGCCGATGGCTCCTGGTCGGTAGTTCAGCAGGGGATGAATGAAAACAATCGCTATGCCCGCCGTTATCACTGGCTGGGTGAAAAGGTAACCGATTTCGTCTGCGAGCCGCATTCCGCCATCTGCGCTCAAGCAAGAGTCGAAGCCTTGAACCTGGTGGCCACTGAGAGCCAGCCGGCACGGGACACCATCACACAGATTACACTCGAGGAAAAACCGGAGAAAATTATCAGCCAGTTAAAGAGGCTCAAGACCCTCGACCTGCCATCCCGACACCATCTCAGCCTTGAAGACATACACCCCGACAGGTTGAACAGGACTCTCCTAATCACCTATGAGCGTCACCCTGAAAATTTCGAAAAATTACTCAGTCTGGAAGGCGTTGGCCCAAAAACACTACGTGCCCTGAGCCTGATTTCAGAGCTAATCTACGATGTGCCGGTCAGCCTTCGCGACCCGGCCCGGTACAGCTTCGCCCACGGCGGCAAAGACGGACACCCCTATCCCGTGGACAGGAGAACCTATGACAGGAGCATCGAAATACTCAAGCAGGCACTGGAAAAAGCTAAGGTGGGCGAAACTGAAAAAATAGCTGCCTTCAGACGGTTAAGAGCCTGGCTGTAAACACGCCGTTTTAACCTAGCTGCCCCTGGTGCTTAGCTCTGTCTTCGGCTTTGGTGGTGTGCACAGGAAAATAGCCGCCAGTCCAACAGCCGCCACTACCCAACCAATAATCAGAATTGTTAAATAGCTGCCCTGCAGGTCATAAAGGTAGCCGGCCAGAGGTGCCGCCACGGCTTGAAACAACATCGAGAAAGGCGAAACCACACCGTTAATGCTGGCAAAAGCCTTTGCCCCCCAGTAATTGCCCACAATGGTGGGCACACAGATATAGGCTATGCCGAAGCCGAAGCCGCCCAGTAGCGGGTACAGATAAGCTGCCCACATAGCCGTTGGCGAGACGAACCAGAACAGAATCCCTCCCAGTAGGATGCAAAGAGCACCGAAGGCAAAAAGGAAGCGCGGCTCGATAGTATCGCCCAGAGCGGCGGTGGTGAAACGTCCCACAACGCTCAATCCGATAGCCAAACTGTAAAAGAAAGCTGCCATTGCCGGGTCAAAACCGCGGTCCTGCAGGTGTAGAGGCCCCTGCGTGACAATCACCTGCCATAAAAAGAAGCTGCACACCACAGCAACCACTAAAGCCCACAGCGTCGGCGACTTTAGAGCATCGCGCAAGGTCCAATCGACCGTGGTTCGATAGACCCGTGCCGCCCGGCTGGTACCGCTTATTGCTGCCTCCACTTCATGCGGAGCCAGCCCATGAGCATGCTGCCCCAAATCAGCCGGCTGGTTGCGCACCGTAAGCATAGCCACAACTATCCCTATTATTGAAGCTACGGCGATAATGAACCAGCCGATGCGCCAGTTTCCACCGCCAGCCTCAACCGCTACGCTTATTATTTGAGGTGCCAGGAAACCGCCGATAGCACCACCTCCCATTACCAGACCCATAGCCATGGCACGGCGGGCACTAAACCAGGCAACGATCACCGTTTGAACCGGAATCATTGAGGCAAGCGCTGCCCCCAGGCCAACAAAAAGAGACAAAACGAGGTAAATTGAATAGATATGACCCAGCAAGCCCATCAGAATGGCAGCTATGGTCACAATGACTCCACCGATAGCCAGAGTAACACGCGCTCCAAGGCGCCCAATCATCCAGGCAGCCAGCGGACCGGTGAGCCCGAAGAGCAACATCAAGGCAGTAGCACCCACCATTATCTCCCCTCTCGACCACCCCATCTCCTCAATCATAAACGGGTAGAGCACCGCCGGGCTGTAGAAGGCAAAGCCAATCGGAATTGTATAGACAATCCAGAGGAAAAATATCAACCACCACCCATAGAAGCCCTTCGTTTTCGTCTCAGTAGCCAAAGCAATAATCCTTTTCCAGATTTAAACAGGTGCACAAGATACGAGCCCCTATTATACCACCATAGCCCATGTTTTTACCCACTACCCAATAGCATTCGATGCATCGAATATACTCTTATTAGAGTATACCCCCTTGACACCTCCTAGCTAATGAATATAATTTAGCTGTAGGGGGTGATTTATATGCCGGGTAATCCTCAACAAAAAATCATAAAACCATGGCGGCTACCATTTATTGAGTGTCCTATTTGTACGAAAGCATTAGATATTAGCCCCATTGATAGGAACATTGGGGTAATTCCACGACATAATAGGTTAGATGAGCCGGGACAAAAATGTCCGGCTTCTGGGAAGTCACTTCATGGGATTACTATTCATAATCCTTGACATTATGTCCAAATTGACCCACTACCCAACCTTGACACGGGACTGAATATAAAATATACTCGCCGAAAATCTGGCTGGTAAATAATGCTCTGGAAAATTCTTGCCGACGTAGTCACAGGGCTACACCTTTTCCTCATAGTCTTCTTTGCTGTTTCGGTGGTGCTTTTAGCCACAGGCTTCTTCAGAGGACATCGCAACTGGCAGATATTCTACTGGGTTTTCGTTGCGCTAGCAGTGGGGTTACAGGTGGCGCTATCGACAGGAACATTGAAGTCCTGTCCTATAACCGACTTGGAATACACGTTGAGAAGGCTTTATGATAATAGCGAAAGCTGGCTGCGGACCAGGTCAATTTTGGCAACCGCCATATTCAATGTAACCGGAGCCGAGGTGCCTGAATATACTTTGACCATTGCCATGGTGACTGGAATAGCAATAATTGTAATTTCCCTGATTTTCTGGAAACCAGCCATACCATCGCAGCGGCAATCTTTAGAGCGAACTCAGCCTCTCCCGTAGCACTTTGAGGTTCACTACGTCTTCCCTGTTATACTCCAGAAGCAGAGCCAGGGCGCTTTCATTGCCACCTTTCATATAGCTCCACCATAGCTTTACTGCTTCATAGCCGCCGATGCCCTGCAACCGCCGGGGAATGCCCAGCCGCCGCTCAACTGCTTTAAACCCACCATATAAGTTACATCTCCAGCAGTCATACATCAGGTCATGATGATAGTATGCTGTGGCAAGGTCTATGCCCAGAGAATTAGAAATAAAGCGAAGGTCGAATCTGGCGCCATTATAGGTGTAGATTGTTTCTACATCCCTAAGGGCTGTAATGAGGTTGCCCCTGGTCACTTCTCCACCGACCATCTGAATCAGCTCATTATCCCTGCCATCGCAACGGAGTACGCCGATTACGGTTATATAGTCAAAAAACTGTGATAAGCCGGTGGTCTCTATATCGAGGTAGGCATCGGCTGACCGTCTCATAGCTTATGCTTCCGCCTTCCTTTAAATTCCACCATAGCATACACCAGTGACGCCCGATTTGTCACTAATTAGATGGTTACCAACCCCTCACCCTTTATCCCTCTCCCCTTGTGAAGGGGAAAGGGAAGAAAATTATTAAAGGGGCTTTGCCCCTTTAAAGCCCGCCTATAAAAGACACTCTCAATTAATATCAATCCTTTATGTTCATATTTTCAATTTCAGGCAAAGCTCGCCTTCGCACCACAAGAGGAGAGGGAAAAATTTTTAAAATGGGCTTCGCCCCTTTAAATTCCACTTATACAAGTGGTAGAATTGACCAGCTTATGCAAAAACATCAGGCAGAGACAGGCGTGGATACAGTACAAAGCCGGCGAGCCGCTTTGCTGGTGACTACTATTGGCTCCTCCCTCACCCCATTCATGGGCTCCTCCATAGCTATTGCACTACCCTCAATCGGACACGACCTGGCGATGGATGCCATTTCGCTGGGCTGGGTGGCTACGGCGTACATACTGGCGGCAGTCATGTTTCTAGTCCCCTTCGGCAGGATAGCCGACATATACGGCAGGAAAAAAATCTTTACCTTCGGCATACTTACCTACACCATTGGTTCGATACTTTCAGCAATCTCAACTTCAGCAACTATGCTCATCTCGGTCCGGGTGTTGCAGGGCATAGGCGGAGCCATGATTTTCAGCACCGGCGTGGCTATTCTGACTTCAATATTCCCTCCTCAGGAAAGAGGCAGAGTACTGGGCATAAATGCTGCCGCCGTTTACACAGGTCTTTCAGTGGGACCATTCGTTGGAGGGCTACTAACACAGCACCTCGGCTGGAGAAGTATATTCTGGCTAAATGTGCCTCTGGGTTTATTGATAATCGCACTTATCTACTGGAAATTAAGAGGCGAATGGGCTGAAGCCAAGGGGGAAAAGTTCGATATATTCGGCTCCATGATCTACGGCCTGATGCTTATAGCCATAATGTACGGATTCACCCTGCTTCCGGGACTGCCGGGTGCCCTATTGATTCTAGCTGGTGCACTTGGAATCATAGCCTTCATTAAATGGGAAAACCGGGTGGAACACCCTGTCCTGCATATAGACCTGTTCAGAAATAATAGAGTATTTACTCTATCCAACGTGGCGGCTTTAATCAATTACAGCGCTACGTTCGCCGTTAGCTTTCTTCTCAGTCTTTACCTCCAGTATATTAAAGGTCTCCCCCCTCAGAAGGCTGGACTGATTCTGGTAGCAGCACCCGTAATGCAGGCTATTTTTTCGCCGCTTTCCGGGAGGCTTTCCGATAAAATTGAGCCGCGAATTGTATCTTCAGCAGGCATGGGGCTAACTGTCATAGGCCTTATACTCTTCATTTTCTTAGACGAAACAACAAGCCTGTGGTTAATCATAGCCGGCTTAATAATCCTCGGTCTGGGCTTTGCCATCTTCGCCTCCCCCAATACAAACGCGGTTATGAGCTCTGTGAACAAGAGATTTTACGGCGTAGCCTCGGCAACACTGGCTACTATGCGGCAGCTCGGAATGATGTTCAGCATGGGCATGGTAATGATGATCTTTGCCCTGTACATCGGTCACGTGCAAATCACACCGGAATATTATCCGGCTTTTCTGAGCAGCGTGAACACGGCATTCACTATCTCTGCCGTCCTCTGCTTCGGCGGCATATTCGCCTCGCTGGCACGAGGCAAAGTGCGATGAAAATATTACAGCTCTCGTGATTTAGGGAGCTCGCTACAGATAGCTATATCGAGCTGGTTACTTCTTTATCCCCGCTGCTATCTCGGCCCATTCCTTGTACTGCTGAATCTTGGACACTGACTCGCCATATATCGTCATCCTCTGCGCCTGAAGTGAGCCCTCGGCATGCAAGGCTAAAACCTCCGTTTCAAATGTTGCCAGCCGTCTCCGAATCAGCTGCAGCATCCTGAGCCTGTGTTCGGTAGGTATACCTGCCTTGCCACCCAGGTACTTCTCCATATAATCCCTTGTCTCCGGATTTTGATAGTCTTTATAGGTAGGCACGGTTATCAACAACCCACCGGCAATATCCTCTATTGCTTTGATGCAATTATGGAGATTTTCGGCAAAGTGATACTTAGCTATATTTGAAATTACAGGATTTGGTATGGGAATACCGGCATGGGTAATGTAGTCCATACATGAAGCCCGAGCCAGCGACTTCAGGGTATCAACATAGATGATCAGATTAGTTATCTTTTCCCGTACGTGTGGCACCTTGTCTATACCGTTGTATTCAGCCATCGCTTGAGCCGCACCAATCATAGCCTCGGATGAAGGAATTCTATAGCTGGCTGCTGTGTGCCGGTGCAAGTAGGCAAAGTTGTACACCAGCGCCATGGCATACTGCCATTCTCCGCACAGGAATACCCTCTCCCACGGAACGAATACATCATCAAAAACAATTAGCGAGTCAGTATGATTTCTGATTGGTAGGTCGTTGGGGAATTCCAGCGAGCCCAGTCTCCAGGTGATGGGATGGCATATCTGTTTCACCCCTTTAGTATTTACCGGAATGGCAAAGGCAACCGCATAGTCCTTGTCCTCCTCGGTCATATTCCGGCAGGGAATGACAAATAGCTCTTTGCAATACGCAGATGCGGTAATATGTGCCTTGGCTCCTCTGACTGTTATCCCCTTGTCATCTTTATCCACAACTCTGACATAGTAGTCGGGGTGAGCCTGTTTAGGAGAAGAAGGCCGGAGCATTCTATCTCCTTTTACATCGGTCACAGCTGAGGCGGCACTTAAATCATTTTTTTGCAGATAATAGCGATAGTCTTCCGCCCGCTCCGTATACTCTTTCTTCCCCATCATGTTGGCGGTTATGTTCACCGCATTCAAGGTATCAGCGCCTATATCGTGGATAAAAGGAATTACGCCGCCGCCAAGGCGCGTTGCCGTTACCATCAATTCATGTCTTTTCAGCAGGTCTTCAGCGTTCTGTGGAGTATAATAATAACGGCTTATCGGCTCGCCTGTTTTGGGATGCGCCACCACAGCTAAATCCCTATATTCCGGCGTCTCTGCCATCTCATAATCCATAGCTGCCGTCTCTATGCACACCTTCAACGCCGGGTGCGTGGTAATATCCTCGACTTTCTCACCTTCGTAGTAAATTATCCTGCCGTCTTTCAGGCTCTGTTTGTATTCCTCTGGCGTAATTAGTCCCATGCTAACCTCCTTTTGTGATAAAGTAATATTAGTTAAGCTGCTGATAATAGTCAATCATCTTACGCGAGTTTTACTACACCTAATCGGCGTAGAAGCCGATGGCAAGCAGCCCGGGTCCGGTGTGTACCCCCATAACAGGGGCAAACTCGGTTATGCTCATTTCAACACATTTAAATCTTGATTCAATCTCGGCGGCAAGTTTCTTCGCCTCCTCCATCTCATCGGCATGCTGCACCACGACATGGACCCTGGAATCGCCCATCCTGTCTGCCATTATTTTAAGCATACGCTCTACAGCCCTTCTCTTAGTCCTGGGGCGTGCCACAGGCATTGTCTCTCCGATTGCCGGATTATGTTCCAGCACAGGTTTCATATCCAGCACAGAGCCGACCCAGGCAGCAGCCCTGGCGATACGACCCAGCCGGGCAAGATAGTAGAGCGTATCCAGCATAGCCAGAAAATTCACCTTGCCCATCATTTCTCGCGCCCTATCGATTGTTTCGGTCAGCCCGCCGCCATCACTGGCAACTCTAGCCGCCTCACGGACTATAAACCCCAGGGCACCAGCCACAGAGCGACTGTCAAATACCTCGATGTTAGCCTCCGGTATCTCCTCTCTGGCTATCTCTCTGGCTGTTGAGGCTGCCTCAAAAGTCTTGCTTTGCAAGCTGGTCAGGGTAATACAAAGTACGCTTTCTGCTCTCTCACTCATCTGGCGGTAAGCATTCAGAAAGTCACCGGCTGACGCCGTTGAAGTGGTAGGCAGGTTCTCTTTCTTCCGCATGATTTTGTAGACTTCGTTAGGGGTAATGTCGACTCCATCACGGTAGCTCCTGCCTTCATAGACTATCTCGAGTGGAACCACACAGATATCATATTTCTCAAGTATTTCCTGCGGCAGACAAGAGACGCTGTCAGTGACAACGGCGACTTTTCTCATGGCACACCCCCAAAGATTTCTGTGACTACTTTGCCATACTAGGTAGTCGCCTGTCAATAGGGATTGTTAGCTTCACCCTCACCCTGCCCTCTCCCATTCCTTCGAATACACTCAGGACAGGCAAGGGAGAGGGGATCTAAATAGTGGCTAGCGCTGATATACACCTATGAGTTGGCTCTGGGCAAGTATATGCCCTTCCATCGCCTGTAACACCTGCTCTTTAGATGCGCCGGCAGCTAAATCCAGCGATGTGTCCAGAGCATACAAGGTGAAACGGTAGTGATGCGAATAACCTTTTGGTGGGCAGGGACCAAAATAACCAAATGGATAACCAATCCCACCAGAACCGATCTTCCCCTGTAAAGCTCCGTTGGCCAGCTTCTCGTCTCTGGGGACAGCTTCCGGCAAGCCGTGGGCGTCCGACGGCAAATTGTAGATAACCCAGTGTGTGAAATTACCGGCATCGAGGTCATCCATTATCAGGGCAAACGAGGCTGTTCCAACCGGACCCTGGCTCCAATCTAGCGGTGGTGAAACGTTTTGACCATCGTCGGTATACTTTACGGGCATTTCTGCCCCATCAGCAAAAGCAGAGCTGGTAATGGCAAACTCCGTCTCAATATCTCCTGGCGACTCTGAGGGTAGTACCTGTTGGGCACAGCCAGCAACAGTAAACGATACAATTAACAATAAGCTTAAAAATACCAGCCCAATTATTCTCACTCCTGTCACCTCCCACAACAAATACTATTCGCCTATCAGTTCCCTGTCAAGGTCGACTTTTTGACCGATTCATATCTGTCGGATACAATGTAGATGGAAACCCCTGATACAGCGAGCCATGTCAACTGAGAAAAAATCAACTACCGTAAGCCTGGTACGCACTCAAAGCCGACTGGAAGGCGTGCCCAGGGCTATCGCCTTACTCAAGTCCAATCCGGTGCGTGGCAAATCAGTTGTCCTCAAGCCCAATTTCAACACCGCCGACCCGGCTCCCGGCTCTACCCACAACGACACCTTACGCGCCCTGATATTAACCCTTCAGCAAATGGGAGTTACGCGAATCACTCTGGCGGAACGCTGCGGTCCATATGCTCCCACCAAGCGGGTAATGAAAGACAAAGGTATCTTTGAGCTGGCCCAAGAGCTGGGTTTTGACATTGTTAACCTTGAAGAGCTTGGCGCTGACGGTTGGATCCACTTACACCCTGAAGACAGCCACTGGAAAGACGGCTTTCTCTTCCCTCGTATCTATCTCGAGGCAGAATCCATCGTGCAGACCTGCTGCTTGAAATCACATGCCTATGGCGGCAACTTCACACTTTCGTTGAAAAACTCCGTAGGCATGGTGGCAGGTAAAAGCTATCCATATATGCAGGAGCTGCATTCCTCACCCAATATCCGACAGATGATAGCCGAAATCAACACCGCCTATTCTACTGATTTAGTTGTACTCGACGGTGTAGACGCCTTCGTAAAAGGGGGGCCGGACCAGGGTACCAGAGTTCAGGCTAACATAATTCTGGCAGGCAGCGACCGCGTGGCGATAGATGCCATGGGGGTAGCTATATTGCGGCTGCTCGGCACCACTTCTCAGGTTAGCCAGGGACGCATCTTCGAGCAAGACCAGATTGCCAGAGCTGCCGAGCTAGGCGTAGGAATAAAGTCACCCGAACAGATTCAATTAGCTACAGACGACCCCGATAGCGAAGCCTTCGCCAAACAGGTCAGAGACATTTTGCTTAAAGACAGGTAAAATAAACATAAGCATTTACTGATGCTGAAGGGAGATTGTACCGATGATTAACAGGATTGCATTTTCCAGACCTCAGACCTTTCTCATGACACTGAAATATGCTGACATTAGAAGCTACATTCTTACAGCCGTGTTCGTTATTCTGACTGTATTAACACCCTATGCTTTCCACCAATTCCATCTAGCCGGACCAACCTTCCTGCCCATGCACATCTTCGTATTGATAGCCGGGCTGCTGTTCGGCTGGCGGGCGGGCCTGATTGTGGGACTGCTGACGCCACTGGTCAGCCATTTCATCTCTGGCATGCCTGTTCTAAATGTTTTACCTCAGATTATCATCGAACTTTCAGCCTACGGCCTCATAGCCGGCATGCTCCGCCAGAAGTACAACCTGCGTCCAATATGGGCATTGCTCGGAGCCGTGGTAGGCGGACGCGTGGCGCTGCTGCTGGCAATGCTGGCGATATACATCATCGCAGGGCAAAGCTACAGCCCACTAGGGCCCGAGGCAAGTCCTTTCGCTTCCTTCTGGTCGGTGATTAAGCAGGGCTGGCCGGGCATAGCCATACAGTTAATTTCCATACCGGTGATAGTCTGGCTGGTGGGAAAGTTCACCACCCGGGACACCGAAGGTAGACTAACAAGGCGAGGGTGAAACTTTCAATTGCCACGCGGAGTTTATTCTAAGTATACATTCTTCGACAGGCTCAGAATGAGCGGAGGGAAGAGCTTAGAATGACACTAAAACACCTGTCATTCTGAAGGAGCCCTTCGCCTTTGTCATCCTGAGGAGCAAAGCGACGGAGGATCTGGCTCAGGATAAACTCCGCGACTGAAGAATCTTACATGAGCTGTAAAACAGGACTAAGATTCTTCGCTGCGCTCAGAATGACAAAAGGTGATTCAGAATGTCAGAAATGGCGAAGTGCTCACAATGAAACGGGGGGGACATAGTGTACAAACCCTTATTCGATGAATTCCTGACCAGCAACAACACCCTCCACGTCTACGAAGACAGCAAGCTCATCTTTGCCTCAGACAAAGACAGGCTGCTGCCGTTAGTCGAGTACATCGATAAATCTGCCTCCAAACATCGAGATGTGGTCATCTTCGACAAGATAATAGGGCGGGCTGCGGCTCTTCTATGCATTAAGGCAGACTGCCGGGAGATTTACAGCCCACTGGGCAGTCAGCTTGCCATCGAGGTGCTGGAGCAACACGGCATAGGGCATCACCTGAGCCAAATCGTACCCTGCATCCAGAAGCCTGACCATAAAGGCATGTGCCCCATGGAGCTATTATCAATCGGCAAAGAGCCCGAAGAGTTCTATAAATTACTCAAGAACATATTAGCCGAAAAACGTCGCTGAAGTAGCGAAGGGGGTAAGGAGAAGAATGAAGAAATCATCACCGGATGTGGTCTACAAAGAGCTATTAAAGGGTAAGACTGTGAATTTGGTTATCGAGCATGAACTACGCGGTGTTACGCCGGAGATGCTCGACTGGTGGTGGGACAACATGGATAACGATACTTACAAGTTATGGAATCCCAAGGACCACATTGCGCTTGAATGGCAAATCCCGCCAAGCCAGCTAGGACATGCCGGTGCTATACATATGGCTTGCGAGGGCATAAGCGACATACCGGCTCATATTTTACGCATAAGGTGGGAGGAGCCGAGTGCGGCGCTCATTGCCACCATTTACGGTCACGTCAATGTGGGCAGTGTCCTCGCCGCCGGCACTGACGACATACCACTCGGTAGTGCCGTCCATGAATACGAAGAGACATCTTACGGAACACGAATGCGCTCCACATTTACTCTTCCCGCGGTGGTATCTCAACAGTTCCTTGATTCTTTACGTCAGCACAACATAGCCGAAATGGGACAGTTCCCCGAATTTCTCCCGCAACTATACAGGCAAAAAACCTCTACTAAGACATAGTAATCCGTGCCATGTCTGATACCTGACTCATTGCTATAAAGTGGGGCTGGTGGCTTATGGGACGGGTAGATTCTTGAGGTACTCAGCACGCTGGGTCAAGGCTGCTAACGCCATTATTGCGTTTTCCGGCATAGTGTAGGCTGGTATACCTCGCCTAGTTGCCAGAAACATGCCCTGCCGCTGGTCGATGGAATTCCCAGGAACGACAATTATCGGTTTACTGTTCTGGTCGCGTATGCTCTCCAGGCGTGACAGGAACCACTCATCCTCGATAAAGGCGTAGCAAACAGTCAGCAAGGAGTCCACCGACTGAGCCATTATCTCCAGACAGGTGGCGTAAACCAGAGTTGCCTCGCTAAAAGAAACCCACACCAGGTCCACCGGGTTTTTCGGGGTGGGGGATGGCGGTATCTTGCCCTTCAGAAATTCACCGAGTTGCTGCTGAACATGTTCAGGCAGTGGTGACACATTCAGTCCTACTCTGGCACAAACATCAGCGCTGGCAACGGCGCCGCCGCCTGACTCAATAAGCAACCCTATCTCTCTGCCTGCTGGCAGGCAGGGACAACTGAAAGCCACAGCCAGGTCCATCAACTCCTCCAGCCCCTGGGCGGAGATTATGCCTTTTTGACGGCTGGCTGCCTCGAAAATAGCGTGGTTGCCTGCTAAGGAGCCAGTGTGTGAAGCTGCCGTCTTAGCTCCTACTTCGGAACTGCCGCCTTTCCACACAATAATAGGCTTCTTCGGTGAGATTTCCTCCGCCAGCTTGAGAAAGCGGGCCGGTTGCTTTATGCCTTCGATGTAAGCAGCAAAAACCTTCGTCTCAGGGTCATTGCCGAAATACTCTAAGAAATCCTCGATGGTAAGGTCGCTCTGGTTACCGATGCTTATGATGCCACTGAAGCGAAGACCTCGCTCGCTGCCGAGACGCGTCATATTCTCGCTTGCCCAGCCGCTCTGTCCCACGAAAGCCACACCTCCAGGCTCCATGGGCACCCTGGCGTAAGGTACTATAGTATTAATGTTGCCCCTGGGCGAGAATATTCCCATGCAGTTGGGCCCGACTATTCTGATGCCACCCCGGCGGGCGGTCTCCACCATCTGCCTTTCCATCTCCTTGCCCTCGGCTCCCAGTTCGCTAAAACCGACGCTATGTACAACGGCAAACTTAACGCCCTTTTGAGCACACTCAGCCATCGCCTGAGGAATACTCTGAACCGGTATAGCCATTATTGCCAAGTCTATTTCGCCGGGAACATCGAGAACGCTGGGATAGCTCTTGAGGGACATAATTTCGGATTCCTTGCGGTTTATGGGGTAGATTTTGCCCTTGTAGCCATCTTTGAGCAGGCTGGATACAAACATGCCGCCGGACTTCAATTCGTCCTGAGAGGCACCGACTATAGCTACAGAGGCAGGCTGGAACAGCTTTCTCAAGTCAGGAGACATGTCTTTATTTTTGCTCGGGCAGCGGTTGAAATTATATAACAGTAGGTCGGCAATGGAAAGACTAGGTGATGATCGATCTCATTTTTGGGTTCGCCAAATTCCTGGGCGTAGCCAGTGCGGCGCGGTCTCTTAGTCTGGGCCCCCTCATTAAGCCTGCCGGCTCCAGTTTTGAAAATGATGTACAGGTGTATTGCCGTTTAGCCTTTTCGCGTAAGACTTTCAGGACTTGAGGATTATCCTGCAATCTGGCGATGCTGGGATAGGCTTTGGGTAGTTGCCCGTGCCTCCTCGGAGACAGTTGATAGTTTATGCTTGTGCCACGTACCATATTCAATTTATAGGTGTAATGGTCCTCGAAAGTATTTGTCAGGCGGCGTACAGTGACCGTTTTCTGCTGCCCTGTGCTTCTGGCATAGGCCAGCAGTGCAATACCTATGGGGGTAGTAAATGGCTCAGGCATAAAAAGTAGGGCTAGAGCTATGGATTGTAGCCCTGTGGAGTATGTAGAATTCATATCAATCTAAACTTCGATATTAAAACTGATTTGCTTGATTTTGTCAAACTGCCCTGCAGTAGATTCTTCGCTGAGTTTACCCTGAGCCGGGGTTCATCCTTCGACAGGCTCAGGATGAGCGGTGACGAAGGGCTCAGAATGACATACGATAAGGACAAACAGGTGCCATCCTTCTATTTCAGCTTCTTCTGGAGCCAATCGATTCGGTCACTGACAGCCTTAATTGCCTCGGTGCGGTCAGCACAGCGAGTCAGGTCATTAGCCAGCTTATCATCACCGAATACATCACGGACCCAAGTGCTGAAGTCATTCTTAATTGGCGTAACATGATGACGGTATGAATCTTCAGTCATATGAGCCAGGCATTCAACTAACTGGTGTAAATTCCTGGAGACACAGCCATCCTGGCAAAAGAAGCACTTATCTCCACTTGCATCAGATAAAACTCTAGCAACGTCCTGTTTCGTTCTAACAACCATCGCCTTCACCCTTTCCTTAATCGCGTCCTATTGACCTTAAAGCTGCTCCCTAGCTATAATAAGATTATCTCCAAGCAATGAAACGTAACAGATGAAATTGTGCTCACCACAGGGTGAATATATTATTAAATCTAACTTAAACTAACACAATCTATCTATCTTTGTCAAAGGCACACAGGAAATCACAGGTGATGGAATCTCTAATTGAGCGAGCTGCCAGAGACCTGTTGAAAAGCAACCATGCTATTGCTTTAACCGGCGCCGGCATGTCAACCGAATCCGGTATACCGGATTTCCGCGGACCAAATGGCATCTGGACCAAAGACCCGGAAGCAGAAAAAAGAGCCTATCAGACCTATCACAAGTTCTTGCGAGACCCTAAAGAATACTGGGAAGATGTGTTGAGCGGGCGGTCTTTGCTCGGCAATCTCGAGAGTTTCCAGCCGAACCCCGGACATTATGCACTTGTCGAGCTGGAAACGCTTGGCATCCTGAGGTCTGTGCTCACCCAGAACATTGACGGCTTGCATGAGAAGGCAGGGAACAAGCGAGTTCTGGAGTATCATGGTAGCGTTTTGAAACTGAGATGTCCGTCTTGTGGTATAAGGTTCAAACGCAACGAGTATGACCTTAAAGGACTGATGCAGGCAGAGCAATTACCGCCGCGATGTAACAAATGCAGCAGCCCTATAAAAGGCGATGTCGTTCACTTCAACGAGCCGATACCGTCGGATGTCGCTGAGGAAAGCCTCGAAGAAGCCTGGAAATGCGACTTAATGCTGATCTGCGGTACTTCAGCAGTTGTCTATCCCTTTGCCCAGTTGCCTCGAATAGCCCGGCAGCGCCAGTTTGAACAAGCAAGGGAAGCAGAATCCGGTCTGAGGTTTGTGAAAGGCGAGTCGGCGACAATTATAATCGAAGTCAATGCTGAACCCACACCGCTTACAGACGAAGGTATTTCCGATTACCTGGTTCAGGGACGCACCGCCGAGATTCTACCCAAGATTGTCGAGACTGTGAAGGCACTGTCCAGGTGAGCCGACTATACAGGACAGACGCCAACAAGTGGAAGATACGCGCTGCACAACACGATGGATTGTTAACGTCGCTTTTTTAACTGCATAAGAGCAAAAACTATTGCAGAGGAAATAAAATACCAGAAGATTAAATCTACTACCAGCCCCAACCATAAAATAGAATATTGGGGATAATAAAAGAGATCCCCACTCCACACGTGAAAGTAAGAAATTGGAAATCCATAGGCTTCGCATATTAACATTCCTGGAGGTAAACAGTCGGCCTTATAGAAATATGTAAGACCTAGAACAATTAGGGTGATTAGGATTTTTCTCCAATCTGGTTTTAAAAATTGCTTAACTGATTGTTTCATTACCTTGCTCTGCTAGAAATCGCCTCATCGCCATTGGATAGCCACTGACTAGGATCGGAACGTTCTCGGCGTCCCTATTTTATGCTTACAGTTTTTTGATGGCAAGCCATAGGAGTAAGTTTGGCAAGTGAACAACTCTAATGAACATAGCACTTTTTAGCTAATCTACTGAACGATTTGGCTTTTTGTCGAGTAACTCGCTATAGAACACTCAGTATCTCTTCTGGGGTAGTCAACAATTTTATCTTGTCCCCTTCTTCAATAATATCTCTACCTCTGCGAAAATCATCATCGAAGCTGGCTAGGTAGCTGCATCCTAAATGATGCGCAAGCAAAATGTGCAATATGTCAGATAATCCGAGCTGAAGATAAGCGTAAGCAAACGGCTCTAGCCAAGCTTTGTTAAGCGTTAACTTGAAATTCACTATATCGACTTGTAGTAAACCGCTCAAACCATGGCATTCTGCAAAACTCCTATTTAGCCAAGTATCAGCCATTAGTAATTCTAATCCGGTCGAATATCCTTTCTCCTCACCTTTTTGTTTTTCTATTTCGTCACGTCGCAATTCAAGGAGTTTCTTGAGGTAATCACCAATTTCCTTCTTACTTTTCCTTTGCACAATATGCACACCGGCAGCTTCACTAGCATATTGTTTAAAGGCGGCTTCTGCCTTCCAAGCCATCAACTCCAACAATGATAGAGGGCTAATTACAGCACTCAATTTCGACTGTCCAAAAATAAGTTTTTTCCTGATTTCTATTACCTTTTGGAATCTCTTGTCTGCCTTCAGTAGGTCTCTGACGACTGCTAGACTCTTGGGCTCATTTTCGCTGATAATCTTCTCCATGGGGTCTTCTGTCCAATCAGTCTCCAGTCCTTCAGTCATCCAGTAATCTATCAAAGCTGACGAATCAAAATAAATCGCTGGTAAGTACCTGGCTCTTATTCTGCCAGTTCTAGTAACATACATTCTATTCCTGCCCACTTAATAAACACGTATATCCAGTATAGTCATTGAGGAAAGCTAAGTCCAGCTACTTCTTGCTTAGTGCACTTTCTGACGAAATGTCCAATACCAGGCTTCTCCGAAATGGCAAAGGTGTTTGTGCATACGGATATTGGCAGGAAAATTTCATGAAAGACATTTATTTTTTGTTAGCCAGATGTTTTACAAAAGAAAAGCCCCTCCCTGTTATGGTAGGGAGGGGCTAATGGAACCGTAAATTAACTATTTCTTGGCTGCCCCGGCGGGTGTTTTGGCTTTCCTAGTAGTCTGCTTGCTCAAAGCCTCGCGGTCGCCGCCGCTCATGCCGGCGAGATACTTAACCATCTTTTTCCTGGACTCGATGTCATACTGGGTAGTGATGGCGATTTGCTCCATGACCGGTGAGCCGCCACCATGGTAACTGCCCACATTATGTATACCACCGCTGGCTGAGCAAAGCACGTCGCCCATATATCGCCAGAACTGTGCCTGGTCCTCCGATGACATATTTGGATTCCTCTTGGTATACTTCAGTAGCAGGTCTTTGGTTTCCGGATTCACGAAATCTTTCTCGTAAGGGAAGGTAGCTACTACACCACCGGCGATATCGCAGAGTATTTCCGCCTCACGCCACACCGCCTCGCCTGTAAGGCAGCGTCCCACATTACAGTAAATCGAATTAGGTATGTAAGAGCCGGGCCCATAGGGTATAAAGCCTACACCAGGCATATAAACCTCCGGTTTACCAAGGTCAGAGGCTGTATATCCGGCGGCGTAGCCCAATTCGGTGGTCAAAATTATCTCAGACAGCTTCTGCCGAACATGGGGCGCTTTATGAACGTTATTCACCTCAGCAGCAAGAGCTGCATTCCCCAGGACAATGTCACCGATAGCCGGCTTGCAGCCCGAGTAGGAATGGCGGTGGAACAAAGCGAACAGTAGAGCCAGCACGCCTCCATGCTGCCATTCACCGGCGAGGAAGACTCTTTCCCAGGGTACGAAACAGTCGTCGAAAATCACATAGGAATCAGTAGCGCCGGGCACAAAGCCGCGCTTGAAATATTTCCTTGGCCTCAAGTTATGGACGGTGACCACTTGCTTCAGCCCATCCCAATCACCCGGAACGGCGAAGGCTACCGCGTAATCCTTATCCTCGGGGCGCAACGCCCGTGTGGGCACTACCAGCACCTCGTCAGCCACTGAGGCTTCAGAGATATGCACCTTACAGCCGCTGACCACAATACCATCGCTAAGCCTTTCCTTAATACGCACGTAGGCATCAAGATTCGGCTGGTCGGCAGGCCTTAGTATCCTATCGCCCTTGACATCCGTCTGAGCACAGCAACCCACCAGGTCCTCGGTCTGGAAACGGCCGAGCCACTTTTTAAAGTTCTCATGGTACTGGGTGGCGCCTTTATTCAGCTTGTCCGCTTCGTAGGAAACATTATAGATAGCGTTGGTGGCGTCGATGCCCATGCAGCGCTGTATACAACCGCCCACCTTCTGGCAGTACATGCGGGTCATGTCCTGCTTATTGTGCAGGTCATCGGTGTTTTGATGGATGTGGTTGAAGCGGTTAATCCTTTCACCGGTGAGATGAGAGATGGCAGTGCACAGCTCCTGGTTCTCCGGCCTGGCTGCTTCCTCAAAGGTGGTGCCCATGACATTGAGGCAGTCCGCCTGAAGCTCATCTGCGCGGTCGATTAGCTCACCATCGAGGTAGACATTCCGCTTCATCTTTGATAGACCTTTGATATACTGTTCCTTAGTTCTCACTTTGCTCCTCCTTAATATAATGGGAATAGACGCTACAATGCTACCACTTTACGGCAAAAAAGTCATATTCTGGCACATTGACTCAAATTAGTGTTTTAACTTAGCACACAGAAATATTCGAATTTTCTGCAAAAGTGGTGATTTTGTGCTAGAATTGAAGCCATTGAACGCCCACTATTTGGATTAGCGATATGTTCCCTTGGAGATCGTTTGCCCTCAATTCGGTACAAACCTGCCGCAGTCCGCTGATTCTCAAGTTAATGAAAGCCTGGCAACTGCATTCCAGCAGTTTTAACCATATCAATCATACAATACGGAGGTAAGATAATGGAAAATGCGAAATACCAGTTCACCAGAACCCTGCGCTGCAAAAATACTAATGTTCCGGGCACCCTGGGTAAGTTAGCTACAACCATTGGTAGAATTGGAGTAGATATCGGAAATCTAACAACAGTGCATCTGGGGCATTATTACACCATCAGAGACATGGAAGTACTTCTAAAGAGTCAGGAGGAGCTAGCGCTTTTAATAGAAGAGGTATCGAAGCTTCCAGAGGTCACTGTTCTGGAGGTCAGGGACGATGTGCTCGACCTTCACAAGGATGGAAAAATCAAGACAGTAAGCATCCATCCTATCAACTCAATAGACATACTGAGGAAAGTTTATACCCCCGGTGTTGCCGAGGTATGCAGGTTAATCTCGGAGCGGCCAGGCCTTAAATATACTTACACAAATATCCCTTACTCTGTGGCTATTGTCACTGACGGCACTGCCATACTCGGATTAGGTAACATAGGTCCGGTGGCAGGAATGCCCGTTATGGAAGGAAAGGCTGCCCTGCTCCAAGAACTGGTTGGCGTTAGTGGAGTTCCTATTTTATTGAACACTACCGACACTGACGAAATTGTGGAAACCATAAAATATATTGCTCCGACGTTCGGAGGCATTCAGCTAGAGGACATAGCCTCGCCAAGATGCTTCCCGATTCAAGACGCATTAGAAAAAGACCTGGATATACCCGTTATGCATGATGACCAGCAAGGTACCGCAGTGGTGACACTGGCAGCTCTGCTTAATGCCTGCAAAATATGCAATATTTCGCTTGATGAGGCGAAGGTCGGACTTATTGGACTGGGTGCCGCTGGTCTATCCATAGGAAAGTTCATCCTGAAATACACGGGCAAGCCTGCGCTGGGCACAGCCAGGACTGATGCCAGCGTGAAACGGCATGCAGAACATGGAGGCACTCCGAGCAATTTAGACGAGATTATGCAAACGGCTGACATCGTCATCGGCACCAGCGGAGTACAGGGACTGATAAAAGCGAACATGGTCAGGAAAGGACAGGTAATTTTTGCTTTAACGAATCCTTATCCAGAAATTGCCCCGGATATCGCCACAAAGTCGGGCGCAGCTCTGGCAGTTGACGGCAGGACGGTCAACAACTTGCTCGGCTTCCCCGGAATATGGCGGGGAACACTGGACGCAATGGCTAACAAGATTAACTATGAGATGTATAAAGCCGCCGCCTTAGCCATTGTCGACGCCACTGATGAGGGTGAGCTTGTTCCCAATCCACTCGACCCTAAAGTACACTTAGCCGTAACTCATGCCTTAGCCAGAGCCGCCGTAGAATCAGGCGTCGCCCAGCGACCTCTGGATAACGACTATTTCGAGAACACCAACATTAAAATGCCACCCTGGATGTAATTCTACGTCCCGATAGATAGATTGATATTTCCCATCGTCATTGAGGCCTTTCTTTCTGTCATTGCGAATCCTTCCGCAGAAGGATGTGGCAATCTCAGTGGTGAATATGACGTTAGATTCTTCGCTGCGCTCAGAATGACACGATGTGGGTTGAGATCGCCACGGGGCTGCACCCCTCGCGATGACATAATAAGTTGCCTCTTTTCATTTTGCTAAAAGCGTGGTATTGTAGGTTAGGGCTGCTGACCTGAAAGAGAAATGCTGATGGTTGAACATGAAGTTGTGCATGTCGCAATAGCTCCACCGTCTGCGATTGATGAAGAGCTCGTAAAGAAGGTGTCAGCCATCGTGGCGACAAATCCCTACGAGACCCGGCTTCGCCTCACAGGAAAGATTCCGAAACTCATCGCCCACTATGACAACATGCAGATGGCAGAATCAACTGCCCGGAGCCTTAAGGAGCTGGGGTTGGTGGCGATTGTGTGCACCGATTCGGAGCTTCGCAAATCTCCACAAATATACAGGGCACGCACCCTGAAATTAGATGAGCAGGCAGTCTTATTCTCGGACAGGGGTGGTCAGACGATGAGAATGGAGTCAGGGGAGATTTTCCTGGTGCTCAGGGGCAGGATGCAAACTTACATCGAGAAAGAGGTAACCAGGACCATAAAAAAGTTAAATATAACAGCAACTGTATTGATGGGCGGCATTCCTATTAGAAAAAAGGTTAAGGAAAAAACCGTGGAGCAGTCAGTTAAAACTGAAGGTTTTATGAGGTTTTACTACAGGGTGTCTCCGGAGTCAGTAATAGAGATACTTCAGCACGATTTCGACTACTCCTTCCTGGGAGCAGAGATGGCTTCTTCCTCTATGGCAAATCTCAACACCGCCGTTACGAAAGTCCAAAGCGCGTTCCCACAGGCGATCTTCGATGACAGGCTGGTAGCACCTTTCGGTGCGGATGCGCATTCCGCCGTGTCAAAAGACAATATTGAGATGAACTGTAATCTGATTTACTGGTACCACCAGGCAGTAAAATCCTAAATCCCAAGCTCTAAATCCCAGATTCTTCGCTGCGCTCAGAATGACAGCGAGGGTTTCTCTTATTTAAGTTCAAAACGCAAGATTTTGATTACCCGCCCTTATGTCATTCTGAGGGAGTGAAACGACCGAAGAATCTCAATCAGGATGTATAACCTACGTAGTGTTCGCCCTAAAGTGAATGGCACGTATCAAAATTATTACTTATCCCAGGTTAAACAGGAATGTCAGGCCCGCTGTGTCAGCTTTCGCCAGTGGGAGAGAAACATTTCCCTGTGCTGGTAGATGTGAACTGCCACCAGTATTGTGAACGTCCAGCTCCATACCCACATCGGGAATAACATGTAGCGCTCATCGCCTGATACAGCACTAACCCAGCCGCTGGCGATATCTATCCCCCCAATCACCATCATCAAAATGGTTACCGTTAGCCTGCTCACCCGGTACGACTTTTTGTTTTTGAACAGAGCCACCAGCAGGCGCCAGTTTTGCAGGAAATGTAATATTAGAAAACAAAGCACGACGAAAGCAATCGGCAAACTTATCAGCCTCGCCGTATCGAAGTTCAGGTATCCCAGAAAGAAAGGCTGTAAGCTCACAACCAGAGCCGCTACGGATACAGTCAGCACGACAACAGCGATTCGCTTCATCTTGCTCGTATAAATATCCATCTAAGCCTTTCTCCTTACCTTGAGCATGCTGGCTGGTTCACTTATTCAGTCCATGGCACATCAGGCCGATTATACAACTAAGAAAACCGAAAGGAAAATACGCTTGCCTATAGAATTAACTTGACTGCTATCCCTGCCTAATCTACAATAATAGTGGCAGATTATTATGCTGGTTTGCCTTAATCAGAAACCGAGCGGTTACCCGCTCCACTCCCCGTGTGCAGGTTCTGTTACCTCATTTTCTGACTCCCCGTTTTGCTATCAGAGGAGACTAACCATTGCCTAGATTTTCCTTATTTCCCAGGGAAGAGAAATTCTTTGTACTTTTCGAGCAGAGCGCCCAGAACGTGGTTAAGATAGCTCAACAGTTAAGAGACATGGTGAACACGTGGGAGAACGTTAAGGAAAGGGTGGGACTAATAACCCAGTTGGAGCACGAGGGAGATGCTATCACTCATCAAATTATCGCACAGCTACACCGTACCTTTGTTACCCCGCTGGACCGTGAGGATATCGCTTTGCTGGCTGAATCCCTAGACGATATAGCCGACTTCATCCACGCAGCAGCGGATGCTATGCTTCTCTACAAAGTAGAGCGTCCCACCGAGAAGGTCAGGGAGCTTGTCGATATCGTAGTACAGACAGTGATTGAGGTCGAGAAAGGGGTGTCCGCAATACATGGCCGCATCGACCGGGATAAGCTTCTTAAGCTTTGCGTGGAGACTAACCGCCTGGAGAACGTGGGGGACAGCGTTTATCGAGCTGCGCTGGCGGAGCTTTTTTTCGACTCATCAGACTATGCCTACCTCATCAAGTGGCGTGAGATTTACGAGCATATCGAGACTGCCATCAACAGGTGCGAGGATGTGGCTAACGTCCTGGAAGGCGTGGCACTGAAATATGCCTGAGACCCTATGGCAGACTTGTATCTAACTCAGCCTGGCGGGATACGGTGGATTTAAGCTTACTATTTATTATCTTCATAATCATCGTAGCTCTGGTTTTCGATTTCACCAACGGCATGCATGATGCCGCCAATTCCATTTCCACCGTTGTCTCCACCAGGGTTCTATCACCACGACAAGCCGTCCTCTGGGCAGCCTTTTTTAATTTCGTAGCCTTTCTTATATTCGGTACGGCAGTAGCTAAAACTATCGGCAAAGGGATGATTGACGTCAATACGGTAACTCCAACTGTAATCCTTGCTGGTATTTGCGGCGCTATTTGCTGGAATATGATTACCTGGTATCTGGGACTGCCTACCAGCTCTTCTCATGCTTTAATCGGCGGATATGCCGGAGCCGCCATAGCCAAGAGCGGCTTTGAGGTGATTATAGCCAGTGGCTGGTATAAAACATTGCTTTTCATTGTCCTGGCGCCGACTATCGGTCTGGTTCTAGGTTTCTTACTGAAGATTATTACAACCTGGATTGTACGTAAGCAAACGCCGGCTGCTGTTGATAAGTGGTCGCGGGTTTTTCAACTTTTTTCCGCAGCCCTTTATAGTTTGGGGCACGGCGGCAATGACGCCCAGAAAACTATGGGCATTATAACCAGTCTTCTCTTTACCGGGGGCTTAATCAGCGAATTTATAGTGCCCCTCTGGGTTGTTCTCAGCGCACATGCCGCAATCGCTCTGGGCACCTTGACCGGCGGCTGGCGTATTGTCAAAACAATGGGGCAAAAAATTACCAAGTTAAGACCAATTGATGGTTTCTGTGCTGAGACAGCCAGCGCTACCAGTATCTTCTTAGCCACTCATCTGGGTATTCCGGTGAGCACCACCCATGTTATCACCGGAGCTATATCAGGTGTGGGTTCTGCAAATCGCCTTTCCGCTGTGCGCTGGGGCGTGACTCGCAATATTGTCTGGGCATGGATTTTTACTATCCCGGGAGCCGCTATCATAGGCACTATAATTTATTCAATAATTAGATTTATTCCATTAAGCTGAAAATGTATAGCCTCAATGGCTAGCGATGTGTATAATTAAACTGTTGGGGAGGTAACGAAAATGGAAATGAGTGCTGGTTTTCGCAAAGGTTTTCAGGAAATTCAGGATAAAGTCCTGGCTATGGGCGGTATGGTGGTTAAGGAAATAAACCGCTCCATTGAGGCATTGAAAAAACGGGATTTAAAGATGGCGCACCAGGTAATTGCCGCTGATACCAAGATTGATGAGCTGCGATACGGCATCGAAGACATGTGCATTGAGCTTGTGGGCACGCAGAAACCGAAGACCGACGACCTGCGTGTCATTGTGGCTGTGCTCAGCATCATAACGGAGCTTGAGCGAATCGGCGACTATGCCGAAGGAATCGCCAGGATTGTGGTTATGATTGGCGATGAGCCACCATTGAAGCCGCTGATTGATATTCCGAGGATGGCAGAATTGACCACCGAAATGATTGATAAAAGCCTCAAGTCTTTCGTCACCCGCGATGTGGAACTGGCAAAGCACGTCGTAACCATGGATAACGCTGTAGATGGTCTCTATGACCAGGTTTTTCGAGAGCTTCTCACCTTTATGATGGTCGACCCCAAGACCATAAACCGTGCCACCAGACTAATCTGGGTTGCCCACAACCTGGAACGTGCCGCCGACAGGGTAACCAATATCTGCGAGCGCGTCGCCTTTACCGTGACCGGCAAAATGGAGGAGTTGGAGCTTTCCAAATATTAATGAGCTAGTCTGTCTCTACAAGCCTTTGCCCCTGTGTCATTCTGAGCATAGCGAAGAATCTCCTGGCTCCCTGGCAATACCAAGATTCTTCGGCCGTGGAGTTTATCCTGAGCCAGATCCTTCGTCGCTTTGCGCCTCAGGATGACAGTTAGAAATATGTCATTCTGAGCTCTTCGCTTCTTCCATCAAGCTCTTCCTCCCGCTCATCCTGAGCCTGTCGAAGGATATGCGCTCAATGTTACTCCCATTGTCATTCTGAGCGTAGCGAAGAATCTCCTGGCTCCCTGGCAATACCAAGATTCTTCGGTCGCTTACACTCCTCGCGATGACGATGAGCGTTCTCAGCAAATAGGCTCAACCAGTTGCTTACAACAATGCCGTTATGTATAATTCCATTCGGCCATCCTGGCCAAGATGAACACGTTAAAGAAAGGGGGTGACGCTATGATAGTACTGAATCGCCGCACCTGACGCGGGTGCCGGATGCATGTCGTGCATCATTCTCTAGCACCTGCTGCGCGGAAAGTCCATAACGTCGCCCTGATGTTCTTGCTTCGCTAACTCTCCATCAGCTCCTCGTTATGGTAATCCGCATGGTAGGAAAATCATAACGAAAGGAGCTTTAATGTCTTCAGTATCGCGTTTTCTTACCTCCCGCTGGGGTCCGATTGTTACCGGCCTGGCTGTAGGAATTCTGGCACCCGTGCTGGTTAAACTGGGCAATCCCGGCAACATGGGAATCTGTGTCGTATGCTTCAACCGCGACATTGCCGGTGCTCTGGCTTTGCACCGCGCCAGCGTGGTGCAATACATTCGTCCTGAGATAATCGGCTTTGTGCTCGGAGCCCTCATCGCGGCTCTCTCCTTCAGAGAGTTCAAGCCGCGCACCGGCTCAGCACCACTGGTACGCTTTCTGCTGGGCATGTTTGCCGTTTTCGGCGCCCTGGTATTTCTGGGCTGTCCGTGGCGAGCTTACCTGCGCCTGAGCGGCGGCGACTGGACTGCCATTTTTGGCATTCTCGGTCTTATAGCCGGCATCGGCATAGGAATCGGTTTCCTGAAATTCGGATTCAGCCTGGGGCGTAACCGTCCGGCACCAAAGGCTCTGGGATGGGTCATGCCCGCCATAATGGTAACCCTGCTTGTACTTGTAATACTGGCTCCACAGTTCGGAAGGGATGCCGACGGGAATCCTACCGGCCCGATATTTTTCTCCACCACCGGCCCGGGTAGTCAGCACGCTCTGCTTATCATATCGCTGGCTGTCGGGCTCTTCATCGGTTTTCTGGCTCAGCGCAGCCGCTTCTGCACCGTGGGAGCCATACGAGACTCAATCTTGCTCCGTGAAAATCACCTTCTTTACGGTGTGATTGCATTCATTGTGGCTGCCTTTATCACCAACCTGGCTCTCAGCCAGTTTCACCCCGGATTCCAGAACCAGCCGGTAGCTCATACCAACGAATTGTGGAACTTCGGCGGCATGGTATTAGCCGGTCTTGCCTTCACCCTGGCTGGCGGATGCCCGGGTCGGCAGCTCTTTCTCACCGGAGAAGGCGATGGCGATGCCGGCATGTTTGTCGCCGGAATGGTTGTAGGCGCCGGATTTTCTCACAACTTCAGCATGGCGAGTTCCCCAAGCGGTCCGGGTGCGTTCGGTCCGATTGCGGTAATAGTTGGACTGGTGATATGTATCGTCATAGGTCTGACCATGCGGGAAGCCAAAACATAGGAGGTTTATGATGAGCGATGTAAAGACTGTAGATGCTCGCGGGCTGTCATGCCCACAGCCGCCGATGCTCGCCCAGGAGGCTCTAAAAAAAACGGGCAAGGGAACCGTGGAAGTTCTTGTGGATGCGATTACCGCCCGTGAAAACGTGTGCCGCGTAGCCAGGAACTCCGGCTGGAATGTCACCGTGGAAGAGCAAGCTGGAGGCGTATGCCGTATAATACTACGAAAATGATTTATCTGGACAGCGCAGCCACATCCTGGCCCAAGCCGCCTGAAGTCTTAAAGGCGATGGTCGATGTTCTGGAGCGCGCCGGGGGCAATCCCGGCCGCTCCGGGCACCGCCTATCCATTGAAGCCGCACGCGTGGTGTACGATACCAGGGAAGATATTGCCCGCTTCTTCAACATCAGCGACCCCACGCGAGTCATCTTCACCAGCGGCGCAACTCATAGCATGAATGTAGTCCTGAAAGGTCTTATTAAGCCCGGCGACCGCGTTGTCGTTAGCTCCATGGAGCACAACGCCGTAATGCGACCGCTGCGAAGCCTGGAGGAGCAGGGACTTGTTCTCGATATCGTACCCTGTGCCCCCGATGGCAGCCTCGACGTAAACGATATTGCAAAAGCGCTAAAATCCGATACCAGACTCGTTGTCACCGTTCACGCCAGCAACGTAGCCGGGACGATATTGCCCGTTGCCGAGGCGGCATCTCTTGCTCGCCGTGCCGGCGCTCTGCTGCTGGTAGATGCCGCACAGACCGCGGGAGTCCTGCCTATAGATATGCAGGCATTCGGAATCGACTTTCTTGCCTTCACCGGGCACAAGGGCTTACAGGGTCCCCCGGGAATCGGCGGACTTATCATCGGCGACCGTGTCGACACCTCACAGGTTGAACCTCTAATTCGAGGAGGCACGGGAAGTCAATCGGAGCTTGAGGAGCAGCCGGAATATCTACCTGACAAATTTGAGAGCGGCACCCCTAACATTGTCGGAATCGCCGGTTTGCACGCCGGCATAAACTGGATTATGGACAGGGGTATCGAGACAATCCGTGAACAGGAGAAAGAGCTTGCCGGCGCTCTCATCGATGGTCTGTCTAATATATCCGGCATCAAAATATACGGAACTCATGACCCCGAAAAGACAGTAGCCATTGTCTCCTTCACTGCCACGGGCAGGCGCGTATCGGAAATCGGCTTAATACTCGATGAGGATTACGGTATTCTGACCCGCGTTGGATTGCACTGCGCTCCGGCGGCACATAAGACAATCGGCTCATTCCCTGAAGGGACGGTTCGCCTTGCGCCCGGCGTTTTTACCACACCGGACGAAATCAAAGAGGCAGTGCGGGCATTAGAGAAAGTGGTTGGCTCATGACAGAACACGGTGTCATCCTGCTCTACACAACTTCATCGGCTATGCGCGCCGAAAAGCTGCTGACGAAAGAAAACTATACCGTCAAGCTCGTTCCGGTGCCCAGGCAGCTCTCCAGCGATTGCGGCATCGCTCTGCGCTTCGACTGGCACCAGCACGAGCAGGTCAGGTCGGAACTGGATAAGGCGAAAGTCGAGATAGACGCCATACATCGCCTGTGAAACCGGTCTTTTGAGGCTTTTTATTGTTGCTAGCCGACCTGTTTAAGCTGCCCCGGGAAGGTCGGCTCATGTCTTACATCTACCGGTATCGGATATCTAACGCCGCGCTCATGAGTAGCTTCAAGACCCCTGATTACGCTGTCGAATAAGTTGATGGGAATGGTGAAAGCCATCTCATCATCCTGCGTCATCGCCCAAACTCTATCGCCGTTCCCGGGCAGCACCACCTTTGGCTCTTTGGTCTTGAACGTTTGCAGAACTCCTTCAGTGCACGTCCCAGTTTTGCCGCTAAAAAGAGCCTGCACACTTATGCCAGTTTCCTGGGTGGCTCCATGTACCAGCCTCATCACCTGCGCCGGATTGCAGAAAATCATGACCAGGTCCGGCTCTATCATGGTTCTCTCCAGCGGAGAGAAAATCACGCCCTCGTACTCTCCCTTGTTCAGCTTCACCCCTGCCATAGATTCCATAGCTGTCCCGGCGGCATTATCACTGGCGGCATAGTTCATGACTTTCATGAACTCCATCAAGGCATTCTTAGTTTCCGGCTCTGACTCGCTCCATCCGTAACTGTAAGCTACTATCGGGCAGGCATTGTCCTCAGCTGTCATGCCCACCGTCCAGCCATACTTGCGGCTTAATGTCATCCCCACGCAGACATTTGTCTTGAAGCCCATATCCCTGAGAGGGCGCCTGGTTTTCTCGGGAAAATCGTTAGCACTTTTAACCAGCTTCACGGCTATGGGGAAGGTAAGCGGCCTTATCAGCCTGTTAAGCACCTGTGCTCCTGTAACCAAATCCGGCATTATGTCACCTCCAGTCTGGCTGTTTGGGTTTATTATAACAGATGGGCATCCTTTTATTTGTCATCCTGAGCTTGGGTAGTGGGTCAATTTGAAATAGAGGATTTTTGAAATTTTTCCAGCAAGACTATTTCCTCTAGTGTCCACACATGGTCAGCTATACCAGCAGCCATCGCCGGTACGGACAGTTTCGACCTTTAACGCCTCGCCAAAAACTTGCTTGACACCCCCTGGCTAATGACTATAATTTAGCTATATGAATATAAAAAGAGAAGGAGCAAGACAAATAATCAACCAGATATTAATAGGATTTGCAGTAGTTGTTTTTCTGGTAGCATTGGCACTTGGGGCCATGTGCTACATGCTTAACCAAATAGAATAATAATTGATTTATAACCGCCCAACATTATGTCCAAATAGACCCACTACCTGAGCTTGGCAAAGGATATGTGCTCAATGTTACCCCATTGTCATTCTGAGCGCAGCGAAGAATCTAAGTCCTGTTTCTATCCTGGGCGAGATCCTTCGTCGTCCTTCCAGGGAAGTACTCCTCAGGATGACAGTGGCGAAGAGCTCCCTCAGAATGACACACAAGGCATATCGGGCAAAGACAAAAAGCTATGAAAGATGATAAAATAACCCGTACGTTTTGCCTTTGAGGTTAACTCGATTATGATTGAAGAGCTTTTACCCGGACTATACAGAGTTGAAATCCCTCTTCCCAGAAGCCCTCTGAAAGCCCTGAACTCCTACGTGATAAAGGGGCATGACCGGTTTCTGATTATCGACACGGCGATGAACCGCGAGGAATGCCTGAATCCAACGCTATCGGCTTTGAAAAAGCTGGATATCGACCTTAACCGGACGGACTTCTTCATCACTCACCTGCACGCCGACCATTCAGGTCTGGTCGGGAAGCTGGCGACCGATACTTCCAAAGTGTACTTTAACAAGACGGAAGCCTCCTTTATCACTTTTCAACCATTACCGGACTACTGGGAAAAACACTTTGTCTTCTATGCCGCCAATGGCTTCCCCGAAGATGAGATGAGAAAGGTATGGGAGGGACATCCGGGCTATCGCTACAGCTCAAGACGTAAGATTGAATTCACCACCACGGTGGAAGGAGACGAGATAGAGATCGGCGACTACCTGTTCAGGTGCGTAGAAACGCCGGGGCATTCACCAGGGCATATGTGCCTTTACGAAGCCAGCAAGAAGGTGCTTGTCTGCGGCGACCACATTCTCTTTGATATCACGCCTAACATCACCCACTGGGAGCAGCTGGATAATTCGCTCAAGCACTATCTAACAAATCTGGATAAGGTTTATAAGCTCGATGTGAATCTCGTTTTGCCCGGCCATCGCAGACTGTTGAAAGACCACAGAAAACGGATTAATGAGCTGCAGGAGCATCATCGAAGCAGGTTGAACGAGGCATTAGTTGCCCTTGAAAGCGGCGAGAAGATGGCCTGGGATGTAGCCCCTTACATAACCTGGGATATAGAATTTAACTCGTGGCAGGATTTTCCCTCGGTGCAGAAATTCTTTGCCATCGGGGAGACCATCGCCCACCTCGACTACCTGGCAGCTGACGGCAGGATACGCAAAGATACGAAAAATCATAAGGTGATGTATTCGTTGTCATAAGATTCGCAATTAAATAACGGGAGAAGACAGAAATGGAACTTATGGAAGCCATAAAAGGACGCCGAAGCATCAGGAAATATCGAGCCGACCCTGTCCCGGAGGAAGCTCTTCAAACCGTTCTTGAAGCGGCAAGATGGGCTCCATCCTGGTCTAATACCCAGTGCTGGAGGCTAATTGTAGTACGAGATAACGAGACGAAGTCGAAGCTGGCTGATACGCTGAAAGGTATCAAGGCCGGCAGGACCAATCCGGCGGACGAAGCCGTAAGAACCGCTCCCATTGTCATAGCCGCCTGTGCTGAACTAGGGATTACCGGATATTCCCGGGACGAAAACGGGGAGAATAAGCTGGCAACCGACAAGGGCGAGGTGTGGTATATGTTCGATGTGGCTCTGGCAATGCAGAATATATCTCTGGCTGCACATTCCCTGGGGCTGGGCACGGTTCATACCGGCTTGTTCGACGCCGCTGCCGCCGCCAGGATCCTGGGCTTACCTGACAATATTGTCGTTGTTGAGCTACTGCCTTTGGGCTGGCCGGATGAGGAACCGGCACCCCGCCCCCGAAAGGAAATCAACGAGTTCGTGTTATTCGAAAAGTATAAGAGGTAAATAATGAGTCGCGGTTACCGAAACGACAATATAGTGCCGGTACTGGCAATAATAGTCATCTGCTTCCTGGTATATATAACCACCGAAGCAGCTAGGATGATGGGGCACAACCTGGTACCGCTGCTCGGGCTGAGCACTGCGTACTTCCTGGCGCAGCCCTGGACAATCGTGACCAACCTGTTTGTCCACGGCGGCATCTGGCATCTGGTATTCAACATGCTGACCTTATACTTTTTCGGCACTTTCTTAATCAGGCTCATCGGGATTCGCGACTTTCTAATCATATACTTCGGCGGCGGAATACTGGGCAATATATTCTTTATGCTACTGGGGCCATCTTATGTCATAGTTATCGGTGCTTCCGGCGCCATCTTTGCCCTAGGTGGTGCGCTCGCCGTGCTGACGCCGAAGCTGCGAGTGTACATCTTTCCCATACCGGCTCCAATGCCTCTGTGGGTGGCAGTGCTGATAAGTTTTGTCATACTGTCTTTTATGCCCGGCATTGCCTGGCAGGGACATCTCGGCGGCCTGGTTTTCGGTCTTATAGCCGGTCTTGTCTTGCGTAGACGGATACATACCCCGTTATCTTAGTTTGCCCGCAATACCATGCGAAGTCGGCATTTCAACAAAGCAGGCTTACACCGCTTCCTCTCTTCGCTGGAAGACTCGACCGAAGATGTTGTAAATCTGTATATAACCCCCGCCTCTTTCCCGGACTACGCCGATGCGCTGTCCTTAGGGGCAAAGTACGGCACCCATGCCCTTGAGATTAAGGAGGCAGTCAATACCAAGGCGGTAATCAGCAACGCCGAGAAATACGGCACCGGTGCCGCCGTATTCTGGAACGGGCTGGGCAACAATCATATCGTCCTGCCGCCTTTCCCCATCGCCGAGAACAAGGTCTCCACTGGAAAGCTTGATGTCTCCATGCTCCGTGAAGTCCTGAAGCAGAAATATGTCATTGCTGTCGTCCTGGTAACCTGGGGCTGGTATGCTTTGGGCGTGTTCGACGCCGCCAATCTGGTGGCATCTAAGACAGGCACCGGACATATACACAAAAAACACAAGAAAGGCGGCAGAAGCCAGAAGAGATTTGCCCGCAGGACCGAGGAGCAGAAAAAAGATTTCCTGCGCCGGGTCAGCAACCGGATTGAGGAGAGGTTCGAGAGCTTCGCCCCTGACCATATCTTTTTCGGCGGCAACAGGTTGATTTTAAAGCCGCTGATACAGGAGTCCGGCTACCTGCGGGCAAAAGCCGGCAAAATATCGCCGCGAGTTCTTGATGTAAGGTACGCCGATAGGGAAGCCCTGGCAGGCAGCCTGGCAGAAATAACCAGGTCACTCGTTTTCAGCTTCTAAAGAATGACCCCCATTGTCATTCTGAGCACAGCGAAGAATCTCATGTTGTCCCTGACACCACCAAGATCCTTCGTCGCTTTGCTCCTCAGGATGACAATTAATAACTTGTCATTCTGAGCGAAGCGAAGAATCTCTCCCCGTGTCCCCTCGAGCGAGATTCTTCAGTCGCTCTGCTCCTTCAGAATGACACGTAAATGGAGCGGGGCCGCCACGTCGTCCTTCCAGGGAAGTACTCCTCAGGATGACAGTTAGAAATATGTCATTCTGAGCCCTTCGCCCTGTCATTCTGAGCGAAGCGAAGAATCTAAGTCCTGTTTGTATCCTGAGTCAGATCCTTCGTCGCTTTGCTCCTCAGGATGACAATTAAAAACTTGTCATTCTGAGCGAAGCGAAGAATCTCTCCCTATCCCTCTTCCATTCCTTCGACTACGCTCAGGATGGGTGGCAATTCTCGGCTAAACTGTATAGAATATTACAAGCCATTATCACCAGACCGTTAATTTCAGGAGGGTAAAATCATGAAGACTAAATTATTCGGCGTACTTGCGGTCCTCATACTGGTCGGGATGTTATTCCCATCATGTACACCCGGCGAGGTCAAGGTGCCAATGCCGGCTGATATTAACCCCATCATTTTCGTTCACGGCTTTGCCGGTTCATCAGCCCAGTTCGAGTCGCAGGCTATGCGCTTCACCAGCAACGGCTACCCTGCCAGCTATATAACAGCCTACGAATACGATTCCTCCCCCGGTCTCTCCACCGATTTTCCACCGGAGAGTGTTCTTGCCGGCATTGACCAGCATATCGCCGCCGTTATCAAGGACACCGGCACCGATAAGGTTGACATGGTCGGACATTCCCTGGGCACAAAGGTGATGCAGTCATACCTGAGAAGCTCGCCGGAGCGCGCCGCCAGGGTTGCCCACTACGTGAGTATAGATGGCTTTCCCAGCGCCGACCTTCCCGGTGGAGTGCCCACACTGGCTCTGTGGGCGGGACGGAGACCACCCACATTCCCCCCTGGGGGCGAAGTGGGAGGGGGAACGAATGTCACTTTCCCCGACGTGACTCATGTGGAATGCGCCACCTGCCCTGAGGCATTTGTGGAAATGTACAAATTCCTTGCTGGCGAGGAACCGGCAACAGACAAGATTGTAGCTGAGCCTTCAGGCAAAATTCAGCTTGCCGGAAGAGCGGTCATTTTCCCACAAAATGTAGGGGTGGAAGAGCCGGACGCCGCTCTAGAGATATGGGAAATCGATGGCAAAACCGGTGCCAGGACCGGCAGCCAGCCACAGGCAACCTATACTCTGGCTGGAACGGGAGCCTGGGGACCCTTCGAGGCAAAACGCGGCGCAAACTATGAATTTGCCCTGGTTCGTGAAGCCTTTATTACTCACTACTACTTTCAGCCTTTTATGAGAAGCGATTATTTTATTCGCTTGAACACGGAGATACCCGGCCAGGGGCTCAGCAGCCACGCCGATAGAAGTGACGGTCACAGCAACCTGCTGATTACCAGGAACAAGGAGCTCTGGGGCGACCAGGGCGCCGACAGCGACATTCTTGAAGTCAACGGCACCAACGTGGTTACCGACGCCATATGCCCGCTGAACCATCTGGTAATCGCCATATTTGTTAATGATAATGGTGCTGACGGTGAAACCGACCTTACCAAACCGATACCTTACTTCTTCTCGGCGATTCCGGTTTTCATAACCGGGGGCGACCTGAACATCCCTGCGGCTGACCCGCCGGATGGTACCATATCCCTGGTGCTTACACCACGAGGCGGCGGTGGCAAGACACAGGTGATAAACATGCCAAGCTGGGTATCCTCAGAGCATAGAATCTCGGTCCAATTCGACGACTTCCTCCAGGCTGAATAATTAAGATGAAGACTCTAGGAATCATTGGCGGTATCGGGCCGGAATCAACCATCGAGTACTACCGCCAGATTATTGCCGCATACCGCCAGCGAAAGCAGGACGGAAGCTATCCCCAAATCATAATCAACAGCATCGACATGAAAAAGATGCTGGACTTGATTGAGGCGAACGAACTGGCAAGGCTAACGGACTATCTGCTGGGGGAAGTGCAGAAGCTGGCTAAGGCAGGAGCCGATTTAGGGTTGCTGGCATCCAATTCGCCGCACATTGTATTCGATGAGCTTTCTCGCCAGTCGCCGATTCCGCTGCTGAGCATTGTGGAGGCTGCCTGCGAAGCCACTAAAAAGCTGGGGCTGAAACGAGCTGGCTTGCTTGGCACCCGCTTTTCCATGCAGGGACAGTACTATCCGGATGTATTTTCCAGGGAGGGGATTACCCTGATAACGCCCCGGGCGGAGGAACAGGTCTACATACATGACAGGTACATGAATGAACTGGTCAACGGGATTATACTCCCTGAAACACGTGAGCGATTGCTGGCGATAGTCGATAGACTGAAAGCGCAGGAAGGCATTGAAGGCTTGATTCTGGGTGGCACGGAACTGCCGCTGATTTTGACAGAGGAATCATACAGCGGCATACCAGTTTTAGATACCACCAGGATTCACGTGGAGCGCGCCGTGGCTCAAATGCTGTCGTAGCTGTCTCCCCGTTAAATGGCACAGTGGCGAGGCAATTTACCACTGGTTCATATCTTGAAATTCTTGTTCCGGATTGCTCCTGGCACCCAGGCGCAAACCTTGCGCCATGCCGACGGCTACCTCGTACTCGTTGTCCTCCAACGCCTTTATAGTTGCCCTGGCGACTTCCGCCGCTGGTATTCCTCTATCCTCCTGCCCCCGTTCTCCTCTCGCCCCCTTATCTAACTCCGTATCCACCATAGGTGGAATTATCTCAAATACTTTTACAGAAGTGCCTCTCAACTGATGCCTGAGTGACAGGCTGAACGAGTGAATTGCAGCTTTAGTGGCGCAATAAACCGGCATTGCGGCTATAGGTATGAAAGCTAAGCCGGAAGAGACATTAACTATGGCTGCCTCCTTATGTTTTGAAAGCAACGGAACAAAATACCCGGACAGGTGGACACTGGCTTTCAGGTTGATTTCAATTTCATCTTCGCCATTAAATAAATCGCCAGTACCTTTCTTAAAGTCAATCATTCTCTGAATTCCGGCGTTATTTATCAATATATTGGTTTTGCTGAAATTGGAGCTTACCCAGTCGAATAACGATTTGCGCTCTTTCTCCTGTGACAAATCACATACTCTGGTATGTATACGTGGCAGTTTATCCCTGGCTTCTTTTAACCTGCTCTCCCTTCTGCCGCAAATAATCACCTCGTTACCAGCCATGACAAAGGCTTCAGCAAGCGAGAAACCGATGCCTGTTGCTCCACCGGTGATCAGAATCGTATTGCCTTCAGTTTTCATTATTTACCTCGGTTTAGAGAGAAGCTGTGCTAATCCCGGTCCACCTGCAAAAGCTCGAAGGTTGCCTTCTCGTCCGGAAGGCGGACTGCGTCCGTGCCCACTATCTCGAAGATAATTACCTCACCCACCAGCCAGGTTTTTACGCCGGGACGCAGGCAGCCGGTGAGCGTCTGCCCCGACCTGCCCAGTGCGGCGTGCATATGCAGCGTTGGCTTGCCCTTTTTATCGGGAGCGATTATGCCCACGCCGACCACCTCGTGCACACCGTCCACGGGCAGCAGCATCGACTCGGGCGGCATCTCGTCCGAGCGTCTCGGACCCACGACCACCTGACCGTCGCCGATGCCGCCAATCAGGACAACCTGCCCTGCCGAAATTTTCTTCTCTGCGGCAAAGCTCTCTATGCAGGCAGGGATAATATCTCCGTCTTCAAGCCGGATTACAAACACCCGTCCCAGTTTACCTTCAGATGACTTCATGGCAAGCCTCCTTCACGCTGATGGCTCCGTCTTTTGATACTTACTCTTATCTTTCTGATACTGTTCGACATGCTCAGCAATCATATCTATAATGGGAAGATGATAGGGGCATTTTTCCTCGCATTCACCGCACTCGACGCACTCAGCTGCCCTTTCCATAACTGCACTCCAGATACCCGAGACCAGGTGTTCCGGCGGCAGGCGCCGGGCTAAGCTGGGATATATCATGACAGTGGATATGGCTATACCGGTCTGGCAGGGTTGACAGTAGTCGCAGCGATGACAGAACCTGGTGCCGAGCTCCTCTTTCAGTTTTTGCATCTCTTTCACTTCGGCTGCGGTCATTTTATGGGAACCTTCCACTACCTGCATGATTTCCTCTATCTCAGCCACCTTCTCTATGCCGACGATTGTTACAATGTCCGGGTACCGGAGGAGATATTTCAAGGCGATTCTGGCGTTTGATATCATCCCTCCAGCTAGAGGCTTCATGACTATAAAGCCGACGTCGTGCTCTCTAGCCAGTGGCAGCAGCTCCTCGGCGGCTTCGGAGGTAACGAAGTTAAACGGGAACATGATGGTCTCGAAGCGTCCTGATGCCACTGCCTTCTTAGCCACATCCATCTGGTGTGAAGTGATGCCTATATGCTTTACCAGTCCCATATTTTTGGCCTTCTCCACCACCGAAATCGGGCCGTCGGAGGCAAGAATCATGTCCAGCGAGTTAAAGTCGCTGATGCCGTGGAACTGGTACAGGTCTATGTATTCAACATTAAGCCGCTCCAGGCTCAGCTTTAGATGCTTTTCCACACCCTCGCGCTTTCGTGAAAGAGACTTTGTGGCTATAACAAGCTCCTGGCGCCGTCCTGCGATAGCCCTGCCGATGCGTTCCTCGCTGGTGGTATAAGCATTGGCGGTATCGAGGAAGGTTATGCCCAGGTCCAGGCATTTCTTGACCACAGCCACCGCCTCATCATCGTTGAGCCTTTGAATCGGTATGCCGCCGAAGCCCAAACGCGACACCAGCATATCGGTTTTGCCCAGTCTTATCTTCTCCAATTTAACACCTCAAAGTGAAAAACTGCTGCCGGTAATTGTACCACTTCCTGAGGCAAAGCTGCCGGCATTAACTTTGTGACGGAATGTGCAGCGCTCGCATATTATTCTACTCCTACTATTGAAGTGAGCTTTCATATAAGGAGAACGACGAAATCGTGGCAAGGCTTTATAGGTTGGAAGGTGAAGAACTGGCTGGCATGGCATAGAGAGTACTTGTGTTGACTTGAAGATAGTATGCAGTGTAAAATACTGCAATAGCAGTAAATAATACTGCAATTATATAAACATGATGCTAGAAGCTCTTTTGGGGTCAAAGTTAAGGTCAAAAGTGCTGGGATGGCTATTCAGCCATCCGGACGAGCGCTATTTTGTCCGACAGCTCACTAATTTGGTGAAGGAAGATTCTACTAATATGAGCCGTGAGCTGGCTCGCCTGGAAAAGGCTGGCATCCTTGTTTCGACCACGGAAGGGAAGCAGAAGTATTACCAGGTAAACCGGCAAAGCCCTCTTTTCAATGAGCTCCGTGGACTAATTATTAAGACCTCAGGCCTGGCTGATGGGCTGCGGGAAGTGCTGGCGCCACTGGCTGACCAGATTGCCAGCGCCTTCGTTTATGGAAGCATGGCAAGCGGCGAAGCTAACTCGGCGAGCGACATCGACCTGATGGTTGTGGGTGATATAGATGAAATGGCGCTTCACAAGGCGATTTCCCAGGCAGAAAACAAGCTGGCCAGGCCAGTCAACTATAGGCTCATGAGCCAGCGTGAATTCGATGAACGACGAAGTCAAAAAGATGGTTTCCTTGCCCGCGTGCTATCAGGGCAGAAAATTATGATTCTGGGTTCTATCGATGAAATATGATGAACTGCTGAACTCGCGGCGAATCCGCAAGGAAAAGGTTTCACCCGCAGAGGTAGAGCACGCGCTTGACCGCGCCGAGCGTGACTTGCAAACGGCGCGTACGCTCATAGAGAGTGACCGGGACTGGGGCTTTGCTGTGGCTTACGATGCCGTATTACAGGCTTCGAGAGCTTATATGTTTGCCCGGGGGTTCCGACCAGCCAGCAGCGAAAGCCACAAGAACACATTTGCCTTTATGCGCCTGGCGCTGGGCAGGAACTATGAAGAGCTTATGACCTACTTCGACCGGATGCGTAACAAGCGCCACCAGGCAATTTATGAAATAGCCGGGCTCATCACCGAGACCGAAGCCCACAATATACTGGAAAAGGCAGAGAGCTTTGTTGCCCTGATTCGTGAAGAGCTGAAGAAGGTGACAGATGCCGACGCATGACATCACAGGCAACCGGAAAGAGATACTGGTTGACCATGTCAACCACATCATTGGTTCCACGGAGGCGGCACGTTTCGCCGTCGGCTATTTCTTTCTCTCCGGTCTCACACCAGCATTGCCGGCAGGTTGAAAAGGGTAAATGAACTGCGCCATGCAATTGCACCACTTCCTGAGGCAAAGTTGCCGGCATTAACTTTGTGACGTAATGTTTAGCCAGTAGAAATATGACCTAATAATAGATGTTTTTTACTGAAGGTCGGGCAATGATTTTACTATCTTCACTGTCTCCAGGCTAACAGTAATGACCTTGCCAATAAGACGAATTATATATTGTGGGTCATCCAGCCTATTCGGGTCATTGACTATGCCACTTCTTTTATCGGTGCTTACTTTATACTGGTCAATAATCCAATCAAGAGCAGAGCGGTTGCCCAAACGGTATTCAAAAACTTCCGGCGGGATGCCGCCCAGAGTGAGAAAATCATTGTAGACAATGTTAGTTTTATCCCTGGATAAGGTCATTCTCTCAACGCGATAATTCACCTTAGCATCCTTGTTTTCCAACCATGTTAAGGGATACTCAGTCTGTTTTTCATAGTTTACGTGAAGCTCTGCAAGCTGCTTCCCGGCTTTGGCGAACTCCCAGAAACCAGGAGCAAAGGGTATTCGTGGCAATTCCCTCTTTAAGTTAGCCGCATATTTCTCGCGGTACTGAGGGTGATGCAGGACAGCATACATATAGTGGAAGATATCCTGATTCGAAATATGGCTGTCCTTGTAGTGCTCTTGAAATCTAGTTAGTGCCCAATCGGTTACGTTTTCCTTACGAATAGTGCCATTCTCAGCATATGTGTATAATGGAAAACATTGAGTGCCTGCACCGAATCCCCCACACATAACTAAATTCGGAATTACGTTTGTAGCTAAGCAAACAAAAGGTTTTTCAGAGGACTGAGTAACACAAATCACCCGGTTCTCAGTTTCTGAAGTGGCATTTGGGAAAACAATGGGCTGCCGATATCTTCTCTGATTAAGCAAATGGTCAAAATATAGATACTCTTTACAGAATGGGCGATACATTGAAAGACGAACCTTTGAAGAATCAAAAGATATAGTTTCATGGTTAGCCAGTGCTGTTTTGAGACGGTCCGTCCACTTTACAAAAGAGGGATCATTGTTCACAAAGTCATCAATATTGATAATCTCATTCTTCTGAGAAAAGCGAAATACCTCGTAATTGTAGTTATTGATTAGTTGCGTCACTTTCTTTTCCAAGCTGTCTTTCCGAAAGTCATAAACCCATTCATCACGGTTTGTGCCAACCCCAAGTGAGAATGTCTTGAAAATCGTTATAGAGTCCAGCTTTTCAGTTTTGGCTTCCTTGGTCCCCATAGGCATAAACGAGTCAAACGAACTATCTAATCCCGCTGTTAGCCAGTTGTGTTTAGAATCCGGAGAGATATCTTGCCATTCGATGCTTGCTATAGAAGCTTTCTCATTAAGAAAATCGTATTTTTCTTCTTTGCGACAGAACTCATCGGTGTGGAAATAGTGTATTTTTGATTTTTTGGGCCGACCTGTGCCGTTCTTCTTAACAAAGAGGTTTATACTGACGCCAACCTGAATACCAAAGACATTGTGGGTCGTGCCGGATAGCTTCGGATTTTTACGAACGTTGCCACCTAAATCTAAAACATAGATGGCATCGAAGTCCTGCTGCAAACACTTTCTCATCCCATCAAAAGTGATTTCATTTACGAAGCTATTATTGGTCACAAAGGCTACTATACCTTCATCTCCGATTCTGTCGGATGCCCAGCGTATGGCTTTAACATAGGGGTCGTTCAATTTTCTGAGCAAGGTGGCTTTTGAACCCTTCCCATATGTTTGAGAAACGCGCTTATCGATTTCCTCGTATTTCCGATTCTTATTGTTATCGTTTTCGTTCACCTGCCCGGCGTTATAAGGAGGATTACCGATAACAACGAAAATTGGAGTTGTTTGCTGGCGCTTCACCCTGGCCGTGTTCTCCTTTGTGAAGAAAGAAAGCTGCTTAACTTTGGCAAGGTCAAATGTATCGACTAAACAGATACCACTAAAGGGCTGGTATTTGTCGGTAACTTCGTAGTATTCATGCTCAATATTCATTGAGGCGATGTAGTAGGGTAAAAGCATGACCTCGTTACAGTGAAGCTCACCGGCGTATTTGAAAGGCAGTTTTGAATGTTTTATTTCTCGCATCGCCCACAAAATAAAATTACCGGTTCCGACAAACGGGTCGATGATATGCACCCCCTCATCTGAAAGGGAGCGCCCGAAATCTTTTTGAAGAATATGCTCCACGGATTTGACCATAAACTTAACAATTGACTGCGGGGTATAGACTATGCCGTGTGTGTCAGCCACTTTGACTGAAAAACCCTGGAAAAACTTCTCATAGACCGTGTTAAGGAAGCTCTGCTTCTGCGAGAAATCGTCAATAGTGGCTGCGGTTGTCTCAATGGCAACATAGAAGCGGTCAAGCGGTTTGAGGAACTCGTTGCGGCTAAAGGATTGCGATGTCAGTGCTGAGATGACTTTTTCAATCTCACGGGCTATAACATTGCGCTCCACGAAATCGGGATTATTGAAGACCTTGCGGAAAATGCGCTCTGTGAGCAAATGCTGAATAAGCATTTCCTCTACTGCTTGAATGGAGATATTGGGATTAATAGTTTCCTGGCAGAGTTGAACCAGGTCGTTGAATGCCTGAATAAAAAGGTTATTGGTTTGACGTTCCTTTTCGATAAGTTCTAGTAAGCCGTTGGCTAGTTCTTGTACTTTGAGTTTGAATTCTTCGACAGCCCTCTGCCATTCCTCAAAGGCGGGCGCCTCGTATTCGAAGAAGACTTTTAGACCTTCTATAAGGAGGTCAGGATTAGAAATATCCTCATCAAAAATCTCATGCCCATCTTGCCATATGACAATACGGTCTGGTGCTTGAAAAAGTATATTATTCTTAGGATAGCCATCATCAAACTTCTTCTTTATTGCCTTGTCGAGGTCATCGCTGGCATCCTTTGCCTCCCAGTAGCCATGCACAAGGTTGAACGTGTCGACCAGAGCGCCATCAACGAATTTGGTATGCATGCCAGTTTTAAAGGGATACTGCTCTATAAGTGTCTGACCGAATTGACCAGCACAGTGGCGAATTAATGAGGCAAACGCCGGTGATACAGCACCTTCATGTGACATACCAAGCTCAGAGAGGCCGCTAATAGCTTCATAGTATGCTTTGACTGATTTATGAGCGGGTTTAATATTTAGAGTTATCATTGCCCTAACGTAACCGAACCGAACGACGCCAATTTGAGCATAATCAAATTGTGTAGACATGTCAAGCGGTAAGGATGTAGATCAGCACGAAACATCACGGATAACAAAATATTTTGCCTTGGGAAATGCTACTAAGTATCACTGAACGAAACTGACTTCTGTGCAGCTACTCACCACACGAGCGTATTCGATTGCACTTCTTCACGGTTGGCGAACTCCAGCCTCTTTTGTTGTAGGGGAACTGCCTGTAGAATTATGGTAATATTCAGTCATCACATGCGGGCTACCGGAGAGGTGAAGGAGGCAGTCTATGCCGCTTAAAGAAAAGGACAGGAAAATCATAGAAATGCTGGCTAAGAATGTGGAAAGGGAGTCCGAGGTTTGAGCAGACCAGTTTTCATATATCTGAGGAGGGAGTGATGGCGAAAAACTATCAAAGAGTTGTTGCCAGCCTAATAGAGGGCTACGGTGGGTGGTCTGGCAATGAAGAGTTGCTGGCTGACGGCAGGATGACGGACAGGCTGTTCCCCTACCATAAGCTATTCTCCCCTATACAGGTCAACAGCATTAAAATCAAGAACCGCATCGTCATGGGTCCCATGGGCAATGTGGGCATGCCCGATGAGACCGGCAGACCCGGCAACAAGATGATACAGTACTTCGTGGAACGCGCTAAAGGCGGCGTGGGGCTTATCACCTCCGGGCTGGTGCTCGCCAGCAATAACGTCGAGGCATCGGTAACAGAGCCGGGCGACCTCAGCCTGCTGCCCCGCATCGACCGCTCGCGCACCGTTTTCCCGGGCTGGAGGATACTGGCTGAGAGCGTGCATGCCTGCGGCGCCAGTTTCTTCATCCAGCTCAGCCCCGGGCTGGGACGCGTCGCCTCGCCTGAATGCCTGATAAAGAAGCTGAGGCTGCCGGTATCCGCTTCCTGGAACCCTAACTTTTACATGCCCGCAGTGCCCTGCCGACCGCTGCGAGACGGCGAATGCCTGAAAATAATAAAGAATTCCGGGCAGGCAGCCGCCGATGCTAAGGCGCTGCTCATCGATGGAGTCTACCTGCACGGACACGAAGGATACCTGCTGGAGCAGATGACAAACACCGCTTTCAACCGCCGCAGGCTGGGCCGCTTCGCCGACTGGCAGGCTTTCGGCATCGAGCTGGTGGAGCATATACGCGAGCGTGTCGGCGAGCGCTATCCCATAATGTACCGCATCGACCTGTCCCTGGCTTTGAACGAGACCTACGGCAGGCGTATGGCAGAGGTAGGCTCATTGAAGAAATTTAGAAGAGAACGCACCGTGGAAATGACGCTGGACTATATGGCTAACCTGGTGAAAGCCGGCGTGGATATGTTCGATGTCGATTTGGGCTGCTACGACAACTGGTGGCTGCCACATCCGCCGGCGTCGATGCCGCCGGGATGCTACCTGCCGCTGGCTAAGCTGGTCAAGGATTACCTGGCGGAGAAAAAGATTAAATCGAACGCCGGGCTGCCGGTGCCGGTGGTGGCTGTGGGCAAGCTGGGGTACCCTGATTTGGCTGAACACGCCCTGCGCCAGGGGATGTGCGATATGGTCATGCTGGCACGTCCTCTGCTGGCTGACCCCGAGTGGCCCAGCAAAGCCTATGCCGGCAGGATTAGCGAAATCTGTCCGTGCATCGGCGACCAGGAGGCTTGCCTGAATGAGTTCATCGAGGGCGGACATACGCAGTGCGCCGTGAACCCGCGCACCGGATTCGAAGATGTGCTGTGCGCCGAGCTTAACCCTGCATCCAGAGCAAAAAAGGTCGCCGTGGTCGGCGCCGGACCGGCGGGAGCGCTCTGCGCCTGCACCGCCGCTCAGCGTGGACACCAGGTAACACTGTTCGAGAAGCTGGATAAAGCGGGCGGCGAGTTGATTCCCGGCTCCGCGCCCAAATTCAAATATGACGTAGCCAACTACCTGCAATACCTGAGCAACCTGCTGGACGAAACAGCCCGGAGCTATAAACTGAAGCTGCGCCTGAAAACGGAGGCTACCCCCGAGCTGCTAAAGGGCGGGAAGTTCGATGCCGTGGTCACCTGCACCGGGGCACAGCCGGTAAAGCTGCCTGTGAAGGGAATCGACCTGCCGCACGTGGTGCAGGCTGTGGACTTGCTACGTAACGGCTCACTGCCGGCTAAGGCAAAAAAGGTGGTGGTTATCGGCGGCGGCTCGGTAGGCTGCGAGATAGCCTATATGCTCGCCTATGAGATGGGCAGGCAGGTCGCCATCGTGGAGATGCTGCCCTATTTCATGAAAGGGGTGTGCACCGCCAACCGGGGTCACCTGATACACTACATGGAGAAGGCAGGTGTGCGCTTGCTCAACTGTGCCGTGCTTAAAAGCGTTGACAAGGGCGCGGTGAAAATTATTAAGAACGTCTCCCCCACGGTGCCCGACCCGTACAATACCTGGTCTCCAATACTGCCGGATAATGTGAAGAACCCGCTGGCAAAGAAGATAAAGGTTGAGGAAAAGGAGATAGAGCTGGCGGCTGACCTGGTGGTACTGGCTGTGGGACTGAAGGCAGACGACAGACTGTACGAGGCATGTGTCAAAGAGCGCGTGGCTCCGGAGATACATAACATCGGCGATTCTTTCTGCGTGGGACGCGTCTTCGAGGCTACCAAGGCTGGCTACGCGGTCGGCAGGATTCTCTAGTGCAGATGTGAGGCTCATTTGTTCCCCCTCCCTTGCCTGTCCTGAGCGGGCATCCTTCGACAGGCTCAGGATGAGCGGAGGGAGGTTCAGGATGACGGGGGGAGGAAGAGTTGAGATTCTTCGCTACGCTCAGAATGACAGGGCGAGGGGCTCAGAATGACATATTTCTAACTGTCATTGCGAGGGGTCCTTCGCCTTTGTCATCCTGAGGAGTGAAGCGACGAAGGATCTGGCTCGGGATACAAACAGGACTTAGATTCTTCGCGGAGTTTACCCTGAGCCGGGGTTCATCCTTCGACAGGCTCAGGATGAGCGGATAAGGAGTTTAGGATGACGGGGCGAGGAAGAGTTGAGATTCTTCGCTACGCTCAGAATGACAGGGCGAGGGGCTCAGAATGACATATTTCTAACTGTCATTGCGAGGGGTCCTTTGCCTCTGTCATCCTGAGGAGTGAAGCGACGAAGGATCTGGCTCAGAATACAAACAGGACCTAGATTCTTCGCGGAGTTTACCCTGAGCCGGGGTTCATCCTTCGACAGGCTCAGAATGAGCGGATAAGGAGTTTAGAATGACAGGGCGAGGTTAAAACTGCCCTATCCCTCACTCAACATAGTCCTACGGTCAATAGGTTGTCTCCGTCCGACGTCCCACGTGCAATATCAGAACAAGATTTTCCTTATCATATACTTCGTAAACTACCCGGTAATTGCCGGTTCTAACACGGTAAGCACTCTCAGTCCCTTTGATTTTTCTGACTCCGTGAGGATGAGGGGCGCCGGCTAAACTTCTTATAGCAGCCCGCAAGCGCTCAAGGTTGTGTCTTTGTATTCGCTCCTTCAGCTTCTCTAAATCACGGTAAGCGGCTGGTGAAACTTCAATCCGGTACACTTTTCGCCTCGGCAGCCTTATCTCGCACTGCTGCTGTTTCCTCCAGTTCCTTTTCAACCTCGGACCAGGGATGCCCGCCTTTCTCTTTCCATTCGGCACGGGCAACCTCAATTATGGGTAGTAACTCAGCATCCTCGCGACTTTCCAACCATTCGCGCACCGCATCGGCTATGATTTCACTTGCCGGCACATGCCTCCTTGCCGCCTCAACCTTTAGAGTCGTGTACAGGTCTTCATCGTGAAACACGACTGTCATCTTTCTGCTCATTGTATACCTCCTGAGACGTAGATACTTACATACGTATATAAGTATTGTAGAATGACCGGAGATGGATGTCAAATTATGCCAAACAACATTGTATCGGGCGGCGAAGGGCGGGTTGACTACTGTGCTATAATCATCACTTGAGTTTAATATTTCCTGGCACAGCACAGGTTGCATTTTATCGGGAGGTGAATTATGTCAAAACATATCTCAAAAGGGCTGATTATCCTTCTAGTCACAGTATTGTTGACTTTCTTCATTTCAGCGCCCGTTCTGGCGGCTGACCTGCGCAGCGGGGACACCATGACTGTTGCCAGCGGGGAGGTAGTGGATGACGACCTGTATATAGCCGGCAGCACCATCACCATCGACGGCACCGTTAATGGCGACCTGTGGGCGGTCGGCAACACCATCACGGTCAACGGCGAAGTCACCGGCAGCATTGTCGCCGCCGGTCAGACAGTCAATATCAACGGCAATGTCGACCATGCGGCACGGCTGGCTGGAAACTCTGTAAACGTCAGCGGCAATGTCAGAGGCGACCTGCTGGTTTTCAGCAGCCAGGCGAATATCGCCAGCAAAGCCAGAATTGGCGGCGATTTGATTTTTGGCTCCGGGTACGTGCATATCGACGGGCTGGTTGAGGGAGATATCAAAGGTGGCGGTAATCAAGTTACCATTGCCAACGAAGTGGGAGGGAACATCGAACTACAAGCTGAAAAACTAACAGTAGCTTCCACGGCGGATATCGGCGGCAACTTAACCTACACCAGCGAAAACGAAGCTGATTTTCAGTCCGGCGCTAAAATCGGCGGCGAAACCACCCACAACGTGCCGGAGGTAAAGAAACCTGTCCCACTCAGCGGAATAGGCGGTAAGGTGCTGGGCTTCCTTATGGCTCTGGTGACAGGACTGATTATCATAGTGATTGCTCCCAGAAGGTCGGCGTCAATCGCCGATTCAATACGAGCTAAACCCTGGGCAAGTCTGGGGTGGGGAGCTGTCATTTTGTTCGCTACCCCTGTCGCCGCCATAATAGCGTGCTTTACGGTCATCGGTATACCGGTGGCGCTGATTGCACTGGTACTTTACGCCATAGCCATCTATATCAGCCAGGTCTTCGTCGGCCTGTTCATAGGACGCTGGATTATCGGGCGCTTCCGAGAGGTGGAGTCCAAAGGTATTATGATAGGAGCTCTGGCATCGGGGCTGTTTATTATTGCTATACTCAAGCTGATTCCGTACCTGGGCTTCTGGGTCGGACTTGCCGTAGCTCTCTTCGGACTGGGAGCTATGTTAGTCTCGGAGACCAGGTCACGCACTCAAGCCTAGCCGGTTGAAGTAGAAATACCGGGTGGGAGATGGTAACTAGATTTCCAACCCCGCCCGGTAACCTTCCTCCACAGCTTCTCTTATGCTGCGCGGCTGGGCACAATCACCCACCGGCAAGACCTGCGCAACCTTACCCTGTAAGGCAGCCAATAGCTCGGTATCAGGCACAGCGCCAGCCGCCAGCACCACGGTGTCCGCCTCTATTAACTTCTTCTCGCCTGTGCCGGTTTTGATAACGACGCCAGCCTCGGTGATTTCCTCATATTCAACACCTGCCAGCATGGAAACGCCCCTGTACTGCAGCCTGCCCAGCAAAGGCTCCCTGATAAACTGATGTACCCTGGTAGCCCACTCCGTGCCCCGCCGCATGATGGTGACCTTCTTGCCCCGCTCCACCAGATACAGCGCCGTCTCACAACCCACCAGCTCGCCACCTATCACCGCCACACGCGCTCCGGTATCAGCGCCCATAAGAACTTCGTCAGCCTGAAGAACCTTCTTGCTTTTTATGCCCGGTATCTGTGGTATAAACGGCTTAACACCGGTAGCCAGCACCACGACATCCGGCTTGAGCTCTTTAAGCATGTCCACAGTAAACCTTTGCCTCAACCGCAGGTCAACACCCGGTCTGGTTACCTGACCTAGCAGATATTTTCGAAACGTTTCAGTAGTTTCTTTGAACGGAGGCTTTGCCGCCAGCAGCAACTGACCGCCTAATTCATCGCCCTCATCAAACAAGACCACTTTATGCCCTCTCAATGCCGCCACCCTGGCAGCCTCCATGCCGCCCGGCCCACCACCCACCACAACCACCTTTTTGGGACTATTAGTCGGTTTAAGCTCATACTCCCGTTCCCTGCCCAGGGTCGGGTTCACCACGCAGCAAACCCCCTCTTTGCGCCAGCGAATACTGTCAAGGCAGGTCAGGCAGCATAGACACGGTCTGATATCTTCCAGCTTGCCCATCTCCACCTTCTGCGGCAGGTGAGGGTCAGCCAGGAGCGCCTTGCCTATGGAGATGAAGTCAGCCTTACCATCGCCAATAACGCCTTCACCGAGCTCGGGTGGAATACGACCCACAGCGATAACAGGAACCGAGACAACTTTCTTCACTCCCTCAGCCAGCGGCACAAAGGTGCATGGCGGCTGCACCATCGGCGGACGCCGTGCTGGCACAACCGTGTGCGCGGAAACATGTATGGCATCCACACCAGCCTTCTCCGCCAGTTCAGCCACCACCTGCGTCTCCTCCAGGGTTATGCCATCTTCAACACCTATCTCCCTGGCGCTGAGACGACACCAGACGGGATATTCCCTGCCAACCTTTTTCCTGATAGCTTCTATCACCTCCAGCAGAAATCTAGCCCTGTTTTCCACGCTGCCGCCGTAAGCATCCTGTCGGCGATTCGACAGCGGAGACAGGAACTGTGATATGAGATAACCATGAGCGCCGTGAATCTCAACGCCATCGAAGCCGGCCTTCTTAGCCCGCTCAGCAGCCTCAGCGAATTTAGTCACCAGCGCCGCTATCTCCGAGACCGTCAGCTCTTTGGGCTGCTCGCCTCCCGATGTCGGTACAGGCGATGGTGCCACCGGCTGATGTCCGGTTATCTGTGCCGTGGTCTGCCTGCCGGCATGATGAACCTGAATTGCCGCCTTAGCGCCGTGCCTCTTTATGGCTTCCGCCAATTTGCTCAGGTGGGGGATAAACCGGTCATCGTCAATACATATCTGTCTCATTACACCTTTGCCCACCGGAGAATCCACGCATGAAATCTCCACGATAACAAGGCCGGCACCGCCCTTAGACCTTTCCTCATAGTAGTCTATTTGCCGGTCTGTCACCGTGCCGTCTTTTAAGGCATAGTTCGTCGCCATCGGCGGCATGACCAGCCGGTTCTTAAGCTCCAGGCTTCCTATACGGCCGGGCTGGAAAAGATTCGGAAACTGCTTATTGCTCATACTGGTGATTCCCTCCTGAATTTCTGTCGGCCTAAATCTGCGGTCAACCCGCCTAATCTAGCACATTCTTCAGCTCGCCTTCAACCAGAAGGCTATCCAAATGCTTTCTCCCTTCCCTGTTGTCGCAAGCCAGATCCTTCGTCGCTTCACTCCTCAGGATGACAGTTAGAAATGTGTCATTATGAGCCCTTCACCCTGTCATTCTGAGCGAAGCGAAGAATCTAAGCCTGTTTGTATTTTAAGCCAGATCCTTCGTCGCTTCACTCCTCAGGATGACAGTTAGCAATTTGTCATTCTGAGCCCCTCGCCCTGTCATTCTGAGCGAAGCGAAGAATCTAAGTCCTGTTTGTATCCTGAGCCAGATCCTTCGTCGCTTCACTCCTCAGGATGACAGTTAGCAATTTGTCATTCTGAGCCCCTCGCCCTGTCATTCTGAGCGAAGCGAAGAATCTCTCCCCGTGTCCCCTCGAGCGAGATTCTTCAGTCGCTCTGCTCCTTCAGAATGACACGTAAAGGGAGCAGGGTCGCCACGTCGTCCTTCCAGAGAAGGACTCCTCAGGATGACAAGAACCATTAAACTCTCACATTGGCGCAAAGCTGGCTACTCAGGCTATAATAAACAGGTTTAGGCTTATGGACTCTGAATTTACTCTGGAGAGCTTTGATTCCATATACTCAGACTGGAAAAAGCTGCAAGGCGAATCGCCAGCCGGCTCTTTTTTTTCATCGCCCGAATGGTCGAAAACCTGGTGGCAGCAGTTCGGCTCCGGCACCGAATTGCACCTTGGCGCCGTCAGGCAACAGGGGAAGGTAACAGGAATTGCCCCGCTTCGTGTAAATGGCGATGCCGCTTCCTTTATCGGCAGCAGCGACGTCTGCGATTATCTGGACTTCGTCGTTGCGCCGGGCAAAGAGGAGAGCTTCTTCAACAAGCTGCTGGATAGCCTGAAAACAGATGGTGTTCTCCGCCTGGACCTGTCGCCGCTGAGACCCGACTCCACGGTAATCAAAAGCCTGGTAGAGATTGCTCCACGGCAAGCATGGCAGGTCTCATGCTCCCGTGAAGATGTCTCCGTGGAACTAGATTTGCCCGCTACCTGGGAGGACTATCTCAAACTGCTCTCAGGCAAACAGCGCCACGAACTGAAGCGAAAGCTCAGGAGACTGGACGAAGAAGGCGAACTGAAATATCGCCACAGCACAGACGCCAGCCGGGATGACATTGATATCTTCCTGCGGCTGTTTCGGGACAGCCGGCAGGATAAAGCAGCCTTCCTGACTACGCAGATGGAATCGTTCTTCCTGGCAGCGGCAAATGCCATGGCTGAGCAGGGATTGCTAAGGCTGAACATACTGGAACTCGATAAAAAACCCGTAGCCGCCACCATGTGCTTCGACTACAAGGATACGGTGTACCTGTACAACAGCGGCTATGAACCCGATTATGGATGGCTGAGCGTGGGAGTGATTTCAAAGACGCTGTGCATCAAGGACAGCATCGAGAGGAACAAAAAACGCTTCGACTTCCTTAAAGGCGGAGAGGGCTATAAATATCATCTCGGCGGACGGGATTTGTCGCTATACAGGTGCTCATTGAGCTACGCAGAATAGGAACGATGGCATGATAGAAAGACTCAACATAGCCATGATTAGCATTCACAGCTGTCCTCTGGGGGTGCTGGGAAGCAAGGATACCGGGGGCATGAACGTCTACGTCCGGGAACTGGCACGGGAGATGGCTAAAAGAGGACACACCGTAGACATATACACTAAGGCTCATCAACCGGAGCATGGTCCTTCAATAAACCTGGGGCAAAACGTCAGGCTTATACATCTTGAAACCGGCGTCGACGAAGACATGCCTAAATTAGCCATCTATGACCACATTCAACGGCTTGCCTGCAGCGCGGAAGATTTCAGAAAGTTTAACCGGATGGAATATGACCTGATACACAGCCACTACTGGCTATCAGGCTTGATAGGCAAGCAATTACAGACACTGTGGCATATACCTCATGCCGTTATGTTTCACACGCTCGGCGCCGCTAAGAACAGCATCGGCATCAGCACGAATGAGCCCGAACTGCGCATAAAGGGCGAGCAAGAGGTAATAGACAGCTGCCACCGCATCATCGCTTCCACGGCGAAAGAAAAGGAATATCTCATAAAGCATTACGGCGCTTCTCAGGATAAGATTGCCATAATCCCCTGCGGTGTAAACCTGGACCTGTTCAAGCCCGTAGATAAGGAAACAGCCCGGCAGGAACTGGGTTTGGACCATCAAAAGGTCATACTCTTTGTCGGCAGAATCGACCCTCTGAAAGGCCTGGAGCATCTGTTGGGGGCACTGACATATATGGACGGCGAGAAGCCTCCGTTGCTGATGATAGTTGGTGGCGATGAGTACAGTCAGGGGCAGGTGCACAGGCTGCAGCGCATGGCAAAAGAGCTGCGAATCGAAGACCGGGTTAGCTTTATCGGCTCTGTGGCTCAGGACAAGCTGCCGCTTTTCTACAGCGCTGCGGATGTCTGTGCCATACCTTCATACTATGAAAGCTTCGGCATGGTGGCCCTGGAATCGCTCGCCTGCGGCACGCCCATAGTAGCCAGTGACGTAGGCGGCATGAGATACATGGTCAGCCAAGATGAAATGGGGCGCATAGCCAGCGACAACTCTTCCCGGCATCTGGCAAGCCAGATATCAGAGCTACTCAGCCAGCCGGAAGGCAACGGACAACACATCAAAACAAGGCGAGACAGAATGAGCGAATTCAGCTGGGCAGCGATAGCCGACAGGATGCTACAGGAATACAAGGGGATGCTGGGCGACTGAACGAAACAGGCAACTGTGCCAGTATTCCTAACCTAAAGTGTCCAGTTTCAGGGGTTCACTCCACCATGTCACTGTAAAAATGTAGAGCTATGCCCAATTCCAGCTTCATGTCGTCTATACCAAACTGGTATAATGAACACCATCAGGCATCCACTGAAACCAACGGGACTGTCGATTCATGCTGAGGGGACTAATAAAAAATGATATCGAGATTTGGCTTTGTCCTTTTGCTCATGGTGTCGCTTCTGTTCGCCGCATGCTCAATAGTGCCGCCACGAGCACCGGCGCAATCGCCGACTTCGTCACCCACGCCAACAACTCCTCCGGCTCAGCCAACCGAGGCACCGGCAACGACCGTACCTGAAGAGTATCGTGGTCTCTACGAAGAACTCGACACGGCGCTGACCCATTTTGAACACAACCTCAATCAGGAGTGGGATGGGCACCAGGGCCAAACGGTCTTTGCCACTGAACTGGCTTTTGCTAACGGGAATATCGGCGAATGGCTTCTTCTTCCGCAAATGCTGGACAGTAACCGTATACTTCTGGACCGTCTTCAGGAATTAGGGATTAAAGGTGTCGTCCTGTCCATCAAGTACCCGTTGCTGCAGCCTGATTTCCCCCGTTCAGCAGAGTACTTGGAGTTCTACAAAGACATTGCGGCTGAATGCCGTCAACGCGACATGAAAATACTTGTCGAGACCGGGGCGATATTCTCTGGCACTGCCTATTCTCCGATCCAGGTTGACTGGTCGAAGTACACCACTGAGTCCTTTCTAGATGGCATGCGGGACCAGCTTCTCCTCATTGCCAAGGAAATTAAACCGGACTACCTTACGCTTACCGAGGAGCCCACCACTCAAGAGGCATTGACCGGACTGAAAATCGCGCCCAGTTTGTGGAATAGCTACGTGACCTCAGCACTGAATGGAATTGACCGTTCCAGTGGTATTCGCCTGGGTGCAGGAATGGGTAGCTGGGAGAACCGTGCCTACATCGACGGCATCCTGCAAATGCCGGAAATCGACTATATTGACATGCATATTTACCCTCTGGACAGATATGGGATAATACTTGATCGCGTTCTGGATATTGCACAGGATGCCCACGATGCCGGAAAAGCGGTTACGATTGGCGAATGCTGGCTCTATAAGGCTTCACCGGAAGAGATAGTAGCCGGACCTGGTATTGACGGCAATGTCTTCAACCGCGATCCGTTCAGTTTCTGGTATCCGCTTGATGCGCGGTTTTTCGACAGCATCATCAATCTGGCGGACGCTACCAATATGGAGTTCGCCTCATTTTTCTGGACACGTTACTTCTTTGCCTATCTTGATTACTCGACGGAAACAAGCAGTCTGTCTGTCGCTGAAATGAACCGTCGCATAAATCAAGCGGCTAACGCAAACGTCAAGGAAGGTATTCTTAGCCCTCTCGGTCAACACTACCAGCAGCGGCTGAGCAGCCACGCTTCTCCTAACTAAGTCGAGATAATGCACCATTATGACACTTTGTCAGATGTCTATTGACTTGGTGCGATACGACGAGAAGTAACAAAACAGGCAAATGTCAAAAGAGATCGCTTTGCAGTTACTGCCTCCTTCTGCTAGAATCCCCGCGGCAGAATCTTGAAGCCGCTAGCTAGACAACGAAGGAGACTCAAACGGCAGCAGCTATATCCAAGAATTGGCGGTCCAGGCGAATCCCATATTCCCCTTAACTCAACAGGCCTGAAATCCGATTTCCAATTTAGACAAAAGGGCCTGATGTGCAATAATACCAATCGATTTCTTCGATGATAATTAGAGGCTCAAACATCAAAAGGAGGAAACAATGAGCGACAAAAAGACCATAGATCCCAACGAAATCCGTCCCGATCTGGCCGAGGTGATCCAGCGCCATGAAACCACGCTGGACAAGGCGCGTCCCAAAATGGTGGAGCAGCGCCGGAACAGAGGGCATCGAACAATACGCGAGAATATCGCCGATCTCTTGGACCCGGATGACTCCATCGAATACGGATCACTGATGCTTGCCGCGCAGCGGCGCCGCATACCCATGGATGAGTTAATCAAAACAACCCCTGCAGACGGACTTGTCACCAAGATAGGATCTGTCAATGGCCATCTGTTTGATCGCTCCCGGACTCGGTGTCTGGTGTTAGGATATGATTACTCCGTCTTGGCCGGCACCCAGGGCATGTTCAACCACAAGAAAAAAGACCGCATGCTCCAACTCGCCTACAAGCATAAACTGCCCACGGTGCTCTTCGCTGAAGGTGGAGGAGGGCGGCCAGGAGACGTAGATACCATGGAGTTTATCGTGGCAGGGCTTGATTGCATGGCATTCGCGCACTACGCCAGGCTCAGCGGCCTTGTCCCTGTGGTAGGGATCGTGACCGGTTACTGCTTTGCAGGGAATGCGGCACTTTTGGGCCAAAGCGACGTGATCATCGCCACTAAAGACTCCAATATCGGGATGGCTGGCCCGGCAATGATTGAGGGGGGTGGCCTGGGTGTATTCAGACCGGAGGAGATCGGTCCCATGTCGGTACAGTCGCAAAACGGTGTTGTCGATATCCTTGCCGAGGATGACGCTGATGCGGTGCAGAAGGCCAAACAGTATCTCTCCTACTTTCAAGGGAGCATAGGAGGCTGGGAGTGCGCGGACCAGCGCTTGTTACGTCAGCTGGTCCCAGAAATGCGCCGCAGGGCATATGATGTCCGGAAAATCATCGATACCCTGGCGGACACGGGTTCTATCCTGGAGCTCCGCCCGCAGTTCGGGGTGGGCATCGTAACGGCACTTGTTAGAATCGAAGGACATCCCTTCGGGCTGATGGCAAACAATGTGTCTCACCTTGCAGGGGCCATAGACGCGGATGGCGCAGACAAGGTCTCCCGTTTTATTCAAATTTGCGATGCTTTCGACATTCCTGTCATTGTTCTTATCGACAGCCCTGGATTCATGGTTGGCCCAGAGGCAGAAAAGACAGCCCAGGTGCGTCACTTCTGCCGTATATTCACCAACGCCGTCAACGCAACTACCCCAATCTTTAGCGTGGTGTTGCGCAGAGGATACGGTCTCGGCGCCCAGGCCATGGCAGGGGGAAGTTTCCATATCTCCGACTTCATCGTATCATGGCCGACAGGCGAGTTTGGCGGCATGGGGCTGGAGGGTGCTGTTCGGCTCGGCTTCAGAAAAGAACTTGAAGCCATCGAAGATCCCGAGAAACGTAAGGCGCGATTCGAAGAGTTGTTAGCCATGCATTATGAGCACGGAAAGGCGATCAATATGGCTGCTACCCTCGAAATCGACGATGTTATCGATCCGGCGGAGACCCGCCACTGGATTATGTGCGGCTTGCGTTCTATGCCCGGACCCGAACGGCGCAGCGGTAAAAAACGGCCGAATATCGACTGCTGGTAAAGTCGCTTGTTGTCCCATCAGCTACAGTAAAGTGGTGGAATGCCCCCACAACAGGGATTGATAAGAAGGAGCACAACATCACTAGCACCATAAGTGGAGAGGTTATTCCTTCGAATACTCCTTACCAAACTAGGATGCTTTCATTCGGCAGATAGAGACATCACATGAGGTCACAGAAGGTGAAACATAACAGGCTTTTGTGTGATTCTTGCCCATTATGGTAAATTGTAGATTGAATAAAACCAAAGGAGTATTTTAGATGGAGACAAAACGAGAATGGCAACACCAGTTGAATATTCTGATAATATCCTTCCTGGCTGGTTATTTAGGACTGGACCGTTTTTACCGGGGAGAAGTGGCATTAGGTGTCATTAAGTTGATAACCTTCGGCGGCTTCGGAGTGTGGTATCTGGTCGACTTAGCCATCGCCGCTTACAGATTTGGCAAGGTCAGCTAGCCCTGCAATCTGTGCCAGCAATTACAGAAACGTTTAACAGTACGTTCTGTATATTAATTACACGCCTGGGTTCATAACTCGCCCCAGAAATAGTATCGTCCCGGTCTGAATATCCCGAATTAGAAAGATAAAGGGGCGGTCGATAGTCATATTGATAATCTTTTCCGGCATTGGCGCACTTGTGGCTGCCATAATGACGGCTGTGGCGGCGGCGGCTTCGGTGCCCGATTCATCAACGGAAACAAATGCCTTATGAATCACGTCCGATATGTGCAGGTCGCGTTTTCCAGTCATACCTGAAAAGTCTGCGTCTTCGGTGAAAGCCACCGGCATGCCCATATCACTCAGGGCTTTGGTCAGGCTAATACTGGAGGTGGTGAATTCGAACCTGGGCATGGCCAGTGCGACTTTTTTAGGAGCCAGACTGTCAATGATTCCGTCGACCTTCCTGACATCGAGAGATTGCTCAAACGCCGTGAACTGGCCTGACTGAGGTAGCAGGACCAGCATGGAAAGCTCGCGACCGTCGTAGGGCAATTCCACCGCCTGATAATCGCTGCCTTCGGTATAGGCAAACGATTTAGTCTGGTGCATCATGGGCACCGTAACCTCATCCCCAGTTAGCAAGTGAAAAGTACCATCAGTGGTGGCATTTTTCTCAAATGCATTCTGCCAGGCGGCATTGAAGTAGATGGCGTTGGTCAGCACCAGCCGGGTCAGGGGATTTATGGCACCCTGTGGAATCAGGTCCTTTATTCGGCCTTCCGTCTGGTCGCTTACCCAGTCGTTGATAGTGATGCGGGATGGGTCCGGAGCATTTATGAAATCGAGAAGTCTGAGGCCAGCACCGTAGTTCTCAGCCAGAGTATCAAGGAACTCCTGGAGGAAAGTATAATCTTTTTGTCCCCAGATGGCATTTACGACGTTAAGCCTGAAGCCCTTGTCATCCTTACCTTTGGCGCCCTGGCCACGCTGATTCAACTCCAAATCCAGGCTATTAAATGCCGGGTGAAGCTTTTCCTGCGGCAGAGTATAGTGAAGCGCACTTGCCATTTGTTTTTCAGTATCGCTACGTGCGCCGGCATAGGTCATAGCCAGTGCCAGCGAAATGCTGTAGGGTGAAAAGAAAAGGTTTCCATCTTCTTTGATTTGTGGATATGCGTCAAAGGCAAAGGCGTTGTTGCCTTCTACCAGAGCTATCAGGTCAGCCTGACTGGCGACCGGAGAAGTCATCCTTTGTTTGTCCGATTTCAGTTCCTGGCTCACCTGCGGTGTTGCAGCTTGGGGCGGAGTGGGAGACACAAGGCAGGCTGAACTACCCATCAGCAGCACTGCCACTAAAATAGCCGAAATTAGTAAACTATATTTCATGTCTAATTCCCTCCTCGTCTATTTTGCAATAGTTCAGTGAACATGAATCTTTCATGGAACCTCCTTTCATCCGTTTCTCTAAAGTAATATACGGACAACAGGGAGAAGTATTACGCGGGATGGTGCCATTTTGTCACTTCTGATGTAAGAAGCCGGGCTAAGGCACGGCTTTCTCATACCACACGGTCTCCCCATGCAGCTGAAAACCCATGGAGCGGTAAAGTGTAACAGCCGCAATGTTCTGGCTGTCTACGGTTATGTCTATGAGCTCGCGACCTTTGCCTTTAAGATGTAACAGCCCTGCCCGGAGAAGTTTTTTGCCCAGGTCTTTGCCTCGATAGTCTGTGTCCACACCCAGCATATAAACCCGCCCTTTGCTCCTGCCTGTAGACGAATCCCGACCGCATTCTGACTCAGTCCAGCAATAGCCAACGGGTCTGCATTCGCTTAAAGCCAAAATCACGTCATCCGGACGGTCACCTCTGGCACTCAGCTCCCAGGTTATATATTCAGCAGTATTTGGATTGAAACCCCAGGTGCCTGTAAAGCAGCTATTTTCAATCCAGGCAAGAATCTCCTTCTCACCTGCACCAAGATGACGATATGAAGCACCTGAAGGTTCCACAGCCTCCAGGTTCGCCACGGAAATGTCTAGCCTCAGTTCATGGAAGCGGCGGACCACCTTGAAGCCTAAATTCGATAAGAGTTCCGCCCCCGCTAAGTCAGTAGCAGGAATGCTCGCATGGGCGACCCTGGCGCCTATCTCACTTGCTCGTTTCATAGCACGACCAAAAAGCTCTTCAAGTACAACTTCTGATCTGTACGAGGAATCAACATCATACTCGATGATGACACGCCCGATGCCAAGTTCCGGCAGGACGTTTGCATAGCCGATGATTACCCCATCCACCTCAACGAAGAAAAGGTTTTTACTGACCTCGTAGCCGGGTCTGCTGACCAGGCGAGCAAAAACCGCCCCTGCTTTGAGTCGCTCGTAGGCGGCAGCATCTTTCGGGTCCTGCGGATTGCAATTCCTGACCGCTAATTTATGACCCATTTCAGATTACCCATCAATATTTCACAGGGTGAGGTTAAATAAACATCTAGTTATTGCAATTTTATCAGTACAGATAGTATCATACAACTTCATGTAAGCACCCTGCCCCCTGGGGATAAAAGTATGACAGAGAATATTTACGCCATGGTGATTGCACCTCACGCCGACGATGCCGAATACGGCATCGCCGGGACTGTGGCTAAATGGACACGTGAAGGCAAAGAAGTTATATACGTGGTGTGTACCAACGGCAACAAGGGCAGCAATGACCCCCAGATGAAGCCCGAGAAATTGGCTGAGATTCGCGAGCAGGAACAGCTTGCCGCCGCCAGGCTGCTCGGGGTGAAGGAGGTCATCTTCCTGCGGCATGAAGACCAGACCCTGGAGGATACGCCGGAGTTCAGGAAAGAAATCGTCCGCTTAATCAGGACGCATCGACCAGAGATTATAGCCACCAGCGACCCTTACCGACGCTACATCTGGCACCGCGACCACCGCATCACCGGTCAGGTCGTTCTGGACGCCGTCTTTCCCTACGCCCGCGATTACTGGGCTTATCCCGACCTGAACGAGCAGGGACTCGATCCTCACAAGGTTAAGGAAATACTCTTCTGGGGCGCTGAAGAACCGAATCATTTCAGTGACATTACCGATACTTTTGAGACGAAGCTGGCAGCCCTGCGATGCCACCACAGCCAGGTGGGTCACTTCACCGGCGAATGGGACGGCTTTCTCAAGCAAAGGTATGAGAAGCTCGCTGAAGGGAAAGGCTTCAAGCTGGCAGAGGCTTTCTATCGCGTCGAGATATGGTGGTAGGCTGACTAAGACGAGAGCCAGAGAACATCACCGCACAGGTTAGAGCTGTGCGGCTTCGAAGCAAAGACGGCAAACTCCCTCTTTCCCTTGCCCAGCACCGTGGCGTCACCGTGTCCCGGGTAGACCTCGGTATCATCGGGCAATGCAAACAGTTTGGTCTCTATGGACTTCACTATCTGCTTGAAGTCAGACGGTGTTCCCGTCTTGCCCGGACCGCCCGGGAAAATGGTGTCTCCAGAAATCAGGTATCTGCCTGTCAAAAAGCACAGACCTCCCTGAGTATGTCCGGGCGTGTGTAATACCTTGAGCTTGAGCTTGCCCACTTCTACGGTGTCGCCATCACTAAGCTCGATATCAGGAGGAGACGACAAGCCTCCAGCATCCAGGGGATGAGTTGCTACGGGGACTTTTAGCTTTGTCTTTAACTCATCAAGCGCCATGATATGGTCGAAATGGTTATGGGTTATCAGTATGTATCTGGGATTGGTATTTGCCAGTTGTTTTACAATCTCGTCAGCTTCACCCGGCACATCCACCACCACGCTGTCTAAAGTTGCCTGGCATATCAGTATATAAGCGTTGGTGCCAAAGGGCCCAAGCTCCAGCCTGATTATAGTGACGGCACTGTCCTGTACCACTTTCCCTATTTTCATAAGTTTAAACTCCATATGACAGCAACAAATTCAAGCAGTTTCCGCTCTGGTTCCAGATTCTAACACCATAGGTACGATTGGTCAATAAAACAGGCTAAACCACGACGGGAATTCACAAACACGTCATGGACTGATTCCACATCATGTGATAAACTAGCAAAGATGTGTCAGCAGCTATGCCATAAAAAAAATAGGGAAGGCAGAAGATTATTCCTGGTAGCTCTCTTACTGGCTACGGTTCTGGCATTCTCAGCTTGTAGTTCGGAGGCAACCGTGCAGCCTCCAACAAAAGAAGGAGGCATCATGCAATGGTCCAGCCCACCACCGATGACCATAGATAAAAACAAGGAATACACAGCAACCATCAAGACCAACTTCGGAGAAATTAAAGCAGAGCTTTTCCCGCAGGATGCCCCCGTTACCGTGAACAACTTCGTCTTCCTGGCGCGTAACGGTTTTTACGATGGGGTTAAGTTCCACAGGGTGGTAAAGGGATTTGTCATCCAGGGCGGAGACCCGACAGGCACCGGCGCCGGTGGGCCGGGATACAAATTCGCCGATGAGAAAGTAACCAGGGACTACGTTACGGGCACATTAGCCATGGCTAATGCAGGACCTAATACAAACGGCAGCCAGTTCTTTATTACACTGTCTGACCTCATCGGCAGGCTGCCCAAGAGCTACACCATATTCGGCAAGGTTACTGACGGACTTGATGTGTTAAAGCAGATAGAGGCTGTGCCGGTCAAAACCTCGTCCGGCGGCGAGCTTTCCTCTCCCACAGTAGATGTCCACATAGACACCATTACTATCGAGGAAAAATAGCCAGCCGCAGCCTCACCGCCAGATGGAACAGGAAGCCAGTCAGGATTCGCTGTCCTTTTTCAGAATATAATCCCGGATAATCTCCAGGGATGCCTTGACCAGTGCCGGCTCAATGTATTTAGTAACGTCATTCCGCGTATGATACACCAGCCCCTCACCGAATTTGCTGATATCAAAGCTGATGCCAGCCATATTGACAGCCTCCACGCCGAGCTTGCCGAATTCAGCGGCATCAGTGCTGCCAGCGCCGAAGGGCATAACAGAGGTTTTGGCACGATAGCCCAGCGATTCGGCAGTATCGACACAGTCCTTTGCCATAGAACGGGAGAGCTTCACGGTAGAATTCAGGTCTTTAACCAAAAAGTGGAGGTCTTCGAGCTTGTAAAGCGTATCGATATTAAAGACATAAGTTTTGGTGCGAAGCAATTCTTCACCGTGTTTTTTACAGAACGCCCGTGCGCCCCGTAGGCCGGCTTCTTCAGCATCGAATGAGGCTACTATTAACCGGGTATGTCGCAGTGGGTTTTTGTCAGCTTTCTTAGCATCGTGAAAAAGTTTTGCCGTTTCGCTAGCAACGGCTACGGCAATCATATTATCGCCGGCAGCCGGGGACACCTCTCCCGTGGTGAAAAAAGCCATGGGAAGCTGGAAAACGCCGCCGACCATCAATGCCACGGCAACCCAGGCGGGAACAGGGACATGAAATAGAGCCAGGACGGTTGCAATCAGGGAAACAAGGAAACCGAGCAGTAAAAATAGTACCCCTGCATTGATCAATCTGGCATAGTATTTCGGGAAGTGAGCCAGGAGCTGAAATACATAGGCGGCGTCATGATGGGCGCTGACCACGACCTGCTGTCTTACCTCGCCCTCCGGTTCGATAGAGCCGTAGACATTATAACCGGTGGCTTTGGGAAACAACGGGTCGAGCACTTCCCAGTAGCGGGCGAACTGGGCATAAAATACAAAAATTGCCAGGGCATAAACCAGAAGTGCCGACAGCGGGAAGCCAAAATATAATAAAATCGCGCCGATAAAATAAAGAACCACCAGTCCGGGGATATATTTCAAGAAACTCTTGGGGTACACGGTGAAATCCTCTACTTCCACCGAGTCAGCATCACAATTCTTGATAAATTCCTCTTTTATGCGGTTGGCGGCATTACGGCAGGATTCCGTTCCCGCCAAGCGGTTGGGATATCGTTCTACAACCTCGTCAGTAAAACCGAAGACACGCTGTACATGAGTTTTACTTATCTTCAAGCCAGAAGCTCCCATAGCAAACCACCGCGACCATGTTAAAACCCTGCCGGTCAGTTGTCAACACGCTTGCAAGAATGAGCATACTGTCTTACACTTAAGAGGCCATCACCAGGAAGCAGCGAACACTGAGAATATAAAGCTGCTGGGAACGAAGAGAACCTAGATGGAAATATACACTATCACGCCGAATCTGAGGCTGCTAAATCTTCAGCCGCCGATACCGGGATACGGGAAATTCATAGGCGCCTACCTGTTCTGCGGCGAAAAAAATGCCATCATAGACGTCGGGCCGAAAGCAGCCATACCCAATCTGCTCCAAGCTTTAACCGAGCTTAATTTGAGTCCCGATGAAATCGACTACATTTTGCTGACCCACATACACATAGACCATGCCGGCGGAGCCGGAACAGCAATAAGAGAAATGAACAAGGCTAAAGTCCTGGCTCACAGTCGGGCTGTCCCGCATCTGGTTGACCCGACAGTGCTGTGGCAAAATAGCCTCAAGACCCTGGGTGAGCTAGCGATTAAATACGGCGAAGTTGAACCGGTACCCGAGCACAGGATTATAGCCGCCACAGACCAAATGGAGCTCGACTTAGGCAGTGGCTTAACGCTGGAGATATACCTTACACCGGGACATGCCAATCACCACTTGAGCATTTTCGATAGGTCAAGCGGGGTGTTAATAGCCGGCGAAGCGGCTGGAGTCTGCATTGAGGGCGATGTTAGGCCGACAACTCCACCGCCTTTCAAACTGGAGGAGACGCTGGCTTCCATAGACAGGCTCATCTCTCTCAAACCTCAAAAGCTTTGCTACGGTCACTTCGGCTGCTATGACGGCGGTGAAGAAAGGCTGAAGGCTTACAGGCAAAAACTTCTAGACTGGCACAAGACTGTTGGCGCTGCAGTCAAAGCCGGGAAAGGTCCGGAGGATATCCTGACACTGCTCAGAGAAAAAGACAACAGCCTGAGCTATCTTGACCGCCTGGACAAAGACGAATATGCCCGAGAGTTTGCCTTGCTAATTAACACCATCAAAGGATTAGCCGGGTCTGTTCAAAATGGATAGCAGCCTTCCAGTACCAAACACAACGCCTGAAAAAAATCGACTGGTTAATTTTTCCGGACCAACAGCGTATACTTAAGATTTAGAAAAACACTGCTCTGTTTCTTGCTCCGGAGATTGAAGTGATTATAAAGAACCAAAACGAGCTTACCACTACCGAATTAAGACGCCAGGCTTTGGAAATCATCGAGGCTGGCATAGAGCGTGTCCTGTCCGGGACTATCATGAAGTCAGCCGTAAACTATAATCGGAAAAGCAGGTCTCTGGAGATAAATGACGCCACTTACAGTATCGCCGGGGGCAGGATTTTCGTTATCGGCGGCGGCAAGGCATCAGGACTGATGGCAGAGGCACTGGAAGATACTATGGGCGTGAAAAATGTATTCAGCGGCATCGCCAATTGTAAGGGTGGAGCTTATAAAACAAAACGGATAAAAGTAATAAAAGCCGGTCACCCCATCCCGGATAAGAGGGGCTTAAACGGCGTTAAGCGAATGCTGGCTCTAAAAGACAGGCACTCCATAAACGATAACGACCTGGTTATATGCCTGATTTCCGGCGGTGGTTCGGCTCTGATGCCCTGTCCTGTTGACGGCATAAGCCTTGAAGATAAGCAGAAAACGACCGAATTGCTATTGAAATGCGGCGCGGAAATACATGAAATCAACGCCGTAAGAAAGCATCTGTCCCGAATTAAGGGTGGCAGGCTGGCAGAGTTCTACTCGCCGACAAAAGTGGTGTCTCTGATAATATCCGACGTGATAGGGGACGACCTCGATACCATCGCCTCGGGGCCAACATATCCAGACTCTTCAACCTTCCAGGACGCTTACAACGTGCTCGAAAAATACGACCTTGCAGCCAGTGTCCCAAAAAGCGTTATGTCATATTTAAAAAGCGGCTGCCGCGGCGAGGTAGCAGAGACGCCAAAGAGACTAACCAACTGCCACAACCATATCATCGGCAATAACCAGCTGGCTCTTAAAGCCATGTCACAAAAGGCTGAAGGGCTGGGATTTACGCCTCTTATTGTCACGGCAGAGCAGAAAGGTGATACCACTGAGGCAGCCTTTATGCGAGCCAGGGAGGTAATTGAGGGCAAATATCAGGGCTATAATGCCATTCTCATCGGCGGCGAGACCACGCCGAAACTGCCGGAGAATGCCGGCAAGGGTGGCAGAAACCAGCACTATGCTGCAGTGTCCGTGCTGGCGATGAAGTCATACTCTCGCCCCTGGCTAGCTGCCAGCGTGGGCACAGATGGCTCAGATTACCTGCCCGATGTAGCTGGAGCTATGGTGGACAACGACACCTTGCTTAGCGCTACTTCACGCGGAATAGACGTTAAGGCGTACATTGAAAGATTCGATAGCTACACGCTGCTTGAAAAAATCGGCGGGGCACTAATCATAACCGGCGACACCGGAACCAATGTCAGCGATGTGATGTTGTACTTACTAGGGCAATGAGCTCTTTTCCATAAAGCACACCGTAAAAGGTAAATGCTCAAAATTCTTTGTCCCCGCCTCTTTGAAACCCAGCTCCTGGTACCAGCTTTTTAGAACTACGCTCTCGTTTATCATCCCCAGGGCAACTCTTTCACCTCTATGCTTTTTAACATTATCCAGAACGAATTCCACCAGCTTCCCGCCATAGCCTTTGTGCCTATATTCCGGAAGCACAGCCAGCTTGTCCAGGTAATAAAGTGTGTCATCTGCCTTCTCTATGGCTACAAAACCCACCTGCACATCGTTCAGGAACAGTCCGAACAGTCGCGCCTTATTCTTAAGTTCCAGCAATTTATCCAGCGTCATGAGAGAGGGATGGGTGGGACAATTATCCTGCGTCAATTTAAATTCAACGGCAACAGTTTTAAAAGAGCCCCGTATCACTGCCACACTGTTCTTAAAGTCATGCTCGTTTTTTATTTCTCGAATCCCTGCCATTTATAATCCGTTGAGCTTATTGTAACTCTGCCAGTAGCGATGGAAAAGCCACTTCGGTCTCTTCGCAGGCAAGGTATCCAGACTGGCACCCCATTTTCTGACCATATCCCTGGCTTTAGTAAAGTATTTATCGACAGTTTCCTGGTTAAGCGATACCCGACCGTTCTCCACCGAGGAAATCATCTCATTTTCGTACTTTTCTATCTGTGGCTGTATTGCGCTCAGGGCATCCGCAAAGTGCCACAATGCCTGCCGATGCAGCTTTTCACATTCCCACCAGAAAGACCGGGCATCATAATCTGAACCACCCTCCACATATCCGGCGGGGTTAACCGTGCCAGAAAAGAAAACCGGATAGTACGGGCTAATACACGGATTGGCAGCACCGGTTGTGTAGAAGAACTGCGCTTTCTTCCCTAACTTCGCCACCATGGAACACACCGAGTGACTGCGACGAATCAATTTATCGGCAGCGTGCATGCAGATAGTGCCGCCTGACTTATCAGGAGTCCAATCAGTAAGTCCGCTGTGGTCGCGTAGAATAGCCATAAAATCAGCGGTGGTCAGGGCACCTTTTTTCTGTAAAAGCATTTCGCGGGAACGTGCCTGACGCGGTGCTCCCCTTGCGCCCCAGGTTATTATCCTGTCGGAATAACACTTGCGGAAATTAAACTCGGCTTTGCTCTTGCAATAGCCCCTCTTAACCGCATTCTCGATTAACCCGGGCGAGCAGGCATCGAAGTCCTTCTCCAGAGATATGATATTCGATATGCTCCAGAAATCTTTGGCTTGCTTCCATGCCCACCACGATTTCACGGTCTCCAGTACGTATGCCTCTTGACGGTCTGCAATCAGGAAGCTGTTCATATATAGGAATTTCTGGCGATAGCCGCAATTGCCACCCTGCCCGTGTTTCTCCAGGAGTTCGATGATGGTCTCAAGCGCCTGTTTGGCAGTTCGGCTTCGCTCCAGAGCCAGACGCAATAAGTCCATACCGGTAAGTCCAGTTGTATCCGGTTTTTCTCTGGTGAACAGAGCTTCATTACCAATGGCAACGCCATATTCGTTGGCGCCCATCTCAGCACCGAACATCCAGAACGGCTGGCAGAGCATTATCCCGGCAGTCTCAGTAACTTGCGGTATGGTCAGGTAGGTGCATTCTACCTTTTCATCTCCTTTATGCTTCTGGCGAGGATAAATTTTTATATTCTGAACTTCGTCAGGCTCACGGTCGCTGTTCTTGCCAAACAGAGTGGCGCCATCTCTGGTAGCCGAACCCAGAGCCACGATAGTGTCACACATATTTTCCCTCCCTTCGCTTCATGCCTTAGCTATCAAGAAGTTATCGCATATTCACCAGGCTCACCATTTATACCGTGTAAGGCAATCCATGTCAAACCAGCCGTAGCCTTGTTTCATTTGTCCCCAGCGTTTATACTGTAAAAGGAGGCAAAATGCCGCGTTATATAAATCTGGGCAAGGTTTTTGGAGTTCCGGTTCGGCTGCACTACACCTGGTTGCCCGCCCTGCTTCTAATAGTAATAGCACTGGCGCAGCAGTTCCACGGACTCTACCCGCTATGGCTCAACATTATACACGGGATAGTTGCCAGCTTCCTTTTTCTTGCCTCAATGTATGCCCGCGCCTTAGCCCAAAACTACGTAGCCATCAACAGAGGCATGCCGGTAAAAAGCATTACCCTGTACGTCTTCGGCGGGGTGCCCAGGATAACTGAGCAGGACACCCGCCCGGTCCCTGAGCTTATCTTTGCCGCAGCCGGGCCAGTATCCAGCATTTTGATAGCCTTCATATTTTACGCGTTCTCCTACGCTCTATCCGGCGCCGAAAACCCAATGCCCGCCGAATTCATGCAATGGCTGTTCTTCTTCAACATCATGATTGCCCTGTTTAACCTTATTCCCGCTTTTCCTTTAGACGGTGGCAGGGGACTGCGAGCCATGCTGCAGCTTACAATGAAAGATTACAGCCGGGCAACACGAATTGCTACACTGACCGGACAGGTTATAGGCCTTTTGCTCATAGTTATCGGTATTATAGCCATAATTCGCCCCGGTAATTTGTTTGCCGGCGTAGCCACGATTGTGTTTGGCTGGTTCCTGGCAGATGCCGCCACTACTGCCCGGCGCAAGGTACTGGTACGCGATGCTTTCCGCGGCATAACAGCCCATGACATGATGACAGATGACTACACCCAGATAAAACAACAACTTACTTTTGGAGTGGTCAGGGAATATATTATCAACTCCGGGCAACACTGTTTTATAGTCATCGAGGACGGCAAACCGCAGGGAATCGTAACCCTGGGTGATATACAGATACCGGAAAAACGCTGGGGCTCAACCCGCATCAGTGACTTAATGACGCCCGCCAGCCGGCTCAAGACAGCTAAACCTGACCAGCCAGTGGTAGACCTGTTTGAGCAGATGGAAGACTACGATATAGAACAGATACCAGTGATACAGGAAGATAAGGTGGTCGGCACGGTAACAAAAGAGCGACTGCTTCGTTTCCTAAGGGCTAGAGCCGTGCTTAGGGCCTGAAATTTCGAGTATTTTCACTTAGTTGAAGCAGCCTCCGGCAATACCGGAATCCCGTCAATGATTTTTCTATACCGGCTCTCCTGATAATAGACCCTCCAGTTAGCCTCGAACCAGCGGAATGGCCTTTCAGCCTGCGACCACACCTGCACCCTCAAGTCACGCGGGTTATTGGTCTCCCACGATGCCTTATAGACCTCAGCCAAAGGCGTGCCGGCTATTAACTCGATTTCATAATGGTTGCGCTTCGTCCCCTCAGGCAACAATCCCTGACGATAAATTTTCCAGTCAACCTGTATATAGTTTCGTGGGGCAGCTCTGGTCAGCAGGTAAAACCGGCAATCCTCCGGATTGTCTGGATTGAGCCAGCGTAATTCTTCGATGCCGGTTAAAATCGCTGCTGAATCTACCAGGCTGACTTCATAACGGCTCCTCAGGTCGTTTTCATAAGTCGGTGGATAATACTCCGCTATGTCCTCCCACTCCTGCCATTTTACATATGACGGATTCCAATGCCATATCCTGCTGCTTTTGCCAAGAACATCACCAATGATATCCTGCCAGAAATCCGTTCCCAGAAGCGAGCCTGCCTTGTGTTGCAAGTCACCATCCCGGGACAAAACCGGGCATTCTATGGTGCCACCGAAGATGTATTGCAAAATCTCCCCCGCCATGAAATCAGCCAGCCCTTTTATAAAGTGGAACTCGCTATGTCCGTACTCACCATAGTAGATTACATCGGCGCCGTCAGAGTATTGAGCCGACATCGGCAAAGCGCCATCATCCATATCTCTGGGATAAGGGTCAACTCCGCCATAATCAAACTGAGGGCTCAACGGTGCGTTTTCGCCCGATATAAAAGCCAACCAGTGCCTGTTCTGACCTACCCACTTACCGTCTTCAGAGCTATCGTAGGTCGCCACTGACATACAAGCGCCCCGGGTAGTATTCCACAAAGCCGCGCGGCAATAGGTGACAAAGGACCCTCCACCAGCCACAGCATATCTATCCAGGCTCTTAATCGGGCTATTAATAGTGACTACAAGTGCCGTCCTTTCAGCCAGGTTGCCGATATTGTTGGCTACGGCATAGAGAGCCGATTTGCCACCCATGCTATGCCCGATAAAGATTATCTTGCCATCGCCGGGCAGATACTTATCAACGCTGTCAGCAATGTTTTGTGCCCAGGTCTCTATATCCACATCGCTCGGATAGCATCGATTCATAGTATTGACATGAATCTTGATGCCGGGATTGGTTTGCTCATATTGAAGGATATAGGAGGGTATCTGTTCCACGATAGTGTCAGACAGAAGTTGCGGACCGCAGGCATTGCCATTGGCACCGTGAAGAAAAACGAAATTCAACTCCTTGACAGCAGCAGCGCTCTCAGCGGCTGAGCTAACTGAACCAGCAAAGCCAAGCTGCAGACACAGCGCAACGGCGAGCACAATTGATAATCGCTTCATAATCCGATTATTCATTACACCAGCAACCCCTTTGAATTAACAGTACACTTAAAAGGATAACACATATCTCACCGATATTTCATGTCCGAGAGATATAGCCACGAGGCTAAGTGGATAACAGGGTATCAACAAATTGTGCCCCTCATCCAGGCCTGATATACTTTCCCCACGGTCACAATTGGACGTTCTCCCAAGTTGAATTGCGTATTGACCTGAATCATGAAAAAAGACATACACAAATGACCTGGGACCCGATAACCACAATCAATTTTGTGCTCTGCGTCATAATACTTGCCTTAGGCATCTGGGCTTACGCTAAGAAGAAGGGCGATGCCGCTCTTTATATAGGTATAGCCTTCGGCCTTTTTGCCATATCACATCTTATTATGACGCTGCTCGGGCTTGCCGCAGGTCTGACCGTCTTCCTTATCGTAATAAGACTGATAGCCTATCTGCTGGTCTTGTTCGCCCTGTGCGTGAAATTAGCTAAAAAATAAATTCCGAGAGCTGTGGAGCTTCACGCTCTTCTATAAATACCGAGCACCTCGTAGCCCGCGGGGATGGCGTATTCGCTTGCCACCTGCGCTACATCAAATCCGGTGACCTGCCATTTTCCGTCCCAGCCCATCTCTTTAGCCGCCAGAAAGAAATGCGACATGGCGATGCCCACGTCCAGACGATAATAATGCTTGCCATCGCGAACGCTGCTATACCTCCCGCTGGCATCTGCCACAGCTATTATTTCCTTCCCATTCACCAAAAAACGCCACGGCTGAACGTTAACCCAGGACGGCGCCAGACGAGCACATTCCAGAGCTTCGATGAGCTCACTGCCTTCAGTCTCGAGCGGCGAGCCCCATTCAGAGCCAAAGACTATTTGCTTCAACGGCTTCCTGCGACCAAAATTCGCCGCCCCCAGCTCAATCAGATCATGCGTCATTCGACCGTAAAACGAGGTATCAGGATAGCCAATCGGAGTCAATGCTATAACACGCTCATTTTTCTCCAACCCCAGTAAGGTACCAATACGTTCCTCAGTGAATAAGCCGCCTATCCAGCAGGTGCCCAGACCTTGCTCGGTGGCAAAGAGTATCATTTGCTCCATGCAAAAGCCCATATTCAGCATGAACAACGGCTTTTCCTCAGATGTGGCTATGATAAAGTGCGGCGACGAGCCGAAAAGAAATCGCGCGCCAGTTAAATACATCATCCGCTCCGCCACTTGCCTGCCCTCCTCGATTAGATGGAAGCGGATTTTAATCTTATCGTCCAGAGCCACGGAGCTTGCACCGAATTTAACCACAGACTGCAGGATTTCTTCCGGTACCGGCTGTGATTTGTAGTGACGAACGCTGATGCGTCGACGGATGGCCTCACGGATATTCATGGATTTCCTTGCCGAGATAATAACCTGTTTTCAATGTAGGGACAGTGCTCTAGAGGTTCTGTCAGGTTCTTGTTGACTATATTGTACACTGATTGTAAAATTGGGCTTGATGAAAGATTTAGTAATTGCACTAGTAATCATCTTCATCATCTTGGCAGCTTTAGTCGATGTCTTGCACTGGCCCATCTGGGTACTATGGGTACTCCTATTGCTCATCTTTCTTGGTATGCTTTATTTTTATTTCCGCTCTAAGTCTACATAGCTTGCCAAGTTTATAAGCCACACAGAACACTAATAGATGCGACCCTAACTGGACGAGGTTGAAGCCTTGCCCAAGAACACGAACCTGAAAAGTCACTTACTTTAGACTCAAAAATTACTCGGTCGGCAGCTTGCGCATAAACAACATACTGAAACCAAAGGCTATTACGATTATCGAGATAGATACAAAGACTGTTGCCAAAGTCGGTAGTAATGGTGCTAACCAACAGTTTTCCTTAGGAATAAGTGGGAAAAAGGTGACAAAGAAACCAAGTGCACCTAGACCTACGCTCATAAAGCCAAGTCCTATGCCAACTGGGACAACATCATCAGGATGTGAATGCCACGCTTTAATTCTTCCTCCGAAACCGACTTCTTTTAATTTTAAATGGACGTTCTCAGTTGGTAAGTCTGTCCATCCCAGCAGTTCCCTGTACCACTCACTCATTTTGACACACCCTCCTTCACCAGGTGTACCCAATATTCGGCACCATATCCTCCTGTTATTTGCCTCCACTTCCACATAGGAACGACTTGAGATACCACCTCTGAGTTCCTTCGAAATTCTTATCCACCCCCTATTGATATCTTCAGGAGACGCTCTCTTCAGAGGAGCATTCACCTCAACAGGAACAGGTCTCTTAGACATCGCCATAACCACCTCCTCACCTTTAGCTAAACAGATTTACCTTCTGCGATTTGCCGTCTTTATCTATATGCTCAATGGCAATAGGGAAGCCTCTACCGGCAGCAGCCTTCACTTTAGTCTTGGCAAGCCCAAGCAAGTCCATGGGATTAACACATGCCTCAGGTGGCAAGACACCTTTTTCTGTAATCTTTCCGGTGCCCATAAGTATGGCGCCTATAGCCGCGGGGATGCCTGTCCCTTCACCCATGCCCTGACCTCTCGACGACATCGAGAAAATATAAGTGTTCTTCCCGCCATCCTTGTACCCCTTGACCACAATCTTGAGACAACCCATAGGCTGGTCAATACCGGCCTCTTTCAGCAATCTCTGCCGCTGGGAAAGTATATAGGCGACGGCAAATTCCAAGGGGATAACCTTATGACCCTGCACCTCAATCGGCTTCTCATCCGTTATGTCCAGCCTTACCATTCCCTTTATCAGCTCGGCATAAGCCGGCGGCAGCACCAGCCCCAGGTTGGTTACCCTCTTAACGCCCTTTAAATATTTGGGCAGGGTTATGGTCTCAGGATGCGGATAGCCATATACACTGTATGTACCCACATCTTTAAACTCGGTCTCCTCCTCCAACGCCTTCCCACTGTCCTCAAACAGATTCACCGTGGTAAATTTGCCATCAAGGAACATCGGTATATCTACCTTCATGGAATGAATGCGGTGCTTCACCACCGCCGCCCCTTCAACCTTCTCGCCGCCATGTGCATGGTATATGTCTACCGCCTCAACCTGCTCAAGTAGAGAATCTGCACAGAACCTGACCAGAACATTTGCCACGCCTGGAGAGCTTCCCATCCCGATGAGCGCCGAAACGCCAGCTTTCTTAGCCTTATCATCCATAGCCAGAAGTTTCTCAGTGGCATCGAAATCATCGCAGACATCAACATAGTTTATCCTGGCTTCTATCACCGCCTTCAGTATGATAGGCCCATACTTGTAGAATGGCCCAACGCAGTTCAGGACAACGGCCGAGCCGCCTATTGCCTTTCTTATGCTCTGGGGATTGTCGGCATCAAGTTCAGCGACAGAGAGTTTAGCTCCCTTGAGTTTCCCAACCAGCTTCCTTGCCGCGGCAAAATTAATATCAGCCACCGTTATTTCAGAAAATACCCCGCTTGAAGCCAGCGTCTCAGCGGCTATGCTTCCAACTATCCCACTGCCACCTAAAATTGTAACTTTGGACATTTCTCTACTCCTTTCAAATTTTGACACCTTTGCTGAAGGGGTCTGCCCACTCCTTCAATGCAATCGCCAATTCCTCATGCTCCTTGGCATATTCCGCCACTGGAATGCCCTGCATGGTGGCATCGATTGCCTGCCGGAATGCCTTACCGCCAGCGATTGGGCCCTGAGGATGAGCATGAATGCCTCCACCGGAGCCTATAACTATATCATTGCCCAGGTCCGCCACCACCTGTGGCACCATGGACGGGGTGATGCCGCCGGACGCCATGGGGAATGTCGGCTTCAGATTATACAGCGGGAACGATAAATTCTTGGCAGCATTCTTGAACTTATAATCTATAACCGGCGCTTTGCCATACGGTGCAGGAATGACAACGACATCAGCACCAGCCAGACGGGGCAGCTTGCCCAGTACAAGGTGAGAGCTCATGCCATGATATGGCGACATGTAAAAAGCACCAGCCACATCCATGTGCGCTAAAATAGGAACATTGATGCTCGGATCTTCAGCCAGTGCCTGCATAACCGGAAAACCGACAGCTAGATAGTTAATCATAACGGCATTAGCGCCCAGCTCCACGGCACGCCTGGCAGTTTCGAAGACCTTGGGTATCTTGTCGGTTACGTTCACAGTGTACAGCGTATGTTCACCTGTTTCCTCATAGACCTGCTTCTCGATTTCCATATAGCACCTGACACGTTCCAGCGCCGAATTGAATGAAGCATCGGCTATCAGCTCATCGTCCTTGACGATGTCACAGCCGCCAGCCGCTGCTCTCCGGAACAGTTCAGCTCCGACTTCACACGTATAACCGGTACACGGCTTTATCATATTATTAAGCAGAGGCCGTTTCGGAACTCCCAAAATTTCTCGGATACCATCTACACCGAACTTAGGCCCCTGGAAACCGTCGACATATTTCTTCGGTAAACGGATATCCACCACTTTGATATCGCCACCCATAGAGATATTGCCCACCACCGTGGTCAGTAGCATGGGTATCTGCTCGCCGATGTTGACCTCCGGATAAGCTACCTGAACAAACCACTGTCTGTTCTGCAAATTAGGGGGCACGGTGGCCTCGTAGTCGGGCATCTCATAAACGCCAATCACCTTGGCGATATGCTGGCAGCGTACCTCGGGAGTCTCGCCCGGCACCGGCAACCAGGTGCCCGTGCTCTGCTCGATAGCCAGGAAGGGCGCAATTATGGGAACAGGCAGAGCTGCCGGGTATGAAACAATGTACGTTCCGATAATGTAGTCATCATAATCCACACCATCAGGCAGAGCTATGGGAAGACCTAAGATTTCCTGCATTTCCATCTAAACACCTCCTTCACATGTTGCCTTGTCGAATCTTTCCTTGTTCAGCTTTCTATAGAAATTCCGCAGGTCACTGTAAACTTCCTGGTAGGAATGAAACAGGGTTTCGTAAATCTCGGAATTTTCCGGCTGAGGCTCAAACGCCCTGTCTACCTTGACCACCTTTTTCAGCGACTCAAAATCCGGATATATGCCGAGGCCCACCGCCGCTATCAGCGCCGCCCCCACCGCACCGGCTTCTTGAGGGTCGCAGACAGCCTCAATCTTCCTGCAGGTTATATCTGCCATAATCTGCATCCAGGGCTTGCCCTTGGCTCCACCGCCTATGAACCTTAGATGAGGCAAAGGGAACTTGAATTCTTTTTCCACAATGTCCACTATCCACCTGATGTTATAAGCCACACCTTCATAGACAGCCCGCAGCAGGTGTTCACGGGTATGCTCAGCACTCAAGTTTAGAAATGTGGCACGAACATAACAATCGTCTATCGGAGCCCTCTCTCCATAAATCCAGGGCGTAAAGAGCAAATAATTGGAACCGGGCGCAATCCTGTCAACTTCGTCATCCATAAGGGCATAGACATTGGGTATATTCGGGTCCTTCTTTTCGGCTTTGTAGAACTCATCAGCAATCCACTGTATGCAACCACCGGCAGCTTCGGTTTCGGCCAATAGAAAGCTCTTTTTAGGGTCTGCCGCATGAATCGTGGCGGCTCCGCATTTACCCTGCACTATGCGCCTGGTGACCACACCCACCCAGCCAGATGTTCCCAGATAGACATGACCATCGCCCTCACCAACGGCACCAGAGCCAACCGCAGCACAGGTGACATCCCCAGAGCCGGCGATGACCGGCGTGCCCTCCAGGAGCCCGTATCCCCTGGCAGCTTCTTTCGTAAGTTCGCCCACTTTGTCAATCGATCGAACTAGAGGCGGAAATTTCATTGGGTCAAGACCGACATATCCGAAAATACTGTTTAGCCACGTCTTCTTTTTCAGGTCAATACCGAAAACCGAGGCACCGGCCCATTCCATGGCCATGTTGCCCGTGCTACGATAGAAAAGATAACCGGCGACATCAAGGAAACAGCACATCTGGTTATAAATATCGGGCTCTTCCGCCTTTAGCCAGAGCAACTTGGGCATGCCATCCTTGCCGCACAAGGCAGTGCCGGCAATCAAAGCGAAGATACGGGGACCGAGAAACTTTTTCATCATCCGTTCCGCCTGCTCCCCAGCCCGGTTATCAAGCCAGATTATGGCACGTCTCAACGGCCCTTGTTTTGAGTCCATGGGGATGATGCCGAGCATCTGTGTGCTGTAGGTGACACATAACACGTCTTTGGGTGACACACCCGTCTGTTCCAGAAGAAGCCTTGTCGTCCTTGTTACCGCCTTCCACCAGTCCAAAGGCTCTTGCTCCGCCCATCCTGGCCTGGGGTAGTAGGTCTTGTAAGGCTCGGAGCACTTTCCGTGGACACGTCCCCCGTCATCCACCAGAACCGCCTTATTTCCGCTGGTGCCTACATCATGGGCAACTATATACTTGGCCATCACGTTACACCCCGAAGCTTATTATACCACCTTTAAGACTGAGGTGGAGTTGGGTTTGAGATTGCCACGCGGAGTTTATCCTGAGCGGGCATTCCCCGACAGACTCAGCGGTAGAAAGAGCTTGATGAAAACAGCGAAGGGCTCAATGACAGCAATGAAATAACATTGGCTGTTTAGAATTTAGAGGGTTTGAATTTCGATATTTCTTGGGATTTGATGCTCAAGATTTAGAGTTTCTGAGCTGTGGCGAAGTCGAAGCTTTCTCAGCAGCCCGGGCTGAAGTATCTCCCACTGAGGCAGTTCGCCTCATACAGCAGCCACCTTGCCTTTAGCCATAAACCACACCGAAGCTAAGAAAATGAGAGGCACTCCCCGGAAAGTGAGGAGTGCCTATTCTAATTGACTTTGACAGGTTTTAGAACAAGGACATGTGAAGCAGGAAAGCGAGTAGAAGCCCAAGCGCAAAATAGATAAGCCAGCCCACGATGCAGACAGCGATAGCACGGCCGGTAGAAACATCAAGCGCCTGCCTGACACCGATGACTGTAGTAATCAGCACCCATATAGAGGCAGCAAGAGAAATCAGCCCACCCAAAAACGGAATAAATGAAAGAATTTTCAGCACACCCGGTGACTGGGCAAAGCCGATAGTCCTTAGCAGTTCCCCCCAAGTGGCAGAAGTATTTGGCCCCTTGAGCACAGTGGTTCCCAGAAGATAAGTAATACCTGCCCAGGCAAGCCAGCCAACCAGAGCCACAGCCAGACCACCCAGCAGGCCCCAGATAAAAGCCATAGCACCATTCCCAGCAATTATCCCAGCAATGCCTGCGCCTATACCGGTAGCCACGCTTGCTATCACCACCACCCACATGGCTGGCATGGTGGCTTTGGTATCTGCCTCCACCTCCTCGTAGAGGTCAACCTTCAGCTTTGCCGCTCTCATCATTCTGCTAGCCAGAGAACCAGAATCCTTCATGTTCACCTCCCGCTCTGTATTTTTAATCCGTTAGTATATCAGACAAGAGCACATCTGCCAACAGATAATTGCTTTACCTTAAACGGACTCAAAAGAGGAAAGTTGCCAAAACCATCCTCTGAAGTTAATATATAGAGGCTTGTAGAAAAATTTCGAACTTCGGTTTCCGGAATTCGATACCGGCACCGAAAAGGAGGTTTAGTGTAGATGTACGAAAAAATACTTGTCCCGCTGGATGGTTCCGAAGTGGCCGAGCAGGCTATGCCCTACGTTGAAAGATTAGCCCGGAAATTAAAGAGCGAAGTTGTCCTGATGACAGTCTGTTTGCCGGGTGACCCTCTGGAGCGAGCCCTGGCAGAATATATTGAAAGAAGAGCCGAGAAAATCCAATCGCTGGGAGTAAAGACGCGGTCATTATGTATCGAGGGCGACCCTGCCGCCTCAATCATAAATTTCGCCGAGAAAAACAAAATCGGTTTAATTGTCATCTCCACTCACGGTCACGGCGGTATAAGTAACTGGCCCCTGGGAAGCATCGCTGGCAAAGTCGTGCAAAGGTCAAACATACCGGTATTTCTGGTAAGGTCAAGCCAACCAGGCAAGGCGCCCGCCGACGACAAACTAGAGAAGATTCTGATAACTCTGGACGGCTCAGTCTTTTCCGAGGCTATAATCCCCTATGCAGAGAAGTTAGCCAAAAGCATGAATTGTGAAGTAACTCTTCTCCGGGTCATCGAGCAGGCAAAGCTACCTCAACTAGCTGCTTACATAGACAGGGAGAAATACGAGAAAGACTTCATGGCTATGATGGAGAGAGAAGCGGAGCGCTATTTAAACAAAAAGGAAACTGCCCTGGCAGGCAAAGGTGTAAAGGTCAATTCAGCATTTCTGATAGGAAAACCGGTTGAGACCATACTCCAATACAGCGAAAAGAAGTCAGTTAACCTGATAGCCCTGACAACTCATGGCTTTTCAGGCATAACCAAGTGGGCATATGGCAGCGTTGCCTCCAAAATTATCGAGGGCTCTCCCAAGCCGGTGTTGCTTGTCCGCCCACCTCTTCCCACCTTGAAAGCCTGACTGTTATTTTAAAAATTTTCGAACTCGAATATGAACCCGTATAGCTATCAGAGCAAAGAGCTGCGTGCCAATGTGCATATCAAAGAAACCACCTCAAAATGGTTTCGTTATGCAACCGACTTCCCCTCTGCTCACTCCACACAATATGAAGAGAACAACACGGTCCTGGGCGAATATTTTCAGCCGCGGCATGCAGACCGTGCCCCGTTAGCTATTATAGTTCACGGATGGGGTGACCGCAGCTTAATCCCATGCAGATTCATGGCACGGACTCTGGCGAAAAAGGGCATAGCCTCCTTCATCTTATATCTGGTGTTTCATTCCAGCCGCATGCCGGAAGTTATGAAAAACCGGCTTCCCCTAATCCTCACCCCCGATGAGTGGTTCGAAGGCTACAGGGCTTCGGTAATAGAAGTTCGCCAGATAATAGATTGGGCAAACACCAGACCGGAACTGGATAAAGAGCAAATAGGAGTAATCGGAATAAGTCTCGGTGGATTCGTTTCATCCATAGCCATGGGTCTGGATAAACGCATCAAGGCAGGGGTATTTATAATCTCCGGGGGAAACTCGGAAAAAATCACCTGGATTACCAAGAACGAGTCTCTGGTTAAAGGGCATGGCTGCACCGAGGAGGAATGCCACCAAATCCGCAGTCACTATCCCCAATACCTCGCTGATATAGCCGAGAAGGGCTTTGAGAATGTTACGCCAGTTAAACATTGCTATTTAACCGATGCCCTGACCTTCGCTCCGTATCTCCGTGGACGTCCGGTGCTCATGTTGAATGCGCTCTGGGACACGACCATACCAAAAGAAGCTACGCTAGATTTCTGGGAAGCATGTCATAAACCTTCAATTATGTGGCTCCCAGGAACTCATATTACGTTCTGGCTATGGTATCCTATCATCGAGCAGAAAATTGCCGGTTTTCTGAGCTCAACTTTCGTCATGCCGAGCAAACACCATGTATGATTTACCCAAAACCCGACACCCACACCGAGCTCGCCAGGTCGCTATCGCCCAGAATAATAGGTAAAGTCCCTACTGCATCGAATTTGCCTCACGTATACTTTGTTGCTACAATATAAGTCGACCTTTTCAAGACAGACTTCAGAGCAACAAGAAACGCCAGCTAAAATTGAACAACGAATCAGCCGACCTTATATCAAAGTTCAAACTTATGTTTGAGCCGGGCTCCATTGCCTTTCTGGGAGCCACCAATGATCCCAGAAAGTGGGGCTTCCGCATACTAGCCAACATCGTAACAGGTGGATTTAAAGGAAAAATATATCCGGTAAATCCAACTAAAAAAGAGGAGGTACTGGGGCTAAAAGTATACAAGAGCGTTGGCGAAGTCCCCGAAACACCAGACCTGGCTGTCATCGTGATACCTCCATCGGGCGTACCCGCCGTCTTAAGGGAATGTGCCACCAAGGGCATAAAAGTGGCACTGGTCATAACCGCTGGCTTCGCCGAGGTCGGATTAGAAGGACAAAAGCTACAGCAAGAGATGGTCGAGATAGCCAACAGCACTGGCCTGAGATTTATGGGGCCAAACTCCAACGGTATTGTCAACCCCCATCACAGGTTCTGCCCCGAGATGCCACCTATTTTCCCCCGCCCCGGTCCCATTTCCATAGTCTCTCAGAGTGGAAACATAGTCGGAACCATAATGCGTCTGTCGATAGACAGTGGCTTCGGTTGTGCCAAATGCGTCAGCAGCGGTAATGAAGCAAACATCCACTCACATGATTACATCAGATATTTAGCTGACGACCCGCAGACTAAGGTCATACTCAGCTATATAGAAGGCTTCAAGGACGGCGGCAGATTCTTTGAGACGGCCAAGGAGGTAAGTAAGAAAAAACCGATTGTACTGCTTAAGGCCGGTGAAACGCCAGCCGGAGCTATTGCTGCAAGGTCGCATACCGCGTCTCTGGCCGGCTCATACACCCTGTTCGACGCCATGTGCAAGCAATCCGGTGTAATAAAGGTAACCAGTCTGGACGAACTTGTCGACACCGGCATTGCACTAATGTGCCACCCGTTACCCCGAGGTCGAAGGGTCGGCATAGTTACTGCCGGCGGTGGATGGGGAGTTCTGGCTGCCGATGCCTGTGCCAGACTAGGGCTGGATGTAGTCTCCCTGCCTACCGAGACCATTAGTGAATTGGATAGCTTCATGCCAGCATGGTGGAATCGAGGCAACCCTGTTGACCTGGTCGCTGGCGTCTTCGGAGACCCTGTAATGAGATGCATTGAGGTGATTCTACGCTGTCCTGTAGTTGATGGAGTCATCTTTTTGGGATTAATGCCTGCCTTACCTATGGAGCAGTTCGCACTTGCTGCCCAAGAAGGTGATAGGGAACGCCTCCGTGAGGTTCTCGTTTCAGGGATAGCCGGTATCTTCGACAAGTTCCATGACTTGTCCGATAAGTACAAAAAACCTATCATAGTCGCCTCCGAGCCGATGGCTTTTGCCGCCAACCTGACGAGAAAAATAGTCCGGACATTAGCGGACATGAACTCCGTGTGCTACGATATGCCACACAAAGCTGCCACAGCTTTCGCTAATCTGGCAAAATATAGCGAATACCTCAACCAGAAAATCCGCTAACCACAACCCAGGATAGAATCAAAGATTGCAAGCTGGACAGTCCCCTAATATAATGGTATTAAATCTATAATGGAACCTAGCAATCAGAGTTCACTATTTGCTATAACTACCTCTAACGCTGAGCCGTTTCTGAAAATCGGCTTGACTGACCGAATGCTATGACTAAGCTGAATAAAGCTTTATCTATTTTCCTGATTGTAGCCATAGTGGCTACGTTGGGCTCCATTATTTATCTGGCGGTTACGCCAAATGAAGGCGAAAAATTCACTGAATTTTATATTCTGGGTGCAGAGAGCAAGGCTCAGGACTATCCAAAGCAAGCAATTTCAGGTGAAGCTGTTGACATAGTACTCGGCGTAATCAACCACGAATATCAGCCAGCAAGCTACAGGGTCAACATCAACATAGACGGCATCGAAGTTGGAGAGGCAAATATAGGTACGCTGGCACATGGGCAAAAATGGGAGCAGAAAATCAGCTTCACTCCTCAAATCGCCGGTGAAAGACAGAGAGTCGATTTCTACCTGTACAAAAACGGTGAGACTGAACCTTATTTGGATGAACCCCTCAGGTTATATATCAATGTCGTTACCCCATAGCGGTTCTTACTCATGTTTACAAAAATGCTACTACCATCTCAGGCAGCTCAAAAATATCAGACAGTTTAGGGGACAAAGTTGTGTATGACACTATAATAATCGGCGCGGGGGCAGTTGGCAGCTATCTAGCCGGGAAATTAGCCCAGCTCGGCTACAAGGTGCTCGTCCTGGAAAAGAAGGCATCTGCCGGACAGGATGTTTGCTGCACCGGTATTGTTAGCAAAGAATGCCTAAATTTGCTGCAGCTTGATAGTAACCTAATTTTTAGACAAGTTAGCTCAGCCAAATTCTTCGCACCTTCAGGCAAACCGCTGAAACTGTGGAGGAACCATAAGGTGGCTTACATCATTGACAGGCCATCGCTTAACCTGGCGCTGGCAGACCGTGCTCAGGAATCCGGTGTCTGTTACCTTTTCGGTGCACAGGTGACTGATATACAAGCTGGAGTCGAGAACCTCCAGGTCTCAGTAAATTATAGAGAACAAAGAAGACTATTTGAAGCCGAGACAGCGGTCATAGCCACAGGTTTCGGTTCATCTCTGCCGTGTAGACTCGGTTTAGGAGAGATAAAACATTTCGTCATCGGGGCTCAAGCCGAGGTAAACATGACTAACCCTGACGAGGTGGAAATTTATTTCGACCAGAGATTGGCTCCTGGCGGTTTTGCCTGGCTGGTACCCACTAGTGAAAATAGAGGTCTAGCTGGACTATTAACATACCAACAGCCCGAACAACACTTAAACAAATTTTTATCATGCCTTAAAACTCAAGGCAACATAACCTCAACCGAAGTTATCCCGAGTTATGGGGCTATTCCCCTCCGCCCCCTCCCCAGGACATACACCGACCGGATTCTGGTGGTCGGGGAGGCAGCCGGACAGGTTAAACCAACCACCGGTGGTGGCATATATTACGGACTGTTATGCGCTGACATAGCCGCTGATACTCTCCATAGAGCACTTCGAGCTCATGACTTCTCTGAATCCAGACTGGCTGCATATCAGAAGGAGTGGCAAGCCAGAGCGGGCAAAGAACTGCAAATTGGCTGCTGGACGCACCGCCTTTTCCGGAAACTTGATAATCGACAGATTGAATGGTTACATAATTTCATAAACAAAAGCGGCATACCACAGTTTATAGCCGAACTCGATGACTTCTCTTTCGACTGGCATAGTGAAATCATCCTAAAAACACTGAAGCACCTGGCTTCTGCCAGTCTCACTCGAGCAATAAAGACTCTTAGAGAAATTAATGCCGCCACAAATTAGTTAAATTGCCGGTAGCTTGACAACGTCGAAAGGTTTAAAATTAGACTAAAATAAGCTGGAAAGCCTTTTTTACTTTACAGTATAGTTGGGAGACAAAAACATGAAAGCAATATTCCTTTGTGGAGGCATCGGTAAAAGGATGTTCCCTATAACTGAGGACAAATTCCTGATAAATTTCCTGGGCAAAACACTACTTCAGCATCAGATGGAAGCAGCCAAACAGGCTGGTATAAATCAGTTCCTTATCATCGGCAATCCAGCAAACGTGAGACAAATAGAACAAATAACTAAAACTGTCTCCGGTGCTAAAATTGAGCTAGCTCTGCAAAAACAACCTCTGGGCATCGCCGATGCATTAGAAGGCGCCGCATCCTTCATGGATGGAGCTATCCTGATAGTGAACCCTAACGATATTTTTGCGGCTTCAGTATATACCAGCCTTATTAAGGAGACAAAAAGGAAATCTGCAGCCTCCTATATGCTCGGTTACCAGACTAAAGGATATTTCCCCGGTGGCTATTTGGTTATAAACTCACAAAATGAGCTCAAACACATTGTGGAAAAGCCAAAACCGGGTCAGGAGCCAAGCAATTTGGTAAATATCCTGGTTCATCTTCATACAGACCCCGGAAAACTCCTGGAATACATCAAAAAAGTCAAAACGAATAAGGATGATGTCTACGAATGTGCACTGGACAACATGGTCAAGGATGGAAATAAAATCAAGGTTATCTCCTACGCGGACTTCTGGGCACCTATAAAATATCCCTGGCACGTCTTCGATGCGGTCAAATATCTCCTTGATATAAGCAAGCCAAGAATTTCAACTTCGGCTCATATTTCAGGAAAAGCCACCATTGAGGGCAAGGTTTTTATAAGTGACAACGTTAGAGTCATGGAAAACGCGGTGATAAGAGGGCCCGCCTACATTGGCCCAGACTCCATAATAGGCAATAATGTCCTGGTGCGGGACTACAGCCATATCGGAGCCGATTGTGTCATCGGCTACTCTACAGAGGTCAAATGTTCCTATATCGACGACGGCTGTTGGATACATTCCAGCTACATAGGTGACTCCATAATAGGCAAAGGTTGCTCCCTCGGCGCCGGCACCGTCCTGGCCAACTTCCGTTTTGACGAGCAGAATGTCTCAGTTACGTCTGGGAATGAATCTATAGATACTGGACGTGATAAGTTCGGAGCAATCATCGGCGACAATTCCAAAACTGGAATCAACGCCAGCGTCATGCCCGGCATCAAAATCGGCCCAAACTCCATCGTCGGTTCTCATGCCTGCCTGACTAAAGACCTGGGGCCGGAAAAAATGATACTACTCGAACCACATTACCGAACTCAGCCTAACCCAGTTAAGCTTGATGAGGCGAAGAGAAAGGAACTGAAAGAAAAACTCGAGAGGCTGGGCGTTACAAAACCAGAAAATGATTAAACCGCCAAATTTAGAAAATATGCCTCAGCACGTAGCCATCATCATGGATGGCAATGGTCGTTGGGCAAAGCAACGTGGCCTGCCCAGATTAGCTGGACACAAGCAAGGAGTCGACACGGCTCAAAATGTAGTAGAAATCTTCATTAAATACAAAATTTTCTATCTCACGCTATATGCTTTCTCCACCGAGAACTGGAACCGACCGAAACGAGAGATAAATGGGATATTTAAAATACTGGAGAAAGGGCTTGATCAAGGAATCAAATTTGCCCAGGACAATGGTATAAGAATTTGCCACCTGGGTAAGCCTGACGGACTGCCGCTCAGGCTACAGGAGATAGTAAAGCGAGGCCTGGAGCTGACTCAAAATAACGAACGAATAACTGTCAGTCTGGCTTTCAATTACGGGGGCAGAGATGAGATTATCGAGGCAGTAAGGAATCTTATTTCTGATGGCATTTCGCCACCGCAGATAAATGAAAGGATTTTCCGCCAGTATCTTCACACTGGTGATATCCCTGACCCTGACTTAATAATTCGCACCGGTGGCGAAATGCGGCTGAGTAACTTCCTGATATGGCAGTCCGCCTACGCTGAGATATATTTCACGCCGGTTTTATGGCCAGATTTTGGCAAAAAAGAACTCGACGAAGCCCTTGCTGCCTATAGCCAACGCCAACGCCGTTTTGGTAGCTTACCACCAGAGTAAAATATACCAGACACCAAACAAGCTGGGTTTAAATACAGGGGGTGAAAAAATCAATAGTGCTTGAATTTGCATTTTGCTTATAGCTATGTTATACTAACGGCATAACTTAAGAGTGCAACGAAAAGTGGGGCTAGTTCCCACTTTTTTGTTGAGGAAACAAAAACGGGGAGTGGTATTCGATGAAGACTGAATTCATGGTTGCACTTACCCAACTATCGGCTGAGAAGCATTTGCCTAAAGAAGTGGTGCTGTCAGCAATAGAGTCAGCACTGGTCTCCGCTTACAGAAAAGATGCTTTTGTCGCTGGTCAAGACATCTCAGCAAAGATAAATCCTAACACTGGCGAAGTCAAAGTCTATGTCAGGAAGACAGTGGTTGAAAAGCCGGCTGACCTGCTTCATGAGCTATCCCTCTCCGAAGCCCAAAAGATCGACAGAAATGCCCAGATTAACGACATTATAAGTATAGAATCCACGCCCCCAAATGCTGGGCGTATTGCTGCGCAGACGGCAAGGCAAGTTATATTGCAGCGATTGCATGAGGCGGAGCATCACGCAATTTTCGAGGAATTCACTGGCAAAGAGGGAGACATCGTTACTGGAATGGTGCAACGCATCAATCCGGAGCAAATTCACATCGATTTAGGCAAAGCTGAGGCAATACTTCCCGTTAGCGAACAGGTGCACAATGAGCGCTATCGTATTGGGCAAAGGCTCAAAGTGTACGTCCTAGAAGTAACCAAGGCCGCCAGAGGACCCCAGATATTAGTGTCTCGCTCGCACCGCAACCTGTTACGAAGGCTTTTCGAACTGGAAATCCCAGAAATATATGGCGGTACTATAGACATAAAGTCAATAGCTCGCGAGGCAGGCTATCGAAGCAAAGTGGCCGTAGCAGCAAGGCAAGAGGGCATTGACCCTGTGGGTTGCTGTGTCGGATTGCGCGGAATTAGGATACAGAATATCGTGAATGAATTGCATGGCGAAAAGATAGACGTAGTCGAATGGTCTGATGGCCCGGCAGTGTTCATCGCTAATGCTCTCAGCCCCGCCCAGGCATCAAACGTCGAACTCAATCAAACAGAGAATACCGCTATAGTGACTGTTCCTGACAAACAACTATCGCTAGCAATCGGCAAAGAAGGGCAAAATGCCAGATTAGCGGCAAAACTAACAGGCTGGCGAATTGACATAAAGAGCGCATCAGTACTTGAAGCAGAAAGGGACAGTTTAGATAGAGAAGCTACATTGGCAACAGTAGATACGGCAGATGAAGAAGAGTCTATGCCCGAACTCGTCGCCGTAGACGAACTCAATATTCCAATACCCTTAAGCGAAGCAGGTGTAACCGATGAATCGGAACCAGTCGGTGAAGAGGAGGGAGCAGAAATAGCTACAGCTTCAACCGACCTTGAGCTTGTTCTAGCTTCGGAGGTTGCCTCACCAACCAAATCTGCAGAACCCCGCCAAATTAGGTTCGCTGAGGACATACTACCAGCAAGGACAGATAAGGCAAAGAAGAAGAGCGGCAAAAAGGAGACAGATTTGCAAAAAGGCAAAAGCAGACCTAAGAAAACGCGTCCAAGACCGATCAGCTACTCTGAGGAAGACGAGATTGAAGGGTAATTCTAAAAAGCAAATCCCTCCGCAAAGACACACGCCCGAGCGTAGCTGCATAGCTTGCCGAGGGAAAAAAGCTAAAAGAGACTTAATACGACTAGTCTGTAGCACTGGCATTGTAGAGATAGACCTTAAGGGTAAAAGCGCAGGCCGAGGGATTTATTTATGCCCAATACGTGAATGCTGGGAGACAGGACTGAAAGGCAATCGATTAGAGCATACTTTGCGGGCTAAGCTCACCTCGGAAAATCGCCAAGCACTGGCAGAATATAGCCAGCGCTTACCTAGAAAGAGGGAGAACCAGAGTTGAGCAAGTTGAGTGAAAATAAACAAGAACCGATCATCAGCCAGGCACAGGGTAACCAAGGAGCTAAGGCCGACTCTAGAATACCGCCTTATATCAGTCTTCCCCCAACTCTCAGTGTTAAACAACTAGCTGACCTACTTCAAGTTAGCGCCGTCGAGGTCATAAAGCAGCTCATGAGAAACGGTGTCATGGCTAATATTAATCAGGCAGTAGATTTTGATACCGCGGCAGTGGTAGCTGATCACTTTGGCTACAAATCAAAAAGGCAGCCAGTGTTTGCCCAAGTGAAACGTCCGGTGTTAACAGGTAGTGGCAAGCTTTCCCCACGCCCGCCAGTGATTACCATTATAGGACACGTTGACCATGGTAAGACGAGCCTGCTTGATGCAATACGCCAAAGCAACGTAATTGCCACTGAAGCCGGTGCTATTACCCAGCACATAGGAGCCTACCAAGTCGAGGTGAACTCACGAAAAATTACCTTTCTTGATACACCGGGACATGAAGCTTTCACTGCCATGAGAGCCAGAGGAACTCAAATTACTGATATCGCTGTCCTCGTGATAGCTGCTGATGACGGCGTGATGCCTCAAACCATAGAAGCCATAAACCATGCTAGAGCCGCTAATGTGCCCATAGTAGTCGCTATCAACAAAATCGACAAGCCGAACGCAAATCCAGATAAGTTGAAGCAACAACTGGCAGACTTAGAATTGATTATTGAGGAATGGGGAGGCGACACTGTATGCGTGCCTATATCAGCTAAGAAAAAACAGGGCATAGACGAGCTCCTAGAAAATCTTCTTTTGGTCGCTGATATCCTGGAGCTTAAAGCTGAACATGACTGTCCAGCAGAAGGAGTAGTGATTGAAGCCAGACTTGATAAAACAAGGGGGCCAATAGCTTCACTTCTGGTTCAAAAAGGCATACTAAAGCCCGGTGATACCATTGCAATTAGTAATACCTGGGGCAGAGTCAAGGCTATGTTTAGTGAACTGGGCAAGCAGCTTAATAAAGCTGAACCTGCTACCCCTGTAGAAGTTCTTGGCCTAAATGCAGTCCCACAAGCAGGGGACTCTTTTAAAGTCGTCGGCAGCGAGCGTGAAGCAAGGACGCTGCTGGAAAAGCACAAGGGCACGCAGCAAAAAGTTCCGACTCATGCTAAGACTTTGAGCCTGAGTGACCTTTCAACCCAAATCAGCACTGGCCAGATAAAGGAGCTCAACATAATCCTTAAAACAGATGTCCAGGGCAGCATAGAACCCATCAGAGATTCTCTAGAACAACTGGGCGACGAAAGGGTTAAGGTTAGGGTCATCCATTCTGGTAGCGGCAGTATTACAGAAAGCGATGTGCTACTTGCCTTAGCCTCAAAAGGAATAATCATCGGCTTCAACAGCAGGCCAGAGCCAGGAGCACAGCGATTAGCTGAAGCAGAAGGCACAAGCATCCGGTATTACAATATAATTTATGAACTGGTAAAAGATGTGGATAAGGCACTAAAAGGTATGCTGGAGCCAACCTATACTGAGGTTGTAGAAGGACAGGCTGAAGTGCTGGCTATCTTTGACGCAGGTAAAAAGGGCAAGGTAGCTGGAGTTTCAGTTAAAGAAGGAAAGTTAAGGCGAGACGCTTCAGCTCGAGTTATACGTAAAGGCGAATCAATCCACGAATCCCGCATTAACAGCCTAAGGCGCTTCAAGGAAGATGTTAAAGAGATAGCCACCGGCTTTGAATGTGGCATTAAAATAGAAGGCTTCGCAGATTTCCAGGTTGGCGACATTATTCAATCCTACCGACAGGAAATCGTAAGCTAAATAATCCTGATTTCTGTTTCTCCATTTAGATTCTCCTCTACATCCCAAATACATCTTTAACTTTAAAAACTTAAGGGAACAAACATGACACGGCGTACTGAGCGAATAGATAGCATAATTAAGAAAGAAATTAGTGATTTGCTCCGAGAGCAAATCAATGACCCGAGACTTACTAGCCTTATTTCAATAACTAAAGTTGTGACATCTCCTGACTTGAAACATTCCAGGGTATTTATCAGCACTCTGGGAGACCAAGTAAATAAAAGCGAGATACTGCAAGGCTTCACTGCTGCATCGGGATTCCTTCGCAGACAACTGGCAAACCGCCTAGAATTAAGGTACACACCTGAACTTAGCTTCCACCTTGATGATTCTATCGAGCGTGGAGCAAAAGTCCTGAAGCTAATTGAGCAAGTCTCTTCCGAAGACACAGAAAACGAAGATGAGCATTGACGGGATTCTCAACATCAACAAACCCGAAGGCAAGACTTCTTACAATGTAGTAGCTCAGCTTAAGCACCTCTCCGGAGAGAAACACGTCGGACATGCCGGTACACTAGATCCAATAGCCACAGGGGTTCTACCAATCTGCTTTGGTCAGGCAACCCGAATCACCCAGTTTCTAACGGATAGCAGCAAGACATATCTCGCCCAGGTCGAACTAGGTGTAATTACGGATACCTTTGACAGACAAGGGAAAATAATCGAGCGCCGGGATTCCAGTGATATCACTGTGCCCCAGATAGAGGAGGCCCTTACGCATTTTCAAGGCGTCATTAATCAAGTGCCTCCAATATATAGTGCTTTGAAACGCCAGGGTAAACGATACTATGAACTAGCTCGTGCTGGTATTCCGATAAAACTAAAGCCAAGGCAGGTCGAAATTTTAAATCTAGAACTTCTTAACTGCCAGTCACCGCTTATAACAATCAATGTGGATTGCAGCAAGGGTACATATATACGCTCTCTGGCTAATGATATCGGGCAATACCTCGGCTGTGGCGCTCATATAAAAAATCTGACAAGGCTAAGGTGCGGGCCATTTCATATCGAAGACGCATTATCCCTACCACAAATTGAATGTGCCTTTCACAAAGACTCCTGGAAAGAGCTACTCCAATCTGTGGACAGCCCGCTTTCAAACTGGAAAGCAATCATTGTTGATAAAGACAATGAAATAGCAATCAGAAACGGCCGTTCATTGCCTTTAGATAAAAATTCCCTGTCTTCAGATAAATTCTGCCGCGCGTACAATCTCAACGGGAATTTCATAGCCGTGCTGCAATTTATCCCCGAGAAAAAGTCATGGCACCCATATAAGGTTTTCTCAGCCTCGTAGCCTTTCTGTCTAGAAACGCCTGGAGGCCTTGACAGTCTATACTATAATAGATATGATTCAGCTTTGACGAAAGGAGGTGAAATATATGGCGCAAGCATATTGCTTCAAATGCCGGAGGAAAGTGGAGATAAAAAACCCGCAGAGCGTAACATTAAAAAACAAGAGGCCAGCGACACGCGGAAGCTGTCCATCCTGTGGAACTAAGGTATTCCGGATTGGCAAGGGCTAGTTCATTATATCTTCAGCCAGAGCCCGAAGACAATTTGTTAACTTTATCAATTAAAAGCAGGGGGTTACGGTCGATAATTTGCCTGTGTCGTCGCTGGTTTATGTTTGCTTTACGAAGAATAGACTCAACTAAGCTCGGCGTGAGCAGGTCATTTTCGTCGTGGGCATCAGAATTAACCAAAAATTTTGCTTTTGCTTTTTGGCCTACTGAAGCAACATGAGCATTAGACGCAGAATGTCCTCTTCGAGACGTGAGTTCAATAAAGACATTGTTTTTGGCTGCCAGAGAGGCCTCTTCAATTGTTATGATGCCCGGATGTGCCAAAATGTCAACGTAGGGAGATTGCACAGCGGCAAGATTAGTACCTTTCTCGACTGGTTCTACAGATGTTTCGCCGTGTACTACTACGAGCCAGGCCCCCATTTCTTTGGCTTGTTTAGCCACCTCAGAGATAGCACGGGGTGGAACATGAGTAAGCTCTACACCGGGGATGGCTAGAATATCCCAATAAGCTCTGGCTAGGGCACAATCTTCGCTCGTTTCTTTGATCAGTCTGCCAAGTGAGCCAAGCGCTGCATGGTCAGTAATAGCAATTGCTGAATAGCCTTTAACAACAGCACGACGTATTAACTCTAGTGGTGATAAAACGCCATCGCTATTAAAAGTGTGGGTGTGAAAATCATAAAGCACCCCTCAAAAATACCATAAAAGCTTTGTCTTATACAAGAGCTTACGCTATAATCAATTAAATAAAATGGTGAAGAGTATGTTTCGATTACAGAAAATTCTAGTCCCCTTAGATGGTTCTGGAGAAGCTGAAAGTGTACTCCCCTACCTCAGAGATTTAGCTCCAAGATTTGATTCTCACGTGCACATTTTAGGTATAGGCATCGGAAGAAAGACGCGCCGCGTAAATCGGCTACTTGAAGATTACGTCAACAGAATCGCAAGTGGTCTCCAGAGCGACAATATCAAAGCTAATCCAGTCATCCGTTACGGCATCGCAGCAGATAAAATCCTCGATTTCACTGAAGAAAAAGAGGCTGACTTAATTATTATGGCTACCCACGGCCGAAGCGGCATCACGCGTTGGTGGATGGGCAGCGTAGCCGAAAAGGTGATAAGTGAAGCTACAGCCCCGGTTCTGCTTGTCCGAAGCAAACGCCCCACTAAAACCGGTACTGCGAACAAGCTAAACTCTCTTCGCAAAATCCTTGCTCCTTTAGATGGCTCAGACATTGGTGAATCAGCTTTATCTTATGTCGAAACACTAGCCACAAAATCACAAGCTTCGGTCGACCTGCTACAGGTCATCTCACCACCTGGAACAGTGGAGGCCAGTTTACTTGGTGGTCCAGACTGGAGAAAGTTTATCAAGGATATGCATGATGCTGGCGAAAATTATCTGAAAGGCATCACCGAGAGATTAAGTAACAATGGAATTAAATCCAAATACGAGGTGGTCACTGGCGATCCCGCCGACAAAATAGTAGAATATGCCGAAGATAAAAATGTTAGCTTGATAGCTATGTCAACTCATGGTCGCACGGGTCTCGCCCGCTGGGTATTAGGCAGCGTGGCTGACAAGGTATTGCACAGCGCCAGGATTCCAATACTACTAGTCAGGTCACCGAAGATGGTTATCCCCAAACCAAGTGGATAGGATATAAGGGTTTCATCAGTTAAATGTTACAGTAAAATAGAAAAGAGGAAATAGTCATGGGAAAAATAAATGTAGCTATAATAGGTGTAGGTAATTGCGCCTCTTCGCTCGTTCAGGGCATAAATTATTATAAAAAAACAAAAGAGGGTGAGCCTGTGCCCGGCCTAATGCATATAAATCTGGGCGGCTACCATATAAGCAATATAAACTTCGTAGCCGCCTTTGACGTAGATAAAAACAAAGTTGGCAAGGATCTATCCGAAGCCATTTTCACCAAGCCTAATAATACCTTTAAGTTTTGCGATGTTCCTAGCACTGGGGTCAAAGTAGCCCGAGGTATGACTCATGATGGGCTGGGGAAATATTTATCGCAGATAATCACCAAGTCATCGGGGGCTACAGCTAACATTGTTGGCATTCTTAAAGAAACAAAAACGGATGTCGTAGTAAATTTTCTACCGGTGGGAAGTGAAGAGGCAACCAAGTGGTACATAGAACAAGTCCTGGCTGCTGGCTGCGGCTTTATTAACTGCATACCAGTCTTCATCGCTCGCGAACCCTACTGGTATAAACGCTTCTCCGAAGCAGGATTACCAATCGTCGGTGACGATATCAAATCCCAGGTCGGAGCTACAATCACCCATCGTGTACTGACTAGACTCTTTCACGACCGTGGGGTCAAACTGGAGAGAACTTATCAGCTTAACTTTGGCGGCAATACCGACTTCTATAATATGCTAGAGCGAGAGCGCCTGGAATCAAAGAAAATCTCCAAAACAAATGCAGTAACCTCCCAGCTAGATTATGAAATTGAGCCTGCCAACATACATGTAGGCCCAAGCGATTATGTGCCATGGCTGGCTGACCGTAAATTCTGCTACATTAAGATGGAAGGTCGTACTTTTGGCGACGTACCTCTCAATTTGGAGCTTAAAATGGAGGTATGGGATAGTCCTAACTCCGCTGGGGTAGTTATTGATGCCATAAGGTGCTGCAAATTAGCCATGGACAGGACTTTAGCCGGAACTATAGTAGCTCCCAGTGCCTACTTTATGAAGTCGCCACCCATCCAATATTCTGACGACGAAGCCCACAGGCGGGTCGAGAACTTCATCGCTGGAAAGGACCAACAGACACCGATTTGTCTCCCTGAAATAGCCAGCGAAAAGGCAAAGGAAAGTTAGACAGAGCGCAACTATTGTCAGGTTCGCCGAGATAGGGCAATAGCAGTAGTGAAAATCGGATTAGTTTCCCCCTATGACTATTCATTCCCGGGTGGCGTTGTCAACCACATCGCCTATCTGGCTCATAATTTCATCCAGTTGGGGCATAAGGTCAAAATCATAGCCCCATGTCCAATAAGAGGGACTCGATACTTCGAAGAGGAGGTTACCCCTGTAGGAAAGCCCTTGCCTATCCCATACGCTGGCTCCATAGCTAGAGTCCCCGTATCCCCCTGGTTGCCAGCTCAAATAGGTGAAATCTTGGCTAAAGAGGAGTTTGATATTTTACACCTACACGAACCGTTCGCACCAATGATCTGCTTAAGCGCACTCCTTAAGTCAAACTCCATAAATGTCGGCACTTTTCACGCTTGCCACACTAAGCCTAGAACTTACTGGCTGGGCAAACCCATCTTTAGGAGATGGCTTTCCAAATTACACGGTAAAATCGCCGTCTCCAAACCAGCGCTGGAATATGTGAGCCGCCATCTACCCGGTGACTATCGTATTATCCCCAATGGCATAGATACCGAACATTTCCGCTCCGGCGGCCATATTCGGGAAGAATTCGCCGATGACAAGACAAATATATTATTCGTAGGCCGTCTCGAAAGGCGAAAGGGACTGGGCTATTTACTCAACGCTTGTGCCAAGGTTAAATCTAGTTTTCCCAACTTACGTCTAATTGTAGTTGGTCCAGGCACTATATTACGCTCTAGATATGAAAAAATGGTCGAGGATATGAATCTGACCAACAATGTGGTCTTTACCGGTTTTGTCCCTAGCATTGAGCTGCCTTCATATTACCGCAGTGCTGATATTTTCTGTGCCCCGGCTACCGGTGGTGAAAGTTTTGGCATAGTCTTGCTGGAAGCTATGGCATGTGGAAAACCAGTAATCGCTACGGATATTCAAGGCTATGCCAGTGTGTTAGCCCATGGTGATGAGGGATTGCTTGTGCCACCCAAAGATATTGAGTCATTGGCACAAGCCTTGCTATCGCTCCTAAATGACAAATCCCTGCGTCTAAAGATGGGAGAAAAGGGAAAAATAAAAGCCGAGAAATACAGCTGGCCGAACCTTGCACGGCAAGTTACAGATTACTATAACAGCTTGCTTGGTAGCTGTGCTTAGGAGCACTCTGTGAGAAACTTATCTGAACTCAGAAGAATAGCTGCTCGATGGATTACTGAACCACTAAACGCGGTCCTGGTCAAGAGTCGATTAAAGCCCAACAACCTGACATGGATAGCTCTTGCAACAAGCGTAATCGCAGCCGCTTCTATCGCCACCAATCAACTACTCATCGGCGGATTTCTAGTCCTTCTCTCAGGATTACTCGACATTCTAGACGGGGCATTAGCTCGCTTAACCAATCAAGCCACTCGTTTTGGTGCTCTGTTAGACTCCACTTTCGACCGGATTTCTGATGCCATAGTGCTTTTAGGTTTTTTGGTCTTATACATAAGAAGTGAAGGCTACATTGAAATAGTGCTTATTTTCCTAGCCTTGGTCGGCGCATTGCTCACCAGCTATATAAGAGCCAGAGCCGAAGGCATTGGGGTAAACTGCCCCGTAGGTTTGTTTACCAGGACCGAGAGAGTTATAATATTAGCGCTTGGTTTACTTTTGAACCCGTTGTGCAAATTCAGCATTCTTATAGCTCTGGTGATTTTGATAGTTCTTGGCTTTGTCACTGTGGGACAGCGGTTAGTATATGTATGGCAACAAACGAAAGGTCAATGAAGCAAAATGGGGGTGAAAGCATGAGCGATAAGACATTTGAATTGAGTCTGATCGCTCTAAGCCTTATTTCTCTGCTATGGATAGTGGCCGGAGGCATATTAGGAATACTAGGCATCACCTGGGTAATAATTACCGGCTTGGTGGTATGGATTATTGGCGGCGGGATATTGCTCTACTTCTGGGGTAAAAACTATATGTCGCGAGTCTAACTCCGAGTTTATCAGTACATGGAGTTACACCAAGATTTCACATTAAGTTAGCGAAAAGATAATGTCAGTTACAGCGATTATCGGTGCCCAATGGGGAGATGAAGGCAAAGGAAAAATAGTCGATCTCCTCGCCACATCAGCAAAGGCAGTAGTTCGCTTCTCCGGAGGCGACAATGCTGGGCACACCGTAATTAATCCCTACGGTGAATTCAGGCTTCACATAGTTCCCTCGGGTATCTTCCACGCTGGAGCAATCTGCATAATCGGTAACGGTGTAGCAATTAACCCGGTGATACTCCTGGAAGAAATTGATAACCTCCAGAAACACGGCGTTGATACAAGCCTTCTCTTCATCAGCGACCGGGCACACTTGATAATGCCCTACCACACCCTTCTGGATAGACTGGAAGAGGAAAGACGAGGTAAGGGTGCTATAGGCACCACACGCAAAGGAATAGGCCCTGTTTTCGCCGACAAGATAGCTCGCCTCGGAATCCGCACCTGCGACCTACTGAATAAGAAGGAATTTCGAACTCGACTTGCCTCAATCCTCGAACCCAAAAATGCCATTCTTACCAAAATATACAACGCTCCACCACTGTCCCTGGAGGAGATATACGAGCAATACTGCTCCTATGGAGAGCTGCTAGCCCCCTTCATTCGAGATACTGGCAGCATACTCCGCGACCTGATATCCCGGAAGCAGCCAATTATACTAGAGGGTGCACAGGGTACCATGCTCGACCCCGACTTCGGCACCTATCCTTATGTAACTTCTTCTTCACCATTAGCTGCCGGTGGCTCCACAGGTTCCGGGATAAGCCTCAGACAAATCGACCAAATCATCGGTGTCTTCAAGGCTTATACCACACGAGTAGGTGGCGGACCTATGCCCACTGAACTAAATGACAAAACCGGCGAATTCATCAGGGAAAGAGCTCATGAATATGGTGCCACCACAGGTAGACCACGGCGCTGTGGCTGGTTCGATGCTGTGGCCGGGCGTTTCAGCACCCAAATCAATGGTTTCACCAGTATAGCCCTAACGCGCCTTGATGTTCTGGACGCAATAGACTCGATAAAGATATGCACAGGCTACCAGTTTGGCGAAGACATCTTAAAAGACTTCCCGAGTGACCTGGCTATCCTCGACAAATGCCAACCAATTTACGAGGAACTGCCTGGCTGGCGCACAGAAACGAGTACCATACGTAACATAAAAAAACTGCCATCTCAAGCCCGACGGTATATATCCCGTCTCGAGGAACTTCTCTCCTGCCCCATGTCCATCATTTCCGTTGGCGCCAGACGGGACCAGACAATAATAGCCAAAAAGGTTATGTAAGACCTTCTAAGCTCTAAGGCAAATCCTTGTGAAAAGGAGCTAAAACTATGTCTAAAACGCGTAGGACATGGCGACAGAAGCTAGAAGAAGAACATCCCGAGCATGGTAAAGTAGTTGACATTCCACCCAAAATGCAAAGCAGATTCGGCACCGGGAAAATGCTTATCCCAAAGCCTCTGGATATTGATGCATTAATCAAAAAGGTCACGAAAGGGCAACTTGCCACTGTGACTCAGATTAGGGGAAAATTAGCCAACGTTGCGCACGCCCATTGCTCTTGTCCTATGACAACCGGGATTTTCCTTCGTATTGTTGCCGAAGTAGCAGAGGAGGATTTTAGTAACGGGCAAAGAGAAGTAACACCTTACTGGCGCGTGATCAAAGCAGATGGCAGTTTGAATGAAAAATTTCCCGGAGGTGTACAGGTTCAGGCTGCTCGCCTGAAAGAAGAGGGGCATATCATCGAGCCAAACAGAGGCAAAAAGCCACCCCGGGTAAAGAACTTTGAAAAATCCTTGCAGGAGCTGTGACCACAAATTAAAACTTAGGTTTTAGCAGCTACTGACAAATCAATCTTATAGTTCTTCAAAGTCTGCTCAATTACAGCCCTGGATTTCTCATCTGGTTCAGTAAGCGGCAAGCGCGGCTTACCCACAAAAAAGCCCACGTAATTTAAAGCATATTTAACTGGTATTGGATTGGCAACAACAAACATGGCATTAACCAAAGGCAACAAATTGCGATGTGTCGCTGCTGCTCTTTCGATTTTGCCCTGTATATAATCATCTATCATTTGCTTGAACTGAAGCCCAACCAGGTGTGAAATCACACTAATAACTCCATATCCGCCCAGGCATAATATAGGAAACGTGTCGCCGTCATTGCCGCTGTAAACCAAGAAACCTTTCCTGGCTCCCTGTATAATCTTGGCTATTTGCTCAAGATTAGCGCTAGCTTCCTTCACTCCAACGATATTATCAATCTGGCTAAGCTTAATGCAGGTTTCAGCAGATAGACTCGTAACAGTACGCGACGGGACATTGTACATTATACACGGCAGACTGGTTGCCCCGGCGATTGCCTTAAAATGCTCGTATAAACCATCCTGGGTAGGACGATTATAGTAAGGCACAACCAACAGACAGCCGTCAACTCCAGCCTTCTCCGCCTCTTTGGTCAGCTCTATGCTCTCTGCTGTACTGTAATTGCCGGTGCCAGCTATAACAGTGCCCTTATTGCCAATAGCCGACTTAATCTCAGCAAAAAGTTTCAGCTTTTCCTCACGAGTAAGAGTAGGGCATTCTCCGGTAGTGCCGGAGACCACAACCCCATCACTACCTGAATCGAGCAGGCTTTTAGCTAGCTTTTTAGCCTGTACGTAATCAACACTACCTTTAGCATCAAAGGGGGTAACCATTGCTGTGAGCAGGCGACCAAACTTCTCCATCACAAGCCTCCATACAGGTAATTTATTTACTCCTCTTAACCCAGTCCCGCTGTGCTGCCTCCTCGGCAATCTGGACAGCATTTAGGGCAGCACCTTTACGCAAGTTATCGGATACCACCCACATCACCAACCCCTTTGACTGAGAGGCATCCGCTCGGATACGCCCCACATAAACATCATCTGAGCCCGCAGCCAGCCAGGGCATGGGATAAAGGCTAACACTGGGGTCATCAAGCACCTTGACTCCAGGAGCCCTAGCTAATATCTGCCGCGCCTCCTCAGGACTCATTGGGTCGGTAAATTCAATGCTTACAGCCTCACTGTGCCCGATGAAAACAGGCACTCTGACACAGGTTGCTGAAATGGCTATATCAGGGGCATGCATTATCTTACGAGTCTCCTCCACCATCTTCCACTCCTCCTTTGTATAGCCGTTATCCAGGAAAACATCTATCTCCGGCAGTAAATTAAATCCAATTTGGTGAGGATAGACATGAGGAACGACATTTTGCCCTTCCAATACCAGCTTGGACTGAGTAGTTAATTCCTCCATAGCTGCGGCACCAGTACCTGATACCGCTTGATAGGTAGAGGCAACGATTCTTTTAATATGGTTAACCTTATGTAGTGGGTATAGAGCCACCACCATCTGAATCGTGGAACAATTCGGATTAGCAACAATTCCCTCGTGCAATTTTATGTCTTCAGGATTAATCTCAGGAACAACCAGAGGCACCTTCGGTTCCATTCTGAAAGCTGAACTATTATCAACGACTAGAGTTCCAGACTTGGCAGCAATCGGGGAAAAGTAGCGACTAATTTCAGCACCAGCCGAGAAAAGGGCTATATCAATATTCTGAAAAGATTCAGGACTGGTCTCCTTGACTTCAATCTCCTGATGGCCTACGTAGAGCTTCTTGCCTGCTGACCGGTCGGAGGCGTAGAGACTAACGGATGCCGCAGGAAAATTCCGCTGCTGCAGCACCTTGATGAACTCCTGCCCGACCATTCCCGTGGCGCCTACAATGGCTACATTATACGCCTTCATTGTTCCCCCTCAAATTCAATAATGTATCCAGTCCATAAACTAATCCTTGCCGATTAACCACTTCTTTTATAGCTAAAATAACGCCCGGCATATAGCACTCCCGCCCTATGGTATCATGACGAATGCTCAGCGTTTGCCCCTGCCCTCCAAATACAACCTCCTGACTGGCAACAAAGCCAGGTAATCTTACGCTATGGATGGTTATGCCGTCAACCTCCCCACCACGAGTGCCGCTGAGTGTTTCCTTTTTGGTTTTAGAATAAAGAAAGGGCTTACCTCGCGATTGCAGCATCGCCTTTGCGGTAGCCAGTGCAGTCCCAGATGGTGCATCAGCTTTCTCGTGATGATGCATCTCAATAATATCAACGTAGTCAAAGAGTTTTGCCGCCGCCTTAACCGCATTTAACAGCGCGGCTGCCCCGATGGTAAAATTAGGGGCTACTACGACACCCACCTTATTAGCTTCAGCTAGTTGGGCAATCTCTTCGAGATTGTCGCCTGAAAGTCCCGATGTGCCTATAACAACGTTAACGCACTGTTTAAGGGCAATACGAGCCGCCGATATCGCGGCCTCAGCAATGGTGAAATCCAGCAGTACCTTCGGATGGCAGATTTCAAGAAGCGAGGTCAAATCGGAAGAAAGAGGCACTTTCTTTGAACCGTCTGGTAAAGTCAGCTGCTCTTGATTCGCCTTAATGTCAACACCACCAACCAGCTCCAGTTCGGGGTCTCGACATATCGCAGCCGTGACTTCCCTTCCCATCCTGCCTAAAGCTCCGTGGACTAATACTTTTATCGGTTCCATTTCCCACCCCCTCAACGCTTTTATACAGGCTAAGATTTTTAACGCCACCTAATAACGGCGGCGCCGGTCATCTCGGCTATCACGCTGGCGAGCACCAGGGCGGTAGTTTTGCTGCTTATAGGGATTACGGCCTGTTGTTTCAGTAGAGCCCTCGGCTTTAGCTCCTGAATTTTGTGGCGAATCTGAAAAAACTGCCCGTCGTGACAGATTCACTCTGCCCATATGGTCAATTTCGATAACTTTAACCATAATCTCATCGCCCACGCTCACAACGTCCTCCACCTTGGGCACGCGATAATCAGCCAGCTCACTTATATGGACCAGTCCCTCTTTCCCGGGCAGAATCTCGACAAAAGCACCGAAGTTTGTCAAACGAGTTACCTTACCGGTATAAACAACGCCAACTTCCACGTCTCGAGTCAGGCTCTCTATTTTTTCGATTGCTTTCTGAGTCGCTTCCTGACTGGGTGAGCCAATAATCACCGTCCCATCATTTTCAACATCTATGGTCACTTTCGCCTCGTCGATTATAGACCGAATAGTTTTGCCCCCTGGTCCAATCACGACACCAATCTTGCTCGGGTCAATAGTCATCTTATACATTCTAGGCGCATAAGGACTAAGTTCAGGCCGGCTGTTGCTGATAATCTGCCTCAGCTTTTCAAGTATTTCAGAATAGGCTTCGTGCGCTTGCTTTATAGCTTCAGCCAAAATCTCATATCTTATGCCCCTGAGCTTAATGTCCAACTGTATAGCCGTAATCCCCTGGCCAGTACCAGCCACCTTGAAGTCCATATCCCCGAAGGCATCCTCCATGCCCTCAATATCAGTAAGGATGACATAGTTGCTATCACCGTCTGTAACCAGCCCCATAGCTATCCCTGCCACCGGAGCCTTGATGGGCACACCGGCATCCATCAGAGCTAGAGTTGAGCTGCATACACTTGCCATAGAGGTGCTACCATTAGAGCTAAGTACCTCAGAAACCAGGCGTATAGTATAAGAAAACTCGCTTTCGCTGGGTATCACCGGTATCAGAGCTCTTTCAGCCAGAGCGCCATGCCCTATCTCTCGTCGTCCTGGCGATCCGAGGCGCTTTACCTCACCATTAGAGAAGGGTGGGAAATTATAGTGGTGCATAAAACGCTTTGTCGCCTCTAATCCCAAGCCGTCAATCAATTGCTCCTGACGTAGAGAACCCAAAGTAGTTATGGTCAGTACCTGAGTAAGCCCTCTATTGAACAGCCCCGAGCCGTGAGTACGCGGCAGGAAACCGACTTCACCAGTAATGGGACGTATCTCCTTGGGCTTGCGGCCATCAAGATGCTGTTTCTTTTCCAAAATGCTCGCTCTAGCTGCCCTTTTAATTTGGTCTTCCAGAGCAGCATTAATATCAGCTTCAGAAAACGCCTCCTTAAGCTTCTCGATGGCTTCCTGCTTGACTGCCTCAATCGCCTTTTCCCGTTCAGCCCGCCCTGTTCGACTAACTGCCTCAGCCAACTTATGCCCGAACTCCGAAGAAACGGCGGCGAGCGCTTCGGAGGCAGCTGCAGAAGCTTTAACCTCCAGTTTAGGTTTGCCATAAACCTGCCGCAAACTCTCCTGGAATCTTATAATCTCCTGATTCGCCTCATGTCCCACTTTAATCGCTTCAAGAACTACTTCCTCGGAAACTTCCTTAGCTCCTGCTTCCACCATAACTATGGCTTCTCTGGTGCTGACAACAACAAGGTCCAGCAGACTATCATTCAACTGAGGCAATGTTGGGTTTAACACAAGTTTACCGTCGACATAGCCAACACGCACTGCGCCTATCGGACCATAGAACGGGATTGAAGAAAAAGTTACCGCAGCTGAAGCTCCGTTAACAGCTAATATATCGGGGTCATTTTCCTGGTCGGTAGAAAGGACAGTGACCACAACCTGAACATCATTATGTAAATTTTTATCAAAAAGCGGACGCAGGCTGCGGTCGGTTAGTCGTGCAGCTAGCGTTGCCTCTTGACTGGGGCGTCCCTCTCTCCTTATGAAGCTCCCGGGAATTTTGCCCACAGCATAATGCCTTTCCTCATAATCTACAGTCAGGTGGACAAAATCAGCACCTTCACGGGGCTCATCACTAACGCAAACAGTAACCAGAACCACAGTATCACCGTAGCGTACAGTAACAGCGCTGTCAGCCTGCGTGGCCAACTTGCCCGTTTCAATAGTTAAAAATCTGCCACCGACTTCACACTGGCCAGACTCAGACATAACACACCTTCAATACTTGGTACATTATTTCCTCAAACCTAATCTGGTGATAAGGCTACGATAACGCTTGACATCACCCTTGGCAACATAGGCTAGCAAGCGCCTTCGCTGTCCTATCATCTTCAGAAGCCCACGACGGGTGTGCTGGTCATGAGGATGTGCTTTCAAATGCTCAGCCAGTTGATTTATCCTCTCGGTTAGCAATGCCACCTGAACTTCAGCAGAGCCGGTATCGCCTTCGTGAACTTTGAAATCGGAAATTACGGCTCCCTTCTTCTCTTTGTCCAAATTTATACTCCTTCTATATCCGTCTACAAAGCACAATTATAACATAGGTTCAAAATCAATGCACAATCGCTTTGCAACATAATCCCTTGCTCCTCTCAATAAGACAACCTGACTGTTTGAGGAAGGTTCGCCCCTAAATTTCTTCCCACAATTGAGAGTCTAAAAATCACTGCGCAAACCCTTTAGCAATCAGCGCACATGGAGTATAATAAGAGCATCATGACCTCCCAGGTTTTCTACCGCAAATGGCGCCCCCAGGCCCTGTCTGAAGTGGTAGGACAAGAACATGTTACCCAAACACTCCGTCACGCTGTAGCCAGCGGGCGGGTAGCCCACGCCTATCTTTTCTGCGGCCCACGTGGCACCGGCAAGACCAGCACCGGACGCATACTGGCTAAGGCAATAAACTGCCTGAACCCCGACCAGGGCGAGCCATGCAATAGCTGCGCCTTGTGCAAGGCAATTAACGAAGGCAGCGCTCCTGATATCATAGAGATAGACGCAGCCAGCAACAGGGGCATTGAAGATATTCGCAAGCTCAGGGAGAGAGTGAACTACTCCCCAAATCTCGCCCGTTACAAGGTTTATATTATAGACGAAGCCCACATGATAACCCCGGAGGCGGCAAATGCCTTTCTTAAGACACTGGAAGAGCCACCTCCTCACGCTATATTTATTCTGGCAACCACGGAACCACACAAAGTCCTATCAACCATATTGTCACGTTGTCAGCGGTTTGATTTCCACCGTCTCTCCCAATCAGCAGTTATCTCCAAGCTCAATCTTATCTGTGAAAAGGAGGGCGTTGATATTGTGCCTGAAGCCTTAAAGCTTATCGCCAAAGTAACTACAGGCAGCCTGCGCGATGCTGAAAATCTACTGGAGCAACTGGTTACCTATTATGGGCATGAAATTAAGCTCCATCAGGTGCAAGAAATGCTGGGTATCAGCGGCGACATGCGCATTAGAGAGCTAGCCAGACATATTGTAAACAAGGACATCACCGCTGGACTTAAGACCATTAACAGCGTTAGCAGCGATGGGCTCGACCTCCGCCAGTTTAATCGCGAACTGGTGGACTATCTCCGAGAGTTGCTTCTAGTTAAATCTGGCTCCGAAGAAGTGATAGACGTTACCAGCGACGACCTGATTGAGATTAAAGAGCTGTCAACCGGTGCCAGTCTGGATTACCTGTTGACAGCAGTGAAACGGTTCGGCGAGATAGACCTTCGCCTGGACAACTATTCGCAGCTACCCCTGGAGCTAGCCCTCGTTGACTGCATATTGTCCGTAACCGAAGACAAACAACCGGTCAAGCCTGAACAGCCTGCGCCCGAAGAGCCAGCCGCGGTACCCAGCCGACCAGTCAAGTCAACCAGGTCGGCCCCAAAGGCTAAAGCCCAGGCAACAGATAAAAGCGATGAAATTGAAGCAGAACCAAGCAAAATTACAGAAACTCCGGAGGCGGCGGCATCTTCTCCAGAAATCGACCATCTACGTAGCAGATGGAAGGAGTTCGTGAATTCCATGCGCGGTGAGGGCTCCAAGGGCAACTTGGATGCCTTTTTACGGAGCGCTTGCGAACCTTTGTCTATTGAAGATAACACTCTACTTTTGGGTTTTTATCACGAGTTTCATAAAAAATATATTGAAGACCCCAAATATAAGCATCTGGTAGAAAAGAAGCTACTAGAGGTCTTTGGACATTCATATCAGGTGCGTTGCGTTCTGACCAGCCCCAGCGAACAAGCCAGAGCTAAAATGGAAACAGAGAGCCATCTGGTAAAAGCGGCTAAGGAAAGCTATGGGGCTAAAGTTGTTGACAGGAAATCCAGAACGGAGGAGGAATGAACAAGTTCGTTTTTCGCCAGGCACAGGAATTACAGGCTAAGCTAGCCAAAGCTCAACAAGAGCTAGCTGAAATGACCGCTGAGGTAAGCTCAGGAGGCGGAGCTATCAAGGTAGTAGTTGACGGCCAGCAAAGAATTCGCTCAGTTAGCATATCTCCAGAGGTAATAAATGCTGAAGACGCCGAGATGCTCGAAGACCTGGTCATGACAGCAGTGAATGAAGCCATTCAAAAATCACAGGAGCTTGCCGCCAGCCATTTGAGCAGTATAACCGGTGGCCTCAAACTCCCGGGAATGTTTTAAGAGAATGTTTTTAGCTATGACTGCCATCGTAAATACTTTACGAGCTATCCCAGGGCTTTCTCTTGTCATTCTGAGGGAGCCCAGATTGCATCGGGGCAACCGAAGAATCTCAAGACCCTTCGCTGTCGCTCAGGGTGACAAATGAACTTTTCGGAGGCAAAACCTTTGAGCACTAATTCAGTATCTACCGCCGAGCCGATAGCCAGGTTAATAGAAGAACTTAACAAGCTGCCGGGCATAGGACCGAAGAGCGCCCAGCGGCTGACCTATTATTTGCTTCGAGCACCTGCAAATGAAGTTGGTGCACTAGCTGACGCTATCAAAAACCTGAAAGAAAAATTGACCCTATGTTCCAGTTGTCTCAATATTACCGATTCCGACCCGTGCGCTATATGCCGCGATGAGGAACGCGACCGCACCAAAATCTGTATCGTCGAAGAGCCTATAGATATTCTCCCCCTGGAACGCACCAAAAAGTACAAGGGGCTTTACCATGTGCTTTACGGCGTCATCGCCCCGACTGAAGGGATAGGGCCCGACGAACTGAAAGTTAAAGAGTTGCTATCACGCCTCAATGACGGTCTGGTTACAGAGGTGATACTGGCAACCAATCCCAATCTGGAAGGGGAAGCCACCGCCATGTACATCCAGCGCCTGATTGCCCCGCTTGGTATTCGAATCACCCGCCTGGCTCGCGGTCTGCCCTACGGTGGTGACCTGGAATACGCTGACGATGTCACCCTCAGCCGTGCTTTAGAGGGAAGACAGGAAATGTAACCACGTGAATCATGACGGCACCTCGCGTTTATCAAACAGAAGCTATCATTATCAAGCGAATTAAGCTGGGCGAAGCTGATAGAATCCTAACCCTTTATACACCCGAGCTGGGCAAACTGAAAGCGGTAGCCAAAGGCACACGCCGTACCCAGAGCAAGCTTGGCGGCCACGTAGAGCTTCTCACCCACAGCCACCTGATGCTGGCTCGAGGTCGCAACCTCGACATCATCACTCAAGCCCAAACCATCAATAACTTTCTGCCTATAAAGGATGACCTGGAGCGCATTTCGCGCGGCCTCTACATCGCCGAACTGGTTGATTCCTTCACCGGCGAGCACATCGAAGACCGCCACCTCTTTGACCTGGTGCTGGAAACCTTACAACAGTTGTCCCAGGCTGAGGATTGCGAGCCTGTCCTGCGCTACTTCGAGCTTCACCTTCTCGACCATCTCGGCTATCGCCCCCAGCTACAGCAGTGCACGGAATGCAATTCGACTTTGAAGCCAGAGACAAATTTCTTCAGCTCCAGCCAGGGTGGCGTCCTCTGTCATGATTGCGGCTTTCACGAGCCATTAGCACGCCCCATTTCCCTGAACGCCTTAAAGGTGCTGCGCCTGTGGCAGAATTGCGACTATGCCGCCGCCAGGCGAGTAAAAATAAATCCAGAACTATCTGCTGAACTGGAACAGTTAATGCGGGAATACATCAAATATCTTCTTGAAAAACAGCTCAAATCAACAGCCTGGCTGGATAAACTGAAGCGGGAAATTCACTAAACTTAGAGCCTTAACAATGATTGGAGGAAAACAAATGGGCGAGTTCAGAAAGGTTGTGTTGAGCAGAAAAGGCTTCGATTCTAAGGCTGGAGGAAGTTATTCACCATTTGATCCCCAGACTGGCAAATATGTTGTATTACCGATTCCTATAGATGATATTGAACGCGACATCTGTAACAGCCAAAAATACGAAGATATCCGCATACAAAGTAACTATCTACCCAGCTACTCTGAAACAAATTTAAAGAGCTTAATGGCAGCTATGGGAAAGAAGGCTAAAATCAAGGGTAAAGAGTCTGAATACGCCCATTTCGATCCTTGGCTTGGCCCATGTCCATGGTTAGCAGAAGATAATCATCCAATCGGTACATTTGGTCAAGTGGATAGAGCACAAACGCATTTAGCCAACCAAGGCGTAGGTAAAGGTAGTCTCTTTCTGTTCTTTAGTCGATTCACACCAATACAAAATACGGAGAACAGAATTGTTCCTAATATTAGCCATGAACACCTTGACAAAGGATTGTACTTCATCTACGGGTGGCTCAGAGTCAAAGAGGTCATCAAGAAATATGAAGATATTAGTGATTTGAGACTATTATCAAAACATCCTCATGCCACTAAAAACTACTTTAAGAAGTATGTAAACAACACCCTATATATTGCTGATAAATTTCTCTTCAATGACCGTAGCAATATCCCGGGTTGCGGCTATTTCTCTAGATTAAACAAAGACCTGTGTCTTACTGCCTCTGACTCTGTACAGGAACCAAGAAGGTGGATACCTAGCCGATGGAGCCTACCAAGCTTCTTTTTTGAGAAACGTCCCTCACTCTTGCAGCACAGAAAATGGGTTGTGCGTGAGGATGGCTCATGTCTGGTAGAGACCTCTGGGCAATGGCAAGAAGCTGTCTTTGACAAAAGTGAAGAGTTCTGCCGATGGTTTGACAGACTGCTTGAACAAGTTGTTGGCAACGTATATAGAAAGTCACCACTTCACGGCATGAGCTAAGGCAAATGAACGGCAAACACCTACGCAAAAGAGGCGATGCAGTTGTGATTAGACATGGCAAAGTCCTGTTGGTTAAGGATAAGGGAGCTCACCACTGGTCTCTCCCGGGTGGAGGGGTGCATAAGGGCGAACGTTCATATCAGGCTGCTGCCAGAGAATTGCATGAGGAGACAGGATTAAGAGCAACAAAGACAACGTGGCTAGGCTCATTTAAAAGTCCTGTAACTGAACATAGAGCATATCTAATTGAGGCCGATGGCCACGTACACCTCAAAAAGGGAGGTGAGCTTAAAGCATATATGTGGTGGGACATGAAAAGTCCAGCTGACGTGTTTGGACACGTTAAGGTAATCTTAGGTTACTACCGAAAGCATTAAGAACAGACTATATTTCTACGTTTCAGCCGCCTACGGGTGACCGCCCTGTCGGGTCATCTGTGGACAGATGACCCCAGAAAAAAGTCAAAAACCAAAAAGAGGTTAAGTTCACCCTTGGTTGTTTATCCATTATCCCTCAACTAAATATACGACCACAATTTCTACACCGCATTCTGCCACCATAACCAGCATTAACTACTTTGTTGCTATAGCAGTAAGGGCACGTTTGATTGCGTATTATTATTTTACCTCGCCTTGCCCAATCTGGAGCATCATTTTCGTCGCCTATCGCTGCATGTGGTGAATCACTTATCCACCACGGCTTTGATGTATCCTTGCCAGTCCTTTTTTCTTTCTTTTTGAAGAATCTACACATTAGCACAACCCGAATTTTCTACGTGTCACTCGCCTACGGGTCCTTCCCGGGAAGGACGGGTGACCGCCGTGCTGGGTCATCTGTGGGTAGATGACCCCTACGGGGAGTTTTAGCAAATCACTCTCTGGCTAATACGCCGTTTATCTCTGCCCTCAACTGCTTGGCATCGAACGGCTTGATAATATAAGGCACTTTAGTCCTGGAAAGAAAAGCCATAGTGCTTGGCCCCATAACGTCGCCGGTGATGAAAATCACCTTCTCTGCCAGAGATAAGGATACCTTTTGGAAATGCTTGTACAACTCGATGCCACTCATGCCCGGCATCTTGATGTCCAGCATAATGACCTGGTAATCCTTGCTCTTAATCGTCTCTAAGGCACTCTCGGCGCTATCCGTAACTTCCACTTCATGCCCTTCATCAATCAGCATCTGGCTTACGAACTGCCTTACCACCGCCTCATCATCTACTACCAGTATCTTAGCCCCGGTCACCTTATCAGGCTTTTTAGCAACAGGCTCCGGCAACTCTAACTGCTTATCCTCGGTAACTACGGGTAACTCCACAATAAAGGTAGCTCCTTTGCCCAACTGGCTTTCAGCCCATATCCTGCCTTTATGTCCGGTTATTATACCGTGGCACACGCTCAAGCCAAGCCCTGTCCCCTGGCCTACCCTTCTAGTAGTAAAGAAGGGATTAAATATCCTCTCCAGATTTTCTTTAGCTATACCAAGTCCATTGTCTTTAAACGATACCCTGATGGTGTTATTTATCTGTTCTGTCTTGATTGCCATCTTGCCTCCGCCATGGGCTAATTTGACTTCTGTTTCGGCATTTATGATTAAATTGAGGAACACCTGCTGGAGCTGACCGGGGTCAGCGACGGTCAAGGGCAAATCAGGGTCAAACTGGAGGACAACCTTTACATTATTGCTCTGCAAGGAGTAAGCTCGCAGTTCAAGCGTGGTGCTTATGATTTCGTTAATGTCAACATATGTCCGTTCCGGCTTGGTCTGGCGGGCGAAGACAAGTAACTTTTTGATAATGCCGGCTACCCGCTGAGCGCCTTCATTGATAACTTCCACGTCGCGCCTGATATCCTCGGGGACATCTTTTCGCTCTAATAGCAAGTGAGCATAACCTATAACCGCGGTAAGAGGGTTATTTATCTCGTGGGCGACACCCGATGCCAGCTCGCCGACAGAAGCCAGTCGACTGGCAAACTGAGCCTTCTGCTCCAGTTGCCTCCTTTCCTCCTCCGCTCGCTTGTGTCCGGTGACATCACGGCTAATACCTCGAAATCCTATGACTTCGTCGTTCTCGTTTCTCAAAGGGAAAATTGAGTCCTCGGTAAACACCTGCGTTCCGTCTTTCCTAATCTGCGCCGAAGCAAATGATTTAACCGGCTCACCTGTCAGATAAACATGATTATAGGCCTCGAATACTTTTTTGGCGTTCTCTCGTGGTATGTAAACCTTGTAGCTCATCCCCATAATCTCTTCTCTGGTATAGCCCAACTGGCGACACAGCGCATCGCTGAAGAAAGTGAAATTGCCGTCAAGATCCACCTCATAGTAAGCCTCTTCCATCTCGTCAAGCATGGTACGGTATCTCTCTTCCGATTGCCTTAAAGCTTCCATCATCTGCAGACGCTCAGTGACATCGTGGCTAACACCACGGAATCCGATAATCTCGCCCGCCTCGTTTTTCAAGGGCAAAACCGTATCCTCGCTGCATATGAGTGTCCCATCACTTCTCGTAGAACGCATTGAAATGCCCTTGAGCGGCTTCCCCGTCTTGTAGACCTGATTGAATGCTTTATACACGCTCTCCATGTGCTTTGCAGGTGTGTAAGCCTTATATCCCATCCCCATCAACTCTTCTCTGGAAAGGCCTGACTTGCCAACCAGAGCCTCATTGAAAAAAGTAAAATTGCCGGCAAGATCCACCTCATAGTAAGCCTCTTCCATCTCGTCAAGAACAGTCCGATATCTCTCCTCTGACCGCCTCAAATCTTCAATCATCTGCATGCGTGCGGCGATATCACGCCCCACTCCCCGGAAGCCGGTTATCTCACCTTTTTCGTTTCGCAAGGGAAAAATTGCGAGTTCGCCCTGCCCGATACTACCATCTTTTCTAACGGTCTTAAAAGTAAAAGCTCTGACTGGCTGACCTTCCCGATAGACCTGATTAAAGGTCTTATAAACATTTTCTACATCCTCGCTGGGGATAACAGTCCGGTAGTTCATACCTATTAGCTCTTCCTGAGAATAGCCTAGCTGGCGGCAATTGGCGTCATTCACAAAGGTAAAATTGCCAGCAAGGTCAAGCTCAAAGTAAGCATCATCCATCTCATCCAGTATAGTCCGATATCTCTCTTCTGATTTTTGCACAACTTCTTCTAGCTTCTTGCGCTCAGTGATATCGAAGACGATTGCCATGCCTGAAGTTAGGGCATTTTCGTAAAAAACAGGCGACACAGAAGGGTATATCCAGACTACACGCCCATCCTTATGGATTGCCCTGAACTCCAGTTGATACCCTGCCTCAGGGCTAGCAAGACCTTCTGCGAACTTTTCCAGCACCATGGCTTTGTCGTCAGGATGAAGGAAGTCGGCAAAAGATCTTCCTTCCAGTTCCTCTTGAGAATAACCAAGTATTTTACAGAATGACTCATTCACAAAGGTTATATTTCCGCTCAAATCCCCGATAAGAATCCCTGCCCCTCCAGTTTCAACAATGCTCCGATATCTCTCCTCAGAATGTCTTAAAGCTTTCTCTGCACTCTTTTGCTCGGTTATATCGACGGCGCTAATCAAAAAACCCTTCTCCTTACCGCCTTCAAATAGCATATGGTAACCTCCAGGGAAGAAGAAGGTTCGAGCGCCTCTTTTGGTGGCGATTTCAATCTCCATGGGGCCAGCATGGGTACCGGCTAAACCACGGGCAAAGGCTTCGGCTACTTTTGTCAGGCTCTCCTGTGCAACGAATTCCAGCAACTCTCTTCCAATTATCTCGCTCTTTTCATATCCATAAAGCTGTGCTGCTGCCTCATTTGCATCAAGTATTTTTCCGTCTAACCCGACTAAGGCATTAGCCACCTGGCTATGCTCAAAAAGGTACTTGTACCTAGACTCACTTTCTCGCAGTGTTTCTTCAATTCGCTTGCGCCCGGTGATGTCATGCGCGGCGCTGAAAAACACGAGGTTTCCATCTAGTTCAACAGTCCTGGTATGCATCTCAAATGACAATACTGAGCCATCTTTATGATGATGCACTACCTCGAAAATGGCTTCCCCCTCTTCCAGAATTTTCTTCACGCGCGTCTGGAACAGTTTTGCAGACTCCGTGACCTCAAGCTTGCGGAGGTCCATTTTCAGAAATTCTTCTTTCGTGTAGCCGTGCGACCGAGCAGCTACTTCATTAACATAAACAAAACGACCTTTGGCGTCATGAATAAAGATGGGGTCAACTGCACTTTCCAGCACCTGGACAGTTTTGTCTAAAATCTGGTCGCGCAGCTTCAAATCCTGCCCTATGCGCTTGTGTTCGGCTTCCACTACTTCCAGCTCAGCAATCCGTTTGCGCAAAGAGTCCAGTTCTTTTATTAGCTGCTCCTTTGTCTTTGCAGTGGCCTTCATCTCCCACCTCCTTAAAGAGGAATAACCATTATCGCTCACCACCCAGATTCAATTATACTTGCTATTTCTACTCTCTTCCAATTCACATGTCAAGCAGTTCATCAAAAACAAAAACCTATAAATGTCCGCCATATCCTCTGATAGTTATTTCAGGAGATGTGGCAAGGTGACAAGTTCTACGGAAAGATTTACAATAGACCTTAATCTGGCACAATTCCCCGGCTGAGGAAGAGATATTGGTTAACCATCCAAGGCGGTTGCTGCTCCAGTTTCTGGCTTTCCTGCTAATTTCACTATTCCTCTCTCTTATACCTGTCCTATTGGCAATATACGGCAATACATCCAGCTACGCGCAGGCTCTATTCAATATATGGTACGACTTGTTACCACCCGTTGCCTTGTTGCTACTGGCTTATATTATTTACCGCAATGAGGTCAACTGGCTGGCTTTTCTGGGCAGAGCCTGGATGGGAGTAGGCACCTGGTTTCTACTGCAGCTAGTCCTGGAATCATTGACCAGAATTTCCCCGCTACTGTCGCTGCTTTCTCTGCCGGCTAAATTTGCCGGAGGGCTCGTGGTAAGACATCCCGTCGGCTATGTTGCCTACTTTTCCGGGTGGGGACTGTTAGCAGGCATCATCGTTTTCCTGCTCGGGGGGTTAGCCCTGTACACTTTCGGTTACCTCCTCAAAAGTGAAAATTACGGTCGGATGACAAACAAAGGCAATACCATGCCAGCCTTTGTAGTCTCTAATGTCCTTCTGGTAGTTTTGCTGATAGCAATACCTGTATCGATTTACGCCATATCCAAGCCCACCACAGGCAATTTCATTGAGGTCGCCGATATGCCCTCCGAAGACGAAATCTATGAAAACATCAAGGATGTCTACAGCTTTGGCTCGCGCCGCCCAGGTTCAGAATCATACCAAGCCAGCGCTGCTAAATTGACCGCATGGCTTAAAAGCTCGGCTCCACCGGTAACTACAGAGAGCACAACTTTCGACTACTGGGAGGAGAAGAAATGGCAGCTGGTCTTGGAGCCTAACGGAGACAATCCGACTGAAGTGGAATGTTACTTCTGGCCCTATAGCGGGCAGACATCATCGGAAGGTATTACTGCCCAACTCATCTACCTGGGAGAGGGTACGGAGGCGGACTTTCAGACTACCGACGTCACAGGAAAGGTGGCACTTATATCTTTGCCACCCATAAATATCGGCTGGAACGAATTGAAGCTATTCTCATACATGGCTTATGACCCTGACAACCTCGCTGCCGGTAACAGCCATCCATATCCGATCGGCTGGATACTCCATCTTTTTCATATCTACCCAAGGCTTGAACAAGCCGGTGCCATTGGCGCGGTTTATATCTTAGAAGATTATCCCAACACGGGACAGCTCACCTACTACGCTCCCTATGACGGCCAAATCCGCTCAGTGCCCGGTCTGTACATCCGAGAAGAAGACGGTGAGCTGCTAAAAAAGAGACTGCAGGAAGGCCCGCTGGAGATAAATCTAGTCCTTGATGCAACCATATCCAAAGGTGCTGGAGAAGCGGTCAACATTTTTAGCATACTTCCGGGCAAAAGCGAAAGTAACTTCATCATCTCGTCACATTTCGACTCTCCATGGTCCAGTGGTGTCGAAGATAGCTCCGGAGTAGGCATGGTTATGGCTCTTGCCCGTTACTACGCCCAGTTTACGCCAGAAGGGCGCCAACGGACGATGGTCTTTTTGCTCAACGGTTCCCACTTCGTTGGAGAACCATCCAATGAAGATTTTATCGAGCGGCATAAAGGGGGCATTCTGTCACAGAACCTTTTCAATCTCAGCATCGAACACATCGCCGACAACTGGCCTTATAGCAGCTCCCTAGAAGCAAGGGGGGTATTTTTTAAGGAGAACCCACTGGCTATCAGCCTCTATGCCGGCTTGCTCCAGCACTACGGTCTTTATGGCACCCTTCTATTCCCCACGGTGACCCCGCTTGGAGTTCCTACTGATGCCGGCCCGCTCAGCCGTGAGGGATTTCCAGTGGTCAGCTACATAAGCGGCCCGGTTTATCTCTTCGATGCCGCCGACACACTAGAACGTGTGCCCCGCGACCAGCTAGTACCACTGGCTAATTTGTATATTGATTTTATTGAGAACATGAATAGATACCCTGACTTCATGCTGCGTTTCAACATAAATACGCTAGCTAGATTACTCACCGCCTTCGTGTTCAGCCCGCTAATAGTCATCGGCTTCATCTCTTGCCCCAGGAAAGAAGAAAACGACTTCTTCAGCTAATGTGACGGCTGAAAATCTCGGCTCCGCAGGTGGTCAAACTTCACATGCCTTCCTGGTTCGCTGATAAATATGCAAGCCTAGCAGGACTATAAAAGGGATTATCAGATTATTATGAATCTTGAATGACAGTGACTTGCTCAATGAGCCGAATGTTAAAAATTCAACAGCCCGATATTCCGTAATGCCAAAACCAGTTACAATGTAGAGAATTACCACGACTACCAACAACCATCGCACTACTCTTTTAGCCAGGTTTTGCCTCAATACGTTTTTCATTTTCCAAAGAAGCCTTCGTCAAGGTCTGCGCTGTTCGAATAACCACGCCTCTCCCAAAAGCCTTTATAATCGACATCGTCAGATAGCTCGATCTCCGTTATCCATTTTATCCACTTATATCCCCATTTGTTTTCGGCTACAAGCTGGAACGGAAACCCCCTTTCCGGCGGAAGAGTAACACCGTTCATCGCATAAGCTATTAATATGTCATTATTGATTATGTAATCGACTGGTAATGAGGTGTTGTACCCATCATAGGCATAAAATATGACCACCTTCGCATCTTGCAATGGGTCTGCTTCTGCCAGCAAATCTCTCACCAGTAAGCCCTTCCAAAGAATGGTTACGCTCCAACCCTCAACACAACCCAGCGTTACGACCTTCTCGTAATTCTGATAGTTGTTAACGACTTCATCGTAAGTATAGGTCTTTGGGTTCGTTACCAGTCCGGTTATTTTGAGCCTGTACTTCTCGACATCTAAATATTTTGGGCCTTCTATTGAGTTCTCCCTGAATTCATTTATCGAGGAAAGTTTTTCGCCCTGATACTCTCTTATTTCCACAGGCTGAAGTTTGCCTGCTTCGCTCACAGGTTTATCCCCTGCACAAGCTAAGACACTTGCCAAAATCAATAAGAGAAACACAACCAAAATGATGGCATTGCTGACTGTTATTTTCGTTTCTATCCGCCTGTGAACTTCCTGGCTATGCGGGCTACATGCCTGCCCTGGAACCGAGCCATAGCCACCTCTAAAACCAAAAGCAGCGAAACCAGCTGCTACTTTTGATTCCACACTACCCACAACTAAATCTCAACCAATACGTTATCGCCCTCAACCTTAACCTTATAGGTAACAGCAGACTTCGGCGACTTAAGAGCCTTGCCTACAGCAGAGAGAACACCGGCGCCCTTCAGCCAGCGGACTACCTGTCCATTAGTGATATCAAACTGTGAACCATGTAGCGGACAGGTGACCACAGTGCCTTCAAGACTGCCTCTAGATAAGTTGCCACCAAAATGAGGGCAGCGGTTGTCAATAGCGTAGTATTTATCAGCAACTCTGGCCAGGAGAACATACTGGCCTTGAACCTTGACCTCTTTCATCGCCCCATTCGCAAGGTCATCCTTTTTAGCCACCTCGACAAAATTCCCCATATCAGACCTCCATTGACCAGGCAAATTTTACTTTAGCCGGCTTTCAGCAACAGCCCAGTTTATGTTCTTGAAAAAGAACTCGATGTAATCAGCCCGCTTAAGTCCGTAATCAGTGATGAACGCATGCTCGAAGACGTCCATTATTAGAATTGGAACACAACCAGCAGGATGGCCAACATCGTGCTCATTTATCCACTGATTAAAGAGTTTCCCGCTCACATTGTCCTGATACAGAATGACCCAGCCGATGCCGCGCATTGCCCCCGTGCCCCTGAAATCTTTCTCCCAATCCTCGTAGCTGCCAAAATTCTCTGCCAGCTTCTTAGCCAGTTTCCCTGTCTTATCTATTGCTGCCTTGCCACCGAGATTTTCAAAGTAATACTCATGTAATCTCATCCCGTTGAATTCCCAGCCCATTCGCCGCTTCAGCTCGGCATACTCCGGCGTACCGACCTTGCCTTCATTCAACATGGAAGCTAATGTATCCATCAGCTTATTGGTATTGGTTACATAGCCCTGATAAAGGGTAAAATGATTCTTCAGCAGCGTCTCACTGAATCCTTCCATGCCGATTAACTTGCTATAATCTTTCGCCTCGTAAGCCATCTTTACCTCCTCGTTTCTTTATTTGACTGATATCATTGGTTTGCCGCAGCAAACCAACTCACCGCCGCCGACCTTTTTCACCTCAACCACATTTCCGCAAATCTCACACTTAAAGACTTCACCGACTGCCTTAACATTCGCCATCTCATCCCTCCTTTCAATATATGCTTTCAGGAATTAAGTTATCGCTGTAATCCAGCCTCTTTATTTTTCCACTTCCTCGAGCAGGTCTTCGAATACCTCTACATGATACAATTCGTGGTCCCTTATTCGCTTAAGCAGTTTCTTCAGGTCCGCATCTTTGACTTCTTTGGCTGCACTGTCATACTTCGCAGCTACTTCCTTTTCTATTTTGAGATCAGCTCTTAGCATATCGCCCATCTTGGTCGATTTGTCAATATTGCTATGCTCCATCCTGGGATTGGCTTTGCCACTGACCATCTCCTCAGCCAACCAGCCCATGTGCTGCATCTCATTTATTGCCTGGTCCTGCATCTCTTCCTTCATCTCCTCATCCGTCGCCATATAGGAGTGCAACAAATACTGAAGGATAACCGTATATTCATGCTCAATACCCCAGTTAAGAATCTGAGTTACCTTGTCCTTCCGGCTACCCCTGATATCCCGAGCACCTTCCTTCTTCGCCTTGCCCACGAAATGAACGAAGTCACCATGATGAGACTCCTCATCCGATAATATGCGCTTCAGCAACCGTTTTATTTTACGGTCACCTATCGCCTTAATGTGCCCCTTATACATAGTTATGGCATCCTGTTCAAGTAACACATCGTTCTCCATCCAATCAGATACTGACTTGCCCTCCATGCGCATCTTGCCCCTTTTCATACTGGGCTTGCCGCCTAGCTCGACGATGGTCTCAGCCAACCAGTCGAGATGACGCATTTCCTCACGGGCCAGGGCTTCAATCTCACAGGCCAACTCACCCTCGCCCATGGCATAGGCATGAGTCAGATATTGGATAATGGCACCATGCTCGCCCTCGAGGTCTACATTAAGTAAAGCAATGATTTCTTCCTTTTTCATTTGTCTCCCTCATTAAACTTATTTAATTTTGCCATAAACAGGCAGATTTAAAGCGGCCCACGGCTACTTGAAAAGATGTCTTAGCCTTCATTTACTTTTCCCGGCAAGGTACTTCTCCGGTTTTTCTTCAAAAGCCCTCTTGCAACCCACTGCGCAGAAATAGTATTTCTTTCCCTTGTACTCAGAAGTGGCTGCAGCCTTTTTCTCATCCACCTGCATCTTGCACACCGGGTCTATCGCCATACGATCACCTCCTTCCTTTATTTTTTCAAACTTAGCTGGCTTGAAAGTTCTCAATCTCAGCGAGTTGGACACCACAGTTATAGAACTGGCAGCCATTGCAAGGGCCGCCAGCATCGGGTTCAGGAAACCGTAATCGCCAAAAACGAAGTGGAGTCCAGACGGGACACCAGTATAGCCAAAAACAAGGTACAGCACACCTGCTGCCACCGGTATAAGTGCGGTATTATAAGCAAAAGCCCAGAACAGGTTCTGCTTGATGGTGCTCATGGTGCGTTTGCTCAAAGATATGGCAGTAACAATGCCATCCAAATCACCGCTGATGAGCGTTATATCGCCGGTCTCCATGGCAACATCAGTGCCGGTGCCTATGGCAATGCCCACGTCCGCCTGTGCCAGCGCTGGGGCATCGTTAATACCATCCCCTACCATCGCCACCACTTTGCCCTCGTCCTGCAATCTTTTGACCTCTTTTGCCTTATTTTCCGGCAACACCTCAGCCAGAACGCGGTCAATGCCCGCCTCATGAGCAATTGCCTCAGCCGTGCGACGGTTATCGCCGGTAATCATCACTACCTCAGCATTTAACCTGTGCAATGCCTCCACTGCCTCCCTGGCATTCGGTTTAATGGTATCTGCCAGGCCAATGATGCCCGCTACCCGTCTGTCCACACCGAGGAACAACACTGTCTTACCCTGGCCCAACAGGCGCTCGGCTTCTTTCTGCATGCCATTCAGAGAGAAATTCCTTTCCCTCATCAAGGCAAGGTTACCCAGCAAAAGTTGCTTTCCCTCCACGACTGCCTCCACACCATGTCCCGGCATAGCCTTGAAATCTAAAACCTTAAGTAATTTCAGGTTCTTTTCCGAAAATGCTTTGACTATAGCCGCCGCCAGCGGATGCTCTGAATCATGCTCAACCGAAGCTGCTAACCGCAAAACCTCATCTTCCGAAGTAGATGATACAGCAACCACGTCAGTTACTTTTGGTTCGCCCCGCGTCAGCGTTCCTGTTTTATCCAGCAGCACAGAATTTATTTTATGCGCCCTTTCCAGCGATTCACCGCTCCTGATGAGGACACCATTTTCAGCTCCCTTGCCGGTGCCGACGATGATAGCTGTCGGCGTAGCCAGGCCCAGAGCACAGGGACAAGCAATAATCAGCACAGCTATAAAGTTAAGCAGTGCATAAGTCAGCGATGGCGGTGGCCCCAGGAAAAACCAGACAATGAAAGTCACGATGGCAATGCCTATCACTGCCGGCACGAAGTAGCTGGCAATAATATCAGCCAGTCGCTGTATAGGTGCTTTGCTTCCCTGCGCTTCCTCCACCAGCCTCACAATACGGGCTAGAGTAGTATCTTTGCCCACCCTGGTTGCCTTAAACTGAAAACTGCCCATCCTGTTGATAGTGCCGCCGATGACCGTGTCACCAATCTTCTTGTCCACCGGTATGCTCTCTCCGGTTATCATAGACTCATCAATGCTGGAATAACCCTGGCGGACGATACCATCCACTGGTATCCGTTCGCCCGGCCGCACCAGTATAAGGTCACCTACCTGCACATCCTCAACCGAAATTTCCGTCTCCTTGCCATCACGAATAACAATGGCTACCTTCGGCTTAAGGCCAATAAGTCTTTTTATTGCCTCAGAAGTCTGCCCTTTAGCCCTGGATTCCAGGAACCGGCCCAGGAGAATCAGGGCTATAATCATGGAGGAAGTATCAAAATAAAGTCCAGGCTCTATATCCGCAGCAGCGAACAGAGAGGGAGCCAATACTGCCACCATGCTGTAGAAATAAGCCGCCGAAGTGCCCACAGCAATGAGCGTGTTCATATCCGCGGTCCTGTGCTTCAGCGCACCCCACATCCCCTTATAGAACCGCCACCCTGTCCAGAACTGCACCGGAGTAGCTAATGCCCAGAGCAGATAAGGCTTCCACGGAAAATCAGGCCCCATGCTCAATACCATTATTACCACGGCAAGGACAAGGGCGAAGATAAACCTGTTTCTTAAGCCCTGTATCTCTCGTTGGGAAGCCGTGGTGACATCTTCCAGTGTTGCCGCTTCTGAACCCAACCCGTATCCCGCCTCCTCAACCGCACGTCGCATCTCAGCCACATCAGTGCCATCTACATATTCAACCGTGGCTTTTTCAGAAGCCAGGTTAACATTGGCTGAAACGACCCCGGGCACACCGGACAGAGCTTCTTCCACACGGGCTACACAGGACGCGCAGGTCATACCACTCACCGGAAATATGGACTTCCTGATCGCTACCTTATAACCCAATTCCGATACAGTTTTCGCGATATCGGCGAGGTTAACTTTAGAAGGGTCGTACTCCACGGAAGCTTTCTCTGAAGCAAAGCTAACATCGGCTTTTTCCACCCCCGGAGTCTGGGCAAGACCTTTCTCAATGGTAGCCGCACAGGTGGTACAGGTCATGCCAGTTACATGGATGCGCGCCTTCTCAGCTTTCTTGACACTCAATTCCACAACCCCGAAATCTTATTACCTTGTCATCCTACCTCAACGCTGACATCAATACTGTCTATATCATCTACCCCTCTCAGCGAAGAGACTATCCCAACCAGGGTATTGGAAATAATGTCGTTGGGAAACGGAGTAAGAGGAATGTCTCTACCATTGACGGTGATTTCGACATTGCCCTTTTTCTGCTGGACTTGCAGGCTCTTTATGTCTTCCACCTCTCTCAGCGAAGAAACAGCACCCACTGTGGTTCGAGCCAAAAACTCCTCGACGAAAGGATTTATCTCGACTGATACCCCGTTTACCTTAATTGCCGCACTGAAGTTTTCCTTCATTTTGTACCTCCGCACCTTTGATAATTTGCACTATTCGCCGTCATTGCGAGGCGTCCCGATTGCATCGGGACGCGGCAATACTGGGTTCTCTCTGTCATTCTGAGGGAGCAGAGCGACCGAAGAATCTCGGTGGTAAGGAGTAAGATGAGATTCTTCGCTGCGCTCAGAATGACAATACGAATAGCCTGCAATAACAGGTTAAACAAAGCCTTGCTCCTTATGCTTCTGAGCAATAGCTTCAGCCAAACTATCCAAAGCCTTGAAATCAGCCTCCCGGGGATACCCCTTGATGAGCACCGGCTGCAGTATCTCCACCTTCAAGTTAGGTATCATCGCTGCCAGTTGCTCCACAGTCTTGCCTCCCCAGCCATAGGAACCGATAATTGAGGCAAACTTCAAATTAGGTCTAAGGGCGTTTGCCAGAAAAACAGCATAGACAGCATTGGGATGCGGACCGGCTAATACAGTGGGAGTGCCGATGACGACTGTCGCCGCATCCACTAACGACATCGCCAGCTTACCGATATCAGTAACCGTGAGGTCGAACTGTTTCACCGTCACGCCCCTCTGAGCCAGAGCTTCAATGAAATACTCCACCATCTTGCGGGTGCTGCCGTGCATCGATACATATGGCAAAACTACGATATTCTTGGGTTCATCGAAGACCCAGCTATGATAAGCCTTGATAATAAACTCCGGTTTATCGTACATAGGGCCATGGCTGGGAGCGATGATCTCAATCTTGTAGTCCTTTATTTTCTCCAGATTCTTCTGAATAATGGCTCGGAAGGGCATCATGATTTCGGCATAATATCTCTTGGCTGCCTCGTATACCTGCCCCTCGTCAGTCACATACATCTCGGTTGTAGCCAGATGAGAGCCAAAGAAATCGCAGGAAAATAGAACTCTCTCTTCTTTTAAGTAGGTCACCATGGTCTCAGGCCAGTGAACCCACGGAGTATTGATGAACTCCAGTGTCCTGTCTCCCAGCGAAACTGCCTCCTTATCCTCGACGGTTATGAACCTGCCTTCCGAAACTAGAAGCAAATCTATAAGCATCCCCTTACATTTGGGCGTGCAGATGACTTTTGCCTCAGGATATTTATCAAGGACAAGAGGGATACTACCTGAATGGTCTTGCTCGGCATGATGTGCCACCACGTAATCTATGTTTTTGATTTTAAGTTCATCCAGGTGATTTACCAGCACCTGCCCCATAGTCGGGTCCACCGTATCTATAAGAGCCGTCTTTTCGCTACCCTTTACCAGATACGAGTTATAGCTGGTGCCATCGGGAAGCGGTATAAGCGAATCAAAAAGCCGCCTGTCCCAGTCAATCGCTCCTACGCAGTAAATCCCGCGCCTTATCTCCCTCGGTTTCATTTTACTCCTCCTTATCTAGCTTATCCTTTCAGGGATGCTGTCTATCATATCCATCCTCTTAATTGAGCCCAAATTTAACGATACTAGAAAATCCAAACCGACAGGCCTGTAGTTCACTAATTCCGCGCTGACATTGATAGTCTTCCTGTCACCATTGATAAAAGGATAATTCTTCATATCATTATTGTGCTTGTGCCCGTGGATTACCCATTGACTCCAGTCGATAGGTAAGTTGTCTGGGTCATGCACCAGAAGGAATTTATAACCTTCATATTCCAAAACTTCATATTCCCTTGAATTTCTAACTCCCGCTTCATGGTTTCCCCTTATAAAGTGTATTCTCCCTTTAAGCTTCCTAAGCCAATAGTCCGCAGACCTAGCCCCTCTGCCAAAAGACAAATCACCCAGAAAATAAATCATATTATCCCCGACAGTGCTATTCCAGTTATTTACCAGTACATTGTTCATTTCCTCAACGTTTGAAGATGAAAAAGGCCTTGCGCAGTAATGGATTATATTGGCGTGGTCTAAATGGAGATCGCCGATAAGATAGGGCGGCTTCTGGTTGCAATCTGGCTTGCAACTCTCAATCCTCTTTTTAATCCTGAACAACCTCAAAGTCTCCTGCCATTGTCGCATGTTCAATGCTTCCATTCTTGTAAGTAGCCTTTTCTGCAAAAAATCATATTCACAAATTATTTTGGCTTGATTATTTAGAAAGGTTGCTCTTAAAGCATTCATAGGCAGGTAGAAATGCCTCATAGTGTAATCTTCAAATTCCGTATCACGAGGCTGTGGTTTCTGCAATAATAATTTTTTGCCACACACATACGGCCAAACCCGTTCAAATTCTTCGTTTGACAACTTATATACCAAGGTGGAATGAAATAAAAAGTCCCCCTTTCTATCATATGGCTTCGTCTCAGGAACTACCTCAAGCAGCTTTTCCGCAAGTTTCCGCCTGAATTCTTTAAACTCCTCAGAAGGAACTATATTGAAGTAGATGACCTTCCCCTTCTCACCCTCTACCCATCTAAAACCATCAATCACATAAGGCAGCAATGAATAGTCTCTCCCGATAGATACCATTACTTCCATTACCCTCCACACTTGTTTGCGGTCAGCAATGAACTCTCCATACAGTGTAATATGAGGAACCCTATGTGTCTTACTTGAAGAAATCCCAAAAAGCTGCTGAACCTTCAAAATAGATGCATTTAACTTACTTTTGCCCGGTCCTATACGCACTTCTATCAACATTTTTATCTAGAATAATTTCACGCGCAGTCTTCCATTCATTTTGGCCAGAGTTAATCCCCCAAACCTTATACCTCCTATTGCTAGATTATTTACACCTGAGCCATCTCCGAAATCATTGCCCTCGCACCTCCCGTTATGTGTCTAGCAATCTCTTCTCGCCCTCGATTTTCTTTATATCAGTTATGTCCTGGGTAACTTCCAATGTGCCTAGATATCTGCCTGTCTTGTCCCGCACGGCAAAATATCTTATGTATGCCTTTCTCCCCTTGAGGTCTATCCAGAATTCAGCCGAGTCTCTTTTGCCACCCTTAAAGTCGGACAATAGCTGATTTACTTTGTCCACACTGTGCTTTGGATGACAATTCTGAACCGGCTTTCCAACCACTGAAACCGGCCGTTTGAAGATTCTCGTTTCATGTTTATTCCAAAACCTGACTAAATCATTCTCATCGACGAAGGAAACCTCTACAGGTATTGCCTCTAATATTCCCGCTAGCTGTTCCTTGTTCAGGTTTTCTATCATTGCCTTTTTATCCCTCCACCTTTTCAAACTGGTCTTTGCTGGCGCCGCAAACAGGACACACCCAGTCATCGGGTATCTTTTCAAAAGATGTGCCCGGTTCTATCCCACCATCGGGGTCGCCCAACTCAGGGTCATAAATGTAACCACAAACCGTGCACTTGTATTTTGCCATGCTCGTTGCCGCCTCCTTTTTCTCTTCAATATAAACCGGGGCTGTTTTAGGGGTAGTGCCTCGCTTAACCTCATGGTAATAAGCGTATGTCATAGGCTCGCCTTCCTTAACCACATCCGCTGCCACAATCTCCCCTATGAAGATGGTATGGGTGCTAACATCTGTCTGATTAATAACTTTAGCTTCAAGATAAGCCAGCGTATTGTCAAGCACTATCGGTGCGCCGGTTTCACCCAGCTTGTAACCAATGTCTTTGAGTTTATCTACCTCTCTGCCCGATTTGAAGCCGAAACCACCGATGAAATTTAAAGGCGTGTCCTGGGAGAGTATTGAAACCGTAAACACCTTACTCGCAGAAACAAACTCGTTAGTCAGGTTCTGCTTATTCAGAGCCACAGCTACAATAGGCGGCTCGGAGCAGACCTGAAAGACCGTGTTGGCAATCTGACCATTAAGCTTATCCCCCTTCTTGGAACACACCACATACAAGCCATAACCCAATTTGTAAAGAGCTTTCAAATTCACGATTCACCCCCGTCAGTCTGAATTACATAACTTCTTTTTCACTGGCTTCAACAGCCCGCTGTATCTCAAGATTTAGCTCCGGCGGCAAGCCTTCTATGTCCACTCTCAGAAAACCTCTGACTATGGTAGCCGTAGCCTCGTCACGGGTTAAGCCACGCATCATCAGATACTCAACCTCTTCTTCGGCTATCTTGCCCACAGCCGCCTCGTGGGACAGCTCTACACCGGCAAGAGTTCCCTTCAGTTCCGGTATGGCATGAATCACGCCCTCTCCACGTAGCATAAGCCCCCGGCACTCCAGATGGCCTTTAACATCAGGGGCATTGCCTTCTATATAGCCCCGGGCATAAATGTTGCCCCCAGTAGTTATAGCCCTGGATATTATCTCCGTCCTGGCGCCCCTGGCATCGAGCAAAACCCTAGATCCCACATCCATATTCGAGCCGGGCAACGCCACCAGAATGCTGTTGAACCTGACCACCGCATTCTCACCAACGCATCTTGCCGCAGGATACATCTGCAATGAGCGGACCGGTTTCATAATCACATAATTACTCAGGAACACGCCATCCTCCTCAACGATTATCCCGGTGCGAGGGCGTACGGCTATGTCCGGCGACCAGCTGTGTATCATAGTAAAGGTAATTTTAGCCCCTCGTTTAATATAAAATTCAGAAACACCTATGTGCATCCCCGGTTCCTCTCCAGAAGCTGCAGCGCAACCGGTGATGATGTGCAATTCGGAACCTTCCTCAGCAATAATGATATTGTGCACCTTCTGTGCCAGGTTGCGTTTACCCAGATAGAGGCAAGCCTGAACCGGGTGTATGGTCTTACTTCCGGGCAAAGCCCTGATGAAGTAGCCGTTACTCTGACCTAGCTCCACGCTGGCAGTATACTTATCGGTATCTACGGCTACCGCTTTCCATGAGTAGTCAGCCAGCCAGTCATATTTCTCCAGGGCTTCACTGGTGCTCATAACCTCTATGCCCTCTTGATTCGCCCTTCGATGCACCGTAGAATGGTCTATCTGAATTATTGTCCCTGAGCGCTGGCTATCGTCGTCTAACATAACACCAACCTGCACCATTTGCTTTTTGGTTTCAGCCGACAATTTCGATGGGTCATCATGATAGGGCAATTCATCGCCAGAATGAGCATACCTGTCTAAATCTATATCCTCACCAAAAGCTGCCGGTTTGGACGCCGCCGCTTCAGCTCTCTTTTTAGATGCTTTGTCAGGCTTTATGCTACGCATCTTTTACACTCCTCATAGCCTTTGCGCTTTATCGTCTCCAGAATCTCATGCGGGTCTCCCTCGCAAACTATCCTGCCGTTAAGCAGTACATATCCGCTGCGGGCATTGACATATTCCAAGATGTGTCCTGTATGGGTGATAATAAGTCCAGCGTGCCTCCGGTCACGTATAGGATGCACCTTCTGCAAAAGCTCATTCATAAGCTCGCCGATAAGAGCAATATTCACCAAATCCACACCGGACTCAGGCTCATCCAGCAAAGCCAGGTCCGGGTCCTGAGCCAATAATTGCAGAAGCTCAGAGCGTTTTATCTCCCCTCCGGAAAACCCATAGTTCACCTCCCTGTCCATGAGCTCTGTCAGATTGGCTTTCTCTGCCAGGCTGTCTATAGCCTCAGGGCTCAGCCGCCCTTTGGCACAGGCAGCTACCATGTCGCGAGTCTTTACACCACGAACAACCGGCGGTCTCTGGAGAGACATACCGATACCCAAACGGGCTCTTTCATCCATAGGCAACCTAACTATGTCCTTGCCTCCAAAAATAATGCTACCTTTTGTTACCTGATACTTAGGAGAACCCATTATGGTCATAATAAGAGTGGTCTTTCCGCTACCATTGGGGCCGAAAAGTACATGAGTCTCACCAGTTTTAATGTTCAAATTTATATCATGCAATATCTCCTTGTCACCCACAGCCACGCTCAGGTGTTTAATCTCTAACACATTATCTGAATCCATATTACTCTCCTTATCCGCCGTCCAGGGAATGGTGCTCCGCTTTCCGAAACCATCCTGCAGGGTCGATGAGGTACTCCCGATAGTCGACCAGAGCCAGAAAGTGGCCTCTCTCCTCAGCTGCCAGTGACGCATAGAGCTTCTTCTCAGCAGGGTAGACAGCTTCTCCACCCCGGCTGCTGTAGAATGTCTCGGTCTTATTCTCCATTTCCATAGCCTTATCTATGGTATCAAGCTCAGTGCTATCCACCTTCACATTAGTGCCGGCTTCACTCATTGCCCCGGAGAATAAGGTTTTTAGTATGTCACCCTTACGAGGCTGAATGTCAGTACTAGGCCAGGCTTTTTGTTTTTTTATAATATTATATATGTCTTCAAATCTCTGCCGGTGTTTATCTTCCTCAACAGCCAGCCACTCAAAAAGCTCTTTGCCTACCTTGTTGCCAGTTTCCCCACTGGCTTTCTGATAGTATGCCTTGCCATCGATTTCCATCTGAATAGCAAATTGAATCGCTTCTAATGTCTTGCCACGTTCGTCTTCCATATTAACCTCACTGTGCTGATTTTTTTTACAAAGACCTTGTATATCCCTTTATCTTCCTCTATTCCCAGAAATTCATCGCCTGTCGTATTACATACACCAGTTCGGCATGTCCTCTTTTATTCCCTTTATTTGCCGGACTTTGCCTTTCGCACCTCATATCTGGTAAGGCCCTCGTTGAACAATCTTTCCTCTTCCTCGGTAATCACTATAAGCGGCGGCACTTCCACAGCTTTCCCCTCAAGATTCACAGCCACCATAACATAATAGGCAGTCAGGGCTGGGAGACGCTTGCCGGTGAGAAGATTCTCCGCCTCAACCTCTATCCGAATTTCCATAGATGAGCGGCTGGTAAAAGTGATTTTGCCATGTACCAGCACCAGGTCTCCAACGCGCACCGGGTTATGAAAGTTGATATCTTCGACCATTGCAGTGACCGGGTTAGCCCGACTATGGCGGGCGGCTACAACGCCGGCGGCATTATCCATCAGCTTCATCAGCTCGCCGCCATGAACAAAACCGGCAGGATTGGTCTGGTGCGGCAACATCAACTGTGCCATCTCAATCGCCGAATGCCCCACCGTCCTGCCCTTAAATCCGTCTCCCTTATCCAATGACTCCATAAGTGCACGAAAATTCTTTTCGTGACTCGCCTCAACCTTGCCCATCCTGCGGAAAAAATCAGCGATTTCACTAAAGCCTTCCTCCTCTGCCACCCTGGCCGCTTCGGGGTACAGTTTGGTCGCTTCCTCATGCTCCAGCCCATTAGCCAGTTTCAGATTTGCTGCAGTATCACCCAGGCGACCAAGGAATTTAAACTCATGCTCGGCATGTTCAGCTTCATTCTTAGCTGTTGCCCAAAACATGGCGGCTACCTGCTCCAGCCCGGCTTCTCTGGCAGCCTGGGCGAAGTATGTATAATTAGCCCGAGCATGTAGCTCTCTGGCAAAAGCCTTACGTAAATTTTCCTCTGTCTTGCTTCCTTTTAGCTGCATAATTCTGCCTCCGCTCTGTAAAGATGCCAAGATTATCTGCTAAAAATTGCCCACACTTTATTAGCTTAATTTAGACTAAAGCCAGGTCGCTGTCTGCGACTTTTATCTCACATTAGCATCACAGAGGACTTTATACAAGTCAGCTCAGTCTCTGCAGATAGCGATGGGCCTGAAGTGCTGCCTTGGCCCCCTCACCGGCAGCAACCACTATCTGCTTTTCCGGGATACTGGTAACGTCGCCGGCAGCGAAAAGCCCGGCTACGCTGGTCTCATTGTTACAGTTAACTTCGATTTCCCCAGTGCGATTAAGAGCGACTACATTCTTCACCAGGTCAGAGTTTGGTATAAGCCCGATTTCAATTAAGACGCCGCCAACCTCAAGCTCCCTTTCCTGTTTCGTTTTCAGATTCCGTATTTTTATCCCGTCAACAAGTTTTTCCCCGGCTATCTCCAGGACTTCATATTCCAGAAATATCGTTAGATTACCGGCGCCACTTACTCTGTCAATCAATATCTGGTCGCCGGTGAGTTGAGTCAGCGATACCAGATAGACGTGCTCGGCAATTTTGACCATGTCGTCCACAGCTTCCAGCGCCGAATTGCCACCTCCAACGATAGCCACATTCATACCGGCAAACAACAGGCCATCGCAGGTGGCGCAGTAAGTAACCCCCCTGCCCCTAAACTTTTCTTCTCCCGGAGCATTTAAGGGACGGGGACGCTTGCCGGTGACAACTATAGCCGCCTTAGCCTGATAGATATCACCACCCCCTATCTTAGCCTCAAAGCCGCCGCTTATTCGAGATAAGCTGCTGACTTCTTCCCCGATTTTCATATCTATAGGAAACTGCTTTACCTGCTCTTCAAACTTTTTTATCAGCTCCGGACCTTCGATTATCTGATAGCCCATGTAGTTCTCTATCCCCATTGTCCAGTTGACCTGTCCCCCCACATCTTTGCTCAGCAGCAGGGCATTCAGCTTTTTCCGCGCCGCATAAACGGCTGCCGTCATTCCGGCAGGACCACCGCCGATAATTATCAGGTCATACATTCTACCCAACCTCCATCACTGCGAACCGAAGGCAAAGCAACGACACCTGAACCTAAAGGTTCAGCTTCTGCTTAAGCCAGTTTGCGTCGTAGCCGACAACAACCTCACCATCGATGTCAACTGCCGGCACAGCAAATTGCCCTGTCTTGTTGAGCATCTCTTCTCGGGCAGCTTTATCGCTGGCAACATTGAGATTTTTATAAACGACCTTGTTTTCGTCCAGCAACTGCTTGACTTTAAGGCACCAGGGTCAGGTGGGGGTAGAATAGACTTTAACCTCTTTCGCCATCTCATCCTCCTCTTGATTTTCCAGCGGGGTTATCTGGCTGATTAAAAGCGGAGCGCCCAGCCTAATATCCCCCGCTACACACAAAAGTGGCACTTATTGCCGGCAGATAGCTCTACCACAAATATATGCAGATGCGAACTAATTGTCAAGATTGTGGGGGATTTGTAAGAACAATGCTCACTGCACGCCCTTGCGAAGTTTCTCTATGCCGCAGCGAGTATCCTGTGTTGCCCTGACCTTTGCCCTTATCTCAGCCAGCAGCTCCCAGGCTCCATTCTCATCACGATCAATAACTACCTGCTCCAGCCTGACCACCTGCTGCTCATCCAACGTTATCACTGCCTTCGCCATAGACCACCTCCCAAAAAATCAGCTATTCTGGCATTCTCGGCATATTCCACGAAACTCAATTTTGTGGCATTCAACCGCAAAGCCCGTTTTCCGGGCGACTCTATCATTAATATCTTCAGTCAGCAGCTCATCTATATCAAACACCCGTCCGCACTTCTCGCATCTGAAATGGTAGTGGTCGTCCAGTCTGGCATCAAACCGGCTTAGATTACCGCAAAGGTCCAGCTCCGATATCTCCCCGCTCTGACATAACAACCTGAGATTCCGATATACAGTCCCCAGACTTATATTGGGTATCTCCTTCCTGACCTCGTCGTATACCCAGTCAGCCGTGGGATGAGAGGTAGTCCCCCTCAACACTGCCATAATAGCTTCTTTCTGTCTTGTTTTTCTCATTGCATTTATCAATAATAATTATCGTTATTTACATTATATAATAATCTTCACGTTTGTCAAGATTGCTTCTCGTCTCTAAAGTCTATCCTTCGGCCTAACAATCAGCTTAAGCCCGTCAATATCCACAACCACAATCTCATCGCCTATTTCCAGCTCTGCCTCATCACATGTCGCCTTCCACAGCACGCCCTGGACTTTAACATAGCCACCGGGAGCCAGCCGCCTGGTCACCTTGCCTTCACAGCCGATTATAGCCTCAGCAGCCACTCTGGGCCTTATGAGGAAGGTAGACCTACCTACCCGGTACATGATATAGGAATATACAGCTAAAGATGCCATCAAGATAGCCAGTCCCCACAGCGGAATATATATATCGAAAAGCGGCATCAACCAGAGGACGGCAGCCACCAGTATAGCTTCCTCGATCATCCCGCCTAAAATGGCTTGCACCGTATACCAGAGTGGTGGTTTGCCCTTCATTGCTCTATACACTACACATCCTCATAACGCCCCTCCCCACAGAGATAGGCGCAATTGGGACAGTACCTTGAGTCAGCAGGAATGGTAGCTCCGCAATTAGGGCAGCAGTTGTTCAATCTGACACCGCAACTGCCGCAAAATCGGTAATTCGTAGGGTTCTGAGTGCTGCACTTCGAGCACGTCTTCTCCGACTGCTGCGTCCCCGCCGCCAGCTGTTCCCCGCAAGTCACACAGAACCGATAACCCATAACATTCTCCTCCCCACACTTAGGGCAGAGGAATGTTTCTACCATGTTAATAACACCCCATGTCTGTACATATCCATATCTTTTTCAAAAAACAACCTCAATTTTAACTGTTTACAGACCATAGCTCAAGGTAGGCTGATAGCAGCACCCTTCATTTAGCACTGTCCAGTTGATATAATCATGGCGGCTATCAAACGTCTCAAATGCGAAGTTCGTAAAAACGAATTTCTTAAGGGGGGATATATGAACGTGACTCTTGCGCCTAAGAGCCTTGAAGTTATTCTGAAAGAGACTTTTTCCATCTACAAAAGTAATTTCCTGAGACTTATCGCCATAGTGGCTATTGTGCAAGTGCCCATAGCCATCTTGGCCGTCGTTGCCAATCTACTGATGCCGATATACGGTGAGCTAGGAACTGAAGCCCCGTCACCGTTCATGCTCCTTTTCTGGATACCAATTTACTTCGCGATGTTCGCAGCATCCATTTGGATGGGAGGCGCCGTTATTCATGCCGTGTCAGAACAGTATTTCAACCAGCCTGTCAATATCGGTCAAGCCTACGGCTTCGCCTGGCGCAGACTGAGAGACATGTTTTGGGCAGTGTTTCTTGTGTATTTAGCTATCCTGGGTATTTTCCTGGCCACAATCTTAATCTCTGTAATCATCGGGGTCGCCACAGGCGGAATCTCCGGCTGGTTAATAGCTTCTGCAGTCGCAGGTACGCTGATTTTCGTCGTCGCCCCAGCAGTCATCTACCTAGGCGTAACCTGGACTTTCATTTTACCGACAGCCCTGCTTGAGGGTTGCGGCCCAAGGGCGGCACTATCGCACAGCTCGGCGCTGGTCAAACAAAACTGGTGGCGGATCCTAGGAATCATGCTGCTGCTACTCACCATAGTGTCGATAATAGGTATGATATTCTACATGCCGGCAATGATGGGCGCTGTAAGCGAGCTTATGACCAGGGCTATGAGCGGAACTATGACCGAGGCCCCACCAGAGCTTCCAACCTGGATAATGGCCTGGGCAGTGGTCGGGGGCACAATAGGAAGTATCATATCCGTACCCATCGGTATGATCGGCATAACTTTGCTCTACTTCGACCTGCGGGTGAGAAAGCAGGGATACAGCCTCGATGCCCTGGCAAATGAGCTCGGTTTGAGAAGCATCTCCACCGATACTGTCGCTTAATCCTCCAGAATGGCGACAACACGAGCCCAGCCGGCGCTGCCACCGGTGAGCTTCACCGGGAAGCATGCCACCCTGAAGCCGAAGGGCTTGGGCAGCTTATCTAAATTTGCCAGCTTCTCTATATGGCAGTATTCCCTGTCCTTGCCCACAAAATGGGCCCCCCACAGCACATTCTTGTCATCCGTCCTGGCAAACTCCTCTTTTATCGCCCAGAACGGCCTGTCCCATCCCCAGGCATCGATTCCCATAACCCTAACGCCCTGCTCGATTAACCAACGTGTAGACTCCGCGGTCATGCCACAGCCGGCATCGAAATACTCCGCTTTACCCCACAATTTATCAGCGCCGGTCTGTATCATCACGATGTCCCAGGGCTTAATCTTGTAGCCAATCTTCTTCAAGGCTGACTGAATATCATCCACCGTGACACCTGAGCCGCGCGGCTTGTGCCTCATGTCCAGCACCACGCCATCGTGATAGAACCATTCCAACGGCATTTGGTCGATGGTCTTAGCCCTTTTTCCTTCACAGGTGGGGAAATAATGCCATGGAGAGTCAACATGCGTGCCGGCATGTGCCCCCATCGTTACGCTATCATTAGCCCACCCTAGTCCGTCAGGCAAATCCTGCTCACTACAGCCGAAGAATATCTTCATCACCTCAATAGCTTGGTGATGGGGCTCGTGGGTTACCTTCACCGGCAATGGCTCGCTGGGGCTATCTTCTGTGGGGACGCTCAAGTCTATTATCCTCACCATATCTCACCTCCGACAATGCTAATGCCAAAATTATGGCACAGGGAAAGTCATCTGACAACCTGAAAACTCGATATTAGCACTCTGGTAGGCTATCTACGGCCGGCGCAATAAGACCATCAGTCGCTATGGCGAAACCAGGGGAGCAACTGGATAAACGGGATCAACATATACGCCGCAAGTGCCCACCCGGGAATGAAAAAGGATAGCACCATCGATAAAGCGGCAACAACCGGAGTAACGCAGCTCCTTCTTATGCCTCCGACAATGGTCTCCCTATCCAGATCAGGGTCGACAAGCCGGTGTTTCCAGCAGGCATACCACCAGTTTAATAAGAAAAGAAGCCCCAATATCATGAGATTGGCGCCGAACAGAAGTTCCGCCAGTGTTTCACCGCTATAATCTCCCACAACATCCGTGGAAAAAGGCATTAGCACCACGAACATGAGAATACCGATATTAATCCAGACATGCCGCCTGTCGGTGCGGCGTATCACGTGGAATTGCTGATGATGAACCATCCAGAAGATTGCCAGCAGCACAAAACTGAGCGCGTAGTTAAAGAATTTGGGCCACTGTTCCGCCAGCAATTGGCTCAGGCCGAGCTTGGTCTGTGTCATATCAGGAAGAGTCAAGGTGAGAACAAGAAGCGTCATGGCAATGGCAAAAATGCCGTCGGCCAGCGCCTCAATGCGCCTTGTAGTCAGCACGAAACGGGGTTTACCTGAACTCCTATCAGGCATCACTGACTCCTTCCATTACCCATTCCAATGTCCATCTAGTAGCCAACCTTGTCTTTTCCCTTTAGATTGAGGATTTTTCTGGCTTCATCGGGTGTAGCTATATCGCGCTCAAACTCTCTGGCGATTCTGACCACCTTCTCCACCAGCTCGGCATTGCTTTTAGCCAGCTTGCCCTTCTTTACGTATATGTTATCCTCGAGACCTACCCTGACGTGTCCGCCCATCATTATAGCCAGTGCAGCCGCCTTGAACTCATCCGGGTAGCCCACACCTATTGCCGACCATTTATAGTTTTGTGAACCAAATAGCCTGTCCGAGGTACTCTTCATATACATGATATCCTCGAGAGAAGAGCCGATGCCCCCCAGCACTCCTGTGACGAACTGCATCCAGATAGGCAATACCAGGAGCTTGCCTCTTACCAGATAAGCGATGTTGTAAATATGGCCGACGTCGTAAGCCTCGCATTCCGGTCTGGTGCCATTCTGTTTCATAGTCTGACAAAAGTACTCTATATCGGCGAAAGTATTCCTGAAGACATTATCTTTGGTGCCCAGTATGAATCCTTTCTCCCACGGATACTTATAGTCCTTATCCTCATACCGCTCAGCTATCGGGTGAATTGCAAAATTAATCGACCCCATATTAAATGAGGCAAGCTCAGGCTTAAACGTTGGCACAACAGCTATTCTTTGTTCCGGGGTTGCGCCCAGTGCGCCACCGGTGGTTATGCACACAATTACATCGCTTCTCTGCTTAATCCTGGCGACAATTTCTCTGTAGACATCCAGGTTTGAGGTAGGAGTGCCGTCTTCAGGATTTCGGGCGTGAATATGCACCGAGGCAGCGCCAGCCTCAGCCGCCCTTACCGCCTCATCTGCAAGCTGCTGCGGGGTGATGGGTAAATAGGGCGTCTGCGTGGGCATGGTTACAGCACCGGTCAAGGCAGCGGTTATTATCAGCTTTTCCATTTTCCAATTTCCCCCTGTAGCGCAATTCGGTTATGCCCGGTTTCGAAACCTGTCAGCACACGAATAATGAAAATTATAGCACTACGCCTACAGCATGGGAATACTTTACCTTGTCATCGCCATGTTCTCTCTCCCTTGACAGGAGAGAATAATGACACAAAAAAACGTGCTATACTATGAATGAGGCTTTTATGGCTGGCACGGCTGAGGCAAAGCAGAGGATAAGCAAGCTAAGGGAGCTGATTAACCACCACAACTACCGCTACTACGTGCTGGACAGCCCCGAAATCAGCGACTCCGAATATGATGAGTTTATGCGTGAGCTTAAGCAGCTTGAGGACTCACACCCCGAGCTCGTCACACCTGACTCGCCTACCCAGCGCGTAGGCGCCGCACCGGTTGAAGCCTTCGGCGTCGTGGAGCATCCTCAACCCCTGCTCAGCCTGGCAAACGCCTTTTCCGACGAAGAGCTTGATGCCTGGTACCGGCGTGCTTCCAACCTCCTGGGCGGTCGCAATGCCGACTTCGTCTGCGAGCTTAAAATAGACGGTCTGGCGGTAGCCCTGACCTACGTTAACGGCTTGCTAGAGGTCGGCGCCACCCGTGGCGACGGCTACCGCGGCGAGAACATCACTCAAAATCTGAGGACGGTAAAAAGCATACCGCTTTCCGTGCCCGGAGAGGCACCGCCCAAGTTCGAGGTCAGGGGTGAGGTCTATCTACCCAAGACCGGCTTCAAGAAACTGAACGAGGAGCGGGCTAAGGAGGGTCTGCCACTTTTCGCCAATCCCAGGAACGCCGCCGCCGGCTCGGTTAGGCAGCTGGACCCAAAGATTACCGCCAAACGCCCGCTGGATATATTTATCTACGGTCTGGGCTGGGCTGAGGGCAAGGCGGTGCCGGAAACTCACTGGGAAATCATGCAATACCTGAAGTCGCTGGGCTTCAAAATAAACCCCAACATCGCCCTCTGTCATACCATCGACGAGGTGAAGAAATACTACGCAAAGTGGGTTAAAGACGAAGAGACACTGCCCTATGAGGCTGACGGCATAGTGGTCAAAATCAACTCCATTCCTTTTCAGGTCGAGCTGGGATATGTGGGGCGCGAGCCGAGATGGGCAATTGCCTACAAATTCCCCGCCGTACAGGGCACCACCCGACTGCTGAATATCGGCATCAACGTAGGGCGTACCGGCAGCCTTAACCCCTATGCCATACTTGAGCCGGTACAGGTGGGCGGCGTAACCATAAAGCACGCCGCACTCCATAATGAAGAGGACATACACCGCAAGGACATCCGCATCGGCGATTGGGTGGTCATACAGCGAGCCGGCGAGGTGATACCGGAGATAGTCGAGCCCATCGTCAGCCGCCGCACCGGCAAAGAGAAAACCTTCCACATGCCCAGGACCTGCCCGGTATGCGGCGCCGAGGTGATAAAGCCCGAAGGCGAAGCCATGCACCGCTGCACGAATGCCGCCTGCCCGGCACAGGCACTGGAGAGAATCAAGCACTTCGTCAGCCGCGGCGCCATGGACATCGAAGGCATCGGCGAGAAGATGTCCCAGTCGCTGTTCGAAGCCGGACTGATCAAAGATGCCGGCGACATCTATAGTCTCAAGGACAAAAAGGAACAGTTGCTAAACATGGAAAAGCTGGCTGAGAAAAGCGTCGCCAACATGCTCAACTCCATTGAAAAGAGCAAAAACCGCCCTCTTTCCCGGGTGATTTTCGCCCTGGGCATACCCGGCATCGGAGATGAGACGGCTGAGCTATTGACCGAGCATTACGCCAGCCTCGATGAATTAAGCCGGGCGACACCGGAAAAATTACAGGAAATACCGTCCATCGGTCCCAAGATTGCCGACAGTGTAATGGCATTTTTCCGCCAGAAGCAGAACCAGAAAATCATAGACAAGCTGAGAAATGCCGGCGTCAGGCTGGAGGCAGAAAAGGTCGAGGCTGAGGACTTGCCGCTGGCCGGAGTCGAGTTCGTCATCACCGGCACGCTGAAATCATCGGCTCGACCGGCAGCCGAATCCAGAATCAAGGCGCTGGGCGGCAAAGCCGGCTCCGACGTCACCAGGAAGACCACGTATCTGGTAGTCGGCGAAGACCCCGGCTCCAAGCTGGCGCGAGCCCGGGCTCTGGGCACCAAAACACTCACCGAGCCCGAGTTCCTGGAGCTTTTAAAACAGTCGGAAAACAAACTAAAATAACAGGGGGCTTCAGAGCTTTCTTCCCTCTCCCTTGAGAGAGAGGGCGGGGTGAAGATGAAAGACATAATAACAGGGGATCGAAAGGGGCACAACGGGTAGAGCGCATACTTTATGCTACCCCCACGACCTAACGGGGATTGGAAGGGGCTGCGCCCCTTCCAGAATGCTCCTTCCCCTCTCCCCTTCGAAGGGGAGAGGGCAGGGTGAGGGGTTGATAAACAAATGAAATTAATTATAGGTTTAGGAAACCCGGGCAAAACTTATGCCCATAACCGCCACAATATAGGCTTCCGCTGCCTGAACCACCTGGCAAAGCTCCATTCCATACAGGTAAAAAAACACCAGTGCCAGTCTCAGGTCGGCGTTGGCAGAATAGCCGGCGTTGAAGTGCTTCTGGCTAAGCCCAAGACCTTTGTCAACCTCAGCGGCGAGGCAGTCGGCAGCCTGATGCGCAAATACAAAATCCCGGCAAGCGACCTGATTGTTATCTATGACGACCTCGACTTACCCCTGGGCAGGCTGCGCCTCCGCCCCGGCGGCAGTGCCGGAGGGCACAAAGGTATAAAATCGATAATCTCGGCTCTGAGCAGCAAGGACTTCTGCCGAATCAAGGTGGGCATCGGCCGACCGACCGATGAAGACAGCAATCCACTCAGCGACGAGGACGTCATTATCGGCTACGTCCTCAGCGATTTCACACCGCGGGAAGAGGCGGCCATCAAGCCAGCCATAGCCACAGTCGCCGAAGCTGTTGACTGCATCCTGACCGAAGGCGTAGTCGCTGCCATGAACAAATTCAATTAATCCCTTGCCCCTGTGGGGTAGAATAAACTGGCACTATCGGGTAAGATTAATAGGCAAGGAGGTGTGAAATGACAGCGTTAATAAAAATACTAACCGAGCCGGCAATGCTATGGTTGTGCGGTTCCTTTGGTGACGCCCTGGTGATTGTGGGGATTGTCACCGCAGCCCTGGACAAGCAGATCGCCGGCTTCACCCCCATGACCTGGATATTGCTAGGCATGGTCTTCTACTTCTATTTCATCATATCCATAGCAGCCCGCATAATGGTCAGCCTGGAAGGCAAAGCAAAGAAGTAGACCTGCGGTGCCTGCCACTGCATACTAACCAGAGAATAACCCCCTCCCTTCAGGGCAGAAGACGTCGTCTAAATTGGGCAAAACCGTGAACACAAAAAGATTATCCTACCTGGTTTTCCTGATTCTGGTGCTGGTTTTTGCCTTGCAGGGCTGTAATCGCATACCTGCAACCGATAATGACTACTCGGCATCAATCGTCAGTGGCGGTATGGAACGCACCTACTGCGTCCACATCGGCAGCTCCCATGACCAGAGCAGACCGACCCCCCTGGTCATCGTACTGCATGGTGGCGGAGGCACCGGTAAGGGCATGGTCAAACTCACCGGCTTCAATGCCCTTGCCGACAAAGAAAACTTCATTGTTGTGTACCCTGACGGCTTCGAAAAACACTGGAACGATGGCAGAGGGGTACAATGGCAGTCCCACGTTGAAAACACTGATGATGTCGGCTTCATATCTGACCTGATAGACCGCCTTTCGGTTGAGCTAAACATCGATTCTGGCAGAATTTACGTAACCGGTATATCCAACGGCGGCATGATGTCGCATCGCCTCGGCTGCGAGTTATCCCAGAGGATAGCGGCTATTTCACCTGTTGCCAGCAACATACCGGTAAACATGGTGTCCGTATGGTCGCCGTCGAGACCGGTGCCGGTTTTGATAATCAACGGAACCGAAGACCCACTGGAGCGCTGGGAAGGTGGTGAAATCCGCCTCGGTAGAAACACATATGGGGTAGTCCTGTCCGTAGACGACACGGTCAAATTCTGGGTTGAGAAGGACCAGTGCTCCTCATCGCCGGTTATCACGCAACTGCCGGACAAAGACCCTGCCGATGGCACCACGGTGCGAACGGAAGTTTATGGAGGCTGCCAGGACAGCGCTGAAGTCGTTCTTTACGCCATAGAAGGCGGCGGGCACACCTGGCCCGGCGGCTTGCAGTACCTGCCCCAATCAGTGATTGGCAAAACATCCCGTGAATTCAACGCCAGCGAGACAATCTGGCAGTTCTTCAAAGAACATCCCTCGGAGTAAGATGTGAACTCGACTACTTACGACTCAATCGGTAGAAACTATAATCAAAACCGGACTGCTGATCATCGCGTTCTAGCGGTCATCAAAGAGTTGCTTGAGCTACCATTGGGCTCAGCAATTGCCGACGTCGGTGCAGGGACGGGAAACTACAGCAATGCCCTTGCAGATCTTGGCTACAAACTCGAAGCTGTCGAACCATCGGGAAAAATGCGTAGGCAAGCAATTCCCAATCCGCGAGTACACTGGCTGTCCGGTTCAGCGGAAGCAATCCCACTTAAGAACAATTCAGTAGATGGTGTTATCATAATCCTGTCTCTTCATCATTTCTCCGAAATTACACGTGCCGCAAGGGAAATGTATCGCATTTGCCCTAACGGGCCTATTGTGATATTTACCATGGACCCTCGAAAAAGCGAGCAATTCTGGTTTGATGATTACTTTCCAGAAATTGCCCGGCATGTTTTTAAGGTGTTCCCACCAATCGATGAAGTCGCTGGTATTATTTCTGGGACCAGTAAATGGCAAACACTAATAAAGAAGTTCCCTCTACCACCGGATTTGGCCGACAGGAATATGTGTTCAGCGTGGGCAAGGCCGGAAATGTATTTTGATGCTCAAATGAGGCAGAACACATCAGGTTTTGCCTTGACCTCTCCCGCCGTCGTCGAACGCGGATTGAAACGACTTCAACACGACTTACAATCTGGACAATGGGACAGTAAGTACGGTAATTTAAGACGCCGAAAGTACTTCGACGCGGGCTTCAGATTCCTCAGATTCAAAGAGCCAAAGAAGCGGAAGAGGTAGTCCACGGTCGTGTCGCGTCCACAACGAGGAAAGGAGGTTGGCTTAATACCAGAGGAGCCTGAACAATCCATCGACCTTTGTGCGAGCTAAATAGAGCAGGTTGCAACTTAGGCAACGGCAAAGGTGGCTCTAAAAGTTCTAGATATTTAACAACCTGGGCTACCAAGAAATATAAAGATATCCCGGTTCTAATGCCTGGGGCTTTTTAATGCTCCGCCTAGCCCAACTATAAGTAAAACGTCCTTTCATCCGCCAATACGTACTCTCCCCCAAATAGCCAGTGCCCGAGCCAGTGAATCAACGTCATCCGCTTTATTCGCATCGGGTCGGGAGAAGCAAAACTTCATATAGTTATTCAAAACTAGCGCTCCCACACTCTCGATAGCCGAGCGAACAGCAGCAAGCTGAGTTAATATACTCTCGCAATCACGGCCATCTTCAACCATCCTCTGAAGACCTCTCGTTTGTCCCTCAATTTTCCTTAACCGATTAACTATGACTTTTTTCGATATCTCCTCTTTTACCATAACGGCCTCCTATCAGGTTATAAAAAACTTGTATACCATGCCCCTGTAAGGTATAATTTACTCCTATATTTTCGGGAATTTTATCACAAAACATCATGGAGGTGACATTGACATGGAAAAACACGAGCTAGTTATTGTCGGCGGTAGCGCCGGCGGTATCCAAGCTGCCATGTGTGCTCAAAAGCACCATGGACTAAAGGACATACTCGTTATACGCATGGAAGAGAAGGCAATGGTTCCCTGCGGAATCCCCTATATTTATGGCACATTGGGTGCAGTGGAGAAAAACATTATGCCGGATAAACTTCTCGGTGATGCAAAACTGAAGGTCGGGGAAGTAGTATCTATTGACCGTAAAAATAAAACAGTCACAACGAAAGATGGTCAGGAGATAGGCTACGGGAAGCTCATTCTGGCCACAGGTTCAAGCCCACTGCAACCGCCGATACCGGGTATGGACAAAAAGAATGTGTGGTTTGCCTGGAAAAACACCGATTATCTCCAGGAGCTGGCTAAAGCTATTGAAGGTGTCGGAGACATTGTAGTTATAGGCGGCGGTTTCATCGGCTTGGAGTTCGCCGATGAATGCCGCAAGCTGGGGCACAAGGTCACAATCGTGGAACTGCTCGAGCACTGCTTACAGATGGTATGCAACACGGACCTGTGCATACGGGCAGAAGAAACACTTAGGGGTGGCGGCATAAACATAATCACAGGTAATGGCGTGAAATCCATCAATGGCAATGAGAAAGCAGACTCAGTAACGCTGCAGAACGGCGAGACAATAAAGTGCGATATGATTATTGTTGGTATCGGTGTTGTACCAAACGTTAAATTAGCTAAAGATGCCGGACTGAAGATTGGTCCCACCGGCGGCATAAAAGTTGATGAATTCCAGAGAACCACTGATAGCAATATCTTTGCTATAGGGGACTGCGCCGAAAAATATTCTTTCTTCAATGGACTGCCTGTAGCTATAAGACTTGCTTCGGTAGCCACGAGGGAAGGTAAAATCGCAGCGGCTAACCTGTATCAGGCGCAGTGGCGTAATGTTGGGACAATCGGCGTGTTTTCAACAGTTGTAGGGGATACTGCTCTTGCCATGGCAGGTTTAACAGATGCCAAAGCCCAAGAACTTGGGCACGACATAGTTATCGGAGAAGCCCAGGCTGCTTCGAAGCATCCCGGAACCATGCCTGATGCCCATCCTATGAGAGTAAGGCTGATATTTGATCGCAGGTCAGGCAAAATACTAGGTGGTTGTGCCTGCTGCACTCACGCTGTCGGCGAGGTGTCAAACCTTATATCCGCGGCCATCGTGAACGGAATGACTATGGAGCAGATTGCCATGTTCCCTATGGGTACCCATCCCTGGCTGACAGCATCGCCACTAGCATATCAGTTTACTGACGCCGCCAGCAATGCTCTTCATGAAGTGAAGAATACAGTTAGGGCTTAAAGTAAACCTTCAATCTCAAGGTTGAATTCCCACAACTCGAAGGTCGTTGGTTCAAACCCAACGACCACGAGATTGTAAGGATTCCGAACTCTTGCCGTGTAAGTGATAGATCCGAGGGGGTAGTTCGGTTTTTGTTATTTCGCCGTTTTTGACGTGGGCACGCTTTAGTGCGGTCTCACACAAGAGCCATATCTCGTGTTAAGTCACTAAAGCATTTTCATGTACTGGCCCTACCCTTTAGGTTTTCAATTCTTTCAATAAGGTCGCTCGTCTTCTGCTTTAGCGAGATGACAGTAGCCTGTAGCTCGTTTCCCGATATTGGGGACAGCTCTACAATTGCCCCCCGCGGACATATGTCAAGGCAAAGGCGGCAATGATTGCACTGGCTCCGGTCTATCGCTGCCTGACCCCAGCGAAGTGAAATAGCCCCTGTCGGGCAGTTTTCAGCACACAGTCCGCACCCAAGACACAGATCTCTACTTACATGAAGCATAATCTTACTCCTACGTTCTATCTTGGCCAGTCTTTTCATGGCTTGCAAGACGGCGAAATCAGTGTTCCATTCCTAGATACAACATCAGATATCACATTATTCAATCACTATCTCTTTACCTACTCCGCAGTCGATGTAATCATCGCCAAAGTATTCACTAAACAGTCTCCTTGCCACCTCGCCGCTGCAGTGGCATGGCGCTACCTTTTCCACTCCGAGCTGGAGCAAATCATCTGCAATATGTTTTACCTGGGATGAAGATGCACCACCGAGATGAAAACCACCAATCATCAAACAGATTTTCTCTCCGGTAATTTCCCTGGCCTTTTTGGCGATATTCACTATGCCCGGATGAGCACAGCCTGTTATCACTACCAGACCGTTTTGAGTTCTAAGTAAAAGCGATTGTTCCTTTATACCTCCATTCAGTTCACCGGTGGTAAATATGCCATCAAAAAGCTCCCTAGACCTATCTATTTCCTCGAGTTTTGCCCCGGCGATTCTGACCTCGTTCTTTATCTGCTGAGGAAAAGAGATGGGCATGTAAACCGTGACCTTACTATTATGCTCAAGAAAGCGAGCAAGGCCGCTCACATGGTCGCCATGTGCGTGTGATAGCACCACTATATCAGTTTCCTCAGGGTTAATTCCTAATTTTGACATGTTGTGGAGCAGGATTGTACCATCGCCTCCGGTATCAAATAGGATAGTCTTTCGTGGAAGCTTAACCAGGCAGGAGAAACCCCAGGCTGTGGTGAGCCTGCTGTCATAGCGATTGTTGTCATAGATTATGGTTATCCTGCTTTTCGTATCTATCTTTTGCTCTTTTGGAATCATATCAACCTCCGATTGTTGGGCCGCGCAGGCCGTAAAAAGAATCAGGAGTGCCGTAACCAGCCAAACGAGCTTTTCCCCGAGCAAATTCGTCTCCTGAGGAATAATGTGCTCATATCCTGGGTCTACGTCGCAAAGTCGCCTCCAAATCCAGCGGGGTCACATCAGGCCTTTCTGCCTCATATACTGTTACCACATGGCTAAACCCTGCAAAATGGCTATATACGGTATCTATCTCCTGCGGTGATAGTGGCTTTACAGGGCAAGGGCGTAGTGGAGTATTTATCTGAATCTCGTCCGGCGAAAGCTCTTTGGCTAGACTTGCCATTTCTGCTGCATAGCCCATGTTCGCCTTGAAAAACATCATCTGGAGAGCCAGCTTCCCAGAGTGTTTCTTCCTGAAGACCTGGATGGCTTGTATAATGTCGTCGAAAGCATACTCAGTGCAAGGCCTGTTGATTTCGTGGAATAGCTCTTCTGTCGGGGCATCAATTTTGGCCACTACCAAATCGGCCTGAGCAAGTTCCTGGCGCACATTGTCTAGGGGCATTAGCGAGGAGTTTGTCAGGACGGCAATCGGCAAGCGGAGAATAGTTCTAGTTAGCTTGATTGCCTGTCCTAAATTGCTGGCCAGCGTGGGCTCGCCTACACCGGAGAAGGTGGCATAATCAGCATCTATGCCTTTTGCACTATCTAAAGCTTTCTCCAGTTCCTTGATGGATACGAATTCCCTTCGCTCAGCCGTTGGGTTTGTCGTTCTCCCCAATTGGCAATAAACACAATCGAAGGAGCAGGTTTTGCCTCTGGTGGACAGCAGGTCTATACCTAGCGACCTCCCCAGCCGCCAGGATGGTACCGGACCATAGATTACTGACTTCATGGCTGATTACCACTGACGACAGCATAGTCTCTCATATTCACATGGACTTCTCTCTGTTTGTTTTCTGGTCCCATTCAAGGACTTTTCTGGCAACCATAATTGTAAATCCAGCATCAGGGAAGAATCCCTCCCGCGGCGGTTCCATTATTTGTATTTCGTTGGGCTTCTGAAAGAGCGTTGAAATAACCTCCTCAACAGCAAATCCGGTATTCTCCAGAAGCTCAGTTACTTCCTGGTAGCTGTAGAAAGTGGCATGTTTGTAGAAACGATGCCCTTGCTCTTTCTTTTCTGAATAAAATCGGCCCCATGGGCTGTCCCGCAACACCAAACCAAGCACTAATTTCCCCTCTTTTTTCAATATACGGTGAGTATCCAGCAACACAGCCAGAGGCGAATCGACAAAGCATAGAGTCACAATTAGAAAGATGGTACCAAAGGTTCCCTCGTCGAAAAATTGCTCCTCCCCCTTACCCTGAAAAACATTTACACCTCGCCTCCTGGCTATTGCCAGGAGCGCGACTGATGGGTCAATACCCATTTTTATGCCTAGAGCCTGGGCAAAGCGTCCGCTGCCCACTCCTACTTCGAGCCAGGGCTTAGAGAGCAAAGGCAATACCTTCTGAAAAGCTTTGACCTCTATAGCAAAGATAAGCTTTCCTTCGTCTTCAAACCAGGCATCATAGGCTGAAGCCAGGGCATCAAAAGGCGATTCTTCTAGCATTGCGCTATAGCCAGCCAACATTTCTTTCTGGAGCTCCTCTGCTATCTTGTCCAAATCTGAAGCCATTTTAGAATCTCATAATCAGTTTCTGCATAGTGAACCGCTATCAGCCAAAGCCCTACCGTCCTTGTTCGATGACCACTGAGTGCTCTTCCCAAAAATCGATGCGCTTCAGCTTGCCTTCGAGATATTTCTCCTCACCAAGCAGGTTAACAAGCTGAAATCGGCCGTTTTCCACCTCAATGTAGATAACGTCACGCATCGCTTCTTTTAGCTCACCATTAGTATCAACGTAAACGGTAGCTATACACATTACTTACTCCACAGCTTTATATTTTAAATTTTCGAAAGCATGGCATCTACGACCTCTCTGATCTCATTTGATGCTACTTTTTCTCCTAGCCGGTGCCCTTCCAAACAGGCCTCGAAGATTTTTGGGTCATTGTGGACAACGCCAATGACATCCATGCCTCTTTTCCCTAGTTCCTTTCTCAATCTGGCTGCTATTTCATCTGAGTTTATTTTATTAAGCACAGCCCAGGTCTTGTTTACCCCGGCGCCAGCAGCCAGCTCCTTTATTCTCAGAGCCAACTCTAAAGATTCAAAGGATGGTTCAACTACCGCCAGCACTTTATCTATGCTTGTCTCGACCCCCCTGCCAAAATGCTCCACACCCGCTTCCATATCAACAATTGCCACCTCGTCCGCTCCCAGGTAGACCTTCCTCAGAAACTCTCGGCTCAAGACTCCCATCGGGCAAGCGCACCCTTCCAGCGAATGAAGGATTTTCCCGATATTCAGCAGTCTGATGCCATCTCTCTGTACTATATGCTGAGAAGGAATGTCTTTCATCAGTATTCTATCCTGGGACAGAATTTCCATCTTAACTTCAGTTTCTCCAGAAGAGAATCTAACCGACATTTTCTCCTTCAAACCTCGTTTACCTCCGACAAGCTCCATGAGAGGAACCGGTGGACGGTCGAAACCAAGAATCCGGTAGAGGCTTGAGTTCGATTCATCTGAATCAACCACAAGGACAAGGTAACCTCTGGCTCTAAATTCATTTGCCAGCAGCGTGACGATTACACTTTTCCCGCTGCCGCCTTTGCCACAAACCGATATTTTCATATTGCCTCTATTCGCCTCCACTTACGCTGGCTCGTTTGCCAAAGCCTTGGTGAGAGCATCAGCAAAAGTATCCATTAATCCGGAATCGTAGCGCTCGATATTGCCCTCGTCACAAAGTTGAGCTAGTACAGGGTCTATAGGTATCTGAGCCAATAGAGGTGCTCCGGCCACTTTTACCATCTCTTTAGCCTTGCTCTTACCGAAGATCTCAATCTTTTTGTCTATTTCAGGTACATAGAAATAGCTCATATTTTCTACTACACCTAAGATAGGAATATGCATGGCTTCTTGGGCCATCTTGACCGCTTTTCTCACTACCATTGCCGCCAGCTCCTGAGGGCTGAATACTATGATTACGCCCGATAGAGGCAAAGACTGCATAACGGTGAGCGGTGCATCGGCTGTTCCAGGTGGCAGGTCGACGATAAGGTAATCCAAATAGCCCCAGAGGACCTCCTCCCAGAACTGTGTGATGGCTTTGCCGATTAAAGGGCCTCTCCAGATAACGGCATCATCCTCGTGAGGTAAGAGAAGATTGATAGACATGATCTCAATTCCCATTCGAGATATGACCGGTAGCATACCATTCTCACTGCCACCTGGTCTGATACTGCCTAGGCCGAACATTTTGGGTATGCTTGGGCCGGTAATATCGGCATCGAGAATACCGACATCTTTGCCATGGCGGGCCAGAGCGATACTAATCAAAGCTGTTACCAAGGATTTGCCGACCCCACCCTTGCCACTCATCACAGCAATGACCTTCTTAATTTCATTGACATCTTTGGGTTGTGCCTCGGTAAAATCGATATTCACCGCCTTCACGCCGGGCAGGTTCTTGACGGTATCCTCGACCTTGCTTTTAAGCCACTCCTGAGTCTCCTGGCTCAACGCCGCCAAGGCAAGGTTAATATCGACCTTTTCATCAGATATAGCCACCTGCCTGACAAGGTTCAGTTTCACCAGGCTGCGCATCACCCCAGGAACAAGAACCTCCTCGAGACTATCTGTCACTTGTTTTTTAGTCGGCATTAATTCCTCCTTAACGTTTTTTAGTGTATGCTTCTCATCCGCTAACTAAGCTTTTTCTCAAGTTCATCGAGTGCCATAGTTACGGCTTCGTATCCCGTACCTGTGGTCGGTGAATAGCAGGTGTCGGCCAAAGATAGCTGGTCAACTGTAATCTTCTCAGCGATAGCAACTGCAAGCCTGTCGATTTTTCCTGCCACCAGTTCTTCACCGATAAGTTGTGCTCCGACTAAGTTCCGGGTTCCACGGTCAGCGATGAGCTTAATGCAGATTGGCTTGCCGCCAAGCACCCGGCGCCGGGTTGAAGTGGTCGTTGTGCTGGAGACAATATCAAGTCCACGCTCCTTAGCGTAAGTCTCGGTGAAACCGACTGTGCCCACCTGATACCCGAAAATTTCTGTGATAAAAGGCATGACTGTACCGGAATAATGAATCACGTTACCCAGGACCAGATTCTTACCTGCTATCCTTCCACTTCGGGCGGCGTTTGTCGCCGTTTGATAGCGCATCTTAGTGCCTGTGATTCTCTCCCGATTCTCCATGCAGTCCCCGATGGCATAGATATCAGGGTCGCTGGTCTGGAGATACTCATTTACGGCAATGGCTCCGGTCGCTCCTATTCTGATACCTGCTTTTTGTGCTAATTCTACGTTTGGCTCGGATCCGGTAGCTAAAAACACAAAGTCTATCTCAATGTCCCTGTCCGGCAGAGAGAGCAATTTGCCGTTTTTCTTTGTTGCTGCCCTGGTGACTTTACTTGACAGGACAAGCTCTATGCCATTTTCTCTTATTCTATCTTCGACCATTTCGCTCATATCCTTATCTAGGTAAGAGCGGAGAATACGGTCGGATCTGCCCACTAGATATATATGCGTGTAGGACCTCGCTGATAGAATGGCAGCTACCTCAATTGCGATTTGCCCCACACCGATAACTGCCGCGCTTCTGTACTTCGGGATTGACTCCTCAAAAGTTATAGCTTGTTTCAGTCCGCTATTGAGACTGAACTCATTCCAACCGTCCATTCCTGACATAGGAGGGATAGCTGGGTTAGCGCCCAGGTCTAGAATCGCTTTGTCGTAGTTGTAATTTTCTCCACCAGCGGTTAAACGTTTTTCCTGCCTGACTATTTCAGTTACTTCTTTATTGAGATGAACCTCGATGTTCCTCTCATCGTAGAATTTGCCCCTAAAAGCGAAGCTGCTTTCCCATGAAGGGAGTATACCATTAAGTACAAATGGTATTTCGCAGGGCAGGTTTCCTATCTCATCCCGATTAGTAAATATATCGATCTGGGACTGCTTATCCAGGCTTCTAATAACATTGGCGGCGTTGCTGGCACCGCCGCCGCCACCGACAATACAAATCTTCAATTCACCATCTCTTTCAACTAGTGGTCACATATGTTGTCACCCGTGGCAAGGCTGCCGCTTAAGTAATTCAGGACGGCTTTCTCCGGGTCACTTTCCGTGACACCGATGATGACGTCGATACGGTTTTCTTGAAATAGCGCCTGGGCTCTGGAACCCATGCCACCGGCTAAGACTGCTGATACCCCCTGATCCGCTAGCCACGTGGGCAGCAGACCCGGCTCGTGTCCCGGTGAAGCCACAAGCTGTTTTCGAACAATGGTCTTTTTCGCCTCATCGACATCAATCAAAGCAAATTGTTCACAGTGTCCGAAATGCGGCGACACCACACCGCCGCTTACTGGAATAGCAAACCTCATTGATACACCTCCATAGTTATCTATTTTACCTTAAGCTCATATACGGGTTTCCCCGACTCAAAACGGATATCGACTGTTACCTGTTTTCCTTCTGCAAGATATTTCTCTGATTCATCGCGTAGTTTTTTTGACTCAGGTGACTTCAGGAATGCCACAAGCACCTCAAATCTGTGTTCCATCTCCTGATTTCCTACTTCTCCCTGTCTTAAGAGCTCAAGAAGGCAATTATTCAACTCCTGCTCAGCCAGGCATTTAATACACTTACCTGGTATCTCATTCGTGGAATATCTTGGGTCCAGTTTGATAGGTTCCATTGCCAGACTTTACCTCCTTCGGTCTCTGTTACAAGCATCTCCCGTGGAGCACGGAGGCGTATCACAGCGCTCGGTCCTGCCGCAGCAAGTAGTACCCGGCGCCGGCGCATCCGCCTTCACCACGTAAGACGCAGAAATTAGCCTCTCCATATCCTCACTGCCGCAGCCGGGGCAGCGAACTGCCTTGCTAACACCGCGAAGCAGAACCTCTGATACTCTGCCGCACTCTCGGCACCTAAAATCATAAATCGGCACAGCTCTGTTCCTCCTATCCTGTTCAGATGAGACAACCTGCCTCATCGGCTCAGGCTTCAGGTTGGGCTACTGGGGGCACAGCCCCCTGTATTGGGTCCCATCATGAAAGCAGAGATAACCCTCTGCGGCTTTTCGGTGCCACACCTGGGACACCTTATGTTGCTGTCACTGTCAGTCATTTGTCGACGTAGTTCAAATCTATGCCCACACTTCAGGCATTCATATTCATAGATCGGCATGTAAAATAGCTCCTTTATGCTGCCAGTAATTGAGAAATGCTCTGCCAGAGTGATTCTATGCTCTTAGCAACACCGTTTCGGGAATACTCCACCACTGGTATTCCCTTTACGATTGACTCGGTAAACACATTATCGAACGGTATCCTGGCAGCAGGCGTTAGCCCCTGGCTCAGGCAGTAGTCTTCAATCTTGCGCGTGTTATCTTCATTGATGTCGTACTTATTTACACAAACTAGTGCAGGAACGCCGAAATGACGACAGACGCTGAGCACCCTCTCCAGGTCATGTATACCTGATTGTGTTGGCTCGGTAACCAAAAGGGCCAGGTTAGCACCGGACAGAGATGAAATAACAGGACAGCCGATGCCTGGTGGCCCATCGCTGATGATATAATTCAGGTTATCAGTTTCAGCAATCTGTCTGGCTTGTTGCCTGACCAAAGCCACGAGCTTTCCAGAGTTCTCCTGCGCTATTCCCAGTCTGGCATGGACCAGGTGGCCGTATTTAGTATCGGAGATAAACCAGTGTCCGGACATATTCTCCTTCATGGTGATAGCTTCGTCAGGGCATATGTGAGAGCAGAAGCCGCACCCCTCACACGAAACAGGGTCAACTCTGAAATCGTTAATTGCCCCGAAATGACACAAATCTTGACAAAGGCCACACCGCGTGCACTTGTCCTCATCGATAACGGCAACCTGCCCGCTCCAGAACTCGTGATTCTCACGTGTAGTCGGCTGCAGGACGAGGTGCAGGTCAGCGGCATCTACGTCGCAGTCAGCCAGAACTTTGCTCCGAGCCAGAGCGGCAAATGAGGCAACTATACTGGTCTTTCCCGTTCCACCTTTACCGCTCAAGACTACCAGTTCTTTCATGCACTATATCTCCAATCTTCTCAAACAATCTAACAAAATCATTCTTCCACACGGGCATACCAGCGACCAGGGTAATTCCGTTCGAATAGAAACGGGCGATCTCGGTATCCAGGGGGATTGTAAGCAGAATCGGTATGCTTTCCCTCCGGCAATATTCTTCTACCTTGCTGTCACCAACACCGGCGCGGTTAATGACCACGCCGCAGGGTATCTTAAGTTCCTTCGCCGTTTCTACAGCTAAAACCAGGTCGTTAAGCCCGAATGGAGTGGGCTCAGTTACCAGCAAACAGAAGTCGCTGCCTTTAACTGCTTCCACCACCGGGCAGGACGTCCCCGGAGGCACATCGATAATGACCGCACCATCATGATTGGCGAACTCTTTAACCTTCCTGATGACCGGCGGAGCCATAGCCTCGCCGATGTTTAGTTTGCCTTGAGCGAAGTCCACCCCATCCGAGTACCCCGATTCCACAATACCGATTTCCCTATGCTCCTCAGTGATAGCCTTCTCGGGACAGAGATAGCTGCAAGCGCCGCAGCCATGACATAGTTCCAGGAAGGTCAGCACATGTTTCGGAACGACGGCAATAGCATTATAGACACAAATCTGGGCACATTTGCCGCAATAGGTGCATTTTTCGTTATCCACCCTGGGGACAGGTATGCACACAGCCTCGCTATGAGTGATTACCGGCTTCAAGAACAGATGTGCATTAGGCTCCTCTACATCACAGTCAATCAGCTGTACTCCACCCGTACCCTTCAGGGAAAGCGCAAGGCTAGTGGATACAAGTGTTTTGCCTGTACCACCTTTGCCGCTGGCTACAGAAACAATCATACCCTAGCCATCTTCGCGCCGCACTTGGGGCAGTTCATATTGTAGCAGGGGACACCTGCCTGATGTGGCAGCCTTGCTCCGCAACTAGGACAGACACAATCTCCGCTGGGTCCGGCTCCGGGGCGGTTACCACCCATTCTGCCAGCGCCTCCGCCTCCTCTGCCTGAACCTCTACCTGTACCCGGGCCGCTCCCCCAGGGAGGCCCCATTCCATCTCCTCTAGGCATAGTCACACCTCCTCAAAAAATTTCAGTCCTTCCACGTCGCTACTTTTCGAGTTCCTTGATTCGGCTCTGGATTTCCTCCATTTGCTTTGCCAGCATCTGCGATTGCGCCTTAAGCAATTCAAGCTCCTGTTGTGGGTTTTGAGGTTGGGGCACTGTCCCCATTGGCGGCATTCCGCGGGATCCCATACCACCCCCCATCCCCATGCCCCTACCCATACCTCCACCCATGCCCATCCCCCTGCCCATGCCACGCCCCATTCCCATGCCCCCACCAGAACCAAAACTGGCCCCGGTGCCGAAATGACCGGCCACGTTGGGCTGGGAACTGGACTGGAACTTGCCGGACTTGTAGCTCTCGATAGCATCCTTGATTTTACCAGAAACTCCGGTCACAACTTGAATCCCAGCAGAAGATAGCACCTCATATGCATTTGGGCCACAATTGCCGGTGAGTACCGCCTTTACCTCCTTGCCAACAATCGTCTGGGCAGCCGAGATACCGGCCCCGCCGGAAGCAGCGGCACTTGAATTTTCCACAACCTCGAACTGCAGTGTTTCCGTATCAGCGATAATAAAATGCTGGCAACGCCCGAAGCGGGGATCAACGTCAGCATCAAGCGTGGGGCCCGTAGCCGAAATAGCGATCTTCATAGCCCCTCCTTACTTTGTTTCTTTGTTTCTTTTGCCAGTTCCTTTATCCTGGCTTCGATCTCTTTGAGTTCAGCTCTCATAGCTTCAGCCTGTTGTTTCAGAAAACCAAACTCTTGCTCACGGCTAACCTGGGGGGCATATGGCATAGCGCCCGGAACGAACGACCCCGTTGCATAATAGGGATAACTATAACCTCCCCCTCGAGGAATACCGTACGCTCGCCGGCTAGCCCCCATCCCCCAGGGGCTGCAAAAGCCTCTGCCACCACCCGTCATCGGCCCCATTCCCATTGGGCCGGTACCATCAAATCCCGGCATGATTCACCTCCTTAACTTTTCTATCTGGCACTCTCAAGCTTATATAGCGCCGTTACACGACTCTGGCTTACTACTCACTTCCCAGGTCACGCACTCTGGTCTCAATCTGCTCCAGTCCGTCCTTTATCGACTCCGCCTGCTCTTTCAGGTAGCTCAGCTCTTCTTCCTTGCTCATTGGCGCGGCGGAGGGAGTGTATCCTAGAGCCGGTTGCGCTCCGTAGTGGGTATACGGGGTTTGTGGATACGTCCAGGCTGCTGGTGCCGCGGCACCTGCAAAGAAGTAGCCGCACCTGGGCAAACCACCCCTACCCCGTCCTATGTAGGGCCAGGGAGGGGAGCCTCCTCGAAAGCCAAATCCCATACCTCGCCCGAAGCCAAAGCCCATACCCCGCCCGAAACCAAATCCTCTACCAAATCCATTAGGCATCTCAGTCACCTCCTTTCAAACTCGGCATTTACGTTATTTTTTGCCAGCCGCCGCTGGCATTCGGGGCAATAACCCACAAGGCGCACCTCAGCATCAGTAACCCTAAAGCCCTTCTCCCTGGTGATTCTGGTTTGAAGCCCATCCGAAGAAGGGCAGCTAAACTCAAATATACGGCCGCAGCCTATGCACATCAGATGATGATGACTAGAGCGAGTAGCGATTTCGTATCGACGACGCATACCATTGAATCGATGTTCGGCTAGCAGTCCTGCCTTTGTGAATAGCTGCAGATTGCGGTAAACCGTGGACAAGCTAATGCCTGGCGACAGTTGGCGAACTCGCTCATATATCTGGTCAGCGTCAAGATGTTCATCAGCCTGCTGAATGATTTCCAGGATGAGCTGGCGCTGCTTTGTGTTACGCCTGTTCAACTTGCTGTCTATAACATCTTGTACCATCATCGTTAATCTGCCCCACAATTAAATTCTTTTTTTAATTAATCCCCCAAACCAAGGGCTACCTGAATCGTAATCACCCTCATTACCAGCCTCTCCTTCCTCTGCGGCACCTTCCCCATCCACCCCTTGCGCTGGCCAATCCTCGTGGCCAGAGGGGCATAATACTAGTTGTGTGACAGGTAGGGCACAGCTGGGGTGGAGATTCCACCATAGACTCAAATGAAACGTCCCACTCATGTCCATCATTACATCTGAAGCGACAAAGAGCCATTTCGAAATTACCACCCTCAACCTTGATTGCCTTCCCGTTAACCAGAGCATCAGCTATCTTATGTCTTGCTGAGCCCAGTATACGCTGAAAAGTGGTACGGGAAACGTTCATCTCTTTAGCACACGCCTCTTGTTCCAAACCCTCCAGGTCTTTAAGCCGTATCGCTTCAATTTCTTCGACGGATAGACATATCTCTTCCAGCACACTCAATGGCACCGCTGCCGGCTTAAAATGGAATGCCTGGGGCAGTGAAGCCACGCGCCGCCATTTGACCGGCCTCCCTACAGGATTTTTGATTGTTTCTGCGTCAGTTGTATTTATTAGCATATGCCCATAATTATTATGACACATCTTCAAGGTTATGTCAAAAAGGAAGACAACGGAGGCTGCCAGAACTTCGCTGAGGTAATACTCTACGCCATAGACGGCGGCCCCACCTGGCCCGGAGGCTTACTACAGTACCTGCCCGAATCGATTATCGGCAGGACATCCCTAGAATTCAACGCCAGCGAGACAATCTGGCAGTTCTTCAAAGAGCATCCCATGGAGTAACGTTTCGTCTATCTTTTGCAATTGGACCCCCTTTAGCGTATAATTGAAGTAGTGGTTTTAGTTTAGGTTACCGCGTACTTAGTTAGATTACTTTAGATTTACCCAAGCCTCGGATGACCCCGACTCTAACCAACTAATGAGAAGAGAGGAGTCATCCCATAAATTTTCAGGACAAGTCCATCCAGTGTTCCGCTTGTGCGACTATCTTCGCTTTCAGCGCTGAGGAGCAAGGGTTTTTCGCATCCAAAGGCTTTACTAACGAGCCCAGGCGCTGCCCCTCGTGCCGTCAGGCAAGGAAGTCAGGACATTACGTAAACAGCTGCTACAGCTCTCCACGCCAGATGCTTGCCTCAGCCATTCGCACAGTGCGGCAAGGATATTGAAGTACCCTTTGAACTTGGTGTCGACAGGCCGGTGTACTGTAGCGATTGCCACCGTAAAGTCAGACTGGGGAGATAGTGCTGTCTCAAATCCATAGGGCATGTCCGGTTTACTATGCTTATGGCTGGAATTTGGTGATATGTTATGTCGTTAGAAGTACAGATACGTCAAGGTGAATCCCAGGATTCTCTGCTGCGTCGCTTTCAAAAGCAGGTGCAGATGAGTGGAATCATTCGTGAGGCGAAAGCCAAGCTCCACTTCGTGTCCAGGAGAGACGCTGCCCGGATAAAAACAAAAAACAGCGCCAGGCGGAGACGGCAGCAAGCTACTAGAGGAGCGCGCTAGAAAGTACGTAATTTGTCACTGCTTATGCCGGCGACAGACAGGCAGTCAGAGTGAGTGATTTAACGACGGGGGTTCTAATATGAATATCTATGTGGGGAACTTACCGCTTGAGCTGACAGTGGATGAACTTCGGAAAGAATTCCTGGCTTTCGGGCAGGTGAAATCTGTAAATATCATGGATGACAGGGATATCGGCAGCGGGCAACCGCGCGGATATGGCTTTGTTGAAATGCCGTTAGAGCCCGAAGGCAAAGCTGCAATTATCAGTCTCGTGGGCAAAGTAATAAGGGGCCGGTTAATTGAAACTATCGAGGCTCTTCCCCTTTCAGACGAGAAAGACAAGATATCCCTCAATAGAAAGAGAATTAGTCGTTTTAATACAAAAAGACAGCGAGGATACTAGTCCCAGGTTAAATCGCTTGCCGTAAGTTAGAGACATATTACTTTATAATATCTTACTAAGGAGTTTAAATTTTAATGAGTTTTGAAACCTTTAATTTTCATCCCAGCATCATAGCTGGTGTGCGAGCGCTTGGTTATACTACGCCCACGCCTATCCAGCTTAAATCCATCCCTCCGATTATGCAGGGCCGTGATGTTCTGGGTCTGGCACAGACCGGGACCGGCAAAACTGCCGCATTCGTGCTGCCAATCTTGCAGCGTCTATTGCAGGGCCCGAGGGGTCAGGTCCGTGCTCTCATAATCTCGCCAACGCGTGAGCTTGCCGAGCAAACATGCGAGGCTATCGGTGAACTGGGACAGCAGACCGGACTTCAAAGTCTTGCCATCTATGGTGGGATAAGCATGGTACAGCAAATACAGGGGCTGCGCCACGGGGTCGAAATAGCCGTTGCCTGTCCCGGCCGCCTGCTCGACCACGTCTGGAAGGGCACCATCGATTTATCTCACGTGGAAGTCCTGGTAATCGACGAGGCGGACCGGATGTTCGACATGGGCTTTTTACCGGATATCCGGAGTATTCTGAAGTGCCTGCTAACGCAGCGCCAGACACTCCTCTTCTCGGCGACTATGCCTGATGATGTCAGGGGCCTAGTGAAAGAAGTCCTGCATAATCCGGTCACAGTTCAAATCGGCCGGACCATACCGGCCATCACGGTGTCACACGCCCTGTATCCGGTTATGCAGCAACGCAAAACTGCGCTGCTTATAGAAGTCTTACGCCGTATTGAAACGGAGTCGGTACTCGTCTTTACCCGCACCAAGCACCGCGCCGAGCGCATAATGCAGCAGTTGAAAAGGGCGGGCTTTAAAGCAGCCTCGCTGCAGGGCGACCTGTCACAGGGCCGGCGTCAGGCTGCGCTCGATGGCTTTCGCGATGGCTCGGTTAAAATCCTGGTAGCCACCGATATTGCCGCCCGCGGCATCGATGTCTTGAGCATTTCGCATGTCATTAACTACGACATGCCCGAGAGCACAGATGCCTACACTCATCGCATAGGCCGCACCGGACGGGTTGAAAAAAACGGTGATGCGCTGACATTTGTAACCGGTGAAGATACAGCCATGGTACAGGCTCTGGAGCGTATTCTAAACGCGCCGCTGGAGCGCCGGAAACTGCAGGGCTTTGATTACATGGCGCCTGCCGCGCCGGACACTAAAAACATCCGCCCCCCGGGTCAAATACGACGGCGTACATCACCGAATAACGGGACCAGACCTAAAAGGCATTTTGCCCGGGTGACAAGACAGCGCGCTGCGTAGGCTATCTTCTGTGTACTCCGGGCACCCCTTAGCCTGCTGAAGTCGTTCTCTACGCCGTAGAAGGCGGCGGGCATACCTGGCCCGGAGGCTTACAGTACCTGCCCGAATCAGTCATTGGCATGACATCCTGCGAGTTCAGCGCCAGCGAGCTAATCTGGCGATTCTTACAAAAACATCCGATGAAGTAGCATTTTCGTCATTTTGTCACGATTAGAGGACCGAAGAAAAATCTTTGCGCCATCCTCAATGTAATTGATAGTAAAGTATTGACATTTCTATGCTTTAATATTAAAGTATTATCAATCTATTAATTATCGTGAGGATGATTATGGCGAAAAAACCTATATCCGTGCAAATCCCAGAAAATCTGGCTTTGTCTTTGGATGAGCTAGCAAAAAGGACAGGTAGAAAGAAGAATATCCTTATAGCAGCATCTTTGAACCATTTCATAAAGGGAACCGAAGAAGAACAAGAAAAAATCGTAAGAAAATACCTAGATGCCTACCAGAAGTAGTATCGAAAATGCGGTGATAGACGAGCTATGAAGATTCTGCTAGATACTAATATTGTTATCCACAGAGAAGCATCTACCGTCACCAATGAAGACATCGGTGTATTATTCAGGTGGCTAGATAATTTGCATTACACAAAATGTATTCACTCTTTGACCGTTGAGGAAATCGAAAAGCATGAGGATCCAAAAGTCCGCCAATCTTTTAAAGTGAAACTGGCAAACTACAATGTTCTGAAAACTACAGCCCCTTTGCCAGAGGAAGTTCGTAATATTCTGGAACCCATAGACAAGAACCAAAACGATATTAATGACACAATAATTATCAACGAACTGTATTGTGGAAGAGTTGATGCACTAATCACCGAGGATAAGCAACTTCTCAACAAAGCATCACTACTGGGAATCTCAGATAAGATTTTTACTATAGATGCCTTCTTAGAAAAAGTTACAGTAGAAAACCCGGAATTAGCAGACTACAAAGTGCTTTCAGCACGAAAATCCTTTTTCGGCAATCTCGACCTATCAGACGACTTCTTTACGTCCTTCAAAGAAGATTATCCTGGCTATGAAAAGTGGTTCAACAAGAAGGCAGAGGAAACAGTATATGTCTGTCTCTCCGAAGACAAGCCGATAGCGCTTCTCTATCTGAAACTTGAGGATAAAAACGAAAATTACTCGGACATAGACCCCCCTCTTACCCCTAAGAAACGCCTTAAAATCGGTAGCTTCAAAGTGGCACTCAATGGTTTTCGTTTGGGGGAAAGATTCCTGAAGATCATTTTTGACAATGCCGTTCGTCTCAAAGTTGATGAGGTATATGTAACGATTTTTGATAAGCGCATCGAGCAACAGCGCCTCATCAACCTCTTGGAAGAATACGGCTTTCGTTGCCACGGATTTAAGAAGAGCCCGAGAGGAAACGAACTTGTCTATTTGCGATCTTGTGAAAAATCGGCTAACAGGTCGATACCAAAGCTAACATATCCTTTCTTTTCAACGGTAGGGCGAATTTTCATCGTCCCAATTTACCCACAGTATCATACTGAACTATTCCCTGATTCGATTCTACGAACGGAATCGCCAATGAATTTTGTGGAAAACGAACCACACAGAAACGCTATAAGCAAAGTATACATTTCACGATCAATAAAAAGGGACGTACATTCAGGAGACGTACTCCTGTTCTATCGCACTGGGGGTTATTACAAGAGCGTCGTAACGACAATCGGTGTAGCCGAAGGCGTCATAGATAAAATACGAACGGAAAAAGATTTCATTCGTCTTTGTAGAAAAAGGAGTGTATTCACCGATGAAGAATTGTCAAAACATTGGAATTTTAATAAGGGGAGCTGGCCGTTTATACTGAACTTCTTATACATTTACTCTCTTCCCAAACGTATCACACGTCAAAAGTTGATCGAGATGGGAGTCCTACCTAATGTACCAAAAGGGCCTAGAGGTTTCACGCCGATCAGCCTAAAGAACCTGAAGGATATATTACGGGAGTGCCAAGCGGATGAAAGTATTATTGTCAATTAAGCCGGAATTTGCGTTGAAGATTTTCGATGGAACAAAAAGGTATGAATACCGTCGTGCTATTTTTAAGAATCAAGAGGTAAACAAAGTAATTGTATATGCATCTGATCCAATTAAACGAATAATCGGGGAATTTGAGATTGAAGATATAATCCATGACGAACCCCAGGTACTATGGATGAAGACCAAGAATCATTCCGGGATAAGCGAAAAAAGATTCTTTGAGTATTTCACAAACAAACCTAAGGGCTACGCAATAGAAATAAAAACAACGAGAATGTACGACGACGCTTTGCCGTTAAACAGCTTTATGGTATCGTACCCACCTCAGTCATTTATGTATTTACCACAAGAAGTAGGATAGCTCCTCATAACCTCTGAAAATAACACGTCTTCCTCAGCCGCATGAGCCCTTGCACTGGTCCTACTTCCAAGTCTGTGCTGAAGTCGTTCTCTACGCCATAGAAGGCGGCGGCCCCACCTGGCACGGAGGCTTACAGTACCTGCCCCAATCGGTCATTTGCAGGACATCCCGTGAACTCAACGTCACCGAGCTAATCCGGCAATTCTTCAAAGAGCATCCCATGGAGTAGCATCGCGTCAGAATGTTCCCTGGTTAGTAGCTCTTGATTGTTAAAATAAATAACAATAAGCCGAATAAGTTTTTAGTGGGCGGGTGATGCCATATAGCATTAACCAGCGTTAATGCTATAATAGTGAGCCAGTAATCTGAGGAGATTTTTTACCGCTCTATATTATTGAAGAGCCTGGCTTCCAGGGGCGTGGCAGATGTGTATATTCTATAACATTTGCAGGGGATGGCTTTGAAGCATTCTTTGCAGCGCCTACTTCAAAGGGCAAGTAATCTAAGATTGTTTGCCAATCTACGCGGCGACTTATTCGGTGGCATAACAGCCTCGATAGTTGCTTTACCGCTTGCCATTGCCTTCGGTGTGGCAGCTTTTGCACCCCTCGGACCTGATTATGTAGCCCAGGGAGCTCTTGCCGGTCTTTATGCCTTTATCATTGCCGGTTTCCTGGCAAGCATATTCGGCGGCACACCGGCGCAGATTACCGGTCCCACAGCGGCGATGGCGGTTGTCATTACGGCATTTATCGCCCGTTTCGCCAAGGACCCGGAATTTGCCCACCTCGGAGTGAGCGCAGCGGAAGCGATTCTACTCATGGTGGCGGCAACCATATTGCTCGCCGGGATATTCCAGATTGTGCTGGGAGCTGTAGGCGGCGGCAGATTAATCAAGTATATTCCCTTCCCGGTAGTGTCCGGAATCATGAACGGCATGGCAGTGCTCATATTCCTGTCACAGATACGGCCGTTTTTTGGTGTGGACAGCTCCGTAAGCTTCACTTCAATCATCACAGGGCAGGCTGGTTTGAATTCCGTAACTATTATAGTCGGCGTAATCACCATTATCGCCACCGTGTTCGCAGGTCGATTGATACGTGTCATACCCGCCGCGCTGCTTGGAGTTGGCGCTGGCATTGCTGCCTATTTTATTATCGGTTTCATCGCCAGCCCGGATTTGCTTCAACCACAAAGCAACCCTTTGATTGTCGGGTCTATTCCCAGCGCTTTGCCCACTCCCGACAAGGCGCTGTCATTTATCAACTTCGCTGCTGAAATACCCCTGTCCAAGTGGGTTTACATCCTAGCACCAGCGTTAACGCTCAGCATTCTGGCGTCCCTGGATACACTGCTTACCTCCGTTGTTGTTGATATGGTGACAAAGACCAAGCATAACAGCAAAAGGGAGCTCATCGGTCAGGGAATCGGGAATATGGGTTCGGCTATTTTCGGCGGTCTCCCTGCCGCCGGCACCACCTCAGTTGCCATGGTCAGCATAAACAACGGCGGGCGAACACGGCTTGCAGGTGTCATTAACAGTGTATCGCTTTTGCTTGTGGTGCTGGTGTTGAGCTCAGCCGTGAAATGGATTCCCCTGTCGGCTCTCGCTGGCATCCTCATGGTTACTGCCGTGCAGATGGTAGATTATAAGAGCTTAATCCTGTTCGGAAAGAAATCGACCTTAGAAAACATGATTATTGTCCTGGCTGTGACCATTAGCATGGTCATCTTTGACCTGGTGATTGCCGTGGGCATAGGCCTGGTAATCGCCTGCCTTCTTTTCGTGAGGGAACAAATAAATAAGACAATAATACGCAGAAAATTTACCGGCGAAGATATACACTCGAAGAAGGTGCGAACTCAGGAAGCCATGCAAATTCTTGAGGAACACGGACACCAGATTAAAATATACGAGCTCAGCGATGCTCTTTTCTTCGGCACCTGTGATAAGTTGCTGACCGAGATAGAAAAGGATTATGACAGCAAGTTCATTATTTTAGACCTCAAACGGGTAAATACCATCGACCTCACCGGCACCCAGTTGCTACGGCAAATAGCAGACAGCGTCAAAGATAAAGGGCATCAACTGCTAATGTCTTATGTAGACATGCCGGGAGATAAAAATAAAGAGCGCCTGCGCAGTTACCTGGAAGACGTGGGTGTAACTGATGTCGTCGGTCGCGACCACATCTTTCCGGCTACAGACCATGCGCTGGAATGGGCTGAAGACCTTCTAATCAAGGAGAAAACGAGTGAAACGCAGGAGGACAAGCATATACTTGAGCTACGTGATATACCCGTGTTTCAGGACCTATCGCCTGAGCATTTGCTCCTCATCCAACGCTACGTGCGACCGGTATCCTTTCGAAAAGGAGAGATAATCTTTAGAGAAGGAGAGACAGGACATGGAATCTATTTCATCCTGTCCGGTTACGTCAGTGTTTTTACCGGTAATAGAGACTATCGGTTAGCAACGTTTTCCGACGGTTTGTTTTTTGGAGAGATGTCCATCCTGGAAGATAAGCCTCGCTCCGCGACAGTGCGTGCCGAAACCGAAACCAGGCTGCTATTCATGTCCAAGAAAAACTTTCATCAGCTTACCAAAAGTGAACCATCACTTGCTGCGCATATACTGCGCAGGGTTTCCGTAGATTTATCTCATCGGTTACGCATGACCAACGCTGAAGTGCGGGCATTAGAAGAGTAAACTATCTGAACCCCTCCACCCGGTAAATAGTAACTGGCTCTGCTTTGCCTTTGAACGATTGTGGCTGCAGTTCCACAGCCTTTATACAATCCATTACCAGGCGATAGGTATCAGGCCCAATCCAGACCTCGCCACCTGGGGTAGCACCGCAAATGCGGGAAGCCATATTAACAGCATCGCCGATTACCGTGTATTCAGCGCGCCCCAATGAACCTACATTGCCAGCTAGTGCCTCACCGGTATTAATACCAATACCAAATTGTATCCGGGGCAATGAGGGGTCATCTTGCTGCCGCTTCATAATCTCCTGCTGAGTTTCCCACGCCGCCTTCACTGCCAACCTGGCATGTTCTTGCTGAAGCTGAGGCGCGTTCCACACCGCCATTACATTGTCACCAGCAAACTTATTGACCATACCATCATTATCAAGAATTCGTTTCACTATGATTGGCAAGTAATTATTAAGCATTTTAACAATGTCACTTGGCAGCATCTGTTCACAAATTTCAGTAAAGCCACGAATATCAGCAAAGAAAACCGAAACTGTTCTCTCCTCGCCACCGAGCTCAAGTTTTCCAACATCATCCAGCTCAATGATTTCTGTTGCCACCTGAGGCGAAACATATCTTCCAAAAAGGTCTTTTATAAGCTGCCTATCAGACTGCTCAGCAACTACCACACAAAGAACATTGGTAACATAAGCTAATGGCAATAGCATCAAAGGGTAAAGAACAGTCATGACATAACCATTATCAAAGGCAAGGAAAACAGCTAGCAGATAGCCAATAAACAGCGCCGAAACCAAAGCCCCACCCCACTTCAGCTTGAGCCAAGGCAAAGCGAGTCCGGTAATTATTACCAGAAGCAACATTACCATCAAGTTAGTGACCCAACCACTATCCACCAGGAACCGTTGTCTGAGAATGGTATCTATAACATTGGCATGTATCCATACTCCGGGCATCCTGCTCATTGAAACAGGAGTCATCCAGGTATCTAAGTCACCGGTAGCCGTCATGCCCACTAACACCACTTTGTGCTTAACAACCGCGGGATCAAAATTCCCGGTAATAGCATCGCCATAAGAAAGAGTAGCGTAACTGTCATCAGCCGAAGTGAAGTTTATTCGAAGACAACTAGAAGCATCTACTGGAATATCGCGGTCAAGCAAGTGGAGTCTATTATTTTGCACTGTATACTCTTGTGGAAGCGACTCGAGAAAAAAGGTATGAAGCACAGCCAGCGCAAAAGCAGGATAAGTTCGCCCCAAACTATCGCCGACCAATAGAGGTAGACGTCGTATCGCACCATCGCCATCGGTAACTATATTGGCATGGCCTAGACTGATACAAGCTTGCTTAAGTGGTTCTGCAGGCAATAAGAAACGCTCATAGGTAATATCAGGTTTATTTGAAGCCAAAGGTTCAACACCGACCACTGACAGAACAACATTGCCGGCCGTCTCTATTGCTTGTGCCAGAACCGAATCATCAGCCGAAGTATCGGCAAAAAGTACGTCGAACCCAATTACCCTGGCTCCGGCTTCACTCAAATTATCAATAGCCTGAGCGTGAAGCTCGCGCTGCCACTCCGACCATTTACCATAAGCTTCGAGCGTGGCATCATCAATGCCTACTATAACAATGTTTGGTGAAGGTGGTTCAGGTATAAAGAGCTGGTCAGAAAGCCACGAACTAATGCTGGTAAACGGTTGAAGCAAGGCAGCTAGCAGGATGAAAAGGCAGCCTACGGCTATCACTATGCCAGTGTGGAACAACTGGCGAGTTTTACGGCGACCCAATTTTGCTAAAAATGGCATCGGGCCAACTCCGCCGAAGGCACATAAAGATGAATATTAGCGATAGGTAATACTGACTTCCTTCAGTTCCGGGGTCTGGTTAGAACTAGCAGTCTGGAGGTAAGCTTTATATTTGATGTAGCGCCCACCATCATGCCCCGACCAAATATCAGCACCGCTCGTTTCATAGTAAGTAGCCGGGGTACCATCAGGACCAACAAAACTCCATGTCAAGCTATTATTATTGGTAGCTATTTGGAATTTTAACACGGTACCGGCAGGAGTCAGAGCATCCCAAGAGATAGTGCCAAAATCAGCACTAATTCCGCAATCATAGCTGCTCGATTCTAAAGTGCCTGATGGGACATACCCCCTCTTTTGCGGATCGGTTGCCAACATGACCGTGCCATCTCCAAACCCCACATCAACTACCGTCACATTATCACTCGTACCGGCATTAAAATCGTTTACCGTGGTCTGTGTCCAGGTTTGCCACGGAGGTGGTGGTGACGTTGAGGGGAGTGGAGGCGGAGGTTTAGATGATTGTGGAGATAACGGTGTCTCCGGTGGCGGCAGAATTGGCGGAGGGGATATTGTCACCGGTACTGGTACAGTTAGCTGACCACGGACAAAGGTGAGCTGATATCCTTGAGGTATTGATATCTCCTTCCCACCAAAAATAGCCGACCACTGACCCTGTCTATTAATTATTGTAGTACTGTTACCCCCGGTCACGATTACATCCCCCAAACTTCCCCGAACCACAGCAGCACCATCTGGTGTCTCAATCTCATAGCGGGAAGCAGGGTCAGCAAGCTTTTTCACCCGGTTCGTTGTCTTACCTACCTGCTGCCGCAGTTTGATAGCAGTAGACCCAGTCACCTCAGCAACACCTAACTCGGCGACACCAACTTCAGTATCTGCTGCCAGTTCTATAGTACTGCCTTCAAAAAATGTAATTACAGCGTTCGAAGCTGGTCCAGTCTTAATGCGGTCACCTGACCTCAATACCATGCCAGGTGATACCTGGCTCCAGGTGTTAGTTCCCGCTTTCATAACCATTACCTCTCCGCTCACCGTAGATACCGTGGTGGGCTCGCTGGGAGATTGAAAGGATGTCGCCGGAACCGGCTGCCCTCCACAGCTAATTGAGCCAGCTATCAAGGCAAAGAGTAAAATCAGGTTCAGCGCTAGCCACTTAGACATGATAATTTCCTAGCCTCCTTATCACCACTCGTTCTGTTCCGCCCAGATAAAGTCCTGGATGAAGACTTGCTATTCTTCTTTGGTTCTATGGCTTCAAACAGCATCTTAAAGCACTTAAACGCTCCACAGAGTTAACGTGGTATCCTACCCTCCATTTGCTCACCTGATAGGTAACTACACATAGGTACTTATGCTGGATATGATTACACATTATACCATCCAGGTCAACAGGTTCCGCCGAAAAGACATTGATTCAGCACCAACCAGTGTACTGCGAGTTTGAGCTGAATCCGCCGCATAAAAAGCCAGAATATATGATTAAACTTTTTAGTTTGAGCAAACGGTGGGCTACCGATGTGAGAGTCTTCGCCTCTTCAGGAACCCTGGCTCTTGTCCTGCTTCCAGGACTGTGCCCTGTGCATCACGACACGGGCGTCAGTCAGGGTAACCTCAGTGTACTGCGGACCGCCAAGCATGACGGCAATCTCTTCACACCGCACTCTGAACAACAGTAATCCTGAAAGCTTCGATTTCTTCGAGTGAAATTTTAGGTTCGGCCGTAAATAGCATATCTCCCGCCAAATATCGCCGAAATAAAATAGAACTGGCTCCGGGTTTTGAGCTATTATTATGCTTGATAGCAACATGGCAAAGAAAGGAGATGTTATGGATTATGAAAATATGACCGCACCCTGTGGACTGGATTGTTTTAACTGTCTTGTGTATTTAGCAGGAGAAAACGAAAGACTGAGAGAAGCGATTTCCAGAAATATGGGAATCCCCGTTGAGCAGGTGGTTTGCAAAGGTTGTCGCAATGAGAAAGGTACGATATCTTTTCTGGGCATGACCGAGCCATGCAATGTCTACAAATGCATCGACAAAAAAGGCATTAGCTTTTGCTGTGACTGTTCCGATTTCCCGTGCGACCACCTTCATCCTTATGCGGATAAAGCATCGGAGAGGCCTCACAACACGAAGGTATTCAATCTGAACCTGATAAAGAAAATGGGCGTGAAATCATGGGCAGAGAAAAAAGCAAAGGACGTTCGAGATACATACTTCAAAGGTAAACTTAAACTATGACCGAGCGGGCATCGGACAGGGAAATCTCAGTCCAATAAACCTAAGGTGACGGCCTTTCAAACATGCGTTTTGCCAATAAGGCTATGAAGTTGGGGTCGTAGGGACCGGCTTCTATGTTCTCCCTGGACTCGGCCATAATCCTGTCGGCATCGCCATAGCGGTAAAATCTATTTATCTTGTCCTCATAGTTAATGCCCATGGCTTCGCCAACGAGGTTGAGCACGTGCTCAACCTGGAAGGGGTAATTCGACTCCTCGGGAAGGAACTGAAAATGGCAGCCCAGACAGGCATCCGCCATCACTTCAGCACCGGTACCGGCCGCCTCTTCCATACACCTTTTCACCATGGTCTTGCCAACGGGCAACTTGCGGCTGGATATCGAACCACAGCAAATAGACTGCTTTCTATTCTGGCTCATCTCTATCAGCTCGAGGTCGGGGATGGCTTTCAATATGGTGCGCAGGGATGCGGTGTCACCAAGTATCCTAGTCAAAGAACAGGGGTCGTGCAGCGTAACCTTTTTGTTAACCGGGTGGGTGAATCCTATTTCGTTAACATGCCGGGCCAGAAAGGAAAACAGGTGCTCATACTGGAAACCCGCCGGGATGATTTTTTTATCGTACTGAGCCACCTGATAAGCACACTCGGCGCAGCAAAGTACAACCTGTTTGGGTTTGAAAGAGCCCAGGGCACGCAATAAAGCCTTGCCCATGGCATCAGCTTTATCCAGATCCATGCCCAGATAGCGGACACCGCAGCAAAGCTCGCCGCCGCCTATCATCACGTAATCAAGCCCAAGCTTCTCGAGTATGTCGGATATTAGAAAAATCTTTTCCGGCATCAAGACCAGACCGCAGCCGGCGAAGACCACGACATCCTTTTGAGGAGGGTTATCAGGAACATGGGTTATCCAGCGCTTCTCCTCCGGCCTGATTTGCATGCTGGCTATCATGTCCGGCACAAAGTAGGTGCTGTCACCGATATTTATCTCCAGCAGCGGATAAGCTTTCTTGCCCAGCTTTACAAGTTCCAGCCGGAGAATCTCATGCATAATCACCGGGTTGATGTCCACAGGGCACACGTCCTGACATATCCCGCAGTGCGTGCAGCTGGCCGATTTTATAGAGGCTTCTTCAGATATAATTCCATCCTTAAGTACGCCAATGACCTTTTCCTGTATGCCCGATGCAGTCATAGAACTGAGGGCGGTCAGCGGGACTGTAGGGCAAACATCCACGCAAATGCCGCAAAGATTGCAGTCCTCTATAACCTGTTTCTTAATTTGACTGTATAGCTCGCTGAGCGATGCGGCTTCCATGTTTCTCCTTTCGTCTGCTTTGCCATCTAACTATAACAAGTTAAGATATTTTACTCAACCGGACTTGCGCCAGAGACCGTATTTATTTTACCATGCAATATTTAGATAACCGCCAACCGGAGGAGAGAAAATGACGAGTAAATCTTATATCGACGCGTTCGACCCCGAAGGAAAGAGCAGCAGCATTTGTGTAAACTGCGGCATATGCCTGCAAAAATGCCCCGTTATGCGAATGGACAAGGATGAGGCTAGGTCCGAAATGGCATGTCTTTTAAGCGGCACGGAAACCAAACGGGTGCTGAATGAGTGCACGTTCTGTTTTAGTTGCAATCACTATTGCCCTCACGGACTTAAACCATATGCGCTTATCATGGAGCGCCTGGCAGAGAAAATACGCAAGCTGGATAAAGGTATACCGCCATACATCGATTATTATATGACCGGCAAGTGTGATTCGAATGTTTTTTGTGATGTCTATGACAGTCTTTCGGAGGATGAGAAGGAGATTCTAAGTAAATGGGAGGTTATTCCCCCTAAAAGCAAAGATGTCCTTTTTATAGGTTGCACCGGACGACAGATTCCCGGTGAAATCGAAAATTCCAAAGTGCTGGCGGAGCTTCCAAAATACGGTCCGCGCCTGGCTTGTTGCGGAGAGCTATCTTATCGCTACGGGGATTACCAGACCTTCGCTGAAACCGTTGAGCGTACCCGTCAATTGCTGGCTGGACTCGACACCGAGCGCTTGGTATGTTATTGCGGCTCCTGCGCTAATTATCTGGGGAATATCTGGCCAAATTATCATGGCGTTAAGCTGCCTTTTGAGATCGTGTCTATATGGGAATGGCTCTGGGAAAAGGTGCAAAAGGGAGAGATAAAAGTTAAACGAAAGATCTCCAAAAAGGTGGCCCTCACCGACTCATGTTATAGCAGCGAACTGGGGGATAAATTCTATGAAGCGATAAGAGGACTGCATGAGGCAGCAGGTATGGAGGTGATTGAGCTCAAGAATAACCGGTATGACAATTTGACCTGTGGAGCGATGAGTATAGTCCGGAACAATTTCGACTATATGGAAGGCGTGAAGGAAGCCAGGAAAAAGATCGCACAGGTACGAGAAAGCGGAGCCAGTGATATAGCCTGTTATTGCCCGGGGTGCTTCGGGCAACTTCGCACCGGAGCCCAGAGGGCGGGGCTAAAGCTTCACTATTCACTGGAGGAAATTCTGTGGGCTTTTGGAGATGAATATACGGTCCCGCTTGAAACCAGGGTGGTGCAACAAGCAGAACTCCTTATGCAAAAGGTTAAGTCTTATTTTGAAAGTTTAAGCGCAGGTTAACTGGGTAGGCTTTATAGATTTCAGGAACCCTGGCTCTTGTCCTGCTTCCAGGACTGTGCCCTGTGCATCACTAGCAGCAGCAAAGATTACCTCAAGTGGATTGATGACAGGTTAGAGAGGGCAGAACATTTCGTCATATAAAATCAGGGCAATTGCCATCTTGGCGAGGAGTACCGAATATCGACACCACAACGAAAGCGCGGGAAACGGGCAAACCGTCACATTAACTTAGTATCTTCTGTCCTGTAACCTCAGCACCGCTAATATCAACGCGAACAGAATAACTATTATAACCACAAGCACAACCCAGTGTCTAGCCACACTGACCCCGAAAGCGTGACCATAATCGTCGTGCATCCGTTTTATGATGGCTTCAGCCTGACCGATAGCTTTGCTGCGACTTTCTTTCCAGCTTCGATACTCGTCTTGCCACACATTAAGGTCATCCTCGTATCGCTCCATCATCTCCTGATAAGCATCCATATCCTCCTGATATTGTTCCATTGTTTCCTTATAGGCGTCCATGTCCTTCTGGTATTGCTTCATACTTTTTTCCCAATCTTGAAACTCTTCGGTAAATGGGTTTTCTGGCCGCTCCCCAGGAAAAGTCGGAGGCTCACTAGGCTTGTCTGGTGGGTCACCGGGTTTAGGCGGCTGCGCTGGTTCCGGTGCATCCACCGCCGGGTCATAAAAATCAAGTACACCCGGGAAGCTGCACCTGGAGAACAGGTTAGGGCCCATGCAGGAGCATCGTTCAATCTTATCTTCTTCCGTTAACTCTTCCCGTTCGTCCTTAGGTAGCCGCCAACACGGGTCGTCAGCCACGCAGTCTCCCATGCCACTTATGGTAACTAGAGACTCAAATGCCCAGTTAGTGGTAACTGCCTGACTGATTGCCTGCCCGGCTTTGCCTAGCTGTCCAGCAGGCATTATGCCACCGAATATTATCTGTGGCACCAGAAAGAGGAGAAGCAGCAAGGGTGTGACATTCTGGTTAGGTGAAAGAGCCGAGATGAGCAAGCCGGTCAATGCGCCAGCCATGATTGCCAGGGTCAGCGTTACGTATACCGACAACATCAATTCAGGCGGGGGCCAATCTCCAGCTAACTTCATAAATAAGGCAAATACACCTGCTGAATACAATGCCACCAGTAGAGCCATCCAGACCTTAGAAACAACGTATGGTAAAATCTTAAGTGTAACCATGCGCTCACGGCGATAGATGTCGGTCTCCTTGACAATCTCACGCATGGAAGCAAGCGCACCTACCAAAAAACATATAACAGCCGTCAAAAAGAGGTTTGTCACCGCCTTAGTCGCGTCACCGCCATCCGCAGCGAACACACCTCGCTCCCAAAAAACGAAGTCAATTGCACCGATAAGCGGAGCCATCAGTAGCATCAGTATTAGACTGACTTTGTCACGTATCAGCACATTGAGATTGCGACGTGAGAGAATGGCAAACTGACGCAAAGCCGAAATACGTTTTAACGTTGCCCCCGGTCGCTGGTATGTAATGCTCCGCGAAGGTGCTGCGGATGGTTTTATAAGGTACTCCCTCGAACGTGCCACAACTAATTTCCGACACTGCTCAGATTGCTGGTAACGTTGTGCCCACTCTTCAGGACTCCGCTCTCGCTGAAGCTTGTCGTAAATCTCATCAAAGTCTTTAACACCGAAGTAGGCTAAGGCTTGCTGTGGAGGACCGTAATAAGCAAGATTGCCACCCTTAGCCAGAAAGACAACTTGGTCGCATTGCATTACGTTTTTGGTGGTATGGGTAACGATCAAGATTGTATGCCCCTCATCTGAGAGCTTGCGCAACAGGCGCATTATCTGGCGTTCGGTAACCGGGTCAAGACCTGAAGTCGCCTCATCCAAGAAGAAAAGCCCTGGCTGCGTCAGCAACTCGACACCAATCGAGACACGCTTCTGCTCACCTCCGCTGAGGTTACGGATAACCCTATCCTTGCACTCGGTTAACTCCAGCGTTTCCAGCACCTCCATCACCCGCCGGTGCCGTTCGGAAGGGGTCGTATCTGCAGGTAGGCGCAGTCGTGCCGAATAGTCCAGTGCCTCATAGGCTGTTAGCTCCATATGAATGATGTTCTTTTGCGGCACGTAGCCAAGTTGTGTGCGGTAGGCATCAAAGTTGGAATATAAATCGTTGCCGTTCACCAGCACCTTCCCGCTGGTCGCGGGACGAAAACCATTAACAGCGTCGAGCAGCGTGCTCTTGCCAGCGCCAGTCACACCAACAATGGCAACAAACTCCCTGGGCTGAACAGACAACGAGATGTCCTTCAAAAGATTCTTGTCTTTGCCAACGGATTTGCTTAGATGCAACGCATCCAGACGCAAATCGTGAGATTCGTCTATTGCCGTAAGGCTCTGTGCTTCAAAGGCTAGCTTAACAGGGCCGATATAAATTCTGTCGTCACGACGCAGCAGACGTGGTTCAACCACACGCTCACCGTTTACAAAGGTGCCATTAGTAGAACCAAGGTCTTCGATAGTATATTCACCATCAGTGCCCGTCTTCATAATACGAGCATGCTGGCGCGAGACTACGGGGTGAGATAAAACAACATCGTTCCCCGGGTCGCGGCCAACTGTCAGACTAGTCTTCCCCTGCAAAGCGAGTTTCTGCGTCTTCGGCACCACCTGTCCGGGCAACACATGAGGTAAGCATAGCTTCAAGGTAAAAATGCCGATTTGGATTACATCGCCATCTTTGAGATTACGCGGCACATTTGCTTCGATTTTAACTCCGCCAACTTGCGTGCTGTTAGTGCTGCCAAGGTCAGTAATTTGCAGGGTATCCTCGACCCATTCAAGACGCGCATGATTGCGTGAAACGGCAGGATGGCTCAGAATGACACTGTTATCCTCAGCGCGCCCGATGGTATTTATCATGGCTAGAGGTTGTTCGCTAACCTCATCGCCAGAACGTATTTCCAAAATGCCCAGGGCACTCATCGACATCACCTATCATTAAGCGTGGACGTGCTCAAACATGCCAGCCTCATATTAGTTTCTCGCCGCAAAACTGTCAAGCACATACGCCTATTGTCCTCCTAAAATCACAAAAATCAGAGGCTAAGGTATTGCGAATTAGTTAGTATCGAGGTAAAATTGAGCCGGTAAAGTCGGTCCATGAACAATTGCCCCAACTGTAACAGCCCATATCAGACAGGCGATGAGGTATGTCGCACCTGTGGCTTCATCCTTCCCATCACCACCCCAATCATAAACCCGGGCGAAGTCCTGCAGACCAGGTACGAGATTCAGGAACTGGTTCACAGCGGCGGCATGGGCTATGTCTACCTGGCAACGGATAAGAGGCTTTATGACCGCATCTGCATAGTCAAACAGGTTAAAGAGCCCATCAAGTCCGACGACCACCGCAAGAAGCTGGAAGAAGAAGCCCTGAGAATGTCAAGGCTGGACCATCCCAACGTGGCTATGATTCTCGACCATTTCATAGACGGCGGCTACTACTTCCTAGTCGTTGAACGCATACACGGAAAAACCCTAAGCGAAGTTTTCAAGGAGCATCGGGGACATCTTACCGAGAAGGAAGTGGTTAACTGGGCTATCTCCATCTGCGATGTCGTCAGCTACCTACACAATGAGGGAATAGTCCACCGGGATATAAGTCCGGATAACATCATGCTGACAGGTGAGGGCTCAATCAAGTTTATCGACTTCGGCACTTTGCGCGAGTTCAGATATATCGCCCCAGGTGGCACTGTGGGCATCGGCAAATACGGCTACACCCCGCCGGAGCAGTGGCAGGGCAAGCCGGAATTCCGGTCTGATATCTTCGCCCTGGGTGCTACCATATACTACATGCTGACCGGCTTTCTACCTTTGTCCCGGGGATATACCACCAGGCAGGCGCCACAAAAGGAAGACTTCAACCCAGCCTTCCCGCCTATAAGAACCAGGAACCCTGCCGTATCCCCGCAACTCGAGGCTGTTCTGCAGAAAGCCCTTCAACTGAACATAAACGACAGATACTCTTCAGCAGCAGAGTTTGGCGAAGCCCTGAGGAATCTGGAGCAGGTAGAGGTTAAAGCCAAGAAGACGCCAGCTTTAAAGGTTGAAACCAAGCCAAAGTCCATCGGTAAGCCGAAACCAAAGATATCTTTAAGATGGGCTGCAATAAGCCTGGGCATCATCCTGTTCCTGATTGCCGGCGCCGGCGGTATCTATTTCATATCCGGTCATCCGCTTACCCAACCGTCAACATCGTCGCCGGAGACAGCAACACCACCGCCAGAGACAGCAACACCACCGACGGAGACAACAACACCCCCACCGGATACAACACCGCCGCTGATTTCCCAAGTAAATGTGGCTGGGTACACCGGCGAGACCGCCACCATAACCTGGGAAACCGATGAGGACGCCGCAGGACAGGTTGAATACGGAGAAACCGATGCTTACGGCAAGCTGGCGGCAACCGATGGCGCATTGACGACCAGCCACAGCGTCGAGCTGACCGGGCTGCAGCCAAACACCGCCTATCACTTCAGAGTTAAGTCAACAGACAAGAGCGGGAATGAAATCGTATCGGGAGATAGCACCTTCACCACCTGGATCGCCGAGAAAGACTGGAAAGAGTATGTGAATGACGAGTATGGCTTCTCGCTTCAGTATCCAGAGAATTGGGTAGCGCGCCCGGATATGGTTACGCAACCTGAGAACGTGGTTTACTTCAGTGTAGCAGACTTTGTTCCGGGCGTAGCCATTCGTGCCCTTGAAGCGGATGCGCCCGTAACTGAAGAGTGGATTGTGGCATCGTTCAATAAACTGGGTTTTGGGGGAGTTAAAGTCAAATCTGACCTGCAAGAGGTGACTCTGCCAGACGGCAGCAAAGCCATAGGATACAAAGTTAACTATATCGCCACGACGGGGTACGACGTTGAGGCTTACGCTCTTGAGGCAGATAAGGACGGGAAGCGAATTCGCATTCTGGTATATACTGTCGCACAGTTCGCTGAATATGATGAAGCCCTGTTTTCGCAGATAGCGCACACCCTGCGATTTACATCACCGCCGTCAACACAGCCAACTTCAGCACCACCACCTGAATCCCCACAACCTGCTCCAACACCCACTACTAGCCCACCACCAGCACCACCATCCCCAGCCGAGCTGTCGTTCAAAGCCAAGACATATACCAATGATGAGTACGGCTTCTCAATTCAGTATCCCAACAACTGGCCACCGAATCCAAATATCATAACAGTTCCTGATATCCAGCTGGCTGCATTTCAAGTAGAAAACTATGTTCCCGGCGTAGTTTGCATGGTCTACGATAAGCCTGAGGCTGTAACCAAAGAATGGATTGTTGAATCATTCAAGTTGACGGGCAATACAATGCCCAAAGTGACCTCTGACATCAAAGAGGAAACTCTATCAGATGGCAGCAAAGCTTACACGTACAAGGCAGAATACACATCTGTAACCAATTATAAAATAACTGTTTACTGCATTGATGCAATTAAGGGAGACAATCTGATTCGTATAGATGTATATACTATAGACTCGTTCGAGCCTTATAATGAGGCACTGGCTTCGGAGATAGCGCACACCCTGCGGTTTACGCAATAAAGCAAGCAGCCAGAAGCTGAACTAACGAAGGAAAGCAGTTGATATTCGACACAGCAACTTTAACCAACCCGGGCATGGTCAGGGAGAACAACGAGGACAGCTCTTTCGTGCTGGAAACCAGCCTGCCCATAACGCCGGAGACGGTGTCTTTAGGTATATATATTGTTGCCGACGGCATGGGCGGACACCAGGCTGGAGAGGTTGCCAGCAAAATGGCAGTGCGGATAATATCAACAACGTTGTTGGACAAGTTCAGAGAGGCAAAAGGTGCGCCATCTCCTTCTCTCTTCGTCAAGCAAGCCATTGATAAAGCCAATGCCGAAATCCATGCCAGAGCTTGCAGTAACCCGCAGTTGTCTTCCATGGGGACTACCGTCACACTCGGGCTGAGGCTGGAAGACAGGCTGTATCTGGGGCACGTGGGTGACAGCCGCGCCTACCTGATAAGAAAAGGAGGCATAAAACAGCTAACGGAGGACCATTCTGTGGTGGCGCAACTGCTGAAAGCGGGTATGATTACCCCTGAGGAAGCCAAAACGCATCCTGACCGGGGGAAAATTTTCCGATGTCTGGGGACTTCAGCTGAGGTCGCCATCGACACATACGGCCAGAGCGGTAAAAAGGACTATTTAATTTTACAGAATGGTGATAGCCTGGTTTTTTGCACGGATGGGCTAACAGGACACGTCACTGACGACGAGATTCTAGATTACATACACAAGGGCGATGACGCTCATAGCACATGTCGAGATTTAATCCTTCTGGCTAATTTGAGAGGGGGGGAAGATAATATCAGCCTTATAGTGGTCAGCGCGAAAGCGGGCAAAAACAAGGATATTCAGCCAAAAAGCCAGGCGGATTCCAGATAAGCTGGGTGGTTCATGATACATAATAATGGACAAATCAGAGTTAGCGGCTTCCCTATCTTGTAATTTCTAACCAGTAGTGATATGTTAAAAACGGGTCAAATAGTGGAGATGTTTCCAACTAAGGAGGCATGAAGCATGGCTGAACTGACCATTGAGTGCAAACTGGCACGGCGTTACGCCATGGAAAATATGGCTGGCTCTTTAGCCTACCTGCTAATAGAGGCAGTGCCAAATATATCAACGGGACTGCGTTCATTACCGCTCAATATCAGCCTTGTTATAGACGTGAGCGGGTCAATGAAAGGTCAGAAGATTAAGTATGCCGTTGAGGCGGCTAAACTCGTTGTCACATCGCTCTCTGAAGACGACTGGGTGTCAATCATCACCTTCAGTGACGAAGCCGAAGCCATAGTTCCCAGCACAAAAGGCTCTAACAATGCCGCCATCTTTTATGCTCTGGATAAAATCCGAACGCTCAGTGGAACCCGTATGCAGTATGGCATGGAGATGGGGATAAGGGAAATGCGCAAAGCCGGGTTTTCCGGTAAAGCCAATCGAATGATTATCCTGACCGACGGAGAAACCGAAGGCGAGGATTGGTGCCGAACTATCGCATTGCAGGAGAAGGACAATAACGTTGTGATTTCAACCTTGGGCATCGGCGAAAAGTATAACGAATATTTGCTCGATGACATTTCCAGTGCCACGCTGGGCAGCTTTTTCCACCTCAAGACCCCCGAGCAAATAAGTGATATCTTCCAGAGAGAGATAAGCGATGCTTCGGCTGGAGCTTTATCAAACGTAACACTTAGCCTTAACCTTTCAAAAGATGTAACACTGGAAAGCATATACCGCATTTTCCCCAGCAGTGTTAAATTGCAGCCGCGGATAGAGGATGAAGGAAGCACTATTGCAGTGGATTTAGGCAATCTGAAGAAAGACGAGCCGGCTGTCTTTGGCGCCAAATTGAAACTCCCAGCGCGACCGTCGGGGCAGATAACAATTGCACGAGCAGCCATTACATACAGCATTCCAAGCCTGCACATCAAGGACAGGGTTGAGACGAGGGACATAATTGTGGAATACACGTGTTCTCCTGACCTGTGCGGCAGCGTGGACAGAGAGATCATTGGCTACTTCAACCAGCTTAACGCCCAGAACCTAATTGAGCAGGCAGTCGAGGAAGCACGCTCTGGCAAAACAGACGCCGCTGCCAAGGCACTAGCACAAGCCCACGCCATCACGGAAAGGCTGGGCAACCGCCCTCTAACCCAGACTATACAGCAGACCATAGAAGAGCTGGAGCAAAAGGGCATGCTCTCAGCCGATGGAGTCAAGGCAATCAAGGCAGGAAGCAGGCAAACAGTTATATTAGATGGGTCTCAATTTAAGTGACTGTACTGCTTGCCTTGCATGGTAGAATATGAGAGCCTTTGTTCTTTCAATAGACCTGGCTCTTGTCCTGCTTCCAGGACTGTGCCCTGTGCATCACGACACGGGCGTCGGTCAGGGTAACCTCAGTGTACTGCGGACCGGCGAGCATGACGGCAATCTCCCTGGTACGCTCATCGCCTTCAACCGGCTGAAGCATGCTGACAGTTCGAGCGTCTGACTCTTCTTTATGAACGTTGTAGTGGGCATCGGCAAAAGCAGCAATCTGGGGAAGATGGGTTACGCAAATCACCTGGTGATTCCGGGCTAATGCCCACAGCTTCTTGCCGATTGTCTCACCGCTCCGTCCTCCCACGCCAATGTCTATCTCATCGAAGATAAGAATAGGGATATTATCAACCTCCGACAGAGCGCATTTCAGCGCCAGTGTAAAACGGGAGATTTCACCCGTAGAGGCAATCTTGGTGATAGGCTTGACAGGCTCCCCGGGATTGGTAGAAGCCATGAACTCAACCACGTCAACTCCCTCGTTGTTAAAGGCATAGGTTCTGCCGTCAGGTAGAGGAATACCTTCCTCAGATTCCTCCCGGGTTATGGACACCTCGAATTCAACCTGCGACATGCTTAAATCATGAAGTTCCTTCTTCACCTCGGCGACCAACTTCTCCGCCGTCGCTGAGCGTGCTGCGGAAAGCTCGGAGGCTATGTTGCCCATTTCCGACTTAAGCTCAGAGCGCATCTTCTCCAGCTCAGCCTGCCTCTCCGAAGAGCGGGATATCCCCTCCAGCTCCTTTTCAGTCTTCTCCAGGTAGCTCAGTATTTCAGCGATGTTCTGTCCATACTTTCGCTTCAGGTTTTTTATAACCTCAAAACGCATCTCCACCTCTTCCAGCCGCTCCGGGTTATGCTCCAGTCTCTCGCTGTAGGCGCGAATGTCCCGCGCTAACTCCTCAACCCCGTACACGGTCTCTTCGAGGTACTTCAGTTGCCGGCTGAGGGTAGAGTCGAGTTCCACGAGCTTCTTCATGACCGCAAGCGCTTCATTCAGTCTGTCCAGAGCCGGAGCCGAATCATGCGAGGCGTCTTCCTTACATAGCGACTGATAGGCTTCGTAAGATATTGCCTTCAGCTTCTCAGCCGAAGACAGTAGAGTCCGTTCTTTTTCCAGCTCTTCCTCCTCACCCGGTCGCAGCTCTGCCTTTCTTATCTCATCAAGCTGAAAGCGCAGAAACTCCTCGCGGCGAGCGGCATCTTTCTCCGATTCAACCAGCGCCTTGAGCTCCTGTTCCAATTTATTAAGCTCAGCTACTTTGGCGTTGAAACTGTGCCTCAAGTCCATGTTATGACCGTAGGCATCCAGGAAGTCCAGATGATATTTAGTATCCAGCAGAGACAGGTGCTCGCTCTGACCGTGAATATCGATTAGCAGGTATCCGATCTGGCGCAGAACAGCTTTTGGCACCGCATGTCCGTTAACCCGGATAACGCTGCGCCCCTGCCTCTTTGATTCGCAGCTGATAACCAGGTTCTCCTCATCGGATTCTAGGCCCTTTTCTGCCAGGAGTTCTCTTAGCTGCGGCAGGATTTCACTTTCGGGCAAGGTGAAAACACCTTCAATCCGGGCTTCGTCGCTGCCATGTCGGATAACCTCCTCACCCACCTTCCCTTCCAGCAGCGTCTCCACGGCGTCAATGACCAGTGACTTGCCGGCGCCCGTCTCGCCAGTAATAACATTCAATCCACTGCTCAGGTTCCAGTCTATGCTCTCAATGATTCCCAGATTCCTGACTCTTAATTCCAGTAACAAACCACCGCCTCCGACAAATGAAATTGTCTGTCTTATATTTTACCACTTGTGGCCGAAAAGGAAACGCCGATATACCCGTCCAGTACATTTTTGTCATCGCGAGGAGCGTAGCTACATTGGGGGCTTGCGCCGGCAATCCAGGAGTGAAATTAGCTATCACGACACAAAATACTCTAAAATAGCTGTGCCGGTAAGTAAATATAGCGTGGAGAAACGAGAATTAGCTTGAATTGTCGAAATGATTTAAGAAACATAGTCATAATCGCCCATGTAGACCACGGCAAGACAAGCCTGGTTGATATGATGCTGAAACAAAGCAAAATCTTCCGCGATAACCAGCAGGTGGGCAATTTGATACTTGACAGGAATGCACTGGAACGGGAAAAGGGCATTACCATTCTAGCCAAGAACACGGCGATAATCTATCGCGGCGTGAAGATAAACATCATAGATACTCCGGGCCATGCCGATTTCAGCGGTGAAGTAGAGCGAGTCATGAATATGGCAGACGGCTGTCTGCTGCTGGTTGATTCAATCGATGGACCTATGCCCCAGACCAGGTTCGTGCTGAAACATGCCCTCGATAAGGGGCTGAAGCCGATTGTGGTCATTAACAAAATAGACAGGGAAAATTCCAGGATTGCCGAGGTGGTTAACCTGACTCAGGACCTCTTCCTGGAATTAGCCACTGACGCAGAGCAGCTCGATTTTCCCATAATATACACCAGCGCCAGGGATGGCACAGCTACCACTGACCCGGAGAAAGAAGGCGAAGACCTTATACCGTTGTTTGAATCTATACTTCACCAGGTCCCGCCGCCTCGCATTGAGTCCGGACCTTTCCAGATGCTGGTATCCAACCTAGACTATAGCAGCTACAAAGGCAAACTTGCCATCGGCAAAATTTACCGCGGAAGCGTTAGACCGCATGATAAGGTCACTGTTATCGGGAGTGACGGCAGCAAGGATAACTACGAAGTCAACGAGGTATTCACCTTCATGGGCCTCGACCGTCCGGAGGTAGAGGAGGCAGCCGCTGGTGAAATTGTGGCTATAACCGGCATAGAAACTGTAAGCATAGGAGATACCATAACCAGCCCCGACCAGCCGGATGCTTTACCTCGCATAGAGATAGGCGAACCCACATTAAAAATGATGTTCGGCGTTAATAGTTCACCGCTTGCCGGCAGAGAGGGGAAATACGGCACATCAAGGCAACTACGTGAAAGGCTTTACCGCGAACTGGAAACAAATCTCAGCCTGAGGGTTCAAGATACCGAAACCCCTGATGTTTTCCTGGTATCCGGCAGAGGAGAGCTGCACTTAGCCATACTTATCGAAACTATACGCCGCCAGGATTACGAGTTTGAAATCTCAAAGCCTGAAGTTATAACCAAAGAAATAGATGGCAAGCTTATGGAACCCGTGGAAGAGCTGACCATTGATACGCGCGAAGAATATGTAGGTGCACTTATGGAAATTTTAAGCTCGCGCCAGGCTAAATTGGCAAATATGCGCAACGATGGCAGGGGTAATGTGCGCCTGGAGTTTCGCATCCCCACTCGCGGACTGATTGGTTTTCGGAGCACGTTTTTAACTGCCACCCGGGGTGATGGCATTATGAGCACATTATTGCTGGGATATGAACCCTGGTATGGAGACATCGTTTCAACCCGCAGCGGCATGCTGGTAGCTTCTGAAAACGGCACTGCTGTTACCTACGGACTAAACAATGCACAGGGAAGAGGTATAACATTCATCGAACCGGGCACACAGGTATACGAAGGCATGATAGTGGGGATGAATGCCCGGGGAACCGACCTTGCAGTCAACGTTGCCAAAGAGAAAAAGCAGACCAACATCCGTGCTTCTACATCCGATATCGCTGTTAAGCTGACGCCACCGTTTAAATTCAGCCTTGAAGAAGCTCTGGGTATGATAGGCGATGACGAACTTATCGAGGTGACGCCTGGCAACATCAGGTTGCGTAAGCGATTGCTGACACAGGACCAACGCGCTAGAGCACGCCATACAGCAGACAAAGAACCGTAGCAAACCGGCAATGGCCGTACTTAAGGGTGAGGGCAGGTAATAAACAGCAAGATGGCTATGCTTGTTTCTGGCTTTGGGCCGACGTCAATATATCCGCCATCCGTCCACCCAGCTTCCGCGCTTCCTCGATAAGTGACTGGTCGCTTTTTACCTCGCCTGGCTTATTGGCATAACCCATGAGCGTTACTATTCTATCGTCGGGTATGTCGGCGGATAGCTTAACGAACCGTCTCAGCGCCCTGAAAGCATGCTCCAACCCAGCACCACCACCAACAATTATCAAGCCGGCACAGAACATTTTCTTGGGAATTCCGTGGGTATAGAGAAAATAGTTTCTATCAACAAAGGCTTTCATCTGAGCGGTCATATTGTAGTAATAGACCGGACTGCCCAGAATTATTCCGTCTGCATTAATGAATTTATCCAGAATCATGGGGACATCGTCATCATGCTTGCAAGCTGAAAACGAGGCACAGTTCGCATGCCCATCGCATGGGTTTACTCGATACTCAGTCAAAATAATCTTCTCCGTCTCAATACCGTGGGCAGCAGCTTCCTTAAGCGCCTGGTCAACAAGGTAGCTGGTATTGCCTTTAGGTCTGGGGCTGCCGACAATAGCCAGAATCTTCATATAATTTTCTCCCCGGTCTTTTCGGTACAAGGAATAGCTATCTAAAAGCGATTACAGGCAATTTACAATATTTTTACCAGCTCGATTTCAAACGTCAGGTCCTTACCGGCAAGAGGGTGATTAGCATCTATGGTGACCGTCTCGTCAGAGACTGCTGTGACAACGACTACAATTTCCGTGCCATCGGATTGCGTCATCACCAATTGCTGCCCAACCTCAGGAGTCAAGTCGCTGGGAAGTTTTTCTCGGGATATTTCCACTACCTGTTCATCACGGTGCGGCCCATAAGCCTCATCCACTGGAATGGTAACAGTCTTCTTTTCCCCGACTTTCATCCCCAGGACAGCGTTGTCAAACCCGGCAATCAACTGGCCTGAACCTACAGTGAACTCCAGAGGCCCACGCTCAACTGATGAATCAAAGACGGTGCCGTCTGCCAGCTTTCCTGTATAGTGAACCTGAACTGTATCGCCATTCTTCACTACCGCTGCGCTACATCCTGTAATCATTACCCCTATCATCAAAATTACCGCTAGAACAATGTGACTTTTTTCCATCAGGTTAACCTCCAATGTTTATATTAAGCTCCCTGTCAACGGAAGACCGGCGGCAGGAGTTGCAGGTAGTCCTTGCCGGCTATGGCGCTGGCACAGATAAACCCTGAGTGGACAGCGCCCTCTATACCTCCTTCGTTAATACGCTTGCCGTATGTATCCCCGGCAAAATAGAGTCCCTCGGTGGTGGGGCACTGCACATCCACCCACTCATCTTCTGGATGTCGCCATAATATGCAGGTATCTCCAACGGTAAAAAACATGAACTCCAGCGATTTTCGCCAGCCTGAGAAGGCAGTATCGGCAAACTTCAACATCCTGTCAATCACTATGTCCACTTTCTTCTTATCATGTGCTTCTTCAGCCAGGATGCTGCTGGCCATACCCGCCAGGTGCTTACCTTCGGGGGCAGTTGTGGGCGCCATTGTAGACATGGACACTATGTCGAGTGGAACATTGCCCCTGAACAGCCCTTCGCTCTCGGGAATCAACATTGAGGTATGGTAAAAAGACCTGGGGTCTACCTCAAGCTCACAGAAAGCACTCAGCGGCTTGGTCATACCGAACTGGCCGGCAACCATAGAAGTATGTATTATGTTTTTGGTTAATCTAACAAAATCCGCTGGCAGCAGGCTCTCCGGCAGGATTTTTAGCAATGCCTTCGGCGGGGCAGTGCAGACTACCACCGGGGATTTTATTTCCATTTTTCCACCGTCAATTTCAGCTACAACGCCCGTCGCTCTTCCATTCTGGATGATAACCTCTTTGACATTGGCATTTGTAACTATGTCGCCTTCGGCGTCTTTGACCGCGGCAGCAAAACCATCGGTAATAAAACGATGCCCGGGTGCGCCGGCAAAACCCCAGGAACCATTGGTTATGTGCACTCTGGTTTCCTGAACCTGTAAAAATACCTTGAGGTTCTCTCCAGCAGCGTTTAGTGCCGGGTCATTGATGATGGTCTGAAAAGTCCCCATGGCATAGTGGAATTCTTGTGCCAGTTCACTTTCAGTTATCTCTTCCACCCAATCTTTCAAAGTTACATGGTCGAGTTTTTCAGCTTCAGCTATGGTACGTACCTGGAACTTGCGCTTATGGACCTTAACCATCTCAGCGTAATCTTCATCGCTCATCCAACCGTACTTCGTTTTCCTGCCCACGATGTAAGGCTTCCAATCGTGGTCATACCACACAAAGCCTGTGTTGGAGTAGAAAATCGAAGCCTTATTAAACAGTGTCAGGGCTTGGCTCACACGTCCCCGGTTAGTGTACCAAGCACCTCTGCCACCGGCTTCCAGGACATACCCATTAAACATCTTCTTCTTTATCAGTGTGGGCAGATCAGGCTCAGTCCTATCACTAACCCAAGAGTGAGCAGACAGCGCCAGTGTTTTACGGAACTCATCGGCATCTATAATGCCTTCTCCACGGAATGATGTAGCACGCCCCCCAATCTGCGGCGAAATCTCAAGAATAAGAACTTTTTTGCGTTCCATATTTGATAATATGGCACCAACAACCGACCCTGCTATTCCGCAGCCAACTATTATGACATCATAATTGTTTGAGATTTTCGCAGACATCGTCTTTCCCTGTTTCAAGGCATCTGCCATACACTGGTTCGCCTGCGCCAGAGATTAAAGCATTTTACACCTCGGCTCGCCGATTGGCAATTTATACTTATTATATTTCCTTTTATCCGCATGGTTCTCTTTGCCGCTATTTGCCTCCGATGGTATAATGGCTGAAAATTGGAGCTGCAGGCACAAACTTTTTACCGTGGGAAAACCGAGCTTTGAGAAGAAGCTAATCATCGCAGTTATCGGCGGTGGTAAATGCTCTGCCCAGGAGGCGGTGCTTGCTGAGGCTGTAGGCAGAGAGCTGGCTAAGCGGGGAGCGGCTCTGGTCTGCGGGGGCTTGACCGGCGTCATGGAGGCAGCCTGCCGCGGAGCCGCCATCGAGTCAGGGCTAACCATAGGTATTTTGCCCGGCGTCGACCCGACTGACTGCAACCCTTATGTTCAAATCCCAGTTGCCACCGGTGCCGGCTACGCCAGAAACGTAGCTGTGGTTAATTCTGCTCAAGCGGTAATAGCCATCGACGGTGACTACGGCACGCTTACCGAGATTGGCTTCGCCCTGAAGAGTGGCATTCCGGTTGTCGGACTGAATACCTGGTCACTGTACCGAAACGGCGAGCAGGATAAATCTATAATCAAGGCAGAGGACGCCGTCGACGCCGTGGAGAAAGCCATCGCCCTGGCGAAAGGACAGAAACTGGACTAAAGGCTATGAAAACAACAAAAGCCACCATTAAAAAAATCAAAGCTCGCGAAATCCTCGATTCCCGGGGCAATCCCACCATAGAGGCCCAGATTGAGCTTTCCGATGGCGCAGTCGGCATAGCTGCGGTCCCCTCAGGAGCCAGCACCGGCAAATACGAAGCGGTGGAGCTCCGAGACCAGGACAAGAGCCGATACGGTGGGTTGGGACTCTGCAAAGCGGTGAGCAATGTTAACGACAGGATTGCTCCGGCGCTGGCAGATATGATAGCTTCGGAGCAGGAAAAGGTTGACCGGAAACTGATTGAGCTTGACGGCACCGCCAACAAATCAAAACTCGGGGCAAACGCCATTCTGGGAGTATCCTTAGCCAACGCTAAAGCGGCGGCTAATTCAGCCAATCTCCCTCTGTACCGCTATCTGGGCGGCGCTGCTGCCCGACTGCTGCCGGTGCCCATGATGAACATACTCAACGGCGGAAAACACGCTGCCGACTCCACCGATTTACAGGAATTCATGGTGGTGCCGGCGGGAGCTACCAGCTTCAGTCAGGCACTGCAAATGGGAACCGAAATCTACCACGCCCTTAAAAAGGCAATCAAAGTCAAAGGGCTGAACACCAACGTCGGCGACGAAGGCGGCTTTGCTCCATCACTGACTTCCAACAAGCAGGCGGTAGAGCTGATACTGACAGCAATCGACCTCGCCGGCTACAAGGCTGGTAAAGATTGCTTTATCGCCCTGGACCCGGCGGCGAGCAGCTTCTACAGCAACAGTAAATATATTTTATCTAAAGATGTCTTAACACTAACCAGCGATGAAATGATTGACTATTATGCCGGATGGGTATCGAGCTATCCCATCGCCAGCATCGAAGACGGGCTGGATGAGGATGATTGGTCGGGATGGGTATCGCTAACCTCTAAACTGGGCAAGCAAATCAAGCTTGTCGGCGATGACCTGTACACCACCAATCTGGAACGGCTGGAAAGAGGCATTTCCCAAAAGGCATCAAATGCCATACTCATAAAGCCGAATCAAGTAGGCACACTCAGCGAAACCCTGGCTACGGTAAAAAGAGCCCAGCAGGTTGGCTGGACAACCATAATCAGCCATCGCTCCGGCGAGACCGAAGATACCACCATAGCCGACCTGGCAGTCGCCGTCGGCTCCGGCTTGATAAAGACCGGCGCGCCTTGCCGCAGCGAGAGGGTAGCCAAATATAATCGCTTGCTCTTCATAGAAGAGGAACTGGGAGCCGACGCCCGTTTCGCCGGTAAAGAATCACTTTAAATCTAGGAGGATAAGATGGAGATAGTCCAGGGAATTCACCAGATAAAAGTGCCGCGACCAGCAGATTCAGCCTTGGACCACACCAATGTCTACCTGGTAGAAGGCACCAAAGGTAACTTGCTCATCGATACCGGGCTGGATACCCCCGAAGCCTTCGGCGCTTTGCGAGAAGCCCTCCAATTCGGCGGCTTCGGATTCAAAGATATACCTCTGATAGTAGCTACTCACATCCATCCCGACCATTACGGCATGATAGATAAATTGAAACAGCTGTCCGGGGCCAAGGTAGCAACCAGCGAAATCGAGGCAAAATTTATCGATTCCCGATACGTTAAACCCGATGGCCTGTTACAGCAGGTAAAGCAACTCTTCCAATCCAATGGCGTGCCCGAGGGACGCCTGACCGAGCTCACCGAAGCCGGCATGGCGATAAAGCCATCCGTGGGGGTGGTTAAGCCTGACATAATGCTGAAAGACGACGATCCAATTACCGTAGCCTCTTCAGAGTTCAAGGTAATAGTGACTCCGGGGCATTCACCGGGACATATTTGCCTCTACGAGCCGAAGCGGAAGCTGCTATTTTCCGGCGACCACTTACTGCCCGATATATTTCCTCATGTCGGTATCCACCCGCAATCCGGGGAAAACCCGCTGGGTGACTTTTTCAAATCACTTGAGGCTCTTTCCAAGCTAGAGGTCAACTTCATCTTTCCCGGTCACGGTTCTGTTTTCAGCGGCTTCAAGCTAAGGCTTGACGAACTATCTTATTATCACGAACAACGGCAGCGAGCCATAACCAGAATCATAGAAAAGGACACCAAGTCCGCCTACCAGATAGCTACCGAGATTCCCTGGATGCCCGGCGGTGAGTCCGTCAACTTCGATAAACTGTCCGCCTCCGACAGGCGAATGGCTGTCATGGAGACCATGGCTCAACTCAAGCTGATGATGGTTGAAGGCAAGGCTGAGAAAGTGGTCAAGGACAACATCACCTCGTATTGGGGTGGAGGCTAGAACATTGGACCAGATAAAAAAGAGGGTTAGTAGCCTAAAGCTCAAGTACAAGTCTTCTCCCCAAAAGGAGCTGCTTATAGCCATGCCCAATCCCTACCCCGATAGGGAATACGAGGAGGAAATGGCTACCAGCGAATTCACCGCCCTGTGCCCGCTCAATCCGGGGCAGCCCGACTATGCCACGCTTACCATAAAATATGTACCCGATAAGCACATAATCGAGTTGAAGTCGCTGAAGTTCTACCTGACAAGCTACAGGATGGTGGAAATGTTCTACGAGGAAGCAACTAACCGTATACTCGATGACCTGGTCAAGGCTGTGAAGCCCAGAAGGATGGAGATACTGGCGGAGTGGAATACAAGGGGTGGCATTGGAACTAAGATAAGGGTGAGCTATAATAAGAAAAATGTCTAGCGTCATTACGAGGAGCAATGGCGACGTGGCAATCTGAGAGATTCTTCGCTTCACTCAGAATGACAAAGTGGGGGGGCACAGATCTGAAGGTCTGTCCCTACATTGAACAAATAAGGAGGCAACAAATGGCAGCTAAGATAGGTATCAACGGCTTTGGGCGTATCGGCAGGCTGACCTTTAGAGTGATAAACCAGCATTACAGCGACAAGCTAGAGGTAGCCGTGGTCAATGATCTTACCGACTCTAAAACAAACGCCCACCTGCTCAAGTATGACAGCAACTACGGCATCTATCCCGGAAAAATTGAAGCAAGAGATGATGCCATTATAGTCGACGGCAGGAAGACAAAGGTAATCGCCGAGCGCGACCCGGGTAAGATTCAGTGGAAAGACTACGGGGTTGACATAGTAATCGAGTCCACCGGTCTTTTCACCGATGCCGCTAAGGCATCCGCCCACTTCCAGGGCGGCGCCAAGAAGGTCATAATCTCGGCGCCAGCCAAGGGTGAGGATATAACCATCGTGCTTGGCGTAAACGAGGATAAGTACAATCCAGCGCAGCACCGCATCATCTCAAATGCGTCGTGCACTACCAACTGCATTGCTCCGGTGGTGAAGGTATTGCATGACAACTTCGGAGTAAGCAAGGGGCTATTATCCACAATTCACGCTTACACCAACGACCAGAGGCTACAGGATATGTACCACAAGGACCTGCGCCGGGCGAGAGCGGCGGCTACAAATATAGTTCCCACAACCACCGGAGCCGCCAGAGCCGTAACCCTGGTTATACCGGAGCTTAAAGGCAGGCTTGATGGCGTTGCTTTCAGGGTGCCCGTGCCCACCGTTTCCATGTGCGATTTCGTGGCTGACCTGGACAAAGAGGCAACTGCTGAACAGATTAATAAAGTCTTCGAGGCTGCGGCTAAAGGCAAGCTCAAGGGCATACTGGAGTACTGCACCGAGCCGCTGGTGAGTACAGACTTCCAAGGCAACCCGGCAAGTTCCATATTCGATGCCCTTAGCACCATGGTACTTGGCGGCAAAATGGTGAAGCTGCTAGCCTGGTACGACAACGAATGGGGCTACAGCTGCCGCCTGGCTGACCTGGTTATCTACGTACTGGGCAAAGGCTTGTGAAGCAGCTAGCGCTTCTTTGCGGGCAGTGATTCCCTCACAATCTGTGAGATATCCTTAACTGTCAACTTATTGTCCAGGTCTTCCGCTTTCACGGCGTCGGTGAACATCGTCAGGCAGCTGGGACAGGCAACCGCCAGAGTATCAGCACCGGTGGCACAGGCTTCCCTGACTCTGACACGTGCCGGACTGTCCTCACCTCCCGCCAGGAGGTCCATAATGAAGTTGCCGCCACCGCCACCACAGCAGAAAGCATCGGCTCTATTTTTATGCATCTCCACCAGCTCAAGACTAGGTATGCTCAGCAATATATGCCTCGGCTCATCGTATATCTTGTTGTACCTACCGAGAAAACACGGGTCCTGATAAGTCACCTTTGCCTTATTCTGGGATGGTTTTATCTTATTCTCCTTGACCATGACAGCCAGGAGTTGGGTATAGTGATACACTTCGAAGCTGGCACCTAACGCCGGATAACGGTTTTTCATAACATTGTAAGCGTGCGGAGAAAGCGTGACTACCTTCTTTACGCCAAGCTCCTTGAACTTCTGGTTATTCTTTTCAACCAGCGTCTGGAACAATCCCATCTCGCCCATCATGTAGACCTCGTTGCCACAGCACTCCTCATCGCTGCCCAGTATGCCGAAGGAAACCCCGGCTGCGTTAAGCACATCAACGAGGCTCTTAGCCATTTTCTGCCCGTTCTCGTCGTACGAGCCCAGACACCCCACATACAAAAGATATTCGTCGCCAGGCGCATACATCTTCGTGCCGTTAGCCCAGGCAGCCCGGTCGCTCCTGAGCAGCTTCAGAGGATTTCCGTAGCCGTAAACAGCCTCGAAGAAGTGCGCCACCCGCGGTGGTATCCTGCCCTTTTCAACCATGTCGCTCCTGGCTCCCACTATCCAGTCAACAATATCGGGAGCAAACTTCATCGGGCATTGTTCAGTGCAGTTCTTACAGGTTGTGCATGTGTACAGGACTTCGGCAAGGTGTTCCGACCACTCGACTTCACCCTTCAGCCAGGCATAAATTAGCCATAGCCGCCCACCTGTGGAATAGGTATCAAATCTGAATCTCTTGTAAGGAGGGCAATTGAATGATGAGTAATCAGTAGGGAATTTGCAATAGCCGCATCTAAAACATCTATGGATTTGGCTGACATAGTCCTGCTGCTGCATCATTTCACCTCCCAATTTCCGGGATTCATAATTCCGTTAGGGTCCAGTAGCTTTTTGATATCTGTCATGAGTTTCAGCGTATTCGGGTCCATCCTTTCCATCATTATCTTCTGTTCGTCTATGTTTGGCTTCCACAGAACTCCGCCCTTATCTGCAACAAACTCAGCCGCCTCATGCAAAGCTTTCCTGGCTCTACCCATCTCGTCCAGGTCTGCACGATTGAACGTATATGCAAATGAGAACATCATACAATGGCCTCCGTGAATAACCCGGCCCGAGCCGCCGTATACCACTCTGTATTTAACCGCCAGCTCCGCCACTTTCCTGGCACATTCCGGATACAGCTCCATGGGAATAATCGGCCCGGCGTATTCGAAACCGCCACCTTTTCTGACATCGGCAAACGCCGTCATGCTTTTCTGTGGGTTATCCATGAATTCACGCCTCATATCCAGATTCATGGTCATAAAGCCGGCATCCTTGCTATCAACATACTCTTGAACCGCATCATATATCATCTTCCTCTTCATCTCGAGCTCGCCTTCTGAGTCTGCGGTTAAGAAGATATTAATATGATAGTTACCTCTGAACATCAGTGGCCGTTCCTGTGCCCAGATAGCCAGGTCTTCTACCATCTCAGTATGGGTAATCTTGAATATGATATCCGGGATCAAATCTTCCTTATCAGTCACGAATATTTCAAGGTCCTTTATCTTCTTTCTAGGATAAAGCTTTAAGCCCACCTTTGTGAGTATACCTGTGGTACCCAGCCACCCCAGAAAGAGCCCCGACAAATCGGGCAGCGGAGGGCCTTTCGAGAACCAGTACGGACCTACGGAACACGAACCAATTTTGCAAACCTCTCCTGTTGGCAATGCGACTTCCAGACCATTAACCATGTCGGAATTGAAGCCATACTGGTTGGTCAACCGTCCCTGTCCATGTATTACAACGTTTGCGGCTATGGTTGTTATCGGCGGTGACTCAGGGAGGCTATTTCTCAGGTTGGGATGATGTTCATTTAAATATTCTCTCAGTGCACCGTGGGTAACGCCACCTTCAACAACAACGTATCTGGCGCCCTCATTTACCTCCAGTATCCTGTCCATCCTCTTCATATCAATTACGATTCCGCCCTTAATTGGAATCACCAGCCCGGTCAATGCCAGCCCCGCCCCCTTGGGAACTATCGGCACCTTCTCCCTGTTTGCCAGCTTTACTATCTCCTGTACTTCCCCGGTCGTCTTCGGCATTACCACGTAATCCGCTTCATGCGGCGCCATCAAACCGGGGTCACGACCATAGAAGTAACGCTCCTCGTGGTGATTTGAAGCGTAATCTTTGCCGACTATCTTAACCAGAGCTTCATATATATCGCTCATACTGTCACCTCCACGGCTTGTCTTTCGCCTATTGCCAGCTTGCAAAGGTCTATTAAAGGTCTATTATGTGTATGGGCTTTATCCCTCTCCTGGCAATTTTCTCAGCCAGAGGGTCCCAGCAGGCCGGGCAGTTAAATACGCAATATTCGGCACCAGACTTCACCATATCATCTACATTTCTCTTTTGCACATCGTGACCCGCATCATAACCCCTGGACGTCATAAAAAGCCCCCCGCAACAAAGCGCATTCTCATGGTCGTATTCCCGCTTAACCCTCTCAACCCCAATTAACTCGAATATATCGTCAACAAAATGGTCTGTCTCCGGGACCAGCCGGGCTGAACAGTTCCGATGGTACGCCGCTTTAACATTTAACGGCTTTATCTCGTTCCTGAGCTCATTCAGCCTTTTGTATATATATTCGAAATAATGAATAGGTTTAAACGGCACTTCGATGCCGTAAGCCGGCGCCAGCTTTGTGAAGGTGCCGTAACATTCATCATGCAGAAAGATAACTTCCCGGATTCCCTGGTTCCAGATATTGTCTATCACCCTGGGAAGGTTTTCCTTTATCACCGACATTCGGGCAAAATGCAAGAACATCGCCTGGCAGAAGAACTCAGTACCCAGAATCCAGGACGGCATAACATCCTCAAAAAGTTTCCCGGTAGCCAGAGTGTAGAGCCTTGGTATAGCGCAAAAAGATAATGCCGTCTTCTCAGGTTTTCCTACCAGAAATTTGCCCTGGGCTGTGGTCATATTGATTGCTTGCTTGGTGATAGGACGGGATTGGGGCAATATGCCCTTCTCTTCCTGGCGCTCGACAATCAAGTAAAATGGGTGGTTCCCGAAGGGGCAGTATTCCTCACAGGCATAACATGTGGTGCATGCCTTCAGTACAAAGGAATCCTCACCGTCGATTACCTTCTGCCACTCCACCTTCGCCTTTTTTTTATCTTTGAAATCCATATACTGGCATTTGACCAGGCAGCTAACTGCTTTACAATCGGCGCACTTTGCTTTATCGAACTTCAATTCAGGCATCTGGACGGCCCTCCCTTCAAATAACACATTGTGCACAAAACATTCTACCGTGTCAACAGTCTTGGACACAGGAAACAGGTCCGTTTCCAGGTAAAAGATTTTTAATCCACAGCCTAGCTCCATCTAAACGTTTTCCTTATCTATTACGTTTTACTATAATAGGCACCAGGCAAGAGGTCTTCCTGGTGTTAAGTGAAGAATATTTAGTACAGCAGGCAGTAAATGGCGACCAAGCAGCTTTTACTCAGCTATACAACCAGAACTTTGACAGAATACTTCGGTACATTTATGTCAAGGTTAGAAGTCAGGCTGAGGCAGAGGATTTGACACAGGATGTATTTATTAAAGCGCTGGAGTCGATCGGTTCTTACAAATGGCGTGACCTGCCATTTGCCGCCTGGCTATTTAGGATCGCTCACAACAGGGTAATCGACCATGTAAGGAAACAATCAAAGGAGAAAAGAGCCAGTCTCGATGAAGCCTATGTAGAAGGCGTGGAAGACCCGGTACAGATGACAGAACGGAATTTTGAAGTTTATCAACTGAAGGAAGCGCTGGAGCATTTGCCGGGAGCTCAGCGAGAGGTAGCCACACTCCGTTTTATCGGGCAACTTTCTATTAACGAGGTGGCCAGAACTCTGGGCAAAAGCGAGGGCACCGTTAAGGCATTACAGTTCAATGCCACAGCCTCATTGAGAAAGGCCCTCCACGGGAAATTAGATGGCTAGAAAATTAGACGATATTTTTAACGAGTGCTATGAACGGATTCGCGCAGGCGAAAGCCTTCAGAGCTGCCTTGCCAGATATCCGGAACACCGTGCTGAGCTAAAGTCTCTGCTCGAAACCGCCTTCGATGTCGGCAGGCGAGCTTCCTATATTCACCCTCGCCCTGAATTTAAACACTGGGCACAGGTGAGGATCCAGGGAGCGCAACATTACGCCAGTCAACAAGGACAGGTAGCAAAGCCGGGACACTTTAGCTGGTGGCGACAAAGCTGGGCTGTGGCTGTAACCGCCGTCCTTATCCTCATGCTGACCACCGGCAGCACCATGGCTGCCTCGTCAAATGCTATGCCGGACCAAACACTTTATCCCGTGAAGCTGGCTACAGAGGAGATGAGGCTTGCTTTTGCCGTTACCGACACACAAAAAGCTGAAATTCACACCCAGCTCGCCGAGACGAGAGCTGCGGAAGTCGAAGTTATGGCTAGCCAGGGAAAGACCGAGCATGCCGCCATCACTGCTGCAAGGCTGGCTAAGCAGTTGGAGCTAGCTAATTCCGCGATAGCCAAGGCAGAGAGCGCCGCTGGCACAGCTCCACCCCCCACAGCTGCTCCCGAGCCAACAAAAATTGAGCCTTTACCACCAACACCACCACCAGAAGAGGTGCCAGCAGTACAGCCACCGGTAACTGAGGAACAGCCATCGGTAACCGAAGAGCAGCCATCGGTAACCGAAGAGCAGCCATCGGTAACCGAGGAACAACCACCGGTAACTGAGGAACAACCATCGGTAACCGAGGAGCAGCCAACGGTAACTGAGGAGCAACCCTCCACGATTGAAGAGCCAAAAACAACTCCAGCAGCTACCAAATATGACAAACGGGCTGCCGAAAGAGAGCGCTTGAAGAACCGCCTGGAGGAGAGCAAATCCAAGACTCGAGCTGCTTTGGAAAACGCCAGGGAAAATGCATCACAGGAAAATAAACATGACTGGCAGCAAGTTATTGACGCAATAAAAGAGAAGAACAAGGATAATACCAATAACCAGCGACACTAGCAAAACAACAAGGGCACTGCCGAATAATCGTCAAACCTTAAGCTCGAAAGCCTGAATCCCAGACAATATAAAAATCCAAAACGTCCGATGTTTCAGGCATTCCCCTTTGTGTAATCCTAAAGGAGCCCCTATTTTCATGTCATCCTGAGGGAGCCCTTCGCCTGTATCATCCTGATGGAGCCCTTCGCCTTTGTCATCCTGAGAGAGCGAAGCGACCGAAGGATCTAAGCTCGAAATGAATTCCGGATGGAACATAGGGGGATTCTTCGCTACGCTCAGAATGGCAACTAGTGAAAAGCCTCCCTCCCTTAAAGGGAGAGGAAATTGCCGAAAAGACTTGCGGCTGCGGGGCTTTAAGGTCGCATCTGTATACAAGCAGCCCAAATTGACAAATCGAAATTCCATGCTATAATCGTCGTGGTCAACCGAGGGTTTCCTAGCCCGACTTAAAAGTAAGGAGAGCACAAATGACCAGAGCAAGTAAGATAATTCCACTGGCAGCAGTTCTTTTACTGGCATTACTGGCGCTACCGATTCCAACGGCACATGTAGCAGAAGCTTTCGTGCCACCATCCGATGTCTGGGTAGCTCCCACAGGCGACGATGTCAATAATGACGGCACCGAAGCACAGCCTTTCGCTACTATCCAGCATGGCATAGACACTGTCGCCGATGGTGGCACGGTGCACGTAGCCGCAGGAACATATACAGAATCTATCGATGTCAATAAATTCATAACTCTTGAGGGGGCTGGTGCAGGCAGCACTATAATCGATGCCGGCGGAAGCTTCAATACCGTAGTTGAAATCGGCCCACCCATCTCCATGCATATAACCGCTTCAATTTCAGGTGTCACAATCCAGAATGGCAGCCAGGATGCAGGCGGGGGCATTTTTATCTATTCACCGCACACGCTGTCTCTCGATGATTGCACCGTCAGGAACAATACCGCGAGCTCGGGTGGTGGCATACTTAATGCGGGCACATTGGCTATGAACCGGTGCACGGTCAGCGGCAACTCCGGCAGTGGGGGCGGCGGCATAAGAAACCAGGGTAGTCTATACCTGTGCAACTGCACCATCAGTGGTAACTCTGCTTCCGAAAGCGGCGGTGGCATTTACAATTGGCCAAACGCCACAATGACTTCGGAGTACACAACCATCGCCAACAACCAGGCAACTGGCACTTCAGCCCGCGGCGGGGGTTTCAGTAACTGGGGATATGCCAAATTTGAGAGCACCATCGTAGCCAACAACACAGCCGGAGACGCCGTCTATAACAACGGCTTTACTGAACCAGCCCAGGGTGGCTTGACTGACTCTAATGGCTACAACCTATGCGGCGACAACAGCTGCGGCTTCGACGTGCGAACCGACCTGATAAACACCGACCCACTTCTGGGCCCGCTACAGGATAATGGTGGTCCAACCTTCACCCATGCCCTGCTACACGGCAGCCCGGCAATTGATCATGGTATTGGTGAAGGTTTCCCATCCATAGACCAGCGGGGCGTGCCCCGATGGCAGGGTAGTACCTGCGATACAGGTGCCTATGAGCTGACACAGGACTCTGTGACCTCAGCTACAGGTACCGGCACAGTCTCGTTCTCAACCTTAAATGGATATATCACAGACCTGACAGCGTCAGCCGAATCAGCGCTTGCCTGCCCGCCTAGAGAAGACCTCGACTTCCCGCACGGCATATTCTCCTTCAAGGTCACCGATATCACCCCAGGCTCATCTGCAACCGTTGTCATCATATTGCCTTCAGACATGCCCACTTACACGCAATACTGGAAGTGCATTAACGGGCAATGGGTGGACTGCACCTCGCTACTGGGCAGCAACGACGGCGACAGCGTCCTGACCCTCACCATCACCGATGGCGACCTGGGTGACCGTGATGGAGTTGTCAATGGCGAAATTTCCGACCCCGGCGGACCGGCAGTGGCAGCACCAGTAGCAGGACCAGCAGGACCAGCAGGACCAGCAAGACCAGGAGTATCGTCGACACCACCACGCCCGCTTAACCCACCTCAGATGTCGTTGCAGTACCTGAGCATAAACCCACAGCAGGCAGGTGCCAACCAACCCATAACCATCACCACCAACTTGGTCAACACCGGTGACGAGGCTGGTAATTATAACGTTACCCTCAAGATAAACGGGCAGGTGGAGCAGAGCCGGATGGTCAGCGTTGGCCCGCAGGGCACGCAGCCGGTGAAATTTACCGTTACTAAAGCCCAGCCCGGGACTTACAACATAGACATACTTGGCAAGAACGGCAGCTTCACCATACTCAATGCCGGCAGCAGTGCCTCCAGCTCATCTGAAAACAGTAGCTTGATTCCCCTACTAATAATAGGCATGCTGCTTCTGGTCACCATGTTAGTATTAGTACTTTACCGCCGCCCGGCATGACAATAGGCATTCAATGAACTAAAAGGGGGCACCAGAGGTGCCCCCTTTAGCTTCTCTGGACACCCGTGGGATAAGAAATCCCCCCGAAAACCGCGTTGACAAAGTTGGATTCCTTGCTATAATTCAACTGGCACACCTAGCCCGACTTAAAAGTAAGGAGAGCACAAATGACCAAAACAAGTAAGATAATTCCACTGGCAGCAGTTCTTTTACTGGCATTACTGGCACTGCCAATTCAAGCGGCAAATGTAGCAGCAGGAGTCGCCCCCCCATCCGATGTCTGGGTAGCTCCCACAGGCGACGATGTCAATAATGACGGCACCGAAGCACAGCCTTTCGCTACTATCCAGCATGGCATAGACACTGTCGCCGATGGTGGCGCGGTGCACGTAGCCGCGGGCACCTACCATGAGCACCTGCTCATATCCGAGGCTGTGAATCTGACAGGCGCCGATGCCGAGAATACAATCATCGATGGCGGCGGCTCAGGCAGGGTTATATCCTTCTCCAGCACCCCCAACGAAGTAAACATCATCTCCGGCTTCACCATACAGAATGGGTACTGCATATCCAGCCTGTGGAATCCTGCCGACGAGCAGGTACTATTCGCTGGCATTAACTTGAAGTTCATCAAGGTGTTGCCTCAGCTTTTCCCCGTAGTCGTAATTTCTCTTATTGAAGGCGGCGGCATTTACATCTCGAATGCACACGTCGTCACCCTCAACGACTGCGTCATTAAAGACAACCAAGCCGAGTACGGCGGCGGTATATACAACATCGGCCAGCTACACATGAACGGGTGTACTGTGAGCGGTAACTCCGCCGCAAAGTTTGGTGGCGGCATACGCAATGAAGGACAGATGTGGCTCACAAACTGCACCATCAACGGCAATTCTGCTTCCGAGGGTGGTGGTGGTGGAATCTGGAATAATGACATAATGGACTTGCTCAATTGCACCATCGCCTACAACTCCACAGGCAGCTCTTCTGGCTCAGCAGGTGGCGGGTTCCTGAGTATGGGAAACGATACTACACACTTTAAGAACACCATAGTAGCCAATAATACGGCCGGCAACAGCGACTACAATAATGGCTACATGGAATTCGGGCTGAGCACCTCTCAGGGCAATAACCTGTGCGGCGACAACAGCTGCTGCTTCGACCAGCCCACCGACCTGGTCGGAGTCGACCCAGTACTCGGCCCACTCCAGGACAACGGTGGCCCAACCTTCACCCGTGCACTGCTACATGGCAGCCCGGCTATAGATGCCGGCAACAACACCGGCGCGCCAGCCACCGACCAGCGCGGCACACCCCGACCTCAGGGTACAACCTGTGACATCGGTGCCTATGAGCTGACACAGGACTCTGTGACCTCAGCTACAGGTACCGGCACAGTCTCGTTCTCAACCTTAAATGGATATATCACAGACCTGACAGCGTCAGCCGAATCAGCGCTTGCCTGCCCGCCTAGAGAAGACCTCGACTTCCCGCACGGCATATTCTCCTTCAAGGTCACCGATATCACCCCAGGCTCATCTGCAACCGTTGTCATCATATTGCCTTCAGACATGCCCACTTACACGCAATACTGGAAGTGCATTAACGGGCAATGGGTGGACTGCACCTCGCTACTGGGCAGCAACGACGGCGACAGCGTCCTGACCCTCACCATCACCGATGGCGACCTGGGTGACCGTGATGGAGTTGTCAATGGCGAAATTTCCGACCCCGGCGGACCGGCAGTGGCAGCACCAGTAGCAGGACCAGCAGGACCAGCAGGACCAGCAAGACCAGGAGTATCGTCGACACCACCACGCCCGCTTAACCCACCTCAGATGTCGTTGCAGTACCTGAGCATAAACCCACAGCAGGCAGGTGCCAACCAACCCATAACCATCACCACCAACTTGGTCAACACCGGTGACGAGGCTGGTAATTATAACGTTACCCTCAAGATAAACGGGCAGGTGGAGCAGAGCCGGATGGTCAGCGTTGGCCCGCAGGGCACGCAGCCGGTGAAATTTACCGTTACTAAAGCCCAGCCCGGGACTTACAACATAGACATACTTGGCAAGAACGGCAGCTTCACCATACTCAATGCCGGCAGCAGTGCCTCCAGCTCATCTGAAAACAGTAGCTTGATTCCCCTACTAATAATAGGCATGCTGCTTCTGGTCACCATGTTAGTATTAGTACTTTACCGCCGCCCGGCATGACAATAGGCATTCAATGAACTAAAAGGGGGCACCAGAGGTGCCCCCTTTAGCTTCTCTGGACACCCGTGGGATAAGAAATCCCCCCGAACCCCACCAGAACCACCCCCATTAACCGGGCATAAACCTTTTCTTTGCTCCTTCGTTATTACTTAACGACAGTACAGAATTCTGTACAGGAAACCGTTCTGTCGAAAAACCAGATAAAGAGGAGATTTAAAGAGATGAAAAGATGGAGCATCCCGGTGCTAATAGCCATCGTCGCCCTGCTGATGCCTATGTCTTCGACTATGGTCACCGCTCAGGACGAAGCTGGCCTCAGCATCAGCAAATCAGCTGACCTTACGTCGGCTGCTGCAGGCGAGACCATCACTTACACATATACTATATCTAACAGTGACAATATCACCATCGAGAACATCTCCCTGCAAGACGACAAGCTCGGAGAGATTTCTTTGACTGACACCACGCTGGCTCAGGGCGAAAGCCTTACCGCCACTGCCACCTATACCGTCGCTATCTCGGATTTGCCGGGACCAATTGTTAATGCAGCCACGGTTACCGGCATCGACCCGGACGGCACACTGGTTTCAGCAACGACAGAGCCCGTCTCAGTTTCCCTCTACATCAACAAGAGCCTTTTAACCAAGGCTGAAATACTTAAGCTGAACGGTGTACCGGGAAAAGGTATCTTGAATGCGCCGGGATTACAGAAACTATTTAATCCGAAGTCTCAGGCTGCTGAACATGCCGGCAAGAAGGATAAAGCAAAGGAGCAGCTCAGGATAAGACAGATGACTGAGAACCAAGGCGCTGTCGAAGGACGGATAAAGATAGAACAGAAGGTAAAGAACCAACGTAGATAGCCGGGCACTTAGCCTAAAACCTCACCCAGGGCGGCCTCACCAGGTCGCCCTGGTATTTCTACCCTGCTCTTCGGCTTTGCCCTATAGATTCCAGGTATTCCCTGTACTCCACCATCTTAATCAGCACCCTGGCGGCATGCCTGCCGGAAGGGTAGGCATAGTGAGAGCCCTGAAGGCGGGGCTGGTCCCCGGCAAAGAAGGTTGTGGTAAGCACCGGCTTCTTATAGCTCGCCACCCACTGCTCGGACAATGCCATCAGAAAATGAGCCACCGCTTCATCGACTGCAGGTGGGTTTTGCACTCGCATTTCGGCTAGAGCCTCGGAGCCTGGTGGCAGAAAAGCGCTGATTAGAAATGGGATATTAAGCCTGCCAGAGGCGATGGCAGCGGCTATTATCTCCGTAAGTTCGCTGATTTCCTCCTCGTGATAAACGCCCATCCTGGTAGCCAGACCGGAGACAATAGGCTGTATAAATTTGCCGATTTCCGCAGCATCCCTCGAATTAAGCACTTTGATAAATGCGCTGGCAATCTGACGGAATGCTTCGCGTGAGGAAACCCACGGAGCGGCCTGGCCGGAATCCGTAGACACAAACAGCGAGGCGAAAATCGAGAAACCGCCAAACCCCATAAAAATCAAAGAGTCAACCTCGCTCACCTTTAACAACTTAGCCGGAGCAGTAAGAAAGGTAACGAAGTTCCTATCTCCAGCAGGGTCCACCGGATTGCCCCGGCTCCATCGTGGTGGAAATACCCTGTCGAGAGCAGCGATAACCTTGTCCGGCAATTTGACCACATTGAGGCCCTCTGAGGCACAGGCGTCAGCGCAGATAACGCCGTAGCTACCGCCGGGGGTCAGTATGGCCACATTTCTGCCTCCGGGCAGAGGCTGAGTTATAAAGCCAATGGCAATATCCAGCAGTTCCTCAGGACTTTCCACCCTGGTTATGCCAATGCTCTTGAAAGCGGCATCATAGGCTTCATCAGAGCCTGCCAGCGCTCCGGAGTGAGACGTTATCGCCTTGGCAGCGGCGTCCGTCTTGCCTGGCTTCAGTACGATAACCGGCTTCTTCGGCGTAACCTTCTTTACCTTCTCCAGGAAACGTCCGCCATCAACCAGACCCTCTATATATGCCAGTATAACTTTTACCTTCGGGTCCTCGCCGAAATGCTCTATATAATCTTCAATCTGTATATCTGCGGCACAGCCACAGCTTATGTATCGATGAAAACCTATACCTCGCGTGTGCCCTGATTGTACAACAGCACCGCCGACGTTTCCGCCCTGCGATACAAAAGCCAATGGCCCATCCTCAACAGGCAACGGAAACATGAATGCCCTCAAATCCGACGAGGCGCTCCAGAAACCCATGCAGTTAGGTCCAATAAAGCGAATCCCACCCTTCCTGGCAATACTCAAAACTTCATCCTGCAGCTTCTTGCCCTCCGCTCCAACCTCGGCAAAGCCGGCTGAAATAATTACCCCTGCCTTCACGCCCTTGGCAACACATTCCTCCATAACAGAGGCAACGCTGGGAGCCGGAATAACAAAAACAACCAGGTCTACTGGACCCGGTATGTCACTCAGCCGGGCAAAGGCTTTATGTCCCAGGACTTCGCTCTCCTTATTGTTCAACGGGTATACCGGACCATGGAAACCGTTCAGCGCGCTGCTGAAAGTCGAAAATCCCCACTTGTTCCAGTTATTGGTCGCCCCGACCACGGCAACTGACTTGGGATTGAATAAAGGCTCCAGACTTTCAACTATAGACTGACTCATTAATTCCCCCTTGTAGAGTTGTATAGCATGGCTGGCACAAAGGATAGCAGAACACCGCTGGGCGTTCAACAGAAAGCACTTAGAACCCCTTCTGTCATCCTGAGGTAGCGAAGCACCCGAAGGATCTCAACTCAATATATCCCCAAGAGAGCCCCACCGAGATTCTTCGCTGCGCTCAGAATGACAAAAAGGCGTTTCCTCAGGCATTCTATTTTGCCTTAACTAGATGTATAATCATACACATGCCAATACCCTAAAAGTATCAGTTCGTTAACCTGTAATACTTTTCCAGATTATACGTATATTACAGAGGAAAGTATAAAAGGAGGTAAAAATGAACAGGCTGATTAAAATTCTCTTACCTATGTTTCTAATCCTGGGGCTGTTACTGGCTGCGGGCTGTGGCGCTGCCAACGAAAGCTCGCCACCATTCGTGTCTGGAGGAGCAATACCAGCACCGGCAGCAGCACCGGAGTCGTCCTTGGGGCTTTTTAAGGGGAATACCTATGAGGCGGCATCAAGCTATGCTCCTGACGCATATGACACGGAGGGCGCAGACCGCAGGCTGGTGAAGACCGGCTATATCAATTTGGAAGTGAATGACATAGTCGAGGCTATGGCTGGCGTCACCAGAGTCGCCAGTGAATTGAACGGCTACGTGGTCTCCTCCAATGAGTCCGGGGATAAAGACATAACCTATGGCAGAATCTCCATTCGCGTACCGTCCGACCGCTTCGACGAAGCCTTCGACAGGCTACGCAAACTGGCAATCAAGGTGACTAACAAGAGCACCGACAGCCAGGACGTAACCGAGGAGTACACCGACCTGCAGGCTCAGCTTCGCAACCTGGAGGCAACCGAAGCTCAATACCTTGAGCTGCTCAAGAAAGCCGAGACGGTAGAAGATACACTGAAGGTGTACCAGCAACTCTCCAACGTGCGACAGGAAATCGAACGGATTAAGGGGCGCATGCAGTATCTGGAGCGCACCTCGGACATGTCGCTTATCGAGGTAAGCTTATACAAGACAAAGCCTATAGACGGTACCAGCTGGAGCGCTCTGGAGACACTTAAGTCGGCAGTCCGCGGTCTGGCTACATTCGGCAAGGCACTAGCTAATATAGCTATCTGGCTTTTGATATTCAGCCCCGTTTGGGTTATCATACTGGTTGTGGTACTCTTTTTCACGCGATGGCGCAAGAAGAAAGCCAGGACTTCCCGCTAATCCATCGAACGCCAACCAAAAAGTAGGGGCGGGCCTGAAGACCTGCCCCTACCTCTATAAGGAGGAAATATGGACAAGATGATTGCCTACTGTGGCATAGTCTGCACTGAATGCCCGGCATTCATAGCCACGCAGGAAAACGACGATTCCAAGAGGAAAGAGGTCGCCGAGATGTGGTCCAAGCAGTACAAGATGTCCATTAAACCGGAGGACATCAACTGCGATGGCTGCAAGATCGAAGGCAAAAGGCTCATCGGCTATTGCAATATCTGCGAAATAAGAAAGTGCGGCCAGGCAAAGCAGGTTGAAAACTGCGCCTACTGCGATGAGTACGGCTGCGAAAAGCTAACCAAGTTCGTCGCCATGGTGCCTCATGCTAAGGCAACGCTCGAAGGAATCAGAAAAAGCCGTTAGACCAAATTTTTGCCTTTTGGTATTTTACTTTTAATTTGTATCACGTCGCCGACATACCGCCATCAACGCATATAGTTTGCCCGGTTATGAAGGATGCTTCATCTGACGCCAGGAAAAGGACGGCATAGGCTACTTCCTCAGCTTTACCATGTCGGCGCATGGGAACGCGCTCTTCAATGCCACGTTCACGCTTCTCGCCCATAATAGGCTGGACCATCGGTGTATCTATAAAGCCGGGCGCCACGCAGTTCACCCTGATATTATATTTCGCCAGTCCCACCGCCAGAGACCTGGTCAACGCCGTAACGCCGGCCTTGGAAGTGGCGTAGGCATAGATACGGTGACCGTAAAATGCCGCCATAGATGCATTATTGACGATGGCTCCACAGCCAGCTTTCTTCATCTGCGGTACGGCATATTTGCACATGAACAGTACACTTTTGAGGTTGGTATCCATAACAGCATCCCATTCTTCCTCGGTCACCCTGATACCGCTGCCGCCCAGGCCGATACCTACGTTGTTAAACAGTATATCCAGCTTGCCATAAATAGCCACCGCTGTATCTATCACTTCTTTGGCTTCTTTACCTTTGGTCACATCAGCCTGTATCGCCCTCGCCTCGCCACCTTCCTCAACAATTAACCTGACCGTTTCTTCAGCCGCTTTAAGATTCCTGTCTACGGCGATTACCTTAGCTCCTTCCCTGGCAAATAAGATAGCGGTTGCCTTTCCGTTCCCCATGCCAGACCTTATGGAGCCAGCGCCCGATATGATTGCCACCTTGTCTTTTAATCTCAACATAGAATAACCTCCGTAAATACAGCGCCTCAGTACTTCGGTATAAAAGCCTTCTCTCCGGGCTCAAGCTCTATCTGTAGAGCCACCAGTATCCTCGACACCATTCCGTAATAGCCGATGGTTGCTGTAAGCTTGACGATTGCCCTGTCATCGAAAAATCTCTTCAAATTAGCAAACGTACTGTCGCTGACCTTAACGTTCAGCGTGACCTCATCGGTATACTGCAGAACAGCCCGCTCTATATCGGTGAACTTCTTCGAAGATGCCCAGCTGGAAAGCTCGTCTATCTGGTCCTCAGTGACGCCAACATCCCTGCCTATGGTTACATGCTTGGTGAACTCGTACTCCGACCTGAGCAGATTGCCAACCCGTAAAATAGCCAGTTCCCTTAACTTCGGGTCGATAAACTCCGGATTGAGTATTGAATTGCCCAGCCTTACGAAATTGCGACCAACTTTTGGGCTATTGCCCACGGCTTTGAACAAATTAAGTACGGGAATGTTCTGGTCCTCTAATTTCTGAAACATCTCTGCAATCTTCGGGTCGGCTTGCTCTTTCTCAACGAATTTAACGCGTGCCATACTACCTCCTTAATACTAAACGCTCCGATAATACGCCCAGATAACCTGACTGTCAAACGAGTTTATGTAGGGGCGGAACTTCAGGTCTGCCCGTGAAATTGTATATAATGTTTTCGTACAAGCCTAAAGGCTTGTCCCTACATTAACTATAACACACACCGAGACAACGCTAAAAGGAGAGCAGAGATGAGCATCTGGGATAGATATGCTGACTATGTCTACAGGGTAGCCACCGGAGGCATTAAGCGTAGAATGCGCATAATGCCGATAGCTCTGGTCATCTTCTTCGGCATCGTAGTCCTATTTGTCTTCGCTTCATTATGGCTGGACAAATGGCTCACCTGCCTCCATTTCAGCCCGCCGTTGTGGAGCACGGTACTGGCCTGGGCAATTATGTTCGTCGGTTGGTTCATCTCGTTCTGGCCGGTCATAGCTTTTTTCAGCACCAGAGGCACGCCCGTACCCTTCAACCCACCGCCTAAGCTGATTACCAGCGGACTCTACTCCTACATCAGAAACCCTATGCTGCTTGGTCTGTTTATTTTCATGCTCGGGCTGGGAGTACTGCTCGGCTCGCTGTCCCTCATCTTCATCTTCACGCCCCTCTTCATTGTGATAAATGTTCTCTATATAAAGGCTATCGAAGAGAAAGAAATGGAGAAAAAGTTCGGCAGGGAATACCTGGAATACAAGAAAAGGGTGCCCATGTTCTTCCCCTGGTTTAAGAAAAAGTAACGCATGCCGCAACCCCTAAATGGATCGTATGTTATGAACATAAAATCAGAACGTAAAAACGGCATTCTGGTGGTGGCTCCGGAAGGCAGACTGGACGCCTTTGAAGCTGCCAGTCTGGATAAAGAGCTTGAGACTCTTTTGAAAGAAGATGATTGTTATCTGGTTCTGGACATGGTCAAGGTACCATATTTAAGCAGCGGCGGTATTAGAGTCCTTTTGGCCACGCAGAAAAAATTAGCCAGGAAAAATGGCATGGTCTGCCTCTGTGGCCTTACGGAATACCCGACTCAGGTATTAAAAATGGCCGGCATGGACAGTATTTTCACCACCTACAATACGGTAGATGAAGCCGTTAATCACCTTTCGATTCTGGAGAACATGAAACGCTCCGGAAAAGATTGGCGGCATCTTCCCTGTTATCTAAGAAGCCATACCAGCTTTCACATCTTCCATGCTACCGACCGCGCTGCCAAGCTGAAAATTGTGGGCAACCTGATGAAAGTTATTCATGCTACCCTGGAACCAGACGATATCCGGCAGCGGCATTTTTCCGAAGCCGAGTACTCAATAGGTCTGGGCGCTCTCGGCGGTAGCCTGGAAGACTGCCTGCCCCTGCTTGGTGAAATGATAACCATCGGCGGCACTATGGTCTGGTTGCCCACTGATGGTAATGACACACCTGATTTTCTCATCCCTCAAAAAGACACCGGTGAGGTTGTGATTAATACCGGCCTTAATTTAGCTTTAGATGGCGAATTTAACGATATCATGCTGGTGGGTAATGCCGACGAGAGCATACCAATCACTATTGGCGACCTGTATGAAGCTATTTTCGATATTGCCCGGGAGCGTCAGATTCCGCACCGCAGTCTGGTAAGCATGGCCATGGTAGCCGACCTGGATGCGCTTTTCAGCTCAGGAGTAAAGATTTCCCCGATTAAAAAGTTTGCCCCGGTTAACAATGGCATGATTACAGACCCGGAAAACATCACTCAATGGATGGACATCAATACAGAACCAAAGTTTCCCGGCCGGACCATGGTAAGCTTTGGCGTGGGACTGGACCTGACAGCCGACCTGTCCAGCCTGTCTAAACCGGCTCTGGATAACGTGTTTTACCTGCATCCGGCCAATGTAGGCAACAAGAAAATGCTGCTGCATAACCACGGCGTGGTTTTTGAATCTCTGGAGTGGCAGTATGTCTTAGATTTGGACAGTGAAATCAGGAGAATTGTGCGCCAGGGCGAGTTTGTGGATATGCGTCATCTTCTGGATACCACCCGGATAAAACGGGCTATTGCCGGCGTTTCATATATTTCTAATATTACAGCTGAGTGAAGAGGGAACAGGTACCAGGATACTGCCCAGCCAAGTTGGTATTTGAAAATTCTGGGGTAGCAGTAACTAGGTCTTCTTCTTGCCCCTGGTGTGCCGTCTCAGAAAATCTAGTATCGCCTTTGTAGCTTCCAGCGACTCGGTGAAGCCGTGGCCGGCATTCGGTATCATAACCAGCTCGGCACCGGGTATCACGGAAGCTAAAATCTTCGAGTTCTCGGGTTGAATAATCCTGTCGCCGCTGCCGACTATGACCAGTGTTGGCGCCTTGATTTCAGGCAACCGGTCGTAGGTATTATGGCCAGTTATCGCTTGTGCCTGACAGGCGAAGCCGTGAGGCGGGGTGGGGTATTTCGAAGTGATTTCCACGTACGCTTCAACAGCCTCAGGGTATTTATCAATGAATTCCTTACTCCACAACCAGGGCGCAGTTTGCCTGGCTCGCTCCGCCACCGGCAACTTCGCCATTTCAGGGCTAAAAAGAAAAGCCAGTGCTTCCGGAGTGGGCGGTACTGCTTTTGCTCCACCACACTGTGTACAGCCCAGCACCAGGCTGATAACCCTGTCCGGGTAATTAAGTGCGAATTCCTGAGCAATCATACCACCCATGGAAACGCCAAAAATATGTGCTGCCTCAATGCCTATGGCGTCGAGCAATCCCCTGGCATCGGCAGCCATCATCTTCATGGCATAAGCCGCCTCAGGCTTATCGCTCCGTCCCGTGCCACGGTTGTCAAAAACAATCACGCGATACTCTTTAGAGAAGGGAGGAATCAAAGTAGTCCAGTGCCCGGCGTACTGGCCGTAGCCCTGTATCATGAGAAGTGGCTCACCATCGCCATGTGTCTCATAGTAGATATTGATATCGCCAACCTTTACCGTAGGCATATCATCGCCTCCTTCTATTAAATGTCACACTTACCATTTTACACCAATCAGATACCAGACGAACCAGGCGTTCAGCGTCTAGGCTTTTTTCTTACCCTTCGAGTGACGCTTCAGAAAATCGAGTATGGCACTGATAGACCTGGTCGCGGCATCACCGAAGAAGCCATGCCCTGAGTTTTCCAGCATAACCAGCTCGGCACCCGGTATCTTTGAGGCTAGAATCTTCGAGTTACCGGCTGGAATAATCCTGTCGGCGTCGCCGGTTATAACCAGGGTTGGTGCCTTAATCTGATGTAGCCGCTCATAGGTATCATGGCTCCTGATTGCCCGTGCCTGTCCCGCGTAGCCATGAGGCGGGGTAGGATATCTGGCAGTGGTTTCCACGTATAGCTCAACAGCTTTTGGATGCTTATCTATGAATTCCTGATTCCACAGCCAGGGTGGTGTTTGCCTGGCTCGCTCGGCCGCCGGTAATTTTGCCATTTCCGGACCGAAAAGGAACGCCAGCGCCTCTTTAGCCTGAGGTACCGCGTTTTTCCCTCCACATTCGGTGCAGCCCAGTATGAGGCTGATAACCCTGTCCGGGTAATTAATCGCAAATTCCTGAGCAATCATGCCGCCCATAGAAATGCCGAAAACATGTGCCCGGTCGATGCCGATGGCGTCGAGCAATCCTCTAGCATCGGCAGCCATGATCTTCACGTTGTAGGGCGGGTCCGGCTTGTCGCTCCGCCCCGTACCCCGGTTGTCAAAGATAATGACGCGATACTCCCGGGAAAGAGTTGGAATCAATGCCGTCCAATGTCCGGAGTACTGGCCATAGCCACTGATTAACAACAGTGGCTCACCATCGCCATGTGTCTCATAGTAGATATTGATATCGCCAACCTTTACCGTAGGCATTTCACAGCCCCCTTAGTTCAAATATCGCGCCGACATTCTACACCAATCACGCCCTTGAGGTCGATAGTTTGTGCCAGTTGCTCTCTCCCCCGGCGGGAGAGAGTTAGAATGAGTAGGATTCTGCCCATGTAGCATTGCTGAGTATTTTCAGCTAATATGTATAGCTGAGAAACCTGTATGATATGCCCCATGCTGCGCTCGAAGAGGAGCTGGAAAGGAGCTGCTAAATGGACTCTGTAATTTACGAAGAAAGCCCCCGCTATGACTCATTGCTCAAAGCCATCATGGTGCTGCCTGTGTTCTTCATACTTTTCGGTATATACTATCTATTCATCGCCCAGGTCGAGGCAGCAATTGCCATGTTCGCCACAACCATAGTCATGGCTGCCATCTTCTGGGCGATATTTCCCAGGAAGTACCAGATACTCGACAGTAAGTTCAGGGTAGCCCTCGGTGGACCATTCTCTCTTAGCGTTCACTTCGATAACCTGGAAACTGCCAGAGCGCCTGAGGGTGCGACCTTCGGCATCAACTTCCCCACCTGCTTCTCAGGCGACCGCGTGGTGCAAATCGTCAGGAAAAAGGGCTGGTACGTAAACATAACCCCAAACGACCGTGACCTGTTCCTGGAAAACCTCAACAAAGCCCTGACTGACTGGAGGAGGCAAAACCCAAGTTAATGCTCGATGTCATTGCGAGTACTTCGTCACCGCTCATTCTGAGCCTGCCGAAGAATCTAAACCCAGAACGTGTCATTCTGAGCCTGTCGAAGAATCTAAACCCAGAACATGTCATTCTGAGCCTAGCGAAGAATCTAAACCCAGAACGTGTCATTCTGAGCCTGTCGAAGAATCTGAACCCTTCGTACAGTTTATCCAGAGCAGATCCTTCGGTCACTTCTTTCCCTCAGGATGACATAACACAGGAGCCTTATGAAACCTATTGAATGGTTAGACAGCAAAATCAAGATTATCGACCAGACGCAACTGCCTGGCAAGCTGGTCTTTGTCGAGCTCCGCAGCTACGCCGAGGTCGTCGCCGCCATCAAGGTGCTCAAGGTACGCGGTGCGCCGGCGGTCGGAGTAGCCGCCGCCTACGGCATCGCCCTCGGCGCCCAAAACATAAAGGCGGAAAATAAAGCTAAATTCCTTAGCCAGCTGGATAAAATCCTGCACGCTTTCGCCGCCAGCCGTCCCACGGCAGTTAATCTATTTGCAGCCATCGACCGCATGAAAAAGGCGGCGTCAGCGGCTGATATCGCCACCATAAAGCAGGCGCTCATCGACGAGGCAAAGGCAATTCACGCCGATGAAGAAGCCGCCACCGGGCGTCTCAGCCGTATCGGAGCCGGGCTTATCAAGGACGGCTTCGTTATACTGACACACTGCAACGCCGGTCCACTGGCAACTGCCGGCTACGGCACGGCTCTGGGCGTCATCAAAGCCGCCGCGGAGCAGGGCAAGAGAATCGAGGTCATCGCCACCGAGACCCGTCCCCTGCTCCAGGGCGCCCGTCTCACCACCTGGGAGCTGATGCAGGAGAACATACCGGTAACCCTGATTACCGATTCCATGGCTGGCTATTTCATAAACCGGGGCAAGGTAAGCTGCGTACTGCTCGGTGCCGACAGGATTGCCGCCAACGGCGACACCGCCAACAAAATCGGCTCCTACACCTTAGCCGTGCTGGCTAAAGAAAACGGCATACCCTTTTACGTGGCGGCGCCCACCAGCACCATCGACCTCTCTTTGAAGTCCGGCGCTGAAATCCCCATCGAGGAACGCAACCCGGATGAGGTAACCCATATCGGCGGCATTCGCCTGGCTCCAAGAGGCGTCACCGCCGCCAACCCCGCCTTCGACGTCACCCCACACAAATACATAACCGCCATAATCACCGAAAAAGGTGTCATCAGGAAGCCGTACCTAAACAGCCTAAAGAGATTAATTGGTGAGGAATAACATTGAAAATCTAAGAACCCCGGTAGTATACTCATCACGAGGTGGATTTTTATGGGAGATAAAGCTCAAGAGGAAGAAACTAGAGAAGCTAAAGTTATTCATCCGTTTGAAAAGCGTTTTAATATTCCTTTACCTCTCGAAGATATTAAGCAGCGATTTATGAACAGGATATGGAATGGCTTTAATCAGAAATTAAATTTCTTTATGGGAAATCCCCCCCTTTCTGATCTCCTTCCTGTACTGAGAAATGTAGCTGACGGGCTGGGAGTAACGTATAGAGTAGGTGCTGGTTTTAAATATTATGCGAGCGGAGAATTCAATCACTTATTGGATTCCTTGGAGCTACTTTATGCAGGATTATTACAAAATCACAAACCGCTCTCTGTAACGCTGGAAAAAATAATTGAAGATGCAATGACAATGACCAAGCGTGAAATTGACCTTGGAATAGAGTGGAAAGATGGTATTTTTCAGCCCAGCGGCGCTAAGCTATTGGATGAAGAATTAGTGAATGAGCCTATGAAGTGGCTGGCTGACCCGAAGTATAAGAATGTTCTCCAACCATTCCAAAAAGGGCTGAAACATTATTTGGAAGCGACCAAAGACCCTAGCAAACTACCAGATACTGTAACTGACATGTATGAGGCCTTAGAGGCTCTGGCCAGAATAATCAATGGAAACGACAAGAATCTATCGGCTAATGCTGCACAATTCGTAGATAACTTGGGATTAAGTGAATACTATGCCAAAATGCTGAATGAATATTGTCAGTACGCGCATCAATATAGACACGCTGTTAGGCAAGCCAAGGGAAGAACACCGCCAAAGCCACAGGAAGTTGAAGCGTTTATCTATACCACTGGACTATTCATCAGACTAGCAATCCACCCCTCCTAGTACCAGCTTAAACGAATCACGTCAAACGGTAATTACCACCAGTTGAATTTCAGTCGAGAGCTAAATCATCAGAACATGGGGCATAGGAATTCACCCATATTATCAGCGTTAACTATGAAATTATTAAGGACTCACCCTACTGCGTTGCAGGTGAATAAGGCACTGTAGGTTGCAGTAGGAAATTATCATAAACAAAGTATGCTCCCAACACGAGGAAAGCTAGTATTATAGGAATTAGTACCAAGCCTATTCCCCAATTCCTCCAAGTTCTCTGCGTCTTATTGAAGTGCTCAACGCTGTCCCATCTCCTGCTCTGCCATGCCCATTTGCTTCCATTAGCTCCCAGTATAATAGATATGATTAGGCCAACGAAAGGCAGAGGAATCAAAGTAAGAAAAGATACCCAGACACTATTGCCAATACCCCATATCCAAGCCAATAAGAATGCTCCCCAGTTCCAGCCTTGGATTTCGTAAGGGACTATTGCTTGCTTTCCTTGTCCAGAAGTGTTTGGCACAGGCACAGATTGCTGTCCCCATTCTCGTTGCGTTTGCTGCTGGTAGATAGTTGGAGTCTGTATCTGTGGTTGTGCTTGCCAATTTAGAGCTGCCCCACAATTTCCGCAGAACCTAAAACCAAAAGGAACTGGAGAACCACAACCGGGGCATGAAAACGTCTGCTGCATTCTATAACCTTCCCCCTACCACATTGTTAAATCATCTATTGCTGTCGTAGACGATGTGTTAAATCAATTATACACCCAGCCAGAATCAAACAGAATACCCCTGTGCCCCATCACACAGGCGGTGATAGTCACCAGTTTGATTTGAGGCGAGAGCTAAATCAACATCAAAACATGGGGCAGATGAACCTGGTAAGCACCCACCATATCAGTGCGATAAGAACCAGGGCTATAAGTATGTTGATGAGTATTCTAATCATTCGGTTGACCCCCTCTCGGCGTTGAATTCGATTTCCTGGATACCCCCCGATTATACACCCAGCCGAAGGGAAATAGAATACCGCATGCTCACAGAGTGAGCATTAAATCCTAAACCCCAAGCACCAAATCCCAAACAAATTCAAATGGCCCAGGTGTTTCCGGGGTTATTTTCCTACTCAACGGGATTCTTCGAGGGGTTTTATACTGAGCCAGATCCTTCAGTCGCTCCACTCCCTCAGGATGACAGAAGCGAAGGGCTCAGATTCTTCGACAGGCTCAGAATGATCGGGGTGAGGCAGAATGAGCAGGGTGAGGCAGAATGAGGGGGGAAAGAGCTTGATGAAAATAGCGAAGGGTCCAGATTCTTCGCTACGCTCAGAATGACAGGAGAGGGACTCTCTCAGGATGACAGAAGCGAAGGGTCCAGATTCTTCGACAGGCTCAGAATGACAGTTGCGGGACTCTCTCAGGATGACAGAAGCGAAGGGTCCAGATTCTTCGCTACGCTCAGAATGACAGGGGGAGGGGGGAGAATTAAAGGCGGTGATTGTCAGCAACGGGATTTCCAAGTATAATTGCGGCGTTTCCGCGCAGCCTCAGTAGCTGCGCAAGCCCAGATACGGAGGGTTAAAATGCAACCTGAATTGATGCTAGTTGTGCTGACGGTATGGATGTTCATCCTGTGGTTCGGCTCCGTGGCGCTGGAAGCCACCGGAATGGAGCGGAAAAAAGCCCGCTTCCAGGCGCTCTCGGCACTAACCGGCACCGGCTTCACCACACGGGAGGCGGAGGACATAGTGGGGCATCCCCGGCGCCGCCTTATAGCCACCTGGCTGATGTTCCTGGGCAGCGTTGGCATTATACTGTTCCTGCTCATTTTCCTGGTGATAATCCTGGTGGGAGCAAAACCAGTCAAGCCGACATCATCCGTTCTCATTATCCTTTCGGCTCTGCCACCAATCGCCTTGATGGTGCTTTTCTGGATAGGCGTACTGGACAAGCTGGCAACTGCAATAGTCAACTGGCTGAAGCGTTCGGCATATTTCACCTCTGACTTTTCAATCAGGGAGATAGTCCACCAGGCAGGCGACTACAGCATAGCCCGCCTGACAATAGGCAGGAAGGCAGCGGAGGTGGGCTGCAAAATAGGCGACATCAGCCTGGCAAAGCATGACATCAAGATTCTGGCGATTGAAAGAGGCGACAGAACACTGGCTTTCCCTGAGTCTAAGGAGGTTGTGCAGGCTGGAGACCACCTGCTGTGCTACGGCAAGACAGACGAAATGAGCGGATTGATGAAGCAATGAGGAGAATGATTAGCAAATTTCCGTGTTATTTCACGTTCTTTTCTTTTTGTCATTCTGAGGAAGCCCTTCGCCCATGTCATTCTGAGCGTAGAGAAGAATCTCATAGGGCTCAGGGTAAACTCCGCGAAGAACCTGCAGACCCTTCGCTGTCGCTCAGGGTGACAACGGACAACCCTGCTAAAAACTTATTGTAAGGAGATTTAATTATGGTTGAGGCTAAAGTTGGCATTATCGGCGGCAGCGGTCTGTACCAGATCGAGGGTATGACCGAAGCCAGGGAAATAAGGGTAAAGACGCCCTTTGGCGACCCCAGCGACGCTATCACGCTGGGCAAGCTGGAAGGCGTGCAGGTGGCTTTTCTGCCCAGGCACGGCAGGGGGCATCTCATCAGCCCCAGCGAGCTGCCGGCAAAAGCCAATATCTACGCCATGAAGACGCTGGGCGTGGAATACATACTCTCCGTAGCCACAGTGGGCAGCCTCCAAGAGAAAATCAGACCTCTGGACATAGTTATACCCGACCAGATTATCGACCGCACCTTCCTCAGGGACAATACCTTTTTCGGCAAGGGCATAGTGGGGCATGTCGCCTTTGCCGACCCTTTCTGCCCGGTGCTCGGCGATGTGCTCTACGATTCGGCACGCGAACTGGAGATACGGGCGCATGACGGCAGCATCTGTATAGTCATGGAAGGTCCGCAGTTCTCCACCAGGGCTGAGTCAGAGCTATACCGCTCCTGGGGAGCACACGTCATCTACATGACGGGCTTGCCGGAGGCTAAGCTGGCTCGTGAGGCGGAAATCTGCTACGCCACCATGGCGGTGGTAACCGACTACGACTGCTGGAAAGAGACTTACGAGGTTGTGTCTGTGGACATGGTTGTAGACAATCTGAGGCGAGGCGTTGAGAACATCAAGCGGATATTGAAGCATGCCATAACCCATCTGCCCAAGGCGAGGAACTGCATTTGCGCCAGCGCCCTGAAAAATGCCATAATCACCTCCCCGGAGCTTATACCGGAGCAGGTTAAGAAAGACCTGGCACCGATTATCGGCAAGTATGTAAAATAGGTAAACCGATGACATCAAAAATAGAGTTCAATTGTCTGCCCACGGCAATAGGCAGCATGCCTCAGACCAACCCGGAAGAGGCATGTTCCCTGGTGGCTAAATATCTGCCTGACCTGCCCGCCTGGCCGCAACTGCCGAAGCGCTCCCCATTGGAGAACATGTACGCCCAGTTCAGCGAAGGCTTCCCCGGGGTAGTGCTGGAGGGAGCTAAAGTCTACGTGGAACGCACGGCGGATTTCGACAGACAGCTGGAGAAGCTTTATAACGACGACCTGGAGCATAACACCGACGACTACGGCATAAGCGCCGAATACGCTTCCGGACTGCATGCTTTCCTGGCTCTCAGGGGAAAACATCCCCACATGGTCAAGGGGCAGATAACCGGACCCATCACCTGGGGGCTCTGCGTCACCGACAGGGAACAACGAGGCATACTCTATGACGATCTGCTGGCTGAGGCACTGGCAAAGTTTCTGCGGCTTAAAGTCATGTGGCAGGAAAGCTTCCTAAGCCAGATTTCACCCCATACTATCATCTTTGTTGACGAGCCTTACCTGACCTCGCTGGGCACAGCCTTCGTCTCCGTACCCAATGAGCAGGTAACAACCCTGCTGGAAGAGGTCTTAAGCGGCATAGAGGGGCTTAAGGGAGTGCATTGCTGCGGCAGCACCGACTGGTCGCTGCTCCTGAAAAGCTCCACTGACATACTTAGTTTCGATGCCTATAACTACGCCGACTCGCTGAGCTGCTATCCCGCCGAGGTGAAAGCTTTTCTGGAGCGGGGCGGCAACATCGCCTGGGGCATTATCCCTAACACCGAAGAGGCTTCAGCCAAAGAATCAGTAGCCAGCCTGTATGACCGGCTCAGCGAAGCCATGGCGCCTTTTACCCGAGATGGCATACCTTTTAAGCAGCTCGTGGCTCAAGGGTTATTGACTCCATCCTGCACGCTGGCGTCCATGTCCGATGAGGCTGCCATCCACACCCTGGACCTGCTGGCTGAGCTTTCGGCAAAGGTGAGGAGCAAGCACGGGGATTAGTAACAAATCTTGCCTGTCATTGCGAGTCCTTCCGCTGAAGGACGTGGCAATCTCATCATGTCGTCCACGTGTGAGATTCTTCGGTCGCTGCACTCCCTCAGAATGACAGGAGGATGGCAAGATTGCTTCGTCGCCCTTCCACGGAAGGGCTCCTCGCAATGACAGCATGGAAAAGTCGGCAACAGTTCCCTCAAGTGGTAGTGAAATAAAAGGGGGGCGATTTCTTACAATCGCCCCCCTGTCTTTCTAATGCGTGCTGATTAGGTGCGGCGGACTAACAATACCACCAGACTGGCAACGATTAGAATACCGATGGACACTAGAAGAATCAAGCCACCAGTTTTCGAGCCACCGTTTTCAGATGGGCTAGAAGAGGTACTGCTGCCGGCATTGAGTATGGTGAAGCTGCCGTTCTTGCCAAGTATATCTACGTTGTAAGTTCCGGGCTGAGCCTTGTTCACTGTAAATTCCACCGTCTGAATGCCCTGCGGGTCAACGCTGACCATCCGGTTTTGCTCCACCTGGCCGTTTATCTTGAGGGCGACGTTGAGCTGGCCGGTTTCACCACCGGTGTTGACCACGTTAGCGGTGATGGTCACCGGCTGATTGGCATATGTCTGCTGCGGGTTGACGCTGACATACTGCGCCGAAAGCTGAGCCGGGCTGAACAGGTTGGATGGTTGCGCCATGGATGGTGAAGCATTCGGATTAGATGGTGCTGCTGATGAATTCACTGTGAAACCACCAGTTAATGTTCCGGTGCCGAAAGTCGTGGTCACCGAGACATCCCTGGCTCCCGGGACAGCATTACCGGTGATGGTGATACCTGCCCTTATCTGTGTGTCGGAGTCAATCGCGAAGCTATTAACAATTATGCCGTCGCCGAAGCTTACTGCTGTAGCCCCGGTGAAATTGATGCCTGTTATGATAGGACTGAGCGTTTGCCTCTGTATGCCGGAGTTCGGGCTTACCGCGGTTACAATGGGTGTTGGCATTGCCGGTCCGCCGGGGTCAATGATTGTACCGTTAGCGACGCCGTCAGCGTCTCCCAAACCTCCATCCATAAGCGTAAGCGTCAGCACATTATCGCCGTCATTATCACCCAGAAGGGAGGAGCAATCAACCCATTGCCCGTTAAGGCACTTCCAGTATTGTGTGCCTGCAGGCAATGGTGCAGGCAAGGTAATAGTCACGGTTACTGTTTCACCCGGGTCGAGACCAAGTATGTTGAAGGAGAAAAGACCCTGCGGAAACTCTGTACCCTGCCGCGGGATGCAGGGGATTTCGGTCGGGGCCAAGGCGGTTAGCTTGGCAATCCCGCCAGCACTGGTGGAGAAGGTAGCCGTACCCGTTCCCGTGTTTACGGTATCTGTATCGGGCGGAATGAGGCGTGCATAGTGGAGAGAAAAGAGGCCGGCGGTGGCGTAGCTGATGTGGGGATAATCGCTGCTGTCCAGAGCTAGCGAGGTGGCTCCGACAAGACGCGGGTCCACCGTCTCCGTTGCCCAGGCTGTGCCCGTCCAATGGGCATAGTGGAGGGAAGGCGCTCCCCCAGTCGCATAGCTGATGTGGGGGTAATCGTTGCTGTCCAGCGCTAGCGAGACGGAATGTAAATTATCGCTCCCGTCCACGGTCTGTATATCCCATACTCCATCCGTCAAACTGGCATAATGGAGGGAGCCAATGCCAACGCTAACGCCAATGCCGCCGGTGGTGTAGCCGATGCAAGGGCAATCGTTGCTGTCCAGCGCTATCGAGGTGGAATTCACAGGGCGCTCGTCCACGGTCTGTATATCCCAGGCTCCGCCCGCCAAACAGGCATAGTGGAGGGAGGCAATGCCGCCGGTGCTGTAGCTGATGTGGGGGCGGTTGCTGCTGTCCAACGCTATCGAGGTGGCTATCGCCGGGCTCTCATCCAAGGTCAGCATATCCCAGCCCGTGCCCGTCGGCCAGGCATAGTGGAGGGAGCCCTCAGGGTAACCGAAGGTCGTGTAGCTGATGTGGGGATAACCGTAGCTATTCAGCGCTAGCGAGCAATCCCACGCATCACATTCCTCCACCGTCTCTTTCACCCAGGCTGTGCCTGTCCACCGGGCATAGTGGACTGATTGGCCGGTCAGGGTCGTGTAGCTGATGTGGGGATAATCGTTGCTGTCCAGCGCTAGCGAGGTGGCCCTCGCTGGGACATTGTCCACCGTCTCCTTTGCCCAGGCTGTGCCCGTCCATCGGGCATAGTGGAGGGAGTTGCCGAAGGTCGTGTAGCTGATGTGGGGGTAACCGTAGCTGTCCAGCGCTAGCGAGGTAGCCCACACATTGCCATCATCCACGGTCTGGATATCCCAGGCTCCGGCTGGGACGGCCGCCAGGGCGGGGCTTGTGGGCATAGCCATAGCACCCACTCCCAGAATCAAGGCCACCACCATCACCACCGACAAGTATCTCCAGGCTCTTAGCTTAGTCATTCCATACCCCCTAAGTTGTGCTTAGACAAAAAGAAAAAACCTTAACTGCCGGCCTATGGGCAGTTCTCCGCTATTCTTTCACACTCCCCCCCCGTTGTCAATGGGTCTGGGAGACTTTTGTATACCGTGTTATCCCGAAATGAGATTCATCGTTCGCGGAGTTTATCCTGAGCTGGGGTACATTATTCGACAGGCTCAGAATGAGCGGGGGGGGGGGAGTCAGAACGAGCAGGGGTGAAGGGCTCCTTCAGAATGACAGGAAGATGGCGAGCTTGCTTCGCCGCTAGCGCTCCTCACGATGACAATGGTAGTGTAAGTTGAAATCTCAAGCTACTTAAGCGATAATACAAGGCAAACTTAGGAAAGTGGTTTTATTAGGTGACAAAAATGAATAAAAGTAAAAGAATGGCTATTCTGAAGCATCGCAAACGCCGCAAGAAGCTGGAAGAGAGAAGGAAGGCTATAGCGCTGGCCGGTCTTACCGACGTAGCTGCTAAACCAGCAGCGGTGGCAGTTGCCGAGGCACCGCCAGCACCGAAGAAACCGGTAGCCAAGAAGAAGGCGGAAGCAGTAGCAGCCAAGCCAAAGGCAGCCAAAGCCAAAGCAGAAGCGCCAAAGGCAAAAGCTGTTAAAGCAAAAGCAGCTGAGGCAGCGCCCAAGAAGCCAGCGGCCAAGAAGAAGGCGGAAGCTGCGCCTAAAGCTGTAGCTGCCAAACCAAAGGCGAAAGAGGCTAAAGCGAAGGCGGAAAAACCAAAGGCAGCTAAAGCCAAGACAGCAGCACCAAAGGCAGCCAAGGCGAAGCCAGCAAAAGCAGAAGAGCCGAAAAAGCCTGCCCGAAAGAAGAAGACCTAAGCCGCTTAGACTTAATGGTTAATGTCTACCTCTTAACCGGTAGCCCGGGGACAGGCAAAACTACCGTCATCAGGCAGGCGGTAGCCATGTCTAAGGCTAAAGCCGGCGGTTTTTATACCGAAGAGATAAGAACCGGCGGGGCAAGGCAGGGCTTCAGGATTGTTGCCTTAGACGGTCAAGTCGCCACTCTGTCGCACGTCGACTTTCCCTGTCGCTATCGAGTAAGCAAGTACGGGGTCAACGTCCAGAACCTGGACAACGTCGGAGTCGCCGCCATCGACCGGGCGATAGAGGAAAGCGATTTAATAGTCATCGACGAAATAGGCAAGATGGAGCTTTTCTCGCCCCGCTTCAGAGAAGCCGTACTCAAGGCGATAGACAGCGGAAAGAAAGTCCTGGGCACGGTCATGCTAAGCCCCAACCCTTTCGCCGATGGCATAAAACGCCACCCAAATGTCAAAATAATGGAGCTTACAAGAGCCAACCACGACCGGGTTCTGACAGAAATACTGAACTGGGTGAAATGAGAATTTCGAGCAGTTTGCCTCCGTCATGCGAGTCCTTCGCTCTTTGTCATTCTGAGCGTAGCGAAGAATCTCACCATGCTCCCCACCAAGATTCTTCGGTCGCCCAGTTTATCCTGATCCAGATCCTTCGTCGTCCTTCCAGGGAAGGACTCCTCAGGATGACAGGAGGAGGAGTCGAGATTGCCACGTCCTTCAGCGGAAGGACTCGCAATGACAAATAAACAACCTGTGAAATAGACTAAACGTGAAAATAACTCTTAAGCCGACAGGCAGCATTGATAACAACATACTGGAAGAGCTCAAGGAAAAGCTGAATCAAACCTTCGGCTGCCCCGTAGAGGTAACCCCGGAGGATATTAAGCTTGAGCAGGCATACAACTCAAAGCGGGGGCAATACCTGGCTTCGAAGTTGCTCGCCCGGCTGAAGAAATCAGGCGTGGCTAAAGATGAAAAGGTGCTTGGGATAGTTGATGCCGACCTTTATGCTCCCGGGCTGCACTTCATCTTCGGCCAGGCTGACATGATATCTGGAGTAGCCATCATCTCTTTATGCCGCTTAAGGCAGGAATTGTACGAGTCGCCTCCGGACGAAGTCCTCTTCCTGGACAGAGCCATAAAAGAGGCGGTTCACGAACTGGGGCATACCTTTGGCCTGGAACACTGCAAAAACGCCAGGTGTGTCATGCACTTTTCCAACAGTCTGGCTGATACTGACTGGAAGCAGGCGGTGTTTTGTAGCCAATGTCGCCCCAAACTGATAAAATAGTCTAGTTTAAATCTCAACCCCTTGGGGAATGCCCGAAAATGTAGCCACGAGGCTTTAGCCTCGGCCTGTCATTCTGAGAGAGCCCTTCGCCTTTGTCATCCTGAGGGAGCGAAGTGACCGAAGGATCTGGCTCAGGATAAACTGAGCGACCGAAGAATCCCCGATTTGTGGAGCCTAAGCTGGGCTGTGTGAGATTCTTCGCTGCGCTCAGAATGACAGGGGAGAGGGCTCAGAGTGACAGGGGAGAGGGCTCAGAGTGACAATAAAGAAGCTCAGAATAACAATGAAAATCACAGAACGACGGATAATAATTTAGGAGGTATAGACATATGAGAAAAGTAGCTGCAGTCGGCGTGGGAATGACGAAATTCAGCGGCAAGCAGGACAAGACAACCATAGAGCTTTTCGCCGAAGCCGCCATCGACGCCATAAACGAGGCGAATTTGAAGCCAAAGGACATTCAGGCTTTGTTTATGGGAAACGTCCTGGGGGACTTCGCTGAGGGGCAGTCACAGCCACAAGCTTTTGCTGCTGACTACATCGGCGCCCACAATATCCCCGCCAACAAGTACGAAAATGCCTGCGCCTCATCCAGCGCCGCCCTTCGCGATGCCTTCCTGTGGGTGGCTTCAGGGTTCTATGACATCGTGCTGGTCGGTGGCTCCGAGACTGCTGCCAAGATGGGAACGCCTCTGGCTACCCGGACATTTGCCATGGCCAGCGACAGCCGTTACGAATATCCCTGCGGCATCACCTTCCCCGGCGTCTTCGCTCTGATTGCCCACCTCTATGCCAGGAAATACGGCATACCGCTGGAGAAGCTCAAGCAGCAGATGGCTCAGGTCACCGTTAACTCTCACTACTATGGCGCACGAAATCCAAAAGCCCAATTCCAGAAAGAGATAACTATGGACGACGTGCTCAACAGCTTTATGGTGTGCCAGCCACTTCAGCTATACGACTGCTGCCCGTTCTCCGATGGAGGCTCAGCCGTTGTCCTGGTTTCAGGAGAGAAGGCTAAAAAGCTGACCCAAAAGCCTGTTTTTGTTGCCGGCGTCGGTCAGGCTTCGGCGGGCAGCCTGCTCAGCCAGAAAGAGTACCTGCCGCGCATCAGGGCACGGGAACTGGCAGTCGAGCAATCCTATAATATGTCCGGACTTAAGCCAAAGGACATAGACGTCATCGAGCTTCACGACTGCTTCAGCATAGCTACAATTGTGGCACTGGACAGCCTGGGTTTCTTCGAGTACGGTAAGTCCGGCGAGGCTGTGGAGAAAGGTGAGACCAGGATTGGAGGCAAGATAGCGGTAAACCCGTCAGGCGGACTGAAATCCAAGGGGCACCCCATAGGCGCCACCGGCACCGCTCAGGTATACGAAATCGTCAGGCAGTTAAGAGGCGAATGCGGTGAGCGCCAGGTCGAAGGCGCCAAAATAGGCATGACCGACACGCTCGGTGGAGACGGCGGCACGCTTTGCAACGTGATTCTGCAAAGGGGCTGGTAATTTACCACTAAGGAGACTGAAAATGGAACATAAACTGAATTTTAAACAATACAGCGAGGCGCTTAAGCAGAACAAACTGCTGGGCTTGAAATGCAAGCAATGTGGCAACATAACCGTGCCACCTAAAATAGGCTGCAGCAAATGCTACTGCACTGAGTTAGACATCGTGGAATTAAGCGGCAAAGGTAAAATCCAGACTTTCACCACTGTTTTCGTGCCGCCAGAGGGGCGTGAGGGAGAATGCCCCTATATTATAGTTCTGGTGGAATTAGAAGAGGGGCCCTGGATAATGGGCAACCTTACCGGAATTGACCCGAACAAGGTAAATATGGAGATAATGGGCAAAAGCGTGAAGATGGGGCATGCGGTTTTCCCCGGCGACAAATACTCTGCCGGCGAGGGAGCCAGGCCGCTCTTCAGCCTGAGGACTTAAAGTCTATTGACATCGAAAACCATCGCCATTATACTCAGTTCTATCAATAACCTAAGGAGGTGGACATGAAAAGGTTGTTTTCAATTGCCTGGCTAATGCTTCTAATCAGCAGCCTGGCGTTAGGTTCACTCGCCTGCTGGCCTTCATTCACAGGTACTACTACCACCACAACGCCAGATGCGCCCACCATTGTGGCATTCTCAGCCGCTCCCACCGAAATAACGGAGGGAGAATCGGCAACGCTCATCTGGAACGTAACCAACGCCACCAGTATCGAAATAGACCAGGGAGTGGGCACCGGACTGGCGGCAGCCGGGACTGTATCGGTCTCGCCAAGCTCAACCACAAACTACACATTGACCGTCAGCAATAGTGCTGAAAGCGCTACACTGTCCGTCACCGTCACGGTGACTGAAGCGGAATCAACTACACCGACGACTCCAACTACTCCCCCACCACCAGCATTGCCACCTAATATAGTTGCCTTCGATATCAGCCCAAACAGCATCCACAAGCCACCCGGGCCAGGGCCTTATTCCGCGACAATGCGCTGGGAGGTACGCAATGCCACCAGCGTGACCATAAACGGCATAGCAGAGCCTCACAGCGGGGGTAAAGTGCTTACACCGTCGCTGGGAACCCATACTTATACGCTCAAAGCCACAAACGCCAACGGCACCGTGACCAGAACACAGACCCTTCTCGTCACTCATTGATGTAATTCTGGCTAAAAAGGCTACTCAGCCAGGGGTGGTCTACTGGTATGCGGTAGACCACCATATGTATGCTGAGGCTTTTTGAGGATTAAAGATAGAAAAAATGACAGAACAACCAGCTTTAGTTCAAGCGTTACTTAAACCTGAAATCTACCCTCACAACCCCAAAAAGGTAGAGCTGGTGCAGACCCAGATGTCCTTCCTCTTCCTCACCGGCGACTACGTTTACAAAATCAAAAAGCCCGTCGATTTGGGCTATCTGGACTACACCACGCTGGAGAAGCGCCGCTTCTTCTGCCAGCAGGAGATAGAGCTGAACAGGCGCCTGTGCCCCGAAATCTATTTGGAAGTCGTCCCCATAGTAAGCAGCCAGGGACAAATCCGCCTCGGTGGCGAAGGGCAGGCAATAGAATACGCAGTGAAAATGAAACAGCTACCCGAAGAGCGGATGATGGACAGGCTTTTGCCCCAGGACAAGGTAAAAGAGGAGATGGTGGTCAGGGTGGCTGAGAAGCTGGCGGCATTTCACGACAAGGCTAAAACAAGTCCCGAAATCAACACCTACGGCAAGCTGGACGCCATTATAGTCAACACCGAAGAGAACTTCATTCAGACAGAGAAATATGTGGATATCTCAATACCTTCCCTGAAATATCACAACATAAAAGCTTATAACAATGACTTCATCAAAACGAATGCACCGTTGTTCAATAAGCGAATAAAAGATGGCAGGATAAGAGATTGCCACGGCGACCTTCACGCTGCCCATGTCTGCCTCAGCAACGGAATATATATCTACGATTGCATAGAGTTCAACGACAGGTTCAGATACGGTGACGTCGCTTCAGAAGTCGCCTTCCTGGCTATGGACTTAGACCGCTTCCAGCGAGCCGACCTGTCCCGGGCTTTCGTTACCGCCTATGTCCGCCTGAGCCAGGATAAAGAACTGCTCCAACTGCTGAATTTCTATAAGTGCTACCGAGCCTACGTCCGGGGCAAGGTAGCTAACTTCATGCTGGATGACCCCCATATCTCGGAAAAGGAAAAGACAAGTGCTCTGGCTGCTGCCAGGAGTTATTTCGAGCTTGCCGAATCATATATATGATGTATTAGAATGGAGTAAGCTGAATCGGACCAGGAGAACGCTGGGGTAGCAGATAAAAGGAGGCAATAGATTGAGAGAGCCGTTTGCTAGATTTGTGGAAAATGAGATGGGAACCGGTTTCTTGCTTATAGTTTGTGGTCTGCCCGGCACATGGAAAACTGAGACCACCGAGGAAGTGGCAAAGATTAAGGGCTATCCACTACTCCGAACTGACCTGATTAGACTGGAGGTGCTGAAAAACGAGGACATATTTGACGAAAAAGTCGCCTCCAATATGAATAAACGGACACTTGTCTATGACGAGATGTTCACCCGAGCGGAGGAGATTGTAAAAAAGGACGATGGCGTGATTCTCGATGCCACTTTCGTCACTCAGTCGCTAAGGAGACGCGCCGCTGCCGTAGCCGCCAAACACAACCTGACCTTCATCATCATGCAGACAGACTGCCCCCAGGAAGTGTCTATCGCGAGGATACTGAAGCGCACCAAAGAAAATTATGAATCAAACGCACTAACCGAAGAGGCCTATTTAAGCAATAAGAAGAAATTCGAAGAAGTGAATCTGGATGACTTAAATGGCTTGTACCCTGACCTTAATATCATCCATTTCATAGTTGATACCCGTAACGACCAGCCTGAGGATTGGTACATCACCAATGTGCAAAAGAAATAACTATAGATGAAGATAGATCTACACATCCACACCAAGACATTCTCAGATGGCAATCTGCATATAGAGGAGGTTTTCCGAGAAGCCAAAAAGAGAAATGTCAATTTAATGTCGACAACCGACCACGATTCCATAGACGGACAGGAAAGAGCCATCGCTCTGGCTAAAGAACATAACATAACTTATATTACCGGGGTAGAACTGAATGTAACATTCCAGTACCCTTCCAAATCTGGCAGAGCCACTTCTCTGGACTTCCTGGGATACCGGTACGATATCGGAAACCAGGAGCTGAAGAGCAAACTTGAATTGATAAGACAGCGCAGAGAGATAAGAGCTCTTGAAATCCTGGAGAAGCTGAATATTGAATTAGATAAAGAGAATATTGGCAGATTCGATGAGGAAGACATAAAGAAGATACAGGACAGCATTGATGGCGTGTTCGGGCGCCCCCACATAGCCAAATACCTGGTAGAAAAAGGAATTGTCAGCAGCCATCAGGAAGCATTTGATAGATATCTGGTCAAGTGTGATGTCCCCAAGTTCCCGCTTTCGCTGGCTGAAGCATCAAGCTTAATCAGAAACGCTGGCGGCATATTTGTGCTTGCCCACCCCAATGACCCGCAAGGGACATCACTGGTGAGCATAACGCCTGATTTAGACGAGCAGGCGAAGATTATTGAAGGACATATACTGGAATACATTGATGGTATAGAGTGCTGGCATTCGAGAAACGATGCCAGGACCACTGCGCACTACATTGAGTTGGCTAAAAAGCACCGCCTGCTCGTGACCGGCGGCAGTGATTGCCATCAGAAACCAATCATTATGGGCTCGCTGGATATACCTGATTATGTGGCAGAGCAGTTCATATGATGGCAGAATGTTGCGCTCAGATACTCTTTCATGCAGACAGATTCCAGATAAATTATAATAAGGAGTAGCCAATGAGTAATATTGTAAAGATAGTTTCAGAAAGGATCCGGGGATAATGGACTATGACATCAAAGACAAGGCATTAGCCGAGCACGGGAGGCTGCGCATCGAATGGGCCAGCCGGGAGATGCCGGTGCTGGGATTAATCAAGCAAAGGTTCACCAGGGCGAAGCCTTTGAAAGGCATTCGTATATCCGCCTGTCTCCACATCACCACTGAGACAGCCAACCTGGCTTTAGCGCTTAAGGAGGGAGGAGCCGACCTGGTACTATGCGCTTCAAACCCGCTGAGCACTCAAGATGATGCGGCAGCAGCACTTGTTGAATACGGCATGCCGACCTTCGCCATTAAGGGCGAGGATAACAAGACCTATTACAAGCACATAATTTCCGCTCTGGAGCATAAACCGCAGCTAACCGTAGATGACGGCGCCGATTTGGTCAGCACCGCCCACAGGGAGAAGACGCAGCTTCTGGCTAAGATAATAGGCGGCACCGAGGAGACCACCACCGGCGTTATAAGATTGAGAAATATGGCGGAAGAGGGGAAGCTGAAGTATCCCATCATCGCCGTGAACGATGCCAAGACCAAATATTTCTTCGACAATCGCTACGGCACAGGGCAGAGCACTATCGACGGCATCACCCGAGCCACCAATGTTCTGTGGGCTGGGAAAAAGGTGGTGGTCTGCGGCTACGGCTGGTGCGGCAGAGGCATAGCCAGAAGAGCTCAGGGGATGGGCGCCTCGATAATAATAACCGAGGTCAACCCCATCTCAGCGCTCGAAGCGTCTATGGACGGCTATCAGGTCATGCCATTAATCGAGGCGGCTAAGATTGGAGATATCTTTATCACCGCTACAGGAGACGTCAACGTTATCGATAAAGCCCACTTTTTAGAGATAAAGGACGGGGCTATTCTGGCTAACAGCGGGCATTTCAACGTCGAGATAAACATACCTGCTCTGGAGAAACTAGCCAAAGCGAAAAGGCAGATGCGCCCCTTTGTTGATGAATATACTTTAGCCGACAAGCGCCGGATTTATCTGCTGGGTGAAGGCAGGCTAATAAACCTGGCAGCGGCTGAGGGACATCCTGCCAGCGTCATGGATATGAGTTTTGCCAACCAGGCGCTATGTCTCGAACATCTGGTTAAAAACAAGGGAAAACTCAAGCCAAATGTCTACCCCGTGCCCGAGGAAATCGATAATGAGATAGGTCGACTGAAGCTCAAAGCTATGAACATAGCCATAGATTCCTTAACCAAGGAACAAAAGAAGTACCTGGAGAGCTGGGAAGAAGGAACATAATTAAAGGAGAAAAAATGTCGAATAGTTTTAATACCACCGCTTCCTATTTTTTCGCCTCGGAGTCGGTTACCGAGGGGCATCCGGACAAGCTCTGCGACCAAGTTTCCGATGCTGTCCTTGATGCCATAATAGCACAAGACCCCTTTGCCAGAGTTGCCTGCGAGGTTGCTGTGACTGTGGGACTGGTGATTGTTCTGGGTGAAATCACTACCAAGTGCTACATAGAAATACCTGACATTGTGCGTCAGGTGGTCAAAGATATTGGCTATATCAGGCCAGAGTACGGCTTCGATTACGAGAGCCTGGGCACACTGGTGTCCGTTAAGAAGCAATCAGCCGATATCTCCGCGGGCGTAACCAAGTCCAAGGAAGCCAGAGATGAGAAGAAAATCGACGAGCTGGATAAGACCGGCGCTGGCGACCAGGGGATGATGTTCGGCTATGCCTGCAACGAGACGCCTGAACTTATGCCACTGCCCATATCCCTGGCACACAAGCTGTGCCGACAGCTGGCTAAGGTGAGGAAGGATAAGACCATACCCTATCTCCGCCCCGATGGCAAATCACAGGTAACCGTGGAATACAACCACGGCAAACTTAAAAGGGTGGACTCTGTAGTGATTGGCGCCCATCACGACCCTGGCATCAGCCGCGACCAAATGGAGCGAGACATCAAAGAAAGGGTTATAAATGCCGTCATTCCATCCAAGCTCATGGATGATAGAACGACATACTACATAAACGGCGCCGGACAGTTCGTCATCGGCGGTCCAGTATCAGATACCGGCTTCACCGGACGCAAGATATTAGTCGATACCTACGGCGGCTATGCCCGCCACGGCGGTGGAGCTTTTTCAGGCAAAGATCCCACCAAGGTTGACAGGTCAGCCAGCTACATGACACGTTATATTGCCAAGAACATAGTCGCTGCCGGGCTGGCTGAGCGCATCGAGGTGCAGGTTTCCTATGTCATCGGCGTAGCCCACCCGCTATCCGTCTCCTGCGAGACCTTCGGCACAGGCAAGATTTCGGATAAAATTATCATTGACCTGATTAAGAAACATTTCGACCTCCGTCCTGAAGCCATTATCAGGCACTTCGACCTTCGCCGCCCCATTTACAGGCAGACGGCTAGCTACGGGCATTTCGGCAGGGATGACCTCGACCTGCCCTGGGAAAAGACGGACAAAGCCGCAGTTCTCAAGGCTGAAGCTGGGCTGTGAATAAAATGGACAAAATCATCCGATTCGGCACCGACGGCTGGCGAGCCGTTATCGCCGAGGACTTCACCTTCGACAATCTCCGGGCTTGCGCCCAGGGTGTGGCTAACCATCTCAAGCAAGCCAAGCTGGCTGAGCGCGGGCTGGTTATCGGCTATGATACCCGTTTCGCTTCCGAAGACTTCGCTGCCGCTGCCGCCGAAGTGCTTGCCGGCAACAAAGTTAAAGTAAACCTGTGTTCCAAAACAGCCCCGACACCGGTGATAAGCTATGCCGTTACCGCCACTAAGTCAATCGGCGGCATCATCATAACCGCCAGCCATAATCCGGGACGCTGGAACGGCTTCAAATACAAGGATGAGGCTGGAGCCAGCGCTCCATCTGATGTAGTCGCAGAAATAGAGAAAAATGCCAATGATGTACTCTCCACAGGAGAGGTGAAGCGACTTCCACTGGCTGACGGACTGAAAACAGGGTTGATAACATACCTTGACCCTGACCCGGCGTACTTTAAGCAGCTAAAGCAACTTATTGACCTGGAAGCTATTCGCCGCAGTGATTTAAAGGTCATCGTCGATTCCATGTATGGGGCTGGCATTGGCTACTTCAAGGAGCTTCTCAAAGGCGGCAAAATAGAAGTCGTAGAAATCAATGGTGAGCGCAATCCCTGTTTCCCTGAGATTCAACCAGAGCCTATCGCCAGGAACCTGGCCAAGCTCTCTAACACGGTTAAAAAACAGAAGGCAAATGTGGGCATAGCCAACGACGGCGATGCCGACAGAATCGGCATCATCGACGAAAAAGGAGATTTCCTCAACCAGCATCAGGTATTTTCACTGCTGGCTCTCTATTTTCTCGAAGTTTGCGGTGAACGTGGCGCCATAGTCGAGACCTTAACCGACAGCACCATGCTCCATATACTGGGAAAGCAATTCAATGTACCCGTCTATGAGACGCCTGTAGGCTTCAAATATGTGGCGCCGCTGATGATAGAGAAAAATGCACTCATTGGCGGTGAGGAGAGCGGCGGCTATGGCTTCCGCGGTCATATACCTGAGCGCGATGGCATACTTGCCGGCCTGTATTTCCTCGACTTCATAATAAAAACAGGCAAGACACCATCACAGCTACTTGACCATCTATTCAGCAAGGTCGGTCCCCACTACTACGACCGCATCGATGTTCACATCTCCGCCGATGAACGGCAGCTGTTCTCCGAGAAACTGTCTAAGGGTAGTATCAGCTCAATTGCTGGCTTAGAGGTAGCCAAGCTGGACACCACCGACGGTTATAAATACTACCTGATTGATGACTCCTGGCTGCTGCTAAGGTTCTCCGGCACTGAGCCGCTAATACGAATTTATGCCGAGGGGCATACTACGGAACAGGTTCAGAAACTGCTGGACGGCGGCAAGAAACTGTTGGGGCTTTGAGGTATGGTTGACTTAGACGACGTTCAAATATATAAGCGGCTCGACCCGGAAAACATGCTGGAGCACCTTCACGGCTTGCCCCGGCAATGCCGCGCTGCCTGGCGCAAGGCTAACGACTTCAAGCTACCTGAAGATTACGCCGAGATTGATAAAGTGGTGGTTCTGGGCATGGGTGGCTCGGCAATAGGCGGCGATTTAGTCCGCAGCCTGCTTTCATCGGAAAGCCAGCCCATTATCTTCATCAATCGCGATTATGACCTGCCAGCCTTTGTTGACGAAAGGACGCTGGTCATCGCCTCGAGCTACTCGGGAAACACCGAGGAAACGCTGTCTGCCTTTTCCCAGGCATTGAAAAGTAAGTGCAAAAAGCTGGCAATGACCACGGGTGGCAAGCTAAAGTCTCTGGCTGAAGATGCCAAGGTGCCGGTGTTCATTATAGATTACGTCGCTCAGCCTCGGGCTACCGTGCACTACAGTTTCATGGCCCTGGTGGCTTTCCTGCAAAAGTTAACGCCCGTGAAAACTCAAATGTTTGACAAATTAGGTCGTAAGCCAGATATCCAGATAGAAGAAATGATCAAAGACCTCGAAAAGTTACTTAGAGAGCTTAAGGAAACCGTTCCCGCCAGCTCAAATCGAGCCAAGCAACTGTCTGCTAAACTGCAGGGCAAAATAGCCGTGATTTACGGCGCAGGCACCCTCTCTGAGGTCGCCCGCCGCTGGAAGACGCAGATTAACGAGAACAGCAAATCCTGGGCATTCTACGAGGTATTCTCCGAGCTAAATCACAACGCCGTGGTCGGCTACCAGTTCCCCACAGAATTAGCTTCCCAGATATATGTAGTACTGCTCCGATGTCCTTCGCTCCACCCACGAATCCTAACTCGATACCAGGTGACCAGCGAAATCCTGAAGCAGAGCGGCATCAGCCACGAGACGATTAACAGCCAGGGTAGCAGCCAGCTCAGCCACATGATGAGCCTGGTCTATCTGGGCGATTGGGTCAGCTACTACCTGGCAATACTCAACGAAACCGACCCCACGCCGGTAAAAGCCATTGACTACCTCAAGAAGCGGCTGAGCCAGTCGAAGTAGGGTTTGAGCCTGCCTTCAGTAATCAGACCTGCACCACACAATAAGTGTCCAAATACATCTCTATTTGCTACAATAAGCAAACACTTAAATTCAGGAGGATAACTAACTATGCAACGATTTTCACTGGCTGTGGCTTTGGCTCTGTCCTTGGTGCTTATACTGGTATACGGTTGTGCGGGCTCAGTCAACCAGGAGGAGCAGTTAAAGGCCACCACGCTGCAAATTCAGAAAGCAGTACAATTGGAACTGGATAACCTGGACAGCGACCTATCGGTTGCGACATCTGAGCTATCCCGTACCGGATTAAGCGGACCCGAGGCAAGGCAGATACTGAACGGACTATGTAGCAAATATCCTTTCATGATTGACTTTGCCACCGCGGACACCTCCGGCAATATGGTTACAGTAGCTCCTGAAGCATATAGCAGCTACGAAGGCACATACATCGCCACGGAAAACATGACAGCGCCAGCTCTCAGCCAGATGCTTACGGCAGTGGAAGGTATGGATGCTGTTTCCCTTATGTGGCCTATCTTTTCCGAGAAGGGCGACTTCATGGGCACACTAAGCGCACTTTTCAAGCCTAAAACGTTGTTTACCATGGTAGCTGAACCAGCGCTAAAAGGGACCGGCATCGAGCTCAACGTAATGCAACTGGATGGTCTGACTATCTACGATTCTGAGGGTTCGGAAACAGGGAAAAATCTCCTTACAGACCCATCGTTTCAAGCTTATAAAGAGTTGGTAGAACTAGGTAACAGGATGGTTGCCGAGGAATCCGGAACCGGCAGCTATACATTCATAAATCATGCAACGGGAAAGCCGGTGAAAAAGCTGGCTTACTGGGTTAGCGTCGGGCTGCACGACACCGCCTGGCGATTGGTATCCGTGCATGAGGTCGCAGAGTAGCCATCACCCGTACTAATAGACAAACTTTATATCTGACATTATCCTGGCAGCAACTCTCTGAATATAAGAAGAGGAGGAAAATATGAAACATTCTCTATTATTTGTTCTTTTTTGTTTGCTGGTGGTGAGCATCATGGCAACTTCCTGTGGTCAGCAAACAACAAAAATCCGGGTTGCTACGGAGGCAACCTACCCACCATTCACGTATACCGATGAACAAACCAGCCAGATTGTGGGGTTCGATATTGATCTAATGAAGGCCATAGCCCAAAAAGAGAACCTTGAAATCGAATTTGTAGTTATGTCATTTGAGCCGCTTCTTGAAGGTATGGCTCAAGGCGAGTACGACGCCGCTATCTCCGCCATCTCAATCACCGAAGAACGCAAGAGTGACATGCTCTTCTCAGACCCGTATTTCAGGATTGCCCATGTTGTTACGGTGCACAAAGACAATACCTCTATCACCGGTAAAGACAGCCTCACAGGTAAAGTCGTTGGTGTTGAAATCAGGAGTACCAGTGCTTCCGACATGGGCGAAATGGAAGGTGTTACCATCAAGAATTACGTTGAGTATGGTTCTGCCTTTGACGATTTGATGGATGGCGTGATCGACGCAGTCGTCAGCGATGATACCATTGCGATCCATTATGTGAGCAGGAATACCGACAAGCTTAGATTAGTCGGAGAGCCATTCAATCAAGAGTACTATGGCATAGCAGTGGCTAAGAACAAGGCTAAATTGCTGACGAAAATAAACGCCGGCTTAAAAGCCGCCAAAAGCGAAGGGTTGATTGAAGAACTGGCCGAGAAATGGCTTCCGCAGTAAATCACTGAATGCCTTCTAAGGTATACACCTTAACCAATTGGCTGATTGTTCAATAAACGCTCGAGGGGCAGAAGGCGAGCTTCACCGTGCTTGGCGGCAGCGCATCCGGGGCATCTGCCAGCGGTGGATTGATTGCCTTAATAGCTATAGCAGTCTTGATTCTAGCCACGGCGGTGGTATTGATGATAAGCTTCCGCCGACCTGCTTAGCCGACGCGCCAACCCCAAAATTTCATCGCCACACACTGTGACGTCTTGTTTATCATCGCGTCTCCCTTTGCCAGTTTGGTAACTAAAAAATCTGTACTGCCTTGACTTCCTTGAAGTGTCTCCAGGAGCAGATTGTTTTTCCAAGCATTCTGTGGAGACCCCAGAAGTCTGGGGTCTCCACGAGTAGAACTAGTGTTATTTGAGCGTCAGGCTTTTGGCCACCGCCGATTGTAGCTCTTCATTGTAAGGCTCGAACGAGTCTACAGTATAACAATTTATACTGACCTGCTTGTCTACCTTAACTGCATCAATGCAGTAAGCCTTTACTTCATACCCGGTCGCTCTACCCATTCCTTGGGATATTGAATAGAGAACCATACTCGGTATTAGTATATGTCGCTGCTTCAAACGGAAGAGCCCCACCTGCCGCTGGAGGCGGAGGTGCTGCCGACTATTCCGCTGGAGCAGTAGGAGCCGCTGGCAGCGTACCCATCTCGGCCTGCAACTTCTCGAGTAGTACCGGTGGAATCTTCCACCTAACTGTGCCCGGAATATCCAGGTCTTTCCAGGCCTCGGGATATCCGGCAGCTACAGAAGCATCGGCATAGTCCGCATTCGGCCAGACGCCTAACAGTTCTCCGTTCTGCCACTGGACGGCGATACCGGTGTTAGCACCCGGGCCATAAACCACATCGTGAGGGTTCCCCAGTGGGGCATCCATCCCCGAAAAGCTAAAATGTGGAGACACGGTGGTAGTAATTTGTGTCGCTTCAAGTGCGGGAATCAAGGCTTCTGTATCCAGAGTTCCCGCCTTTTCTATGGCATCTTTCAGGATATACATGGCATCGTAAGTGCCGGCATTATAAGCGGGTATCTCTCCTGACCTGGCCACAAACTCATCAAAGAACGGCTGTGTCAGTGGGGTGTTTTCCATATTCTGAGAAAACGAAGCCAGGCTTGTCTCCCAGTCGCCGAAATTATTGGTCGCCTTCATGTAGCCAAGTGACGTACCCTCAACGTTAATACCCACCGAAGCCGCCGGGACTTGCAACTCGCCCCATGACCTGCCATACGGGATACCAACCGCACCGGAGATAATAGGGCAGATGATATCGGTATTGGCAGATTGTATGGCGGTCATCTCCGCCGTAAGCTCAGTGGCGTTAGGCGATGGTCTCCATACGCCAGAGACTTCCATACCCAGCCTTTTAGGCACAAAACTTTTCATCATCGCCGTCATGCTGTCAGCCCACTGGGCACCTTCAGAACATACAGCGACTCTCATCGGTCGCTGTATCCCGGTTTCTTCTTTGATTATAGCTCCAGCCATGGCTATTTCCATCAGCGTGTTGTCGACCAGATAGGCACTGACGAAGGGAGTAACCCTGAACCAGTACTTGTAGCGGTCGTAATCCAGTTTTACCACTGAATTTAGTGACGCGGCGGCAGAGCCACAACCAAGGAAAATCTTCTTATTGTCCATGGCGATTTCCTGCATGGGGGTCACCGCTTCTGTCCTGAAACCACCCATGATGTAGTCCACCTTATCTACCGATATCAATTTTTCCATGGCGGCGGATGCGTCGGTGATGCTAAGCGTCTCATTGGAGTCCGATTTTATCAGGTTTATGAAGTATGTGTCACCGCCGACTTTTATACCACCAGCCCCGTTGATTTTCTCAGCTGCCATTGTAGCACCCAACCACTGTTGCTGGCCCTGTACAAATTGCATCGGCCCGATGACGCCGACCTTTATTATATTCCCCGCCGGCGTGTTAGGTGGTATATTGAAGTTACCTCCCCCACCACCACAGGCAGGAATAACAAAAGCCATGAGCAAAAGACACGTAAACAGTAAGAATAAAACCCTTTTCATTTAGCTGTTAACCTCCTAAAACATTTTCCCTAATAGATTCATCTGCTGGCAAACACCATCGACCATTGTTTGCTCAGTGTGCTAAATCTTATTTGTCCGATACTACCACCCCCCCCAGGCTGATTTTAGTTGTAAATTCAATATGCTTTGAGCTTTCCAATCGAGCAACACTATACCATATGCAATATGCCATACACCATCGCACTTTCTGACGGATTGTGGTCCCCTGACAACCACCACTACAAAAAGGAAAAGACAAAGAGAACCATGCAGGTTTTTACCAGCTTCTCCAGCTCGGAAGCTTTAGCGCTTGGTATATTGAGGTGCCTTGCGGGCGCGCTTGAGTCCGTACTTCTTGCGCTCTTTTATTCGGGAATCTCGGGTTAACAACCCTTCCTGGCGCAGCAGAGGTCTGAACTGCTCGTTAGCTACAACCAATGCCCGAGCGATGCCATGCCGAATAGCCTCAGCCTGGCCGGTCTTACCACCACCAGTCACCTTGACCTCGACATTATATTTACCCAAGGTATCGGTAGCTTTGAATGGATGTTCAATAGTGCGGCGATACTCGATACGAGGGAATAGCTCCTGATAGAGCTTTCCATTAACGATAATCTCCCCGCTGCCTCCTGAGAACAGCTTCACCTGCGCTATGGCGCATTTTCGCTTGCCTGTAGCCCGGTCATAAGTCTGAGTAACCACTAGATTTCACTCCCTTTTGCAGTTGCTTTCGTGCCAGCGACCTGTGCCTGGTGGGGATGTTCGTCACCGGCATAAACCTTGAGCTTTTTGAACATGGCTCTGCCCAACCGATTATGCGGCAACATGCCCCTGACTGCGTGCTCAATGATTCTGGTTGGGTGAGCAGCCATCACATCCTCATAAATCTCAGTTTTCAGGCCGCCGGGGTATCCCGAGTGCCGGTAGTAGGCTTTCTGCTTGGTTTTCTTCCCGGTAACTCTAACCTTGGCGGCGTTGAGCACAATGACATAATCGCCGGTATCAAGATACGGCACGTAGGTCGGCTTATGCTTACCGAGAAGCAAGCTTGCTATCTGGGTGCATAGCCTGCCTAATGTCTTTCCAGAGGCATCGATAACGTGCCACTTGCGTTCGACATCTTTAGCTTTGGTTGAATAGGTTTTCATGCTGCCAGCTCCAAATCCTGGGGATAATTGACTCTAGTAAGACAAAGACCACAAGCCGGCGCAGTCGGCCAGGCCATGCCCAGCGCCTTTGCCTCTATAATCCGACTGAACTCATCAAGTTCTACTTTGCCCAGACCCACTCTTATTAGCAAGCCCACAGTATTGCGAACCTGATGAGGCAAAAAAGAATTAGCCGTCATGTGATAAGTAACCAATTCATCATCCTTTGTCACTCTGGCATCGTAAACAGTACGCACCGTGCTTCTCAGCTCGCCCAGAGCAGTAGCAAAGGAGGCGAAATCGTGCTCGCCCTCAAGAAATTTAGATGCTTTGTTCATAGCTTTAATATTCAACTTCCCGGGCACAAAATAGGCAAAACCCTCGAACAGAGGTGACCGGGTCGAACTATTCAATATGTAATAATCGTATTCCCTGCTCATAGCATCACGCCTGACATTAAAATCCATATCCACCTTACAAGCACCCTTCACCGCAATATCCCGCGGCAGATAGTAGTTCAAAGCTCTAACAAATGTCTGCGGAGGTAAGGCAGACTTGGTCCGGAAGCTAACCATCTGGCCTCTGGCATGTACGCCAGTGTCAGTCCGGCTGGCAGCTATCACACGGCTGCTTTCTCCAGCAACTCTTTGTATAGCCCCTTCCAACTCCGCTTGAATCGTAGGCAAGTTAGCCTGCCACTGGAAACCATAATAATTCCTGCCGTCATACTCCACAACCAGAACAATCTTGTTAAAACTGTTAAAGAGCTTCACCGCTACGGTTTCTTGTTATTCTACCATCTCAACCTGGGCCAGCCGCGCCCCATCACCGACCCGCCGCCCCATTTTGACTATCCGCGTGTAACCACCGGGACGTTCCATATACCGGGGCGCAAGCTCGCTGAATATCTTATCAACGAGCTTTTTATCAGTAACAAAAGCCAAAGCCCGACGTCGAGAAGGCAGGCTGCCTTCTTTCCCCAGAGTAATCATCTTCTCTGCCAGTCCCCGAATCTCCTTTGCCTTTGCCTCGGTGGTGACGATTTTATCGTATTTAATCAAATCAGACACTAGGTTGCGGTACAGCGCCCAACGGTGCGCCGTGGGCCTGCTCAGTTTTCGTCCAGCTATGCGATGTCTCAATCCGTAGTCTCCTCCTCAGTGTCTTCAGCGCCTTCTTCTTTTTCAGAATCCGAAGCTCTTGATGCCTTCCTTTTTTCCTTTTTATCCTTAGCCTCGGGGATAAAAGGCAAGTCCAATCGCTTAAGAGCTGTCTCTACTTCTTCCCTGGACTTGGCGCCGAAGCCAGCTAAGGCGCATAGACCATCGAGGCCTTTTTCTAAAATTTGCCCCAACGTGGTAACACCGCCTCTTCTTAAGCTGTTATAAGTATGAGTAGACAAATTCAACTGGTCGAGAGGCATCACATACTGCTCTGGCGGGATCAGCCGCTGCCACGCCACTTCCGCTCCCTCCTGAGTAATGGTTTTGGCCAGTTCACGGAAGCAGCCAATCTGCTCTATCAGGATAGCTGCGCTTTGAGTAACCGCCTCTATCGGAGATAAGGAGCCGTCAGTCCAAACCTCAAGGTTAAGCTTCTCCTGGTTACTTCCCTCTCTAAGGCTACTAGGCTCAACTGAGTAATTGACTCTACGAACCGGGGTGAAAATAGCATCTATAGGAATCGCACCAATCGGTAAGCTATCACTGGAACTGGCCGGCACATAACCTCTGCCTATCTCAACATTAAACTCGACGCTGAGTCTAGCCTCCGGCGAGTCCAGAGTAGCCAGATAAAGCTCAGGGTTAACAATTTCAAAATCCGCCGTTGTTTCAATGTCACCAGCACAGATTTGCCCTTCTCCATTAGCCTCCAACCTCAACTTCCCGGAACGTTGGGCAAGATGGCGAAGTCGCATTGCTTTGACGTTAAGCAGGAAATCTATAGTATCCTCTTTAACATGAGGGACTACTGAGAATTCATGCTGAATACCGTCAATCATGACCCAAGTTACCGCCGCACCGGGCAAAGAGCTAAGAAGCACCCGGCGTAGTCCGTTACCCAATGTAACTCCGAAGCCCTTCTCTACCGGCTCGGCAATAAAACGGCCATAGATTTCGGTGCTATCCACACATTCCACCTTTGGTAATGCTAAACCAGCCAAGAAGCCTCCTTAACGGGAATAGTATTCAACGATAGCCTTTTCATTAAACTTAGCTTCAATATCCTCAGCTGTAGGCAGGTTGACTATTTGACCGGCCAGTTTTTGTTTGTCCAATGTCAACCAGCCGGGAATATTTCTGCCCTCGATTTCCTGAACCAGCATCTTGTAATACTCGCTTTTGGTACTACCCTCTCTCCAAGAAACAGTATCTCCTGGTTTCACCAGACAAGAGGGGATATCGGTCTTGCGACCATTTAAAAGAACATGACCATGGCATACCAGTTGTCTGGCTTGAGAGCGAGAGGTAGCAAAGCCCAATCGGTAAACTACATTATCCAGCCGTCTCTCAAGCAAAATTAACAGGTTCTCGCCAGTTATACCAGGAAGCCTTTCCGCCTCAGCAAAGAATTTACGGAATTGTCGTTCTAAAAGCCCGTAGGTATAGCGAGCCTTCTGTTTTTCCTGTAGCTGAAGCCCGCGGTCGGACTTCTTTGGGCGCCGCTTTGCGGCTCCAGTATACCCTGGGGGAACATTCCTGCGCTCGAAAGCACACTTTGAGGTAAAACATCTGTCCCCTTTGAGCATCAATTTGTCGCCAACTCGACGACATAAACGACAATTAGCCTCTGTATATCGTGCCATTTCTAGACTCGCCTTCTCTTACGAGGTCGGCAACCATTATGCGGAACAGGAGTTACATCCTTAATCACGGTCACTAAAATCCCCGAAGCCTGGATGGCTCGAATAGCTGCCTCGCGACCGCTACCAGGACCTCGGACATATACTTCGACCTGACGCAAACCATGTTCCTTAGCTTTTTGAGCAGCACCCTGCGCCGCCAATTGAGCGGCATAGGGAGTGCCCTTTCGAGAGCCCTTAAACCCAGCTGTGCCGGGACTTCCCCAGGCGATAACGTTGCCTTTCTGGTCGGTAAGAGTAATGACCGTATTATTAAAGGTAGATTGGATGTAAGCTCTGCCTTCGGCAACCTGCTTACGCTCTCGCCTTCTTGCTCCGGTTTTCTTCTTCTTAGGCATATTCCTTACATCACCTCTTTATTTCTTAGTCGCTCCACGTTTCTGTCCACGGCCAGCCACTGTCTTGCGGAGACCACGCTTGGTCCTAGCATTAGTTTGTGTCCGCTGCCCTCGTACCGGCAACCCGCGACGATGCCTGAGACCACGATAACTGCCGATTTCAATAAGTCTCTTAATATTAAAATTAACTTCCTTGCGAAGTCCACCTTCTACTTTATACTCTTTATCGATAATCTCGCGAATACGGCTAACCTCCTGCTCGCTAAGGTCTTTCACCTTAGTATCAGAGTTCACACCGCTGGAAGCCAAAATCCGGCGGCTTGAATGAGGACCGATACCATAGATGTACTGTAAAGAAATCTCTACTCTCTTATCTTTTGGAATGTCCACACCAGCGATACGTGCCATATCTGATAACTCCTACATTATCCTTGACGCTGTTTATGCTTGGGGTTCTGGCAAATAACCCGGACTACCCCGCGGCGCCTGATAATCTTGCATTTATCACAACGACGTTTAACAGAAGAACGTACTTTCATTCAATCACCTTAAAGCAAAAAACCCTATAATAATAAACTTTATTAGCATTTATGTCAAACCGTAACCTGTTCATAACTACTTAAACCTATAGGTAATTCTACCCCGACTCAAATCATAGGGCGAAAGCTCCACTAATACTTTGTCTGCCGGTAAAATTCTAATATAGTGTTTCCTCATCTTACCTGAAATATGAGCTAAAACCTCATGCCCATTTGCCAATTGCACACGAAATGTGGCATTAGGTAAAGTCTCAATCACTACACCTTCAACCTCTATTGCTTCTTTCTTAGGCATACTACACTTCTATATTATATTATAATAGAGTCAGTATTTCTGCTTCATCCTCGCTAACAGCGATAGTATGCTCAAAATGTGCGGCAAGGCTGCCATCTGCAGTAAGCACTGTCCATTTGTTCTCAGCAAGCCGCGTCCGCCAGTCTCCAACAGTTACCATCGGCTCCACTGCCAAAGTCATGCCCTTTCGCAAAATAGGACCTTCGCCAGGTGAGCCGAAGTTTGGCACCAACGGGTCTTCATGCAAGTCCCTACCTACTCCATGCCCGGAATATTCTCTCACCACAGAGAAGCCCCTTTTTTCAACATAGTTTTGGATAGCTGCCGAAACCCCTCCCAGGCGGGTACCATTACGTGCTGCCCCTATTCCAACCATCAAGGCAGCCTCGGTCACCGTCAAGAGCTCCTTGGTTTTAGAACTAATACTACCAACCCCAACCGTTATCGCTCCGTCGCCATGGAAACCATCAACGATGGCTCCAAAGTCCAAGGAAACGATATCACCTTCATTCAGTCGCCGTTCTCCAGGAATACCATGAACAATCTCATCGTTCACCGAAACGCACAGACATGCAGGGAAGCCTCTATAACCTTTAAAAGAAGCCTTAGCTCCACATCTCTGCAGTTCATTTGCAGCCACCGAGTCCAGGTGGCTGGTCTTAATCCCCGGCTTTATTTCTTCTCTTAATCTTTGCAAAACAGTCGCCACGATTTTTCCAGCCTGACGCATGATAGCCACTTCCTGCGGTGACTTTATCACAGTCATTAGGTTTTCACCTACTTAGTCCCGAGAAGACCAATTATTTTCTCGGATACCTCCTCTATACCAAGCTTACCATCAACTGTTACAAGGTTACCCACTTTTTTGTAATAATCGAGGACAGGAGTAGTCTGAGCAAAATAGACTTTCAGCCGCTCTTTTATCGTCTTTTCATTATCATCTGAACGCTGATATAGCTCTCCACCACATTTATCGCACTTACCTGCAGTTTTTGGTGGCGAATTCACCTCATGGTAAGGTGCCTGACATTTACGGCATATCCAGCGCCCGCCAAGACGTTCTAAAAGTTCTTCTTCAGGCACATCGATGTATACTGCCTTATCTATAGCCCACCCACGACCCCCCAACATTTCATCAAGCGCCTTGGCCTGCTCAATGGTGCGGGGGAAGCCATCAAAAACACACCCCAGTTTACAATCAGGTTCGTTCAGCCTTTCTGAGATAAGTTGAACCGTCAGTTCGTCAGGAACCAGGGCACCCTTATCCATATAAGCTTTGACCGATTTTCCCAGTTCGGTTCCTTTATCCACAGACTGCCTGAAAAGGTCACCCGAAGCTATATGAGCTAATCCGAACTTTCGGGAAACTACAGCTGCCTGAGTCCCTTTGCCTGCACCTGGAGCACCTAGAAAAACTAAAAACATTTGCCCATTCCTTTATTTCAAGAATCCTTCATAGCGGCGCATTGTCAGCTGCGCTTCGATTTGTTTCATAGTATCCAAAGCCACGCCCACAACGATAAGTATACCGGTGCTAGACAAAGTCAGCACACCAACATCTGTAACTTCTCGAACCAAGAATGGCAGCACCGCCACAAAAGCCAAAAACAGGGCGCCACCCCAGGTTATGCGGTTAATAACTTTATTGAGATAATCTATCGTGGGTTTGCCAGGACGTACGCCCGGGATAAAGCCACCCTGGCGCTGCAAAGTCCGCCCCAAGTCCATCTGCTCAAATATCACCATGGTATAGAAAAAGGCAAAAGCTACTACCATAACGAAATAAAGCACCCAGTAAAACAACCCCACAGGTAGAGGTGTACTAGGACTGAACCACCTCACAATTGTGTTGGCAAAATTGGGGTCCATCCCCTGGGGGCTGGCAAAATAACTGGCTATCGTTGCCGGGAAAATCATCAGCGACATAGCAAAGATGAGAGGTATCATCCCTGCAGTGTTCACCCGAAGTGGAATATGCGTTGAACCCGTTTGACGATACATGCGAGCCCCGCGAAAAGCAGTGCGTGCATATTGCACTGGGATACGGCGGTGACCCTCTGTGAATATAACTATAAGAGCCACCGTGGCCAAGCCAACAATAAGGAAGGCGATAAGCCCGACAATATTCTCCCTGGCTATCATGCCACGACCCATCATTTCAGGTAAACCAGCCACAATGCCGCCAAAGATTATTATGGACACACCATTTCCAATGCCTCGCTCTGTGATAAGCTCACCAAGCCAGACGAGAAAGACTGTACCCGCTGTCATCGACACTATTATAGCTATGGTAGGTAACGCTTCAGCTGTAGCAATCGCGCCCTGGCTACGCATCAGCGTCAACTGAGCATAACCTTGAAGAGCTGCCAAAGGTATGGTCAACCAATGAGTGAACTGATTTATTCTACGCCTCCCGGAGTCCCCCTCCTGAGATAAGGATCTAAGCTGGGGAATAACCGGGACTAAAAGCTGCATAACGATGGAAGCAGTTATATAGGGATAAACTCCCATAGCCGCAATGCTGAAGTTCCTCATAGCCCCACCGCTAAATAGGTCAAGCATACCCAGAAGTTGATTCCGCTCAAAAAGTTCTTTCAACGCTTGTGGGTCCACACCAGGCAGAGGGACATGAGCTATGAAGCGGAAAATTACCAGCATACCTATAGTGAAAAGGAGACGCCGTCTCAGGTCCGGCAGAGAAAAGGCATCAAGCAATGCTTGAATAAGACGTGGTCTTCCGCTAACCTGCTGCATTTTTAAATTACCTCCACTTTACCACCAGCAGCCACGATCTTCTTTTCAGCAGTGTCAGAGAATTTGTTGGCTTTTACTACAAGCGGACAATCGATGTCGCTATTGCCAAGAATCTTAACCGGATGTTTAAAAGACTTAATCAGGCCAAATGCAAGTAATTCTTTTGGAGTAACCTCAGTATTAGGTGAAAATACTCTCAATTCGCCGACATTAACTATGCTATACTCAGTTCTAAAAATATTAACGAACCCTCGTTTCCGAGGCAAACGCTTAATTAGAGCAAGCTGACCTCCTTCAAAGCCAAGGCGAACTCCTCCTCCGGAACGTGATTTCTGCCCTTTACAGCCCCGCCCTGAATAACTGCCATGCCCGCTGCCATCGCCGCGTCCCACGCGTTTTCTATTGCGTTTGGCACCTGCTGGAGGCTTTAAGTTATGCTGCTGCATCGGTGATCACTTCCACTTTAACTAAATGACTGATTTTAGCTATCATTCCTCTAACGGGAGGAGAATCTTCATGTTCCACCGTTTCGTGAAGGCGATGGAAGCCTAGAGCTTTCAAGGTTAGCCTTTGCTCCCTAGCATATCCAATATCACTCTTTATCCATTTAATGCGTATTTTACTCACTCGGCTTGTTCTCCGTCTCCCTTAATCTCAAGCTCAGCTTTGCGCCTTGCTACAGCCTCCTCAGGGTTTCTAAGGCTAGCTAGAGCCAACACAGTAGCTCTGACTACATTTACAGGATTAGGACTACCCAGAGATTTGCTAAGGACATCCTTTATGCCTGCAGCTTCAAGCACTGCGCGAACCTTACTACCAGCAATGACTCCTGTTCCAGGCGGCGCCGGTTTAAGTAATACCTTCGCTGCCCCTGACTTAGCCAGAATTTCATGCGGTATAGTAGTTCCTGACATAGTTATCTTGTAAAGATCCTTACGAGCTACGACTCCGGCCTTACGAATTGCTTCGGGCACTTCCTTAGCCTTGCCCAATCCAACACCCACATGCCCGTTGCCGTCACCGACAACCACCAACGCCCTAAAACGAAGACGCTTACCACCTTTGACAACCTTAGTTATCCGGTTAAGTGACACTAGTTTTTCACTAATATCGAGCTCGCTAGCATCAACTTTGATTCTCTCTTCAATTAGATTCTTAATTGCTTTCATATACAAACCTCAAAAGTCCAGTCCAGCTTTCCTGGCAGCTTCTGCCAGAGCTTTAATTCGCCCATGATATTGGTAGCCGCCCCTGTCAAAAGCTATCTGTTTAACACCCTTATTCAAGGCACGCTGAGCCACAAGGGAGCCAACCAGCTCAGCGACTTCCGTTTTTTTCTTTCCTGCGATTTTGTTCCTTATCTCTGCGTCCAAGCTGCTCGCCGAAACCATGGTACATCCCACAGAATCGTCTACAACCTGAGCGTAAATATGGCTCAAGCTGCGAAAAACGCAAAGCCTCGGTCTCATCGCCGTACCGCTTACTTTGGCTCTAACCCGAACGTGACGTCGCTTTCGCGCCAGCTTTGTATCTACTTTAACTGCCAACGCCTTTTATCCTTTCATTGCTGCCTTGCCCGCTTTGCCAGGTTTTAGCCGGACCCTTTCACCGGCATACCTGACACCCTTACCTTTGTAAGAGTCTGCAGGCCGTATAGCTCTAATCTGAGCCGCTGCCTCACCCACAACCTCCTTGTCGATACCAATAATCCGAACCCGGTTCGTACCTTCCACCACAATTTCTACGCCATCTGGTGGAGAAAAATCTACCGGATGACTGAACCCAATTTGCAGCGATAGTTTATCGCCAGCTTTCTGTGCCCGGTAGCCAACACCACTCAACTCTAAAACCTTTTCAAAACCTTTGGTAACGCCTTCAACCATGTTAGCCAACAGGCTACGAGTCAAACCGTGCAAAGCACGATGATTTCTGTTATCGGTAGGCCGCGCCACTATCAGGTTTCCGTTCTTAAGCGTAATTGACATATCAGGGTGAAATGAGCGTGTCAGCTTACCTTTACCCCCCTCCACAGTCACCTCATTGCCTTTAACATCTACCCTGACATCCTGCGGCACAGGTATAGGCATCAATCCTATTCGGGACACAATTTCGCCTCCGAGAAGCTACTCACCAAACATAACATAACAATTCACCGCCTAGATTCCGACGCCATGCGTCCTGGCCGATCATAACACCTTTGGATGTGGACAAAATAGCAACGCCAAGTCCGCCGTAGACACGGGGAATCTCTTTACGCCCACTATATAATCTAAGACCTGGCTTGCTAACCCTTTCTAAACCAGCAATAGCAGGACGTCCATTTATATATTTTAATGATATTTTAATCACTCGCTGTGGCTTACCCTTGAGAACAGTATAATCAGTTATAAACCCCTCTTCTTTGAGTATTTTGGCGATAGAGAGCTTAATCCTAGAAGCTGGCATAAGCACACTATCATGGTGGGCCATGATTGCGTTGCGAATTCGGGTCAACATATCAGCGATAGGGTCAGTTACCATGGACTCATGCCTCCAGCACTTTCAATCACCAGCTTGATTTCCTCACTCCAGGAATTTCACCTTTTAAAGCCAACTGTCTAAAGCAAATACGACACAGACCAAATTTGCGTATATAGGCACGGGGTCTGCCACACAACTTGCATCGATTTCGATGCTGCACCCTATACTTTGGAGGGCGTTGCGATTTTAAAACTTTAGATAACTTTGCCATTTTACCGAGAAATTAACTCCTTCTAAAAGGCATACCCAGAGCTTCAAGCAAACTCCTGCCTTCTTCATTACTAGCTGCAGTGGTAACTACGGTTATTTCAAATCCCCGCAATTTATCCACTTTATCATAGTCAATCTCAGGAAAAACAATCTGCTCCTTAATTCCTAAAGTATAGTTGCCTTTTCCATCGAACGAATCGCGGGGTATTCCTTGAAAATCCCTGATTCTCGCCAAAACAACACTGACGAGCTTATCAAAGAAGTCGTACATTCGTTTACCCCGCAATGTCACCATCATCCCTATAGGCATACCTTCTCTCAGTTTAAAAGCCGCGATTGACTTCTTAGCTCGCGTTATTACCGGATGTTGTCCCGCAATAGCCACCAAATCCTTCTCAGCACCTTCTAAAGCCTTAGGATTTTGTATCGCTTCGCCCAAACCGATATTCAGCACGATCTTACTAAGCCTTGGAACCTGCATCACGTTCTTATACCCGAACTTACCCATTAGCTCGGGTACCACTTCCTTCTCATATCTTTCCTTTAAGCGAGACATCCCTAAAATGTACCTTTCAATTAATCGAGCACTTCATGACAGGAGCGACAAATTCGCGCTTTCCTGCCATCGTCAAGAAAACGGGAACCAACTCGAGTCGGTTTATTACACTTATTGCAAATTAACATCACATTTGAAGCAGCCATTGGTGCTTCCAGCTCAATTATGCCAGCCTGCCTGGCTTCGCGACGAGCTCGAGAATGGCGCTTAACCATATTAACGCCTTCAACTATTACCTCTTCGTTCTTAGGCAAAGCCTTTCGCACCTTACCCTTCTTTCCTCTGTCTTTGCCGGCAATAACAAGAACCGTATCATTCTTCCTAATCTTCATTTCACAGAACCTCAGGAGCCAACGATATTATCTTCATAAAATTCTTATCTCGAAGCTCTCTAGCTACCGGACCAAAAATGCGAGTGCCTCTAGGATTGTTTTTATCATCCAAGATAACCGCAGCATTATCGTCAAATCTAATATAAGACCCATCTGGACGATGATGTTGTTTAGCTATGCGCACAACCACTGCCTTCACCACATCGCCTTTTTTCACCACACCGCCAGGTATGGCTCGCTTTACTGTTCCCACAAAAATATCACCAACAGTAGCGTACCTTCTCCGCGTGCCACCAGGCACGTTGATGCACATAATCTGCCTGGCTCCAGTATTATCTGCCACTTTAAGTCTAGTATAAGTCTGAATCATTATCTTATCTCTTTAGATTATCTCAGCAGTTTCGACCTCGACTACTTCCTTCCTGGTTATTATCTTTGCCACTCGCCAGCGTTTATCCTTAGACAAAGGGCGAGTCTCAATAATCTTCACTACATCACCAATCTTACAGGCATTAGCCTCATCATGGACTTTGAATTTGGAGGTATGCTTGACCACCTTTTTGTAAAGAGGATGACGCCTTAGGCTTTCAACCAACACCACTACCGTTTTATCCATCTTATCGCTTACTACTCTGCCGGTTCTGGTTTTTCGTTTCTCTTTCATAAAGCTACCTTATGCCAAATTCCCTCTCTCTTATTATTGTCTCGATCCGCGCGATTCTCCTCCTGACCTTGGGCAACTCGCGGTGATTTGCCAACTGCCGGGTAAACATGCGAAGTCGTAAGTTAAAAAGCTCCTGGCGAGCTTCTGCTAACCGCTTCAATAGCTCTGGGTCGCTCAAGGAACGAACCTCTTCGACCTTCAACTTTTCGCCCCTTCTTTAACCGTCTCTTTTGCTACAAACCTGGTAGCAATAGGTAGTTTATAGGAAGCCAGATGCAATGCTTCACGAGCCATGTTTTCTTTTATGCCACCTATTTCAAACAGCATTCTTCCCGGTCTGACTACAGCTACCCAGTGGTCCGGACTACCCTTACCACTACCCATTCTCGTCTCCGCTGGTTTCTTGGTCACCGCCTTATCTGGAAATACCCGAATCCACATCTGACCACCACGACGTAAATAACGAACTATGACACGGCGAGCAGCCTCAATCTGCCTGGCTGTCATCCACGCCGCTTCCTGAGCCTGCAGCCCGAAATCACCGAAGGCAATAGTGCTTCCGGCATGTGCCTTGCCTCTCATTTGCCCTCTATGAGTTTTACGATACTTCACTCTTTTCGGCTGTAACACTTTCTCTCCTTACCTCAGGATAAACATGACCTTTGTAAACCCAGACTTTAACTCCGATATTACCCAGCGTAGTGCGAGCTTCGGCAAAACCATAATCGATATCAGCACAAAGTGTATGTAGTGGTAACTGCCCCTGGAGGGTAGTTTCACGACGAGCAATCTCAACTCCGCCTAACCTTCCAGCACAGCTTATCTTCACTCCTTTAGCGCCAGCCTGCATCGTACGAAAAGCTGTTTGTTTCATCGCTCTCCTAAAAGCCATCCTACGTTCAAGCTGGTCAGCTACATTCCTGGCTACCAAACGAGCATCAAGCTCAGGTTGCTCGACCTCTTTAATAGATAATCGCACTCTTTTGCCGCATATACCTTCTAAATGTGACCTCAGCTCTTCAGCACGCTGTCCTCCCCTACCAATAACAATACCAGGGCGCGAGGAATATAAAGTCATTAGAATCTCATTGCCCTGATGGTCGATTTCAACTCTGGCAACACCACCATCAACGCATTTCTCCTGGACAGCCTTGCGCATCTTCAAATCTTCATGTAGGAACTCGGTATAGTGTTTCTGATCATACCATTTAGCAGACCAGCCCCGAATGACACCAATTCGGAAACCGTACGGGTGAACTTTATGTCCCACTTTTTTCTTCCTCCTCAGCGACGAAAACGCTGATATGAGTGCAGCGTTTCAAGATAGGGCTAACCCGTCCTCTGGCCTGTGGCCGGAATCTTTTAAAGGTATGCCCTTCATTAGCAAAAATATCGGTTATTTTAAGCTCAGTAGGTTCCATCTGGAAATTGTTCTCCGCATTTGCCGCTGCCGATTTAATTACCTTAGCCACAGCCTGAGCTGCCGGTGTCGGCAAGAACTTAAGAATGGTCAAAGCCTCATCGACTTTTTTGCCCCGTACAGTATCCACAACTAATTTAACCTTACGAGACGAAACACGAACATCTTTAGATATCGCTGCTACTTTCATCGTCTATAAACTACACCTGCTTTTTTGCCTGAACAGCTACTTGCGCCTTACTAACATGCCCACGAAATGTCCGGGTCATTGCGAATTCTCCTAGTTTGTGCCCCACCATATTCTCAGTAATAAAGATGGGTACATGCCGCCGACCATCGTGCACCCCAATTGTATGACCTAGCATTTCCGGCATGACGGTGGAGGCACGAGACCAGGTCTTTATCACTATCTTCTCCCCGGAGCTATTAAGCGCCTTTATCTTTTTAAGTAGCTTAACGTCACAATAAGGACCTTTTTTAGATGAGCGTGACATTCTTTCCCTGCCTTTTCAATTTCCTTCCTATTTCCGACGCTTGACAATCAATCTGTCTGAAGCCTTGTTAACGCGTGTCTTCGGACCCAGAGCTGGCTTGCCCCACGGAGTGCTAGGTGTCATTCCCCGAGGAGCTCTGCCTTCGCCTCCTCCATGAGGATGGTCACGCGGCGTCATAGCTGAACCGCGAACCTGAGGTCGCCGTCCCAACAACCGTATTCGTCCGGCCTTGCCCGACTTTACGCCCTGACGTTCAACATTGCCCAATTGCCCCACAGTAGCCAGACAACTACTTAAAAAACGCCGTACCTCTCCAGAAGGCAAACGAACAAGTGAATATTTTCCCTCTTTACCCAAAAGCAGCGCCGCTGTACCAGCGCTACGTACTATCTGCCCGCCTTTTCCAGGTTCAAATTCAAGATTATGAATCAAAGTGCCATCCGGCATCGAGCTTAGCGGCAAAGCATTACCAGGCTTTATATCCGCACCTTCCCCCGCCATTATAATGTCACCTACATTGAGCCCCAGAGGGGCTAGGATGTAACGTTTCTCTCCGTCCACATAATGAATAAGAGCAATACGAGCCGAGCGATTGGGGTCATACTCTATAGCAGCTACCTTCCCCTGAACGCCAAGTTTATTCCGTTTGAAGTCAATTATGCGTAATCTACGCTTAGCACCACCGCCGCGATGCCGCACAGTTACTACGCCCCTATTGTTACGCCCTGCCTTTTTCCTAATGGGCAACAATAGTGACCGCTCGGGAACCGTCTTGGTTACTTCCTCAAAAGAGGCGCTAACCATGCCCCGCCTGCCCGGTGATGTTGGACGATAGGTTTTTAATGCCACAGCTTACTTTACCCTAATTCTAGGGATGCCTCCTTTGCCATCGGGTCTTTCTCAGGAGCTTGCGATGCTTATGCTTCGCCATTTTCTTCTTTCGTTTCTTGATAACTGAGCCCAATTTTACATCCCCTACTTTATTAAACGCCTTCAAAGAACTCTATCTTTTGACCTGATTCCAATGTAATAACTGCTTTCTTCCACGACGGAGTCATGACATACCGTCTGCCTATTCTTCTCATCTTACCCGGGACATTCATCACCCTGACTTTAACCACATTAACCTTAAATCCCGCCTCAACAGCCTCCTTAATTTGGCGTTTGTTAGCCCCGCCCGCCACCTTAAAAGCATACCTGTTCTGTTCTTTCATCAGGGTAGCCTTTTCAGTGATTAAAGGCCGTCTTACTACCTCATAAAGATGCATGTCTAAATAAACTCCAAATTTTTGGCTTAGCTAACGCTACCCACTGCCTCCGGGACTGACTTCTCACCCAATAGTTCTTCCACCTTCCGCACCGCATCCACAGTCATTATTATATATTTATATGAAAGTAATTCAGCGATGTTAAACAAAGGCACCAGCATTGTTTTAACACCCATTAAGCTGCGCGCCGATTTAATCAGATTAGCCTCAACTTCAGCGGTAGCGATAATGGCAGAATCACTAATCCCCAAGGCTATCAACATATCCAGCACTGCCTTGGTTTTTGGGCTATCAAATTCAAGCTTATCAACAATTTTCAATTCTCCACTACCTGCCTTAGCTGAAAGAACGCACCTCAAAGCTAAACGCCGCATTTTTCGGGGCATGGCCTGCCGATAACTTCTAGGGTGAGGACCGAAAGCAACGCCACCTCCTACGAGCATTGGCGACCTGATATCGCCGCGACGTGCTCGCCCGGTATGCTTTTGAGCAAAAATTTTCCTGGTACTACCTCTAACTTCGCCTCTCTTCTTAGTATCGGCAGTTCCCAGACGGCGATTAGCTAACTGCCTGACCAACGCCTGGTGTACAACAGCCTCATTAAAGGGCACAGCAAAAACATCATCCCTTATTTCGAGCTGCTTAGCTGCTTTACCCTTCAAATCATAAACCTGAACTTGCATTCTGCTTATCCCCCACCTGCCTTCTTAACTAGCAACAATCCCTTCCTGGCACCGGGCACCGCTCCTTTCACCAGCAACAAGTGGCGAGCCAAATCGACTTCGAGCACCTTAATATTGCGCGCTGTCACTCGCCTATCACCCATACGCCCGGCCATGCGGGTTCCCTTAAATACGCGCCCTGGAGATGTAGTGGCGCCAATCGAGCCAGGAGCTCGATGACGGTCAGACTGCCCGTGAGTCTTAGGACCACCAGCAAAATGATGGCGTTTAACTACACCGGCAAAACCTTTGCCTTTTGATATGCCAGTGACATCAAGTAAATCTCCAGGCTTAAACATATCTACATCAATTTTCTGACCTGCCTCAACAGAGCCGACATCTTCCACTCCAAACTCACGGAGATGTTTGAACTGACCTATCTCCTTGAGATGGCCTTTCTGTGGAGAGTTAAGTTGCTTGGCTTCCCCAAATCCAAGCTGGACAGCATTGTAACCATCCTTAGACTCGGTCTTTACCTGTGTAACAAAGCAAGGACCTGCTTCAATAGCTGTCACTACCACTTCTCCATCATCACGGAAAAGTTGCATCATGCCTATTTTTCTACCAATAGTACCCTTAATCATTTTCTGGCTACAATCTAATATCTATCTCAACCCCGGAAGGGAGCTGAAGCTGAGTCAACGCATCTATAGTTTTAGTGGTTGGACCAAGGATATCGATAAGACGCTTGTGCGTGCGAATCTCGAATTGTTCGCGTGAATCTTTATCGATGTGCGGGGACCGAATAACACAAAACTTCTCGATGTGAGTAGGCAGAGGTACGGGGCCGGCAACCACAGCACCGGTACGCTCGGCAGTCTCCATAATTTGCTCCACGGACTGGTCAACCAGCCTGTGGTCATACCCTCTGACTTTAATCCGAATCTTTTGTTTAGGCATTTATCTACCTCTGACCTTAACCTCTATTTGCCCCGCCAGGCTAGCCGGCAACTCTCTATAACAATTAAACTCCAGAGAATAGGTTGCTCTACCCTGGCTCAATGACCTCAGAATAGTAGCATAACCGAAAATTTCTGCTAGAGGTACAAGAGCACGAACAACACATGTTTCGCCGTGAGTCTCAATGCCCTCAATATGACCCCTTCTTGAATTCAAGTCGCCGATTACGTCCCCCAGGAACCCGGCTGGCATCACCACCTCTAATTTCATAATTGGCTCGAGGAGTATTGGTTTGGCCTTCCTGACACCATCTTTCAAAGCTATCGAGCCTGCCATCTTAAAAGCCAGGTCGGAGGAATCAACTTCATGGTAACTACCATCAAACAGAGTTACCTTTACATCTACTATCGGATAGCCTGCCACCACACCGGTCTCCAAAGCTTCCCTCACCCCGGCTTCGACCGCTGGAATATACTCCTTCGGTATGGCTCCGCCCCGAACCTTGTCAACGAACCTGAAGCCGCTACCTCGCTCCACCGGTTCAAGCTTGAGCCAGATATGACCATATTGTCCTCGCCCACCAAACTGACGGATAAATCTACCTTCTATTTCTGCGGGTACAGTAATGGTCTCCTTATAGGCTACCTGTGGCTTCCCAACATTCACCTTCACATTAAACTCACGAAGCATACGGTCTATTAAAACCTCTAAATGCAATTCGCCCATCCCGGAAATAAGGGTTTGGCCGGTTTCCTTGTCGCTACGAACCTTAAAAGTTGGGTCCTCTTCTGAAAGCTTGTTCATGGCTTCACCAAGCCTATCCTGGTCCGCCTTGCTTTTAGGTTCTACAACCATCGAAAGCACCGGCTCGGGGAAACAGATAGCTTCGAGAAGCACCGGGCTAGCCGGGTCACACAACGTGTCCCCGGTAAAAGTATCCTTCAGTCCCAGGGTAGCAGCAATGCTACCGGTATCGGTCTCTTCAATTTCTTCACGGCGATTTGCATGCATAAGAATCAACCTGCCCAAACGCTCCTTACGCCCTTTGCTGGAATTGAGGACTTGCATTCCCGCTTTGACCTTGCCTGAATAAACTCGAAAATAAACCAGCCTGCCCATGAACGGGTCAGCGACCACCTTAAAAGCTAAAGCTGAAAACGGGGCATCATCGCTGGTCTGTCTGATATCCGCCTCTCCAGTCTGCAAGTCGATAACATTAACCGGAGGCACGTCCAGCGGAGAAGGAAGATAATCCACAATGGCATCGAGCAGGTATTGAACTCCCTTATTTTTCAAAGCACTACCGCAAATCACAGGCACTATCCGATTAGCCGAAGTCAACCTTCTTATTGCAGCTTTAATCTCGCTGCTTTTAATTTCCCCACCTTCAACATAAAGTAACATCAATTGGTCATCATTCTCAGCCAGTTGCTCGATCAATGACTGCCTATGCCCATCTACCTCTTGTCTCTTTTCTTCTGGAATAGGCGATTCCACCCGCGGAGCATTCACGTCATCAGAGAACAACCAGGCCCTATTGTCAACTAAATCTATCACGCCCTTAAACTGATTTTCCTCTCCCCAGGGCAGCTGTAGCGGCATAGCTCTAGCTCGAAGTCGCTCCTCAATCATACTGACTGTGTGATTAAAATCGGCACCAACTCTGTCCATCTTATTGATAAAACAGATCCTTGGTACACCATATCTATCAGCCTGTCGCCATACCGTCTCAGATTGTGCCTCTACACCGGCCACGGCATCCAGCACCACCACCCCACCATCCAGAACTCGAAGGCTGCGCTCAACTTCAGCAGTAAAATCCACATGTCCCGGCGTGTCAATGATATTTATGCGATGCTCCTGCCAGTGACAGGTTGTAGCTGCTGCGGTGATAGTAATCCCTCGTTCCCGTTCCTGTGCCATCCAGTCCATTACCGCCGTCCCTTCATCCACCTCACCAACTTTATAGGTGCGGCCTGTATAAAACAAAATTCTCTCGGTAACAGTTGTCTTACCAGCATCAATGTGTGCAATGATACCTATGTTCCGCACCTTATCTAAAGGAAAAGTCCGGGTCATGATATTGTTTCCTATGCCAACAGCTTTTTTAGGCTGTTGGGTCTTAATTCCTGCTGTAGTTACCATCGATAATGAGCAAAAGCTTTATTTGCCTCGGCCATCTTATGAGTATCTTGACGCTTCTTAATGCTTGCCCCCTGCCCTTGAGAAGCATCTATAATCTCCGCCGCTAATTTTTCCGCCATAGATTTACCGCCACGAGCTCTGGCAAAGCCGATTACCCAGCGCATAGCCAGGGACAGCCCGCGTGCGGCTTCAACCTCAATTGGCACCTGATAGGTAGCGCCGCCAACACGCCGAGATTTTACCTGAAGTACAGGAGTGGCATTCTTAAGTGCCTGTTCAAGCACCGCCAGAGGTTCCGTATTTAGTTGCTTATTAACCAAATCCATAGCGTCATAAACAACCCGCTCAGCCGTGGCTTTCTTGCCGTCTAACATAATTTTTTTGATAAGTATAGCCACAGTAACATTTCCGTACTTCGGGTCAGGGGGTGTCTGTCTTTTTATTACCCTAGCTCGTCTCGGCATTTATTCCTCCCCCTGCCGCAATCTTCACTGCTTTGCCTCGCTTAGCCCCATACTTGCTCCGCCCCTGCTGTCGATTCTCCACTCCAGCGGTATCTAAAGCACCTCTAACAATATGGTAGCGAACGCCAGGCAGGTCCTTCACTCTGCCACCACGGATAAGCACCACAGAGTGCTCCTGTAAATTATGGCCTTCGCCGGGTATATAAGCAGTGACTTCAATACCGTTGGTCAACCGCACGCGGGCAATTTTGCGCAGGGCAGAATTAGGTTTCTTGGGAGTCATCGTCTTAACCAGTACGCAAACCCCCCGCTTCTGAGGTGAGTGTGTATCTCGCCGGGTTATATTTTTCAGGGTATTATGAGTAACACCCAGCGCCGGAGCTTTGGTATGTTTACCAAGCCTCCGTCGTCCTTTTCTAACTAATTGATTTACCGTCGGCATTTCACCATTCCTTCTATTTACACCAAGTAAAAAGCCACCTAGTTGTCTACCGGTCTACTCCCCCAACGGGTTTGTATCCCGATTCAACCAGCCGGCTTAATCAGGTCTTCTGAACCCAGACTAATGGCTAGTAGACACAAAGAACCAATATAACACAAGTATAAAACAAAGTCAACAAGTTGACAATTCTACTAATCTGTATTTGTAAGAGTGTTCGTAACTACATCGTGAATCCCTGATAGCCTATAGATGACAGGACTATCGCTAGATAATATTGTATACTAGGAATATGGCATCGGAACCGCCGTATGATATATTCCGTGATCCCATACATGGATTCATAAAGGTTTATGGAGTCGAAAAGGATGTCATAAATTCTAAGCCTTTTCAACGACTGAGACGCATAAGGCAACTAGGACTCACGAGCCTGGTTTATCATGGCGCAGAACATACGCGATTTGGACATTCTATAGGAGTCATGAATTTTGCCAGCAAGGTACTTGATTCATTATGGGCAAGATATAGACCTTTGTTTAAAAAAAGACTCAACTGGAATGATAGCAAATACAAGGTAGCTCGAAACAAACTCAGACTGGCTGCACTATTACACGATGTTGGGCATGCTCCATTTTCACACGCTGCTGATCTTTTCCCCAATACAGCAGGAAAAAAAGAGAGCCACGAAACATATGGAGAAAAGATTGTAGACCAAACAGAAATTAGCCAGATAATAGATAGGCATTCGAAAGACACTGACGTTGACAAGACTGATGTGTTGAACCTCATGAATAAGAATACACTTGGGCTAGAGAATATCCTACTAAGAAATGTGTTCGTAGGCGATTTAGATGCGGATAGGATGGATTACTTGTTACGTGATTCACTGTACACAGGTGTTCAATATGGAAGATTTGACTCTGATAGACTCATTGAAAAGTTGGGGTTATTAGAAAGAAATGATGGGAGTTTGGTAATAGCAGTTGAGGAGAGCGGTATGCACGCAGCAGAGGGTTTATTATTAGCGCGATATTTCATGTTTACCCAAGTATATTTTCACCAAATACGAAGGATATACGATATTCATTTAACGAGAGTTATTCAGGAGGCATTAAACGAGTTGACCGGCTGCAGGGAATTCCCCAAAGATGTGGAAAAATATCTGAATATTGATGATCATACCATATTTTCCTTTATAGAAAAGAAAGCAAAAGAAGGAAAACTGGAAGAGGCTACTTTTATTCAAAACCGTACCCGCTACCGCCTTGCGGAACAGACCGGTGAGTACGCATACGGCGAGGAGGTCGACAAATTTGAAAAACTATCGAACCGCCTGAGTGATAAACTTGGACAGGAATTCGTGATCAAAGATAAATCAATCAAGGCCCATTACAACTATGATTATAAAAAGGGTGAGGAAAGATTACTAGTAATGTTAAAGAATAAGCAAACACGGGACATCGCATTCATGTCCAAGGTAATAGAAAACCTATACGAAATATGCCAATATAGGGTTTACGTACATCCTAATCATTACGATACCGCCGAATCTCTGGTGGATAATTGGAATAAACGTAAATAAACAGGGGATAAATCTAGGCAGTTGCTATATGATACAGTGTATTCGAGCTCTTGTATTCAAATACCAGCCATTAAGCCCGCGGCAACAAGTTTATCAATCCACTCGTTGACAACTTCCGAACTGAATTTAGGTTTAATATTGATAACTTCGCGGGTAACAGCATCTCTGGTTGCTTCTTGCTTCTTTTCCGCTAATATCGACTTAACAAAATGTATTGTTGCACAAAGCTCCGTTTGCTGTGCATCAAGTCTTGAGAAAAACCCAGCCACACGCTCAATTTGTTTGGCATACTCCGGAGGAACAGCAGCCTCTTCTTTGGTGGGACGAATTTCATAACCAACCCAATCCCCACGAGGATAACCTACTATCTCAATTGTGCCGCGCGCGGACATCTCAGTCAGCACACTATCGATATCATTTGAATAAGGCCCATAATGATACATCACAAAATCAAAGCCTAAAGGGACACCCTGAGATTCCTGAAGAAAATAAAGGCTCTTCTGTAACTTAGTTTTACCTAAATTAGGCATAAGGGAAATGACTGAAAATACGATCTCTCTTTTTAAATCATCTTCCATATAATTCACCTCCTTTGTCTTGCCTATCGGCATCAACTGAAAGACAGAGCCTCAAGAGACCTCAATTTTAATCAGTTCCTTGATAATTTGCAATAGGACAATGTCTTTCCTTTATATTAAATTATAGCTCATTTGTTGACTTTTTGTCAACTTAACGAGATAATCCCACTCATCGAGTAAGACTAACTCATAGGTTTCAGTGATCGAATTATGACAAAACGACGAGGCTCGTTCAGGAAGAAGCGGGAAAAGACTATTGGTAAGTACCTGACTGAATGTAGAGTAGCCCAAGGGAAGACTCAGCAAGAAGTAGCAGACGATCTTGGTAAGTCCAAGTACCTTATTTGCAGAATAGAAATAGGCGAAAGAACAAAGAAATCACTTGAAGGTGTCATACTGCATGATGTTGCCAAAGCATATGGGACTTCCATTGTAGAAATCCTAAAGAGAGCGGAATCGGTACAGCTTCCCCTAATAATGACAAGTGCCGATGCTGAAAACGTAAAAACAGACCCATTTCTAGACATCACAGAGGAGGAACGGCAAGAGCTAATTCAATATCTGAACGAAATTCGCCAGAAGAAGACAGGGCAGCCACCGAAATAGGTAACCGACCGATAGTATTCTAAATTAGTGAACTAGGCAAGCTGATAAAATAATAGCTAAGATAGAGAAGATGCCCCAGCTGACAACACCTGGTTATTTGTCATATTCCTCCTAGCTTGGGGTAAAGAATTTTTTACAAATAACCCATTGTGTTAAAATACTACAGGATTTAGCCATGGAAATAGTTTTACACATCTCCAAATTCTACCCGACCTGCATAGACTATCATTCAGGGCTAACAATGGCCTGGCTAGTCCACATCAAAAAGTGTTAGCCTGACTATCATCAACTATATTATAAAGGAAGGACGAAAATTATGTGCGTATGGTGCGAGCGCTATGCCGAAGGCTACGAGAGATGGTACTTCAACCCGGCAAACTACGCCAGAAAGCTATATAAAATAAGGAAGGACGAAGGTCCTGAGATACAGCCCAACCCCGTAGTTGCCGGCGGAATGGCTCTTATCGACCGAAGCTTCGTGGAGGCTCTGGACAGGAAAGACCATGAAACTATCGCCAAGATGAGGCATGATGTGGAGCAGCTCGCCTGGACTGTACACTTCGGGCAGGTTGTTACATTGGAGGATACACTGAAGGTTATAGACATCATATACCCAATCGCCCTTATGACCTGTGCCTGTCGCCGCTCCATGCTGGGACTTCCCGACGAGGAGAACTTCACCTGTATGGGTATGGGGCCGGGAATGTATAAGTGGGAGAGGTGGCCCGAGACCTACCGAGGCGGTATACAGTTCCTCACCCCGGATGAAGCCAGGGACGCTGTCACCAAGATGAACAAGAGGGGCCTGGTGCAAACCCTGTTTACTTTCGGCACCCCATACATCGGCGGTATTTGCAACTGCGACTACCCCAACTGCAGCGCCATAAGAACTACAATCGACCACGGCATACAATTCCTGTGGAAAGGACATCATGTCGCCCACGTCGACAATGAACTTTGTAACGGCTGCGCCTCGTGCATTCACCGCTGTCAGTTCAAGGCACTGAGCTTCTCCGCAACCCAGAACAAGGCTTATATCGACCCGTTCCAGTGCTTTGGCTGCGGGCTTTGCGCCACGGAATGCCCCCAGGATGCTATAACCATGGTGGAGCGAGCCAGCTTACCGGCGCTGGCAAATGTCTGGTAAAAAATCACAGAGAGGTATTAAAAATGCTTCCAACTATAACCGTAGATGATAAAAAGTGCCAGGACCCGCTCGCCTGCAGCAAGTGCCTTCGCATCTGCCCGACACATGTACTGGGGCTGGGCACCAAGGTGGGTCCTAGAAAGTTCCAAGAAATAGACCCCAGCCACTTTATAGTAGCCGGCGTCCGCTTTGAAAAATGCACCGGCTGCATGGACTGTGTCAATGTCTGCCCCAAGAACGCCATCCAGGTGAGCTTCTGAACGGAGGTATGAGCGAAATGACCACAGGTTGGAAATACGGCAAGACAAAAAAGGAAAGATTGATGACTCTGGAAGAGCCCGGGAAAGCGCTGCTCTTCGATGCCGATAAAGGTCTGGTAGAGGACATCACTAAAAAGTTCGATATAGCGGTTTTTGCAAAAAGCCTGCAAGGCAAGGACGAGCAGGAGGCATACAAAACTCTCGAAGAACTGGGCAAGGAAGTGATGAAGCTCACCATCGAGCTAGCTGACACCAAATATATGGACCGCACCGGGGAGATGGTGGAGAAGGTGTACAAGCAGACAGGTATCTCTTTCCCCCATCGCCTGTGTAGATATATAGAGCTGTCCATCTTTGGACTGAGACCTACCGACCGCTGGAACATATCAAGGGCAACTACCAAAGAGCTGGTGCTTCAGGCCTCTGCCTGTGCAGTACACAAGGCGCTCAGCGAGGCTGGCATAAAGGGACTCCCGTGTAAAGGATTCTGCCTTGCCAGCTTTGAGGCTGCGGCAGAGAAGACCGGCGACCGTGTAAACACCGATATGCCGAAGGCATTGCCCCAGGATGGTATGTGTGAGTTTCGCATCTCGGTACAGTGAAGAGGCTGCAAATGCGCATTTATCTTCCACCAGGCGACCCTGCTGGCTTCGGTTTCCTCAGCGCAAGAAGCTTCAGATCTCACTTCCCGCAGACCGCCGAAATACTCGAGGAATTGTTCGACCGCAGCGCTGAGAACTGTGACCTCTTCGTAAACATAAGCGAGGTTAATAAGTACAGCGTTACCTGCACTGTGTGTCGCCACTTCGACAGCAGCGGCTGTGGCTCCACAGACCTTAAGGGTTCGGGCATCATCAAGCTTCTCCAGAACAGCTATAAGCACGACAGCTTGCATTAGTTCTCTCTCATTCTAAGATTTTCTGATTCGGGATTTCAGGTTTCACCCTCACCTTAATCCTCTCCCATCGAGGGAGAGGAAACTAGTTCTTTCTACTTGGGGGGTTAGAGTGAGAGGGACTTTCAGTTTCCGCTAAGATGTGGTAAAATTAAGCCAGTGCAATCCCTTGTAGAATTAGGATTAGCAGACACTAAATGTGGGATTGACAGGTTGCCTGCTTCCCGATTATGGCCAATCTAAAATTACCGAGTTCTTAGAAGGATTTTTCTGTAGTCATGCCAAAACAAGCCAACAACAATACAAACAATAATAATACATTCGAAGACTACACTGCGGAAGATATACGTATTCTGGATGGACTGGAGGCGGTGCGCCGCCGCCCGGGTATGTATATAGGCAGCACCGATGAACACGGGCTGCACCATCTGGTCTATGAGATTGTCTACAACAGCATAGACGAGGCAATGGCCGGATATTGTGATAGAACCGAGATAATAATTCATAAAGACAACTCGGTAACAGTTATAGACAACGGCCGGGGCATACCGGTGGACATTCACCCGACAACCAATACCTCAGCCCTGGAAGCAGTGATGACCCGGCTACACGCTGGAGCTAAATTCGGCGGTCGCACCTATACAGTATCCAGCGGCTTGCACGGCGTTGGTGCTTCAGTGGTAAACGCCCTGTCTGCCTGGCTCGATGCCAAAGTTAATCGTGAGGGAAAAGTCTACTGCCAGAAATATGAACGTGGTGAACCCACCTGCGATTTAGAAATTATCGGCGATACAGAAGAAACGGGAACTACCATCACTTTTCTGGCCGACACTGAAATCTTCGGTGAAATTAACTACCGTTTTGATACAATCCGCGAGCGTCTCAAAGAGCTGGCCTTTTTGAATAAGAACCTGGAAATAAGCTTCAAAGATGAGAGGACTGACCAGGAATCAACATTCCTCTTCGAAGGTGGTATAGCCAGCCTTGTCAGCCGGTTCAATAAGAACAGGCAGGTCCTGCATCGCCAGCCCATCTACATAGTCGGCACAATGAACAGCACCGTTGTAGAGGTAGCACTGCAATACAACGACGGCTTTTCCGAATCTACGCTCAGCTTTGCCAACTGCGTCAATACCATAGACGGAGGCAGCCATCTTACCGGGTTCCGCTCAGCGCTAACCCGCGTCCTGAATGACTATGCCCGGAAAAACAAGCTGTTGAAGGATTCCGACCCCAATTTGATAGGTGATGACGTCCGTGACGGGCTGACATCGGTCATCAGTGTTAAGCTGGTTGAACCCCAGTTTGAGGGGCAAACTAAAGCCAAATTGGGCAATCCTGAAATAAAAACACAGGTCGAAGCCATAGCAGCCGATGGCCTTTCGCTGTATCTGGAGCAGCACCCCGATGATGCCAAATCAATCATAGAGAAGTGCCTGGTTTCGGCTAAAGCTAGAGAGGCAGCCCGAAAAGCTCGCGACCTTATCTTCAAGAAAAGCGGATTAGAAGCCGGCACTCTGCCTGGAAAGCTGGCTGGCTGCTCAGAGACTGACCCTCGCGAGTGTGAGATTTACCTGGTTGAGGGTGACTCAGCCGGAGGTTCAGCCAAGCAGGGGCGAGACCGCCGCTTCCAAGCAATTTTGCCGCTACGAGGTAAAATCCTTAATGTAGAAAAGGCGCCCAAAGACAAGATTCTGGACCATGAAGAAATCCGTGCCATTATCACCGCAGTAGGAGCCGGCATCGGTGACCAGCTCGACTTTTCCAGATTGCGCTACCACCGCATAATCATTATGACTGATGCCGATGTCGATGGCTCTCACATAAGGACACTACTTCTCACCTTCTTCTACCGAAACATGACAGAGCTGATAAGCCAGGGCCACCTTTTTATCGCCCAGCCACCTCTATATCGCATTCAAGCGGGTAAGCAACAGTTCTGGATTTACTCAGAGAAAGAAAAGGAAGCCAAGCTCCAGGAGCTTAAGGGCAATAAAACGGAGATTCAGCGATATAAGGGATTAGGAGAAATGAGCGCCGAGCAACTATGGGACACCACTATGAACCCGGAATCGCGAACCCTGCTCAAGGTGGAAATCGAGGATGCCATGGCGGCTGACAGGATATTCCATATGTTGATGGGCAGTGAAGTGCCACCCAGAAAATCATTCATTCAGGCCCACGCCAAAAGCGTGAGGAACCTGGATGTCTAGCTTTCAGACTTATTTCCGTTTCCGGTATAGTTTCTTTTCTTCTATATAACTCTCCACCGCTTCAGGCACCAGCCCATGAATAGATAGCCCCCGAGCCAGCCTCTTTCGGATGTCCGTAGAACTGATGTCGACCGGCGTTATATCCAGCCAGACCACATTCTGAGTTACACCGGGAACATCTGATTCCAGAGCCTTCAAATCCGGACGGCTGAAACCCGGCCTGGTAACTGCCACCAGCTTACAGAGCTGAATCAGCCTGTCCGGCTCCTTCCATTGAGGCAGCTCAGCCAGGCTATCCCAGCCTACTAAGAAAGAAAGCTTCGCCTCGGCACCTAATTTTTGCTGCAAAATAGTTACAGTTTCCACACTATAAGAGGGGCCGGGGCGGTCTATCTCAACAGTCGAAAGCTCAAAATAAGGCCTGGCGGCAATAGCCTGCCTCACCATCTCTACACGGTGGACTGCTGGAGTAATAGTCCTGCTCTTTTTAAGCCATGGCTGCCCTGCGGGAACAAAGAGAACCCTCGCCAGGCTGAGCCTTAGCCTGGCTTCTTCGGCTATGACAAGATGTCCCGAATGAATAGGGTCAAAAGTGCCGCCTAATATGCCTATGTTCATTTTCTAACCCGCCTAACCTTTGGCTTAGGTCGGAAGACAGCTATTGGCGCCTCCGAACCAGCAAATTCTTCCCCGACCCTATCCAACATGCTGATTATTTCTGACCTAAGCTCGGGCAAACCTTGTTCGGTAATCGCCGAAACGAAGAATACCTTTATCCCCAAAGAGCCAAAGAGCCGCCTAATCTCTGGCAGGCGAGCTTGAACCTCCGGTAAATCTATCTTGTTTACCGCCACAAGCTGAGGCTTTTGCGCCATCTCCGGCTTATACAAAGCCAGCTCCGTATTCAGCCTGTTCATATTATCAATTATACTCGGGGAGCTACCATCTATCAGGTGAAGCAAAACCTTAGTTCTCTCGGCGTGACGCAGAAATTCATGCCCCAAACCCTTGCCCAGATGCGCACCATCTACAAGCCCGGGTATCTCAGCCAAAACAAATGTCTTCATGTCTACTTCAACCACACCTAAAACTGGCTCGAGAGTGGTAAAAGGATAATCAGCTACTTTCGGCCTAGCTTTAGACACGGCAGCCAAAAGGGTTGATTTACCTGCATTAGGATAGCCCATAATGCCCACATCGGCAATAAGCTTAAGGTCAAGGGCAAGGCAATGCTCTTCGCCAGGCTCACCTTTAGTAGCCGTTTTAGGGGCCTGGTTTCTGGACGTGGCGAAATGAACATTACCCAAACCACCACGACCCCCTTTAGCCACCAGAATCTTTTGCCCCTGCTGGCTCAAATCAGCCAACAGCATTTCCTGTTCCCCCTCCTTAAGAAACACCATCGTTCCTAACGGCACTTTAATTTCAATGTCACTGCCCTTTGCGCCATGTTTCTTCTGCTTACCACCGCTCTTGCCGGACATCGCCTTAAAACGCATCTTGCGCTTAAAGTAATTCAGGGTAGTTTCACTCCTATCGGCGGAAAGATAAACACTCCCACCACCCCCTCCATCCCCTCCATCAGGACCGCCAAGCGGCACAAACTTCTCATGACGGAAACTAACTACCCCATGCCCACCATCTCCCCCCGATACTATAATATCTACTCTATCCACTGAATCAATATCCTTATAATATCTTTATCTTATATTATAGTCTTAAATTATTAATAATATATAAGAAACATCATCATGTGGACGGAGGCACATTGTGGGCGGAAAGTCCTGGCTTTGCAACCTTTGATATGGGTGTTTATCAACAGAGTTGGGGAAATTATCCACTATCCGGTGCTGCTTTTCCACAAGCACCGACGTTAAGATGTGGAAGAGGCTCTTCTGGGCCTTAAATTTTGTCGGATTTCTTTTATTGAGTTGCGGAGTTGTGGATTAACGTCTAGTTCAGCAGTGATTTTTTCGCAGCCGTGCATTATTGTTGTGTGGTCCCGGCCTCCCAGCATCTTGCCGATTTCAGCCAGGCCGCAGTGATTTTGCTCGCGCAGCAGGTACATGGCGACCTGACGGGCTAATACGGTCTTTTTGTCTCTCCGCTTACCGGTTATTCCTTCAAGGTCTACGTCGTAGTAGTTAGCTACAGTGGTCATTATGAGCTTGGGTGAAAGGGTGGTTTCCTGCCTGCTGTCTTTTGGTATTATATCTACCAGTGACTGCATGGTCAGTTGCATATCTAACTTCGTGCCGCTCAGCCTCGAGTAAGTGACGACTCTATTAAGTGCACCTTCTAATTCTCGAGCATTGTGCTGAAAATGTGTTGCCAAAAACCGTGTCACATCTGGGGGAGGGGATGTGTTTAACTGCCGAGCTTTAACTTTTAAGATAGCCAGTCGCGTTTCTAAATCCGGTAGCCCCAGGTCGGCGATAAGTCCCCACTCAAGTCGGGACTTTAATTTTTTGGTGACCGATGAAATGGCTCTTGGCGGACGGTCGCTGGTAATCACCATCTGGCAGTTATTTTCATAGAGGTCGTTGAAAATGTGTAACAAGCATTCCTGGGTTTGCGTTTTGCCGCTAAGGAATTGGATATCATCGACCAGCAAAAAGTCGGCACTCCTGAACTTGCGGTGGAAGTCATCAATCCTGTTGTTCTTGAGGGCGACTACGAATTGGTTGGTAAACTGCTCGGCACTGGCCAGGAGTATGCGAAGGCCCTTAGCTTTGACTGCGTGTCCGATGGCATGCAGCATATGTGTCTTGCCTGTGCCGGTGTCACCGTAGATATAGAGCGGGTTGTACCTGTTTCCGGGATCTTCTGCAATCTCCAGGGCTGCTGCATAAGCCAGGCGGTTGCATTCCCCGACTACAAAGCTATCGAAGGTGTATTTTGAATTGAGCCTGAAAACTGGTATTGCTGGGTCTTTCAGTCTGGCGCTTGTACCGCCGTCGGCCTGATAAGCGGGTGTCTGGCAGATATCCTGGCTGAGGGCTCGAATTGCAAACTGTACATCAATGGTCTTACCGGTGATGCTGGTCAATGTCCTTTTAATCAGAGAATGGAGGCGGCTTCTTAGCCATTCGGCGATGAATACATTGGGGACACCGATAACGAAGACGTCTTCTTTATAGCTTATCCCGCTGGTGTCCTTAAGCCAGGTATCGTAATTCGGCTTATTTACTTGAAGTTGAAGTTCTCCTAGAGCGGTTTCCCAGATTTCTTGTGCTGACTTCAACTCATTACCTGCCAAAAATAGTCTTAAAATCCCCGCAAATGAAACAAAAATCCCCACCCTCAGATCTATTGCATCTTCAAATTTTGCGGTCTGTATTAAGCTTCAGTTTTGTGATGAAGAGGTTAAAACAGATAGACCGGAAGACCCACACCACAACTCCCTAAGGGTAACACAGCGGTCTGTTGGGGTGTCAAGGGGGTTTTTGACATAATGGAGAAAGTTGTTAAAATTTTGTTAAACTATTGTTGCCATGTCAAAACGCATCATTTTTATGGGCACTCCGGAGTTCGCTGTTCCTAGCTTGGAGGCTTTGATTCGCAGCAATTACCTGGTAGTTGCCGTGTATACGCAACCAGACAGGAAGGCTGGGAGAGGACAGGCAGTCATGTCCTCTCCGGTAAAACAACTGGCTTTATCTCATGAGCTGCAGGTAGTTCAGCCGGAGAACCTGAAAGGCGCTGGTACAGTTGAGGGGTTAGCTAAGTTTGCTCCCGACCTCATTGTGGTGGCGGCTTTTGGGCAGATTATACCGGCTGAGATATTGGATTTGCCTAAACTTGGTTGCCTGAATGTCCACCCCTCTCTGCTGCCCCGGCATCGGGGTGCCTCGCCCATAACCACCGCTATTCTACAGGGAGATGAAGTCACGGGTGTTACCATTATGCTGCTGGACGCTGGCATGGATACCGGTCCCATTTTGAGCCAGAGAGAGGTGCCGATATCCACTGAGGATACCACCGGTTCGCTTGGCATTAAGCTGGCTCAAGCCGGCGCTCAGCTACTAACGGAGACGTTGCCCTTGTGGATTGATGGGCAAATTAAGCCGCAGCCTCAGGAGGAAAGCCGGGCTAGCTATAGCAAAGTCATCAATAAAAGCGATGGGGAGATAGACTGGCGACTGTCAACTCTGGAATTATGGAGATGTGTCCGTGCCTTTGACCCGTGGCCGGGTTGCTACGCCTGGTGGCAAGGAAAACGTTTAAAACTTGGTCAGGTAATGCCGCTGGAAGGTGAGAGGTCTGGTGAACCTGGCGAGGTGATAGCTTTGTCTCTGTCGGTGCCTGTGCCTGTTGGAGTTAAAACTGGAGATGGAGTTCTGGGTCTGCTCAGGGTCCAATTGGAGGGGAAGAAAGAGATGTCAGCGGAGGAATTTGTGCGCGGGCAGCGGGATTTTATCGGCAGCCGTTTGCTTTGACAGGATTCCACGCTTTAATTAAAATTAAATTGCGTTGGGGAGTGATTTAGATAATGTTTTTCTTTGACCCGCTGTGGTTTCTGGTAATGCTGCCGCCCTTTGTCTTTATGATTTATGCCCAGATAAAGGTGAATTCTGCCTTTAAAAAATATTCCAAGGTGGCTAATTCCCAGCTTATCACCGGAGCCGAGGCAGCCGGAATGCTGCTTCGTGCCAACGACTTGAATAATGTCAGAGTGGAAGGTGTAAAAAGTAAGCTGGGCGACCACTACGACCCGAGTAAAAAAGTGTTACGCCTCTCGCCGGCGGTGGCTAATACGCCGTCCGTTGCCGCGCTTGGAATCGTGGCTCATGAGGTAGGACATGCCGTACAAGATAAGTCCGGCTATGCCTTTCTCAGGTTTCGCACCTCTTTAGTGCCGGCGGCTAACCTGGGCAGCAGTTTCGGCTTTATCTGTGTTATCTTGGGCATGTTTCTGATGATGTTCGGCGCCATGTTCGGTATGACAGTTGTCTGGGTAGGAATTTTTCTCTTCTCGCTGGCGGTGATTTTCAGCCTGGTGACATTGCCTGTCGAGTTCAATGCCAGCAATCGGGCAAGGCAAATGTTGCGCAGCACCGGCATGGTTTCTACTCAGGAGTATGACGGAGCCAGCGCTGTTCTGTCTGCCGCCGCCCTTACCTATGTGGCGGCTACACTCCAGGCGGTGGCTCAATTATTCTATTTTGTCATGATTGCCCTGGGCATGAGAAGATAGGTCCTGGTTCTGCTTGCCTGTATCAACCATCTCTCTTGCCATCCTTAGCTGTTTCCCTTATCATGCTGAGCGCAGCAAAGAATCTCACGGTGGGGGTGTAAACGTTGCCATTGCCAACTCATACCTGCCCCTATTATAATTGCGCCGGAACAAGCAAATTCTCACTGGGAGTCGCATTTGCCTGAGAAAAAGAGTCCAGACAGCTTCGCTGAACTCAAGGAAATCATTGCCAGGCTGCGTGGTCCGGATGGCTGCCCCTGGGATAAGAAGCAAACTCATGCCTCATTGAGACCTTACTTGGTTGAGGAGTGCTACGAGGTATTGCAAGCCCTGGAGGATGGGACCCCGCAGAAGCTCTGCGAGGAATTAGGCGATCTTCTGCTTCAGATTATGCTTCATGCTCAGATTGCCGCTGAGGCGGGGCAGTTTAATATAGATGATGTTGTCCGGGGTATTAGAAACAAGCTAATTCATCGTCATCCCCATGTCTTTGGGAGCCAGAAAGTGAAGGATGCTGACGAGGTGGCGCTGAACTGGCAGGCTTTGAAGCAGGAAGAGCGTGAGGAAGGGGAATCGCTTTTAGCCGGCGTGCCCGAGCAAATGCCAGCCCTGTCATACAGCCAATCTATTCAGCGGCGGGTAGCGGGAGTTGGCTTCGATTGGGAGAAGGTGGAGGAAATCATAGACAAGCTGGCTGAAGAGGTGGCAGAGATTAAACAGGCTCCCGACCAACAGGAGAGAGCCAAAGAGTTCGGTGATTTGCTCTTCACACTGGTAAACGTAGCGCGCAGGTTGGACATAGACTTGGAGATGTCGTTACGCTCGGCTAACCAGCGCTTCTGTCGTCGCTTTGCCTGCATGGAAGAAATCTGCCGTGAGCGCGGTATCAACTTAGCCAGCCTGTCCCTGGATGAGCAGAACGCCTTGTGGGAAGAAGCCAAGCGAGTGATAGGATGAGATGGTCGGGGCGAGAGGGTTCGAACCTCCGACCTCAGCGTCCCGAACGCTGCGCGCTACCAGGCTGCGCTACGCCCCGCCACCGCTTATTATAAGCGGCTTTAACTTTTGGGGCAAGCGTTGTAAACTAACAGCGTCCATGCTGTAGTTTTTCGATAAGTAAGGGGTTAGATTCTTCGCTACGCTCAGAATGACAGAAGGATGCTCAGGGTGACATGGAGCTAAAGCAAGATGAAGTACTGCGTTCTAATAATTGATGGCGCTGCCGGCTGGGTGTTGCCGGAACGAGGTGGTAAGACCTGCCTGGAGCTTGCCCATACCCCGAATCTGGACGCGATGGCGAGGGAAGGGGTTGTAGGGCTGGTTCGAACTGTGCCGCAGGGAATGGAGCCCAGCAGCGCCTGTGCCTGCATGTCGGTGCTTGGCTATGACCCGAAGGTCTATTATCGGGGGAGGAGCGGTATTGAGGCTAAGAGCATGGGCATTCCAGTTGCCGATGACGAGGTAGTTTTCCGCTGTAACCTGGTTGCCGTTCGTGACGGCAGGATGTGGAGCTATAGCGCAGGACACATCGACACAGACGAAGCCCATGCGCTTATCGCTACTCTAAATGAAAAGCTTGGCAGTGATGAAATAAGTTTTTATCCCGGTGTTCGCTACCGGCATATATGTAAGATAAAGGGGCATGATGATACACTTCTGGCTATCTGCACTCCTCCGCATGATATACCGGACAAGCCAGTTACTGAGTTTCTACCTCAGGGGCCGGGTAGCGAGCTGTTGCGAGACCTTATGGAGAGGTCTAAGGCTGCGCTCGGGAGTCATCCGGTGAATTTAGCGCGGCAGGCTAGAGGCGATATACCGGCGACTATGCTCTGGCTATTCTGGGGCAGCGGCAGAATACCTGAAATGCCGCCCTTCAAGCAAGTATATGGTCTCGGGGCGGCTATAACATCCGGAGTTGACCTTCTCCGAGGCTTAGCCCGGATGGCGGATATGGCGGTGCTTGATATCCCCGGTGTAACCGATGGTTTGGATAATGATTATGCGGCTCAGGCGGTTGGAGCCTTGAAGGCGCTGGAGAAGTACGAGCTGGTTGCCATCCACGTCGAAGCGTCGGATGAGGCGGCTCATGTCGGCTCGATTGATGAAAAAGTAAAGGCAATAGAGATGGTGGATAAAGAAGTTGTCAGCCGGATACGCTCCTGGAATAAGGATGAGCTTCGAATTCTAATACTGCCTGACCATCCAACGCCGATAAAGATTCAGACCCATACTGATGAGCCGGTACCGTTTGTGCTCTGGGGTTCCGGGTTTGCTGCCAGTGGAGCGGATAGGTTCACTGAGGCAGAGGCAAAGAACGCCGGCGTTTTTATTGATGAAGGTTATAATATTATGACTAAGCTGACGCGGGATTAGTTAGTGGAAAACGCTTTACAGATGTTTTAGAATGGGCAGGAAAGAAAGATGGCACTGGTAGTTCAGAAATATGGCGGCAGCTCGGTGGCTGATGCCGAGAAGATAAAGAATGTGGCTCGGCGCGTAGCTGAAACCAAAAAGAAGGGCAACGAGGTGATTGTGGTTGTCTCTGCCATGGGTGATACCACCGATGAGCTGATTGAGCTAGCCAGGCAGATTAACCCAAAACCTCAGGAGCGTGAGCTCGATGTCTTATTGTCCACCGGAGAGATAGTATCCAGCACACTAATGGCCATGGCTTTGCATGGAATGGGCTATGAGGCAGTGAGCTTGAGCGGTGCCCAGGCGGGCATTCAGACTGACACTACCTACAGCAAAGCTCGCATCCTGCACATTGAACCCAAACGGGTTATTAAAGAGCTGGAGAAGGGAAATATCGTCATTGTGGCTGGATTCCAGGGGATAACTGATGATATGGATATCGCTACCCTGGGTCGAGGCGGTTCGGATACCACGGCTGTGGCTCTGGCTGCTGCCCTTAAGGGTCAGATATGTCAGATATACACGGATGTTGAGGGCGTGTTTACTGCTGACCCTCGCCTTGTGCCTGAAGCCCGTAAGCTTAAGGAAATCGGCTATGAAGAAATGCTGGAGCTGGCGACATTAGGTGCCAAGGTGATGCATTCTCGGGCGGTGGAGTTGGGCCAGGTTTATAATATGCCGATAATGGTGGCTTCCAGCTTTAGTGATAAACCTGGTACTATCATTCATGGAGGGATTCCGATGGAAGTAAGAAACAAAGCGCGTGGCATCGCGCATGACTTTAATGTGGCAAAGGTTACAGTGGTTGGTGTTCCTGACCGGCCGGGGATAGCTTCAGCAATTTTCGAACCGTTGTCTAAAGCGAATATAAGTGTGGACACTATCGTTCAGAATGCCAGCATCGACAATATTACAGACTTAACCTTTACTGTGGCTAGAAGTGATTTGGACAAGGCAATGTCCCTGGTGCAACCGATAGCCAGGTCTATCGGGGCTAAGCAGTGCGTCAGCGATTCCACGCTGGCTAAAGTTAGCGTTGTTGGCACCGGTATGCTGAATACGCCGGGCTATGCGGCTAATATGTTTCGGGCTCTTTCTGAGCAGGGTATCAATATACAGTTGATTACTACTTCTGAAATAAAGATAACCTGCATTATTGCTGAGGATAAGGTCAAGGACGCTGTTAAGGCGTTACATAAGGCTTTTGACCTGGAACGAGATGCAATTTAACGCTATACAGCGACTACTTCTTTTATATCGGATATCTCTTCTTTCAGTATTCGCTCAATGCCGTTCTTGAGGGTAATGGTTGACATAGGACAACCAGCGCATGCCCCCTTTAGTCTGAGGCTAACTATACCTTCTTTAACGTCAACTAATTCTACATCTCCCCCGTCCGCTTGTAGGCTCGGTCTAATATTGTTCAGGACTTCTTGTACCTTTTCTTTCACAGGTTCTCCCTCTTGCTTTCGCTTGTATTTACTGCTGTGGTAAGCTAACATAATCAGTCTTTTTTGTCAAAATTACCTCTCGACTTAGCTTGAGACACTTGACATTGTTCACTTTTTTTGCCACAGTGACTGCGGTAAAATAGTAAGGTTGTCTTGGAGAAATAATATTGGGAGTAAGCAATGCCCGACCGTGAAGAAGATAAAGCCAGGCTGAAACGAAAGGCGAGCCAAGAAGCTATTTCCTTGGCTATGCAGAGTCGCTGGCAGGAAGCGGTAACTGTAAATCAGAGCATAATAGAACTTTTACCTACAGATATAGATGCCTACAACCGGCTGGGTAGAGCATTTATGGAGCTAGGCGAATTTGCCAAAGCTAAAGAAGCCTACACTCGAGCTCTAGAACTTGACTCTTATAATTCAATTGCTCAAAAAAATCTGCAGCGGCTGTCTTTGTTGCCCGATGCTCAGGTTAAAGTAAAGGAGAAACGCCGCGAGGTCTCCCCGGACCTTTTCATTGGCGAGATGGGAAAGGCTGGGGTGGTAAACCTCCAAAGTCTGGCACCTCGCGAGTTATTGGCTAGGATGGCTGCTGGTAATCAAGTTCATCTGAAAGTGAAGGGACGGCAGCTTGTCGTGGAGAATGACCAGGGGGAGTATTTAGGACTGATTGAGCCGCCTCATGGTTTTCGTCTGGCTCGAATGATAGAAGGTGGGAATAAATACACTGCGGCTCTTGTCAGCATTAATAATGACAGCGCGAGGGTTATCATCAGAGAGGTTTTTCAGCACCCGAGCCAGGTTGGGCGTCTTTCCTTTCCGGTTAAAGCGGTTGAAGGCTTTCAACCCCATGTTAGAGATACCTTGCTCAGGCATGAGGCTGTGGAGGAGGAGGCGCTGGAAGAGGCAGAAGATATGGAATTAGAAGAGGGTGAGCTTATACCCGAAGGCTTCTCCATATTTGAGAGAGTCGCCCCTGACGAGGAGACTGGGACAGAAGAAGAGTTCATGGAGGAGTAGTTAATTGCCCCTCAAGCGAGCGAATTTTTCAGGAGAAGATTAAATGGAAGTTGGAGTAATAAAACCGGTCATCATCGAAGAGGAGATGAAGAGCTCCTACCTTGACTATGCCATGAGTGTCATAGTTTCTCGAGCCCTGCCTGATGTGCGCGATGGCTTGAAACCGGTACATCGTCGCATCCTTTATGCTATGGATGGGCTGGGTCTCCGTCATACCAGTTCCCATAAAAAGAGCGCTCGCATAGTCGGTGAGGTTATGGGTAAGTATCATCCGCACGGAGATGCCCCCATATATGAGGCCATGGTGAGAATGGCACAGGACTTTTCCATGAGGTATAGGCTTGTTGACGGGCAGGGCAATTTCGGAAGTATGGATGATGACCCACCAGCAGCTATGCGCTATACCGAAGCTCGCCTGGCAAAAATAGCCGAGGAAATGCTGGTTGATATTGATAAAGAAACCGTTGCTTTTATGCCTAATTTTGACGATAGCTTAAAGGAGCCAACGGTTTTACCAGCCAGGTTGCCCAATTTACTGGTGAATGGTTCATCGGGCATTGCTGTCGGTATGGCTACCAATATCCCACCTCATAACTTAAGTGAGATATGCGATGCCGTCAATTATCTTATAGATAACCCTGAGGCCGATGTCGATGACTTGATGAAGATTGTGAAGGGGCCCGATTTCCCCACCGGAGGCATTATCTTAGGCAGGGAGGGCATTAAGAGCGCTTATGCCAGTGGGCAAGGTAAAGTGGTGGTCCAGGCTAAGGTTACTGATGAAAATTTGAGAGGTGGACGTCAGCAATTAGTCATAACCGAGCTTCCTTATCAGACCAATAAAGCCGCCCTGGTGGAAAGAATAGCCAACTTGGTCAGGGAGAGAAGGGTCGAGGGGGTAAGTGAGGTTCGTGATGAATCTGACCGACATGGTATGAGGATAGTTATAGGGCTGAGAAAGGATGCTCAACCTACCAAGATTTGCAACAACCTCTATAAATATACTCCCATGCGGTCCTCCTTCTTCATTAACATTTTGGCTCTGGTTGATGGGCAGCCTCGCGTCATTAATCTTAAGGAAGTTTTGACCTGTTACATAGATTTCCGTAGGGAAGTTATCACCCGTCGCTCCCAGTTTGACCTCCAGAAGGCGAAGGACCGAGCCCATATTCTGGAAGGCTTCAGGATTGCCCTTGACCATCTGGATGCAGTTATTCAGACTATACGAAAAGCAGAGACGGTGGATTCGGCTCGGTCCAGCTTGATGGAGAACTTTAGCCTGTCTCAGATTCAAGCTCAGGCTATACTTGATATGCAGCTACGTCGATTGGCACAGCTGGAGCAGAAGAAAATAGTCGATGAGTACAGCGAGGTGGTTAAGAACATCGCTTATCTCGAAGACCTTCTGGCAAATCCGAAGAAAGTACTCTTTCTTATTAAGCAGGATGTCACCGAGCTTAAGAAGGGTTATGGTGATGGTCGGCGTACTTCGATTAAGCGAGAGGAGGCTGAGGAGTTTCAGGACGAGGACCTTATTCCACATCAGGATGTGGTGATTACGCTGAGTGAACAGGGGTACATAAAAAGAATACCGGCTATAACGTATCAAAAACAGCATCGAGGGGGTCGGGGTCAAATAGGAATGGTGACCCGGGAAACCGATATGGTGAAACATCTTGTGGTAGCTGATACGCATGATAATTTATTGCTTTTTACCAACCGGGGTAAGGTTTACCGGCTCAAATGCTACGATATACTCCAGGATGTGTCGCGAACTACGAAAGGAACAGCTCTGGCCAACCTATCGTCTATCGACCCGAAGGAGCAGATAACCGCCTTGGTGGTGGTAAAAGATTTTACCCCCGGCCTGTTTATGATTATGGCTACTTCGAGAGGTATAGTGAAGAAGACAAGTTTCGATAATTTTGCTTCGGTTAGAAGCAGCGGGCTTATCGCAATGAAGCTTCGAGGAGATGAAGAGTTGGTGGCGGCTGAGTTGGTTAGCCAGAAAGACGAAGTTGTTTTGGTAACTCAAAACGGGCAAGGTATAAGGTTCGCTGTGAAGGACTTGCGACCAGCATCTCGGGCTAGTGGTGGCGTGCGTGGCATCAAGCTTAGTCCTGGCGACTGCTTGGTGGCTATGGATGCCATCTTCCCTGATGCTAACCTGCTTACAATTACGGAGAAAGGCTTTGGTAAGCGCAGCCGTGCGCGGAATTTCCCTCTTCAGGCTCGGGGTGGCAAGGGGGTAATCGCTCATCGGGTTAATGAAAAGACAGGCTGTGTTATTTCAGCTAAACTTGTCCCTCCAAATCAACACGTCATTATTATTTCATCTAAAGGTATCATCATCCGTGTTCCTGTAGATGAGGAGATCTCGCTCTTTGGCAGAGATACACAGGGGGTGCGGGTAAACAGGATTGATCAGGATGACAGTGTTGCTTCTATGGCCTTTGTCCATCAGGAGAATGTCAGGGGAGGTGACAAGACTAAGGCCGAGTAGGGACGCCTTTCTTATCTGCTAGTCATGGAAAAAGTGCTACAAATTCTGCAAGAGTTCGGCTTGACCTTCGTTCCTCTCTTTGTGGCTATGGATGCCATCGGTGTCTTGCCTATACTGGTTCCCTTGACACAGGATATGAAGGCTAAGGAGCGCAGTCGAACAGTGCTCCTGGCGGTAATCACAGCTCTGGGATTGGGCTTAGGCTTTGTTGCTATCGGCAAGGGTATTTTTCTCTTTTTGGGCATAGATGTATCCGACTTTCTGGTCGCCGGCGGCCTCATTCTTTTCCTCTTAGCCGCCAAGGACTTAATCACCGGCAAGATGATTGAAACTCAGGTTTCAGTTGGAGCCGATATGCTGGGTGTCGTACCCATAGGCACTCCTCTTGTAGTCGGCCCGGCAGTGCTTACCACGCTGCTGATATTGGTCGACCAGTACTCGATTATTATCGTAATAATTTCTTTCATCCTGAATCTAGCAATAGGCTGGCTGCTTTTTGCGCAGGCTAACCGGGTAGTGGCTTTTTTGGGGCAGGGAGGGGTCAGAGCTACATCCAAAATAGTCAGTCTATTTTTGGCGGCTATTGCCATAAAGATGATTCGCCAGGGCGTTCTGCAGGTATTAGGATGAAACTCGTCTTCATTCACGGTGCCGGCAACACCGGCCTGGTGTGGCATTATCAAGCTAAACATTTTGCCGATTCTGAAGCTATCAGCCTTCCCGGTCATCCACAAGGCGAACCTTGCACTAGTATCGATGATTATGCCGAATGGCTTCATCGACATGTTCAGAAAAAAGGTTATTCGCAGCCTGTATTAGTGGGACATTCTATGGGCGGCGCCGTGGCTCAGATGTATGCTCTGACTTATCCCAGGGATGTAAAGGCTCTTATACTCCTTGGCACGGGAGCCAGACTTAGAGTAAGGCCAGACTTTCTTAAGTTGCTGGAAGAGGGCATCGATGCTCCTGCAGACTGGGCGAAGAATATGCTTGAGCCGCTTTATAGCCGGGTGGCTCCTGAAGTTAGGGGAAAAGTCATTGCTGGAGTGATCGATGTAGGAGTTGCTGTGCAGCTCAACGATTTCAGATGCTGTGACAGATTCGACATCATGGATAAAGTTCACCAGATTGAAGCTCCCACACTGATTATTTGTGGCGCTGAGGATGACATGACGCCGGTCAAGTACTCCCAGTATTTAGCAGGTAAAATCGCTGGCGCAAGGCTGGCTATTATTCAAGGTGGCTCTCATCATTTCTTTCTGGAAAAACCCCAGGAAGCGAATCAAGCAATTGAGACGTTTTTGAACGGCCTTTAGAATACTGATTTAGCCTGTTCGAGATTTGTGATGAGAATAGGTGTGCTTTCTGATACCCACATGCATTCGGCGGAAGAAATTTCTCCGGAGATACTTAAGGCGTTTATAGAAGTGGACTTGATAGTGCACGCTGGTGATTTCGTTGGCTCAGCGGTGCTTGAAGGGCTGAAGCGGCTGGGTGAAGTGAAGGCAGTGCACGGCAATGTGGATTCGATGAAGCTTAGAGGCTTGCTACCCGACAAGGAGCTTTTGGTGGTCGGAGGCAAGAAAATCGGGGTTACCCATGGCTGGGGTGGCCCGGAAGGCATAGAGCAAAGGGTGAGGGTGCTGTTTGATGACGTGGATATCATCATTTACGGGCATAGTCACCGGGCAAAGATTGAACAAATTGGAAATATTCTATTCTTTAATCCCGGTCCGGGACATCAGTCCTTTGGTATCCTGACAATTGACCGGGATGTTCAAGGGGAAATAGTAAGGATTTGATAATTGAGGGTTTTGTCATTCTGAGCGAAGCGCAGAATCTCTATGATGACTAAAGGATTCCTCGGTCGCCTTGCTCCCTCAGAGTGACACGAGGCGAATAGTTCGTAATGGCAAAGGAAAATAGGAGATTATGTTGGCTGAGCCGTGGCATGAGCTTGAGGCACTAGATAAGCCGGAGATTTTGCAGTTTATCTTTTATCCCCGGAAAGATTTTTTTGAAACATCGGCAGCAGCTAACGCTATTACTGGCACCATTCCCGTTGACGAGGCTGTTTCAATTTCTTATTGTTTCTATTTCAGTGATAAGAAGCACCCTAATATGCTGTTCTTTCACGGTAACGGTGAAGTAGCCAGCGATTATGAGTCTATTGGCTCTATATATAATCAAATCGGGGTGAATCTATTTGTGGCTGATTACAGAGGCTATGGCAGGAGTGGAGGCAAGCCTACGCTCAGCAACATGATAAAAGATGCCCATCCTGCATTCGAAGGCTTTAAGCGAGTTTTGGAAGAGAATAAATTTTCAGGGAAACTTTTTCTGATGGGTCGCTCGCTGGGCAGTGCCTCTGCTATTGAGCTTGCCTCGCATTATCAGAGTCAGCTCAGCGGCCTGATTATAGAAAGCGGCTTTGCCAATGTATTTAACTTATTTGGCTATTTGGGCTTCCCGCTCGAAGCTCTTGGTATCGCTGTGCCGGAGGTGCCTTCCAACCTTGGACTTATTAGGAAGATTTCTCTTCCCACATTAGTTATGCACGGTGAGTATGACCAGATAGTGCCTGTTGAGGAGGGCAAGGCGCTTTATGAGACTATTGCTGCCAAAGACAAGCGCTTGCTCATAATCCCCGGAGTTGACCACAACACCATTTTCATGGGTGGCACGGAGCAATACCTGCAGGCCCTGAAAGACTTTGTTTCAGCCCATAGCTAGCGCTGGCGTGTTAGTTATTCCTCTTCACCAGGCTCTGCCTTGGCCTCTGCGCCCTCTTCTGCTTCTCCGGCAGCCTCAGCCTCTTCTGCAGCCACGGCTTCTACCGGCACCTCTATGACCTCTTCCTTGCGAACCTCGGCAACTTTGACTACCATCTGTTCTGGGTCGCTGAGCAGCGTAACTCCATGGCCAAGAGGTATGTCCTTGACATAGATTGCTTGGTCGAGCTCTTCGATGTTTGATACGTCGACCTCAAAGCTGTGCGGCAGGTCGTCAGGCAAAGCTTCAATATGCAGGGAATCAATAAGGTGGAGCATAGAGCTGTTCTTGATATTCCTCAGCACCGGCGCCTCACCGATGAACACCACAGGAACATCTGCTTTTATCTTCTCGGTCATCCTGACCTGGTAGAAGTCAACATGTAGAGGCTCATCAGTTAGAGGATTCTTCTGAACTTCACGCATCAGCACCTTTACCGGGCTTTTTGAATCATCAACCTTGAGGGATATAAGGTCGGTCATGCCTGCATGAACCATTAGGCTCTTCAGGCTTCTGGCGTCCACATTTATGGAAGTGGAGTCGATTCCGTGTCCATAGATATTGGCCGGAACAATGCCTTGACGGCGTAGAAATCTTACTTTCTTGCCGGTTACGTCTCTTTTGGAAACTTCGAGTTCAAGTTGTTTCATCTTGTTACCTCTTTCGATACTCCGAAGCCTAAAGCTTAATGGATTTTGAATTAGAAGTCAAATTCACCACATGGGAATGTCTGTAAACTCCATTTATGTGTCATTCTTCGCCCAGAGTGACACGTTAATGTTAGAAACAATATCCCATGTATACTACGGCCCGGCGAATATCTGGCAAGCCCAGATTTTCCCGCTGGCGTCTATTACAATACCCATGCCTGAGATAGTATGAGTGTGGTGTACATCAAGCATATTATCGTGGTGTCCCGGCGAGGTGAACCACTGTTGTGCCATTGCATTGGCATCGCAGGGAACGTTGTTTTGAAGGACATTCTCTGCGCAGGCGTGCATACCGGGGATGCTTGCCCAGATGGAACTGCATCTGGTACTGAAATTATCGTGGCTGAGCGTGTTCGCTGTTGCCATGTACTGGGCGTGCGGCCGGCATAGCCCGTCAATATAAGCATTTCTGGTTAAAGCAGGTACACCGTTGGCTGTCCTTAATGCATTCACAGCGTCAAACAAGGCTTGTTCGCAGGTTGCAGCATCCCCGCTAGGTGGTGGAGGAGCCGCAGCCACTGTAACCGTAACCTGCTGGGTGACAGTTCCGGTGGTATTGGTAGCCGACAGGGTAAAGATGGTGGTTGAAGCCGGGCTTGCTGGAGTGCTTCCCGAAGCCGGACGAGAGCCAATTCCAGGGGATATGCTAACAGACGTGACCCCGGTAACATTCCAGCTAAGGTTAGAGTTTCCTCCGGGGATGATGCTGGAGGGGCTGGCGGTGAAGGAGAGGATAACTGGTAACGAAGACGGAGGAGCCGCAGCCACTGTAACCGTAACCTGCTGGGTGACAGTTCCGGTGGTATTGGTAGCCGACAGGGTAAAGATGGTGGTTGAAGCCGGGCTTGCTGGAGTGCTTCCCGAAGCCGGACGAGAGCCAATTCCAGGGGATATGCTAACAGACGTGACCCTGGTAACATTCCAGCTAAGGTTAGAGTTTCCTCCGGGGATGATGCTGGAGGGGCTGGCGGTGAAGGAGAGGATAACGGGCAAAGTGGTTGGCGGCAAAGTAGTTGGTGGCAGAGTAGTTGGTGGCAGAGTAGTTGGCGGTGAAGTAGTTGGCAGTGAAGTAACCTCAATAGTAACCGACTGAGTTACACTGCCGGTGGCATTGTTAGCTGTTAGAGTGAAGGTCTCAGTTGCCATCGGTGAAACTTCAACGCTACCCGCATGGACAACACTTCCTATTCCCTGGTCTATGCTAACCTCGGTAGCCCTAGATACATCCCATTCAATAGTCGTGCTATTGCCAAGAGTGATGCTCGAAGGGCGGGCAAAGAACAAATTGATGGTTGGTAGTTGACCGTCAGGCTTTAGAGAGAAGTCTACGGTGATTTCACCTTCAGGTCCTATTTTCACTAAAGCACAGGAAAGGTTAGCTACGCCCAGGACTAAGGTGAGTAACAACGCAACAATGAACTTGACGAGGTTTTTAGTTTTTGACATCACAAACGGCACCTCCCACTAGATTGGTTTGCTCTCACGTGTCTGAGGAAACTTGACTCGACAGGACGTATTCGCTCCTTCTTGGGTAGTTAGGAAACAGTATACTGCGCGTCCCTCGAAGCGTCAATAGGTCTACGTGCGGCACTATCATACCTTTTTCTGAAGTTCCTCAAAGGCTTTCTTCGCCTCTTCCACGGAGACTTCGTCTTCCAGCGTTGTCAGGTCGCCGATTTTGGTGCCGCTGGCTACCGCTTTGAGGACTCGCCTCATTATTTTGCCGCTCCTCGTCTTTGGTAGTTTAGCCACGAAATAGATTTCGTCAGGAGTGGCTACAGGACCCAGCGTCTTGCGTATATGCTGCCTTATCTTGTTCTTGAGTTCCGGCGAGGGTTCTATCCCTTGCTTGAGCGTGGCGAAGATGACCACACTTTCACCCTTAACTTCGTCTGGCCTGCTGGCTACAGCCGCTTCGACCACGGCCTCGTGAGAAACAGCGGCGTCTTCTATTTCTATTGTGCCTATCCTGTGTCCGGCTATTTTAAGTACCTCATCGGCTCTGCCTAGCAGCCAGAAATAGCCGTCTTTGTCCCGGATGGCATAGTCGCCGGTATAGAACATGCCGGGGAATTTAGACCAGTATGTTTCCTCGTATCTTTTTGGGTCTCCGTGTATGCCCGTGAGCATCCCCGGCCAGGGTGATTTTATAACCAGAAAGCCTTTTTCTCCGGCTGGCACTGATTTACCGCTGTCATCAAAGATATCAGCATTGACCCCGGGCAGGGGGAAGGTTGCTGAGCCTGGCTTAAGGGGTACCAGTTCGATGCCTGGTGTTGGCGATATCATTGTGCCGCCGGTTTCAGTCTGCCACCAGGTGTCTACTATGGGGCACCTTTCACCGCCGATGACCTTGTAATACCACTGCCAGGCTTCGGGGTTTATGGATTCTCCAACGCTGCCCAGTAGCTCAAGGCTGCTCAAGTCGTGCCTTTTGACCACGTCCTCACCATACTTCATCAACATCCTGATGCCCGTGGGTGATGTGTAGAATATCGTAACCCCGTATTTTTCTACGATGTCCCACCATCTGTCTACCGATGGGTAGTCAGGGGCTCCTTCGTAAAGGACTATGGCGGCGCCATGACATAAGGGGCCGTAGACTATGGAGCTGTGTCCGGTGACCCAGCCGACATCGGCGGTGCACCAGTAAACAGACTCCTCTTTAACATTGAAGACCCATTCATAGCCGGAATTGGTGAAAACGAGATAGCCGCCGGTGCCGTGGACAATGCCCTTAGGCTTTCCGGTGGTGCCCGATGTATATAGAATGTAAAGAGGATGACTGGCATCAACTGGCTCGGCAGGCACGAAGGAACTGGCGTCATCGAGTAACTCGTGCAGCCAGAAGTCTCGTCCTTGTTTCATATCCGTAGGTGTGCCTGCCCTTCTAGCCACTATTACCTTTTCAATTGATGGCGACATACTTACGGCCTCATCGCTAATTTTTTTAAGTTCCAGATACTTACCTCTTCTGAAACCGGCATCCGCTGTTACCAGAACTTTGGCATTGATGTCGTTGATTCGGTCGGCCAGAGCCTGAGCGCTGAAACCGGAAAAGACGACGGTGTGTGGGGCCCCGATTCTAGCGCAGGCGAGCATGAATATGGGCAATTCGGGAATCATCGGCAGATATAGTGCGACCGTATCCCCTTTGTTGACACCCAAATTTTTGAGGACTGAAGCGAATTTATTGACCCATCTGTATAGTGTGGAATAGCTTAAGACCTGGCTATCGCCCAGCTCGCCCTCCCAGTATATGGCGACTTTGCTTCTCCTCCAGGTCTTAACATGCCGGTCCACGCATTGATAGCTGGCGTTAATTTTGCCGCCTTCAAACCAGCGGGCGAAAGGTGGTTGCCAGTCAAGGACTTTGTCCCAGGTCTTGAACCAGTCCAGCTTGCGAGCCTCATCGGCCCAGAAATGTTCCGGGTCTTGTATTGAGCGGTTATACATATCCATGTATTTCTTGAAAGGCCAGTATACCGCTTCAGAAGGTAAAGATGTTTTTACCATAGCTCCCCTCCTTCCCTTGACGTATTATTATTATACCAGTTTGGCGTTTTGCTTGAATTTTTGCTGGCAGTTCAGATATCTTTGCTGGAGTCCACAGGCGTTGCAATGTCCATGACGACAATCGGAGGTTTCTTTCCCTTGCCGCATGTAATGAAGTTCTTTCTCGAGGAATGCTGAGTTTACTCCGATATCGATATGCTGCCAGGGTAACACCTCATCCGTGGGTCGTTCCCGATTGGCATAGAAGGCGGGGTCAAGTTTACATTCATTAAAGGCACGCAGCCAGTTATCGTAGTTGAAGCATTCCTGCCAGGCATCGAATTTACTGCCTAGTTCCCATGACTTATGTATAACTTTGCCCAGCCTGCGGTCACCACGGGACAGGGCTGCTTCAAGCTGGCTGATTTTAGTGTCCTGCCATGAAAGGTGGGCTCCAGTGCGGCGTAAGCCTTGTTTGAGCATTTCATGCTTGGGGTTTAGCTGCTCTTCTGTATCCTGTGCTAACCACTGGCAGGGGGTGTGAGGCTTGGGGACAAAGGTGGCTACACTGACTCTAATCCTTGGCGGCTTGTTTCTAAGTTTCTTGCCTAGCTGGCAGGTTTTGGTCACCAGCTCTATTATGCCCTTTATGTCGTCAATGGTCTCGGTAGGCAGTCCGACCATGAAATATAGCTTGAGATTCAGCCAGCCCTTTTCGAAGGCAGCGGCGAAGGTGTTAAGCATTGCCTCTTCGGGTATATGTTTGTTTATGACTTGCCGCAGCCTCTCGGTTCCGGCCTCGGGGGCGAAGGTAAGAGTGGTCTTGCGCCGGTAAGGTAGTGATTCCACCAGGTCTATTGACGACGTATCTAGGCGGAGGCTGGGCACGGACAGGGTTAGGTTGTCGTGGTAGTATTTGCGTGACAGCTGACCGATTAATTCGCTTATATTATGATAATCCCCGGTGCTTAGAGAGACCAGGGATACTTCGTTGTATCCACAGTTACTTATCAGCTCTGCCACGCCTTCGATTATTTGTTGCTCGGGAAGCTCACGGACTGGCCGGTAAATCATTCCGGCCTGGCAGAAACGGCAGCCTCGGCTGCATCCCCGCTGAATTTCGACGGCGCCGCGGTCGTGCACTACTTTGATATGAGGTACCACCGGCCTGGTAACAGGCTGCGGCAGTTCATCTATTAGCTGTCGCTCTATTGGTAGCCTGGCTTCGGGCACCTTTGGCTTTATGCTGGCAAAGGTGCCATCCTTGTGGTAGAACACTTCATATAAGCTCGGCACATATACGCCGGGGAGTTTTGCTGCCTGTTTCAGCACCTGTTCTTTATTATTGTTTTTACTGGCTCGGTAGGCTTCCAAGAATTTAAGTATTGTCTCTTCGGCTTCGCCGATGACGAACAGGTCTATGAAATCAGCAATTGGCTCCGGATTAAGAGCACAACTGCCTCCGGCGATTATTAGAGGGTGCGAATCATTCCGCTGGTGGCTGAACAGCGGAATTTTAGCCAGGTCGAGCATATTCAGCACATTGGTATAGATAAGCTCGTAGCCCAGCGAGAAGCCTATTATGTCAAAATCTTTCAGAGGGTGTCTGGTCTCGAGGCTGAACAGCGGGATGTTATGCTGTCTGAGCAGTGCCTCCATGTCCACCCAGGGGGCGTAGACCCTCTCGGCAAGTGCGTCGGGCTGGTCATTCAGTATTTTGTAGAGTATCGGTAATGCCAGATTGGACATGCCGACTTCGTATACGTCGGGGAAGGCAAGGGCGATTCGGATAGGAGTCGTCTGCCAGTCTTTGACTATGCTGTTCCACTCGCCGCCGCTGTAGCGTGCCGGCTTGGAGACCTCATAGAGTATGTCATCCAGGTTGGTCATCTTCTTTAGCTCACAAAGGTCAATTATAGCTTTCATTAGCTGAAGCTTTCAATTCTTTGTTTATACAAGGTTGACCCCTCCCTTAGTAGGTGCAAATATTGTTGACGCTTATATTGTGAGGTGATACAATATCCCTTTGGTTCGGCATAATCATACAATTACTCCTGAAAATTTTCCTTTTTCGGGGAGTTAGTAAATAGAAGGGGGCTTGCATGGTTTTAATCGGCGAAAGTATTCATATTATTTCCAAAGATGTCAATGATGCTGTCAAGGAACGCAATACAAAGGTAATCCAAGACCTGGCCAAAGGACAGGCTGCCGCCGGGGCAGACTACATAGATTTGAATCTCGGCCCGGCGAAGAGAGACCCGGAAGAGGTAACCCAGTGGCTGGTCAATACAATTCAAGGAGTCATCGATTTACCCATATCTGTAGACACTTTAAATCCCGTAGCTATGGAAGCTGGCCTTAAAGCCTGTAAGAAAAGGCCTCTGCTTAACTCCTCCTCTGGAAGAACTGACAGCAAAGAGCGCATGCTTCCATTAGCTAAGAAATATAATACTGACGTGGTTATTTCCGTTCTCACTGACAAGGGATGTCCTCCTGGCATCGATTCCCGGATAGAGAGCATTATGGAGACAATTGCCTTGGCAAACGAACTTGGCATCCCCAATGAAGATATCTGGGTTGATCCCATAATCCTGCCGGTGAGTGCTGACCAGAAGCAAGTTGCCGATGCAGTGGAGTTTGTCGGTATGCTGCAGGACCTGATGCCCGGTGTGAAATCCACGGTGGGGCTTTCAAACGTGTCCAACGGCACACCCGATGAACTCAGAGGCATTCTCAATTGTACCTACATGACAATGCTGGGAAGAGGGGGTCTGTACTCGGCGATTGCAGATGTACTGGACGAGGAGCTGGTCAAGCTGAACAAGGGCGAGCTCCCTAATATCGTTGACCTCATCTATAAGACGATGGACGGTGAGGTTGTAGACCTGGCTTCGTTGTCGCAAAAGGAGCGAGATTACGTTAAAACTACAAAAGTGCTCATGGGAGAGACGCTTTACTCTCATGCCTGGCTTGAGAGTTAGAATTCTTTAAAAGGAGTGAACGATGGATTACAAGGCACCTTTGGAGACCTATTCAGGAAAAGTAGCCGAGGTGGTTATCGGTAAAGGGGAGAAAGCTTTAAAAATCGGTGGAGAGAGCGTTCTTCCCTTTCATTTTTTTGAGGGCAAGATAGAAAACCGGCCTCGGCTGGCTTTGGAAGTCCCTGACGCTGCGCCGGCGAACTGGACCGAATGGGAATGCCGTCCTTATAAGGATGTTCTTTCCGACCCGGTGGCATGGGCGAAGAAATGCCTGGACTTCGGTGCTGACCTCGTTTGTCTGCGCTTGGTGAGCACTGACCCGGCGGCGGCAAATGCTCCGGCGGATAAAGCTGCTGCGGTGGTCAAGCAGGTAGCATCGGCCATAAACACACCGCTTATCGTCTACGGCTCTGGAGATGAGACGAAAGATATCGAGGTTTTGACCAAGGTGGCGGAAGTCTGTGCCGGTGAAAATCTCCTCCTGGGTCCGCTGGCCAAGGAGAATTATGAGCCTATAAGCAAGGCGGCTCTGGATCATGGGCATTGTATAATAGCCCAGACCCCACTGGACATAAACCTGGAGAAGGAATTAAATGTAAAGCTGCTGAAGACCTTCCCCCGTGAGCGGATAGTCATCGACCCATTAAGCTCAGCTTTGGGTTATGGCATGGAATACAGCTTCACCATAATGGAGAGAACCAAGCACATCGGCGTCATGTTCGGCGATAATACCATGCAGATGCCCATTATCGCCGACCTAGGCAGCGAATGTGCCAAAACTAAGCAGGCGAAGGAAAGTGAGAAGCAAGGTCTGTTGTGGGAGGGCATTACGGCCATCAGTCTCCTTTTGGCTGGAGCTAATGTCTTGATATTGAGGCAGCCTGAAAACTGTAAGCTTATGAGAGAGGCCATAGACGGCAAAATTTAGTATTGATAATCATTCTTATTAATGATATAATTCAAACATAATTGCTTTATATAAGGAGGAATTAGACATGGCAGTAGCTGCGAAGAAGAAACATACCAGGAAGGATACGGTTAACGAGATAATACGAGCCGAGGATAATTGGGAGCCTGTTGGCCATACGCCGATGCCTGAGATTCCAGACTTAAGAAACTGGGATATGAGGCTGATGAAAACCTATAAGCCTTTATATGCGCCTATGTGTGATTTGTGTTGCTTCTGCACTTATGGCAAGTGTGATCTCACTGGAGATAAGAGGGGAGCTTGCGGCATCGATATTTCCACTCAGCAGGCAAGGGTTGTCCTCCTGGCTTGTTGCATGGGAATGTCAGCTCACGGCGGGCATGGCCGCCACGTGCTTCACTATTTGATAGAGAAATATGGCCGAGACTACCCGATTAACCTGGGAGACCAGATAAATGTGGAAGCTCCGCATATAAGGACAGTCCTTGGGCTCAAGCCGGAAACTCTGGGCGACCTGGAGAAAGCTCTTGAGTATATGGAGAGCCAGCTTATACACCTTATCTCATCACTGCACACTGGGCAGGAGGGTTCTGCTCTAGACTATGAGTCTAAGGCCCTTCATGCTTCGATGCTAGACCATGTGGGCATGGAAGTCTGCGATATTGCCGAGATTGTGGGCTTTGGCTTCCCGGCATCCGTGGCTGATACTCCGCTGGTGGACATGGGCTGGGGGGCTATAGATAAAACGAAGCCAACCATTCTTTTGGTCGGTCACAATCCGGTAACGGCTGTTCCCATCGTTGATTATATTAACGAGCACGGGCTGCAGGATAAGGTTGAGGTCGGAGGTATTTGCTGCACCGCCTTGGAGGTGACGAGGTATAGTGAGAGAGCCAAGATAGTCGGGCCGCTGTCCCGGCAGCTCTACTTCGTTAAAACCGGCTTCGCTGATGTTATAGTTACTGATGAGCAATGTATCAGAACAGATATACCTCAACAGGCTGCGAAAGTTGGCTCAGCCTTCATTGCCACAACAGACAAAGCTTCCTACGGGCTTGAGGATGTCAGCAAGAAAGAAGCCGATGGGATAATTAGAGATATGGTGGACAATGGTAAGCAAACGTTGATATTTGACCCGGATAAGGCAGCCGAGGTGGCGGTTAAGGTAGCTCTGGAGCTGGCGCCTAAGAGAAAGAAAGAGCTGGTGACACCAGAGCAGGTACCCGAGCTGGCCAAGGACCATCGGCTGTGCAACCTGTGTAGCCAGGTCTGCCCCAACTTGCTGCCGGTTGGCGATGCTATCGAAGCGGCCAAGAATGGTAACCTTGAGCCACTGGCCGAGGTGTTCAGTAAATGTATCGGCTGCGGCAAGTGTGAGCAGGAGTGCCCTCGTCATGTGCCTATATTCAAGATGATGCAAGCTGTGGCCGGAAATGAAACATGGAAAGTGCGAGCCGGCCGAGGACCGATTATGGATACCGAGATAAGAAAAGTCGGAGCGCCAATTGTTCTCGGTACTATACCTGGGGTGATTGCCATCGTTGGCTGCTCCAACTTTCCTGAGGAAATCAGTGAGGTAGCTGACATAGCCGAAGAGTTTGCCAAGAGGAAATACATCGTGATGCTTACCGGCTGCTCGGCTATGGCGGTAGCGATGAAGAAGGACAAAGATGGCAAGACCCTTTATGAGAAATATCCGCCAAACTTTGATGCTGGCGGTGTTCTCAATATTGGCTCTTGTGTGTCGAATGCGCACATAACCGGTGCCGCCATGAAGATTGCCAACATCTTCGCTGCCTTGCCTCTGAGGGGCAACTATGAAGTCATAGCCGATTACGTTTTGAACCGGGTGGGCGCCTGCGGCCTGGCCTGGGGGGCTATGTCTCAGAAGGCGGCGTCTATCGCCACGGGCTGCAACCGGCTGGGAATCCCGGTGGTCTTAGGCCCCCATTCCTCAAAGTATAGAAGGCAATACGTAAGCCGCAAGGAAGAGGATGATTGGACGGTGATGGACGGTAGGGAGAAAAAGCTGGTAGATACTGAAGAGCCGTCGCCAGAGCATATAGCCTATGTGGTAGAGTCCAAGGAAAGGGCTATAGTTACCATGGCAAAGCTGTGCATCAGAAAAAATGATACTCCTCAAGGGCGACAGCTGAAACTTACCCATTATATCGCCCTCCATAAGCAATATTTGGGAACCTTGCCTGATGACCTTTATCTTTACGTGAGAAAGACTTCGGATATACCTATCTTCTTTAAAAAGGAAGTACTGGCATATCTGGAGAAGGTCGGCTGGAAGGAGAAACCGGTTCTGAGCTTGCCTACCTTAATCGGGACTTATCCATCAGAGGTGCCTTTAGATGCGGTTGTCCACTAAGGAGATTAGAAAGAGAATTTTATGCGTATTCTGGTAGCTATACAGGGCCATTATGGCCAGAGGATTGCCGATAACATAAGGAAATATGGGCCGGCTGACTGGAAGGTTTATTCTTACACCTTCTCTCAGGAATTGCCAGCCATAGTCGATGACGCTGATGAGTTTCTGCCCAAAGAGTTGCCGGAGGCTGATTTACTGATATCTCTAGGCGAGCATGCCGGGGTGGCTCAGATGATTCCTGACATGGTGAAAAAGAGTGGTGCCAAAGCGGTGATTGCCCCGGCGGATAACCGTGTCTGGCTCCCACCCGGCCTGGCCAAGCAGCTTAAGCGAAAGCTGGAGTCTATGGGTGTGGACATGGTCTATCCGGTTCCCTTCTGTACTCTGGCAGAGAAGGATAGCCAGAATTCGTATATTAAAGAATTTGCCAGGTATTTCGGCAGGCCGGAAGTAGACATAGAGTTCGATAAGGATAGAATAAAGCGGGTCGCAGTTATCAGGGGGACTCCTTGTGGCTGCAGCCCGTATGTGGCTGATGGTCTGGTTGGAATCTGGGAAAGGGACGCAGTGGAAAAAGCCGGGCTTTTGCATCATCAGTACCCCTGCCTGGCAACGATGGGGATGGATCAGGAGTTTGAAGACACCCTGATGCATCGTGGTGGCCTTATGACCAAACTGGCGATAGAGAAGGCTATTAAGACGGCGAAAGTAACATGAGCAAGGAGGTTTTATTATGACAACGACTTTACCATATCATCGAGTTAATGTATTAACCGGGACCAAGTCAGCTAGAATTATCGAAGACGCCAGCGAGTATGCCCACCTGGTTAAACGTGCTGACAGGCCGCTGCTGGTGCTCGGCTCGTGGACTCTTACCACGACTCTGGGCGGTAGACTGCTCATAGAGTATGGCGTGGAGATAGCTAAGGCTCTTGATATTCCGATATGCGCTACAGCTCACACCAAAAAGAAGCTGCTTGAGCTGGGTGTTGAGCCAGCCAGCAGCTATGACACAACCGAGATAGTTAACCATCTCAAGGACCCGGGGTGGCGGGGGGTTAAGAAGGAGGGCAATCACGACTTGGTGATGTTTCTAGGGTTCAGGACTGACTTTGGTGGGCAGGCTTTGTCGACCCTGAAACATTACGCCCCGCACCTCAAGACTATGACTTTGTGCAAATACTATTATCCACATGCCAGCTATTCTCTTCCTAATATGAGAAAAGACGAGCAGTGGAAGGAATTTCTAGATAATCTAATTACAAATTTAAAGAGTAAGGAGGCTTAGCAAAATGGCAGGAATTTTTCCAGTAGATGTTGGTCCCCAGTATGAAGGCGAGGTAATCAGGAAAGCCGACTTATATGTCGAGTTCGGTGGGCCGCAAGTGAAGAGCAAATTTGAGTTGGTGACGCTAAAGGGCATTGACGAGGTTGAGGACCAGAAAATTGAGGTCATCGGCCCTGACATCAAAGACATGCAGGAAGGTGGGAGTTATCCCTTGGGTCTGCTGATTGATGTCGCCGGCGGAAAGCTGGAGAAAGACATGGAGCCGGTGTTTGAGCGAAGGATGCACCTTTATGCTAACTACATAGAGGGCCTGTATCACATGAACCAGAGAGATGAAATCTGGATGAGGCTTAACAAAGATTCTTTCAATAAGGGGCTCAATTCGTTTGAGGAAATAGGCAAGATACTGATCTTCCTTTATACCTCTGAGATAGACATTATCGAGAAAATTGCCATAACTTTCGTTACTGATGAAAAAAAGGTAGAAGAGCTTCTGGCTGATTCTATAAAAATCTATAACGAGAGGGACGAGAAAGCCAGGGGGCTGAAGGAGGAGGATGTAGAGGAGTTCTATAGTTGTGCCTTATGCCAGAGCTTCGCCCCGACCCATATATGTGCCATAACTCCAGAGAGAATTGCCAACTGTGGGGCTATCAACTGGTTTGACGGCAAGGCGGCTTATAAGCTCGACCCTGAGGGTCCAATACAGGAGGTAAAAAAAGGTGAATGCACAGACCCGATCAGGGGTGAATATACGGGAGCTAATCAACTGGCAGCAGAGAAATCAATGGGAGCTTATACCCGTGTCTATCTTCACAGCGCCTTTGAGTATCCTCATACCTCCTGCGGTTGCTTTCAGGCGATTTGGTTTTATATCCCTGAAGTCGATGCCTTTGGTCTCGTCCACCGGGATTTCGTCGGTGAGAGCGTAGTCGGTGTGCGCTTCTCTACTATGGCTGCGGATACCAGCGGTGGCAGGCAAGTAGAGGGCTTCTTGGGCTTGGCGCTGGAGTATCTCCGCTCGCCCAAGTTCCTCCAGGCTGACGGTGGATTGAGGCGGCTGGTATGGGCGCCTAAGGAGATAAAAGAGAAATATAAGGACGCCATACCCGCAGATGTGTACGATAAAATAGCTACAGAAGATGACGCTAAAAACGTTGATGAGCTGATTGCGTTTTTGGATAAGGTAGGCCATCCGTGGGTGAAGGGTGAGGTAGAGCTACCTGTGTAATTTGTCATTGCGAGCGAAGCGCGGCAATCTCTGAGTTTGCCGCGTCCCGATTGCATCGGCACTCGCAGTAGCAGGTTGCGAATTGCTAAACAATCTCATAGGAGGAACGATATGGCGCTAAAAGGAACTGATGTTGTAAAGAAGCTTCCTGAAGGAGGCAAAAAGAATTGCCGTGAATGTGGCTTTCCCACCTGTTTTGCCTTTGCCATGAAGCTGGCTTCAGGAGGTGTTTCGCTTGATAAATGCCCTTACCTGCCAACAGATGTCAAGGCTGAACTGGAAGAAGCCCTGGCACCACCTATCAAGTCGGTAACCATTGGCTCTGGCAAAAATGCTCTCGCCATTGGCGGCGAAGAGGTGGTTTACAGGCATGAGAAGACCTTTGTCCATCAGCCGGGCATTGCACTGCTTATCTCAGACAAGGAACCTGATGCAAAAGTAGATGAGAAGCTGAAGAAGATAAAAGAGCTGCAGTTCGCATGGGTGGGGCTGACTCTTACGGCAGATGTTTTGGCACTGCATTTTGAGTCGGGCGATAAGGCCAAATTTGAGGCATTGGTGAAGAAGGTCTGTGATGACAACGACCTGCCTGTGGTGCTGATGTCCGAAGATGTCGAAGCGTTGCTTTCAGCTCGAAAGATATGTGGTGACAGGAAGCCGTTGCTTTACTCTGTTACCAAGGATAATATCGACAGGATAATTGCTGGACTGAAGAGCTCGCCGACGCCGGTGGTGGTGAGGGGGCACAGCGTGGAGGAGCTGATACCATTGACCACTAAGCTGAAGGAGGCTGGCCTCGAGGAGATAGTCCTGGACCCAATCGCCAAGAATATGCAGGAAGCCATCAGAGACCAGACGCTCATTCGTCGAGCGGCTTTGAAACAGAACTTCAGGCCTCTGGGTTACCCCACTATTGGGTTTCCCTGCTTCATTGCTAAAGATGAGGTCAGAGAAATTCTGCTTGCTGCTATGTTTGTGATTAAATATCCGGGTGTTATTGTCCTGTCTGACCTCGACCGATACTCCTTGTTGCCGTTGCTGGTGCAGAGGCTCAATATTTATACCGATCCGCGAATACCTATGTCAGTAGAGGAGAAGGTCTACGAAGTACTGGAACCGAACGAAGAATCACCGGTTCTAGTTACAAGTAATTGGGCTTTGACTTACTTCATTGTGTCGGGAGAGATCGAAGGCAGCAAAGTTCCGTCCTGGTTGTTGGTTAAGGAGGCGGAAGGGCTTGGTGTTCTGACCGCTTGGGCCGCGGGCAAATTTTCCGGCGATTCCATCGGACCATTTGTTAAGAAGTCGGGAATTGAAAGTAAAGTAAAGCACAGGAGACTAATTATTCCAGGGAAGGTAGCCCGCATTAGAGGCGAGCTAGAAGAGGCATTGCCCGACTGGGAAATCATAGTCGGCCCCAGAGAAGCTGGCGAGATACCAGCCTATTTACCGAGTCTAGTGAAGAAGTGGCAGAACTGAAGCCAGAACTGGCGGATATCCTGACTGCAGACAAGAAGGATAGACGCTATTTAATCTCCCTTCTTCAGCGAGTTCAATATAAGCTTGGCTATCTTTCAAACGAGGCGATGCTGGCCATTGCCGACTTTCTGGAGATTCCGGAAAGCACGGTATACGGCGTCGCCACTTTTTATAACCAGTACCGCTTCACACCTCTCGGCAAGCACCCGGTTAAGGTTTGTGTGGGTACCGCCTGTCACCTGGCTGGGGGAAAGCTTGTCCTTGAGGCCATGGCCAGGGAGCTTGATATCGAGGTCGGTGGCATCACAACTGACCACGAGTTCAGTCTGGATAGGGTAGCCTGCGTTGGTTGCTGTGCATTGGCTCCAGTTGTGGTAGTCGGCGATTCCGTCTACCCAAGGATGACGCCCCCGAAGGTGGAGGAGGTCTTGGTGACCGTCAAGCCGGTAAGTCAGGAGCAATCAGGAGCGTGATTTATATACCCTCTCCCTTGATGGGAGAGGGTCAGGGTGAGGGTGGCACTTTACATGACCTTTGAAGAGATTCAGAAGCAGGCTAAGGCGGACTGGGACTCCCATTATCATGGCGAAGTACCACACATACTTATCGGTACAGCTACCTGTGGCAGAGCTGCCGGTGCACTGCCGGTAGTCGAAGCCTTCAATAAAGAGCTGGCCAAGAGTAATGCTAGGGCTAAGGTGACCGAGGTCGGCTGTATCGGCCTTTGCTCCTTAGAGCCGCTGGTAACCATAATCAAGCCTGATTCCTTCGCCGTTTGCTACAACAATGTAACTCATCAGGTTGTGTCCACCCTCGTTGAAGGCTATGTATTGGGTGAAGACCCCTGTCTCGACCTTGCTTTGGGTACCCTCGACGGCGGTGATGGCAAAGCAGTTTACATTCCAGAGCTTTCCAGATTTGAGCATGAATATCGTCTGCTGCTGAGAAACTGCGGTTATATCGACCCGGTTAACATAAACCACTACATCGCCAACGGTGGTTACAGCAGTCTGGTTAAAGCTCTGAAGATGGAGCCCGATGCCATAATCGAGGAGATAAAGAGGTCGGGTCTAAGGGGGCGAGGTGGTGCCGGCTTCCCCACAGGGAGGAAGTGGCAGCAGTGCCGACAGGCTTCCGGCGAGACGAAGTATGTAATCTGTAACGCTGATGAGGGCGACCCGGGGGCTTTCATGGACCGCGTGGTCCTGGAGAGCGACCCACAACAGGTTATCGAAGGCATGACTATAGCCGCTTATGCCGTCGGTGCTCACGATGGGTTTGTCTATATTCGGGCTGAGTATCCTCTGGCTATTGAGCGCTTGCAGGTTGCCCTGGAGCAGGCAGAGAAACTGGAGCTGTTGGGCGATAATATTTTGGGCAGTGGTTTCGGTTTTCATATAGAGATAGCCCAGGGAGCAGGTGCTTTCGTCTCCGGTGCAGAGACGGCTCTCATTATGGCGATAGAAGGGAGACGGTCGATGCCAAGACCACGCCCGCCATATCCTTCAGAGTCGGGGCTTTGGGACAAACCTACGGTTCTGAATAATGTCAAGACCTACGCCTACGTGCCTTTGATACTGGCTCAAGGTGCCGATTGGTTCTCCGGCATCGGCACTGAAGGCAGCAAAGGCACAGCCGTTTTCGCTCTGGCCGGCAAGATGGTCAACACCGGGCTGGCGGAAGTAGCCATGGGCACAACGCTGCACGAGCTTATCTTCGACATAGGTGGCGGCATTCGCGGTGAAAAGAAGTTCAAGGCGGTGCAGATAGGCGGTCCTTCGGGAGGCTGCTTGCCGGAAAGCATGTTACAGACACCGGTGGATTTCGATTCGCTGCGTAAGGCCGGGGCGATTATGGGATCGGGTGGTGTGATTGCCATGGATGAGGACAACTGCATGGTTGATACGGCCAAATTCTTCCTTGACTTTATACAGAAGGAGTCCTGCGGCAAGTGCTCCACCTGTCGCATTGGCACCAAGCAGATGCTGGATATATTAGAGGATATTACTACTGGTAAGGGTAAGCCTGAAGACCTGGAGTTGTTGGTTGAACTGGGTGAGGATATAAGGGGTGGTTCACTGTGCGGCTTGGGCAGAACGGCGCCCAATCCGGCTCTGACCACTATCCGCTATTTCCGCGATGAATACGAGGCTCATATCCTCGAGAAGCGATGTCCGGCGCTGGTGTGCAAGGAGCTTATCGCCTATTACATTCTACCTGAGAAATGCGAGCGTGGCTGTGAGCATTGTGTTCTCGCCTGTCCGGTAGAGGCAATCCTTACCAACGAGAAGGGGATAAAGGTAGTCGACCAGTCTAAGTGCACCAAGTGCGGCAGTTGCCAGCTCGTCTGCCCACCGGAATATAACGCCGTCATCCGCCTCTCCCCACCCAGCCTGGTGCCGGTTTCAGACATTAAGAAGCCCGAATAAACGGTCTAATTGGCTGGTTCTGCTATATCGCGTGGTTGATATGTTAAAATATCACCATGACGTCTTCTAATTGGATAACTCTTGGCGTAGGTGCTTATGCGGCTATTGTTGCCACTATTGCACTTATTTGGAATATTCTCAGAGAAAGACGTAAAGTTACAGTTAGTGTTAATTATGCATTCGGGGTTGGTGCACTTGGTGGGCAGGAAATGGTAGCGATTGAAGTTATAAACAATGGACTCCGCCCAATCAACATTAAAGAGGTTGGATTTATGTTTTCCGATAAGACGAAGATGATTAACCCTAGAGAACCAGGTAATCTGGGATGGCTGAAAGACGGAGACGGCACATCTTGTTATTTCCCAAAATCTATAATAGACGAGGTAGCGGAAGAGGCCAAGAAACGCAATGTAAAAGTGGTGTTTGCCTATGTGAGGGATTCCACCAATACCTACTACAGAAGCAAGATACGAAAACATGCTATGTGGTTTAATACATAAAATCATGAATTCACAGTCATTTCACATCAACCACGTTATAGCAGAACCTCTTTGACGTGCCCGTGGTCGAAGTCTATACTAAAGCCATCTTAACTAGGGGGGTTCTAAATATGTCTGAAATTTGCTGGATGTCGGTTGTTGAGCTTTTATCTGGCTACAAAAAGGGGAAGCTGTCGCCGCTGGAAGTGGTGAAAACGCTGCTGGCAAGAATTGACGAGGTGAATCCAAAGATAAACGCCTTTGTCACCCGGACTAACGAGATGGCTCTGGCTGCGGCAAAGGGGTCTGAAAAAGCCTTTCAAAAAGGACAGCCGGGACCTCTGGAGGGCGTGCCCATTGCCATTAAGGACAATGTGTTCACTAAGGGCATCAGGACCACCTTCGGCTCCAAGCTGTACGAAAATTTCGTGCCGGATAGGGATGCCATTCTGGTTGAGCGCCTGAAAAACGCCGGCGCCGTCATACTGGGCAAGACCAACCTGCCGGAGTTCGGACTGGTTGGTATTACCGATAACCTGGTGTTTGGCAAGACGGTGAACCCGTGGAATTTGAGCAGGACATCAGGCGGTTCCAGCGGCGGTGCCGCGGCAGCGGTGGCAGCCGGCCTGTGCCCGGTGGCTCACGGCAATGACGGCGCCGGTTCCATAAGGATACCCTCAAGCTTCTGCGGCGTGTTTGGCTTAAAGCCGTCTTTTGGCAGGGTGCCGACCTATCCCCATCTGCCGGGCTGGGAGACCATTAATCATGAAGGAGCCCTTTCCCGAACGGTCGAGGATAATGCGCTTATGCTCGATGTGATGGCGGGTCCTTCGCTCTACGACCAGAACTCGTTGCCGCAATATCCGGGCAAATTCCAGAAAGACATGAAGGGCGATATCAAGGGTTTGAGGGTTGCTTTCTCATCTGACCTCGGCGGCGGTTTTTCCGTGGACAGCCAGGTGCTTGAAATCTGCCGGAAAGCAGCTTTTAGCTTTAAGGAGCTCGGCTGTACGGTCGAGGAGATAAAGCCAGGCTGGATTAATATGGAGTCTGATTTGCTGGTAACCTTACTATCAGAAACTCTAACCGCCCATGAAAATGAGCTGGATAAGTATAAAGAGATTGTATTTCCTCCTTATCTGCCCTTCATAGAGTTTGCCTCAGCCTACAATAACCGCGACGTAATCAGGGTGCAGTTCAACCGTTACAAATTATACGAGCAGGTCGGCAAGGTCTTTGAGAAATATGACCTGATGCTGACTCCGACATTGGCTACGGCAGCCTTCGAAGCTGGAGACATGGGACCGCTGGCCCCTGCGAAGGTGAATGGTCAGGACGCTAGTCCGAGCTCCTGGGTCTGTTTTACCTATCCCTTCAATTTCACCGGCCAGCCGGCGGCTTCAGTCCCCTGTGGGTTCAACTCCGAGGGGCTTCCCGTAGGGCTGCAGATAGTGGGCAGACGTCTTGATGAGGCGCTGGTACTGAGAGCGGCGGCGGCATTTGAGAAAGCTCATCCGTGGCGGGACAGAAAACCGCCGTTAACGGCTGCCTAGCTCTAGTTATAGATGATGGGCTGACCATCTGGAAGTGTAATATTTAAGAATCAGGAGGTTATATAGCGATGTGGGAGTCTGAAAAGAAGCAGGTGATTGAGGCGGCTCAGGAGATGGAGAGAAAGGGGCTGGTGGTGGGCACGGCGGGTAATATAAGCATGCGACTCAAAGACCCCGATGGTCGGGAACTGCTGGCGATTACTCCCAGTGGCCGCTATTACGATTCGCTCAAGGTTGACGACATAGTGGTAGTTGATTTTGCCGGACAGAAGGTTGAAGGAGAGCTAAAAGCTACCATAGAGATGGTAATGCACATCGAGGTTCACAAGGCGCGGAAAAAGATAAACGCTGTAGTTCATGCTCACTCTCCTTTTTGCAGTGCCATTGCCGTTGCCGGCATGGATATACCCCCACTAATCGATGAGCAGGTCATCTTAATCGGCGGGGAGATAAAGGTTGCCCAATATGGTTTCCCCGGCACTCCGGAGCTGGCGGAAAACGTGGTCTCGGCACTGGGACCGAGAAACGCCGTTATGCTGGCAAACCACGGCGTTCTTGCTGTAGGCAGGGACATGCGTGAAGCTCTGACTATCTGCGAGCTGGCGGAGGAGATGGCGAAAATATACGTCTCTGCCCTGAGTCTGGGCAAGGTTAACCAGCTTGCCCCTGAGGTGGTTGAGCTGGAGCAGGCATTCTTCGCTGCCATCTATGGTGAGAGCGAGGGGTAGTCTTAGCCCGACTGGTTTTTAACCGGCTCCCTTATCACTATCGACAGTATGAAATTTATGCCCAACAATCCGGCGATGAACGTCAGCGGTAGAATCCACTGCCCGGTGGTTCCGCGCATAAACTCCATTATTGGAACTATAAGTACGGCAGCGGCGTTTCCCAAGAGCTGCAAATAACCAACGGAAATACCGGCGAACCTGGCGCCCGTAATCTCAGCGGACATGGTCAGCATTATGGGCAATGCGGAAATCAGGAAGAAGCCCAGAAATATGCCATTGACCATGTTAAGCCCATAACCCTTGGAGAGCATCAGGGCGACGATGGCCGCAGTTCCTATCACAGATGCCAGTATTAGAAATGGCTTTCTCTTCATTATTTTGTCTGAAACCATAGGGATGATGATGCAGCCGATCATGCCGCTGAGAATCAGTATTGCGGATATAGTGCCGGCATCGGTCATTGAAATCTGGTGCAGTTCGTTCAGCATTTTTTCCAGCCAGGTGGCCAGCCCGTTGAAAACCCCGATACCTATCAGGGCGATGAAGCCGAGAATGACAAAGTCCCTCATCTTTAGAATATGCTTAATTCCCTGCCAGCCTGTGATTTCCTCGTGGACTTCTATTTCTCTCGGAGGGGTTGCCGGATGTGGCTTTACCAGCGAGAAGAAAAACAGTATGCCCAAAATGCCCATGGCGCCGTAGATTATGAGCATTGTTTCATAGCCCAGTGATTGCACCAGCGCTGGCGTTGCCCCCAGCCCAATCATCATGCCTATGAACAGTGCCATGGAGCCGAGCCCTACCGCGGTGGCCTCTTCTTTCTGTGGGAACCAGGTTACGGCAAGCTTGGTAACGCCGTTTAACACAAAAGGTTGTCCTATTGAAATTCCTATCTGGGAAATCAGGAGTACGGTGAATGAGTCGGGATTAACCAGGCGAAGCATGGCGAATATGCCGATAAAAAGGGCACCTATGCCAACGCCGTATTTAAACCCCTTCTTATCGATAACCATGCCAGCAGGCATGGTGAGTAGAACCTGCACCAGTGGAAAAACCAGCGTGAACCACATAACGCTGCTTGCTGGTATGCTGAAGCGTTCTTCAATAAAAGTATCGATGGCGGCGAAGTTCAGCCAGTACAACTGAGTAAGCGCGGCTATGTACATGTAGATAGCCAGAATAACCCATCTGTATCTGTAGATTTTATATTCGCCCATTGCTTGCCCCCTCTCTGTGTTTAAATATTTGCAGCTTGCGGCGAAGTTGTGGTGCTTAATGGACGTAGTATACAACTTGAAAAACCAGTTGGAAAGGGGGTAATGGGCATACCTGAAGGGGTTTCGTAAATTTTTGCGGCTTTTAGTCCAGGAAATTTGCCACAAGCTGTGAAAATTCCCCGGCTCTTTGCTTGTAGACGCTGTGCCCGCAGCCTTCGAAGATATGTAGCTGGCAATCGGGAATCAGCTCAGCGGCAACGTAGGCATGAGATGCAGGTACGATACGGTCCCCGGAACCCCAGACCAACAACGTGGGCATAGTCAGCTCACAAAGCCGGTCCTGTAACACTGTAGTCTGCCCTCTCAACGTTATCATGGTTTTCCCTACGTCTATCTTTACCCGGGTAACAGGGTTAGAAAATCTAAAAGGAGCATAAAATAGGCGAGCCAGCCATTTAACACCCTTTAGGACAGCGATGCCAGCCTCCCCGAGAGACCGACAAAGAGCCGGATGAGACAGTAGCCTGACCCACAGCGCAGCTTCAATCCCCAGGCACCAGCTGCTTACCAGCACCAGCCCTTTTACTTTCTGGGGAGATTTCAGTGCGTAATGTAGGGCGATGCCGCCGCCAATCGAATGTCCCACCAGATGGAAACTCTCGATGCCCAGTGCTTGTGTGAAGTCTTCTATGAAAGCTACGTATTCTGGTAGGTGAAACTTATCATTAGCCGACTGGCTGCGGCCGAAGCCAGGGAGGTCGGGGATATATACGCTGTAATACTTGGAGAGCTCCTCGGCATTTTTAAGCCAGGCCCTGGCACCATCGCCGCCTCCGTGAATTATAACCAGCGGCTCGCCTTGCCCACCGGAAAAGTAGCGAATGTTGAGGCTGCCAAGTTTTATCCTTTTGCTGTGTATATTGTTCGTTATCTTGTTATTCATTTGCTGAGGCGAATAGGCTTTTTAATATCTTTTCCTGCCGCCTCCGCCTCTGCCAGACCCACCTCTACCGCCGCCGCCACCACCACTGTACCCACCTCTACCGCCACCGTAAGAACCACCTCTGCCGCCATAGGAACCACCCCCTCTGCTATCGGTGCGAGGACGGGCACCACTCACAGCTATTGCTCGGTTGTGTAGCATTTTACCATTCAGTCCAGTAATTGCTGCCTGGCCTTGAGACAAAGTCGGCATTTCAATAAAAGCAAATCCCTTGGATTGCCCGCTATATTTGTCCTTTATGATGCTTGCAGACGCCACTTCTCCAAAAGCTGCGAATTCTTCTCGCAATTCCTCTTCCGTTACCTCATAAGCTAAGTTACCCACATAGATATTCAATTGGTACCTCCTTTCGTTAATGTGTAATGGGAACATACATAGGCCGGGTATTCCCAGCCTATGTATGTTTTTAAGTGCAGACTAAAGTTATCTGCTTAGTTTGGCCTTATTGTAGCAATCGCTACAATATACTGGTCTGCCTTCGCGCGGCTCGAACGGCACTTCGGTGTCTTTGCCACATTGGGCGCAAGTTGCGGGGAACATTTGCCGTTGAGACCTGTAACCACCGTTTCCGTAACGCTCTGACTTCCTCGCCTGTCGGCAGGATTGACAGCGCTTGGGCTCGTTGGTGTAGCCTCTGGACGCGAAGAGTTCTTGTTCTTCAGCACTGAATGTGAAGGTAGTTCCGCAATCGGAACACTGGATTGACTTGTCCTCAAAACTCATCGGATGACCTCCTCTCTTATAAATAGTTGGCTCGAGTTGGGGTCATCCAATACTTGGGTGGATGTAAATAATCTAACTAAGTTTGTGATAACCTAAACTGAAACCACTAAACGAACATTATATCATTAAAGGGTAGCCCTTTGCAAGAGCCCGTTAAAACTCCCCACGAAGAAGGACTGCCGGGACTGAAATGGCTATGGATTCAATTTCAGGGTATAATAATGTGTTGCGAAAACAGGCGGCGGTATATTGATTGCAAGATTGAGCCCCAATTGTTCAAGTGTGAATTTGGAGGAGTGAAATGGGGAAAATGATTGTCGTAGCTGGTAAAGGTGGTGTGGGCAAGACGGCTATCGCTGCCCTGCTCATAGATTTGCTGTCTAAGAAAGGAGTGGTTCTGGCTATCGATGCCGACCCTGCCACCAACCTCAATGCTGCTTTAGGTCTGCCGCTGGCGGGAACCGTAGGCAAGGCTCGTGAGGATATTACTGATGATATACAGAAGGGGCGTCTTTCCCCCACGGTACCCAAGCAAGATGTTCTGGATATGAAGATACGGGAAGCCCTGGTGGAGTCAGCTAAGGTTGATCTGCTGGCTATGGGAAGGCCTGAGGGCCCGGGATGTTATTGCGCCGCCAATCACATGTTGCGCCTTTTTATCGATAGATTAGCTAAGAACTACGATTATACGGTTGTCGATTCTGAGGCGGGAATGGAGCATATAAGCCGCCAGACGACGCGAGATGTGGACTTTCTGCTTATTGTGTCAGATGTTACCATGCGGGGTATCACTACGGCAGCCCGGATGAAAGATCTTATCAAGGAGATGAGAACTAAGGTGGGGAAAATAGGTCTGGCAGTAAACCGGGTTAAGAATGGCCTGCCGCAGGAGATAGGCAAGGCTGTAAGCGATTTCGGCCTTGACCTTGTGGCTACTGTACCTGAGGACCAGAATCTTACCGATTTGGATATAAAGGGCAAGCCTATAATTGAGCTTCCTGAAAATTCGCCGCTCAGGCAGGCGGCAAAGGAAATAATCTCAAAGCTTGGGCTATGAGTCGCTTGTGCGGGAGAGTATTACATGGGGCTTAAGGATAAGAAATTTATTAGCCTGCAGGAAATCGAGGGAGCGGTAAGCCCGCATACAAAGCAGGTTGATATGGCTCTGAAGGCCCGGAAGGAAGCCCTTGAGTATGTATCTGACGTGCCTAAATTAGCCGAGTTTATCGGTGGCAAGGTGGAATCATTGGGAGTTGGCGAGGACTGGGCAATAAGCAAAGAAATCTTTCCCGGTGTGCTGGTCTTTTTTGTTTTTAACCGTGCCGATGATGAGTTCCCCAACAATCTGAGGGTTCTGTTCTCCGGTGACAGGATAAAGCTGATGAAGGGGGAGGACCTGGCTGGCTTTGTCATTCTTTATGTAATTCATATGCTTAGATACGTAAGAGATAGCAATCCGGGGAAGCAACTTCCTGAAGTTTGTTATAGGGTGTAGTTATCAGGCATTGCTGCCAGGAGCATAGCGACGAAGCAGTTTCAATTTCTCTTCTGTCATCGCGAGAGGCAAAAGTCCCGTAGAGGCTTCAACTAGGGCAGACTTGGGTGCTAGGTGTGATTGCCTTGCTTCGCTGGCACTGACAGCTTGAAAGATGTATTAATGACAGGTAACCTCAACTTGGATTTTATCTTTAACCCTGAATCGGTGGCTATAACTGGTATTTCGCCCAGCAGGGGCTATGACGCTATGGCTGAGACTTATTTGAAGGCCATGGTCGAGTGCAAATTCAATGGCCCGATTTATGCCATTCATCCCAAAGGCGGCGAGTTTAGAGGCTTGAAACTCTATCCCAGCGTTAAGGATGTGCCGGGTTCGCTTGATTATGTCATATCCTGTATCCCGGCGGCTGCAGTGCCGCAATTAATCAGGGATTGTGCCTACAAAGGGGTGAAGGTAGTGCAGTTCTTCACCTCTGGTTTCGGCGAAAATGGCACTGATGAAGGCATAAGACTGGAAGCTGAGGTTTGTGCTCTGGCCAAGCAAGGTGGCATCAGGCTTATCGGCCCTAATTGTATGGGAGTGTATTCTCCCAAATCCGGCTTATCTTTTGCCCCTGATTATCCTACAGAGAGCGGGCCGGTATCTTATATCTGCCAGAGCGGCGGCAATGCAATTTATTTCATCAGGTATGCGGCTCAGCGCGGCGTTCGTTTCAGTAAGGTGATCTCCTTTGGTAACGCCGCAGACATTAATGAAAACGAGCTGATGGAATATTTCACCGATGACCCTGAGACTGGAATAATAGCTGCCTATATTGAGGGATTTAAGGACGGAAGGCGTTTTAGTAGAGCCGTTAGAAGGGCGGCGGAAGTCAAGCCAGTGATAGTGATTAAAGGTGGTTATACTGAGGCTGGGGCTCGAGCGGCGGCTTCTCATACCGGTGCTCTGGCTGGTTCGTCCAAGATATGGGATGGACTCGTGCGGCAGGCGGGAGTTATTCCGGTAGCTACTCTGGATGAGCTGGGTGATATACTGGTTACTTTTCTCTATTTGCCCGTGCCTCGGGGGAGAAGACTGGCTGTTCTTGATGTTGGCGGTGGCGCTGCGGTTATGGCTACCGATGCTTATGTTTCCGCCGGCCTTGAGTTACCACAGTTGCCTGAAGGGTTGCGCCAGAAAGCAAGGGGCCTTCTCGACCCCAGTGCCGCCGGGCTGAGCGTTAACAATCCTTTCGACCTCGGCGGTCAATACTTTAATACCTTAGGCACCTACCCCCTCATGAAAATGCTGGTTGATTATAGCGGCATAGATGTCCTTGCCTTTCATTTGCATTTGGGCATAAATCCGCCATTTCCCTCTTTTCCCAGGGAGTTCGCTATTGCCATACTGGATAATGCCATTAAGGTCTACAATGAGACTGATAAACCGATGGTGGTGGTTATCGACCAGCTTACCAATGTTGAAAGCTGGGAAACTGCCATTGCCTGTCAGCAAAGATGTCAACAGGCGCGAATCCCTGTTTATCACTCGGTTCATGGCGCAGCCATAGCCCTAGACCGATTTATAAGTTATCACGAAAAAAGGAGAGGTTGACAAGAGATGCCACAGGAGAACATATCTGCATTGTTTAAGCCTATTACAATAAAAAGCCTGGAAATCAGGAACCGGATAATAATGGCGCCGCTGCAGCTAAGTTTGGGATTCCGTAGCCAAAGGGCAAGGGCTTTTTATCTCGAGCGTGCCAGGGGAGGTGCAGGTGCCATCACTTTGCCGGCTATAGCGGTGGATATTTTAGCCTCTGACGAAGCCTGGGGAAAAAGCGGAGCTTTAGCCTCATTTTTGCAGGGGCTATCGTCTCTGGTTGCAGATATTCATAATGCTGGAGCCAGGGTGGGCATTCAGTTATGGCATGGTTTCCATTTTCCTGCCGGGCTCAGCGGTGTGCAGGGGGAATTGATTGCCCCTTCACCCACGAGAGATGCCCGGGAGCTCAAGGCGGCTGAGATTAAAGTGATAGCTGGCAAGTTTGCTGCTGCCGCGGCCAGTGCCAGGGAAGCCGGGATGGATTTTGTGAATCTCCACGGTGCCCACGCCTACTTGTTGCACCGGTTTTTCTCACCATTGGATAACCAGCGTAGCGACAAATATGGAGGCAGCGTGGAAAAGAGGATGACCTTTGCCCTCGAGTGCCTCAAGGCAGTCCGGAAGGCTGTGGGCGAGGATTACCCCTTGTTCTGGAGGCTGTCTGCCGAAGAGGGGATAGTGGGGGGCATTACGCTAGAGCAGAGCATTAAATTGGCTCAGGCTCTGGAAAAAGTCGGAATCGATGTAATAGATGTTTCTTACGGTCGGTTTCCCAGACAGATTATGCCTTCAAAAAAGCAGCCCATGGGCACCTATGTTTCCCAGGCTGAGGCGATAAAGCAAGCAGTACATATCCCCGTAATTGCAGTGGGGCGAATTAACTCGCCGCAGCTAGCCGGAGATATTGTCTCTCAGAACAAGGCTGACCTTGTAGCTCTGGGGCGCCAGCTTATAGCTGACCCTTATTGGCCGAAGAAGGCGCAGGAAGGCAGATTTAGCGACATAGTCCTGTGTGATTCGTGCAACAGAAATTGCGTCAGGTCTATTCCTGAAAATAAGAAGCGCACCGGCTCCGAAGATTTGTCATTGTGTAGTGTTAATGACCGTGCCGGTAGAGAATGGCTTATGTGAACGCAGTTGGAAGGAATACGGCTAGGCGATTCTGCCGAATTCCCTCTCCAGTTGATGTGAGCTTAGGTGTATCATGCTAGGTCTGCCATGGGGGCAGGTGTGGGGTTGTTTGGTCTGTTCCAGTTGTTTTATAAGTTCCCTCATTTCCTCAGATGTTAGTGAGTCCCCGGCTTTGATGGCGCTGTGGCAGGCTACGGATTGAGCTATTTTTTCCTCACGCTTCGATAGCTCCTCTTCGGCGGTTAGCGAATCCAACAACTCTCTCACTGCTTCAGTTAGATTTCCCTCCTTCATCATGGCTGGCACAGCTCTTAGCAGGTAGCTTCTGTCGCCAAATGGCTCGAGGCTGAAGCCGAACTCGTTGAGAAGCTCGCTCTTCGTTTTCAACGCCTCCTCTTGCTTGGGACTTAGTTCTATGTTCACCGGCTCGAGTAGCCCTTGAGCTTCTATCTTCTGTTGTGAGCGTTGAGCCAGGATTTTCTCGAACAGTACACGCTCGTGGGCAGCATGCTGGTCGATAAGGTAAAGTCCTTCTGGCCCTTCAGCCAGTATGTAGTTGCTGGCTAATTGTCCTAACACCCTGAGTATGGGCAAGGAAGCCTTTACGGTGTCTTTCGGCTCCCAAAGGCTTGGTGGTGGAGCAAATGCCGGTGCGCCAGCTTTGATTTCAGGCGGTGGTGTTTTTGCCAGCACCTTTCCCAGTGATTTCTGTATCGCTGTATAAACGGTCTGGCTGTTGCGGAATTTTACTTCTGTTTTGGTGGGATGGACGTTTATGTCCAGCTCTTGCGGCGGCAGAGAGATATTTAAGACCACGATAGGGTGCTTGCCGGTCATAAGCAAGCCGTGATAGGCGTCCTCGGAGGCTCGGGCTAGCAGGCTGCTGCGCACCCAGCGACGGTTGACGAAGAAGCTGAGATAGCCCCGGCTGGAACGGGCTAGGGAAGGTGGGCTTACCAGTCCAGTAACGCCGGGAGACTGGTCTGCTTCGCCAATCTCCAGCATCTGTTTGGCTATTTCCAGACCGTAGACCTCGGCAACAACATCCCGGAGTATGCCGTTGCCCGGGGTGCGTAAGGTTAGGCGTCCGTCCAGCACAAGATTGAATTTTACCTCAGGGAAAGCCATGGCATACTGGCTCAAGAGGTTGGCGATATGGCCGTTTTCGGTAGTTGCTGACTTCAGGAACTTCAGTCGTGCCGGGAAGTTGCGGAAAAGGCGATGCACGGTGACGGTGGTGCCCTGAGGTCGGCTGCGTTTCTCGCGCTTTACTACGTTGCCGTTCTTGAGGTAGAGATAAGTGCCGGCGGCATCGCCGTCGGCTTTGGTTAAAGCTTCCACCTCAGCCACGGCGGCTATACTTGGCAGAGCTTCGCCGCGGAAGCCCAGTGTAGAGATTTTTTCCAGGTCGGTTAGTACGCCAATCTTGCTGGTGGCGTAGCGGTGGAAAGCAAGCTCCACATCGCTGGCTGATATGCCGCTGCCGTTGTCGGTGACCCTGATAAGGCTTACACCACCGCCCTGTGCCTCGACCGATATCTGTGTGGCGCCGGCATCCAGAGCGTTCTCCACCAGCTCTTTCACCACTGAAGCCGGCCTCTCTACCACTTCCCCAGCGGCAATCTTGGAAATAACTTCCCGGGCTAAAACTTTAATGGGCATGTCAGCTTATTTTACACGTTTTAGGGTGGTGTATCATTTTGAAATTAATGCCAGCTTTGAGGGCATTTCAAAATATATCCACTGATTGTTGGTATTTCTGAAGGAAGTAGACTCTTTTTTAATTCAATTTCAGTAACGTGTACGTAGGCATTTGCAGTTCCACGAAGGTCAGCGTTGGTACGCATCGGTGGGAATGCCATTACTACACGTTTCTTAGGGAACTCCGACCTAATCTTTTCTATCGCTGGAACTAAGTCACGGTCTCCCGTCATAAGCAAGGCTGTGTCATATTTATTAAGATGTGCATCCGAGACCATTTCAGAGGATATTTGGACATCCGTCATTTTTTCCTCTGGAATATTGTTTATGTACCCACATGCCTCGCAGGGAACTGGAGTTTCTTGATATATGCCATAATGGGGTACTATACCGCTCACAATCTTTAATGCTTCTAGAAAGGTAGATTGCCTTTTCTTCTTATCTGGTGGCGAGGTAATACGTGAGGTGAAATATTTTACGAGAACAAGATGTTGGGGTGGCCTTAATAGATTTTGGCAAAGTAGATAAATATTCAGCCAATAGTAACAACGCCACCCCTTCTCCTTTAGGCCAAAATAGAGGTTGAACCCATCTACATAGGCTGCTACCCTTTCGCCTTTCATGACATTATATATGTAATTAGCCTATTGACTTTCTAGTATAACATGTTATACAATCGTATTAACAACGCCATGCGTGAGTAACGCTGGCTAAAAACAGCCCCCTCTAACGAGGGGGCTGTTCCTATATAGTTAAAGTTCGTTAGTCAACTTCACTATTTCTTCAATATCGTGTAAAGCATCAAGTTCAGTGAACTTACGCTGGCACTTTTTATAGTATAGATATTGGACATTGCTATACTTGCCGCATTTTACGATGTCATTTGAATTACAATATTTACAGGTTATTTCATTGATTATAACGCAACCCATGTTCTGAATATACAAAATATCCTACGGCCACGCAATAGTTATGGTTTATTTTTCCTGATTGACATCTCTGATATACTGTTGTAATCGGCGTTAGGGAGGTGGATTATGCCCCAAGTTGAGAGTGAAGTTACAAGATATCGGCGAGTTTGGAGGTTTGTTGCTGTAATTAATTTTCCGATGCAATTAAGCGCAGCCTCGCCTCCTTCGCCTGGTAGCCCCTTTCCGCACTCTCTAAGAAGGAACAGTCGGATTCCCTCTAATGCTACAATAGAAATTAGTGGTATATCAGTAAGTCTGAAGAAATGGCCGGGGTCACCTTTTCCACCAGAATCTGTTGGCGATATGAATGAGGCGGCTGCTCTCATTATTATCACAGAAGATGATAATATTAATCATGCTCAAGAAATAATTACTCCTATTTTAGATTCTGTATTAGATTTCTTGTCCTTTCAATTACAATCTGCGATCAGGGTTATGCAACTTGAGGCTATTGACATTACTCCGCCTATATCTGAAGGAATGGAACGAGATTATTCAACATTCCCTCCCCCATTGGGATATCCATCACCAAAATCGCTATCTGCATTTCCGCCAGCTGTTAATACGAATTACTACCCTGATCTAAGCTTTTGTGCGAAGTCATGTTCACCACACGGTCGCTCCGCTTTACGCTGGTACGTTAAGGCCATAGCCTCGCCTTTAGTTATAGATAAATTCATATTCCTATGGATTGCATTAGAAATATTGCGGTCAGCAAGTAAGGTCAGTATCAAAAGTCCTTACATCGCCATGTGTGGTCATGAAATCCCAACTTGTCCAGTTTGCGGACAGCCGACATTAAAAGAAGAAATGGGTAAAAGTATAAAGATGTTTCTTATTGATAACTTAGGGATAGAAGAATCTGACGCAGATGAGCTTTGGAGGTTAAGACAATTGCTTCATGGTTCAAACGATCTTAGTTTTGACGATGTAGAAAAACTAATTGGGATGGACGTGATTTTGCATGAGGCGGTTAATAACGCATTAAAATATGAACTGGGATTCCCTCAAGATGCGCCTCCTTTTATATCGTCTAAAGAGGGATTAATGTTATCCCACTTTGCACTGGGAGGGAAACGCCAACTCAATAGTATCGATTTAATGTTGACATAGACTTTATTTAGCTAGCATATTACGAATTTGATACATTTACTATCAGGTATTGGTTTAATTATCGCAGCAATCGGCCTATCTCTGTATTTTCAAGTAAGCGCATTAGAAAATTAGGCTAGCACCAAACGGGCTGGGAAAGCTGCAAGGATATCCGGCATTGTATGTGTGGCAATTGCTGCGGTTTATATCATAGTTTCACCAATATTACCAATCGTATTAAAGATCATTAAAATCTAAAGTGACACGCTACCCGGATTTGTGTATCATTTCAATTGAAGAAAGCCTTTAATTCCCCCCGACTTTTTCTAAAGGCGCCAGGCTGAGCAATAACCTTTTAACGCCGGCTCCTTCGAAGGCGACGGTGATTTCCTGGTCGTCTTTGTTCGGGGAGCAGTTTATGACCACGCCGTCACCAAATATTTTGTGATGGACGTGGTCGCCTATTTCCAGTCTCAAACTGTTAGATGGCCTTGGTGTCGACCTGGAATAAAGGGCGGTTACCGGCGTGAAATCTTCGTCCTTTTCCTGTTCCTCCCCCAGGCCCTTGCGGGTTACGAACTGCGGCGGGATGTCCTGGAGGAAGCGGGAGCGTTGAGTTGCCGAGCTGTTGCCGAACAGGCTTCGGCGGTAGGCGTGCAGCAGATAGACCCGCTGCTGTGCCCGGGTAACGCCTACATAGCACAGGCGGCGTTCCTCCTCCAGCTCGTCAGGGTCGTCCAGCGACCTTCGGTGGGGCAGCAGGCCTTCTTCCATGCCGACGATGAAAACCACGGGAAATTCCAGCCCCTTGGCTTGATGCAGGGTGATTAAGGTAGTGGCCTCACCTTTTTCATTGAGTTCATCTGTATCTGAGTATAGGCTTGCTTTTTCCAGAAAAGCGGCTAATGCCTCCGTCGGGGTCAAATCATTGTAGTCTCTGGCTACGGTGTACAGCTCCTGGATATTCTCCCAGCGCTCCTCGCCGTCTTCTTCGCTAAGTATATGCTCTTTGTAGCCTGTCTGCTCCAGTACCGAATCCAGCAAGCCTGTAAGGCTTAGCTCCTGGCTTCTGGTGACAAGCTCGTCAATCAGGTCGAAAAAGCTTTTCAGGGCGTAGCTGGCGCGCGGTGTTAAGGCTGGGCCTTTTTTATCTGCAACCAGCTTTAGTGCTTCATATAGAGGCATGTCCTGATTTTTTGCCCAGCCCGATAGCTCGGCCAGGGTGCGCTGACCGATGCCCCTGCCGGGAACATTTATTATGCGGGACAGGCTGATGCTGTCGGAAGGGTTTTGAATCAGCCGTAAGTAGGCGATGATGTCTTTAATCTCGCGCCTCTGGTAGAAGCGGGTGCCGCCGACAAGCTTGTAGGGCACGCCGTAGCGCATGAAGGTTTCCTCCAGAGCTCGTGACTGGGCATTTACCCGGTACATAATGGCACAGCCGCCGGGCGAGACGAGGTCTTGTTCCACCAATCTCTCTATTTCGCTGATGACGAACTGGGCCTCTTCATCTTCGTTATAAGCCTCGATGACAGAAATTGGAACGCCGGCCTCATTCTCTGTCCACAGGCGTTTAGGTTTGCGACGTGAGTTGATTGAGATGATGCTGGAAGCTACATCCAGTATGGTCTTGGTGGAGCGATAGTTTTGTTCCAGAAAAACCACCCTGGCATCAGGGTAGTCCTTCTCGAAGCTGAGTATGTTGCGCAAGTCGGCGAACCTCCAGGAATAGATGGACTGGTCAGGGTCGCCGACAACGCAGACATTTCGGTGTTTTCCGGCTAGCTGCTTTATCAACATATACTGCGTTATGTTGGTGTCTTGAAACTCATCGACAAGTATATGCCGGTAGCGTGACTGATATTTGGACAGAATATTGGGGTGGTCGTTGAAGAGCTGAACCGTTCTCATCAGCAGGTCATCGAAGTCGACTCCGTGGCTACGGATGAGGGACTGCTGGTAGCGCTCATAGACGCGATGGACTATGCCTTCGAAATAATTGCTGGTCTGCTGGGCGTAATCTGAAGGGGTCAGCAGCCGACTTTTGGCGTACTTGATGGCTGATTGAATAGCTCTCGGTACGTACTGCTTGGGGTCAAGGTCTAGCTCCTGGAGGCTCTGCTTTATCAGGCTTAGCTGGTCTTCCTCATCATAGATGACGAATCTGGAGTCGAGCCCGATTATCTTGCCCTCCTGACGCAGTATGCGGGCGCAAATAGCGTGAAAGGTGCCCAGAGTTAGGGTGCCTGCTGTTTGCCCCAGCAGCTTTTCCAGCCTCTCCGCCATCTCCCGGGCAGCCTTATTGGTGAAGGTGACTGCCATGATGCGATGGGGGTTTATGCCGCAGACCTTTATCAGGTAGGCGATGCGGTGGGTGATGACCCTTGTCTTGCCGCTGCCGGGTCCGGCTACAATGAGCAACGGGCCGTCAATTATTTCGACGGCTTCTCTCTGGGCCGGGTTCAGTTCAGCTAAAACGTCCATAAGTTCTTCGAATTAATTTGTTCCTGTGGCGGCCTGCCACTTAATTTCTATTTGTTCTGGCTTGACGCCTGTAAATGTTATTCCGTTCGGGCTGCTGACGATGACGGCACTCGATGGGCTCAGCGTAATGGTGGTGTCCTCGCCATTGGTGCTTATGGTTACCCTGTTGGCGTTGACATTCAGGACAATGTCCACCTTTTGCGAGGGCAGCCCGCTAAGCGGTTTTCCTTCAAAAGACATTGAGCCGATGGTTACACCTTCCAGATAAACGTCGGCACAGCCGGTGGTGCCGCAGCCCAGATTGGCAATCAGACCCAGAGTGACAAGAGCTGCCAGAGCAAGCACTGTGAACAGGTTTTTTTTCATATTGTATCCTCCTCTATCTTGTGGTTAATCTTCGGCAGAAATTGGCTCGATTGCGGGTGTTCATGAGATTCTGTAGAGCAATTATAACATTGGGGGAACAGGGCTTCAAAAGAGTTCATCATTGTAGCGCTTTGCTCGACGCGAGGTTTTTCCATATAATGTGGAGACGAGTTTTGCCCGGAGAAGTTTGATAAATGAAAGTGGTATCGATTGTCGGCATGGCTGGCTCGGGCAAATCCGAGGTGGCCAGAGTATTTGAGAGGAACGGTTTCAAGAGGATAAGATTCGGTGATATTACAGACGAGGAAATTAAGAAAAGGGGGCTTGAGCTTAACGAGGAGAACGAACGAAATGTCAGGCAGCAATTGAGAAAAGAGCATGGGATGGCGGCCTACGCCAAACTGAACCTGCCGAAGATTGACGCCATGCTCAAGTCCTCGGATGTTGTTGTGGATGGGCTTTATTCTTGGGAAGAGTACACATTGCTCAAAAGTCGATATGGCGATGATTTCCATGTGGTCGCCATTTGGACATCGCCCGAGATGCGGTATAATAGGCTATCGAAGAGAAAGGTTCGACCTCTAACGAAGGAAGAAGCTAAAAGTCGGGATGTTGCCGAGCTGGAGAATACCAATAAAGGTGGTCCGATAGCCATGGCGGACTTCACCATTATAAATGAGACCTCTCTGGAAGACTTAACCAGGGAAGCTGGGAAGATTGTGGCTGCTTTGAGATGAGTAACGTAAACAGGCCAGATGTAGATGAATATTTTCTAAAGATAGCCTCTGTGGTGGCGGAGCGCTCAACGTGCCGTCGACACCATGTTGGAGCTGTGGCGGTTAGGGACAAGCATATACTGGCCACCGGTTACAATGGCGCTGCTGCCGGGCTTAAGGATTGTCTTGAGCTTGGCTGTCTTAGAGACGAAATGAAGATACCATCGGGGACGAGGCACGAGATATGCCGTGGTATCCATGCCGAACAAAATGCAATCATACAGGCGTCGCTTCACGGAGTCAGCCTCGAGGGGGCCACGGTCTATGTCACCCACACGCCGTGCATACTCTGTGCCAAGATGCTGGTCAATGCCAGGATAAAGCGATTTGTCACCTTCGGCAAATATGCTGATGACTCCTTTGTGGAGTTGTTCAACGAAGCCGATATGGAGTTCGAAGTGCGGGAGCGGCCAACTGCCAGCATTACTTATTTGGATTGAGTCTAATTATTTTCAGGCTTATATAAGGGGGATGGCAAGGTTATGTTTCGCAAAATTATGATTCCCAACCGCGGTGAAATAGCGATCAGGATAATACGTACCTGTAAAGAGATGGGGATAAGCACGGTTGTAGTTTACTCTGACGTTGATGCCGAGTCGCTCCATGTTAAACTTGCTGATGAGGCCTATCATATCGGGCCAGCAGATGCTGCCCAGAGCTACCTGAACACGGAAAAGCTACTCGAAGTTGCCATGCGGAGCAAAGCCGAGGCTCTTCACCCTGGCTATGGCTTTTTAGCCGAGAATCCTGAATTCGCAGAAATGTGCGAAAAGCATGGAATTGTCTTTATAGGTCCTACCAGCGAATGCATGTATAAAGTCAAGCCAAAGCACAGAGCACGGCAGTTGATGAGGATGCTTAATATACCTGTAGTCCCGGGTTCTGATGAGCCTTTTACGGGCTTATCTAAAGCGAAAATTGCTGAAGTTGAGCAAGCGGCAGAAAGCATTGGCTATCCTGTTATTATCAAGCCCTCTGGTGGTGGTGGCGGTATTGGTATGGTCGTGGCTGGAAACAGAGCGGAGCTGGGAGAAGCTGTGCGTTTTGTGGAGGAGAGAGGCAGAAAAGCTTTCGGTGTACCCTCATTTTATGTTGAGAAACTTCTCACCGGTGTGAAACACATAGAGGTTCAAGTTCTTGCCGATAAGCATGGCAATGTTATTCATCTGGGCGAAAGGGACTGCTCCGTTCAGAGAAGGTTTCAAAAGCTCATAGAGGAAGCGCCGTGCCAGATTTTATCGCCGCACTTGAGAATGAAGATGTATGTAGCCGCACTCGATGTAGCCGTAGCGCTACAGTACATAAATGCCCTGACCGTAGAGTTCTTTTACGTGCCGGACACTCAGGAATTCTACTTTAATGAGGTGAACTCTCGCTTACAGGTGGAGCACTGCGTAACTGAGCTTGCTTTCAATGTGGATATAGTCAAGGAGCAAATCAGAATTGCTGCTGGAGAGAGGTTGAGTTATAACCAAGATGAGGTTGTCCTCACTGCTCCTTCCATAAATTGTCGGATAACAGGGGAGGATGCTTCGCGTAACTTTTTCCCCTGTCCCGGTAAAATAACGAGCCTGCGACTTCCTCATGGTTTGGGAGTCAGAATTGATGAAGGTGTATATGAGGGATACGAACTTCCCCCTGATTATGACTCTTTGCTGCTTAAGCTAATGGTAAGAGGACAGACAAGGGAAGAAGCTATTTTGCGCATGCAGAGAGCTCTTAGCGAGATGAAAATTGAGGGAATAGAGACAATAATTCTGTTTCACCAGGTGGCGCTGGACGATGAAACATTTAAAGCAGGAAAGCACACAACAGATTTCATCGAAAAACGAGATATTATAAAGAAGGTTCAGGAGAGAGCAAAGATTATGCGGCGGTTGGCCAGTCGGTGAGTTGTGGGCCAGCACCAGCATAAAAGATTCGTCACCTTACTAAATACACTGATGGTTCTTTCTCAGAATTAGCTGGTTAAATTGTTGTCTTAATTACTTTTACGCGGTGATGGAGGCATGGCGAAATATTGGGGGAAGTCGGTATCAGAGGCAGGAGGGAAAGGAGTGCTGGATTTGTCGTGGCATCAGGCTGTTCATTCCAGTGGCATGCGCAGCACCATCTTAGCTAGGTCCCAGCAGTGTTCATATAGATGAAGCCCTTTGCTGAAGGCGATCAGGTAACCGTCATCTACCCCAATCTCCTTTGACATATGCTCTTTTAAGAGCTGGAGGCCGCCCATGTTTGTAGGGAAACCGCCCCATAAATCCCAGCTCCTGAAGTAAACAACGAAATTTAGGCGGCCATCCTGAATGCGAGTGTCCACTAACCTCAGGCAAGGAGGGTCTTTCAAGTAAATGCTGTTGCGGTTACCAACCGTCATGCACATCTGGTTGGTGTCAAAACCTTGCTTATAGCGCCTGGTTACCTCATCAATTTGTTCAGCCAGGTCTTCCCCGTAAGTGTATTCTTCGTTCTCCTGCTTGGTGGCAGTCATCAGATATGACATGTATTCTTCGATAACTTCGTCTGTTGTAGGTGACGGCACTCCCATAGGTATATCAGGTCTCAATGGTCTTACCCAGGGAGTGCGGATTATAACTGCGACCAGAGGTATCTCTTTCCGGTGAGTGCCCTCAAAACTACCTTGCTCTATGCGATATGTCCTTCCTTCCAAAAGAGCTTTCTCAAGACATTGGAACCAGGCATCTCCAATAGTGTATGCTTCAATTGTTGTTAAATTCATTTATTACCTCCAGTCATCTGCAGTTTGTTATCCAAATACAAGTGTATAAGGCCCAGTATTTTTAAAATTGGCTTAAGAAGGCAGCCGGGGAACCGTGGGATTTATCAAGAAAAACGCAACTCCCTTTACTGCTCAGAATATCTTTGTAAGGCAGATTAGCACGGAGGCGTGTAACTGTCAATCTCTGACCACGATAGGTTGCCGTAAGAAGTTTTGTTACGAGGTATGACTCAGGCTGGCTAATCTTGGGAGGCGACGAAGTTTTTCAGCGTGCCGATGTTTTCGATTTTTACTTCGACAACGTCGTCCGGGTTCATAGGGCCGATTCCTGACGGTGTGCCTGTGGCGATAACATCGCCCGGTAGCAGCGTCATTACACTGGAGATAAAGCTTATCAGTTTGGATATTCCGAAGATGAGGTCGCTGGTGGAAGCAGACTGGCGGAGTTCGCCGTTGAGGTAGGTTTCAATTTTAAGGTTATCCGGGTTAACTTCAGTCTCTATCCAGGGACCTATCGGGGCGAAAGTGTCATAGCCCTTGGCTCTGGTCCACTGGCCATCGGCAGCCTGGGCATGTCGGTCGGAGACATCGTTGAAACAGGTATAGCCGAGCACGTATTCCTTTGCTTCCTCTTCTGGAACGTCTTTTGCCTTCTTGCCGATTACTACGCCCAGCTCGCCTTCGTAGTCGATGTGTTTCCGCCCGCGGGGCAGAATGATGTTGTCATCAGTGCCGATGACGGCAGTAGATGGCTTGAGGAAGATGAGCGGTATGGTAGGCACAGGCAGTTTCATTTCCTCGATGTGGCTGCGATAATTGAGCCCGAGGCAAACTATCTTGGAAGGAAGACAGGGGGCTAATAGCCTGACCTTATCCGGTGCGTAGTTGCTGCCATCGAGTATAGATGGGCTACTCAGATTCTCAAAATGAGAAAAGGGGCTACCGCGAAATCCGCTTATGTTATTTTTGGTTAGCAGGCCATATTTGGCTCTACCCCGGGCTACAAAGCTAACGATGCGCACAGCTGCCCCCTTATCCGGCCATTACAAATTTGCGGCGTCGAGGATTGCTGGTATTTTAGATTCCAGGCCGATAGCCATGATATGAGTACCTTGGCACATGTCCTTCGTCTCATTGATGAGGCGGGCAGCTATCTCTATGCCCTTCTGCAATTTATTCTCGGCTTTGTCCATTTCGTCAATAAGCTCGTCCGTGACATGTATGCCGGCTACGTTCTTATTCATGAATCTTGCCATAGCTGCTGACCTGAGCACTACTATACCGACAAGGACCGGCACGCCGAATTTTTTAGCCTCCTTCATAAAGGCTTCGAAAGTTTTGGGCTCGTAGATAGCCTGGGTCTGGAAGAACTGGGCACCCGCCTTTACCTTTTTCTCCATTTTGATAAGCTGTGGTTCCAGAGGGTCAGCTCCCGGGGTTACACAGGCGCCTAGAAAGAACTTTGGTGTGCCTTTCAGCTCCTTGCCAGCTAAGTCTTTGCCCTGCTCAAGTTGTCGGGCAGCATACAGCAAGGTGACAGAGTCCAGGTCAAATACCGGTTTAGCTTCAGGGTGGTCTCCCAGTGTAACATAATCTCCAGTGAGACAAAGTACATTCTCAACACCGAGGACATAAGCGCTTAGCAGGTCAGATTGGAGAGCGATTCGGTTGCGGTCTCGGCATGTCATCTGGAACACGGGCTCTATGCCTTTTTGCTTAAGCAAAAGGCATGCAGCCAGTGAGCCGAGCCTCATCACAGCGCTCTGCTGGTCGGTGCAGTTTATGGCATCAACTCTGTCTTTTAGTAAATCGGCATTTTCATTGAACTCGTGGATGTCCACGCCTTTGGCTGGTCCGATTTCAGCGGTAACCACAAACTTTCCGCTCTTAACTGCTTCACGTAAACTCATGCTGCCGTTTCCTCCTTATAGGGGCACAGGTAATCATTGTATCTTTAATCTTGCGCCCCTGTGCAATTTACAAATTACAAATACTGGCTCTGGCAAGCCTCCAGTAACCCTTACAATTTATTTCTTGCCGTGGGCTCCGGTCATTTCTGGCTTTACGTAGGCTTCATTAACCTGGCGGGCCGGATGAGTCTGAGTCCGGTAATTCTTGAGCTTTGTGGGCATATCTCGAATAGTATCAAGCTTATTCTGCTTGCGCAGGCGGTCATAAATTAGTATCCAGGCACAATCTCTTTCGCTGCTGGTCTCGCACTTGCCATCTTTGCTGCCACCGCATGGGCCGTTGACGAGGCTCTTCGGGCACATAGTCATAGGGCAAATACCACCGTAATCTCCAAGGACGCAATTACCGCAGGCACGGCAACGTTCTGACCAGACCCCTTCAGCCTGGGTCACACCGATGAAGCGTGTGTTCAGCGCCGGGATGACTGGTATGGGCTCCACCATGTCAGCTACAAACTGGACGCCGGCGCCGCAGGCCATTGATAGAACGGCATCGCATTCCCTGGCCATCTCAATTACTGGTTCGATGTATTCAGCATCGCACTGGCGCTGAATAGTTGCTTCTTTTATCTTTATGTCTTTGCCGTCAAGTCGGTTTGCCATTCGCAATTCGCTGGCGAGAAGCTCGACCTCCTTTTCACCGCCTGCCATACACACTGCCACACACGTGCCACAGCCCAGCACCAGTACCTTTTTGTAGCCTTGAATAGCCTCTTTTATTTCTTCAAATGGTTTTCTCTCTCCGACAATCATTCTGCTTTCCTCCTCTCCTTCAATGGATTTGGGCCCAGGCGCCGCGCTCTATCAGTCATCTCTTTAGCAGCAGCCACGAACAGCGGGGCGTCAGAGGCGCCCATATTAAACATCTCCACTCGTTCCTCCTCCAACCCCACCTCTTTGAGCAGCTTTTTTGCCTGTGCTACTCTTTTTTTTGCTCTCAGATTTCCTTCCAGGAAATGGCAATCGCCTTCCTCTCAGCCGGCGACAAAAATAGCATCAGCGCCATCTTCAATAGCCTTGAGCAGGTGTATTGTATCCACCCTGCCAGTGCATTCAACCTTAACTATGCGCACGTTGGGGTCGTATTCCATCCGCATTGAGCCTGCCAGATCAGCAGCCGAGTAGGCGCAGTAGTTGCAGCAAAACGCTATAACCTTGGGACTGTAAGAGTCACTCATGATTTGCTACCTCCTTGCTCAGACCGAACATATTACAGAACTCTTAGCGGTGATTTGCCTGTCAGCATAGTGTTGTACCTTTATAGCCTTACGGGGACATACGCTGGCACAAATACCACATCCCTGGCAGGCCGCAGCTTCTATGTAAGCCACGCCTTCCGCGTTTATCTTTGGCACGCCGAAGGGGCAGGAACGCACGCAGGTGAGACAGCCAACACAGTTTTCCGGGTCCACTACTGATATAATGCCTCCCACCATAAGATGAGGCTTGGATAAAATGGTAACCGCCCTCGAAACGGCACCCTTCGCCTGGACTATTGACTCCGAGATAAATTTGGGAGCATGAGCCAGGCCACACAGGAACATGCCTTCGTTTACAAAATCGAGCGGGCGTAGTTTCATATGGGCTTCCATGTAAAAGCCATCCTGTGTGAGCGGCAGCTTCAATTTGCTGGCAAACTCCGTAGCATCAGGTTGCGGGCGTACGGCGCTGCTCAGGATAAGTAAATCTGGTGCCAGCAAAATGTCCCGGTTCAACACAGTATCAAAGACCGCTACCTTTAGCCTGCCATCTTCTTCATCTACAGCGGGCTTCCTGGTGATATCGTACCTGATGAATGTCACCCCCCTGTCCCTGGCTTCGCGATACTTTAGCTCTTTCATGCCGTAGGTGCGTATATCGCGGTAGAGAATATAGATTTCTGCATCAGGATTGATGTCCTTAATCTTGAGGGCATTCTTGATAGCCTGGCTGCAGCATATACGGCTGCAGTACATGTGGTCTTCTTCTCTTGAGCCAACGCACTGTATCATGGCGACCGAGTCCAGCTTTTTGGCGTCAAGCTTACCTGATATAAGCATTTCCTCGAACTCGTGCTGGGTCAATACACCTTTAGACTCCCCGTATCTATATTCCGCTGGCTTATATTCCGTGGCTCCAGTTGCCAGAATAACCACGCCATGCTGAATTTCTTCGGTCTTTCCTTCTGAAGTGGTAATCACCGTCTTATAATTACCTACATAGCCGGCGAAGTCCTTAATCGCGGCGCCTTTATATACCTTTACCCGTGGCTCTTTTTCTATCTGTTCCAGTAGCGAAGCCAGTAATGCCCGCGGGTCAGAGCCCTCCAGGGTATAATAGATATTTTTCAGGTTTCCACCCAGTTCTTTTTCGCGTTCAACGAGGGCAGCCTCGAATCCCTGTGAAGCCAGCCCCAGTGCAGCGGTCATACCTGCCAGCCCTCCGCCGATGACCAACCCGCTGCGCGTAAGAGGTGCCGGTGACATGTGCAACGGCTCAAGAGTTACAGCCCTGGCGACAGCCATTCTAACCAGGTCTTTTGCCTTGTCAGTGGCTTCTTGCGGGTGGGTAGCATGCACCCATGAGCACTGGTCCCTGATGTTTGCCATTTCAAAGAGGAATTTGTTCAGTCCTGCCTCACGTATAGTTTCCTGGAAAAGCGGCTCGTGTGTACGTGGGCTGCAAGATGCTACCACCACGCGGTTGATACCTTTCTCGTTGATGGCGTCGATGATCCTTCTCTGTGTATCGGTGGAACAGGTATAGAGGTTCTCTTCTGCGTGTACGACGTTGGGCAGAGTGCTGGCGTATTCGGTCAGGGTGGGCACATCAACCACACGCGCAATATTTGAGCCACAGCGGCAGACGAAGACTCCCACGCGGGGCTCCTGCTCACTGGTATCCATCTCTTGGGGATATTCTTTTTCAGTGACCATTGTGCCACGGGCGGCAGCAATGCCTTCCGATGCTAGGGCAGCAGCGCTGCTGGCATTCATCACAGATTCGGGTATATCCATTGGTGCTTCAAAAGTACCGGCGACATAGATGCCGGGGCGTGAGGTCATATTCGGCTTTAGCTCGTCAGTCTTGCAAAAGCCGAACCTGTCAAGGTTTATGGAGAGTCTTTCCGCCAGGTCTTTCGTACTTGGAGAAGGAACCAGTCCCACGGAGAGCACCACCATGTCAAATTCCTCCTGAACCTTCTGGCCATCCTCGGTGCTGTATTCAAGTAGAAGATTATTGCTCTGCTGCAATTCCTTGACGGCAGATACGATACTCCTGGCATAACGGACGCCAAAGTTATTTTTTGCCGATTCAAAATATCGTTCAAAGCCCTTGCCGAAAGCTCGCATGTCGTTGTAGAAAATTGTCGGCTGGATATCGCTGGAGTGCTCCTGGGCGATGATGGCTTCTTTAGTTGCATACATGCAGCATACTGAGGAGCAGTAGTCATGCCCGCATGTCTCGTCTCTCGAGCCGACACACTGAATCCAGGCTATTTTCACGGCGTGCCTGCCGTCGGAGGGGCGCAGAACCTGACCCTGGAACGGGCCTGACGCAGAGAGGATGCGCTCGAATTCCATGCTGGTGACCACATTTGGCATCCGGCCATAGCCGAATTCCCCTTTAAGTGTAGCATCAAATGGCTCAAAGCCGGGTGCCAGGACAACCGAGCCGACCTCGATCTCAAGCTCTTCCATTCGCATATTATGGTCAATGGCTTTTGCCTGGCACACTGCAACACACTGGTAGCATTCGCTGCAAATCCCGCAACTAAGACAGCGCTCAGCCTCTGCCCTGGCTTGCTCCTCAGTGAAATTGAGGGCAACCTCGCTGAAATTTCCGTTTCTCTCCGCAAGGGAAATCGTTGGGATTTCATGTCGCGGTCGTTTCTCAACTCCCTCGATAGTGGCTTCTGCTTCGGTAAAGATTCGCTCGCGACCGGCCTCCAGGTCTTCTCCCTTCAAATACCTGTCGATGGATATAGCGGCTTCTTTTCCGGCAGCGATAGCCTCAATTACATACTTTGGCCCAGTTACCACATCGCCACCGGCAAACACGCCTTGCTTACTGGTAGCCAGCGTCTTGCTGTTCACCTGAATAACATCTCCCTTGCCAAGATGGATTTTGAAACCCGCGGGAATATCGGTAGCCTGACCTATACTTGATATGATGTTATCGAATTCCATTACGAACTCGCTGCCAGGCACTGGCACGGGACGGCGTCTGCCGCTGGCATCGGGCTCGCCGAGCTCCATCTTTATACATTCTAGTTCCAGACGCCCGCCTTTCTTTTCACGTATTTCACTGGGCGCCGCCAGAAAGATGATATTTATGCCTTCGTGTAAAGCTGCTTCAACCTCTTCCAGGGCAGCCGGCATCTCATCACGGGTGCGGCGGTAAATTATAGTGACCTTTTCGGTTCCAGTTCGAAGGGCACTCCGGGCACAGTCTATGGCGGCATTGCCACCGCCGATAACAGCTATGTTCTTGCCGATTTTTACTTTCTCACCGAGGTTAACCTTTCTTAGAAAAGCCACGCCGTCTATCACGGCCGGATTGTCTTCTCCCTTGACGCCTATCTTGACTCCTTTGTGGGCGCCAGTGGCGATGAATACAGCATCATAGCCGCTGCTGAAAAGCTCATCCAGCGAATCGACTCTGTGGCTGGTTTTTATCTCGACGCCCATGCCTTCGACTAATTTTATCTCGGCATCGAGGATGTCGCGCGGCAGGCGATAAGCAGGGATGCCGACACGCATCATCCCGCCGGCTTGCGGCAGAGCTTCGAACACAGTTGGCTGATATCCCCACAAGGCCAGGTAGTGAGCAGTAGTAAGTCCCGCTGGCCCTGACCCTACAACGGCTACTTTCCTGTTATTGCTCGGCGCCCGCTCGGGTAGGCTTAACTCACCAGCCTGCATCACCTCGTCAGCAGCAAACCTCTTGAGGTGGCATATAGCAAGGGGCTCATCCACTTTTCCGCGCATACAACTGGTCTCGCAGGGATGAACGCAAACCCTGCCGCATACTGCCGGGAAGGGATTTTCCTCCCTGATAAGGTTCAGTGCCTCACGGTATTTTCCCTGCGCGATTAGCGCGACATAGCCCTGGACGCTGATATGAGCAGGACAGGCGATGGTACATGGCGAAGTCCCTCTTTTGCTTATTGCCAGGGCGTTGGGGATGGCCTGAGGGTAACGCTTGTAAATCGCTTTGCGCTTGGCAATGCCCTGCTCAAACTCGCTGGGTAATTGCACCGGGCATACGTCAACACAATCACCGCAGGCGCTGCATTTTGCCAGGTCGACAAACCTCGGTCGTTTCAGCACCCTTGCCTTGAAATTGCCCTCTTCTCCTTCTAGAGCCATGAGTTGAGCATTGGATATAATTTCTATGTTTAAATGCCTTTCTACCTCTATCAGCTTTGGGGAAATCATGCACATGGAGCAATCGTTTGTGGGGAAGGTCTTGTCGAGCTGTGCCATCCGTCCGCCGATAGATGTGGTCTCTTCAACCAGATAAACCTTGAAACCTGAATTTGCTAGGTCCAGGGAGGACTGCATGCCGCAGATACCTCCTCCCACCACCATGACGGCTCCCACTTTTTTACTGTCCTTGCTTCTGGATTTTGCTACCTTTGCCATGTTAAACATTGCACCTTCTAAATTAATTCTGCTCGACTTAACAGAGGCTGAGGGTCTAATGTGTGCCTGCGAAGCCACTTCTTAAATGATGGAATTTGAAAGGATATGCCCATTAACTCGGTCACATAAAGTATGGGGATATGGTACTCCTTGCCGGTTTCCCTTGAGATTTCCTTCTGTGTACTATCCAGATTTGTCATACACATAGGACAGCTAACGGCGATGCAATCAGCACCCGCCTCTGTGGCCATGTCCAGTATCCTCTGCACCAGTTTCCAGGCCACATCCGGGCGTGTGAGGAGCAGACTGCCGCCGCAACAATCAGTCTTGTATGACCATTTCTTGACGTTGGCACCAAGGGTCTTGAGCACGTTGTCCATGCTTTGGGGGTCCTCTGGATTTCTGGCGTCAGTTACCCGTGGTGGCCTGGATGTCAGACAGCCATAGTAGCAAACCGGGCTCAAAGTGCTCAGGCTTTTTTTAGCCTTTGCGCTAATTAATTGCTCGCCCACATTTTCCCAGAAGAAATCGGAGATGTGCTTGATCTGGATGCCTCCCTGTAACTTCTTCGAAACTTCTTCTACTTTTTCCCCGGCTGCGAGCTCTTTTTCGGCGACTTTCAATCGCTGGTAACAGGCTGCACAGGGGACTACCAGGTCCATTCCTGCGCTGGCAGCAATCTCGAGGTTTCGTGCGGCGAGAGATACAGCCAGCATGTCGTTGCTTGCATGGGCTGAAGAAGACCCGCAGCAGCTCCAGTCCTCCAACTCTTCCAGTTCAACTCCCAACTCCCGGCATACCATCTCAACGGATTCACCGTATTCTCTAGCAGTGCCGTCAAGAGAACACCCAGGATAGTAAGAGACTTTCATGGCTTACCCTCGTTTCTCCGCCTTCTTGAACAAAGATTTCACCTGCCCCAGCCCCCTGACTCGACTTGGTATTGGTTTAATTTTGCCTTTAAGGAACATCCCCAGTCCTTTGCTGGCTTGCTTTATTAGCCCGGCGGGCCCCTCAGCTTTCAGATAATAGGTGAGAGCCATTTCCATCTCGGCTACACGCCCGTGCCTGCGTATTGAGGAAAGGAATGCTGAGTGGAAGACGGGGATATTATGCTGTGATGTTTTATTTCCTTTGCGCTGTGCCATCTGCCTGAGTGTATCCATAATATGGGCAATGTCGATGCCGTTAGGGCATCTGGTGGTACATGTCTCGCAAGAAGCACAGACCCAGATAGTGTCGCTACTCAGGACCTCGTCTTTTAGACCCATGTGGACTGAGCGGATAAGCTTATGGGGGACTATGTCCATGGCGAATGTGACCGGGCAGCCGTTGGTGCATTTTTCACATTGAAAACAGGCAGAGACCTTTTCTCCGCTTAGCTCCTCGACTTCCTTGCGAAACTTAGAATCAGGTTTGACTGGTTGAGGTAATTGTGCAATCACCATATATCTATATTCCTCTGCGGTTTATGTCAGCCTATCTAATGTGGAAGTAGTGCCAACCTCGAATCTCAGATGTTTACCTTTGAACACACATAATTATACATAAACGCACTCTAAATATATGAACATGAGTCCCCCGAAGAATGCGTACTTAAGCCGAGCCAACCAACAGCAAATTGTACATCTTTACCACAGAACAGGTCAAACAGTTTTTAGCAGGTAGTGAGACACTCGAGTTCGGGGGAGTACCGGTTTTGACGCAACACGACGAGCATGTCGGGGGAAGAGGTTTTAAAGAGGGGCGAAACATATCTTTGGTCTTTAGTCTATGCTCCTCGTTACAATAGCCAGGGGAATAGGAAGTTTATGGCAACTTACCTCTTTTCATTAGCACCTTGCTTTTATGCTAACTGAGGTTATCTCGCTCGATGATTAGGATGTCAGAACCGTGGTTGCTTCGTTTCATCACCGCCTTAACAATGTCTTAATATTTCCATGTTAGAGTGATATTTGCTAAACTGTGTGGAAAAACGTGGACAGAATAGTTAATAGATTAGTTACCATTATTTGCATATCTGCCCTCTTTGTTTCGGGTATTAGCTGCGCCTCAAAACCAAACTCGCCGGAAACAGCCAAGCAGGTTGCTACTGTTCAGCAAGGCAATCTTACAGTGTCTGTCTCGGTGGACGGCAGTCTGGTCATGCCCCAGGCGTTTAATTTGCTCTTCGGTGCCCCGGGCGATGTCAATGACGTGCTGGTGGAAGAGGGGGATTTCGTCAGGGAAGGGACAGTACTGGCATGGCTGGATAACACGACGCAGCGATTGGATGTGCAATCCTCCAATAACAGTGTGCAGACGGTTTTAAGCAACCTTTATCAGACCGTGCCGCTGCTGCCCCAGTTTCCGGATCAACTTTATGCTAGCACTACAACTCCTCCTGAGACCACTACTGTTTGGGGTCGTGTTCCGCTTCCACTTCCAGTGCCTCCTGGATACTGGGGTTTAGTGCCTAGTGGGACCGTTACCACGCCTGGCAAGACTACTATTAAACCTATACCTAATACACTCTTTTCAGGTGTTGGCTATCCATCTTATTACCCCAATGCCACGGCTCTGTCGTCCTTTACATGGGCGCAGGATGAGATTATCCGGGCGCGTGAACTGTTGAAGGCAGATAACTATGCTGAGGCTGCATCTGAGTTGTATGTGGCTGTAGCCGACCTGGAAGCCTGTATACAAATACTTGAGGATACCATAAATAATCCAAAGTCGGGTCTGGGCAACACGGCGCAGTTTGTGCCCGATGATGAAGCTGGCATAATTGCTTTGCAGCTCCAGGCAGACCTGTCGTTCGCTGTATCTTATATCTTGGAGCTGCGCAAGGCGGTTGAACTGATAAAGCAGGGGCAGGCGGATATGGAAACGGTCAGGGGATTGATTGCCCAGGAGAAATATGAGGAAGCGAATGCCATGTTCGCCCCGCTTTTCAAGCGTACAAACGACATCGGCAAAGCAGTAGTCAACAATATCAACGTGATAAAAACGCACAACTATACTAGCGTTTACGGCGAAGACATAAGCCTGTATTTTTATGAAGCTGCAGAGGAAAAATTGAATGCGGCGCTTAAAGGCATAGAAAAGGATGGTCTGGACTCGCCTGAACTGCGTGACAACCTGCGTATCGCTCAACACTATATGCAAATCTGCAACAGCATTTTAGGCAGCAACTACTATGTATTGCAGCATGGACTCTCCCTGCAAGACGAGCAGCAGTACAAGGTTGACCTGGCAAAGGCCTCAGTCACACTCGGGAACTCCAAGGACAACTTTCTCAAGACGGCGATACTGGCTCCTTTTGATGGCACGGTGGTCAGCGTAGGCGTCAAGAAAAATGACGTACTTTCTGCCGTCGACTACGCGTCCAAGGTTGCCGTACAACTTGTAGATACCAGCCAGATTAAGTTTCAGGGCTCGGTTGATGAGATAGACATTTTAAAAATAAAGGCGGGGCAAAAAGCCAGTATCACCGTGGATGCCGTGCCCAATACAACTTTTACGGGCACGGTTTCGTTCATTTCGCCCTATGGCACGCCTGACGCTAATAATGTTGTTAAATTTCCGGTAACCATAAAGCTTGACCCCACTGACGTAGCGCTCAAGGGCAGCCTTACCGCCACGGCTGATATTTCTGTATACAGTGTGGAAAATGTGTTGCTGGTGCCTTTGTCGGCAGTTACCACCATCTCTGCTGGGTCTTTTGTCACAGTAATTGATGAAGCGACAGGCAAGACGGAAGAAAGACAGGTTACCTTCGGTGGTAAAAACTTGCAGTTTGCCGAGGTATTATCAGGCTTAAGGGAGGGAGATAAAGTAATCGTCGAAGAGAAGATAACAGGGGCACCTATAATAACTGGTTTTCCAACACGGTCTTCTGGAAGTCCGCCGCCGAGCAGATAGTATGATGGGAAAAAGGCTGATAACTGTATTTGTAACAACTATGGGTTTGCTCTCCCTGTTGTTGGGTGGCTGCAGTAAAGCCGCGACAACACCCGGGCAGATTTTTGAGGTGACAAGGGGAGACCTCGATGTCATAGTGTCTGCCGATGGTAATCTGACGATGCCCGATGAGTTCGACCTGCGTTTTGGGACCAATGGGCAGGTCGATGAAATACTGGTGGAAGAAGGCGACAAGGTCAATCAGGGTGCACTTCTGGCTAAGCTTGACAGCTCAGCCCAGATGAATGCAATTAAGACAGCACTGTTTAGCATACAGACGGCGCAAAACACCATCGCATTTGGCTGTGGCACCGACCACCTTCCTTACAATTACCCGGATTTAAGCGTACCACGCATATTTGATGAGGCACAAAAAGATTTGAATAGAGCCGTTAGCTATTTCAAGCAGGGAAACTACAAGGACGCCGGGTATTATTTAATTATGGCTTATTTCGACGTCGAAGTTGGCGAAAATCTGATTAAATCCAAACCCAATGCCGCCGTGTTAGCCGGAGCTAAGATAAATTCAACTTACTATCCCGACCCTTATGCGGGCACCTCCGTAACTGCGCTGCCCAGTGATGAGAATGATAAGATGGTGGTTAAATACCTGCAGAGTTATCGGCAGAAGCTGCTGGATATCAGCAATAGCATGAAACTCGGGGATTATGAAAAAGTTGCACGTGAACTCGATGCTGCCCAGCAGGAAATGTTAACCGCTTACCAGCTAGCCAAGAGCACGATATCTATCAAGAGCAGGTTCGTTTTTGAGTTCGCCGACACCCCCACCAGCGTTGCCTTTCTGCAATCGTCTCTGCGTGCATTGCAGGAGCTGGAGGATTATCTGGCACAGAATGATGCTCAAGCGATAGAGGCTGCCAAGCAGCTGTATATCGCCAAGCTTAACCTGCTTGTTGGGCGAGATGTACTGGAAAATCAGACGCTGATTTTTGAGAGTGGAGGCGGTATCAACTGGAAGACATTGCAGCAATACAACCTTAGCCTGCAAAGCGCCGAAATAGCTTTGTACAAGGCAAAGCAGGATATCATGAAGACAGCTATCATAGCCCCTTCCGACGGTACTGTGGTCAGTGTAGACCTTAAAAAATCCTCTGTCCTTTCTGCGCAGGACTATTCATCCAAGACAGCCATCAAGCTTGTCGATACCGGCTCGATAAGATTCCAGGGACTTGTTGATGAAATCGACATTATGAAAGTCCAACCCGGACAAAAAGCTAAAATCACCGTGGATGCGATACCGAACAAGGTATTTACCGGAATGGTGAAATTTATCTCTCCCTTTGGTACGCAGTCCGGTAATGTTATTAAATTTGCTGTTACAGTTGACCTGGACTCATATGATGCAGAACTCAGGGGTGGCTTAACCGCCACTGCCGATATAGACATATACAACGCTAAGAACGTATTGCTGGTGCCAGTATCTGTAATTGTAAATACACCTTCGGGACATGTGATAGCAGTTGTTAACGAGGCTACTGGACAGCCCGAATTCAGGAAGGTTACTTTAGGGCAACAGACCTTCCAGTATGCTGAGGTGCTATCGGGGTTAAATGAAGGAGATAAAGTAACAGTTTCGGAATATGTACCCGGCACCAGTACATCGGGCCAGGGGACTCCGCGCGGAGCCCCCGGCGTTCCAATTCACTAATAGGGCGGCCCTGTGCATGACATAATCTTTATAAATTTGGTGTCAACGAATGATTGAACTGAACAATGTAACCAAGATATACGACTTAGGCGAGATAAAGGTGAATGCCCTGGATAACGTCTCTTTTCGCTGTGAAAAAGGTGAGGTGGTTTCCATCATGGGCCCATCCGGTTCCGGGAAGTCTACGCTATTGAATATACTTGGCTGTCTTGACAAGCCGACCAGTGGCAAATACTCGCTGGAAGGGCAGGATGTATCCAGACTTACTGATAATCAACTGGCAGTGATACGAAACAGGAAATTGGGCTTTGTTTTCCAGTCTTACAATCTCTTGCCGAAAATAACTGCGCTGGAGAATGTGGAATTGCCGATGGTATATGCTGGTCAGGGGCACAGGAGGGAGAGCGCCCTTGCGGCGCTGGAATCGGTCGGCATTGGCAATAGGGCACGTCATCACCCCAGCGAGATGTCCGGTGGCGAGCAGCAGAGGGTGGCAATCGCCCGTTGCTTGGTAAATAATCCTCTGGTAATACTCGCTGATGAACCAACGGGTAATCTGGATACTCACTCGAGCCAGAATATCATGTCCATTTTGCTTGAGCAGAGCAATAAAGGCATAACCATAATCGTGGTGACTCATGAAGAAGACATAGCGGCATATACTCAGAGGACTATATATCTCAGGGATGGGAATATAGTCGAGGAAAAAAAGCGATGAACATATGGGAGAGCGTGAGGACAGCCTGGAAATCCATATTTTCCAATAAGCTGCGGTCTTCTCTCACCATGCTGGGCATCATAATCGGTGTAAGTGCCGTGGTGCTGATGGTGGCTCTGGGTACGGGGTTTCAGGTCAGTATGCAGCAAACTTTCGAGAACTTGGGGGCTAGCGCTCTTTATGTATATAGCTCGACAGATAAGACGGTAAAAACTTTGCGCCCGCTCACGATTGAGGATGCGCAAGCCCTGGAAAATAAAGCATTAGCTCCGGCAATAGCCGTGGTTTCACCGGCGCTCAACGCAGGCGTAAGCGCGTCTTACGGTAACAACAATGTGAATGTGCAGGCTACTGGCGTCACTCCGATGATAACACAAATAAAGAGTTATAACCTTGAAGGAGGTAGATTCATATCTGACCAGGATGTGACAGCAAGAGAGAACGTGGTGGTGCTTGGCTACCAGACAGTTTTGGACTTATTTGGCAGCCAGGCCCCTCTGGGTCAGAGCATACGTATTGGAGGCATGAAATTCCAGGTCGTCGGATTTATTGAAAAAATGGGCGGTTTTGCCGGGGATAGCTATATACTGATGCCTCTTACCACCATGCAGTCCAAAATATCTGGCGGCAGCAGTATCCAACAGATTGCAGTAAAGGCAGTCAGCCCCGATAAGGTGGATGCTGCTATTGCGCAAATAACTGCAATAATGCGAGCCCGGCATTATATCGCTCCGGGGGCTGCGGATGATTTCCAGATTAGAGACATGCGCGAGGTACTGGAAAGCATGCAAGACCAGCTGGCTGCATTCTCGTTTTTCCTGAGCAGCGTCGGCGCCATATCACTGATTGTTGGTGGCATCGGCATCATGAATATCATGCTGGTTTCAGTAACGGAGCGCACACGGGAAATCGGCATACGTAAAGCTATCGGTGCAAAAAGGCGTGATATTTTAGTCCAATTCCTCATTGAAGCGGCGACTTTGAGTCTATCCGGCGGCTTGGTCGGCCTGCTACTGGCACTACTTCTATCGATGGGTATGCAAAATGTGCCTATGGGGAACTTGACTATCGCGGCTAAAATTTCGGTGGGTGTCGTTATCCTGGCGCTTACTGTATCAATTGGAATTGGCGTTATTTCTGGTACCTACCCTGCCTTCAGGGCTGCCAAGCTGGATCCCATAGAATCTCTACGGCATGAATAGAACTTGTCTGCAGATGTCATGCTTTGCAATCCTTATACCCCTCTGGTTTATGATATCCTTGCACCGAATATGCGACTGTGCTAGGATTTCATACACAAAATAGAACGAAAAGGAGGTTCACATGAAACTGGAGGACATCAAGACTGTTGGTGTTGTAGGTGGAGGAGTAATGGGAGGCGGGATCTCTCAAGTATCGATACTTGCCGGTTACAAGGTTATCACTCGCGATTTAAATGAAGAGATTCTTGCCAAAACAAAAGACGGCATGGTCAACGGGCGGTTCGGATTCAAGGGCGCAGTTGAACGTGGGAAAATAACCCAGGAGCAAGTGGACAAGGCACTTGCTAACTTGACGCTGACTACAAAAGTGGAAGACCTTAAAGACGTGGATATACTTATCGAGGCAATTGGTGGAGGAGGTAGTGCGGAACTCGAGAACAAGGACCTTAAACTTAAGGTATTTAAGGAGCTGGACAATATCGTCAAGAAAGAGGCAATTTTTGCCAGCAATACCTCGTTTTTTACAATCCGTGATATAGCAGCTGTAACCAACCGTAAAGATAGATTCTGTGGCATGCACTTCTTTAGCCCGGTAAGTGTTATGAAGGTAGTAGAAGTCGTATGGACTCCTGAAGCTTCAAAAGAAATAATCGATACTGCGGTAGGATTTTGTCAAAAAGTCGGCAAAGTCCCGGTTCGTGTCAAAGACGTACCCGGCGATACCGGCTTCATAGGAAATCGCATCTATTTTGCTGCGGTGAGAGAAGCGCAGAAGGTACTTAAAGAGGGGATCGTAGAAAAGCCAGAAGATATCGATGCAGTCATGACTATGGGTTTCAACTGGCCCATAGGGCCCATGATGATGGGAGGCGGAGCTCGGTCTGGCTGGAAGTAAGCCAAATAAAAGCAGGGATATTGGCTAAATCTAAATCATAATTCAAAATAGAAAGCTGGGTATTTAAATGCCCAGCTTTCTATTTTAGATTCTGTTTTTAGATTCTGTTAGGTATTTAGCTCTTGCCGATGCGGAACATCTTGGTGCCGCACTTCGGGCAAGTGCCCTGTGTGGCTGGCTTACCATTCTTCATTTTGATGGCCTTCGGATTGCTCATTTCCCTTTTAGTGCGGCATTTCATACAGTACGCTTGCATCTGTGTACCTCCTTTTATTATTTATGAACGATAGAATATACCTAAAAGTTTATATTGTCAATAGAATTTCTGTGAATTGCAGCGGTATTTTAGCAAATTCGAGGCAAAAGTTCTCCGCTGAGCATGTCTACGATGCGGGATGTTCCCAGCCGGGTTCTCATTATCACCTTGCCTTTATGCTCATCGGTAACCTCGCCGATAATTGAGGCTTCGGTACCGTAGCGATTACGTTTTATCTTCGCCAGAATTCTCCCGGCATCGCTCGGAGTCACTATAGCTACCAGCTTGCCTTCGTTGGCAACGTAGAGCGGGTCGAAGCCCAGAAGCTCGCAGGCAGCGCGTACTCCGTCATGCACCGGTATCTTTCCCTCTTCTATTCTTATGCCTACCTTAGATTGCCTGGCAAGTTCGTTAAGTGTGGTGGCTAAGCCGCCTCTAGTCGGGTCACGCATACAGTGGATTTGCGATGAGGCTCCCAGCATTTGTGATACCAGCTTGTTCAAGGGGGCACAGTCACTTTGAACGGGGACTGAGAATTTCAGCCCTTCGCGCTGGCTTATCACTGCGATGCCGTGGTCGCCGATTGCGCCGCTAAGTATGAGCTTGTCGCCCATCTTGGCGTTAGCTCCTGATATATCTATGCCTTCAGGGACGATGCCTATACCGGAGGTGTTGATGAACAGCTTATCGGCGCTTCCCCGGTTCACCACCTTGGTATCGCCGGTAATTACCTTCACCCCAGCTTCTTCAGCGGCGGCTTTTATTGATTTAATTACCCTGGCTAGTTCGCTAAGAGTCAAGCCTTCTTCTATTATGAATGATAGGCTCAGGTATAGAGGCGTGGCACCGCTCATGGCCAAATCGTTAATTGTGCCGCAGACAGCCAGCTTGCCGATATCGCCGCCGGGGAAGAAGATGGGACTGACCACGTAGCTATCGGTGGTGAAGGCAAGGCGGCCGCTGAAGTCTAAAACCGCCGAATCATCCAGCTTGGCAAGTAACGGATTAGCCAGAGATGGCAGGAAATTTTTTTCAATCAGCTCATGGCTGAGCCGGCTGCCGCTGCCGTGAGCCAGCAATATGGTTTCATCATTCATAGTCGGTTCCGTACTGATAATAAGCGGAGCAAGAACCCTCTGAAGATACCATGCAGGGTCCTACCGGGTGCTCCGGCGTGCAGACCTTGCGGAATAATTTGCAGTCGTTAGGAGTCTTGACGCCGCGTAGTATATCGCCGCAGATACAGCCCTTCGCCTCTCGAACTGGTTCCAGAGTTACAGAAAAGGCTTGCTCGGCATCAAAACGCTCAAATTTTTTCCTCAACTTTAACCCGCTGGCTGGAACCATGCCTATGCCCCGCCAATCGGCGCTGCCAATCTCGAAAACACTTTCCATCAGCTCTAATGCTGTTTTGTTGCCTTCAGGACTAACTACTCGACGATATGCTATTTCAACCGTCGGCTTGCCGCTTTCGATTTGCTCTACAAGCATGGCTACGGACTGCAGAATGTCCAGTGATTCGAAGCCTGAGACTACGCAGGCAACGCCGTAATCGCGGGGGATGAAATCGTAGGGACGGGAGCCGATTACAGCGCTGACATGCCCGGGGCAGACGATGCCGTCCAGCTTAAGTTCACCTAAATCGAGTAGTGCTTTCATTATTGGTGGGCATAGTTTGGAAAGGCAGAGAACATAAAAATTTCTAATTCCTTCGTTTTCAGCCTGAAGTATGGAAGCGGCGATAGTTGGCGCTGTGGTCTCGAAGCCGATGCCGATAAAGATGACTGACTGTGTCGGATTGTCTCTGGCGATTTGAAGCGCATCCTGTGTGGAATATACGATGCGGATGTCGGCTTTGCCAGCTCTGGCATGTTGCAGGCTGGAATAGCTGCCGGGTACTTTCATCATATCGCCGAAGGTAGTTATGATGACGTCAGGCAGATGAGCTAAAGCGATAGCCTTATCTATGTCGGCATTAGCCGTGACGCATACCGGACAGCCAGGGCCCGAGAGCATCTCAACGTTTGGAGGCAGGAGCTGGCGGATACCGTTCATCATGATAGAGACAGTATGTCCACCGCAGAACTCCATCAATCTGGTCGGTCTGGTAGATAGCTGCTTTATCCTGGATACCAGCTTTTTGGCCAATTCAACATCACGGTACTCGTCAATGAACTTCATCCAGGCTTGCCATCTCCTCCAGTATTTTCAAGGTCTCCTGGGCTTCGGCTTCGTTAATGACGTTTATTGCGTAGCCGGTATGGAGTAATACATAGTCACCCACCTTGACTTCAGGGGTGAGCATTATGCTGACGCGGCGCTTCACACCACCGATTTCCACCTCGGCTTCACTTCCTTCTATTGAAACAACTTTTACTGGAACAGCTAGACACATGGTTTTCCTTTCATCTGTAATTGGCGATGATGGCTTGGCCCAGAGAAATGCCACCGTCATTACAGGGCACCTGCTTGTGGGTTAGCACAGCAAAGTCTGCAGCCTCAAGCAAAGGCACGATTTCTCTTAATAGCAAACGATTCTGGAAGACTCCACCACTCAGGGCTACCTGGTTTATTCCTGTTCTCCCGGCTATTAACTGGCACATCTCGCATATCATTTGAGCTACTGTGTTGTGAAACCTGGCTGATATTGTAGCTTTAGACGCGCCTTGGCACAAATCATCGACTATCGCTGAAAGCAGCTCTTTGAGATGGATGATGTTTACCCCATCGGTATCGATTATGGAATATGGGTAGCTTTTGTTGCCGATTTTGTCGAGAGCATCATAGGCTGCCATCTCGAGCTCAATAGCCGCCTGACCTTCATAATCTATCTCGCCCCTGATGCTTATCAAGGCTGATACGGCATCGAAGAGGCGTCCCATGCTCGAACACAATGGTGAGTTGAGACCGGTCTGAATCTGCCGATTGATAAGCTCGATTTCAACGGCATTGATTTGCTTTAGGAAAGCCAGTTTGTGGTTAATAGAGTTCTCTCCCAGTAGCTTGAGAAGATAACCTGCGGCGGTCCGGTATGGTTTTTTTATTGCGGCAGTTCCACCGGGCAAAGGCAAGTACTCAAGATGTCCCATTCTCTGGAAACTCTTGTAATCAGCGACTAGAAATTCACCTCCCCAGATGCGCCCGTCGCTGCCATATCCCGTGCCGTCCAGAGCCACACCGATGACGGGAGAATCGACTGCGTTGTCAACCATACAGCTAACGATGTGGGCATGATGGTGCTGAACGGGAACGAGACTGAGATGGCTGAACTGACTGCCTAGCTCTTGTGCATATTTGGTGGAAAGGTATTCTGGATGCAGGTCATAGGCAATGGTTTCAGGCTCGATGCGAAAGAGCCTTTTATACAGAGCTAGTGTGTTTTCGAAGTGTTCCAATGTTTCCAGATTTTCCATGTCGCCGATGTGCTGGCTGATGAAGGCATAGTTGTCTTTGGTTAGACAAAAGGTGTTCTTCTCCTCGGCACCACAGCCGAGCACCTGTTTGGCTTTAAAATTCAGGTGAACAGGATAGGGGGCATAACTGCGCGCCCGCCGGGTAAGCTGAGCCATGCCTCGTTCTACGAAAGTCACGCTGTCATCATACCTGGCGTATATGTCGCGGTTGTGGACCAGGAAGCAGTCGGCAATACCTGATAGCCGCCTGATGGCTTCGTCATTATCTTTAGCGATCGGCTCTTCGCTGATATTGCCGCTGGTCATTACCAATGGCAGACCTACCCCTCTGAGCAAGAGGTGATGCAATGGGGTGTAAGGTAGCATAAGTCCGAGGTATTTTAGATTGGGGGCTATTGTCTTAGTTACCGTGGAATCCGGTTTCCATGGCAATAGCACAATAGGGCTCTGCGGTGATTTGAGTAGCTTTTCCTCTGCCTCGGATACCAAGCAATGGCTTCTGGCTTCTTCTATGTCTGCCACCATTATGGCCAGGGGCTTGAACTCGCGCCTTTTTCTCTGGCGCAGCACTTTAACAACCTTCTCGTTAGTGGCGTCACAGGCCAGGAGAAAGCCGCCCAGACCTTTGATGGCCATGATTTTCCCGTCTTTAAGAAGCTGGCTGGCGGTAACAATGATGTCTGATGCTTCGATGTGATTTCCCTTGGAGTCAAGCAGTTCCAGCCTTGGCCCACATTTGGGGCAGGCGTTGGGCTGGGCGTGAAAACGGCGGTCGAATGGGTTGTCGTATTCTGCCTGACAATCTGGGCACATTATAAAAGAGCGCATGGTGGTTTTGGGGCGGTCATAAGGCACATCTTCTATTATGGTGAAGCGGGGTCCGCAATTGGTGCAGTTGGTGAATGGGTAATGATAGCGTCTGTCTTCGAGGCTGAAAATTTCCCTGAGGCAAGCCTGGCAGGTGGCGATATCAGGGGACACAGGCTGATACTTTCCTTCTTCGGCGATGCTGTGGCGGATTTCAAAGCTTGTGTATTCTGCCGGAGGGTGATAGGTAACGGAGATGCTTTCTATGTGAGCCAGCGGAGGCGCGTTGTTTTGAAGCTCGGACAAGAAGCGCTTAATGTCTTTATTTTCACCCTGGACTTCGATTTTGACATCTTCGGAGGTGTTGCACACCCAGCCTTTCAGATTGTATTTGCTAGCTAGCTGGTAAACGAAAGGCCTGAAGCCAACTCCTTGCACTACGCCGCGAGCGCTGATTTGCACCAATTCTAATGTGACAACTTTAGCCATGAGCATATGAATTTTACTTTAGATAGGTGACTGGAGCAAATTTGAGCCATTTTTTCAGAGGTGGCTACACTTGCTTGACATGAGTGATATCTGGTGCTACGATAGCCTCGCTACACGAGGCATAATAGACTATCATATGGGTAGCAAAGGTATAATGGGCATCGCTATCATCGCTGACAGCATTTCCTGTATTACGAAAAAACAAGCTGAAGACTACGGGATTAGCATAATCCCGGTCAATATACTGTTCAATGGTCAGATTTCTCGAGACGTTATAGACCTGAGTTCGGCTCAGACATATGAGTTTCTGGAAGAAGCCGAAAGGCTCAAGGAAAAAGTAGCCGCTGAATTCAATTGCGTTGAGAGTTTCATTACTGATTTAAGCCCTGTTATGGGTTATGCCACCGGGCGGGGGACACTCGCTCTGGCTTACTATAAGGAGGGCAGCTTTGCTTAATGAGGTCATAGCAGTAGTTCTGGGTTATCTGATAGGTTCCATTCCGTCAGCTTATATTATCGGGCGTTTAGTGGGCAAGATAGATTTGCGTCCGGAGGGCGATGGAAAGATAAGCGCAGCGGCTGTGCACAGGAAGCTGGGCGTTGTGCCGTTTGTAGTGGTTGTCATAATGGATGTGGGCGTGGGGGTGTTGTCTGTTTTGATTGCCAAAATGCTCACCGATGCTCCATTAGACGTATTTACCGATTCTCAATTAGTTGTATTGATTGCTGGCTTTGCTGCGGTGGTTGGCCATAACTGGTCTGTCTTTTTGAAATTCAGAGGAGGGCTGGGTGCAACGACAATTTTTGGAGTGCTTGTTACCCTGGTGTGGTGGCAGTTTTTAGTAGTGGCGGCAGCAGCCTTCATTATATTCCTCATCATGAAAAGAAAGAAATCGGGGCTGATGACTGCAATTTTGATTGTTGCGTTATCTCTTCTTCTTTTTATCCAGAGAGCACCCCTGATTCTGGTAATATATCCTTTAATTCTGATTCTGCTTATGCTTCTAAAGCGTTTTCAGATAAGCAAGACAGGTTCCCGATGATTCCTGGCCGGGTATTTATTTAGATGCCAGGTATTCAGTTTTCAGTACCGCCGCTATATTTTAATAAGCCTGCGTGTAAATTTGTAGAACTTCGTTCGGGTCATGGACAGGACGCCCATTGAATAGTACAGCCGTGTCTGCAATGGCATGAAAGGCGCATATTGCCAAGTTATCCTCCGGTACGCCCATATCACGCAGCCTCATGGGATGGCCTACTTTCATCATCAGTGCTTCTACTGTGTCTGCTGCTGCCAGGGCGGCATCCCGCTCCGTCATGCCAGCAGTGTTAACGCCCAGGGCCTGTGCTACCAGAGCCAGTTTGTCAGTGGCATGATCAACGTTGTACCGCATCACCTTGGGGAGAATTATGCCGCAGGCCGCTCCGTGTGGGACATGGTGCAGTGTTCCTATGGTATGTGCCATGCCATGCGCCAGGCCGACCTGGGCAATGGTGAAGGCCCATCCTGCCATGGTAGCCGCTAGCTGCATGTTGAGCCGTGCCTTTTCATTCTTGCCATCAGCTATGACGAGCGGCAGATTCTCGTTGATAAGGCGTATAGCCTGCAATGCCTGACCATCACATATCTGGTTTGCCATTGTGCTCGTCATCGCCTCAATGGCATGTGTCATGGCATCCATAGCTGTACTAACAGTCATATCTTTAGGCAGGGATATGGTAAGGCGCGGGTCCAGAATAGCCACATTCGGCATTATTCGTGCGTCTACAATGAAGAGTTTACGCCCGGCACTCTTGCTTGTAAGGACAGCAATATTTGTTACTTCGCTGCCAGTTCCCGCTGTTGTTGGAATGGCGATATGAGGGGTCTGCGGCTCAGTAAGTACCAGGAAGTTTAGGTAATCGTTTGCCTTGCCGCCATTATTTAAGGTTACACAGACCCCTTTGGCAGTATCGATAACGCTGCCGCCGCCGATGCTGACGATGCAGTCCGCCTTCAGTTCACGGGCCATGGCGGTGGCTGCATCTACAGTTTCCAGGTCAGGGTCCGACGGGATCTTGTCATATATGCCCACACAGAAATCGGCAAGTGCGTTTTTAACCAGTTCGGCAAGCCCTGCCTGCCTTACGCCGGGATCGGTGAGAACCAGAGCCCGGAGACAGCCAAGGTCGACAACAGCCTTGCTGATTGAAGCCAGTGACCCATGGCCAGCGACTACATTAGTGGGGCAGTTGTATCCAAAACCGTCTACTTTCTTATAGTCTGACAAAAGCTGGAAGTACATATTGCTCTTCGCATCCGCCATAGAGCTAATATGTATTCGCTTGACCTGTGTATATTCGCGCAGGCTTTCCAGACCGAATTCACGGCCCACACCAGACTGCTTGTAGCCGCCAAAGGGGCAGAAATCGGAAAAGATATGGTAATTGTTTATCCACATTGTGCCGGTGCGGACGCCGCGGGCTACAAGCTCGGCCCTGGCCGTGTTGGTCGAAAATACTCCGCCTGCCAGGCCGTATGTGGAATCATTGGCTATGGCTACTGCCTCTTCGTCGCTGTCGTATTTTATGAGGCAGACAACCGGGCCGAATATCTCTTCCTGCGCAATGCGCATTTTGTTATTTACATTGGCAAAGATGGTTGGAGCATAGTAGAACCCTCCGTTGATTCCTGCAACCTCGACACGTTTGCCGCCGGTTATTAATTCCGCACCCTCTTCCTGCCCCAGTTTGACGTAACGTTCGACCGTGGCCAGTTGTTCCTTGCTGACGAGAGGCCCCATGTGAGAGGTCGGGTCCATCTGGTATCCGATACGTAGAGATTCAGCTCGTTTTTTCATCATGCCAAGAAACTCATCGTAGATTTTTGAGGCGACCAGTACGCGGGTGCCAGATGAGCATACCTGTCCCTGGTGGAAGAAAGTGCCGTAGCAGGCGCCTTCCACGGCTAGGTCCATATCCGCATCGTCGAGGATTATATTGGCCGACTTACCGCCGAGCTCGAGGGTAACCTTTTTCACCGTATCGGACGCCATTTTCATGATTTCACGCCCGACTTCTGTGCTTCCAGTGAAGGCTATCTTGTCCACATCCGGGTGTGTACAGAGGACTTTGCCCAGCTCTCCTCCAGGTCCGGTTATGACATTTACTACCCCATTGGGAATACCTGCCGCTTTGGCGGCTTCAGCAATGATAAGTGAACTCAATGGAGTCACCGAAGCTGGTTTCAAAACGATGGTATTCCCCATTATAAGAGCCGGGGTGAGCTTCCAGAAGGCTATATACATGGGGAAGTTCCAGGGGACGATTCCCACACACACTCCAACCGGCTCCCTGCGGATAAATTCACGGCCAGGAGCAAACGCATTCCCGGATACCGGTATTTCCTCCTCCCAGGGAAATTTTGTGACTGCTGCCAGGCTCAAATTGCGTATCAAAGTTATACTGATTAAGGGCATGAACTTGGCCAGCGACATGACCTGGCCTGAGTCCATGCACTCGGTTGCAGCCAGACGCAGTCCCTGCTGTGCTATCTGATCTGCAAAATCCTGCATTTTTGCCAGCCGCGTGGTCGGAGTAAGACCGCTCCAGATTCCACTATCGAAAGCCTTACGCGCCGCCGCTATAGCCGCCTCTGCATCGGCTTTTCCTGCCTGCGCTACTGTGGCTATAGGAGATTCAGTACCGGGATCGATCGATTCGAAGGTCTTTCCGTCTGCGGCATCGACAAATTCACCATTGATAAACAGTTTATAGTGCTCCATTTGCTACCTCCTTTTAATGTTTAATGTGCTTCTAAATGGCGGCAAAATATCAATTGTCATAGGACGGACTTTAAACAGGCTGTTTTTACCAGTACCACCAACTTTGAATATAGTTACTATTCTGACGCGTATTTGCCGTTTTTGATGGCTTCGACTATTCTCTGCTTTGCGGAGTGATAGGCAAGATAGATGGCGCTGGTGATAGCTTTGGCCCGGCTACGGCCATGAGCTACGACGATGTTACCTTCCAGCCCCAGAAGACAAGCTCCGCCGTATTCTTTGTAGTCCAGATTTTTAACAGTCGCATTCAGTTGTACGTACTGCGCTAGTGCGGCACCCGTGAGGTAACGGTCGATTTGAGCGGCTTGTCCCAACTCCAACAAACTCTGGACAACTTGCGAATATCCCTCTATAGTCTTAACCAATACGTTACCGGTGAAGCCGTCAGTAACAATTACATCAGCCTTCCCCTGCAGGACATCAAAACCTTCTATATTGCCGATGAAGTTCAGGTCGGTCTTCTTTATGAGCTGGTAAGCCTCCTTAGCCAAAGTGCTGCCTTTAAGTTCCTCTGCGCCGACGTTTAATAGTCCCACTCGTGGTGAGCTTATATCGATAACCTTTTCGGCTAGAATGCTGGCGAGTTGGGCGAACTGAACCAGAAAGATGGGGCGACAGTTGACGTTGACCCCGCCATCAATAATTAGAGTCGGCTGAGGTTGGTTGAGATAGGCTACGGCGCATAATGCCAACCGCTGGACGCCCTCTATCGCTTTCAGATTGAGAAAGGAGGCGACTACTGTGGCTCCTGTACTGCCAGCGGAGACGAAGCCATCGGCAATGCCATCTTTTACCAGCCTGACTCCGACCGCTACTGACGAATCCGGCTTGTTCTGTACTGCCTGTATTGGCTCTTCGCCGTCCATGACGACCTGGCTGGCCTGGACGATGGAAATGTTTGACTTTCTCGCGGAGCGCCTTAGCAGCATCTCGAGTACGGTTTTATTGCCCACGAGAGCGATATCTATCGGGAACTCTTTAACTGCTTCGATGGCTCCTTTAATTACTTCCCGTGGAGCGTATTCACCGCCTGCAGCATCTACGGCAATTAGCAATTTGTTTACCTCGTCTATCAAAACAGCCCTGAATATTCAGAGCTATGATGGTGATTAAAGACTTTAGCGAGTCCGCCCCTTTTTGTCAAGGACGAGTATCCCGTATTTTTGAAAAGCTGAAGGCGAAAGCCTATAATTCAAAGGTTAAGTTTAAGGAGGTTTCACAGCTAATACGGTGCATGAATTAGCCATTACACAGAATATACTGGATATTGTCTTAAAAGAGGCAGAATCGGCTCAGGCGAATAAGGTCACCAAGATAAATTTGGTCATCGGCGAGTTGTCAGGGACTGTCAGCGATTGCGTGCAATTCTACTTCGATTTTCTTAAGAAAGGCAATGCAGCCGAAGTGGCCGTACTTGATTTTAAACTGGTGCCAGCAGAGCTGCGATGTCGAGATTGCCTGACTACCTTTAAGCCGAAGGATTCAGCCTGGGTCTGCCCGAGTTGCAAGGGCACTAGCCTTGACGTGATTAGCGGACGAGAATGCTACGTGGAAAGTATAGAGATCGAACAATGAATACACCGGAGGTAATCGTTAAGGCAGAAGATAATGGGGAAGGTATGGTTATACACTACAAGACCAGCAAAGGGACCGATGTCTTTGGACTTGCCATACCTAACATATATACCCATACCGATTGGGACCTTGGGCCTACGTGGTGCTATTTGATTGCTGGCCGGAAGACTACTCTTATTGACACTGGCAGGATTGGAAACTTTGAGGTTTTTGGTTCTCTTCTAAAGTTGACTGGCAAGGGATTTTCGGATATTGATAGAATCGTTATTACCCATAGCCATGAAGACCATGATGGCAATTTGGCTGAAATAATCTCTGTATCGGAGGCTGAGTTGTGGGCACACACAATTTACCGCCAGATGATTTCTTATCATCCTCATGTAACGGATGGTGCCCCGCATCCTGAGCTACCTGGGTCTTGTCGTCTCTGTACAATGCCTGAGGTCTTCTATTCTGAGAACTGTCTGACATATCATAAGGCAAGAAGTTCCCTCAAAGTCGACTTTGCTATTAAGGATGACCAGGAACTGCCGGACGAGGATCTAAACTTCTTATTTACCCCGGGGCACAGTCCTGACTCGCTGTGCATCGTTTTAGAGGAGGAAGCTATATTTCCCGGTGATACTTTGTTGCCTGGTATTACTTCTCATCCTTCCCTGGCGTATGCTTTTAAGGTCAATCATCGGATTTTGCCAGAAGAATATCGACAAAGAAATGATGTATATGGGCTGATGAACTATATCAAGTCTTTAAGCAAGATAGCCCATCTTGCTGCTCGGTCACTTAAGGCTACCTTCCCCGCCCATCGCCTGTTTGATAATGGTCAGTTCAATCTGCTTGATAGTTCTGAGAGGGCTAAGGAAGCCATCCTGTTTCATATTGACCGCTGCCGCGATATCCTGAGAATTATTGACGGCAGACCGACTAGCATAGAAGATATTGTAGTCCAGCATTTTCCTCCTTCGCGGCTCTCTGGTATGGGGAAAGCATTGGCGGAAAATGAAATCAGGGCTCATCTCGAGATTATGATGGAGTGTGGCGATATTCGCTGGACTGGCGAAAATAAAAAGCTAGTCCAGCACACCGGGTCGGGAAATTGCCTGGGTGTCATAGGCTCTTACTTGGGCTAATAGCGGTCGGATTGCTGAGTTCATCTTCTTATGACGTGTATTGCCGTGGCTTTGAAGCTGCCGTAAACTTTCTTGCCGATGTCAATGTCTAGCTCTTCTGCCGATGTCTTTGTTATTACACCGAGCAAACCAAAGCCGCAGTCCGCCTCGATTCTCACAAGCTGTCCCACCTGGGTCATTCTTGTTATCTCCCCACGAAACATGTTTCTGGCACTGGTCTTGCCTTTTGTCGGTGTAAAGGTTATGTCTTCGGGCCTGATGAGTGCATAGACCTCCTCGCCTATCGCACAATCTGAGACAGCCTGGATGGCGCTATCGTTCACCTTTATTGTCACCAGACTGCCATCTTTGTCTTCTATGACTCCCTTGAGGATGTTTTCTATGCCGACGAACTGTGCCACCTCCATATTCCTGGGCATACAGAATATTTCGTTTGGGCTGCCTATCTGCAATATCTCGCCACCTACAAGCACTCCGATTCTGTCGGCAAGGCGTTGCCCCTGGGGCATATCGTGAGTAGCCATTACCACAGTTGCCCTGTGCTCAAGGATAATGTTGCTCAAGATTTTCTCTACCTGTGATGCCGAGACGGGGTCGAGGTTAGCGGTAGGCTCGTCTAAAAAGAGTACCTCTGGCTCCGTAACTAATGCTCGTGCAATAGCAACCCGCTGTGTCTCGCCTCCGGAGAGCGTTTTGGCATTTCTGTTCCTGTACTCGGTCAGATTGACGAGCTCCAGCGCATTATCTGCCTTCTTACGGATAGTATCATTCTCTTCCCGTCTCCATCTGAGACCACAGGCGACGTTGTCGTAGACACTCATGGTGAACACCATGGGCTTTTGCTGCACAAATGACATCCTGCGACGTGTCTCCAGTCTGCTCTTTCCGGAGCGGGTCACATCCACACCCTCGAAATAAATTGTGCCTGAAGCGGGCACCTCAAGGAGGTCCAGCAGTCTGAGCAGTGTCGTTTTGCCGGCGCCTGTGGGGCCGATTAGACAGAAAGCCTCACCCCTGGAGACATTCAGGCTTATGTCTTTTAAGACCTGGCGCCCATCGTATTTTTGTACCAAGCTTACGGTTTCTAGTAACGCCATCTATTGCCACCTCTGCTGTAGTCTACTGAGAGCGAAGTTAATGATTAGCGCCAGACTGATCAGTATTATTCCGAGCGCGATGGACAGCACGATATCTCCCTTCGACGTCTCCAAAGAAATAGCCGTGGTCATTACCCTGGTGTATCCACGTATGTTACCACCTACCATTAAAGCCAGGCCGACTTCTGATATAGCTCTACCAAACCCCATTATTAGAGCAGAGTAGATGGCATATCTGGCTTCTCTTATGACAATGGTTGTCGCCTGAAATTGACTGGCGCCGATGGCTACTGCGGTTTCATGTGTAGCTTTATCAACACCACTTAAAGCAGCTATCACCAGCCCCAGCATTATCGGCGATATAAGTATTACTTGACCTATTATCATGACTTGAGGTGTGAATAGGAGTTCCAGAAAACCCAGTGGTCCGAAGCGGGAGAAAATCAAGAATATGATTAAGCCAACCGCCACCGTGGGCACACTGTAGAAAGTCTGTATCAAGTTTATCAGAGTCCTCTTGCCATGGAAGTTGTTGAAATGAATCAGGCTGCCAAGAGGTAAGCAAATCAAGCTGGCGATAATGGTTGAGGAAATGGAGATTGCCAGCGTTCTACCGGTGATCTCCAAAACTTCAGGGTCGAGCGTAACAATAAGTTGGATTGCTTTTAGAAACCCTTCCCATATTGCGGCCAATTTATGTTACCACCCTGAATGATTGTAGAATCAATTTGGCAGGGCTATTACAGCCTTTTCAACTTTCTATAGACCTGTTAGGGAACCGGTTTCGTATATTCTTCAAGTGACGGACAACCTTCCATATTGCAGCCACCGTCAGCCAGTGGGAAGAAAAGAGACCTGCCGTATTCAGCTTTACCATAAGTCCCGATTAAATTCTGGATTTCGGGTGAGATGAGCCAGTTGATGAGCTTATTGGCAATATCGATGTTTGCCACATTTGTCGTATCAGGGTTGACAGCGATAGCTGCATATACGTTGAGGAACACAGGGTCCTCCTCTACTATGGGTGCAATGGTTAAGTTAGTTTTCTTTGTATAGGCGAGAAAGGTGGATATGTCGACAAGTACATATGCCTGCTCTTCGTTAGCCATCAGCAGGGTAGTGCCCATTCCTTTACCAGCTTCTACATACCATTTCCCGGACTTCTCGACATCCTCATACTTATACCCGGCTTTACTCCAGATAATTTTTTCCTTGGAGTGAGTCCCGGAGTTATCGCCCCTGGAAATAAACTTGACGGTATCCGGGTCTTTCATGCCTGCTTCGTATATCTTCTCGAATGCCTCGGTTGCTGTTGAACCTTTAATGCCGGCAGGGTCTCCGGGCGGACCGGCGATAAGGAAGAAATTATAGGCAAAGTTTCTTCGGTTCAGTCCGTAACCTTCGGCAATAAACTTATCTTCAGCGGCACGGTCATGCACAATAACCGCGTCCACGTCACCTCTCTTGCCATATTCAAGTGCTATTCCCGTGCCCGCATAGATGATATCCATTTCTACATCAGCATATTCCTCAAACATGGGCTCCAGATAATACCACAGCCCTGTGTCGTATAGACTGGTCGTGGTAGCGATTTTGAACCTTGTTTCAGGGGCATGCAGTGGATATTGCGCGGCTGCTTGTTCAGGTTGGGTAGCAGGTGCGCATCCAATCAAAAGTGCAAACAGTACTATTGCTGTGGTAAGTATTCCTAATTTGCTAAAAAACCTTTTATTCATTGGCTATCCTCCTTGTAATTTTTTAATTGGATTTAATGCTTTTAATTAGAAAACTAACAAATTTAAGCGGGATACTGAAATGTTTAGAGCGGAGAAACGGTCAGGTAAGAAAGCGCAAAAATATGAGCGGATTCTGTCCCAAGAATAAAACGCCGCTGTTATCAGGGCGTTTCTAATGGCAAATTTAAATATTTCCAATTCGGCTCTCCTTTCCAAACATGGGAGGCGTCACCGTTTCCAGCGGCACCCTACCGGCCGATGCCCCTGGCTATTCCTTTAGGGCAAAAGGCTCGGAAAGCTACTATTGAACTTGCGGCATTATAGCACGATGATTTCCAGATTACAATGCTCACTAAGATTTTCCGTTGCACGTGTTTTCTTATCACCCCGTGGTAGAGAACAGGCAGTTAAATTTGCAAAAAGTCTAAAGCGCGTCAAGTTTGTTTGTCTCTATGCGATTATTGCCAAGAATTAAAGTTAGTGCTAACATGTCAGCGGCATTAAAGAAGATATTCATGAGCCATAAGCCACCACTAATATCTCCACAGGGCCTTTGGTTCGGCGGGAAAGTGTTGAAGTATTTTCTCGCTATATTTTTGTCTCTGACAGTTCTGGTGGTAGCTGTTCTGATTTTATTCTACTATCAAGCCACGCCTCTCAGTTCCTCGAACCCTTTCCGGATTGTCATTGATGCCGCATCTGCTAGGCTTTTTCTGGCGGCGTTGGCAATCACGCTTATCCCGGGGGCTGTGGGGTCGTGGTTCTTGGCACACATTATTGGCAGACATGAACTATTAAAGGATCAGATGGAGTTCAATGTCCAGCTTTTCAGTGCCGCCACCGATTCAGTCATGGTTCATGAATTGAATGGCAAATGCATCTACGCAAATGATGAGGCTTGCAGGTGTCACGGTTATGAAGAAGAAGAACTGGTGCGGATTAACTTTTATGAGCTTAATGCCCCGGAATATGTCAATACCGTTGAGGCAAAAATTGAAGAGTTGATGAAAAAAGGCAGGTTAACCTTCGAGTCGACTCATATCCGTAAAGACAACTCTTTGATGCCGGTGGAGGTAAAGAGTCGCATTATCAAGGCGGGCGGTCGCAAGTTGATACTGAGCGTTATACATGATATCACTGAACGCAGAAGGACAGAAGAAGAGCTAAGGCAAAGCTCGGAGAGATTACAAAGGGCTATCGAAGGTACCATCAATGCCGTTGCTTTGACAACCGAGTTCAGAGACCCTTATACCGCTGGTCATCAGCACCGCGTGGCTAAGCTAGCCTGTGTTATCGCCAAGGAACTTGGCCTTACCGAAGAGCAAATCGAAGGGGTACGTGTTGCCGGCACGTTGCACGATATCGGCAAAATATATGTGCCCGCGGAGATTCTCAGCAGGCCGGGACGACTAAGAAAAAATGAAATCAATCTGGTCAGGGACCACGCTCAGGTGGGCTATGATCTGCTTAATAAGATAGAATTTCCTTGGCCTGTTGCCCAGATAGTTTTCCAACACCACGAGAGGATGGATGGCTCTGGATATCCTCTCGGGATTTCCGGCGGCGAAATTCTGGTCGAGGCGCAGATAATGGGTGTGGCTGACGTCGTTGAAGCTATGGCCTCTCATAGGCCTTACCGTCCGGCTCTAAGCGTGGAAGAGGCCCTTTTAGAAATCTTGCAGCAAAAAGGCGTTCTCTATTACCCGGAGGTGGTGGATGCTTGCATAAGCCTCTTTACTAAGAAGGGGTTTACCTTCGAGTAAGTTGCTAAACATAGTACAAACCTTTTGACAAAAGAAGTCCTGTCTCTTAATCGTAAGATTATGCTACCATTTGCCTGACTACCAGATATAATATTTGACAAATCAAGCTAAAATGTGCTATCATTATTAAAGTCCCGAGTGGTCAAGCTTAGACTTGGCAGGATGGAGTTCGGTAGAGGCTGAGAGGTGTGTGGTAGCCGGGCGGGCACAAGCAAGGTAAGCCGAAACCGAGAGGAGAGATGGAGGGAAAGCCAGGAACGGGTGAGGTTACTCGGGGCTTTTTGTTTTTGTTAGAGTGCATGTATGAATAAGGCTTTAACTTCACCATCGTTCCTCCAAGCGACCTAGAGGAACCGCCATCAGATTACCAACATAGTTTCCAATCCATCTATGTCTGTGTCTCTTATTGAAACTCACCTATGCCGGGTGGTAAAGTAGAGCCATTGTGAAGATGCTGGCAATGGAAACCGTTTTCGAAATCACAAATACGACGTTCAGAGAAGCATTATCAAAAAGAGGCTCCATTTATTTCAACTATATTGACGTCGTTTTCAAGTATCCATGGCTCTGCTTATACAACATAGGTCTCATGTTAAAGGCGAAATTATTTAATCTAGCCATAATTCATGTTATAGGTGACAGTCATTTGAAGCCATTTGTTTTTAGGAGCCCTTTTTTGTTACATCACATATCACAGGCGACTGCCTACAACCTGAACAAAGATGACAGCTTCTCCCAGTCAAAGAGGTACTTGAACTCATTCTTGCCCGGCATAGACAAAGAAAGAGACGTTCTACTTCTGGTTTTCGGCGAAATAGACGCTCGGGTGCACATTTATCTTCAGTATAAGAAAAACAATGAAAAGATGAGCATCAATAGAATTATAGAGAAAACCGTGGAGAAATATGGAGAGACTATCATAAGATTAAAGGACGATGGATTTACGGTTTGTGTTCATGGCATCCCGCCAGCGGCACGAGAAAACTTTGTGTCAAACTTACCATTCCTCGGTACCCCGGAAAAACGTGGTGAAATATCCAGAGACTTTAACAAGCAGCTGGGAGAATTTTGTCGGGAGAGAGGCATTCCTTACATAGATGTGCAGTCGATTTCCGCGGATGAAAATGGGTTTATGAGGAAGGCATACGCTGCCGATGAAGTACATCTCAATGGAAAAGTCGTCCTTTTTGCGCGCGACAGAATAATCGAAGCATTCAAGGGCAGCAGGAATTTTAGGTAGAGCCTTGGGCCAGCACAGCTAAAAGGTGGTTACTGCATCCAGCTTGGTCTCCGGATAGATTTGCTCCGGCTTTGGTGGCATGGGGCTGTAGGCCCAGTTGATTGAGATGCTGCCACACTGCATGCCGCCTACTCGCTGTATCCCCTGATATATGCCTCTCAGCAGTACATCCTCCATATCGAACGACATGCAGAAGAAAGCAACCGTCGCGTTGACGGGTATCGCCTTGATAGCTTCATTGAATACCGAAGCCGAGAAAATTACATGTTCGGTGCCAGAGGTCTGGGCTTGAATGACAGGGACAATCGTAGGGTAGCCATCCTCGGCGATATAAGCTAGGAATTTCAAATTCGCGATTTTATCTATGAGCTGGCGTGTCCACACATTGAGAACGTCTTCCCCCCCTCTTTTAGGGGCGAACATTTTTGCCGCCAACGTTTTCAAAGCTGCTTGTACAATGCTGCCCATGGGCAGAGGCTCTTTGCCGTATTGCTCTAATAGGTCGAAGTAATAAACTGTGTGTATACCAAAATAAGAGTTATATCGGAACATAGGCATATTGTTGAACATGTCGAAATTCTTGCCGCTTCTTTCTGAGTGTGTAAAACTTGCCTTTCCCCGCCAGGTGTTCTTGTCCAACGTCAGGATGAGAAATCCGACCTTCGGGTTTTTCCTGATGTTGATTTTGCTTAAGCCCTCGGAGAATTGTCCGAAGACCAGCCCTGTAGGCGAGCTAGCTCGCAGCGTAGAAAGCAAGGTGATGTGTGGTAGACCATCTCCGTTTGTGGTGGCCAGTAGCCCCACCTTCATCTCCGGTTCGAAGCTCTTTATATCTGATTCGGAAAAAGTTTTATGTACCTCTTTGTTGCTCATTTCTGTCTCCCTCTATGAATTTTCCAATTTTGTGGGGCCAGTGGCGAACACAATCTTGGGGTCAATGCCGGACTGCTTGGCATATTGCTCCATCTCGCTAATGTTAGCTTTGGTCATCAGCGGTGTGCTGGCATATTGCCAGGCAACCCCTAGCCTGCGGTACTTATCCCGGCAGAAATTGTTGAAGGCGCATAGTTCCCACCGGTGAACGATGCCTGCCAGGTTTTTGGCGATGAAAGCGCCCAGTCCGGTGATGTTATCGCACGTGGCTGTGGCTTCAGGAATCAGCGGAGTCCTGACCCATAATACCTTTTCAGGAGCCACATTTAGGATATAATCACGTATATACAGGAGATTTTCGAAAATCCTCTGATTATGCAGTCCGGTGAAGTTGTAATGCTTTTGAGGTTCTCCTTCTTTTAAATCAAACAGCACGTTGTCGGTGTAGGGCAACACTTTATCGAGAGAGCTGGTGGAGCATACTCCACAGGTATCAATGGCGGTGTTGATTCCTGCTTCTTTCAAGCTACGGAGTAGTGCGGCAGCAAAATCTGGCTGCATCATAGGTTCTCCGCCGGAAAGTGTGACACCACCTTCGGATTTTTCAAAATATATCTGGTCTTTAATCAATTCGTTGAAAAGCTCATCTATGCTGGCTGTCTTGCCTAGAAGTTCCATAGCATTTGCCGGACAAGCTTCAGCGCAATCACCACAGCCGGTGCAGAGTTCTCGGTTTATAACAATTCCCTGTTCTGTTTTAGTCAGGCACAGTTGGGTGCAAGTTTTGATACATGTACCGCAGCCAATGCACCGGTTTTCCAGCCACTGTATTTGGGGCTTCATTGATATGCTTTCAGGGTTGTGGCACCATAGACAGCGTAGTGGGCATCCTTTGAAGAATACGGTGGTGCGTATGCCAGGGCCGTCTTCTGTCGAAAATCTCTGCAAATGCAGTATCATCCCCTTGAGGTTCTTCTTTGTATCCTCTCGGGTTCTGGCTTTGGTTATCACGTGGTCATCAGGCACGGCGTTTGCACACATGTTTAAGTAGCTTTATCAAATCTGGTGACTTTCGCGGGCTATAATCTCGTTCTGTAGCTCTCTGCCGATGGCGGTGAAATAGGCATTGTAGCCGGTGACGCGAACCAGCAGATGCTTGTAGTTCTCAGGGTATTTCTGGGCGTCGCGCAGCATGTCGGCATTGACCATGTTGATTTGCAGGCAAGTACCGCCGTTTTCTACGTAGCCGTGTAGGAATGCCTTGAACTTTTCCTTATGCTCTTGGTTGCGTATGAGCGAGGGATTGAAAGTGATGGTGTGGCTGGCACCGTTGGGCAGCAGGTTGTAGTATTCCATCCAGTCTCCATTGCCTAGAGGGGCTTTACCGCCAATGACTTTGCCTACCGAATTTACGTTGGCCGTCGGCCCGTTGATATCAGCACCGTTTGAGGGGCAGATGGCATTTGATAGGAATTTGCCTTTAGGCCTTCCGTCAGGACTTGCTGCCAAAATGTAACCATCGGAAATCCAGTAGTTCCAGCTAAGCATACCTGGGCGGAACTGCTTGCCGGTAGGTTTAGACTTGTATTTCCAGGTTTCCTCTGTCCAAAGTTCCATCACCTTTTTGCCAATTTCGTCAGCGGTGTCATCGTCCCTGCCGTATTTGGGCGTTTTATTGAGAGCTTGGGCTTGCAGCACCTCGCAGCCTGCCCAGTTGGCTTTCAGTGCATCTATTAGCTCTTTCATAGTGCAAATCTTCTTATCGAATACCAGGCATTTCACAGCCAGCAGGGAATCAACCGTCGTGGCATAAGTTACTGCTTCGAGCGTTGTGAAGCAGAGCTCGGCACCGCCTTCATTGATGTCCTTACCCTTTTCGGCGCAACCCTTGACTAGGCACGAGAGATAAGGGGTTGGCAAAAATTTTGCTCTTATCTCGTCAGTTCTTTCGTAAAGTTCGGCAATCTTTCTGACTATATACTTAGTCTGGGCAACATAGGCATTCCAGAATTCTTCCCAAGTCTTGAAGCTATAGGTATTGCCTGTATCGAGACCCCATCGTTTGTGCAGCTCCGTCTTCCCTGTCATCGGGTCTGTGTAGGGGATGAGGTCATATCCACCGGTAAGAGCCAGTTCCACCGCTTTCAAAAGGTTGAGATTAATGTCAACAGTGCCGGAGCGGTCGTTGCCGCACATTGTGTTTTCCAGGCAGCCGACCGGCGCGTAATCATAAACATTGTTCTGATTGATAAGTTGCTCGACACCGGCTGTGTTGGCTTCCCGCATCATTCCAGCAATGGAGCGTTCATCGAAATTTATGAGGAATGGCGCCCCCTGGCTTGAGGAAATCATGTCTATAATCTTGTCATAGAGCTGGTCGGGAGTATTTCTGTGCAGCCTAACATTTGGCTTTGGCTCCAAGATTGGCGTCAATTCGTCGATCACCTCGAGCATAGCATAAGTAAGGTCATTGGTCATGTCTTTGCCATCGGGGCCCATGCCGGAGATGGTAACTACCTGTCCAAAGCCGGAAGTTATACCCTGGTTGCCACCGGTACGGATCATGGCATCATAGGCTGTGTTACAGTGAATCCAGAAGCACTTTAATATTTCCTTGCCGAATTCTCTGTCCATACCCTCACCGATTGATTTTTGCCATAGTGGATATAGATACTGGTCTATCCTGCCGAATGAGAGGCCGGGGCCTGGATAGCTCTCATCGCTCATGATAAGCATATGGGTGAGCCACAGAGATTGCACACCCTCCCAGAAAGTTTGTGATGGCTCCCAGGGAACCATTTTCAACATTGTTGCCATCCGGAGTAGTTCGCCTTTTCTGGTCTCATCAGACTGTTTAGCGGCAAGCTCGGCGCAGACCTGACTGTATTGTGCTGCCAAGTCTTGAGCCATGGTTGCTGCAGTCAGCATGGCTCTGAGTTGCGCGGCCTTCTTTCCCTTCTTTTCAGCCTCGGGGAGTGCTTTATAGTAGTACTCGATGTCGGCGTAGATATTCTTCCAGCCTTTTTCGATGATTGTCGCGTAGTCAGGTATAAGATGACCGCTGGTGGCGCCGACGTTCCCATAGCCGTGGTTGTGAAGCCAAAGAATGGCGGCTCTGACTCCATTTTTGCCATAGACCAATTTCCGATACTGCTTGGCCTCTTTTTTGTTGAGGCAGGTGGATGCCTGTAGATTGAAACGTGCCCCGGCAATAAGATCGCCGGGCAGAATCTCGTGTGGCATATAATGCACCATCACTTCTTTAATAAACCAGGCGTGGCGCTCTGGCAGGCTCCATTTCCAGAAATCGGGGTGTAACTTTACCTTTTTCGCCGTCTGCTTGAAGGCACCGGTGAAGGTTGAAAAGAAAGCGTAAGTCTCGGGAACTATGTAGTACTGCCCTTCCTGAAACTGGAAGTCCCAGGGAGTTCCCGTAGTCCAGGCAGTAAACTCGTTGTTCCATCTGCGGTTGATGCCCTGGAAGTAATAGTCACGGAGCCATTTAATTCGCGATGATAGATTCTTCGGTTCCTTGATAACGAATCTTGGTTTTTCAGGTATCGCTGTGGTCATGATATCGATCCCCCTTCAAAAGTTTGACTGGCTCGGCGCAACGAACCAGCGGCAAGAGTGCTGTATCCTTAGAAAACTATATCACAGGCAATATGAAACTACCAATAATGCTCCAATGTTAAAGCCTGAAGGGTTTGACAAAAACGGGCTTCCCGATTAAAGTGTGAATCGCCCGGTGTAACAGATGCTTGAGTTTTTGACCGTTAACTGGCAGTGGATATTGCTAGGCTTAATGTTTTTTGCTTTGCTGGCAATAGCTCTGCTAGCCAAGCCGGTTCGAGTATGGTTCAAGGTCACTGCTTTCATTTTGGACCTGGGTGCTAGCTACAAGCGGAATACTAAAATCATACCCAGAAGCATTCTTGTCTCCGAAGTCACCTATGGCTGCGGTAGCCGAGATGTGGTAGCCGATTTGTACCGTCCGGATGGCCGGGGGCGACATTCCGGTCTAATCCTGGCTCACGGCGCTATCAAGGATGGGAAAAATGACCAGGCGTTGAGGTTAGCCGGCCAGAGCCTGGCCCGCGCCGGCTATGTAGTTCTGGTGCCTCAACTGGATAACTTGTGTAAGTTTCGGCTTCACCAGAATGATATAGATGTTTTGATTGCCAGCTTTCAATATCTTGCCACACAGGAGTTCAACAATGGCAAGATAGGCATGCTGGGCGTCTGTATAAGCGCTCCGCTGGTGCTGCTGGCTGCCACTGAGCCTGACGTTAGGCGGGGTTTAGCTGTTGTCAGCTCCTGGGGCGGCTTTTACAACATTAATGACTGGCTGCAGGCTGTTATAACGCGGCACTATACTGATGATGGTGAGCTTAAACCATGGAAACCTCGCCCCGTTTTGATACAGGAAACCCCTAAATGGCTCATCGAGCTTTTGCCGAATACCTCGGACAGAGCCTGCCTTGAGAAGATGCTAGCGGGTGACTCGCCGGATTTTGTTAAGAGCAACCTTTCTCCTTCAGGACAGGCTATGTATGAGCTGCTTGCTAATCGTGAACCTGAACGGGCAGGAGAGCTCTGGGTAAGGCTCGACCCAGAAATACGCCAGACTCTTGATAATCTGTCACCACACACGAAGATTGGTCAGCTCAAAACAAAAATTGCCATTATCCACACCCTTACCGATGATGTCATACCATGGGTAGAATCCTGCAAGCTGGCCGACGCTATCAATAGTGAGCACAAGGTTTATTTCAAGGTTTTTGAACAGTTCTACCATGTTAGCATTGAGGACCTGTTGAAGGCGCGGATATCAAATCTCCACGATGCTGTCTCCGAGGCTGTCCAACTGTGTCTTTACATGTATTCTATCCTTTACCGGTTATGAGGCTGAACGAAGTCTACAGTTGTGCCAGGCTGACCACTTGACATCGCCTATTAGAAGTATTAGTCTACTACCGCAATGAGGACGCGAAAGTTCGACTGGGTCGCATTTTACGCACTGTGGGCACTCTGGGTGTTCCTCTTGCCATTCATGTATCTCCTGGCTGCTGTGAAAACTCGAAAGAGTTGAAAGACACGAGTCCCGACCTTAAAAGCAACGGCGTATTCTGCTTGCAAAACTAGTCAGCAAGGCGCGCTATTTATGTGACAGATACACCTGCAGATATCGCGTTTCGGCAAATTATAAGAGAAAGGAGCCGGGCACATGAAACATAAAGAGGGTAAATTCAAAGGGCTTAAAGGCTTTGACTTATATTACCAGTACTGGCTGCCTGACAAGAGCCCAAAGGCGGTGCTGCTGGTGGCGCATGGCCTGGCTGAACACAGCGGACGCTATAAAAACCTGGTCGATTACTTCGTTCCCAAGGGTTATGCTGTCTATGCCATTGACCACCGCGGTCATGGCAAGTCAGAAGGTGTGCGCTGCTACGTTGACCGGTTCTCTGATTACCTCACCGACCTGAAAACCTTTTTCGGTATAGTGCGCAAAGAGCATAAAGATGCCAAGATTTTCCTTGTCGGTCACAGCATGGGAGCGACGATTGCTACTGCCTATGCCGTCGGCCATCAAAAGGAGCTGGACGGGCTAGTAGTTTCCGGGGCAAGTCTTGTGGCAAGCTCTAGCGTGTCGCCAGTGCTACTTGCTATAGCCGGGGTAATCTCGGCGTTAGCCCCGAAGATGGGTGTAACTGTGCTTGATGCTTCTGCCATCAGCCGGGACCAGGCCGTTGTGGACGCCTACGTTAATGACCCGCTCGTATATCGTGGCAAGCTCCCGGCTCGGATGGGTGCTGAGCTGGCTAAAATGTGGAAGACGCTGCCGGAGCAGATGCCGGAGATAAAGCTGCCTGTGCTGATTATGCACGGAAGTGCCGACCGTTTAGCTGACCCCCGAGGCAGTGAGCTGTTGTATGAACGAGCGGGCGCAAAAGATAAGACACTGAAATTATACGATGGTTTCTACCACGAAATCTTCAACGAGCCAGAGCACAAGCTGGTTATGGCTGATGTGGAAGCCTGGCTAATCAAGCACATTTGACCTGACCAAGTCGCTGAGCCAGGTTCAAGTCTCGTACTACGTTGGTAAAAATCTCAATGCTTCGAACAAGGAGGAAAAGATGGCTGATTGTCATTACCACAAAGAGAGCATCTCGAAGCTTGGCAAGTTGTATGAGCTGAAGCCGGAGCTTTTGCAAGCCTTTATGGCTTTCGATGGCAAGGTCTTCGCTGAAGGCGCCTTGAGCGCTAAGGCAAAAGAGCTGATTGCTGTGGCTTGTGCTCACGTTACCCAGTGCCCCTACTGTATTGATGGACATACGAAGAAGGCAAAGAAAGCAGGTGCCACGGCTGAAGAGCTGGCTGAGGCGATATTTGTGGCTGCATCCCTGCGTGCCGGCGGTGCTCTGGCACATAGCTGCATAGCAATTGAAGCCCTGGAAGAAAAATAAAGCCGGAATTGGGCATTGTACTCAACTCTAGACTATACCTTCTAGCCTGTATTTTTAGCTCGCCGGATGATGTCCCAGTAGGCTCCTCGGCTACCTGCTTCTATCAACTTACAAAGGAAATCATCGTCAGCGTAGTTGTAGCTTTCCTTATCTGAAGGTGCAGCCAGGAACAGGAAACGAGGGTCGTCAGCAACAAGATGTTGGACTAAGGTTAAGGGCTCGTTGCCCAGCAATGGAGATAAATAGAAAACGGGCTCGGACAGTGAAGCTGTCACGGGGTGCAGCCCTTCGTTGCCAAAGCCGCTTATCACAGCTTTACCGAGAGGAGTGTTGGGGTATACCCTTACACCCACTGAGATTCCAGTCAATGGAATATCCAGCTCTTTTACCTTGTTGATTGTCGTGGTCACCGTTTGCTCTGTCTCGCCAGGTCCGCCTACGAGCAGGTCGAACATGAAGTTAATCTCTTCCTGGCGGAGAATGCTCACCAACTCGGCAATGTCTTTTAGTCTGTGCCTCCTGCCCAGCCTGAGCAACTGCTCGTCGCATAGAGAGTCGATACCAAAGTTCACACCGGCACAACCTGAGCCTTTCATGAGCCTGGCAAGCTCGCGGTCGAATGATATCGGCGAGCAGTAGCAATACCATCTTAGCCTGTCATTTAACTGGTGCCGTATAATGGCCTGACATATTTCTTTGGCGTGTGTTATGGGCAGGTTGAATTCGCTATCGCAGAGATGTAGCCACGATATACCTTGTTCTGCAAGGTCTTGAAGCTCCTGAACTACGATAGCGGCTGGCCTAAAACGCACCTTTTTCCCTTTGGCTACCGGGTCAGCGCAGAAAATGCATGCTTCCGAGCAACCTCGTTTTGTCTCTACACCTACCATAGCACCCACCTGCTCGTATTTTCGGTTATCGAATAGTCTGCGGTGAGGCTGCGGAAAGTGGTCGAGGTCAACATCAACCCTGGGATTGCGCACCATCTTTCCCCCATACTGATAGACGGTATTAGGTAGAGTTGAAATGTCTTCACCTGCGATAAGGGACTGAGCCAGGAGTAGTGTTGTCTCTTCGCCATCGCCATAAATTCCGATGTCGGCACGGACAACCTCAAGGACAAATTCGGGCATTACGGAGAAGCCGATACCGCCAAGTATGATAGGCGCTGCAGTTAGTTTTTTGGTCTCCTCTACAAGCTCGGAAATCCACGGTAAAAAAGACTTTTTCGACACAAAGGATGAATCATCGACATTGCGCACGGTCAGGCCTACAGCCAGTGGCTCATTATTCCTTAGCTCTTTGATTATAGCCTTCCGCCAATCGGCTTCAAAAACGAGGTCGAGGATGTGTATGGGAACTCCTGCCTGGTCTAGCGTTTCGGCTACATATTCAAGCCCCACTGGACTGACCGGGGGGCGGGTGACGTTAGTATTTATTAAGACAAAAGGTCTCATCATAAAGCCTTCTAATTTACAGCGTAGCATGACAGGCATAGAGAAGCAACCGACTTACTGAAATCAAGACTATCAGTTGCCGTTCGTTTGTGCTATACTATGCCCGTTTAAAAATCATCTCGTCGAGCATGCTTTATGCCCGGTAACGGCTACATCTTAGTTATCGACCAGGGAACCACGGGGAGCGCCGCTCTTCTCTTCGATGAGGAGGGACAGGTTGTTTCCATTGCAGATAGTGAAATAACCCAGATATATCCTCAGCCCGGTTGGGTGGAACACGACCCCAAAGAGATTTTCCGCACCTCGCTGGCAGTAGCCAGGGAGGCTCTCCAAAAAGCCAAAGTGTCCGCCTCTAATGTTAAAGGCATGGGCATCACCAATCAGCGGGAGACCACCGTGGTGTGGGACCGCCGCACCGGTGAGCCGGTCAGCAATGCCATTGTCTGGCAGTGCCGTCGTACCGCATCGATGTGTGAGGCACTTAAGCAAAAAGGATTGAGCGGGCTTATTAAGGAGAAGACCGGGCTGCCCATAGACGCCTACTTTTCTGCTACTAAACTCCGCTGGATTTTAGACCGCATACCCGAGGGGCAGCGCCGTGCCCAGCAGGGCGACCTGTTGTTCGGCACCATAGATAGCTGGCTCGTCTGGAATCTTACCCGTGGCGCTGTACATATCACCGACTACAGCAACGCCTCCCGTACCATGTTATTCAACATCCACACTCTTAAATGGGATGAAGAGATTCTTAATATACTGGGCATACCGGAGGCTGTTCTTCCCAAGGTTATGCCTTCCAGTCAGGTTTATGGTGAGACTGCTGCTGGGCTGCTGGGAAATGCTCGTGTGCCTCTGGGAGGCATAGCTGGCGACCAGCAGGCAGCACTGTTTGGCCAGGCATGTTACGATGCCTGCATGGCAAAGAACACCTATGGCACGGGCTCTTTCATCCTGCTCAACACCGGTGATAAGCCGACTCCTTCCGAGAAAGGGCTGGTGACAACACTTGCCTGGGGATTAGATGGCAAGTTTACTTATGCCATGGAGGGGAGCATCTTCATCACCGGCGCTGCCATACAGTGGTTGCGTGATGGCTTGGGCTTGATAAAAAGTGCTGCTGAGAGCGAGCCGCTTGCCCGCTCCGTTACTCATAATGACGGAGTTTACTTTGTCCCTGCTTTTGTGGGTCTGGGTGCTCCTTACTGGGACATGTATGCTCGTGGCACCATCGTCGGTCTGACTAGAGGCACCACTGCAGGACATCTGGCAAGGGCTACCCTGGAAGCCATTGCCTACCAGGTTCGTGACGTAATAGATGTGATGAGCGATGAAGCCTGTATTCAATTGGCATTGCTCAGGGTAGATGGTGGAGGCACTGCCAATGACTTCCTGATGCAGTTTCAAGCTGATATGCTGGGAGTACCCATTCAGCCGTCATCAGTGGCTGAGACTACGTCTCTGGGTGCTGCTTATCTGGCAGGCTTGGCGGTGGGCATGTGGAAAGATACTGCTCAACTCGCCCAAATGTGGCGTGCTGCTAAGACCTACGAACCAAACATGTCTGCCGACGAGCGGGAAACACTTTATTCCGGTTGGAAACGCGCCGTGGAACGCGCCCGCGGCTGGATAGAAAGCTGAGTTCATCTCATAGAATAATCCCCCTTTGGGAGAGAAACTATATGAAGAGAGATTTTGACGCCATCGCACGGGAAAAATTCGACTTGATTGTCATAGGCGGCGGCATCATAGGCACAGGCATCGCCCGTGATGCCTCTCTACGCGGCATAAAGACTTTGCTCATTGAAAAGGAAGACTTTGGCTACGGTACCACTTCTCGTTCCTCGCGCTTGATTCACGGAGGTCTGCGTTATCTGCGTATGCTGGAGTTTCACCTTGTGGGTCAGGACCTGCACGAGCGAGAAGTTTTATTGAAAATCGCACCTCACCTGGTGCATCCCTACCCTTTCGTCATACCACTGACCAACCTTTATTACCAGATAACTCTGAGCCTGGGCGTGCGGCTGTATGATTTTATGGCTGCGGGCAAGTCTATGCCCTCCCATCAGCATCTGTCGCGGCGTGAGACTCTGGACATGGAGCCGGAGCTTGCGGAGATAAAGGGCTTGAAAGGTGCCATAGTTTACTACGATTGCCAGGCGCCGTTTACGGAGCGTCTGGGCGTAGAGAATGTGCTCTGCGCTTCGGAGCATGGTGCCACCATCATAAACCATGCTCAGCTTACCGGATTTCTCAGAGATGGTAACGATGTCTGCGGGATAGAAGTACTTGATTGTATATCAGGAGAGACCTACAAGGTGAAGGCGCGGCTGGTAGTTAATGCCGCCGGTCACTGGGTTGACTGTGTCAGGGATTTGCTTCATGGCGGCCCTGCCAGCACGGTACGCCGAACCAAGGGCATACATCTGCTTACACCGAAGCTGACAAACAAGGCACTGGTTCTCTTTTCTCCCACAGATGGTCGCCTTTTCTTCGTCATGCCCTGGCTGGGCTACACTCTTATAGGCACCACAGACACCGACTATAATGGAGACCTTGACGCTGTTTGCGCTGACGAATCTGACGTGGCATATATGCTTAATGGACTACACCAGGCATTTCCCAGGCTGTGTGAAGAAGACATAATTTATACTACCGCCGGGTTACGTTCCCTGGCTCACATTGGCGGTGAAAGGGCGTCGAATATTACGCGTGAACACAAGGTGCTTGACCATAAAGGGAGGGATGGAATAGAAGGCTTAATCACAGTGCTCGGAGGCAAGATAACCGCCTACCGCGCCGTGGCTAAGGATGCTGTTAACATGGTCTGTCGCAAGCTCGGCGTGAAGGCAGAGTGTACCACAGCGGAAGTTCCTCTCCCCGGGGCACCGGCTGTGCCTCAGCCCAGGGTGGCGAAAGCAGCTAGAGATAGCGACCTCCCCGTTGAGACGGTAAAGCACCTTGCCGACCTGTATGGCTCACGCTTCTCGCAGGTGTTGAATTTGGCGAAGCGTGACAAACGAGCCGGTCAGCCCATCTGCCCTCACTGTAAGGATATTCTGGCGCAGGTAGAATACAGCGTAAAAGAGGAAAGTGCCCTTACAGTAAGTGACTTTATGCTGCGGCGCAGTGCCGTGGGATTTGAGGCATGTCAGGGGCTGGATGGCGTGGAGGCGGTGGCAAAAGAGATGGGGCGCCTGCTGGGGTGGAGCAAGGCTGAACAGCAACGACAGGTTGAAGCCTACCGCGCCCAGGCAGCGCTGGGTCAGCATTTCAGGACAGGCTCAAAGAAACGGCCGAAGAAGACCATCAAGGTTTGACACTCAAAGTCAAACTGTGCTAACTTTTTAACGCTTGGCAGCGTAGCTCAGTGGCAGAGCAGGGGACTCATAAGCCCTTGGTCGCTGGTTCAAATCCAGCCGCTGCCACTTCTTTTATTTCGATTTTACTATTTTGGGAATTCCTATCCATCTTGGGGTTCTATTCACATATTTAAGATAGGTATCACCATATTTTTCAAGACAGAACCGTTCTTCGGCAGGTGCACAGAGAATTGCAAGGATTATATGTACGATTATAAGCAACAAAAAAAGCCAAGAAGCAGAAGCAATGCCAATGCCTATGTATTGTACAAATACCCCGATGTATATTGGATGCCTTGAATATTTGTATAGTCCCTTGGTAATAGGTTCATCTATAGGAGTAGTCCTCCAAGATATTCTTGCAATCACACAAATTATCAGTCCCACTACGAAGAGGGCGATACCTGCATAAAGCAATGGCGTCCCCAAGGGCAGTGGCAGGAAGATGGAGTATATGATTAGAATAATCAAAATTGCCGTCCCAAAGTTGTTCATTATTTTTTCTGATTTGTTGGGTGGGGGATAGGCAGCCGACTTTTTGAACTGGGCTTTGTAGTCATACCTGAATATCGGCCAATCAAGAGGCACTACATGAAAAAACACCCAGGCTACCCAGAAAATCCACAGATTCCATACGCCTATCTCAAAAGCTGGTATAAGTGACATGATTCACCTCTATCCAGTCAACGTCTCGCTATTATAGCACCGTCGTTATCTCGAGTATACATGGTTATTTTACTCCTAAGCTTATATCTACATCCCTATTGACCTTCTCCTGATTCTTATTTATCGTCGCGTTGAAGGAGGTCAATATGAGTGGTACAATACCAACTATAGCGGCACTGGCACTCATAAGCCCTTGGTCGCTGGTTCAAATCCAGCCGCTGCCACCAATATCCCTAGAACACCTCATAAAGAACAAGGATTTACCCAACATACTCAAGGCTATTTAGCTTCCCCGATTGAACAAGCAATTAACAGCTTGCTGTAATAGGGCAAATTGTCTACGAAGACAGGCTTTTATATTATCCTAGATGTTTCGAGCTATTTTTTCATCAATATTCGGCACGGGGCAACCATGACCAGCAGATAACCGATTATCCTGATGATAATTATGAACGCTTCTAAACTCGCTGCCAGTCCCGCCAGCGTTAGAGCATGAGAAACGGCAAACAAACCGAAGGCGATGCCGATGTAAAGAGATACCTCAGGAATAGCCATTGCCCTGCCAGGTGCTGAGGCTTCGCTACTACTGAGTTTGTGAAGAGCTATGTCAGACTTCCTCTTAATATACGCCCAGATGCCCAAAATGAATATTACGGTAGTCAGGATCAAATTGATAATAGTAATCGTCATTTTTTATACCCCCTTTACTTTTGAAATTCAGCAACGTATGCAACACGGCTTCAAGCCATATCCACATTATGTTGCCAGCCCGACATCGTACTAGCTTTGACCGACAAAGTAAATAGTGCCATACGATTATAAACTGTACGGCGAAGACTCTGGATAACTTTATTGCCACCATAATCCCGCCCACAAACCTGATTTATCCTCAGCAATCTCCTCGTTGCTTTTGATGGTTAAGAACGAATCTGTAGAAGTAATACGAGATTTTCTTGACCAGTTGGCTACTATTCTAGGCTTTACTCGACTTTTGGTCACTGGTTCAAATCCAGCCGCTGCCACTTATGTTTTAGCTTCACCTAGCCATTTTGCGCCTGGTACGGTTACTAGACTCCAGCCAACCCCTCTAACAACCCAAACTCTATAATAGATACAAGAACGGCGATACAAATACCGAAACCTATACCCTTCGCTATTTCCCATTTACGCGTAACTGCAAAACCAGCCAATGCTAGCAGAGCTGCACCAATGACAAACATGCCCGTAATAAAAAGATTGTTTGAGATGTCCGATACTTCAACGTTTCCAGTTGCATTTTGTAATAACTGGAAGACCACAGCGGTTACAGCTAAAACCAGAGATGGAAGTATTACTGACAATATTGCGTATTTACGGGGTTTAGATAGGTTCTTTCGAGGTCTAAGCATCCAGGCAACAATGCAAACAGCGACAAATACAGGAATGGTAAATATCATAATCAATGCCTCCTATTTTGTGTTTCATCTTGCTTCTAGAATAGCACAACCTGTCAATCTTGGTCACTGGTTCAAATCCAGTCGCTGCCACCATCAGGTATAAATCCACGCCTTTTTGACCGCTGGTAGATCTACCATGACCATATGCTATACTTTTATGGTTAGGGATTAACTTGGAGAAAGGCATATGCAGTTCGCTTAGTGTTCGGAGCATTTCGTACTATGGCATATAGGGCTGACATTACTATTATTGGGGCTGGCATAATTGGATTGGCGATAGCCGCACAAGTGGCGGAGGATGATAGAGATATTTATGTGCTGGAAAAGAATGAAATTTTTGGTCAAGAAACAAGTAGTAGACACAGTGGGGTTATCCACTCTGGCATCTATTATCCCGAAGGCTCACTAAAGGCGAAGATGTGCGTAGCGGGGAATCAGATGCTCTACGAGCTTTGCGCAAAGTATTGTATAGGTCACAGGAGAATAGGAAAGTTGATAGTGGCAGTATGTGAGGAAGAAACTGATGAATTGGAAATATTGCTTGAGCAAGGCCAGAGAAACGGAGCAGAGGGGCTCAAGATACTTTCAAGACGAGAAATGAAGGAGTTGGAGCCAAATGTAGAAGGGGTCGCTGCCATTCTGTCCCCTTCAACCGGCATTATTGACTCACATGAATTGATGAAATATTTCATTGCTAAAGCCGAGGGCCAAGGAGTTCAAATAGTTTACCAAACAAGGGTGGTGGGAATAGAAAAGGTATCCGGGGGATACAAAGTCACTGTACGAGATCGCACAGGAGAATTCCAATTCATCACGATGATTCTTATAAATTGTGCTGGCCTCTACTCTGATAGGGTTGCCGAACTAGCTGGCATAAATATAGCAAAGGCGGCGTACAAATTGCATTACTGCAAAGGGGAGTACTTCAGCGTAGGCAGGGGTAAAAATGGGTTAGTTCAAAAGTTAATATTTCCACTACCACCACCTGGAGTCGCTGGCTTAGGGATTCATGTCACCATTGATCTAGAAGGGGTGATGCGATTAGGTCCCAGTATCCACTATGTAGATAGTATAGATTATGCTATCGGCAATCAGCATAAACAGCTCTTTTATGACTCAGTAAGGAAGTTCCTACCTTTTATCCAGTATGACGATTTAGAACCCGAAATGGCTGGCATTAGGCCAAAGCTTCAGGGGCCTGGGGAAGAGATCAAAGATTTTGTGATTAGGGACGAAGGTGATAAAGGCCTACCGGGATTTATCAATCTTATCGGGATTGAGTCGCCCGGCTTGACAGCCTCGCCTGCCATAGCTCAATTTGTAGGCAGCTTGGTTAAACAGCTGACAGGCAAATGACATGGGCGTCTGGAAGCACGTCAAAAATGGGAGGTTTATTGTGTAACTTTTTAAGGAATAGGGTTCAAATCCAGCCGCTGCCACCATCTACTCCCGTGTTGACAACCGTATGCAATCGCCGTATCTTACAAATTGAGAAATGAGAAAGTTGGGTATTTTCCTCCCCATTCTTATGATGGCGTTGCCTCTGTGTGCAGTGTCCTGTGTCACCGTGGAAGTTCCGGTGGTGGAGACTTATTACGATACCGAATACAGGACTGAATACAAGACTGAAACCTACACGGAAACTGTGGATGCCGTCGTGAACTCTCGGCAGGGGAGAAAATATCTTAGACCCAGCGTAAAATGGTATACCGACCTGATTGTCTCCGGGTATCAAGGTTCAGGCGGCACATACTACTATGGCTATCAGGTTGACCCATCGGGGCATTCTAAAGCCCAGGTGGAAGTCCGTGTTTCGTCAGGTGCGCAACAGCAAAAAGGGCTGGTGCGGGTTTACGACCTTACCGGCATAGGCCAGATTCCTCCACGCCCAACCCCGTTCAAAGAAATTTGGTATCAGCCGGATGAACTGAGCTGGTTGAATAGCCTTAATTACACGCTCAACGGTACACGCCTCCTGGGTGAGGTGCGCACTGGCGCAGGAATGGATGACTATATTATCTTTGGTGCTGATGGAATAAGGGAGTTCGGCATATTCGCCACTACCTGGCACGCCTATTCCATAAGAAGTGTTCAACTGGTATGGGTCGATGAAACAATGGGCAAAAAGACGGTCACCCTGGAAAAGCAGGTACCGTATCAGGTACCTTACCAGGTCGAGAAACAGCGGATGGTCTACAAAACAGAAAAAGTGCCTTTCTGGCAGGCTATCTTGGGTAGGTAGCAGTCTCAGGATTGGGTGGTTTGTAATTTAAACGCGCTACCCACTCCGATTTGTATGGTAGCTAATTCGCCTAATCGTTTTGCCGCCCTGGCCGGAATCCAATTAGTGGGTTTCCAGGAGCCGTTATAGCCTGGCAACAAGATCGTATAGTAGCCATCATTGGTCGTTATACCTATCTTGCAGCCGTCACCCAGGTCGATTATTTCCTTGGGCTGCCAGTTTACTTGATTTTCAGACTTTTCGGATTCGATGCTATACATGCTTAACTCTCCTTCACGTTAGTTGACTTTAGTTTACCATTGATATAGAGAAAGGGAATCATCATTAAGTACTGATTTTCAACACCTGATAGTACTGAGTATTTAATAGTACTATATGATTATCAGGGCTTTATCGGTTGTTTGACCTTGTGCCTGTGCTGAAATCGCCACGGGGCTACGTCCCTGCGATGACAGGAAGAATTGCCATTGCCAGCCCTTCAGCGGAAGGGCGTGGCAATGTCTCAAAAAAATCAAAGGTTATGCCATTAGCGGCTGCTGAATTTGATAGCCCGGTCGTAAAGTAGCTCCGTATATGCTGGGCCCACCCTGGTAGCTGGCTCTAAATAGGCGCGAATCGCCACAAAGGCAGGCTCATCTAGTCCGACCCCATGTGCTTCGGGACCCGTTGGCACTACAACACAGTTATTTTCAGAGCTACAGCTACGCGTAAACTTGCACACGTAAAGATATTTAGCCAGCGGGTTGCCGGGTAAATATTCCTCGGCGCTGCCTGTGTACTGGGTACTATAGATACCGGCTACCCCGTTCCAGCCAGCCTCGCCGTAGAAAGAGCAGTTCGAGTACGTGGCCTTTCCGCTGGCAGCATGGTTGACACCGTATACAATGACAAACTCATCCGGGTCATCGCCCAGTGTAAAGGTATCGCAGCGCAGGTAGACCGTGTCGCGGCTCTCTCCTGCCACATAAGTCTCTGTCTGGACTGCCTCGTAGGATTCAGGAAGCCAGACAGAAGTTTCCAGCTCATTCGCCGAAAGATTGCTGTACTTTGCCAGTATAGCCCGGCGCAAGTCATCCAGCGCCGGCTGTAAGTCCACCTCGGTTTTGCCCGTACCCCTGACACGCAGCGCAGGCGCCGGAAACGGGTCGAGCTTTGTCTGTGATTTAGGTGTTACCCGAATGGCTGCCGATGGGGTATTTACGTATTCCTGCCCTGCTTTTTCATCAGCGAAGAGCGCCATGCGGTGCCCTAAGACAATGGTGTCGAACTCAGGGCCTGTGCCCAGCTTGACCATTGAACTCGGTATTATATACGTGTTTATGATATCTGCCGGATATCCTGCTGATGCAGCAGCACTGCGTATGCGCTGGTCAGTACCCTTGTCAGCCGTGACGATGATGATGGTATCCTGGTTGAAGGGGTTACCCTTTGCCCCATCAGGTGTACCCGAAGTTTTGATAGTTAGGTTATTCAGCGGGTCGTTATAGCTGGTGAAAACCCATTCACGCTGCTGGTCTTTTTCGTAGTATTTATAGAAAATGAAGCCGCAGTAGCTGAAATAGGCGCATTCCGGAGGGGTCTTTGTGACCAGGATAATCGCCTCATCGGGATTCATCTGCCATCCCTGTATCAGCCCGGGAGTACCATATAGCCAACTTTCTATTTTGTCTTGAGCATTAGATAGCTCCTTCACATCCTTTATGGCTATATTGTCTGGAATAGCACCGAACACCCCTTTATAAGGTGCGCCGGCGTTATTGCCGCAGGCATTGGCTAATTTCCCGGCTTCGTATAGTTTAACTAAGTCCACATGGACAAACGGCGCCAGTTTCAAAGTGAAGTCGCTCTCTAGCGAAGAGTTGAAAGCCTCAATATCGCCGCTTGATAGACTGGTGGTAGGCACCGTGGGAGCGCAGGATGTTACTACGGATATGAGGACTAAGGAAATAATTGAAACTAAGGTAACCGGCAATAATCGTGACATTTTCTTTACCCTCCTTATTATGTTTTGATTTTAACTCCAGGCTATCTGCTTAGTCAATGTGACAGCGTCTTGACTTTCGCCACGCTGTCGCTTATCGTAGGGCTGCGTATTGGTTCGGGAGCAATAGCCTGAAATGAGCGGACGAGATAGTTTCATACTGGAGCTTATCTATTTTGCGGTAGGTTGCGCCGCATTAGGAATAGTAATAACCTTCATTATGGTTTATATCTGCCAGTATTTCGGCATCGATATATACAAAAACACGTGGCTGCTGCTGGTACCCCTGTTTTTATCGATTGCCTTGAATATCACCATTATTGAGCTGTACCGCAAGTACAGGAAGAAATAGCCATAACAAATACATGTCTTCCTGCTATACTCTGATGACGGAAATTATGAACAAGGCAATAGTTGCTCTGGTAAGATGCGATACATACCAGGAGGACAGTGTCTTCGGGGCAGTTCAGGAAGGGCTCGACCTTCTCGGTGGAGCTTCCGTTTTCGCAAAAGGCAACGAAAAAATCGTACTGAAACCGAATGTGCTCATTGGCGCTAATCCAGAGAACTGCGTAACTACACATCCGTCAGTGTTCAAAGCGGTGGGGCGATCGCTCATGGAAGCGGGTGCCAGTGTCTACTATGGCGACTCACCGGCGTTTGGCAAGGCTGAGTTTAATATGAGAAGAGCCGGCCTGAAACAGGTCGCGGATGAGTCGGGGTTCAATCTGGCTGATTTTGACGCCGGCAGGCCGGTCAGTCACCCAGGTGGGTTACTGGTGAAGAGCTTCGTGATTGCTAACGGAGTCCTGGACTCTGACGGGTTGGTAAGCCTGCCGAAGTTAAAAACGCACCCTCTTGTCCGGTTTACCGGGGCGGTTAAAAATCAGTTTGGCTGTGTACCCGGCTTGCTGAAAAGCCAGTACCATGTTAAGTTGCCCGACCCGTACGATTTCGCCACCATGCTTGTTGATTTGAATACTCTGGTCAAACCGCGTCTTTGTGTTATGGACGGCATTATGGCTATGGAGGGCAATGGTCCGCGAAGCGGCAAGCCAAAGAAGATGAACGTACTGCTATTATCCACTGACCCTATTGCGCTGGATGCAACAGCTTGCAGGATAATAAACCTCGATCCCGCAGTTGTGCCAACATCTAAACCGGGGGAACAGTCCGGGCTAGGAACATACCATGCTGAGAACATCGAAATAGTCGGAGAAAATATCGAGCAGTTCTTCGATAGCAAATTCGAAGTAATCCGGACTCCTCCGGTGCCTTGCACCAGTAGCCGATTGAGAATCTTCGTCAAGAATCAAATATGCGAGAGACCGGTTATCGACGAAGCAAAATGCACCAATTGTGGCACCTGCGTTATGATGTGCCCAGTCGACCCAAAAGCTGTTAACTGGCACACAGTTGATACCTCCAGGCCACCCACACACAAATATGACCTCTGCATACGCTGTTACTGCTGCCAGGAAACGTGCCCTGAGGGAGCTATTCTGCTGGAGAGTCCATTGCTGGCTAGATTATTCTCCCGTATTTGATGTTGCGGCGATTGCCTTGAATATTACCTTTATTGAACTGTATCGTAAGTATAGGAAGAAATAGCCATCGAGCTGGGGCAAGTTATTGATAGTAGGAGGCGCAAAATATGCAGACTAAATTTAATAAGTTGGGATGGTTGGGATTTCTTGGATTCTTAGGGTTCTCAGGATTCACAATGTCAAGGCTGTACTTTATTTTCTTTCTATTCTTCTTATTCTTTCTGTGCTTCTTACCAAGCCGACCTAAGTCGAAGTAAAGGTTGACGTGTCTGTAGGTTAATCCGGCCTTGTTTTAGGGGCGTATCACAAATTTATTTGAAAGGGTATTCTTTCCCCTTTTCCTTGCCTATAACCTGCAGCATCTCCAGTTCATTGGAGAAAACGGCGGAAGCTTCATCGGGCGATTTTTTAGCCATGGAAATCGACCCTGTGGGACACGTAGATACACAGAGCCCGCAGCCGATGCACTTCCCCCTGTCGATGACGGTAAGGTCGTTTTCGATTTTGATGGCGTTTACCTGGCACCGGTCCACGCAGACGAGACAGGTGATACAGGTGTCGACATCTTTAGTGGCGTAGTAGTTCGACCTGACAATGAATCCCGGGCTGTCGTATTTTGTTATGCTTGCCAAAGCCTTGCAGCAGCAGCCGCAACAGTTGCATATAAATATCTTGTTGCTGGCGTGGTTTGAGGAGAAGTGAATCAAGCCCGACTCCTCGGCTTTCTGAAGTATCTTTTTTGCCTCTTCCTTTGAAATCTCCCTGCCCAGTCCGTTCTCGATGTAGAAATCCGCCGCCGGTCCGAAGCTCATACAAGCCTCCAGCAGCTTGTCGCAGCCCTTTCCAAGCATTCTGGCTTCTTTCCGGCAGATGCAGTCGGCAACGGCGAACCTGGTGTTTGATTCGATTATCTGGGACACCTGCTCGTAAGGTTGGACTTCGCTGCCGCCCTGTATCTCCTTCTCCACGGGAATGACGCGGAAGCCACCCGTTTTTGAGCTTCTCCAGGCAGGTATCATTCCCTCCTGGTAGAACCTCTCGTACAGTTCGATATCTTCCTTGGTCATGCTATTCAACTGGAACTCCCAGATTCCCACCATCCACGGCATCAGGAAGTAATAAATCTCCTTATCAGGCGCTCTATAGCGCATTATAAGTCCCCGTTTCGACATGTCGTACAGGGTTTTCCCCAGTTCAGTTTCATCCTTACCCGTCCGCTGTGCTATAGTCGATACTTTGTCCGGGCGGGGTCCCATGTGCAGCATAATCTCGGCTTCATCTGGGCTGAGCAGATGTTGCAGTACCTCTATATCCACGCCGCTATCGGTTTTAGGGAACCCCTGGGGGAACATATCCAGTCTCTGGCGAAGTCTCTCATAAACGTCAGACATTTCAGTCTCCTTTTGCAGTCCTGCCAGCATTGCGCAGGCAATCGATTAAACGCCCCTTATTGTATCATTTCTTAATTTAGTATTGCCTGGCTCTGTACTCGTCCGGCACGTTTCTCCCTCGATGGGGGAGGGTTAGGGTGAGGGTGAATCTGCCATTTTGTTTTTAGCTTTTAACTTTTGACTTTATTACCTGCAGATTCCCGCTCAGAAGCAGGGCTTCCTCTTGTGGAATGAGCTGGTTTTCATTCAATATCCCTTTAAGTCCGCCCTGAGCCAGGTAGTCCCTGAAGCATCTATGATTATCTCTTCCGGCGATGAATTCTATAGCCCTGATGAGATAGGCGGTGAGGTTTCCGGGTAATGGGACCTGGAAGTCGATGAACATCAAAACGCCTTGCTTTTTCACCACCCTTTTCATCTCGGAGATGGCTCTATTTTGCTCGTCTCTTTCCATCTCATGCAGCCCCAACGATATGGAAGCGCAATCGAAGTAACCGTCCGGGAACGGCAGCTCGGCGGCGCTGGCCATACGGAAGGTGCTGTTAAATCCCTGTCTTTTCCTGTTCCTTTCCGCCAGCTCAATCATATTGGGGTTCTCATCCACGCCAATGGCAATGGCGCCCTTTTGCTCGTAGTGGAACACCTGGTCGCCCGTCCCGCAGCAGACATCCAGCACCATGCCGCCCGCTTTGACGCCGGCAAGTTCAATTACACAGGTCCTGATGTCCCTCAGTATCGGGTCGATAATGGTCGAATAGTTGAACAGAAGCACGGTATGGATTATATCACTTCGGTATTGCCAGATGGGGGGCTGGTATCAGGCTGGAAATAACACACGGTCATAACCCAAGCTAGGTTGGGCTATGACCGTATTTATGCTTTCGGTAGTACCGGGATAGGGAATCCAGGCTATCTTCAATTAATAGCTATTATTAACTAATTAACCAGGCCTTCCCACAGCCCACAGCGCTTTTATTGCCGCAACAATCGCAGCCGGTGCCATCAAGGTGGCTATCAATGCCAGTATATTGTCCAGAATCATGCCGATGGCAAGTGTCTTAAGAGGTGCAAACACGCCTCCAACGACTATCAATGCAATGGTTGCCACCAGGAAAAGCAGAATTTCCTTTGCAGTGATATTCAGGAACCCTATAACGAGACCGAGAATAATTAGAATGATGATAACTGCGGACATAAAAGACGCCGCCATACCCAGAGCTGCCATGATGCCTACTACTACGGCAATCACCAGACCGACGATAAATGCCCAGAAACCGATCATGCCTGCGATATTAGTATTCCCCTTCGCCATATTTAGTTGACCTCCTCTATTTTTTTGGGTTGCTCCCCATTAGAATTATCACACCGTTGTCGGGCGTTGTCAAGCCCCCCTTACGTTTGAGCAGCTCACCAGATTACGCAAGTCGAATAGTTGAATAGAAGCACAATTACGGATTATATCACTTCCCTAATTAGGGCTACCGACCGCTAATGCTGCAATTCACATGCCATACGAGTGCATCGATAATACAACCCGGCTTCCGATAGGCATAATTGCTCTATATATTCAGTTTACTGATGGTTATAAATACCATGACGAGGACCTGAATTTTAGGTATTACCGGAAGTTGAGAATAGGTATCACAGCGGAAGTTAGTTTAAACAATAACTGGTAAGCTGGTAATAGAAAATAAAAGAAGGAGGTGACTAAGATGGAATGGCAGATTATAGTAGCTCTAGTGATTGCGGTGCCAGTCATTATGTTCCCTGCAGCTTTCGTGTGGTATACGAACCTGAGCGGAGTTTATGAGGCTGTTAAAGAAGCCAGAGCCAAGAAAGCTGCTCAAGAGAAGGGTGCCAAAGTAAAAGTCTACGCTAAATAGAAACAGTACGTAAAGGAATGCACAGAAATAATAAAAAAGGAGGTTAAAAACAATGCAGTTAGAATTGATAATAGCACTGGCGGTAACGATACCAGTAGTCCTCTTTCCAGCGGCTTTCGTGTGGTACCTGAACATCGGTGGTATTGTGCAGGCTATGCGTGAGGCAAGAGCTGCCCGAGAAAAGAAAGTTGCCACAGCAAAGACAACCGGCTAAGAAACATACTGTAAAACTCGAAAGAAGGAGGCAGGGAAGCTGAAGTTGAGCAGGGGCACAAAACCTTTAAGGCTGGATATCCGAAAAAGAAGATATCCAGCCTTATTAGAAATAGTCTATGCAAGGAAATTATAGCCATATTATACCCATTAAAAATAATAGGGCGTTTATAGGAGGTAAAAAATGAAATCTCTTCGCATCGTTATTCCGATTCTAATTACTGCTTTTGTGACAGCCATTGCCATATTTTCTGCTATCTGGTTAACCGGGTTGGTTCCCGCTGGACCATGGTCTGATTTAATTAAAGCGGCAATTGTGATATTTATTATCGGCTCTACTCTTGTGATAATAGCCTGGTCTGCGTATTTCACTTACATAATCAGGGGGACCGTCGAAAGGTTGGGATCTAAAAAAGATTAGTATTTTTGACAACGAGCATTTGAGTAACAGCATAACCAACCTGTATGGCTTATCTCTTCCGGCAGGGAATTAGATAGTCCTGATGAGATAAGCTATGGTTTTTAGCTAGAGGGACCTGATATTGCCGGTCGGTGGGTTGTTTCAATAGCATTGTTGGGGGGATAAGCCAGATAGTGGGAAAATCCCACTTGACATCTAATCCCACTCATGGTACGATATCGCTGCCATGGCTAAAATAATAAGGGATGCAGACTTCGAGAAGGTAGCTGATAGCGTAAAACCGGACGCTAAAAGGCGCGTAGTTCTGCAAAAGGTTCAAGTGCAGGAAGGCGTCAGCTATCATATATACCGCAACAGCATCGGGCAAATTTTACTGGACCCGCAGGTAACCATACCTGCTTCAGAGATATGGCTATTCAATAACCCGAAGGCTCTCGCCTCGGTCAGGCGGGGGCTTTCCGATGCTGCACGAGGCAGGGTGTCGAAAGTCGACCTCGACGCCCTGTAAGGTCAGGCGCTTTTGTTTGAATTACAATGGACAGCGGAGGCAAGTAAAACCTACAATCTGCTTAAAAGTACTGCCTCCCAGAGGGAACGTTACCAAGCTGTCAAAAAGACCGTCAAGTTCCTGGCAGCGAACCCTCGGCATCCCAGCCTCCAGCCCCATGAATATATCAGTTTGAAAAGTCCTGACGGGGAGAAGGTTTTTGAGGCATATGCAGAGCAGAGCACACCCGCAGCCTATAGAGTCTTCTGGTATTACGGTCCTTCCAAAGGCGTAATCACGATTTTTGCCATTACTTCTCACCCTTAGTCACGCCCTGGCGAAGGGGCTCAAATCCCCAACCAATTGTGTATCAGACAGCTGCCCTCCCATTGAGCTACCGGTATAACAAAGTCAGTAGCTGGTATGCATACGACGCTGATGATGATAACTAGGTATTACTAAGCGGTAGGTTGCCATGATGCGGTGGAGGCGCATAAGAGGTGTAGTCTTGTTGTGGTCTCAAAGCCCGAATGACCTGTCATCCGGCTTTCAGTTTCTTTATCGTTAAAATATATTGTGCTACTTCGTGCGTTTTATTTAAAACCATAGCTAATTCTTCAAATTTTATTTCGTAATTCGCAACTATAAGAGCTTCATCGTTTTCGCTAACAGTCAACATAATTGGTTTGCCTGGACCTATCTCACCCTTTTGAATTTTTTCGTCTATGTGCTCCACAGCATTTCGAATGTTTGCTATGGATTCACTTTTTGTTTCTAATAATCTTCGCAGTTCTCTTGGCCATCCTGGTGATTGCTTCTCTGACTTGATTCTTTCTAATAGATTAAATAGCCTTGAGACGGCATTAATGCAGGTTTCGATGTGGTCTGTAAACTCAATAACATGTATTTCCCGTCCTCGTTTTCTCAACTCTTTTACTGGACGATTTGCTTCTGCCACATCAGCAAGAATAGCTCCTCTCGCTTCTTTATATTCCCTTAAGGCTTTATCTACTAGGCGAATAAAATTTTTTCTGTAAAGCGCTGCTTTCCGACTTAAACTAGGATCACCTATCAATATTTGAACAATCAAACGGTTTATAAGAGTGTCCAAACCTGACAAATCAGGCATTTTGCATTCTTTCGGAATTCCCATTATCTCGCTCCGATTCCTTTATGCGCAATAATTCATTGAAGGAAGAATATCTAAGGGTCGTCCCAGAATTTCTCTACAGGAAGAGCTATCTTTATGTCAAATTTCTCTGCTTCCTTTAGCAGAAAGTCAGTGAACTTCTCCACCGTGTCAGTATGAATGAATATATAGTCTTGAAGATATTCCTCAAATTGCGCCTCGCATTTTTCAGGGTCAGACTCGGCTTCAGGAACACTCCAAGCAAGTTTAGGTGCTTTACCATCTTCCGTTCACATAAAATTATGCAGACGGCTATAGATTGGCTTACTGTCAATGAACTCAATTGTGTTTGCTTCTATGAGTTCGATTTGATACACCCGTTTTCTATATTTATAGATCGTGATATCTCCCTCACGTAGTGCATTGGAAACTTGCTCTAGACTTTTATTTCTAATGGCTTCAGCATGCTTCAACTCAAGCGTATATTCCCTAATCAAGACCGCCATTTCTTTTATTAACTCTATATCGTCTGTTTGTTCAGCCTCGGTTGTCGTTTCTGAGCTAGAGCCGCAACCTGCAATAGATATAGCTAATATCAAAACTAGTGCTATAATCAGAAGGGGAAACTGCCATCTTCTCATTTCAGCCTCCTTGACTGCCAGAAACATAGCCAAGGCTATCTGGGAACATCTTCTTCCTTAACATATACTATGATTATTGGAGTACTGGCCTGGCTAATGTTCGAATTCTTCGGAAATATTGTATTCAGGTTCGATAACGCAAATAGCGTAATGCTCCAGGAGCACGCGCTTCTTCCAGGGCTGCTTTCTTTGTTTTTCATCGAGTACGACCAGATGCCGAACAGTGCAGTTAGCGGATAAGTATTTCTGGGCTTCACTTGAGTCGGCACAAAGCTTTTTATCGATTAGCCCTTTCTGAATCGGTTGACTGCTAAATCCAAACAGCCTGTTTTGATGTTGGGCGTGCTGCCGAATTCTTTTCTGTATATCCATAGTTCTGCCCACATAGATACATTTCTTTTGCTTTCTATCGTAGACTAGATAGACTCCCGGTTTTGTGGGAAGATGTCCGCAAGCCTGTTCGTAGTCTAACTCCTCTGAGTTGAGCAACTTGCTGAGCAGGTGAATGACCTCATCATTAGGTTTTAAAGTCAGGCTCTCCTTAGTTATCATCAAACCTTTAGCCCATGAATCTAGCCCATCACTATAGCCGCCTATTCGCGTGCCATTGCAATTAGTGGTGTGGCCCCAGCAGCAGGGGTAAATACGGGCAAACTCCCGCCCGCGCTGTTTGACTGCAATAAACCTGGGGTCCTGGTCTTCCGGAGTCCTTTTACGCCGGGAAGCCAGCGCGATAAACTTGTGACCGTCTGGCGTTACCATCTGCTGTTCGCCGGCTTCATCCAGGCGCTGCCAGACAATATCGAACCGGCTCTGTAGTAGCTTTTGACTTTGATGCCGCACACTCATTCTTAGCCGCCTGTAAAAGAACTGGTCTGGCTACGATTATACATCTACATATCTCGGAATGGAATACCCCCGAATGAAAATTCGGGCAATTTATCCGGAACAGGTCAAGCGGGGGAAGCCAGGTCTTCGTTTAGTAGGTTTTGGCCAGGGCTTCTGTCCAGGCGGTGAAGTCCTCGAGGTGCCTGCCGTTTTTATCCAGGCACTCGCCGGTGAACTCGTACACGGGCACGGCATAAGCCTGCTTTTCAGAGGGCGGGTCCAGCCAGTATTTGAGCTGAACGTCCTCAATGACCACCCGGTCGCAGTCGAGCGGAATATCAAGGCTGCCTTTGCCCTGTATAAGGTCTTCATAGGCTTGCTTCTGGGAAATGATGTTTTCTGTGGTGCGTGGAGTCATCTGCCGCCACGGCCAGAGCAGCCTGACGACCTCGCCGTTATCGCCGATGCTGACCTCGATTTTCGAGCCGGGTCCCGTAGCCTCCATTCCGTCAACAAAGTACGGGAAGTCGACCAGCCAGTAGGTAGCGACGGGCGGCGCTGATGGTGCAGCTTCTTCCGATGGTGACGGCGCTTCCCATGGCCAGGACGGGGCAGATGGTGCTGCAGCGGCTGGTGGTGCGGCTTCCTCCGCGTACCTCTCGCCGACGCTGTAGCTGCCGCCGGCGATTACGGTTGTCTCGTCTTTTATCTTAGCCAGACTCTGGTAGGAAGGCGGCAGCAGGTCTGCCTCTTCCAGGAAGTCATAGGCTATAAACTCTGCTTCCTGCTGCGACGGAAGGTCAGGCGAGTACGTCGGATAAAGCTTATCAGGCTCCACGTAGCCGTACTCAACGGCTCCGGAAGCGGTCCAGACGATAAGCTCACGCATCTCGTCGCCTTCGCCGTCAAACAGGGCAATTTTGTCTCCGCCGTCGATAAACCTGGCTTCGCCGCTGAATCCAAGCTTTCTTCCCAGCTCGGTAACGGACTCGATTGTTACCTCGGCGCTTTCTACCCTGTACACAGGTGCCTGTCCGGGTTTGGTTGGCAGCGACGTCCTGGCAACGAAGGTCACGCCTTCCGGAGCGATATTCGATGGCAGGCTGACGGAGTATTTAGCCGCAGGCGGTGTTGGTGCTTCAGCCGGCATCGGTGCACCACCATATCTGGTGGAGTACCAGACAGTGCCGACGAATGCGAGCAGCACCACCAGCACGGTGGTGGTAACGCCGATTAAGATGGGTCTGGGAGGGAACAGGTTCGTTGTCCATTCCCGGAAGCCACCTCTCTTTGCCGGGGCGGCGGCTTCTTCCTCAGCCAGTGTGCGGAGCAATCTGTCTTTCAGGCTTGCCCTGAAGTCGGCTGAAGGTTCATCGCGGTAGGCAAGCATCTTCCGGGCGAGCTCGAGGGCTGACCGCAACTCATCGCTGACGTCGTCGCCGAGGCTTATCTCCTCGCCCGCCAGCAACCTGTCCAGATATTCGATGAACTGTTGCTCGGTGTATTTATCCTTTTTCATTTGACCAGTCCTTAAAGCAATTCCTCAGCTTGCAGATGGCACGGAAGAGTATGGTGCCGACATTATTCTCCGACAGGCTGAGCACGGAGGCAATCTGGCGGTTATTGAGCTCGGCACCGAACTTGAGCGATATGATTTCCTGCTCTCGCTGAGGCAGTATTGACATGCAGACACGCAGCCGCTCGTATTCCTCTCTCCGCTCCGTCTCCTCCGGCGGCGAGGGGTCATCGGACTCAACGCCAAAGGCGTTCTCCAGCGGCATGGTATTCCTTCTGGATGATTTTCGGAAGTAGTCCGTGACCGTATTCCGGGCGATGGTCAGCAGCCAGGTCTGCGGTGCCGCCTTCTTCTGGTCATACCTGTGGAAGGCAGCCAGGGCTTTCTCGAAGACAAGAGATGTCAGGTCCTCTGCCTCATTTCGGTTGCCTACCCGATAGTTTATATAGCGAAAAACGTAACTCATGTGCTCTTCATAAAGCGCGGTAAAGCCGCTTATGGCGGTGCCGTGATGGGCAATATTTTTGTCTGCCAATGTCTTTTCTCGACTCAGTGTTCCGTTGTAACATTTTAGCACGTTCGGTATTTCAATCAACCCATTTTCCCGATTTTAGCTATCTGCCCCTGCCCACTCCTTCCTCTGGGGGAAGGACGGGCAGGGGCTTAAAAAAGGAGGACTCAGTCACGGTAGCCAATCAAAGATTCGAGTATGTCGAGCTCCTGCTCCAGTGTTGAATCGCCGATTTCATCTATCTCGTCGGCAAAGTAGTCGCTGAACTCTTCGAACAGAGCTCGGTATTCTCTTGAGACCATCAATGGCAGCGACTGGCGTTCCCATTCGCCCAGCGGTGACGGCGGCAGGACGATGCCGCATTCCGGGTTGACCATCGGTTCCCAGGGACGGCTCCAGTGGGCATGGTTCCGCTCATCGATGAGCCAGTCCTTCATCAGGTCTGCGTACCTGGCGAGCAGTATGCCCTTGCGTATGCCGCTGTTATCGAAGTATTCCGGTCGCTCATCATCGAGATAGATTTTGGCGGTGCTGCTGTCTTCTTTCCCGGCTCTGTCTTCATAGCTTACATTGAGTCGGATGTTGCCGCTGTCATCGCCTCTGTGCATTAGCTTCAGCAGTATCAAGCCGCCCCTGGTCTCACCGGCCTCCTTCTTGGAGGGGAACAGCGTGTTCACTTTCATCAGCTCGCCGGTTGCTTTATCGGCTTCGGGGCTGCCGTATACCGTTTCGATATCCCAGTCTTCTGAGTCCAGCGTGAGCCGCAGGTCGAAGACGAGTGGAGTTACCATGTAATCGAACTCCTCGCCCATCCGTTCCATGAAATCGCCGGGCGAGTGCACGGAATAGTAGTTGGCGCCCCTGGTCTTGGTGATGGACTCGATGAGCTCGGTATTGAAATCGACACCGATGCCGATGAATGTGGTGTAGATATTGTCGCCGGCATTATTCTTGAGCAGGCGGAGCAGGCTATAAGCTCCGGTTTCTCCCGTGTTGGGCATGGCATCGGTGAGGAAGATGATGCGGTTTTCATACTCGTACGGGTCATAATCGCTGTATTTTTCCACAAGCTCTGTGGCAAGTTTCATACCGTCGGCGAGGTTGGTGCTGCCGTTCGCCCTTATATCGAGTATGCTGTCCTCGACGTCGTCCATGTCTGTATGCCGTACCTGGGTCATTCGTTGAAGCAGGGACGCCCGGTCATTGAACAGTACTATGCCGAAGCGGTCGTTGTTGTTCAGCTGGTCCAGAACATCGATGACGGCGTCCTTGGCGACCTCGATTTTTTGCGTATTCCGTTCTTTCCAGCCAAGCTCCACCTGATTGCCGAACCGGTCATAGTAATATTGATTGAATGGGGACGACATGGAGCCGGAGATATCGAGGACGATAACCAGGTTCAGCTTCTTGCGCTCGAAATCGCGTTCCTCCATGCCCGAGTTCAAGCCTACGGAGAGGTAGTACTCCGTCTTGCTGGAGAAGGGGTCCCTGGTAACTGCGTAGCTGTAAGAGGGGCAGAAGAGCTTGTTACATGATTTCGTCTGCCCGGTGTCAAAGTAGTACTCGTAGAATAAACCTTCATAGGTGATGTCTGTGGGCAGGGGCAGGTAGCCGTTGTCGATGTTAGCGCGGAAGTTATCGATGCCCTTGGCGCCGCCTACCGCCAGCCCTATGGTGTCCGAATCGCGCCACCACTCGGAGACCGATGATGGGAATAATCCTTTACCGGAGGCTCCTACCGATGCTTCAGTCGGTGGTGGGGGGTAGGAGGGGGAGGTGACGGCCCCCGACGGGGGAGTTGGAGCCTGTGTTGGCGGTGGAGTTGTAGTTTTCGATTCTTCATGAGCCGGTGCGCAGGCTGCGATAAGAGCCGTAGCCAGCAGCACGAAGAGGAGAATAAGAGGTAGAATCCGATGAGCAAGTGAGTTTGAGCCTTTCATGGCGAACCTCCTTTTATCCGTTTTTCTACAGTAATATACGGATAATCCGGAGAAGTATTACAGAAATTTCCAGGGGTGGTGTTAAGCGCGCCTGACCTGCCGTCTCATGTTGAGCATAATCATGGCGTGCAGCAATATCGCGACACCCAGAAATATGCCGTTATAGAGCAGACCGGTGCCTGATATTTTACTTACTAGGTATATGATATAGATGCCGAGTGGCAGAAAGACCACCACGCTTGTCCACAACCCGGGGTTGTATCTCCTCATTCTTATGCTCGTACTAATATGCACTATTCCATTAAATGCGACCATGTATCCGGCAAATAGCCCCCAGACAATGTTAACGTACACGCAAAGGTAAAGCACGAGCAGGGTACTCAGCCATACCCACAGCACGTTTATCCGGAAGATGGCTTTATCAGTCATTATTTCCTGCCCTTTTCCAATCATGTTATTAACGAAAGCCTTGAACTGACCACTGGCGTGTTCCTCATACTGGTGGAGCATATAAAACGGCAGGGTAAGGAAGACCAGAAAGGCTGCCAGGCCGATACCTTTGTAGACAAACGGGCTAATAAGTAACAGAATGATTGCCAGAGGTAGACTTGCCATCGCCCAGTTGTCAATAAACCAGTCATAGAAACGCACCTTTTCAGACATTATTCAACTCCTTAATAAAATTAGTGTTGCTTGACCTGCCCTATGGGGCATACCGAGACGCAGATGCCGCACAGGCGCATGTCCTGGTTAATTCTTTTCAGGGAAAGGCGGTTGGCGGTTTCCTTGCACTTGGAGGCATTGTAGAACTCATCGCGGTCGATGTGGATATTCCACAGCTTGCCGTTGGCGGCTTTTGCCGGGCAGGCCTCCACGCACTTGTTGCATTCGCCGCATTCGCTTTCGTCGATGGGTGGATTCAGGGGTTTTAGAGGGTAGTCCACCAGTATTGATGCCAGCCTTAATCTGGGTCCGAACTTCCTCGAGATGAACAGGTCTGTCTTGCCTATCCAGCCCAGACCGGCGCGGGTGGCGGCCATTTTTTGAGAGAATGTGTGCCTCAGTGTTTGGTCGTAATCGTCGGCGCGGTCAACCTCGCTGGGCGTCGGGTTGATGGCGAGGCTCTTAACGCCCAGGGCGCTTAACTCCTCGGCAATTTCCTTCACCAGTCCGGATAAATAGCGGTTGGTATCAACGTACAGCTTGTGGTATTCCGTGTTCGGTCCGTCGATAACGGAGTTGATGATGCTATCGTCCAGCTTTTTACCGACCACGATGCCGTAGTCGTATTCCTTGAAACGCGGGTGGAGCAAGCCTGTTAAATCGGCGAACCCCCAAATGTGTTCCCCGTCGTCAGGTATTTTTCTTCGGATTAGATTTTCTATTTCCACCAACGCCACTTGCGTAGATTATGAACTAATCCTGTTGAACAGGTTTTCCAGGAATTGCCAGACCTCGGTGAGGTGCGTGAGTATAAAGATAACAAGTATTATCCCTAAAATAGATAGCGCACAGCCGAACCATCTCATACTTTTCGCTCTTGCCCTTTCTTAATCGTTAGTTCTATGTTTTGTCCCTGGCTATTTTACCACTTTCAAATTTAGGGTTACCAGCGTGCCATGAGCCCAGGTGAATGAGGGTCTATAAGCCGGATGAATCTGGCATTCCTGAGCCATTATACAAATCAGCATCTCTAGATTTTGCGTGGACTTAGCGTTATGATAATAAGCGATATGCCCACACAGCGAAGCAGGAGGTGAGAATAAGATGGCAAGGAAACAACAAAAAACGCCTATTTGTCAGATTTGCGGGGAACATAAGAAACCAAGTGAAGTCATACCTGCGGAACTGATCCGTGAACCCGTAATTAAGATTATCCGCAAGGCCCACCCAGATTGGTCCTCCAGTGGCTTCATTTGTATTTCTGACCTCAATCACTTCAGGGCGAAATACGTTGAGGACATTATCCAGAGAGACAAGGGTGAGATTTCGGCGTTGGAAAAGCAAGTCGTGAAAAGCCTGGAAAAGCAAGGGCTGTTATCAGAGAACGTGAATATTGTGTTTGAACGCAGGTTAACGTTTGGTGAACATGTGGCAGACAAATTAGCTGATTATGCTGGAAGCTGGCGCTTCATCAGCATTTTCTTTGTAGTGCTATTGTTGTGGATTACTGTGAACTCCGTTGTACTGATCTGGAAACCGTTCGACCCATACCCATTCATTCTTCTCAACCTGCTCCTTTCGTGCCTTGCTGCCATCCAAGCGCCAGTAATTATAATGAGTCAAAACCGTCAAGAGGAAAAAGATCGCCTGCGAGCCGAAAATGACTATCAAGTTAATCTTAAGGCCGAAGTGGAGATTCGTCACCTCCATGAGAAAATGGATCATCTCCTAATCAATCAATGGCAGAGACTTTTGGAGATTCAGGAAGTCCAGACCGAACTCATGGAGGAAGTTGCTCGTAAACGATCCTGAGCAGACAACAATGTGGAGTAGTGGTTATTGTACCACTTTCGAATTTATCGTTACCAAAGGTTTTTTATTTTTTCTGGATAACGTAAATGTCTGCCTCTAGCATTACTCCGTCTTTGTAAAAGTGATGGGTGAAATAGATATTCCCTTCATTGTCAATTGATGATTCGCCGGCAAACTGTGAGATGATTAATTCCGGCTCCTGCCATTCGTTGTTTACTCTCTTTGACCTGAAGATAGCCGGCGAGCCCATGTAGGTTCTTGTGAACCAGAGCTCATTGCCATCCTGTGTTAAAGACGGCCAGCCTTCCGTATCAGGGCTGTTGACTGTGTCTATATTCTGTGGGGGCAGCCATTCGCCGTTTTCTTTCCTCGAGACCCAGAGGTCGTATTGTCCCTTACCTCCGGCTCTGGGGGAATGGAAATAAAGCTCATTGCTGTCCGCGGTAACGTGAAGCTCTCCGACTTCATGAGCGGGGTCAAAATCTGCGTTTGTCCAGTTTTTCCATTTGCCGTTCACGTAGTCTGCTGTGAACCAGTGTAAGCCTGTGTACCCCTCCCTGGCTGTGCAAAACCACATTTTATTATTTAGTATAAACTCGCATCCGTCCAGGGATAGCTTATCCGGGTCTTGCAGCCATACTCTTTCCGGTTTTTGCCATTGCCCGTTAACTTTCTTTGACATATAAATGCCGGTGACGTCGTCAATAACTTGTTTTTCAGGTGGTATCTGTGGGTTCGGAGTAAACCACACGTAGAATGTGTTTCCATCCGGCATCATGAACCCGGAGTCTTCGGCACCTGCGGTATTTATGGGATAGGGCATGGGTACAGGTTGTTCATACTCATCCGAATGCAATATTGGAGGTAAAAGGTCGGTTTCCGGCGTCATTTTCGCCTGGCTCGATGGTATCTTGCTTTCTCTGTCGATATCAGGATATTCAACGACAGGCGGTTTAACAGGAGGCGGTTTTACGGCAGGTTGTGTAGCCGGCGCACCGGTATTTTCAGCAGCGCATCCGCTGATTAAAAATAGCCCGATAATCGTGAATACGGCGACAGGCAGTAATCGTATTCGCAAAATTCACCTCCCCCTCGTTTTTGGGGTAGGCTATCTGTTGATATCCTGGCGTATCTCATCTATGAGCTTTATTGCCTCTTCAGTCTTTTGAACCAGTGCGGGGTCTTTCGACAGTTGAATTACCTTGTTGTAGCTGGCGATAGCCATGTCCCATTCTTCTTCCTCTGTAGTGATGTTACCTGAATCAGCGGAGGGTGGAGACTGTGCCGTGGTAAGCTCTATTATTTTGCTGTAGTCTGTGATGACGGGGTCCCAGTTCGCTTTCATGCCCAGTGCCCAGCTTTTGTTGAAGCGCGACCAGTCGAGTTTGGGGTCTAAAGTGATTGCCGCCTGGTAATCTGCGATAGCATGTGCCCACTGTGCCTCTTTAGCATGAGCGAAACCGACGTTGAAATACGCCTCCGCCGGGTCAGGGTCCTGTGTCATTGCTTTTGTCAGGTCGGGAATGACCGCCAGCTCCCATTGCGGCTGCTTGACGTACAGCCAGCCTCTACCTTTAAATGCCTTTGCCAGGTCAGAGTGGCTTTCGAAAAGAATGAAAAGGTAGTTGTATGACTCGAAGAGCCATTGCGCCTTGTTGAGGTAAGCCCAGCCGCGACCGTTATATGCTTTGTCCAGAGCAGGGTCTAGCGCAATAGCTTTGGTGAAATCTGAGATGGCTGCATCGTAAGCGCGGTTAGCCAGATGCGCCCAGCCCCGACCGTAATATGCGGCTGTAGATTCGGGGTCCAGCTCGATTGTCCGGGAATAATCGGATACTGCCATAAGGCTTTTACCTTTGAAGTAATATGCCTGACCGCGAGCCAAATAGGCGTCGACGAAGTCGGGGTCTAATTCTATGGCTGCTGTGTATTCACTGATGGCTTCGTCGTAGCGTTCCTGCTGGCTGAGCGTATCACCGTTCTTAACTAGTTGCGCTGCCTGTTCTGCGGTATTATCTGGCTCAGGTATCTGGAGACAGGCGGCAGGCATCAATATAATGGCACAAGCAAGTAGAACTCCGATTAATTTATTTCTCACTAGTTTTGCTCCCGGTGTAGTTCTGTTCACAAATATCGGGATATTATACATCGCCAGGTTGAATAAGAAAACACCGTCGGCTCGTGATGAGGATGTGAATTTAGTGGTGAGGCGTATTCGATTGTACTTTTGATGTGTTGAAAAGCGTCTATCTTTCTTTTACTTTCTCGGGGAACTGTTTACTGAATTTATCCAGTTTGGGAGCAATCACCATGCGGCAATAGGGCTGTGACGGGTTTCGATTGAAGTATTCATGGTGATAGTCCTCAGCCGGATAGAATGCCTCAAAAGCCTTGACCTCTGTTACGATGGGCGATTTCCAGACATGGGCGACATTTAGCTCCTGGATAACTTTTTCGGCTGTGACTTTTTGCTCCTCGCTGTGATAAAAGATTGCTGAGCGGTACTGGGTGCCGATATCGGCTCCCTGCCTGTTTAATGTGGTGGGGTCGTGTGCGGCGAAGAAAATCTGCAGGATTTGTCGGAAAGAAATTTTATCGGGGTCGAATGTTAGTTGTACTGCTTCGGCATGTTCTGTTGAGCCGGTACAGACTTCGTTATAGGACGGGTTGGTAATTGTGCCGCCGGAATATCCGGATACTACATTCTCTACACCTTCAACTTCTTTGAAAACTGCCTCAAGGCACCAGAAGCAGCCTCCGGCGAGCGTTGCCGCTTGCTTGCCATTGGTCCGATTGATTTGTCCTTGCTCCGTGTTCATCGTTACTTTTCTTTGACGAAGTTTAGGCCTGCCGAGTTAATGCAGTAGCGTTTTCCTGTTGGTGGCGGTCCGTCATCAAAAACGTGGCCCAGGTGGGAATCGCACCTGGCGCAGAGCACTTCGGTCCTGTACATGCCGAAACTGTCATCTTTTTCCAGTATGATATTGAAATCAGAGACCGGTTCGTAGTAGCTGGGCCACCCTGTTCCCGAGTTGAATTTGGTTGTGGCTTTGAAAAGGTCTGTGCCGCAGCGGACACACTGGTATATGCCGGACTCTTTGATGTCATTGAAAGTGCAGCTGAACGGTTGCTCCGTCCCTTTACCGGTGGTGATTTGATATTGCTCGGGCGTTAATATCTGTTTCCACTCTGCGTTCATCTTGTGAATTTTATCGATGAGCAGCACCTTGTTTTGGCGGCTATCGAATATCTTTATTTTGTCCATAGCTTTATTATTTGAGGGCGAGGGATTGGCAGTTATCTACATTATCCAATATAGCCGTAATAACCCAGCAGCCCCACTATAATCAGCGTCAGTCCGATAATAAATACAAATGGCGCCAGTAAGCCGGCGATACCCCAGTACATCCAGATGCGCTGTCTGTGGCGGAACTGTTCTATGCTGTCCCATTTTTTACACTGCCATGCCCATTCGTTGCCTTTAATTCCAAGAATGACCATCATTGCTAGGACGACGAGTGGAATTGGTATCAAGGCTAGAAACGACAGCCATACGCGGTTACCTATGCCCCATATCCAGGTTAGAGAGAAAGCACCCCAATTCCATCCCGTAATTTCTGGAGGTACGGCGGCTGAAAGCCCCTGCCCTGATGTGTTTTCGTTGCCCCGGTCGCTTTTAGTATCGGTCAAATTTTGCTGCATATCGAATCTCTTATTTTTTTATTACGTACTTTATGGTCAACGAGGCATCATCGAAACAAAGCATGTCGCTAGTTGAATCCCAGTTAGTGGTGGTGAAGAACTGTATTCGAAATTGGGCGCGTGATGCCCCCTGTTCAATCAAGTTCTGTATAACAGGTTCTCCATTATCCGAGTCTTTCACGTCCCATGCCCATGGAGAAATAGGATAATTGGTGAATTCTCCATTTTCAGTAAGCTTTGCTGTTTCGGTATACGCTGAAAAACCGAGGTTTTCGAAGCTGCCGTACTGTAGATGATATACTTCCAGGGCGCCCATATTCCCCCAGCTAGAACGCATATATGAAGGGTCACCATACTGGGTGTAATCGCTCAAGTCAAGTATAGCCTCTTCAATTATGGCATTATTGGGTATCGACGATATATTGAAACTCAAAAACGCCCTGCTGGCCATATTCAGTGTGGTGTCGCCGGCACATACAGTCTCATTTTTAGTATAGTCCAGGTATCCGGTTCCCCTTACCAGAGAACCAGACTCCTCTGGTATAGCCTTCAGTATTATCATTCCCTCATATATTGGTTCTGCAGGCAGTGAAGGTTGAATAGTGACAGTGATGCCCGCGGTTGATTTTCCGGCTGCGTTGGTCGCGGTTATGACATATGTGGTTGTATTAACTGGACTTAGCGTAATGGCGTCCTTTGCATTAACCTGACCAACATTTTCAAGGGTTACTTTAGTTGCATCTGACACATCCCAGCTTAGTGTCACAGGCTCGCCGGGAGTTATTATGATGCGGTTAGCATAAAAGGTGACTATCGTAGGTGGTGTCCCCGTGCTGACAATAGGATGAATGGTCGGTTCGCCTTTGACTATTATTTGTGTTCTGGCTGCCGTTTCTCCTGCAAAATTTCTCGCCGTCAGGGTATAGAAGATGGTGCTGCCTGGAGAAACAGGTATTTCCCCTGTAAGAGCGACGCTTCCAATGCCGTTATCGATAGAAACAGAATCTGCGTTTGCTACGCTCCACCGAAGATATGTTGCCTCTCCCTGATTTATCACGGAAGGCATGGCCTCAAATTGGTTTATTTTAGGCGTTAATCCGAGTCCGGGTATTTCCTCAGGCATGCATGCGTAACCAGGAATAAGCAGAAGCAGTGCAAGTAACAGAGCTACCGTGATTTTCATAATGTACCTCCATAATCAAAATCCAGGTTGCAAAACCTATGGTAGATAGAACTCTACCGCATTTAGGTCCGAGGCGCTCTCCTTTGGAATGTCGGAAGTACTGTCTGTGACAATTTTGATCACGCTTCACCTCCCAGCAGCATCTCTATATTACAAGATATGTTAGTGTAGAAACAATCCATCGGCATACATCTAATCTCCTAGCCCCACAGGCGGGTTAAGCATTTGTTTGAGGTGGAGGATAAATGCGAAAGACCTTATCGCTGAGGTCCTCTTTAAGCAAGAAAACTGTCTTGTTTCTCTTATCGGAATCCAGTTTATCTTCGATGCACTCCGCGAACTTCTGTACCATCCAGTCATAATATTCTTCAGGTAATGCCTCCTTTTTGATCTCGGGGACCTCGTTGAAGGCATCGATAACCCAGGGGTGTCCCTCTTCGTCGATGCACCATTCCACTGCATTCACGTCCAGGTCCAGGCAAGCATTCAACTCAATGGTGAGCCTGGTCAGCACGTCCTTCATATTTTCTATCGGTTTCAAATCTGAGTAAAGATATTGCCCCATGCTGAAGGGTTTTGGTATCCATTTGACGAATAGTACATCTTTCTTGCTGATGCAAAAAGTCCTGTAAAAATCTGTGTATTTAATCAATTTTTGAACCAGCATAACCTGGCCGGGACTCATAGAATAATAGACCTGTTTTAATTCCTCTAATGAATTCGTGGTATATACATTGGTCCACGCGTAACCGTCGAATGGCTTCAGTATGCAGGGCAAACCCACATCGTCAATTATCTGCTCCCAGATAGGCTCTCCTATCCACTCTTCTGTTTCCTCGGTAAGGTTGGCACCGGGCAGGACAAAGGTTTTCGGAAACGAGATTCCGATGGTATTACCCACTCTGATATCGATTAGCTTGTTAGTTGCTGTAGCGGAGAATGGGTTATTGATGACATATGCGCCGCTTAAAGCCAGGTTTTTCATTGTCTCTTTCAGGAAAGTGTGGCAGAAGCTTGCTCTATCAACTATGACTCTATAGTCACCGGAGATGGGTGCTGCCTGTTGGCGGAAGGAGAGGAACTCGACCTCGACTCCGCTCAGGTTGGAGAGGACGTCGTTGATAAAGGTATCATTTCTGGATTCGAGAATACCGACCTTCATCTCGTATTTAGCATCCTCTTTCTGCTCACGGGTTAAACGACTATTTATCTTATATAACGAAGTATAGCTAAAGCGCCAATCGATAACAAGACACTTCTAGGAGCCTTTAGCAATCGCCGTAGCCGATAATGAGCAGATGACGAGGCAAGTCATCAGATGGGTGCCTCCAACAGCTCATATAAAACCGGACAATCGACAGCGCGGATTCAGATTTGTTAGAATTTATAAATGATGGAGAAGAAAAAGACAATTTATGTTACGCCGCATTCCCATTATGATGTAGTGTGGGCTTTTAACAAAGAAGACTACTATCATATCAATGAAATGATTTTGAAGAGTGCCGTTGAGATGATAAAGAGTTTCGACTTCAGGTTTCTGGTAGAGCAAACCTACCTTCTGGAAATGATAGAAGAGAGAAATCCAAGCCTTTTTTCAGACATCAAAGAAGCCATTATTGCGAACAAGATTGAAATAGCTGATGGTCAGTATGTAATGCCCGACCCGATGATGCCGATTGGAGAAGTTCTGGTTAGAGACATCTTATTGGGCAAGAAGTATTGTAAAGAGAAGTTTGGCGTAGATGTGCCGGTTGCCTGGGCTGCTGATGGTTTCGGGCTTAATGCTCAAATGCCTCAGGTGTATAGAAAATCAGGATATAAGTGGCTTGCTTTCAGGCGAGGGCTACCTAAGACCATTGGCTACCGCGTGAGCGAGTTTGTTTGGGTGGGTCTTGATGGCTCGAAGGTTCTGAGCCATTGGATGCCGTTAGGATATCGTGCCGGGTTGGAAATCGATAAATGGGAAGACAGTTATCGAACATTATCGAGCTTTGCCACAACGTCTAGCATACTCATGCCCTGCGGAAGCGGTGGTGTGCCACCGCAGATTGAAACGCCGGATAAGGTTAAGCAATGGAACAGCGAACACGATGATTCAGACATGGTAATTTCAGTGCCCAGCGACTTTTTTAAGAGCCTGGAAAGAGAAGCTGGGGACTTAGCGGAATATAGTGGAGAGCTCTACAGCCCGGATTTGGAAAACGTTTTTCCTGATGTCGTCTCCAGTCGTATAAGTCTTAAACTGGCCTTCAAGGATTGTGAAAACTCATTAATTACGGCTGAAAAAATGGCTACATTAGCCTGGATTTATGGGAGACCCTATCCTGTTGACGTTCTTGCGCATATGTGGAAGGAGATGCTTTTTTTGGTCAACCACGATGTTATTTCATGCTGCGGTATAGATGAGATTTATGGCGAAGCTTGGGAATACATCTCTGAGATAAAGGAAAAGGCAAACGAATTGATGGAGGATTGCGTACGCTATTTAGCCAAAGGTGACCATCCGGGAAATAGTATTGCGGTTTTCAATCCGAACAATTGGGAGATTACCGACTGGGTGGAAGCAGAATTAGATTTAGGGCCCGAATGGGATGAAGAGATTGGCATAGCCTTAAACGGGGAGGAAATCCCGTCTGAAGTGCTGGAGTTCGAGCATAGGGAAAATGTTGGCAGATGCAGAGCCAGGCTCGGCTTTATTGCTACCGTTCCACCGCTGGGGTACCGCCTTTACCAGCTAGTGAGGAGGAGTAAGGGATATGATTCCGGTATAGAGGTCAGGGAGAACGAGGTTATAAACAAATACTTCAGGCTCTTTGTAGACAGCAAAACCGGAATCGTGACTGTGTTCAACAAAGATGGCAAAAAGCTGCTCGAAGGAAACGAATTAGTTATAGACCAAGAAATCGGTGACCTGTATTTTCATAAAAGTCAGTTTGACGAGCCGATTGGCTCCGAGAGCGGCAAGGGTATCCATTTTAGTACGTTCATGCCGGAAGAACTTAAAATAGAAAAGGGGCCTGTAAGGACAGTAATTACGTTCCGAGACTCCTTTTATTGCTTACAATGGCCATACTATCTAACTGATAAATTTGGCTCAATCCTTCAGAGGAACAAGACATTGGACATCTGCAAGCAAATCATGGTCTATAATGACATACCTCGGATCGGTTTCCGAACTACAATCTGTTCGGCACAATCGCACATAAGGATTCGGGTGAGATTCGACACCTGCATGATAGTGCCTAACTATACCAGGCAAACCCAGTTCGGTGTGATTGATTTGCCTTTGACTAAGACGCTTGAGGAAAGCGTCAGGTTCCCCTCGCTTAATTGGTTCAACTGCCAGGAGGGAAGCCATGGCCTGGCTTTTTTCAGCCGGGGGGTGCCGATTAACGAGGTTAAGGCGGGGAATATATATTGCACACTGCTGAGAAGCGTCTCGGTCTTATCAACGGATGGGCAAAGCGGCCCATTGATACCAACACCGGAAGCGATGGAACTGGGCGAGCATACCTATACATACGCAGTTTATCCCCACTCTGGTGATTGGAAGGAAGCAAAGATTCATCAGCGTGGCCACGAGTTTAACCATCGTATTTTTGCGATGCAGACAGATAGTCAAAACTTGAAAAATGAATTCAAAAGCTTTATACTGGAACCAGACAACCTGATAATCTCTGCCCTCAAAAGAGCCGAAAAAGACGATGCAGTTATTGTAAGGTTCTTTGAAACAAGGGGCGAAAAATGCCACGCAACTTTGCAAATCCCAAACCAGATTAAATCAGCCAGTTGTGTGAATTTGTTGGAAGAAGAGGAATCTAAACTAGATATCAAAGATGGTCTACTGGAAATGGATGTCTCGCCCTTTGAGATAGTCACATTAAGGTTGGCATTGGAAAAGTTGCCGTTAGATACGAAGGCGTTGTCATTTCCAATAGATGTTAGGAGTATGCTATGCGAGTAGAAGGTGCTAGATACACTGAACGTTTCGGAGCAGTAAGAATTAACGAGGTGCAGAAAGTCCTGGAGCTCGACTCCGGCAGGGCCAGGGAGCTGACACCCTATGAAAACGTTGCAGTGCAAAAAATCGAAGAAGACGCCATTAAAGATTTCGAAGAAAAGATGGTCATAGTAATTCCCACCAAAGACGAGAAGTTGAAGCTTCTAGAGGGAGTTATAAGCGGCATCCCTCACGAATGCCTGATATTGGTGGTTTCAAACAGCCAGAGGAAGAGAATCGACAGGTTTAAGATGGAGCAAGATACACTGAATCAATATTGCCACTTTACCAGACGGCAGGCTTATTTGGTTCATCAGAAGGACCCTGTACTGGCTAAAGCGATGGCGGGGGCTGGGTACAAATACATCATTGGCCAGGATGGGTTGGTCAGGGATGGCAAAGCTGAGGGCATGCTGGCAGCTATTTTTATAGCTATGATGATGAAGAAAGACTATATAGGCTTTGTCGATGCCGACAATTTTTCGCCCGGTGCGGTGTGGGAATATGTGAAGTGCTATGCATCCGGTTTCTATATGTCTCGCTCCCCTTATGCCATGGTCAGGATTATATGGCGGTACAAACCCAAAATAGGTGAAGGAATCTATTTTAGAAAATGGGGCCGTGTTTCTGAAGTAACGAATAGATGCATGAACTCATTGGTATCGATAAGAACGGGGTTTGAAACAGATATCATAAAGACGAGTAATGCAGGGGAACATGCCATGAGTTTGAAGCTGGCCGGGCTACTTTCGTATGCTTCAAGATTTGCCGTGGAGCCACAGGAATTGGTATCTATTTTTGAGGATTTTGGTGGAGTCTTACCCATGGCTTGCAAGACTGCAGCCAAGCACGGAATTGAGATATTTCAAATAGAGACACGGAATCCTCACCTGCACGAAGACAGGGGCACAGAACATCTACGAGACATGCTGTTACCCGGGCTTGCAACTATTTACCATTCCAAACTATGCGAAAAGGAAACCAAAGAAAAAGTTATGGCTGAGCTCTTACAGCAAAATGCTATCAACTCCGGCGAAGAGCCGCCGATGCCGCAGATCAGCCCACCACCTAAGAATATAGATATGCAAAAGTTCACAAAGGTTATGGAGGGGCATATGGCATCTTGTTCGGCACTGGAGGATAGATAGAGGCAGATAATGAGGTCAGCTTTTTTCATTGATAGCCAGGCAATCGGGTTACAGCCGCTGACCTGCGATATGACTATGGCACTTGTGTATCCTGAAATTGCTTTTGCTGATGCAGCTGTTGCTCTATCTGGAGAAATATATTGCCACGGCTTCACTGTTCTCATAGACTGTAATTCTGACCTTCCCCAGGATTACCCGGATATCTGTGGTGTTGTGGAAACCAAAGCCAAAAGTGCTGCGGCTTGGTCAGACTGCATCGACGAGTGGAATATAAGGGGCCCCTAGACGCCGCCCCCAACTTTATCGGGCTAGCTATAAGCTGGTTCACCATCACGTACACCGAGTTGCCCCGCCCGGATAGATAAATTTCCGCAATTAGAAGGAGGTGTTTTTAAATGAGTCCTGTATGCGGAGCATTCAATCGAATTAATGAAGATGTAACCGTTGAGATAAATTCTATGATGCGCGCTTTGAATCACAAAAGCGCTGCCCAAGCCTGGCTGGTCTCTGAAGGGGTGGCAAAGAGGTGGCAAGGAGGCGATGAGCCGGTAAAAGGGTTTGTCTTGGGACAAGTGTCTTTCAGCATAAGGGAACAGCCGATAGAACGTCCCAGTTTTGACTGCATTGGCAATTTGGCTGTGCTTTTCGAAGGGGAGCTCTATAACAGCCAGGCGCTGGAGGCAAAGCTCGACCCCGGTCATAAGCTTTCAAATGGAAGCGCGTCTGAGATAGTTGCTCACATGCTGGAAGAAGTATATGAAGACAACCTGGCCGGAGCGATTAAGAAGGTGGTGCGACTACTTGATGGGCCGTATTGTATAGCAGTAAACAACGGTGCTGAAATTATTTTGGTGCGAGACCCTGCCGGTCTCAGGCCTGTTTTCTATGCTGAAAACGGTGATTTACAGGCATTTGCCTCAAAGAAAACGGCATTATGGCACATAGGTTTGCGCAACGTAAAGCCTCTACGAGCCGGGATGCTCGCATCTTTCAGTAAAAATGGCATTCGTTTGGATGAAGCATACACATTAGAAGACCTGGGTAGCGAGGTTGTCATTGATGATCTAGATACCACTGTTAACAGTTACTGCAATTTGCTTATATCGGCTATTGAGAAGCGAATGCAAAACCTTAAGAGATTTGGAGTGCTTATGTCGGGAGGTGTTGACAGTTGCCTGATAGCCAAGCTAGCCTCAGAAGCTGCTGCCGAAGAAGGCGTTGAAGTAACAGCCTATACGGCGGGAACATATGGGGCGGCTGACTTTGAGCATGCCGAGCATTTTACTCGGGAGTTAGGACTAAAGCACAGGGTAAGGAGACTGAGTCAAAGCGAAGTTGAATCTTACGTCCCAAGCGTGGTTGCTGCTGTTGAGGAGAGAGACATAGTGCAGATAGAAGCTGGAATCGGGATATACGCAGCACTTGAGATGGCAAGCCAGGATGGCGTTAATGCCATTTTTTCGGGGCAAGGTCCGGATGAATTGTGGGGTGGCTATACTTGGTATCCTCAACTTATCGCCCGTGGGAGTTATGAAAAACTGCTGCAGACAATGCAGGATGACCTGGCCAGGGGCGATATAGAGACGTTCGATAGGGAGAATAAGGTTGCATTGGCTCACGGGGTGGAGCAATTATTCCCTTATGTTGACAACGAGATCGTCAAGCTGGCGATGAGTGTATCGCCTCGCCTGAAAGTGACCTCAGGTAAAGATACTATGGGCAAACATCCTCACCGGCAAGCGGCTAGAAGGCTAGGACTTCCAGCAGAATATGCTTGTAGAGGCAAGAATGCGGCCCAACATGGCACCGGCATTCATGACGCCCTTGATACGGTAGCGCGAAAGAAGGGTTTTACTCCCCGACTGGTAGCTAGTATAGGATACAACAGCGAAGAAGTCAGCAAGGAGAAACTGGCCAGCTCTACCCGCTATGGTTATAAGTATGATGACGAGGAACTCTGGCAGGTATCGCAGCATGTGCAACTATTCCTTGATTCGATAGCTTATGACAATGGCCTGCTTAACAAAGCGGAGAGGTCGAAAATAGAGGAATTTTTGCAGAAGGCCTGATTCACGAAGGCTTCGGGTTGGACTTTTAAGAGCAGCAACTTCTTGACAGGGGCAGCACTAAAATTGCATATTTGTTTAGGGTGAAAAGATAGTATGGAGAAGCAACATCACTCCGAGGTTGTTGTTTTCACTGATCTTGATGGTACGCTGCTTGATCGGATTACCTATTCCTACGATAAGGCTTTACCTTCAGTAAGGCGCTTGCTGCAAAAGGCTATACCCGTCGTTTTCTGCTCATCTAAGACAAGAGCAGAGCAAGAAGTATATAGAAATGAGCTAGGCTTATTCCATCCTTTTGTGGTGGAAAACGGAGGTGCTGTTTTCATTCCCGAAGGCTACTTTCCATTCAAATTTGACTATCACAAAGCTAAAGATGGATATCAGATAATCGAGTTGGGAATTGCTTACCGTGAGGTAAGGCGGATGCTTGAGCAGATAAGAGCTGATGGCAAGGTTAATTTTAGGGGTTTCGGTGATATGACCGACCATGAGGTAGCCGCTGACACAGGGTTGGACCTCCATGCTGCCAGACGGGCGAAGGAGAGGGAATATGCCGAGACCCTTAAACTTGAAGGGCCTCCTGATGAGGTTAATAAGACGCTGAATGCAATAAAAGAAGCTGGACTCAACTATGTGCGTGGTGGACGTTATTACGATATTATGGGGCCTAACGATAAGGGTAAGGCAACAAGAATCGTTATTGATTTGTTTCAGCGAAAGTTAGGTCGCTTAAAGACAGTGGCTATCGGTGACAGCCCCAATGATTTACTTATGCTCTTGGCAGTAGACATCCCTGTTCTGGTTCAAAAGACTGAAGGAGGTTGGGAGGAAATGGATATACCTAATCTTCGTCGTGTAGAAGGGATAGGTCCAGAAGGTTGGGCAAGAGCAGTGGAAGAAATCATACAAGTCCACTTAAGTTAATTGGTTAGCATTATAGCTTCGAGAGCAGGTAAAATAGAAAAATGTATCTCAGGAAGGAGAAGCCAATGCAGTATATAACGACCCCGGAGCAGGAGAAATTCCGCCAGAACATCCGTAAATTAGCTGAAGAAAGGGTAGCAGTTCAATGCACCTATCGCCAGTTTGCAGGGGGTACAGTTCATGCTCGCCGACATGGCAATACAGGTCGAGGCGGCACGCGCTATCGTCTATCGGGCGGCATCAGCCATAGACAATAAAGTTCCCAACCTCGGTTATATATCGGCGATATCTAAGACGTTTGCTTCTGACGTAGCCATGAGGGTGACAACCGACGCCGTGCAGGTTATGGGTGGGTATGGTTATATAAAAGACCATCCGGTTGAGAGGATGATGCGGGACGCCAAGATAACTCAGATTTACGAGGGCACCAATCAGGTCCAAAGGGTAGTTATTTCGCGCGCCCTGCTAGCTTAGTGTTACTTAGTAATGATAATTTTCTAGGCTTGTGTGAATGGTTTTATGGCTTGGTTGCTGAGCGCTTGAGTACAAGAATTGCACTGCCAATTGCTCCCACAAAAAATCCCAATGGGCATACCAGAGTAGCAAGAAGAAAGAAGAGAGGCTCTTCTGTCAGGCCAATTCTACCCCAGAAACCTGCCACAAACGGGTAGATAGATAAGCTGTCCAGCAGATTGTGTATAAGGGCAAAGACAGGTAAAGCTGTTAGCGAAGCCCCTGCAGTCAACAGGAAATTTCTCAGCAAGCCCTTTTCTATCCGTTTGACTGCAAGAATTACTATAGACGTGCCTATGAGAAGGAGAACAACCGCCACCAGCAAAAAGACCCAATCCATAGTCTATTGCCCTCCTGTTTTTATATTGATTTCCTTACCCATGGCATCGGCAAATTCTATGGTCACATTGTTAACTGTCGGGTCATCAGCAGTTTGAATTTCAAAGGTGAAGTTCTGTCCCGGCAGGGCGGGGCCAAGATGTACATATACCTCGTATTTCACAAGGTTGTTGTCGTTCCAACAGTTCATGGTACATATAACAGCCCGCAGAGTTGCCTGGCTCTTGTTTTGTAATGTGCATTTGATGAAGAGATATTTTTCCCCTTCTGCTGGGATCATGCCCCAGCCAGGATCCGTGATTTCTCCTGTTGTTCTTCTTCCCCATTCCAGCGAAAGCAATTCCAGAGAGTATTGCGATTTTTCTCGGAGTGTAACGAAAGTATTGTTTGCTAACGAGGCTTCATTACCAGCTTTGTCTCCAGACTTTACTTGATAGTAGTAGGCGGTGTTGGACTCCAATCCGCTCAAAGTTATGCTGTGGGTGGTGGTTAGCTCATCCGAAGTGGCTGTGAAGCCGTATTCTGTAGTTTTGCCGTAATCAACCTGGCTGTTGCTCGGCTCATTTGTCGTCCAGGTGATGACAGCGCTTGTCTCAGTTTCAGATGATGCCGAGATGTTTTTGATTACAGGTGGCGTGGTATCAGGAGCTGGTGGTTGGGGTGTTGGGATATTGACGTGGATGACCACCGACTTGCTGACAGTGCCGCCAGCGTTTGTGGCGGTTAAGGTATAGGCAATGGTTTTAGCGGGTGATAGCTTCACTAACCCCGTAGATGCAACTTCTCCCATACCCTGGTCTATAGTCACGCTGTTGGCATCTTTGATGGACCATTTTAAGGTTGTTGAATCGCCGAGACTGATTTCTGGCGGGGTAGCGCTGAAGAGAAGAATGGCTGGCGGTTCTGGTCGGCAGGAAACAAATACGCAAGCTGACAGTAGAGTCAGGCTGCAAAATAGGAAGATGTACCAGCTATGTTTAGTTTTCATCTCGGTAACTTGCGTATTCCAGTTTGCCTCGATTATACACCGAACCAGAGCAAAAAGAATACTTACCCCACGTTTCTCGTGCCTTGCTGCTATTCAGCGCCCTGATAATTTAATTCGGGATTATATACTTGACACGGGGTAAAAAATATGCTATCATATCTATATGATAAGCTACTCTTTATCTTTTTTATCGTCCTTTTCATGGGCTACCCTCTTTAGCTCATTTCTAACCTTTTTCGGAAAAAGCCTTTTCACTACTTCTTCAGTAGTTAAGTCTATATCTCGCTTCTTTTTTCTAGGCATAGGAGGTCTCCAATGAAAAACAATAACGGTAATGGGCACAAACAGGAAATGAATCTAATGAAGCTGATGGTACGCTTCCACAAAGACGAGCAATGCCGTGCGTATATGGAGCATGTGCGCTGGCCTGATGGTGTGAAGTGTCCTCGCTGTGGAAGCGATAAGATTTCACGGGCTTATGCCCGCAATCAGTACGAGTGCAATTCTGATTCATGTGGCTACCACTTCTCCGTAACATCGGGGACTATTTTCCACGATTCTCATTTGCCCTTGCCAAAATGGTTTGCAGCTGTTTACCTGATGATTGAATCCCGCAAGGGTATCTCTGCCAATCAAATGAAACGCACACTTGAAGTAAGCTACAAGACAGCCTGGTATCTTTGTCATAGAATCAGGGCTGCCATGACTGTTGATAATCCTATGCCGCTGAGCAAGATATTCGAGGTTGATGAGACATGGGTAGGTGGCAAGCGCAAGAATGTCGGGCATGGCTACAAAGGCAACAAGGTTGTCGTGGCCGGTGCAGCGCAGCGTGATGGCGAAGCTAGGCTTGAGGTCATTGACGATAGAACTCGTGAAGTCCTGCACCAGTTTATCAAGAAGCACGTAGCCCCTGATGCAGAGGCGATATACACCGATGATTGGCCTGCTTATGACGGCATAGCAGACGAGGACACAAGACACGAGACAGTTAATCACAGCGCTGACGAATGGGTTAGGGGCGATGTTCATACCAACTACATTGAGAACATCTGGAGCTTGCTTAAACGCTCTCTCGTTGGTTCGTATCATAAAGTCTCTAAAAAACATCTTGAAGCCTACCTTGATGAGTTAGAATGGCGGTTTAACAATCGTGAGAATCCATATCTGTTTAGAGATACCTTATTGAAACTTATCAAGTCTGATAACCTCGAATATAAAGTTCTAATTAAAACCAATCCTTAATCAGCCTTTACTCTTGTGCTTAGTTCAACTGCGTAGTTTATACCTAGAAATGTCGCAATCATCCCGATAACGATGAAAAAACCCATAAACCAATTTACTCCATGAAAGTCATGCCACGCAAGCCATACCAGAAGAACAAAGATTGCGTTGCCTAAAATTGAATAGAATATACGCTCCAATTTCCTATGTTTCATAACTCCGCTCCTAGCTGATGATTATAAGACGGGGTAAAAACCAAGTGGAATGTAGTCTTGTATAAGGAAACTAATTGAGAACCTCCATATTTATTACTTCCAAATTTCCTCCCCCTGCTCTGAATATGATTTTTACCCTTGTAGGGCTAAAGGATTCAGATTCAGAACCAACTTCTAGTTTTAACTCGAAATCCCCCAAACTAAAATTGTCATAGCTTGGCCCCGTTTCGCTTTGAAAATTAAATGCGCCTTTATCCGCTTTCTTAGCAACAAAATACAAGTACTCACTACTATTACCAGAAATTGTCATTAGAGGTTCAGAGGGTTCTGGCAACCAAGTAAATCTCGTTCCTTCAGGCGGCAATTGCGGGTACTTCCTGCAATGTTGACCATATGCAATCGGTATTTCAGGTTGAATCGGATTAACTGTTATCATCCGGCGTGCACGTAATTTCCCGTAACACTTCTGAATAGATACTGCTGTTGGATTTTCTACTTCCAGTCTAAGCCAATTCCAGCCTTTATTATCATCATAATCTTCAACTTTATTTGCAACAAGTCTTTTACTAGTCAATTCAGAGCAGCAGTAAGTATACTTACGTCAGGAGGAAGATAAAAGGTGGCTACCATCGTTCCACCCCCAGGAACAAGAAAGGAAAGTGGCTGTAGAAGGATGTGGTTTCGTAGCCATTCCCTGTAATCCTCGCCAGCTCTTTGCGGAGCAGATTTCCATCTTTTCCCCATACCTCCCATTTTACCACAAACCCCGCATCAAGTATATAAGCCCGATTTAATTGCCAGTTGGCGCTAGCTCGATTGCCACCTGCTCTGCCTGCTGTATATTATCTATAAATTTATCGTGCAATTGAATATACTTATCGGACTCGGTAATAAATTTATTAAGATATTTCTGTTTTATCTTTTCATCCGAGTCGGTGAAATAAGCCAGGAGTTGAGGAAATGTGTACTCTGCGGCGATGGTTTTATATCTGAAGGCTAGATACTCAGCTCCTAGTAGGGCTGATTGTAGCTGGCTACACAGCTCTTGCCACTGAGTTACTGTTAGTTCCTCTGCCTCCGGCGTGAGTGTTAGTGATTCATTATAGTGGCTATGCGAACAAACCTCAGTGGCAAGATTCAAACAGCTAGCACATTGTATAGAGTAGGTCTTTGCCGTCTGTGGGTATGGCAACCGTTCAACTAGAGGGAACCAGCGTTCCATAAACTCTTCTTTCGCCGAGCCTTTCTCGACTATGGGCAGGCTGCCCACCGGGCATATTCCCGCTGGGGGGTATAATATCCCGATATTGGAGAATTCATTCCAGTTGAAATCCTCGAGTTCTGAGGCGATGGCCTGTGCTTGCTCTATGTAATACTTCATCTTGTCGCAGGGGTTAAGGAATTGTGGTTCCTGCTGCACCCTTTGCTGATTGCAGGCTATGACTGACATGAGGACAAATGTTAGAGCTATTATGGAAAACCACTTAAGTTTCATCTTCATAATCTATTTTTTTAAGGCTGAGGACTAAACCATTTTCGGCTCTGGTTCGTTGTATATTTAGAAATCAGAGAGAGGTGTTACAAATGACCATGAACAAAGAACTTATCGCCATACTTGGCAGTTTCCTGTTTGTGTGTCTGGTTTTCTTTTTCTGCGCCTGGTATCTATTTTAGAGCGATAATGTCACTTACTGCAGGTGTAACTATTTTTTATGGGGGGTAAGATGGATAATATTGTATGTGAAAGTCCATTGATTTGGCAACCAAAGGAAATAATTGACCTGGATGATGGCTGCAAGATAGGTATAACGAGCAATGATGGTTATTATCTAGTTTTGTTGCCAAGTTATAAAGGGGCATGGAAACCTAGTAATTGGATTCCTGCTAAGGTAGCAAAAAGATTAGGCGAATTGGCTACTATCCAAATTTCGGTAGGTAGCTCATTTAGCTAATACATCACTTCAATTGTGCGCGTGGCTCTTTTAAGATATTGGCTGTTGACCTTGAGCGCAGAGATTAGCTTTTAATTCAGGGAGTTTGCTCTTGGCTCTCCTTTGTCCACTCCTGCATTAGTTTCTTTATTTGTTTGGCGAGGCTGGGGCTGGAGCGAAGCCTGTTTATGAATATCGGGCAACCTTCAAGTAAAGAGTTTTCAGCAGCGGCAGCCAGGCCAGATAATAATTGTTGCATGCCGTATTGCTCTGCTCCCGGGGTAGCGGCTCCGGGTATAGAAGACTCCAACTGTTTTCTCAAGTCCTCCTCCGTCAGCCTCATGGGCAAGACGCAGCTTTTATACCAGGAGCAAGCCTTACATTGAAGCAATGACTGGGCTTCATCCAGGATGTCACTCACTTTTAACCTCAGTTCTTGCTAAATCGTCCAGCATTAGTCTCACTTCCATACTAATTCATTGGTATTATCATAGAAATACCAGTGATAGTCATATTCTGAGTTTATCGGGCAGACCTTGCTTATATTCCATATTCCCTTACCCATATACTCGGCAGTAAAAGTCGGATTAGCCTCCTCATACAGAGGAGTAGGGGGGCCTCAGTGGCTGCAGTTCTCGCCTACTTGCAGCCGGCACTGATAATTATCGAAGCTCCTGGCTATCGTTATCATCTCGTCGGCTGTATGACGAGGTGTGTCATTTATCGGAGCGCAACCTCCAAACGAAAGTAAAATAGCAGTGACGGCTAGTAGATATATAGATTTCATAGTGACCTCCCCTGTGTTTTGGGGCTATATAGCCTGACTTGCTTGATTATACAACTTGTGGCAGTAAAAATGTAGTTTCGCCTTTTTAGTCTTGGTCTTGGAATTGCACCTGGTGGGCGGTGGACAAAGGCTAAAGCCATATTAAGCTATTGTCTGAATTAGACTAAAACGAAGGGGCAGCTGTGATTACGTATCGGAAAGTTCCGTCTCGAAGGTTTTCCAGTCTGACACCTGCTCGTTCCCGGCTGCGTCCTTTGACCTAACCCTGTAATAGTACGTAATGTTGCCTGCGGGGTCGCTTGGGCTAAGGCCAGTCAGAGTTACGGAGTGGGTAACGACTCCCGCGGAAGTGCCCGTACTCGGGTCATTTGCAGGTTGGGCGGGTTCGAGCGAGGTGCTTTGCTGATTAATGCCATACTCAACCTGGCTACTGGCTGGCTCATTGGTTGCCCAATCAATGCGAGCGTTTGTTTGGCCTGCGGTTGCCTGAACATTTGTGATTTTTGGCTTGGTGATATCCAGACCAGAACCGGTGCCGCCGGTGGCAGATCCGAGGAGGCCTTTTACAGTATCACCGATGGGTGTGTACATAAAAGTGAGCGTTCCAAGGCCGATAAGGAGGACGAATAACAATAGTATTAGAAGCGGCCTTCTCGACGATGCTGGCTGGCTACCTGGTGCTGGCGGTGCCCATACTTGTTGCTGCCCCCAACCTGGCTGCTGCGGCACACCACCCGGCTGTTGCCCCCAACCTGGTTGTTGTTGTGGTATCCCGCCTGGCTGTTGCCCCCAACCTGATTGTTGTTGTGGCATCCCGCCTGGCTGCTGTCCCCACCCGGGCTGTTGGGGCATGCCTCCGCCCAACGTAGCCCCGCAGTTCGGACAAAACTTGGTTCCAGGGCTAACTGTGATTCTACACTGAGGGCAAGAAAGGCTCATCTGAGCGCCACAGCCACCGCAAAACCGCTGGCCGGGCACGGTTGGCGCGCCACAGTTAGGGCATCTTTGCTGCATATTTCAGCCTTCTGTCTTTCTTCTGCTCCTGCTAAAGTTTAACTAGTTATCTATGCTAAGTCCGAACCTTATATTATAAAGATTATACATCTGATGGTTTAGAGAAAGCAATAGTCAAATTGTCAAATTTCTGAAATTATACAGTGGGCAGAATTTGTCTTCAACCTGTTGCTTGTCGTCTTGTCTGGACTGCCCCGAGCTACTTGTCTGACGTAACATTGCTCTTAATTGGTATTATGTAGCTTTTTCTAGATACCTCCTGCCCTTCAAGATTATATAGGACGGCTGTATCGGGTGTCTCGTTGTTCCAGATGTCACCTGGAGAATAGTCGAAACAGAAACCTCCCGATTCATAATGCGGTTCGCCAGTATAAACGCGAATGCTCTTATGCGGTTCTATTACACACGGGTGTGGGGGATAGCAGTTTTCAATGCAATCTGCCGGGTTGCCGTACCATTCGCACGAACACGGTTGGAAGATTGGAAAAGTAAACGCAGGACCACCCTTTGTTATATTCTTTAACACCCAACCTGTTATGTTCTGCGGGGAATCACTAAAGTTTTTGATTTCTACATACTCGTCGAATTCGAGTATTTCATGGCCAGCCCCTGTACTGCGAAAGTAGTCCATGCCTTTGTAATTGATGTAGGTTATTTGGACAGGGTGGGTTAGACTTTGGTTTGCATAGCCTTCCACCGTTATAGTCCAATTGCTCAAGTTTGCAGCAATAACTTTCAAATAATAGTCACGCCCGCCCTCGTAAATGTAAATAATGTCTCCAGGAGTGCCGTTTGAGTACGAAATCCTCTTTGTAATAGTACCTGGCCTGTCCTGTGGATAGACAATGATTTCGAAAACTGCGTATTCGGGCTGTTGAACTGATGCCGTCCAGATAATACGCCATTCCGTGCCGGATATGTGGAATGGGGGTGTAGTCTTACTCTCTTTGCCGCTGAAGGTTTGGACGGTGCTCCATTCAGCTTCGTTTGCAGTCTCTTCAGGTGGAGACTCAGGTTGAGAAGCCTCCGGAGGTATTTGATTTTCAACTTGGTTCGGTGGTTGTGTATCGGGTTTTGTTGCTGGTGTAGTTGGTATCGTTGGCCCGCACGCCATAATCGAACTGGCAACCAGCAGTGACAATCCGATGTACAAAAGTGGAGAACGTGCTGATGATAATGCTGAATAGATGGCGGACTCCTATAGTGATTTCTTTTTGCTGTTTATATATATCACAACTGTTGCAATGATTCCAGTCAGGGCTATGAAGCCGAATATGAGCAGGTAGAGCCGCAGGTAATCAGTTTCCCATTCAGCTTTGATAGTCTTCGGCTTATTCATGGTCATCAACGCGGTGGTTTCTTGTTCCGTCAAATCTCCGCTCCAGCCAGTGAAGATATGCTGAATCATATTTCCTTCTGTAGGGTCTATTGAGATTGTAGCTCTTGAGTCTGAATCATACCAGCCTGCTCCCGTAGGGTTACCGTAGGGTGATTCAATGTTGAGTTTGTACTGAGTTGTATAATTTGCCACATATTCGCCGCCCTGTGTGATTGTCCTTGAAACGGACTTATTGCCATCGTTCCACAAGGTGAACGCTAGCCTCGTTCCCTCCCCGGTGTTCACTTGTAGGGGAATATCGAGATGATGGGCCGAACCTGATAACCAGATGAACGATGCGGGCAACTCTCCTGGCAAGTATGATTTTCCGTCCAGGGTTAGGACAGTGGCGTCAGATGGAAAGTTTGCGCTGGTATTGAAGATGGTGTTCATGAACAAATTAATTTCACCAAATTCATAAGGGGGGATATAAAGTACAGGATGCTGCACATTTCCCTTTGAGAAAGCCGGCAAATTAGCGAAAGGTGCTACGATTTCTTCTATGGTCTTAGGCTCGGCATACTCGAATATCTCCTCAGCAGAGAGCTTATAATCGTGGTTCGTGTCGGCGGCATTGAAATCACTGAATGCTTGCAAGATGTAGTGCGTGAAAACACCGTGCTTGAGCTCACGGTCTTCGAGAGAGCTTTCATCCGATTGGCAACCCATCAGGACTATACGACCGTTCCGACCAAGCTCTTTTCTGAAGGAACCGGCATAGCAAGTGTCCAGAATGACGACGACATTTTGTGAATGTAGTTTGTCCAGCCAGTCAGCTAGTTGCCAATCTAAAATAAGATTATCGTAGCACGCAAGGTTTTGAGGTGCACTGTGTCCCGAGAAATAGAACAGCACGGTGTCATCAGCACCGGCTCTTTCAGCCAGCCACTGGATTGCGTAATAGATATCGGCATTTGTTGCCTCATTATTTAACAGTAGATTAATGTGGTCTTCACCGATGATGGGAGATAGTTGAAGGGCTAAGTCTCGCGCATCATCATCAGGATGTTTTATCCCTACCGGATATACGTTCCATTCTTTGTCAAACATACAGAATGGATATTGGCGCTCTGTTACACCTATGATGACCGCCCAGCCTTCTGGTTTAGGTTCTTCGGCAAGTGCCGGCGAGTGGGAAGCTTGAATCTGTATTAGAAGTATTGCCAGGAGCGCGCTCAATAAAAAAACGAGAGGGTTCTTCTTGAATATCACCTTAGCCCGATGTATTCCGCTGTTCACTGGCTAGCCTCATTTATTTTCATCGGGAGTGTATAGCTTTTTCTGGAGACCTCGTTGCCCTGGGCGTCGTATAAAACGGCTATATCGGGCTTGTCGTTACTCCAGATATCGCCAAGGCCCCAGTAAAAACAAAGGCCGCCAGTTTCGGGATGGACCTCGTCTGTATAAACCCGTATGATGCCACCAGGGAGCAGTATACAGGACGGGAAAGTGAATGATGGGATTGTTGGTCTACTGATGTTTTTTAGTACCCAGCCACTAATATCCACAAAGCACTCGCTGAGGTTTTTGATAACCACATATTCATCGGGCTCGACCCTCTTGTAGCAAATGCCTTTGTCCGGCTCTGGTGGATATAAAGTACCATTGTAGTGAATATAAGTTATTTTGACAGGAGAAGTGTTTGTCCCAGGAGAGTTATCTTCTACGATAATAGTCCAGCGGCGCAGATTCTGAGCTGTGACATTAATGAAGAAATCGCGCCTGGCTTCTGAAAATAAATCTGAAAGTAAAACATAAGTGACGTCGCCGCTACTGCCGCCTGAGTTAGAGACAGTCTGCCATACCGCATAAGGCGCATCTTTTTGGTAAATAACCAGTTTAAAGATGGCTGTTTCAGGGTCTTCGGCATCTATTGTCCAGGTGATGCGCCATTCTGTGCCATATATGTGAAATGTAGGCGTCGTCTCGCCCACTTCACCGCTGAAGATTTCTACCGTGTACCACTCCTCTTCGTTTTTGGTTTCTTCGATTGGAGGTGCTTCCTCTGGCGGCTGGTTTTCGCTAGTGGTTGGTGGCTGTGCCGGTGGAGGTTCAGGTAGTGCTGGTGGTGGACTTGGCTCCAGCTGAGCGCAAGCCACAGCCAGGTTAAGTGTTAGTAAGAGCAGCACTGTAAATGAGATTAAGCGCCTAATAGCTTCGTTTTTCATAATAGCTTGTTATCTTTGTTCGTAAAATGGCCTTCGTTACACGTTGTTCTTACAAATAGTATACGTTAGAGCGCTGCAGAACATCAATAAATCTTTGGGTGGATAACTATGACTTTAGTCATTGGGATAGCGTCTTACTAAAGACTAACTGCACCATCACGGTCTAAATGACGTGATTTTGGCGCGATTGGATGAGCGTCAGATTTCTTGCCTTACACAGTCTGCTTATGGATGAAGCTGTTCTACGACAACCTTGATCTGATACGTGTCTCTGAGAACTATCTCCGGTATGCCTGACCCTTTAGGATAGTCCTCGATTAAACCAGTGACCTGAACATGTTTATTTAGGAAGTAACTTTCGGGATTGGGCGGAAACTCGTTTATGAAATTTTCCCTGTCGCGACCCCAGATTATGCATTTGAAATAGTCCTGATAAGGCTTGTGAAAATCGAGGAAGGTAGGCTGGCTTTTAATGTCAGCCGCGTAGTGAGTTCCAACGACTATTCCCTCGACCACTTTATGCTGGCCGATATAGCTGCCCGCTTCCTCCCAGCTCATGATCCCGCTGCCTACTTTTATGTATTCGACTTTTGTCTCTACATCACTTCCTCCTGGCCCCATTATTGCCAGTGAAACAGAGTAGGCCCCGGCTGTAGTATAAGTATGACCGGGTTGTGGCAGGCTGCTGAACTGTCCGTCGCCGAAATCCCAGTGCCAGCGGCTGATGTCATCGGTAGATAAATCGGTGAAACTGACCGTTAAGGGGGCTATACCCGCCTCTGGGTTGGCGGCAAAATCTGCTGTTGGAGCCGGTATGTAGACAGGCTCTGGTTCTCGAGCACAGCCAGTAATAAGCGCAAGTAATACTAAAACCAATAACAATAGCTTATGCATTGTCTGAATTTTAGCCTTAATATCGTTGAATCTCAACAATTTGTTAAGTAAATACGAATTTGCTATACTTTTTCCTTAATGTGGTTATGGTCAGCGGTGCTGGCTGTTATTTATAAAGTTCTGGAGACCACCTCAAATAAAAGTTGCGAGCGGTGACTATATGAAGTTATGGAGAAAGCCTTTTGATATGGCGGACAAGGCCCCTAATCCAGTCAAGTTACACATTGACGTAGACAGATGCAAGGGTTGTGGCTATTGCGCCGAATTTTGTCCTCGAGGAGTGTTGGAGATAACCGGTGAGCTAAGCCCTAAAGGTTATGACATGGTCAGGGTGGTTGACGAGAGTAAATGCTTGGGCTGTGGTCTCTGTGAGGCTATATGTCCCGAGTTTGGAATTTATCTCATTACGGAAGATAAACAAGTAAAAGAAGTCTAGGCAACACATGTCTAAAGAGGAAGTACTCTGCGGCGAATTTTTTATGAACGGCGATATGGCCTGTGCCGAAGGGGCTATAAGCGCTGGTTGCCGTTTCTTTGCCGGCTATCCCATTACCCCTGCAACCGAAGTGGCTGAGAGGATGAGCGAGCGTATTCCTCAAGTGGGTGGTGTTTTTATTCAAATGGAAGACGAGATAGCTTCCATGAATGCAATACTCGGAGCATCATGGGCTGGAGTAAAGGCGATGACTGCTACCTCCGGGCCAGGATTCAGCTTGATGATGGAGAATTTGGGTTTGGGCATTATGCTGGAAACGCCCTGTGTTGTGGTCAATGTCCAGAGGGCAGGCCCATCTACAGGATTACCTACCCTGGTTGCACAGGGAGACATGATGCAGGCCAGATGGGGCGCCCATGGGCACTATGAGATCATCGCTCTCTCTCCTGACTCGCCGCAGGAGGTGTTTGACCTGACCATTACGGCGTTTAATTTGTCAGAGCAGTACCGGGTGCCTGTGTTGCTTATGACTGATGAATCGGTGGGACATATGAGTGAGAAGGTTGTTATACCAAGGATAAACCAAAAAAAGCTGGTTAGCAGGCCTCGTCCTACGGTCGCTCCGGAGAAGTATTTGCCCTATGATTCGAGAGAGGGTTTGGTGACTCCGATGGCTATAGCCGGTGAGGGGTATCGTTTTCATGTTACCGGCCTGACACATGACGATATGGGCTATCCGGTAATGACCGCCGAAGCTCAGGACAAATTGATACGACGTCTTGTAGATAAGATACGGCTAAATGCCAAAGAGATAATAAGATGTGAGGAAATAGATATTGATGACGCTGAGGTAGTTGTGGTTAGCTATGGAATATCGGCCCGTATCGCCCGATATGCGGTGCAGAAGGCAAGGGGCGAGGGGATAAAGGCTGGCCTATTACGACTGATAACAGTATGGCCTTTTGCTGAAGACCGCATAAGAGAGCTAGCATCCAAAGTGAAAGCATTTATAGTACCGGAGATAAACTATGGACAGATGGTGAGGGAGGTGGAGCGATGTGCCGCAGGCAAAGCAAAGGCAAGGCTGGTATCGCACATGGGCGGTGGCGTGCATCTCCCCGAAACAGTTCTAGAAGCTATACGAGAGGAAGCCAGATGACAAAGATGCTGACGGTAGAGGTGAATCCTATAGACTGCTACCTCAGGGTAGACAGAATACCGCATATCTGGTGTGCTGGCTGTGGTATCGGACCAGCGGCCGGATGTTTCCTCAGGGCTATTGACCGCGCCGGGCTGGAGCCAGACAAAGTAGCTGTGGTCTCTGGGATCGGCTGCTCAGGTAGAGTTGCTGGCTATATTAAACTTGACTCTTTCCATACCACACACGGCCGGGCTCTCCCTTTCGCTACTGGTCTTAAGCTGGGGAATCCGGAATTGAATGTGGTGGTATTTTCTGGGGATGGAGATATCGCGGCTATCGGGGGTAACCATCTTATTCACTCTGCCCGCCGTAATATCGATATGACCGTCATTTGTATTAACAACTTTAACTATGGCATGACCGGTGGACAGATGGGACCGACTACGCCGCTTGGTGCTCGAAGTGCTACTTCACCCTATGGTAACTTCGAGTATCCTTTTAACCTGCCTTACTTGGTTGCTGCCTGTGGTGCTACCTATGTTGCCAGATGGACGGTGTTGCATTTGCGAGAGTTGGAAAGGTCAATTGCTGAAGCATTGGTCAAGCCCGGTTTCAGTTTTATAGAGGTGCTCAGTCCCTGCCCTACCGTCTACGGGCGACAGAATAAATCGCCGCGAGGTCTGGATGAAATGCGCAGCTATAAGGAAAGAAGCATCATCAGGGATGGAGCTGACCCGAAAGACGTTGGGATATCTCTAGATGGTCCCATCGTGGTAGGCAAATTTGTTGACACAGAAAGGCCTACTTTGTGGGATTGCTACCAGCAGATGCTTGATAGAGCAAACAAGTCGAAAAAACGGTAGCCGGTATTATATGGCTGATTAGTAAGGGAACTCCTTGGAGGAGAGAACTTGAGACGGACAGAAGTAAGATTAAGTGGTGCTGGCGGACAGGGGATTGTGCTTGCTGGCCAGATTCTGGGCCAGGCGGTTTCCTTATATGAAAAAGGGAAATTTGCTACCTTCACCCAAAGCTATGGACCAGAAGCACGAGGTGGCTCCTGCTCCGCTGAAGTTGTTGTTTCGGATGAATCTGTAGGTTATCCCTATGTGATAAGCCCACAGGTAGTAGTTATCATGTCACAAGAAGCCTACAATAAGTACACACTAAATCTCAGCCCAGACACGGTGGTAATTATAGACTCTGGCCTGGTCAAACCCAGTGCATCGAAGAAACTTAAGGTATTCTCGATCCCGGCTACTAATCTTGCTCGGGAGATGGGGCGAGTGGTAGTAGCCAATATCATCATGCTTGGATTTCTGGCAGCAGTCAGCGATGTGGTTGCTCATCAGGCGCTCAAAAAATCTATCTTGTCGACTGTGCCCGAAGGCACAGGGGAATTTAACATCAAGGCTTTCACTCTGGGATATGAATACGGGCTGAAACAAGCCAAAGCGAAGTAGAGCTTAGGTATAGATGGCGAGTAGTGTCGCAGTAATTGGTAATAGTGTTGGAGCAGCTCAGTGCGCCCTGACTTTGGCTAAAATGGGTGCTGAGGTTAGCCTCGTTATCTCTACCAAGGCATTAAGCCTAAACAGTAATGGAAATAGCGATTCCTCATCTGGTGCCATTAGTGGATGTCTTGACATCTGGCCATTTTTGCTCAGGGCAGCGACTCATCCCGGGGTTAAGCTTTACACTAACTCCTGTGTTGAAGCTATAACAGGGAAATGTGGAGAATTCGTAGTAAAGATAAAGAGATTACCCCGCTATGTAGATGAGAAATTATGTACTAGCTGTGGATTGTGCCAGGAAGCGTGCCCGGTAAAAATACCCTTTTCTTATGACGGTCGTGTGCTCACACACGGTGCTATCCATGCCCTGTTAATGGGTAATCGGTCGGTACCGTCAGCCTATTCTATAGATAAAAATGACACTGCGCCTTGCCGGGTGGCCTGCCCCCTTGGTATCAATATACCCGGCTTCATCTGTCTGCTGGCTAAGGGTAAGGCGGACGAAGCTCTAAATCTCATCGATGAAGCTGCACCGTTAGCCGGGATACTCGGACGGGTGTGCAGTCATCCATGCGAAGATAATTGTCAGCGGGCTAAAGTTGATAGTCCTGTGTTTATTCGCGCTCTGCACCGATATGCTGCCGATAATGCTTCTGGCAGCATTAATTACAACCCCAGAAGCCAGGCCAAGTCCAGAGAAGACAAAATAGCTATTGTCGGTAGTGGGCCATCTGGATTGACAGCAGCCTGGGAACTAGCCCGACGTGGATATACTCCCACTATATTTGAGTCCCATGCTGTGGTCGGCGGTATGCTGGCTACAGGTATACCTCGGTTCCGTCTTCCCCGTGAGGTGCGAGAGAGGGAAGTGGAGGCAATCATAGCCATGGGTGTAGATATTAAAACAGGTGTAATGGTAGGTCAGGACATAACGCTTTCTGACCTGAGGGAGCAAGGTTATAAAGCTTTTTACCTGGCTATAGGCACTGGTTTGAATAATAAGCTAAATATCCCCGGAGAAGACCTCGAAGGCGTTGTCGACGTCATATCAATGCTGTTTGCGCTCAATTTGAAGGTAGGCGCAACAGTCGGCTCAAATGTGGTGGTCATTGGTGGTGGTAACAGTGCCGTAGATTCGGCCAGGGCAGTTAAGAGGCGAAGTAAAGGCACTGTGCGGATACTTTACCGACGCACATCAGATGAAATGACCGCCATAAAGGAGCATGTTGAGGAAGCCGTTGAGGAAGGCGTGCTCATTGAATATCTTACTGCCCCTGTTGAAATTATTGGCGATGGGACCAAAGTTACCGGAATATGCTGCCAGCGGATGAAACTGGGCAAAGTTGATGCTACTGGACGGCGCCAGCCGGTGCCCATTGAGGGGTCGGAATTTACTATAGACGCTGATCACGTTGTGGTATCTATAGGCCAGCGCCCAAGTACAGGCCTACTTAAATTAAAGGATATCAGGCTCAATGACGATGAAACTATAAATGTGGACCTACTGACACTTCAGGCCATCATACCTGATATCTTTGCTGGCGGCGATTGTATCACCGGTCCTAATACTGTTGTTGAAGCTATGGCTGCCGGTCTCAGAGCTGCGGAATCTATTGACAGGTATCTCAGCGGGGGTGACTTGAGGAAGGGTCGTAGTTTGGAAAAACAGAAACAGGCTGAAGTTGATATTGAGGCAAGGTATGTCTCGCCTCACAAGCGGGCTGAAATGCCTATTCTTCCTCATGCTGCTAGAATGGGGACATTTGAAGAGACTAAGATAGGCCTATCTCCAGACATGGCCAAGACCGAGACTGAGCGTTGCCTAAGTTGTGCCTTATGTAGTGGCTGTCTGGAATGTGAGCGGGCATGTCAGGTAAATGCTGTTTCCCATAAAGATAGTATCAAGTCGGTGAAAATAGAAGCCGGAGCTGTGGTTGATTTTGCTTCTCACGGTAGCGATGCTGCCCCACCCCGACCCAAATCTTCTCAAAGCAGGGCTCTTCAAGTTTCCGGTGAGGGTGTCTTTGTTGTAGAAGGCGAAGGCGATTTATTGGATGAACTCAGTCGTGCTTCGGCAACTGCACTGGATGTAGCGCGGTGGTTGAAGTTACCAAAGAAAGCTGCCTCAACTGGTGAAGATGCTGATAGTAATAATGGTGGCAGGCTGGATTTCGTGCCAGCTGTAACAGAACTGTTAAGCATTGATGATGGGCGTACTGGCGTGGTACTGTGCCGCTGCGGTGGCAGCATTAGTTCGGTCATTGACTTTTCTGAGGTAGTTAGTGAAATAAAGCGTCTTTCTGGCGTTTCTTGTGTACGGGAGTTATCTCAGGTGTGCACTGAATATGGAGCGCGGGAGATTAAAGATTTGGTCACGGCTGAAAAACTCAGCAGGCTGGTTATAGCCGCTTGCCGGTGTTGCAATCTGGAGCAAGTCTGTTTCAGTTGCACGGAGCAGCGAGTAAGGTGTAAAGAATATTTGAGCCGATACCTGGATACAGAACCAGGTACAGTTGTGGAATTTGTTAACATTCGTGAGCAATGTGCCTGGGTGCATAGCGACAATCCTGCAGATGCTACTAATAAGGCGATAGAGATAGTCGCTTCGGGGATTGTCAGGGCTCAAGACATTTCGTCGGCAACACTCAGCGGGCGCCCGATTATCCAGGGTGCGTTGGTGATAAGCACCGGGCTTCCAGGTCTGGCAACTGCAATGAGCTTAGCATCTCAGTCTTATCCGGTAGCTATCGTCTACAGTTCAGAATTGAAAAAGAAAAAGGGAAAGCGGACAACTGAATACCTCGAAAAAGAAGCTAGTCTGTTAAAGGAGCTTGGGGAACTGGGTGCGTCTGTCATGTCGTGGCCCAGAACATTAAGGCTTGATGGTATGCCCGGCAACTATGAAGCTGTGCTTGAATCATCTTCTGAAATAGCTAACCTCAAGGTCGGTGCTGTCATATTGGATTCTGGAGCCTTGGATAAAATGCTTGCTCGGGCCGATGCTACTTTCAAGACAAGCCTTGTTGGCCGTATTCTCTCGTGGAATACTCATACAGACAACAGGGCAATTTTAGGTTTCACTTTACGAGAATTTGCTATTGGAGACCCAACCGGCATATTTATCGTCTCGTCAGGCGCATCGGAGTCGCCTGAGAGACAGGTCATTATGGGACAGGCGATGGCAGCCAGGGCCTCGATTTATTTGAGCCAGGGCATACTTAGACCGCGGATTACTGCGGTTACTATCGATAGACAGTTATGTCGCGGCTGCGGTGATTGCACTGCAGTGTGTCCTTACATAGAGATGAAAATTAATGAACTAGGCACCGCTCATGCTTGTGTTGATCCAGTGTTGTGCCTGGGTTGTGGAACTTGCCTTACCTCATGCCCTACCGGAGCTATAACTCAGCTTGTTCAAAACGATTCCAGCATAATTAATACGTTAGAATCCATGCTGGAGAAGCCTGGCAAGGTTGGTATGACCGCATGAGTCAAACTGATACTGATATCGTGGTTTTTACTTGCAACTGGGATGGCCTTAGCTGCATTGAGGCGGCGGCACAAAGCCGTCTTAACTATCCGCCATCGGTAAAAGTGGTTAGGGTGAGCTGCCTTTCACGGGTGCATTCGGGTTTGATACTCAAGGCTTTTGAGCTGGGGGCAAGTGGGGTGATGCTCCTGGGATGCGAGCCAGGCAATTGCTATTACGAGAAGGGTGACAGGTTCAATGTAGCGGAGTATGAGAAGACGCGTGGGGTACTTGGGTTATTGGGTTTGGGTACCGATAGACTCAGGCTTACTCGTTTGCTGCGTTGCGATGGAGAAGGCTTTGTGAAGCAGGTGATGGATTTCATCGCTGAGATAGAGCGGGCTCCACAATAGGATATGAAAACGTAATGTTTAATGGTAAACCGGAAATAAAGGATACTCGCATACATCTTTGCCTCGATTGTGGCAAATGTACGGTAGTATGTCCGGTTGCGAAATACAACCCGGAGTTTAACCCACGGCTTATAGTACAGAGAAACACAGAACAAAGGGGCCTGAATTTTCAGGATGAAACAATCTGGTCTTGCCTCAATTGCTATATGTGTCTGGAGCGGTGCAACTACCGCGTGGAATTCCCCGAGTTTATTCGTATTTTGAGAACTGAGGCGCTTAGCAAAGGAACCCAGGCGAAATGCAGCCATGGTGGGGTATTGCAGTCTATGATGCATCTAATGACCGGTGGAAACTTGCATCAGGAGAGGTTGGGCTGGCTACCACCAGATATTAAGCTATCTGCTAAATACGATACCATATTTTTTGTAGGTTGCGCGCCATATTTCGACGTTATGTTCAAAGACCTGGGAGTGAATACTTTGGAAGGTGTCAAGGGAGCTTTGAGGTTGCTAAACCGAGCTAAAATACCTTTTAATCTTCTGGCTAACGAGCGTTGCTGCGGGCGTGACCTTTTGCTCCAGGGAGATAAAGAGGGCTTTGTGGCTCTGGCACGGGCAAATATGCAGGAGTTTGACCGACTTGGCGTAAAAAAAGTCATCACCAGTTGCCCGGAATGTTACTATTCATTGAAGATTGATTATCCCAAAGTGTTGGGCAGCACAGTGGCGGAAGTGGTATATTGGACAGATGCTGTAGCACCGTTGCTACAGAGCGGCGAATTGCATATCGGAAAACTCAAGGAAAAGGCTACTTATCAGGACCCCTGCACTCTGGGAAGGGGCTTGAGGATTTTTGATTCACCTCGTCAGGTGCTGGGCGCCGTGGATGGTCTGGAATTAGTGGAAATGGAACAGAGTCGGGAGAAGGCACTATGTTGCGGGGCAAGTTCCTGGGTACACTGTGGGGCTGCGAACCGGCAGATACAGGATGAGCGCCTTACTCAGGCAGAGGCCACTGGGGCCGGGATACTGGTGACTTCCTGCCCAAAGTGCCAGATTCATTTAAAGTGTGCCCAGCGGAGCCGAAATGGGAGAACGCCTGAAATCGATATACAGGACCTGACTGGCTTGGTAGCCCGCTCACTTGACCAGGAGGTAAGCTAATTGGTTGAAGATGAACTCAGAATAGGTGTCTTTGTTTGCGATTGCGGGCTTAACATTGCCGGGTCTGTGGATACGGAAGAGGTACGGCGGTCGGCAGAAGAGCTTCCCGACGTGGTGGTTGCGGTGAGAAACAGATATACCTGCGCTGACCCGGGCCAGGTAGAAATAAAAAGGCATATCAGTGAACACAGACTGAACCGTGTGGTTATAGCTTCTTGCACACCGCGGCTTCATGAGTCCACCTTCCGTAAGTGCGTAGCTGAAGTTGGACTTAACCCTTACCTGCTGGAGATGACTAGCATCAGGGAGCACTGCAGTTGGGTGCACCTCTATGACCGGGAGTCGGCTACTAAGAAAGCTGCAGATATTGTTAAGATTGCGGTAGCCCGGGCGCGACTTCTCCAGCCGCAGCAGGAGATGGAAATCCCGGTGACTGATGCTGCCCTGGTAATCGGTGGTGGTGTAGCCGGGATTCAGGCGGCGTTGGACCTTGCCGATGCCGGGCATCAGGTATATCTGGTGGAGGAGAAGCCATCTATCGGTGGAATCATGGCTCAGTTAGATAAAACCTTCCCTACAATGGATTGTTCTATATGTGTGCTCGGGCCCAAAATGATGGATGTGGGTCGCCACCCCAGGATCAAGCTGTTTGCCTACAGCAGCGTTGAAGATGTATCTGGCTATGTGGGTAACTTCAAGGTCCGCGTCCGTAAGAAAGCCCGTTACGTGGATGAAACCTTGTGCACCGCCTGTGGCAAGTGCGCTGAGGCTTGTCCTGTGGTATTGCCCGATGAATTCCAGCAGGGTTTTTCCTCGCGCAAGGCAGCCTATATCGATTTTCCTCAAGCAGTACCCTCAGCATTCCTTATCGACATGGAGCATTGCCTGGGAAATAAACCTGTAGCCTGTGTCAAATGTGTGGATGCTTGCGAAAAGAAGTGCATAGATTTGCACATGCAGGATAAGATAATAGAGTTTGAAGTTGGTGCCATAATCGTAGCCACCGGCATGGGTGTTTATGACCCCACTCAGCTTGATGAGTACGGCTATACCCGTTTTGAAAATGTAATCACCAGCATGGAATTCGAAAGACTGATATGTGGTGGTGGACCTACTGAAGGTCACCTGGTACGTCCCTCTGACCACAAAACCCCCAAGCGCATTGGCTTTATACAATGCGTAGGCTCGCGGACAGAGAACCGTGGCCATCCCTACTGCTCCAATGTGTGTTGTATGAATACGGTTAAGGATAGCCTGCTGATTAAAGAGCATGACCCAGACGCAGGAATTTTCGTCTTCTACATGGATATTCGTGCCTTCGGTAAAGGATTTGAAGACCTGGTACGTCGCTCCCGGGAGGTCGGCGTGCGCTACATTCGAGGCATCCCTGGAGAAATCAGGGAAGACCCGTCGACTAGGAATCTCCTCGTCAGGGTGGAGAATACCACAACAGCGCGGGTGGAAGAATATGAGCTGGATATGGTGGTGCTCTCGGTAGGGCTTGAGCCAAAGGCTGACCTGAAGAAGCTCACCGGTATATTGAACCTATCACAGACCAGCGATGGCTTTCTAATGGAAGCTCATCCCAAGCTCAGGCCGGTAGATGCACCGACGCCGGGCATCTTTTTCGCTGGCTGTGTCGAAGCGCCTAAAGACATAAAAGACAGCGTCACCCAGGCTGGAGCCGCCGCCGCCCGGAGTTCAATTCTCTTGAATGCCGGTGTCATCAAAGGCGAGGCTATTAAAGCCATAATTGACCTTGACAAGTGCACCTCCTGCGGCGTCTGTGCCCGTGTCTGCCCCTACGGAGCTATAAAAGTCGATGTCAAAGCTAAGTCTGGAGCAAAATTGATAGCTGCCGCCTGCGCCGGTTGTGGCGCCTGTGCCGCTGAGTGTCGCTTCGATGCTATCACCATGCAACATTTCAGCGACGCTCAGGTGATTGCTCAAATAGATGCTGCTTTGGAGACAGACCCGGAGCAGAAAATCATTACTTTCCTGTGCAACTGGTGTAGCTATGCCGCCGGTGACCTGGCAGGAGTCTCCAGGATGCAGTTCCCACCGAATAACCGCTTCATCCGCACCATGTGCAGCGGTAGAGTGGATGAGAGCTTTATACTCCATGCATTCGAAAAAGGTGCGCCAGTGGTGCTGCTCTCCGGTTGTCATTTGAGTGACTGCCATTATATAAGTGCCAATCACTGGACTATGCGCCGGGCTGACAGGCTCTGGGACAAGCTGGAAAAGCTGGGTATTCGCCCTGAACGCCTGCAACTGGAATGGATAAGTGCTGCTGAAGGTGCCCGGTTTGCTCAAATCATGCGCGAACTCGAGGAGATGCGCCAGAAAGTTACGCCTGATGAGATAGCCCAAGCCCGGAGGGTGCTCGCCGAGCAGAGGCTGAAAGCTAAGAAAGAGCCTGCCGTCGAAGATGATCTGGGCGATACAGCAAAGGTATGAATTAGATGGAAGAGCAACTAAAGTGTCTTCACTGCGGCTTCGAATATAGGGTAACTGCGGATAACAAGAGAGGTCCTCAAGAGCGGGTTTGCCCTAAGTGCAAATCGAACAGCGTACACCGGCTACCAGACAAGAAAGAATAAGCTTCTATCCAGAGAGCACTTCGCCTTCTCTGTCATTCTGACCACTTCTCCTGTCATTCTGAGAGAATGTAGCGACCGAAGAATCTCTACCTCGCTCATTCTGAGCCTGTCGAAGAATATCCTTGGCTCAGCATAAACTCCACGAAGAATCTCACTACCCAAAGGCGGCATTCCCACGCAATCTCAAAGGTATATGTTTACAAAGCTTCCTTTTCCTATTAAAATAGGCGTGTTTCAGGGCGGTTAGCTCAGTGGTTAGAGCGCTTGCTTCACACGCAAGAGGTGCGGGGCTAGCTTCGAGGTCTCCGGGGCCAGATACGAAATTAGGGCCACGAAGCAAGAGGTGTGCTGCCTTATCGTTTATGCCGGTGCGTCCAGTCTGTTTTCTTTTTGGTCCCGTGTTCATTTTTATCCCTCACTACTTATTTTCTTTGCTATCTTCTCGATTCTTGCCCTTGCCAGAGGAGATGGGCTAAAGCTTCCCTTTTCCCAGCGCCTCACAGTAAGTACGCTGACTCCCAACTTTCGAGCCAATCCTTCTTGGCTTAAGCCAAGTCTGTGCCTCAGCGCTCTGATTGCCTCTTTGTCCATAAAGAAAACCCATTCTGTTTAAATACAATGATAGCACATATGTTACCCACTGTCAAGGCCAAATTTCGCCTAATGTCCGGAGAATTAGCCTACAGAAACGCGCCTGTCATATCCTGCCAGTTTACTGTGGTGTCTTTATAGGTGCAAGTGAGCGCACTGTTTCGCACCTTTGCACAGGTGCTATTACACGTGTTCAACCCGCACTTGTCCGAGGCTACAGGCATAGGTACGAAGAGTATACCCTCACACAGGTGCGGTCCCATAGGTGCGACACTCCAAGGTGCGACCTCATTGAGGGATTCCCAGGGGAAGGGGGGGGCTCCCCTCCCCCTGCAGGTACGAAAAACGTACGATTTTGGGGAAATGCCTCCTGCTGAATTTGCCGCACAATCGCCCGTTATATTGGCAATTGCTGGATAGAGAAAAATCCGGCTAAGCGAGTAACAATTTGGTCTTTTGTTCAATTAGCTGAAATAACAAGCGAGGCAGACAAGTCAAAATCTGCAAAAGAGCAGTCGGCCCGTTTTTTATGTTCAGAAAGAAAATAGCTCGGACAATTTGACACCTAAAGCCCGCGCAATGGCTGCCATATTCTTTAATGCCGGGTTACGCTCTCCCCTCTCAATACCCCCAAGGTATGTTCTGTGTATACCTGCTCTAAATGCTAGCTCTTCCTGAGACAAGCCCTTTGCCAATCTCAGGTCGCGGATCCTATTCCCGAATTGTTTTTGTATGTTACTCAATTGTTTTGGCAACTAGCGTGTAATCCTTGACTAAATGCTAGCGCCATGTATACAATGAGTCTACAGACTATAAGTATCATTTACATACAAACTCCACTAAAGATAGTAATCGAGGAAGGGTTGAAGCTGCAAGAGCATTATAGCTACCAGCAGGAGGTGATAAAATGGCTAAGACTGTCCTTTCAATTGTGGCACTTTTAGCATTGATTGGCTTGGCTGCCGCATGTGCGCCGTACTCCCCGCCATCCAATTATCCAACAGGTCAACAGAATCCTCCTCAATCCAGCCCTCCGGCACAGGCACAAACTACAGAGACGCCTGCTTCAGCACAACAAGGTGGGCCCCCTTTAAATATAGCAATCGACTATGCAGGAATCTTATCTGCTTATAATCGTCATGTATTAAGTCCACACCAGGCAATGGTGAAATTGGTCGTGGTCGTCAGTGACGGCAGAACATTAGTCGAACGCACTATGCCATTTACAGGCTATCAACGAATGGATGATTTTGATATATGGGAAGTTAACATTAGGGGATTACACATTGATTCTGCAACTAATTATTTAAAGCTTTCTATCAGAGCATACGACGTAGATCCAGATATAGATTTTGAAAAAAGCTTCTTGTCTGCTCTTAACGAGCTGGGACAGACCGGAGCAAGCAATGTTAAAGCAATATTGGATTCATTACCGGGGCAATGGTATCTCGGCGAGTATGAAAATACATGGTATCCCTCCCAAAATTGGGGGATTAATTCTTATAATGGCGAAAAGGGGACCAATATGCGAGTTTGGTTTCGAATATGGTCGAGCCAGGAACCTGCACCGTTACCCAAGCCCACATTGCAACCAGCTGTCGAGATTCAAAATGTGGTATTACCGAACACTGTTTCGTTGGGAAATATAGGACTTAAACATGTGAATCATACCCTCATATTGACCAATAAAGAAAATACTGATGTTACGATTGACTATTTCGGGGACTCAGATCTAGCGATGGATCTTTACAGAAGCCCGGTTAAAGGTACAGTTAAAGTACCTGGTGGGAATTCAATAGAAGTGACCCATTCATTCCAGTATTCCAAGACAGGCACTACAACTGTAACGTACATCGTATATTATCATGGCAATGAGCTCAATAGGTGGTCCGGAACAGTCACAGTTACGCGTTGAAGTTATCCTACTTTATTAACGTAAATAACAAAACAGGCTTCTGTGCAACAGGATGTGACCTTCTATCGGCGTGCGGTTAAAGCGCGCTGCACCTCTCTGCTTAACTGCTCGGTATCAAAGGGCTTGTCAAGATGGGCAACTTTAGTCTCGGAGAGAAACTTTTTGGTGTCCGCACCTATAATATCGCCAGTGATGAAGACTACTCTCCGGGCTAGCGATTTATCTATCTTTTGAATACGCTCGTATAATGTTACGCCATCCATGCCTGGCATCTTGATATCCAGCAGGACGAGGCTGTATTTCTGGCTTTCAATTTTCTTCAGAGCATCATCGGCGTTATCTACAGTATCTACATCGTAACCTTCACCAGTTAGCACCAGTTTCACAATGTCCCTAATCACCTTCTCATCATCCACCACCAGTATCCTGGCTTTGACCGCTTTCTTAGACTTTCTAACAACTGGATTAGCCGGTTTTGGCG